>ERZ777003.44-NODE-44-length-221104-cov-32.146538_pt1 | contig 221104 bp, 212 predicted proteins | sample MGYA00374956_ERZ777003 | MGnify/ENA primary metagenome ERZ777003 (study PRJEB29302, sample SAMN06268252) | bioreactor metagenome | isolation source: Joint BioEnergy Institute, California, USA | place: USA:Joint BioEnergy Institute, California, USA | collected... | reverse complement strand
TTATGCCAGAAACGGAAGCTTTGGGGTAAAAGCAATCCTGCAAAGCTGTATTGCAGGAAACGCATAATTATTATGCAAAGAAATCAGTAGCCGGACCGAAACGCGTACCCCATCGCGGTGCCGCCCCTGGCGGAGCGGCACATGTAAAACGTGTCAAAACAATGGGTTATGTTCAGCGAATCGTCGTGCCGGCATCCCGCATCTGCCGGATCATGGCGTCAAGCGACCCGTTGAGGTCGATGCCGCGGCAGGCTTCCAGCAGCACGGTGACATTGAAGCCGTGGCTGCGCGCGTCAAGCGCCGAATAGGCCACGCAAAAATCCGTCGCGATGCCGGCGAGCGTGATGCGGGAAATCCCGCGCTCGCGGAGATACCCGGCAAGTCCGGTGGGCGTGGTGCGGTCGTTCTCGAAGAACGCGGAGTAGCTGTCGATCTCGCGGTGATAGCCCTTGCGGATGATGAGCTCGGCCCTGGTCGTCACCAGGTCCGGGTGGAACTCGGCGCCGTGCGTGCCCTGCACGCAGTGGTCGGGCCACAGCTTCTGCTCGCCATAGGGCATCTGCACCGTCTCGAACGGTGCCTTGCCGGGATGTTGCGAGGCGAAGCTCGAGTGGTCAGCCGGATGCCAGTCCTGTGTCAGGATGACGTGCTCGAACTCGCCCATGAGTTGGTTGATGATGGGAACGATGTCATGTCCGCCCTCGACGCCAAGCGCGCCGCCGGGACAGAAATCGTTCTGCACGTCGACAACGACCAGAGCTTCCTCGGCCATGGTAACACCCCCTTGGATCAATGAAGGAAGGGCGCTCTGGCTTGCGGAGCGCCCTTCCGGAAATCGTCAGGCTCAGGCGGCCTTCTTCTTGGGCGTGATCAGGTTGCGCTCGAGCAGCAGCTCGGCGATCTGCACGGCGTTGAGGGCCGCACCCTTGCGCAGGTTGTCGGCCACCACCCACAGGCTGAGGCCGTTCTCGACGGTCGGATCCTCGCGGATGCGGCTGATGTAGGTGGCGTCCTCGCCCGCGGACTCGTAGGGCGTGACGTAGCCGCCGTCCTCATGCTTGTCGACGACCAGGCAGCCCGGCGCCTCGCGCAGGATCTCGCGGGCCTCCTCCGCCGTGATCGGGTTCTCGAACTCGATGTTGACGGCTTCCGAGTGGCCGATGAACACCGGCACGCGCACGGCGGTGCAGGTGAGCTTGATCTTCGGGTCGAGCATCTTCTTGGTCTCGACCATCACCTTCCACTCTTCCTTCGTGTAGCCGTCTTCCATGAACACGTCGATGTGCGGGATGACGTTGAAGGCGATGCGCTTGGTGAACTTCTTCTTCGTGATCGGGTCAGCCACGAACACGGCGCGGGTCTGCTCGAACAGCTCGTCCATGCCTTCCTTGCCGGCGCCGGACACCGACTGATAGGTGGCCACGACGACGCGCTTGATGGTGGCGCGGTCATGCAGGGGCTTCAGCGCCACGACCAGCTGCGCGGTGGAGCAGTTCGGGTTGGCGATGATGTTGCGGTTACGGAAGCCCTCGATCGCGTCGGGGTTCACTTCCGGCACGATCAGCGGAACGTCAGCGTCGTAGCGCCAGGCCGAGGAGTTGTCGATGACAACGCAGCCCTGCTTGCCGATGCGCGGCGCCCATTCCTTGGACACGGAGCCGCCCGCGGACATCAGGGCGATGTCGGTGTCGGAGAAATCGTAGTTGTCGAGCGCCTGGACCTTCAGAGTCCGGTCGCCATAAGAGACTTCGGTGCCGAGCGAGCGGCGGGAAGCCAGAGCGACGACTTCGTCAGCCGGAAAACCGCGCTCCTCCAGGATATTGAGCATTTCCCGGCCGACATTGCCGGTTGCTCCCACGACAGCGACTTTAAAACCCATGAGACATCACTCCTGTTCTCTCCGCTAGCTTCGGATCAAAACCCGCCGGCCCTGCGGGCTCTTTTCCTCCCCGGCTTGCATCGGGGAGAGAACGAGCGAGCCAGGAAAGATTAGACCGTTTTGAGGGTCGTTTTGGCCGTCGTTTTTATGGTAAAGCGGAGACACGCGCTGCCGCCGTCGGCCGCGTCTCTTTGGCTGGCAATGACAAGCGCATGATAGGCGCACATGACCAAGCAATCTCCGTTCGCGCAGCTTTTTACGCAGAATTGCCCCGAAGTCAATTGTTATACGCGAAGCCGCGGCTCCGTACATGGTGTGCCATTCGCTCCATGCCAAGGGTGGCGTTTCGCGATGTTTTCTGAACCCCTTTGCCTTGGAACGGTCTCACCCTTTGGCAGGCGGTACGACTTTACCCGTCTACGCTCAATGGCTCGGCCGTATGACGGTCGCGGAGACTTTCATCCTGAGCCCGCCGAAGGGCGACGGCTCCAGAAGGCACCTGCAGTCTTTGCCTCATCCCTCGACGGGCTTGGGATGAGGCGAAGAACAATTCGCATCCGGATCCAGAGCCAGCCGCCCTACCGCGCGACCAGCACCACGCGGCGGTTCTTGGCGCGGCCCTCGTCATCCTCATTGGGTGCGGCCGGGGCGAGGGGGCCGACGCCGCGCGCCTCGAGCCGGTCTCCGGCGATACCGCGCGCCACCAGCGCATCCCTCACGGCCTTGGCGCGGCGGTTGGAGAGGTCGAGGTTGTAGTCGAGGCTGCCCTGACTGTCCGTATGGCCGACCACGTAGAACTTGAGATCGTTGCCCTGGAGATAGGTCACCATCTCGTTGAGCTGCGGCTCGGACTCCGCCTTGAGCTCTGCCTTGTCGGTGTCGAAGTAGAGCCCGTAGAGCGCCACGCTGCCGGTGCTGGCGATCTTGGTCGCCATTTCGTTGCTGTCCACCGTGCGCATCAGGTTTTCCATCGCGCGAGGCTCGGCGATCTCCACCAGCGCCGTCACGCGCTCGTTGAGCGCGGTGGACATGTCGCCGAAGCTGCCGCCGCGGTTGAGCGCCACAAACAGCGCGGCCAGCGTGTTGTCGTCCTTCTTCATCAGTGCGTAGCGGATGTCGTGCGCGCCGTCGAACACGGCCTGTACCAGGCGTGCACGGTCACCCGTCACTTCCGGGCTGCTGACGTGCGTGGACTTGTTGTTCCAGTGGTATCTCAGTTCCTTGAACGGCTGGCCGCATTCCTCCTTGGCGCACTCGAACACGATCTGGAAGCCTGCGTTTGCAAGCTGATCGTAGAAGTTCCGGAACACCTCCAGCGATGACCGGTCCCGCGGCGTGATGTAGACCGTGCGGGTGATCTTGCCTTCGGCCCGCAGCGTCTCCGTGAAATGCTTGCCCCCCTCGTTGGAAGCCTTTCCGGAGGGCAGCACGATTTCGTCATAGGCGGTGACGCTTTGCAGCAGGATCTTGGAGTCGCCGTAGCGTCCCGTGAAAGGATGGTCCTTCGCACCGGGCTGGTCTTCTTCAAAGACCTTCAGATAGTCGGCGGCATGCGCAGTCATCGTCGCGGCTGCGCCGGCCAGCAGGGCGACGGACAAGAGAACGGATCTGATCAAGGTGCATCTCCCCCCTGAGAGTGGCGAACGGGAACATGTATATTCGCAAGGCAGACACCGAGTTGCGCTCGATGAACACGTTAGTATCGCCACCGAAGTGAGGTCGTTGTCAAATTAGTAATACTACGAGAGGTCCGTGCTCGGTGGCGCGGCGGCCAAACGAAAACGGCCCCTCGCGGAGCGAAGGGCCGTCGGGTTGCGCAGTGTTGCCGGTCTGTCAGGCCGCCGCGAGCGCCAGATACTTGGCGATGATGGCGTCGCCCATGGCCTCGGTGCCCACCTCGGTCTTGCCCTCGGACATGATGTCTTTCGTGCGCAGGCCGTCGTTAAGCACTTCAGCGATCGCCTTCTCGAGGCGGTCGGCTTCCTCGATCATGTTGAACGAGTAGCGCAGGCACATGGCGAAGGAAGCGATCATGGCGATCGGGTTGGCGATGCCTTTGCCGGCGATGTCCGGTGCAGAGCCGTGCACCGGCTCATAGAGAGCCTTGCGCTTGCCGGTTGCCGGGTCCGGCGCGCCGAGCGAGGCGGACGGCAGCATGCCGAGCGAGCCGGTGAGCATCGCGGCCACGTCGGACAGCAGGTCGCCGAACAGGTTGTCGGTGACGATCACGTCGAACTGCTTGGGCCAGCGGACGAGCTGCATGCCGCCCGCGTCGGCCAGCATGTGGGTCAGCTCCACGTCGGAGTACTTGGCCTTGTGGGTGGCCGTCACGACCTCTTTCCAGAGGACGCCCGACTTCATCACGTTATGCTTCTCCATCGAGCAGACCTTGTTGCGGCGGGTGCGCGCCAGCTCGAAGGCGACGGAAGCGATGCGCTCGATCTCGAACGTATCATAGACCTGTGTGTCGATACCGCGCTTCTGGCCGTTGCCCAGCTCGATGATCTCCTTCGGCTCGCCGAAGTAGACGCCGCCGGTGAGCTCGCGCACGATGAGGATATCGAGGCCCTCGACCACCTCCGGCTTGAGCGAGGAGGAAGCGGCCAGCGCCGGATAGCAGATCGCCGGACGCAGGTTGGCGAACAGCTCCATGTCCTTGCGCAGGCGCAGGAGGCCCGCTTCGGGGCGCACCTCGTAGGGAACGCCGTCCCACTTGGGTCCGCCGACTGCGCCGAACAGCACGGCATCCGCGGCAAGCGCGCGCTGCATGTCCTCTTCGGAGATGGCCTTTCCGTGGGCGTCGTAGGCGGCGCCGCCGACCAGGCCGGTTTCGGTCTCGAACCCGGCGTTGAATTCGCGGTTCATCACGTCGATGAGGCGGGAGACCTGGGCCATGGCCTCAGGGCCGATACCGTCACCAGGAAGGAGAAAAAGCTTGCGCGTTGCCATGGATGATCCTGCCTTTTGATCAGATAACCGGGCCTCTTGCTAATCGCCTGTCAGGCGATCTGCAAGATCAGTATGAGGTCAAACGGTACTCTTTGGAAAACGTGCGACGAATGGCTGGTCTATTGAACGGGCGTCGTGCCCAACTCCTGAACGTACCTTGGACCCTTATTTGGAAGTCATTGACGGCCCGCTCCTCACCGGACAATTCTAGAATGGTGAAGGGGCGGGTCATGCGTACAATTCTGCGTATTCTGGTACTGTGTCTGGGAATGGGGACGTTGGGAGTGGGGCAGGCTCATGCGGACCTGACTTATGCTCCGGACACTACACCTGATGGGGTGAGTTTCATTCTGGTGAAAGGCTCATTCTCCTATAATGACGAACTTGGTGAATTCTCTCGGCTGGTTCGCACCCACAATGCCTCAATAGTTACTTTCGATTCTGTTGGCGGTAACGTGGCCAAGGCCATGGAACTTGGACGCCTGATACGCTCGCTTGGTCTCGCCACATTCCAGTTCAGAACGCAGGAATGCGCTTCAGCCTGCTCGCTGGCTTTCATGGGAGGTGTCTTTCGCTATGCTGAAGCGGGCTCGATCGGCGTTCACAAGTCTTCGTTCCGAAACAGCAATCTGCTGTCTGCTGAAGAGGCCGTTTCCCAAGTCCAGGAATTGACGGCGGAAGTAATGATCTACATGAGCGAGATGGGCGTTGATCCCTCGCTCCTGAAACTTTCGCTGAAGTACGACAGTGACGACATCCGTTATCTCTCCCGGAGCGAGATGGAGCAATACCGTGTTGTCACGACGGACATGACGGAAGTCGCACATGCTCCCGCCGAACCCGCGCCGGCAGGAACGGCGCCGCAAGCTGTTCCGGAGCCGCCGTCGCGGTTACAAGCTTTTCCTCCGGCCCCGCCGCCTCCCTCAAGCCAGATCGCACGCGGTGCACGAGAGGGTCAGCCGACGACTCCGGTCGCGCGGACAGGTCGGGTTCGTCATCCCAAGGGGCGGGCTCCAATGAAGGTTGCTGCAGATGGCAAGGCGGCTGATGTCGGCATCCTTCGAAACGGAACACCGCTCACCATTCTGGGCGATCGAGACAGGTGGTATCGTGTTCGGGTCGGAAACATCACCGGCTATATGCATCACACGTGGGTTTATGTTGATCAATTCGAAAGCGGTCCGTTCGACCACCGTCACGTCCAGATCAAAAGCTTCGACAACCTGTACGACGCCCTGACGTTCGCGGAAACCTCGTCTCTCCAGGTCGATGTGTATCTTGCTACCAATGCCTGGTACGCGGTAACCCTCCGCGGCACTTTTGAGGAAAGTCGAGCCAAGGAACTGCTCCGGATTCTGAAGGGTAACAAGGCAATTCCGAGCGACTCGTTCGTAACTTACTCAAACACGTACGTTAGGAAGGTCTGTTGCAATTAGATCAATAGCAGAACCGTGGGTGCAAACTCTCCGGTGTTTGTCCTTCAGCCAACCCTCGGCGCGCAGTCGGCGGAGATGCCGTGGCGCTCCAGGATCTCGCCAACTCGTCGGCTCTTCAGCATTTCAAGAACGAAGCGGGCGAGATACTCCTCCGCCAGCGGACGGCCGCGCGGCATGCCCATCGCCTGGCGAATGGTCATGAACGGCGGTTTGAGCACGCGGGAGCCGGGCCGCGAGGCGGCTTCCTTCTCCATCACCGCGCCAATGCCGGCGATCGCCGGCACCTTGCCGGTGTCGAAGGCTTCGATGGCGCTGGCGAAATCGGGGAACAGCACGAGGTTCTGCGCACCTGGTTTGCGCGAAAGCTCCAGGGTATAGGCGCTGCCCTGCACGGCGGCCACCTTCAGGCCTTCGGCCACGAGGCTTTCCGCGTCTTGGGTATCGCAGGAGGCGGAGGCCAGATAGCGCCCTTCGATCTGCACATAGGGCGTAGTGAAGAAGATCGTCTCGGCGCGCGCCGGGTCCACCGCGAGGAAGCAGACGTCATAGACGCCCTGCGTGGCGGCCGCGGTCACGTCTCCCGCCTTCTCGAAATGGATGAACTCGAGCGGCAGCCCCAGTTCTTCCGCGAGCGCATGGGCGAGGTCGACCGTGATGCCCTGGGCGTTGCCTTTCTCGTCCCGCGAAACCAGCACGCGGTTGCCGTGGTTGAGCGCCGCCCGCAGAACGCCCGTGGGCGCAAACGCCTGCCGCAGTTCGTCCGTCACCGTCATGCCCCCCTCCTGTCCTTGGCGGGAGGGCACTCCTCCGGCCCACCCGCGCATCGGCCTCTTGAGCCGCTGAATAGCCGTCTGTTTCCCTCTGTTCAACGTGACAAAAGATGAGCCTGGCGGATCCGCTACCGGAGCCGGTCTTCCGCGATGCCCCCATTTGCAAATCCCGGCGGATTTGCCGAAACTGGTCGCATGACGGAGACCATTGTCCACCCCGCCGGAACCTGGCTTGATCCCAGGAGCGGATCGCTGATCAGCCATGCCGAGGTGATCGCCCGCGCAGCAAGGCAGCAGGCGGTGCTGCTGGGCGAAACCCACGATCGCTATGACATTCATCGCTGGCAGCTGCATGTGGCTGCCGGCCTTCTAGCCACCGGCCGCAGGCTCGTTATGGGTTTCGAGATGTTTCCTCGGCGGGTGCAGCCCGCGCTCGATGCCTTCGTGGCGGGAGAGCTCGACGCGAGGGCCTTTCTTGAAAGGGCCGAGTGGCAGAGTGTCTGGGGCTTCGATCCGGAGCTTTATCTGCCGCTGTTCCATTTCTGCCGCCAGTTCCGGGTGCCCATGCTGGCGCTCAACTGCTACCGCGCGCTGGTGACGCGCGTCGGCAAGGAGGGCTGGGACGCCATTCCGGAACCTGAGCGCGACGGACTGACGCCCGCCAAGCCTGCCACCATGGCCTACCGCCAGTATCTCTTCGACATCACGGGCGGGCCGCGTCCTGACCGCGCGGCGAAGTCGGCGGAGGATCCGGCCTTCGACCGTTTCGTCCGCGCCCAGCAGACCTGGGACCGCGCTTTCGCCTGCAACATCGTCCGCGCGCTCGAGGCCGATCCGGAAGCGCTTGTCGTCGGCATCATCGGCCGCGGTCATCTGGAATATGGCTACGGCACGCCGTATCAGCTTGCTGACCTGGGCGTATCGCGCGTGTCCGTCCTGCTGCCTTCCGACGAAGACTTCACGCCGGAGGAAATTCCGATCGCTGACGCCATCTTCCGCCTGGACACGACGAACAGGGCCGGGGGGTAGGGCGGTTCCAGAAAAAGAGAACCGCTTCTCCGGCCGGAGAGCGCAAGAGAGGCAGCGGTGCTGACTTCTCAGCTGGCTTTGGCCCTGGGCAACATCGCCTGTTCGCAGCGCACCAGCATGCCGTAAAGGTCTTTCGGATCGTCCGGGTCCACCAGTAGGTCCAGCTCCTCAAACAGCGCCGGCCCGCTGATCTTGTCGTGCACGTAGCGCAGGGCCGAGAAATCCTCGATGGCGAAGCCGACGCTGTCGAACAGCGTGATCTGGTGCTCACTGGCGCGGCCTGCTGCAGCGCCGGTGATGACCTGCCAGAGCTCCGTCACCGGATGGTCCGGCGCGAGCTGCTGGATCTCGCCCTCGATACGCGTCTGGGGCGGAAATTCCACGAAGATGGCCGACTTCAGCACCACCTCCCGGCTGAGTTCGGTCTTGCCCGGGCTGTCGCCGCCCACGGCATTGATGTGGACGCCGGGGCCGACATGGTTGTCGGTCAGGATGGTGGCGTTGCGCTTGTCGGCCGTGATGGTCGTGATGATGTCCGCGCCTTCCACCGCCTCGTCGACCGTTGAGCACGGAACGATGTCGAAGCCGAGCCCTTCGAGGTTTCGCGCGCACTTGCGGGTCGCGGCGGGATCGAGGTCATAGAGCCGGAGCTTCCGGATGCCGAGCAGCGCCTGGAACGCGCGCGCCTGAAACTCGCTCTGCGCGCCATTGCCGATGATCGCCATGGTCTGGGCGGTGGGCCGCGCCAGGTACTTGGCGGCGAGCGCCGACGTGGCGGCGGTGCGCAGCGCGGTAAGGATGGTCATCTCGCTGAGCAGCACCGGATAGCCATTGTGCAGGTCCGACAGCACCCCGAAGGCAGTGACCGTCTGCCGTCCCTCGCGCGGGTTCTGGGGATGGCCGTTCACGTACTTGAAGCTGTAGAGCGTGCCGTCGCTGGTGGGCATCAGTTCGATCACCCCTTCGGGCGAATGCGCGGGCACTCGCGGCGTCTTGTCGAACACCGGCCACCGCCGGAAATCTTCCTCGATGTAGGCGGCCAGCTCCTTCAGAAAGGTGTCGATGCCGGTCTTCAGGACCAGCTTCAACATATGGTCGACACTGACGAAGGGGACCACGTTCAGCTTGGGATGGATCGTCATTGCAGGAAGCTCCGGGTCTGTCTGTCGAAAATGCGCCGGCCCATGAGGCTTGCGGCGAGGTCTACCAAGAGGTGCGCGGTGCGGCCGCGCTCATCGAGGAAGGGGTTGAGTTCCACGAGGTCGAGCGACCGCACCAGGCCCGAATCGTGGAGGATTTCCATGGCGAGGTGCGCCTCGCGCAGCGTTGCTCCGCCCGGCACGGTCGTGCCCACGCCGGGCGCGATGTCCGGGTCGAGGAAATCGACGTCGAGGCTGACGTGCAGGACGCCGTCTGCCGCGGCCACACGCTTGAGAAAGGCGCGCAGCAGTGGCGCCAGCCCTTCCTCGTCCACGGCGCGCATGTCGCAGACGGTCACGCCGGCCTCATTGAGCGCAATGCGCTCGGCCGGGTCGACGCTGCGCAGGCCGAGCATGCAGACGTTTTCCGGCCGCACGCGGGCCGCAAGCTCCGGCATGAACGGGGTGAAGCCCGGCTGGCCGGTAAGACAGGCGAGCGGCGTGCCGTGCAGGTTGCCGCTGGTGGTCGTCTCCAGCGTGTGAAAATCGGCATGCGCGTCCAGCCAGAGCACGAACAGCTCGCGCCCTTCCTGGGCCATGTGGCGCGCGACGCCTGCAACGGTTCCGGCCGACAGGCTGTGGTCTCCGCCGAGAAAGATGGGAAATCCCGCGCCCGAGGCCTCGAAGGCCGCCTCAGCGAGCGCGCGCGTCCAGGCGGCCACCTCCGGCAGCTGCTTCACTGCCGGGTTCGGATGGGTGATTGGCGGCGGCGGGGGCGGCGTGACATTGCCCCGATCCTCGACCTCAAAGCCGAGTTCGCGCAACGCCTCGCGCAGCCCGGCCGCCCGCAGGGCGCTTGGCCCCATGTCGCAGCCGGGACGCCCCGCACCTTCCTGAACTGGCGCCCCGATCAGGATGCACCGCCTGGCCTCCATGCGTCCTCCTCCAAAGGAACTTGCGGGAATCGTATCAATCTTTCGAGGCGGTCTGAACAGGCCAGCTTGACAATTTGCTATGCAATATTTCGCAATATAGAATGCATTACTAACCAAAATGGTAAGTCGATATGGATGAACTGGACCAGCGTCTGATCACGATTCTTCGCCACAATGCCCGGCGGAGCATTTCGGAGATCGCCGACGAGCTGAAGGTTTCGCGCGCCACTGTCCGCAGCCGCATGGAGAAGCTCGAGCAGCGTGGCGACATTGTGGGTTATACGGTTGTCTTACGGTCCGACGTGGTCTCCATGCCGGTCCGGGGCATCACTCTGATCGAGGTCGAGGGCCGGATGTCGGATCAGGTCGTGGAGGCGCTCTCCGGCTTTACCGAAGTCGGCGCCATCCATTCGACCAACGGCAAGTGGGATCTCATCATCGAGATTGCGGTGGAGAGCTTGACGGAGCTGGATTCCGTTCTGCGCGAGATCCGCATGATCCCCGGCATCATCTCGTCGGAGACCAATCTTCTTCTCGCCACCCCGAGGTCTACCGGGGCGCGGCTTTGAACTGGTGCTGCTTTGCCGGGCTCGGCACCGTTTCGGAAAAAGAAAAGGCCCGTACGGATGCACGGACCTGATCACTGTCCTGTCATTCACTGCCGGTTAGGCCGGTCAGCCGGCTTTCTCGTCCTGCGGGCTGGGCCGGAACTGCATGTTGGCGGCGGGACCTAGAGCCCGTACTGTTCGCGGGCATAATTACCGAGGCCGACCGCATCAAGCTTGCTGAGCGGCGCGAGGAACGTAACCTGGATCACGCCCGGCGCCCGGCCAATTTCGATTGCGCCGTTGATCGTGGCCCGATTGCGGATTTCGGCGACGGTCACGTCGAGCAGCTTCGCCGCGCGCGCCAGTCCGTTTTCGATGGCTGCGTTGAGATTGGCTCCTGTCCCGATGACGGAAATCGGCGCCAGAGGTTCGATTTCCGCGACACCCCATTGCGCCGCCAGACGCTGCGCATTGGCCTTTTCGGCCTCGGTGAAGGGCCGCGCCAACGGTGGCAGATCTTCCTCCTGCGGGAAGAGGACGGGGCCGTCCAGCGGATAATTCTTGACCACCTCGACCTGCAGGGTCACGCTGCCGGCCACGTCCATGGTGTGCCCGGCGATTTCTCCATCCCCCTGACCCGCGTGCATGTCGCCAATGTAGATGCCGGCGCCCTTTACCTTGACCGGGCATACAAGGATCGCGCCGGCGCGCACCGCGTCGATATCCATATGGCCGTCGGTCTTGTGTTGGGCGAGCTGTTCCTCCGTGATGCCGTAGGCGTGCGGGGCGCCAACGAGGAACACGCCGAAATCTCCGGCATTGTGACTGTCGGGCATGGCGATGGACGGGCAAGTGCCGAGCTGCCCCAGGAAGGGCCGCATCCGCACTATCGTGCCGGGCATGTCGGAAGGTGCGAAGTTCAGGATCGAGTGCTGGCGGCTCGCATCCGGCAGCGCCGAGAAGTGGGCAGCCTGCTTCGCCATGGTTTCTGCGGCCTGCTTCGGCACGGTCAGGCCAACGGTACGCGTTTCATCGAAAGTCACGGTGTAGCCGTGGACGATCTCGAAAGGCTTTACCGGATTGCCGCAGACATTGCACCGCACGGAATCCTGTCCGACGCCTTCGATATGGGTTTCGGGCCATACCGTGTCACAGGTCGGACAGCGTGCGGCGACATAGGGATCGCCGAGGCAATATCCCGAAGGCGAACTGTCGTGACCGGAGGCAGTTGCGATCGAGGTCACCGTGATGTCGCGAATGCGGATGGCCACGCCATCTCCGACTTCCGCGCCTTCCACCAGGACGGGTTGCGTCACCTCATGACCGCCGCGCAGGCTTGGCGTGATCATCGGCCCCCAGCATCCGGGCGCCGTATTCGCGATGATCGTCCCGCCATTTTCGACGGGGCCGAGCATCGGTCCGTCCGGATCGAGCACACCGTTCGTGAAGCTGTTGACGACAACGCTCCGTTTGGCCGAACCGTTCGCTTTGCTTCCGTCAGTCATGACAGGCTCCCCCGGCTCTGAACGTTTGAAAGTTCAGTTTATATCCAGAAGATCAAAGCACAAGCAGAACTGGCCGAAAGCCGTATGGCGGCATCCTCGACCGCCGCCAGCATTGCCGGTGCAAGCCTGGGGAGTGCGGGCTCACGCAATGATGAGCCCGGACACCAATGGTCTCCCCTGGTCGCAAAAACTTGGGTGCTCCGCGAAATATTGTGGAGCGGAGTCGTCAGACCATGCCGAGGGCGGCCTTGTAGAGGTCGAGGATTGCCTCTTCCTCCTGCCGTTCCGCCTGATCTTTCTTGCGCAGGCGCACGATGGTCCGCACGGCCTTCGTGTCGAAGCCCTGCGCCTTCATCTCGGCGTAGACGTCCTTGATGTCTTCCGAGATGCTCTTCTTTTCCTCTTCCAGCCGCTCGATGCGCTCGACGAATGCGCGCAGCTGGCCAGCCGCCACGGTCTGGGAAGTCTCGTTAACAACGTCGTTCATGCTCTGCTCCGGCTGAGATTCTTTCGCGCAATTTGGCGGGAAATGGTTAACGGATGGATGCCGAAGCTTCTGGGCAAAATCAAGCCGAAGACGCTCGCCGGTCGATTGGCCGCGCCGGCCCGCACAAGCCCTACCGCGACCGCAACCGCGGGCGGCCGGTTACTCGGCGGGCAGGTTTGCGCATCGCATTAGTGATCGCGCGGGCGGTTTTGCTCGAAGGCGGCGAGCTGTTCCGGCGTGGCCTCTCGCTGGTATTTCGCCTGCCACTCGGCATAGGGCATGCCGTAGATGATCTCGCGCGATTCGTCCTTCGACAGTGGCACGCCCTGCGCCTCCGCCGCCTCCCTGTACCAGTTCGACAGGCAGTTGCGGCAAAAGCCGGCGAGGTTCATGAGGTCTATGTTCTGCACGTCGGTGCGCTGGCGTAGGTGTTCCACGAGCCGGCGGAAAGCCGCGGCCTCGAAGTCCCTGCGCTGCTCGTCGGTGAGTTCAGTCATTCTGATCTCCGTTGCTGATGGGCCCGGTTCGCGAACCGTGCATCTCGACTCTATGGATATCAGGCAGGCGGTTGATGTCTTCAAGGATGGGCGTCAGCCGTTCGGCCCATTCGATGGCCCCGGCTTCGGCGACGATCAGGTCCTGCCGGATCTCGATCAGCGCGTGCGCATAACCCTTGAGCGTGCAGTGCTGGTACATGGTATCGCCGCGCAGCGCCCCGTCATAGGGTTCGTTGTCGCCGACGACGAGCCAGGAGATCTTCTCCAGCGACGCCATCAGCGGCTTCGCCGCGCGCGGATCCCTGTCCCACAGGATACCGACGTGCCAGGGCCGTTCGCGCCCCTGCATGAACGGGGTGAACGAGTGGACGGAGATCACCAGCGGTGCCGCGCCCGTGGCCTCTGCCACCGACGCGATGGTCTCGGCGACGGCCCCGTGATACGGCCGGTAGAAGCGCTCGATGCGCCTCTGCCGTTCCTCTTCCGCCAGCGGGTAATTTGCCCGGATGACCGTTCCGTCGTACAGCTGGCGGATGAGCGTGGGATCGTCCTCACCCCGGTTTGGGTCGATCAGCAGGCGGGAGAAGCGTGCCATCACCGCGGGCGCGCCGGTGAGTGCCGCCAGTTTCCGCGTGACGGCCTCGACACCGATATCATACGCGATGTGTCGCTGGAATTCGTGCGCCGGCAGCCCGAGATTGCCATATTCCTCGGGAACAAGATTGAACGCGTGATCCGAGACGAGGACGAGGCCCTTGCTTCGATCGCCGTCTATGATTTCAAAGGGAGAGAATGGTGAAGGAGGCATCATCGGGAATTGGTTCGCCAGCGGGTCGTGCGGGGACAGGATCGACAATTGGTTCCAACGTCCGATGTATCATAAGCTTCGCGCGTTGACATGTGCGCAGACTTTACACACAAAACCCAGATTGTCGCTCACGTGCTGAGTCGAAAGATGCTTCAGAAAGGGTTGTCCATGGTATGGCGGATATGCCTTCCAGTGCTGCTAGCGGCTGCGGGCATCGCCGTTTCATCGCCTGCACGTGCTGATCTTCGGGTGTGCAACTCCACCCAGAGCCTTGTCGGGGTCTCGATCGGCTATCGGACCGCCGCTGGCTGGGTCAGTGAGGGGTGGTGGCATATACAACCCTCGAACTGCAAGACGATCATCCAGGGGCCGCTGCAGTCGCGCTACTATTATCTCTATGCCGAAGATGCGACGCGGGGAGGGCGCTGGTCCGGTCCGGTGCAGATGTGCGTCTCCGACAAGGAGTTCAAGATTTCCGGCGTGAACGACTGTTTCGCGCGCGGTTTCCAGCGGGCCGGCTTCCAGGAATACGATACCGGAGAACAGGAGAACTGGATGGTTCAGCTTACGGATGGGCAGTCGCCTGCCGACACATCGGTCACTGGAGCATCCAGTCAATGAAGCGTCGCAGAAAGGTCAAGATCGTCGCCACGCTTGGGCCTGCCTCGTCCGATGAGGCGATGATCGAGAAGCTGTATCAGGCCGGCGCGGATGTCTTCCGCGTCAACATGAGTCACACCAACCACGACTTGATGCGCACTCTGGTGGAGCGCATCCGCAACGTCGAGCGCCGCGTTGAGCGTCCCATCGGCATCCTGGCCGACCTTCAGGGACCCAAACTGCGCGTGGGCACCTTCGCAGACAGGAAGGTTGCGCTGGAAGTCGGCCAGGAATTCGTCCTGGACGACAATCCGGAGCCCGGCGACTCGACGCGGGTCTATCTTCCGCACCCGGAGATTCTCGCCTCCGTTCAGCCCGGCCACCGTCTTTTGATCGATGACGGCCGCCTGCAGCTCAAGACCATCGAGACCGGGAAGGGCTTCATCCGCTGCCGCGTGGTCGCCGGCACCCAGATTTCCGACCGTAAGGGCGTCAGCCTGCCGGACACGGAACTTCCGGTTGGCGCGCTGACGGAGAAGGACCGCAGCGACCTTGATGCCGTTCTGGCGACCGGCGTGGACTGGATCGCTCTCTCCTTCATCCAGCGGCCGGAGGATCTGGCGGAAGTTCGCAAGATCGCCCGCGGCCGCGCCGCCCTGATGGCGAAGATCGAGAAGCCTCAGGCCGTCAAGCGCCTACCCGAGATCATCGAACTGGCGGACGCCATCATGGTCGCCCGCGGCGATCTGGGCGTGGAGATGCCGCTCGAGGCCGTGCCCGGCATTCAGAAGCAGATCACCCGCGCATGCCGTGTCGCCGGCAAGCCGGTGGTCGTTGCGACCCAGATGCTGGAATCCATGATTTCTGCGCCTGTCCCGACCCGCGCCGAGGTTTCGGACGTCGCCACGGCGGTGTTCGAGGGTGCGGACGCGGTGATGCTATCGGCCGAATCGGCGGCGGGCGCCTATCCGGTCGAGGCCGTCGCCATGATGGACTCCATCGCCCATCAGGTCGAGCGCGACCCGACCTACGAGACGATCATCAGCGCCCAGCGCACCCAGCCGCAGGCGACCGGTGCGGACGCCATATCGCTGGCCGCCCGCCAGATCGCCGAGACGCTGAAGCTGTCAGCCATCATTACCTACACGTCCTCGGGCACGACCGGCCTTCGCGCCGCTCGCGAGCGGCCCCATGTGCCGATCATCGCTCTCTCGCCGGTGGTGGAGACCGCCCGTCGCCTGAGCCTCGTCTGGGGCACGCATTGCGTCGTGTCGGAGGATGCCAGCGACCTCGACGACATGGTCGATCGCGCCTGCCGCATCGCCTATGAGGAAGAGTTCGTCCAGCCTGGAGACCGCGTGATCATCACCGCGGGCGTTCCGCTTGGCACACCCGGCGCCACCAACATGCTTCGCATTGCGTACGTGGGGGCGGACGGCTTCGGCGCGCTGTAAGCCGGATCCCCTTTACCCTGAGTTTGTCGAAGGGCAAGCGGTTGAAGGGTAAGCTTGTCGAGGTGCGCGGCCGTTTACCGCGCTTCGACAATCTCGGCACGAGAGTGGAAGTGCTTCGGCGGGGCGCTCCATGTGAATCTTCGAGCCGGCGGCCCCTGCGCCCTACATCGCCTCGTCGGTCAGTCCTTCGGTGATCTGCATGACGGCGCGTTGCGCCGCCCGGTGCTGCGGATAGATCTCGAGCAGGCGGCGGTAGACGTCCAGCGCCACCTCTTCCTTGCCGGTCATCCGCAGGATTCCGGCCAGCCCGCTCAGCGCACCGAAATGGCGCGGCTCGATCGTAAGCGCCTGGGAAAGGTCGGAAATCGCCATGGCGTAGTTGCCCGCCGCCAGATGCATGAGTGCACGGTTGTTCCAGCCTTCCGCGTAGTCGGGATAGAGTACGATGACCTGATCCAGCAGATCGTTGGCCACCGTGTAGTTCTTCTCCTTGATAGCCTTCGTGGCCCATTCGATCAGGAGATCGGCCGTGGCGCCGCCCTTCTTCGCCAGCTCCTTGTTGATGCGGCTGGCGATCCGACGGGCCGCCGGTTCAGATCGTTCCGCCTTCAGCGCCAGATAGAGCTCGTCGAGCGGGTGAGCCGCCTGCGGCGCGATGGGAGCGGAATCGCCGGGTTCGGTCGCCGCAACATCGCCCGTTTCCGCTCTCACGGGGAGAAGCGAAAGGCAAAGGCTCAGCAGTAGCGCTGGAAACAGAAAAAACCGCATGAGGCGATGATAGTCGCCTCTGCGGTGATAGGGAAGAAAATTCAGCCTGACCTGCAATGCAGCCAGTATGTATCGTTGTCGGTCCGGGGAATCGATGGATTTCCGGACGGAGAACCTTAGCCCTGGCGAGCCTTGTAGCGCGGGTTGCTCTTGTTGATGATGTAAACGCGACCCTTGCGGCGAACCAGACGGTTCTCACGGTGACGTGTCTTCAGCGCCTTCAGCGAGTTTCTGATCTTCATGGTCTTGCTCGTCTGCCCCGGACCCAAACGGCCCGATTGTGGGACCCTTTCGGGCCGGAAAGAAAAGCGCGCTGGTCAGCGCGCTGGTTCGCAGGGGACATAGCCAGAAGCGACATGCCTGTCAACACCCCGGAGCGCAACTCATTGAAATGAATCGCACTCCGGCCTGAAGGTCACAGCGCCCGCCGGATGAGCCGGGTGAAGTGCCCCATCTTGCGGCCCGGTCGCGGCTCCGCCTTGCCATAGAGATGCAGCACCAGATTGGGCTCCTGGAGAAGCTCCGGCGCGCGATTCTGGTCTTCGCCCAGCAGGTTCTCCATCACGCAGTCGGAATGCCGGCGCGTGTCGCCGAGCGGCAGGCCCGCAATGGCGCGGATGTGCAGCTCGAACTGCGAGAGCGCGCAGGCCGCTTCCGTCCAGTGGCCGGAGTTGTGCACGCGTGGCGCGATCTCGTTCACGAGCAGGCTGCCGTCCTGCAGAACGAAGAACTCGACGCCGATGACGCCCACATAGTTGAGACCGTGGAGAATACGTCCGGCGATCGCCTTGGCCTCTTCCTGCGTTTCCGCCGTGATGGCGGCCGGAACGGTGGAGCTGAACAGGATGCCGTTGCGGTGGACATTCTCCGCCGGATCGTAGGAGACCACCGCGCCGTCCTGGCTGCGCGCCGCGATCACCGAAATCTCGCGCACGAATGGCACGAAGCCTTCGAGAATCAGCGGATGCCCCGACAGCTCCGCATAGGCCTTTTCGGCCTCCTCCGGCGAGGCGTCGCGCAACACCCGCTGGCCCTTGCCGTCATAGCCCAGCCGACGGGTCTTCAGCACGCCCTGGTTCCGGAACGTGCTGAGGCCGAGCCTCAGGTCGTTCATGCTGTTGACGGGGACGAATGGCGCCGTGGCGATACCTTCGCCGTTGAGGAAGGTCTTCTCGGTGAGCCTGTCCTGCGAGACTTCGAGCGCAAGCGGCGGGGGAAACAGCGGCCTGCCTTCGCTCAGCGTCCGGGCCGCTTCCACCGGTACGTTCTCGAATTCGTAGGTAATGACGTCACACATCCGGGCAAGTTCCGCCAGCCCGTCCGCGTCGTCATAGGCCGTGCGGATGTGGTGGTTTGCCACCTGCGCCGCCGGGCAGTTGGGATCGGGTTCGAGAACGGCGGTCCTGTAGCCAAGCCGCGCGGCGGCCATGGCCAGCATGCGGCCCAGCTGCCCGCCGCCCAGGATGCCGATGACGGAACCGGGTTTCAGCGCGCTCATTGGGCGTCCACCACGGGTCGTTCGGAAACGCTGGCGGTTTGCGCGGCCCGATAGGCGTCAAGTCGGGCCGCGAGTTCTGGATCGTTGAGGGCGAGCACCGCCGCGGCGAGCAGCGCGGCATTGGTCGCACCCGCCCGCCCGATGGCGAGCGTGCCCACGGGGATTCCCGCCGGCATCTGGACGATCGAAAGCAGCGAATCCTGGCCCTTGAGCGTGCGCGATTCGACCGGCACGCCGAACACGGGCAGGGGCGTGAGCGCCGCCGTCATGCCCGGCAGGTGTGCCGCCCCGCCGGCGCCCGCGATGATGACCTTGAAGCCCTGCTCCTTGGCGGTCCTGGCAAACTCATAGAGACGCTCGGGCGTCCGGTGTGCGGAAACGATGCGGGCGTCGTAGGAAATCTTCAGCGCCTCGAGGGTCTCGGCGGCGTGCCGCATGGTCTCCCAGTCGGACTGGCTGCCCATGATGACGGCAACATCAGCAGTGCTTTTTTCCATTACGAATAGGCTTTCTTTGCCGGCTCTCGCCGGCCCATAAGATTCAGGCAATGATGTCTGGAATGAGACGATCTTCTATTTGCTGCAAACGGTCCTTGAGCGCGAGCTTTTTCTTCTTCATGCGCTGGATTTGCAGGGGATCGCACCCGACCGCAATCATCGCGTTGATCGCGGCGTCGAAATCCGCGTGTTCCTGCTTGAGGCGTGCCAATTCGAGGCGAATTGCAGCCTGATCTTGTTCGGACATGTCTGAATCCGTGCATTCTGCCTCGCGGCACAGGCTTCAGCCCCCACTGAAGAGGCCGCGGTTACGTTCGATGACCGTGTCTTATTCCCTACCACATTTCACCGCGTCAATGAAAGCTGCCGTTATGTATTCGACATCGTCGTCAGAAGGTGGCAGACTGATATTGCGCCGTCGGAACGGCGATTGCGGAACGGCGGCGCGGGAAACAAATGGAGTTCCATCATGTCGCTTGAAGCCCATCTCGCAGAACTGCAACGCAAGCATGGAGAGCTGGAGCGCCAGCTCGACGCAGCCATGCGGCATCCCTCTGTGGATCCTCTGGAGATTGCGGATCTCAAGAGACGCAAACTGGCTCTCAAGGACCAGATCGAGAAGCTTCGGCTTTCCCAGGAGACCAGGCACTGACGGTCTTCTGACCCCCTGCCAATTTCAACGACTTGCCAGTGAGACTGGCGCGATCGGTGGCCGGCCTGTCCGGCCACTGTTCGTTTCGGGAGGGCGGTGCCCGCTTCAGGCATCTGCAAGGCGCCGGCCCCACCTTGCGGTGACACCGCTGCACCAGCGCGGCGGTTTACTCGGGCGCGTCGGTCTTCGGGTTGAGCAGAATCGCTTGCGGCGTGGCGACCCGGTCGACAGGCTGCGTCGTGAAGCTCTCCTTCTCTTCGGTGGGTACCGGCGGACGGCGCGTGATGCGCAGCACCGCATATCCGGCAACGCCGAGATGCGCGGCCGCGGTTGCCAGGAACAGGCTCTCCGGCCGCATGATCTGCATGAAATAACCCGCAACCACCGGGCCGATCATGGTGCCGATACCGTAAAGCATCAGCAGGCCGCTCGATACCTGCACGAAGGATCCCGCCGGTGCATGGTCGTTGGCATGGGCCACCGCGACCGAATAGAGCGTGTAGGCCAGCAGTCCGTAAAGGCTGACCATCACCAGGATCACTTCCGGCGTTCTCGGCGAGGTGACAAAGATGATGCAGCCGATCAGCGCCGTCGTCACCGATGCTGCCACCAGGACATAGCGGCGGTCCGTATAGTCGGAGATTTTGCCGATGGGAAACTGGCCTACGGCGCCGGCCAGCATGACCGCGCTCATCATGAGGGCGATGTAGAAGGTCGGGATTCCGATCTGGGCGCCATAGACCGCGCCGAGCGTGCCCCACGCGCCGTTCGCCACGCCGATCAGCATGCAGGCGACCACGGAGATCGGCGAGTTGATGTACAGGCTCTTGAGGTCGAGCGACACGCTGGCCAGCGGGGCGGGGGACTGCGCCTTCGACACGGCGGTCGGCAGCAGCGACAGGCAGAACAGGATGCCCGTCACCATGAACAGTACGGGCGTCGACACGTCGCCGAAGGCCACCCCCATCTGCCCCAGCATGAGCGACGCGTTTGTCACCATCATGTAGAGGCCGAAGATTGTGCCGCGCGATTCGTTGGTCGACCGTTCGTTGAGCCAGCTCTCGATCACCATGTAGGCGCCTGCCATGACGAAGCCGGTGAAGGCACGCAGCACGATCCAGGTGTTGATCTCCACGAATATGCCGGTGAGCAGCGCGATGGTGGCGGCCGAGGCGGCGAGCGCGCCAAAGGAACGGACATGGCCCACGCGCTGGATCAGGCGCGGCGCGAGGTAGCATCCCGCAATGAAGCCTCCGGCCCAGGTCGTTCCGAGAATGCCGAGCGAGGTCGTGCTGAAGCCTTCGAGCTGGCCGCGCAGCGGCAGCAGCAGGCCGTGCAGGCCGGAAGCCGACAGCAGGAACGCTGTTCCAAGCAGCAGCGCAATGATTGAACCGAGAGATGTACGCATGGAAAATCCGCCTGATGCTCGCTGACAACGCGTGAATCGGAACAGCACGCTGCCTGAATGGACAACGTGTCCATTTAACGTCGAACCGCTAAGAAAAGATTCACGCTGTAATCAGTTTCTTCGGAACAGCGCCTCCGCCGCATTGCGAGTGGTAAGCTTGGCATCGCGCGCCCGCTCCAGCCGCGCGATTTCATGTTTCAGAAGGGAAATGGATTCGGCCAGCTCCTCCACCGAGAATGCCGAAATGTCCTGGCCCACCATGTAGGTTGGCTTTAGCGGCGGGACGTCCTCGTCCATCAGTTCCTCCTCCGTCCGTCCTTTGAATGGAGGATACATACGGATAGGCTTTGGAGGCAAATTCTCTCATAGTGGTTCGCCGGAAAAGAATCGGCGGGCGCGCCCGATGCCTTCGGTTTCCGGCTGGCGGCATCGGACGGCGCGAAGAGGCAGAGTTTCAGGAGTGGATGAGATGTCTGAAGGACCTTCAATTCCGAACACCATGACGGCGATCGCCATTACCGAACACGGCGGCCCGATGGTCCTGAAACCGGAGGAGCGGCCGGTTCCGCGTCCGAGACCGGGCGAGATCCTTGTCAAGGTCAGGGCAGCGGGCGTCAATCGCCCGGACGTGGCGCAGCGCCAGGGCACCTATCCACCGCCGCCCGGGGCCTCCGACCTGCCCGGTCTGGAGGCGGCCGGCGAGGTGGTCGCCGTGGGAGCCGATGTGACGCGCTGGCGGGTCGGCGACACCGTCACGGCGCTGACGCCCGGCGGCGCTTACGCCGAATATTGTGTCGTGCACGAGTCGAACGCTCTGCCGATCCCGCACGGATACACCTTCACCGAGGCTGCGGCGATTCCCGAGACCTATTTCACAGTGTGGCATAACGTGTTCGAGCGCGGCGGCCTGCAGGCGGGCGAGACCCTCCTGGTCCACGGCGGCACGTCGGGAATTGGCACCACCGCCATCCAGCTCGCCAAGGCGTTCGGCGCGCGGGTCTTCGCCACGGCGGGCAGCGCCGCGAAATGCGAAGCCTGCCGCAACCTGGGTGCCGAGGTGGCGATCAATTACAAGGAAGAGGACTTTGTCGAGGTTGTGAAGGCGGCGACCGATGGCAAGGGCGTGGATGTCATTCTGGACATCGTCGGCGGCAGCTATGTGGACCGCAACTATTCCGCAGCCGCCATGGACGGCCGCATCCTCCAGGTCTCGACCCTGTCCGGCGGGCGTGCCGAAGTGGACGTTCGCAGGCTCATGGTGAAGCGCTTGACCCACACCGGCTCGACGATGCGTCCGCGTTCGGTCGAGTTCAAGGGCAGGATCGCGGCGGCGCTGGAAAGCAAGGTCTGGCCGCTGCTCGCTTCCCGCCAGATCTCTCCCGTCATGGATATGATCTTTCCGCTGCGCGAGGCATGGCGTGCCCACGAGCGCATGGAGGCGGGCGAGCACATCGGCAAGATCGTGCTGGATGTGGCGTAACGGGAGTGGCTCCGGGTCCCGCTCAAGCTTTTCTTGCTTAGCGGGGTGAAAATCCGTATATAGAGCCAATTCCCAAAATATCGGTGGCATTGCCCACCGCCCGCGACGGGACGCGGGCGAACAGAGGAACTTTGCTTATGGCTCATACGCTACTTATGCCGAAGGCAACCGCAGTCTGGCTGGTTGACAACACGGCTCTTACCTTTGACCAGATCGCCGAGTTCTGCTCGCTCCACCCGTTGGAAGTCAAAGCCATCGCCGATGGTGACGCCGCTCACGGCATCCGTGGGCTGGATCCGGTCGCCTCGGGCCAGCTGACGCGCGAGGAGATTGCGCGCGGTGAGGCCGATCCCAATTACCGGCTGAAGCTCCAGGAGCCGAAGGTTCGCGTTCCGGAGGTCAAGCGCAAGGGCCCGCGCTACACGCCGCTGTCCAAGCGTCAGGACCGTCCGAATGCGATTCTGTGGCTGGTGCGTTATCATCCGGAGCTGAAGGACGCTCAGATTGCCCGTCTGGTCGGCACCACGAAGACGACCATTGAGCAGGTCCGCAATCGCACCCACTGGAACTCGGCGAATCTGACGCCGATGGACCCGGTGACGCTCGGTCTCTGCTCGCAGCTCGACCTCGACATGGAGGTCCAGCGCGCCGCCCGCAACGCGCCGCCGCCCCCGCCGGCTGGCGACACGCTGCTTCCGGCCACGGAGACGGAGAACCTGGAGGTTCGCGAGCCCGCCCTGGAAGAGGAAAAGGAGCTCGACGCCGAGGCCGTGTTTGCCAAGCTGTCTTCCCTCAAGTCGCGCCGCAGCGACGACGAGGACGAGGAATAAGCCGGACTGGTCTATCCGGAACTCGCAAAGGGCCGTTCAGGCCCTTTGTTCGTTTGGAGGTTCTGCTGTTTCGTACTGGCCGGACAGGGGCCGGTCCGGCAGTGAAACGGCTTCCTGATTGGTGCGTATCAGAAATCGATCGCCAGGCCGTTCACTTCCCAATCGCCGTAGCGCGCGGGATCAGGGCCGTCGCGCCCGCCGATTTCCTTGGGGGCCTGTGTCTGGTTTTCCTGCATCTTCCGGCGCCGCTCTTCCGCTTCCTGGAGAGCGCGCTGAGCCGCCGGCGAAAGGACCTTCCTGGGAGCCTGGGTTTGCTCTGGATTGTTCATCCTGCTCATCCTTTCCTGCTGCTGCGGCAGATCGGGTGCGCCGCTTCGCTTCTGGCCGTGCTTCTTCTAGTCCTATTGCCGGCAGTTGAAAACCGGCATGATGTCGGGCCAACCGGTTCTTAATTTGAGCAGCCGCTCGTTGAATCTGATGCGCATCATCCCCATCATTATGGGCGCGTACGGCTGTTCACACACATGTGAAATTGTACCGTTTACAGTGACTTGGGCGTAGAGGAGCCTTCTGGATGAATCTGGTTCGCACGGCAATGCTTCTGGCATTCATGACTGCCCTCTTCATGGGCGTCGGTTATCTGATCGGCGGCTCCGGGGGCATGATGATTGCCTTGCTGATCGCTGCAGCGACCAACCTGTTCAGCTACTGGAATTCCGACAAGATGGTGCTGCGCATGTACAACGCCGTCGAGGTCGACGAGCGTTCGGCGCCCGAATACTACCGGATTGTCCAGGGGCTGGCTGCGCGCGCTGGTCTGCCCATGCCGCGCGTTTACCTGATCGACAACCCGCAGCCGAATGCTTTCGCCACCGGTCGCAATCCGCAGAACGCGGCCGTTGCGGCCACCACCGGCCTTCTCCAGCGCCTGACGCCGGAAGAGGTGGCTGGCGTGATGGCGCACGAGCTGGCGCATGTCCAGAACCGTGACACGCTCACCATGACGATTACGGCCACGCTCGCGGGCGCCATTTCCATGCTCGCCAACTTTGCCTTCTTCCTGGGCGGCGGCAACAGCCGCGACAACAACAATCCGCTCGGCTTCATCGGCGTGCTGATCGCGATGATCGTGGCGCCTTTCGCGGCCATGCTGGTGCAGATGGCCATCAGCCGCACGCGCGAGTATTCCGCCGACCGCCGCGGTGCTGAGATCTGCGGAAATCCGCTGTGGCTTGCATCCGCGCTTGCAAAGATCGCCCGCGCCGCGCATGTGGTGCCCAACATGGATGCGGAGCGGAACCCCGCGACCGCGCACATGTTCATCATCAATCCGCTGAGCGGGGAAAGAATGGACAGCCTTTTCTCCACACATCCCAATACGGAGAACCGTATCGCGGCGCTGCAGGCCATGGCCGCCGAAATGGGTGTTCGCGGCGCGCCCGCCGCTGCCGATGACTTCGCCGGCCCGTGGGGCGGCGGCCGCTCGAGCGGCCCATGGGACAACGCCCGCAGGGGCCCGTGGTCGTGAGTGCGCAGAAGCCTGGCCGCAGGCCGAATCACCAGGCACGCCGTCGCACCGGCAAGCCTGCTGTTCCGGAAGGTGAAACCGTTCCCGGCCTGGCGCCGCGCCAGGCCGCCGCGCGTCTTCTGTCCGCCGTTCTTGACGCGCACACCCCCCTCGATGCGCTGACCGATGGCGAACACGGCCATCCGCAGTACCTGGCGCTCGATGGACGCGACCGCGCGCTGGTCCGCGCCATCCTCATCAGCGCCCTGCGCTTCCACAGGACGATCGAAACGATCATTGCCGCACAGCTCGACCGGCCGCTGCCCGCCAACGCCCGCTCGCTCGCCGCGCTTTTGCATGTGGCGGCGGCGCAGATCCTGTTCCTTGACGTTCCCGACAGCGCTGCGGTGAACATCGCCGTGGCCCAGGCCAAGGCTGATCCGCGCTCGGTCCGCTTTGCCGCGCTGGTGAACGCCGTGCTACGCAACGTGAGCCGCAGCAAGGAAACGCTTCTTCCGAAGGTGCTCGAAGAGATCCGCGATGCCCCGGACTGGATGATTCGGCGTCTTGAGGCCGCTTACGGTCGCGAGACGGCCCGGCGCATTCTGGACGTGCACCGCAGCGAACCGCCGGTCGATTTCTCCGTCAAGTCGCGTGCTGAGTACTGGGCGGAGCGGCTGGGCGGCCGCGTCCTGCCCAATGGTTCCGTACGGGTGGAGAATCTTTCTGCGCCGATCCCCGAGCTTCCCGGCTTTGCGGAAGGCGAGTGGTGGGTTCAGGACGCGGCTGCCAGCCTTCCGCCGCGACTGCTGGGCGACGTTTCGGGACTCGATGTGGCCGACCTCTGTGCAGCCCCCGGCGGCAAGACTGCCGCGCTGGCACTGGCGGGGGCGCGCGTGACCGCCGTCGACCAGTCTGGAAGCCGCCTCAAGCGGCTGAAGGAAAACCTTGCCCGTCTGGGCCTCGCCGCCGAGGTGGTTGAGGCCGACATCCTCAAGTGGTTGCCTGGCCGGCGGTTCGACGCGATCCTGCTCGACGCGCCCTGTTCCTCGACTGGCACCGCCCGCCGCCATCCAGACGTGTTGTGGGCCAAGACGCCGGAGGACATCGCGAAGCTTGCAAACCTTCAGCGCCGCCTGCTTGAGCGCAGCCTGGAGCTGGTGAAGCCCGGCGGCACCGTGGTTTTCGCCAACTGCTCGCTGGACCGGGAAGAGGGGGAGGATCTGATCCTCGGACTGCTGAAGGACAGGCCGGACGTCCTTCTGGACCCCATCCGGCCCGGGGAACTGCCGGGTGCGACACATTTCATCACGTCGGAGGGCTGGCTGCGGACCACGCCCGAGGTCCGCGAGGATCCGGCAGCCCTGTCTGGCGTGGACGGCTTTTTCGCCGCCCGTCTGCGGGTCGCGGGTCGCTGATCCCGCGCATGCACCCATCCGGTGGGGCCTCTTCCGTTGAGAGATGATGCAAGAGAATATAGCTTCGCATAAATGCTTGAATCACTTAGTCTCTTGCGAATCTCTGTTTGGGGTTTCACAACAAAGGTGTAATGGCGACGATGGCGCGCGGATTTAGTCCGCTTTTGTGGAGCATGGCGGCACGGCAGGGCTGGCGGCGCCTGCGCCGCCGCCTGCGCGCGGGCCCGGCCTACCGCTGGCGCTATTACGGCCGCACGCCGGAGCGCCTGCTTCTTGCGCCGCCTGACCTGCGCCTCGCCGATCCCCAGATCGCTCGCGAGATCTACCACGGACGCTTCCTGCTGGCCGGTCACCTGGTTGAGGCCGGTGGTGAATCGCCCTTCATGATGGATGTGGAGCACCGTGGCTGGCTGGAGGCTCTCCACAGCTTCCGCTGGCTCCGGCACCTGCACGTCGCCGAATCCGATCTGGCCGCCGCCAACGCGCGTGCTCTGGTGCTGGACTGGATCACGCTGCATGGACGCCGCATCAGCGGCATCGCATGGAACCCCGGCACCACCGCCAAGCGCATCATCGCCTGGTTGCAGCACTCGGCCATCGTCCTGCAGGGGGCGGATCTGCCGTTTTACCGGCTGTTCCTGAAAACGCTGGCCGTCCAGATCCGCTACCTGCGATCGGTCGTCCGCGAGATGCCCGACGGCGAGGACCGTCTGCGCGCCCGCATCGCGCTGGCGTTCTCGGCCATGTCGCTGCCAACGCCGCCATCGGCCATGCGCGCCGCCACACGTCATCTTTCGGCGGAGATCGAGCGTCAGATCCTGCCGGATGGCGGTCACATCTCCCGCAATCCGAATGCGATCATCGAGCTCCTGGCCGATCTGCTGCCGCTACGCCAGACTTATGCCAACCAGGCGGAACCGATTCCGGAGGCCGTGGTGAGCGCCGTCGACCGGATGCTGCCGGCGCTTCGCTTCTTCCGGCATCAGGACGGCACCATCGCCCGTTTCAACGGCATGGGCATCACCCTGCACGACCGGATTGCCGTGCTCCTTCGGCACGACGATACCGGCGGGCAACCGCTCTTCCACGCGCCCTATTCAGGCTACGAGCGGCTCGCGATGGGCGGCACGACCGTGATCGCCGACACCGGCGCTCCGCCCGCCGCGGAGCTGTCGGACATGGCGAACGCCGGTTGTCTTTCCTTCGAGATGTCGTCCGGCCGCCACCAGTTCATCGTCAACAGCGGCATCGACTCGCTGGGCGACGAGGCCTTCCGGCCTCTCGCCCGCGCCACGGCGGCCCATTCGACGGCCACCATCAACGACACGTCGCAGGCGCGTTTTGCCCTGCCAAAGGGCTGGGACGAGTGGATCGGCACGCCGCTGCTCGGAGGCCCGCAGAACGTCACCAGCCAGCGCATCGAGGAGCCGGGCCTGCAGGGTTTCACCGCAAGCCACGATGGCTATGCCGCCCGCTTCTCGCTGATCCACGAGCGCAGCCTGCGTCTGGAGAACGAGGGCAACCTGCTGCGCGGCCGCGATGTGTTCCGTCCGGTGGACAACACGCAGCCCGCCAACGCCTCGGTCGCCATCCGCTTCCACCTGCACCCCGACATCGGCCTTTACCAGAGCGACGACGGGCTGCTCATCCTCGCGGGCGAGCGCACCGACACCTGGGTATTCGCTGCCGAGGGCGTCGAGCCCGTGGTAGAGGAATCCATCTTCTTCGCCTCGCTCGCCGGACCGGCCCGCACCCGCCAGATCGTCCTCTATTTCAACACGGACGAACGCACGGAGGTGAGCTGGCAGTTCGTGCGCACCAACGCGATCCTGACACGCAGCGGTGGATCATCGACGCAAGGTTTGATTTAGCCGCGTTTGATTTCGGCTCAGTGTGTGATAGGCCAGCGCCATCTCCCAAGCTGGCAAAGAGAGAGTAGCCATGGCCGTCTCCGCCAAGAATATCCCAGCGCCGGACCTTGTGCCGGTGCGCCGAGCCCTCATTTCCGTTTCCGACAAGACCGGCATCGTCGATTTTGCTTGCGCCCTTGCTTCGAAAGGCGTGGAACTGGTCTCGACCGGTGGCACGTCGGCCGCCCTGCAGCGCGAGGGGCTGACGGTCCGCGACGTGTCCGAACTCACCGGCTTCCCAGAGATCATGGATGGCCGCGTCAAGACCCTGCATCCGCTGGTGCACGGCGGTCTGCTCGGCATCCGCGACGACGCCGAGCACCAGGAGGCGATGAAGCAGCACAACATCCAGCCCATCGACCTGGTGGTCATCAACCTCTATCCGTTCGAGGAAGTGCGCTTCGGCGGTGGCGACTACGCCAGCGTCGTCGAGAACATCGACATCGGTGGTCCGGCCATGGTTCGCGCCTCGGCCAAGAACCACGCCTATGTCGCCATCGTCACCGATCCGGCTGACTACGCCCGCATCCTTGAGGCGCTCGAACAGAACAATGGCGCGCTGCCCTACCGCCTGCGCCAGGAGTTGGCGGCCAAGGCCTTCGCCCGCACGGCGGCCTATGACGCGGCCATTTCCCAGTGGTTCGCCGAGACGCTCAACATCGAGGCACCCGAATGGCGCGCCTTCGGCGGTCGCCTGGCGCAAGTCATGCGCTACGGCGAGAACCCGCACCAGCAGGCTGGCTTCTACCTGACCGGCGAGAAGCGTCCGGGTGTCGCCACAGCCCGCCAGCTGCAGGGCAAGCAGCTCTCCTACAACAACATCAACGACACGGATGCGGCCTTCGAACTCGTCTCCGAGTTCGATCCGTCCCGCACCGCCGCCGTCGCCATCATCAAGCACGCCAACCCCTGCGGCGTGGCTGAGGGCGCTTCCATTGCCGAGGCATACCGCCGCGCGCTGGCCTGCGATCCCGTCTCGGCCTTCGGCGGAATCGTCGCCCTGAACCGCATTCTGGACGCTGAAGCCGCCGAGGAGATCGCCAAGATCTTCACCGAGGTGATCATTGCGCCGGACGCCACCGAGGAGGCCCAGGCCATCATCGCCCAGAAGAAGAACCTTCGCCTGCTGCTCACCGGTGGCGTCGCCGATCCGCGCCAGCCCGGCCTGTCGGCCAAGACCGTTGCCGGCGGCCTGCTCGTCCAGACCCGCGACAATGGTGTGGTCGACGACCTTGAGCTGAAGGTGGTGACGAAGCGCGCGCCGACCGAGAAGGAGCTGGCCGATCTCAAGTTCGCCTTCCGCGTCGCCAAGCATGTGAAGTCCAACGCCATCGTCTACGCGAAGGATCTAGCCACCGTCGGTATAGGTGCCGGCCAGATGAGCCGCGTCGACTCCGCCCGCATTGCCGCCCGCAAGGCCATCGACGCAGCGGAGGCCGCCGGCCTCGCCGAGCCGCTGACCAAGGGCTGCGTGGTTGCGTCCGACGCCTTCTTCCCCTTCGCGGACGGACTGCTGTCCGCCGTCGAGGCGGGCGCCACGGCGGTGATCCAGCCGGGCGGCTCGATGCGCGACGATGAGGTGATCAAGGCCGCTGACGAGCATGGCATCGCCATGGTCTTCACTGGCATGCGCCACTTCCGGCACTAGGGCAATTCAGATTTCACGAACTCTGAATTGCTCTAAGAAGTTGTTTTGTCGCAGTTCCGGACGGAAAACCGGTTTCCACGTTCCTGAACTGCTCCAGGCAAAGCCACCCTCATGCCGAGTCTTTCGAGGCATGAGGGATACCATTCCCGGAGCTTTTCGCCGCCCGTAGTTCGATGGGCTCGCCAGGAGGCGGCGAGAGGCTGCGGTACTTCCGCGACGGCCGTGAACGTCCGGGACTCTCCTCAGATCCCTTTTCTGCTCTGCACGAATGGCAGAAGCAGAAGGGAGATGGCGAACAAAATCAGGATGGGCGTGACGCCGAACCGCTGGGCGGCCTCCGCTGAAAAGGACATGGCCGATCCCCATGCCGTCATGGCGGCGATGGCCAGCGGTCCGATGAATGTTGTCGCCTTTCCCGAGAGGGCGAACAGACCGAAGGCCTCCGCCACCCGTTCGCGCGGCACCTGGTCGACCAGCAACGTGCGGGAAGAGGCCTGTATGGACCCGCCCGCCGCGCCGATCAGGGCTCCGGCGACGTAGAAGATGATGTTCGGCAGGAGCGAGTCCGGGCTCACCGGCAGGAACAGCACCTCATCGTCCGTCGTGGAAATGATCAGCAAGCAGCTCACGATAAGGATCAGGGCGCAGCCGGTCACCACGGCCTTCGGCCCGTAGGCCCGGTCCGCCCTTCCGCCGAGCCACGCTCCCACCGCGCCGGCGAGGGCGGCGACGATGCCGAAGATGCCGATCTGCACGATGCTCCAGTGCAGTACACCGGCCGCATAGATGCCCCCAAAGGCATAGAGCGCGTTGAGCGCGTCCCGGTAGAACATCGAGGACAGCAGGAAGCAGAAGTAGCTTTTCTGTCGGGGTAGGGTCCGCAGTGTCTCTCCCAGCTGGCGGAGGGCTTTGTGGACGGCGCCCTTCACCTGCCGGTAGGGCTGGTCCGGCGTGAAAAGAAACATGGGCAGGGAGAACACGATGTACCAGATGGCCGTCAGCGGCCCGGATGCACGGTCCCCCTCGAACCTTGCAGGATCGAGGCCCAGGATGGGTTCAAGTCCGAACAGTGTGTGCGTCGAGCCGGGCGGCACCGACATGAAGCCCAGCACGATCACCAGTGATACCAGCCCGCCGACATAGCCGAAGCCCCAGGCGGAGCCGGACAGCCGCCCGAGCTCCGACCGCGGCACCAGATAGGGCATCATGGCGTTGTTGAAGACCGCGGCATATTCCATGCCGAAAACGGCCAGCATGACCGCGATCATCACCGGCCAGAGATTTTCCATGCCCGGCGTTGCGAACCAGAGCGCTGCGCAGGCCGCGGCGCCGATCATCGAAAAGACGAAGATGAACGGTTTGCGTGAACCGACCGCGTCCGCGTAGGCGCCGAGCATCGGCGCCGTGAGTGCGATCAGGATGCCGCCGATGCCCGTGGCCCACCCCCAGAGTTCCTGTCCGATCGCCGGGTCAGGGGCCACGTGGGCGGCAAAGTACGGGGCGAAGACGAACGTGAAGATCAGCGTGTGAAAGGGCTGGGTCGCCCAGTCGAAGAAGATCCAGCCCCAGATCCCCGGTCTCGGGACCGGGGCTTCGTGATCGTATGACTTCGCCCCGATTGCGCTCATCCCGCCATATCCGCCATCAGTCCTGCTGCCACGCTGAGGCGGGACACGGTGATATCGCCGCTGGTCGTCAGCGATGCCAGTGCGTCGATGACCCGGGATATCCGCTGCCCCCCATCCGCAAGCCATGCCGCGACAGGGTCGCTGCTGTCGCGGTTCGCCTTCAAGGCCGCGACAGTAATGTTGCAGCGCGCGGTGTCAATCGTGTCGAGAGCCCTGAGCAGCGCCAACTCGTCATAATAGTCCGAGGTGGAGATGCCCGCAGCGGCGCTCTCGATGCGTCCGATCTGGAAGACATCGCTGACGGCGAAATAGGCATCCGCCGTCTGCGGCAGATCGCTGGCGGCCATCCTGGCGGCGCGGCTGATGTCTGGCACGAGGGCCATCGAATCGAGCAGCGCCAGCTTCCGGGCGAGGTCGACGGGCACACCCGCTTCCGCCATTTCGGCGGAGGCGGTTTCCATGCGCTCGCGCAGGAAGTCCGACTGCTTCTCCTTCAGCGCCGGCGTGAGTTGCACAACAGCCTCGCGCAGCTCGCGGACACGTTCTTCCAACGGCGCGTTGGCGTCGCCATGCTTGAGCTGCCAGGCAGTGGCGCTCACGGTGAGCTTGCGCACGCGCTCGTAGAGCGAGAGCTGGAACTGGCCGTCGATGCGGTTGTCCAGCTCGTCGATCCGCCTGTACAGCTCGGGCAGGTCGAACCCGTCGCGCACGACCGCATAGGCTTCCACGATCTCGCCCGTGGTTCGGCCCGTGATGTCCTGGAGTTGCGAGATGAACGTGGCGCCGCCGCGGTTGATGATGTCGTTGATCAGCACCGTGCCGATAATCTCCCGCCGCAGCCGGTGGCTCCGGATTTCGTCCGCATACGCCTCGCGCATCTGGCTCGGGAAGTAGTGCAGGAGCTCGGTCTCGAAGTAGCGGTTGTCCGGCACCTGGCTTGTCATCAGCTCGTTGAAGTGCACGAGCTTCGCATAGGCGAGCAGCACGCCAAGTTCGGCCCGCGTCAGGCCTTCACCGCGCGACTGCCGCTCGGCGATCGCATCCGGCCCCGGCAGGAACTCGACCGCCCGGTCGAGCAGCCCGCGGCTCTCGAACAGTGACATCATCCGCGCCTGGTAGGGCAGGTCGGCCACGCCGCGCCGCTCCATCAGCGAGATGGCCAGCGTCTGGTGGTAGTTGTTGGCGAGCACCAGATGCGCCACTTCGTCGGTCATGTCGGCGAGCAGCTTGTTGCGGCTCTCCAGCGTAAGCTTGCCGGTCCGCACGGCGCTGGCCAGCGCGATCTTGATGTTCACCTCGACGTCGGAGGAGTTCACGCCCGCCGAGTTGTCGATTGCGTCCGAATTGCAGCGGCCGCCGTGGCGGTTGAATTCGACGCGGGCGAGCTGGGTCATGCCGAGGTTCGCCCCCTCGCCGATAACCTTCGCCCGAACCTCGTTCGCCGCCACGCGGATGGCGTCGTTGCCGCGGTCACCCACGCTCTGGTTGGATTCGGTGGAGGCCCGCACATAAGTGCCGATGCCGCCGAACCAGAGGAGGTCGACCGGCGCGCGCAGGATGGCGCTCATCAGCTCGTTCGGCGTGACCTCCGTCTTCTCGATGCCGATCGCGGCGGCCGCCTCGGGCGACAGCGTCACATGCTTTTCCGAACGCGAGACGATCATGCCGCCGCGTGACAACTGCGACCGGTCATAGTCCTGCCAGCTGGAACGCGGCGTCCTGAACAGCCGCTCGCGTTCCTTGAACGAAACCGCCGGGTCCGGATCCGGGTCGATGAAGATGTCGCGGTGGTCGAATGCGGCTACCAGCCTGATCTGCGGCGACAGCAGCATGCCGTTGCCAAACACGTCGCCCGACATGTCGCCCACGCCCACGACCGTGAACGGTTCCGTCTGGATGTCGCGGTTCATCTCGCGGAAGTGCCGCTTGACCGCTTCCCAGGCGCCGCGCGCGGTGATGCCCATGGCCTTGTGGTCATAACCTGCCGAGCCGCCCGACGCGAAGGCGTCGTCCAGCCAGAAGCCATGCTCGCGGCTGATGGAGTTGGCCGTGTCGGAGAAGGTAGCCGTACCCTTGTCGGCCGCCACCACGAAATAGGGATCGTCCCCGTCCCGGCGCACCACACCTTCGGGCGCGCGCACATGCTCGCCGTCCAGGTTGTCGGTGATGGAGAGCATGGTCGAGACGAAGTTGATGTAGGCAGCGCGCCCTGCCTCGAACACCTCCTGACGGTTGCCGGTGCTGGGCAGTCGGCGCGGATAGAATCCGCCCTTGGCGCCCACCGGCACGATCACCGCATTCTTGACCTGCTGTGCCTTCACCAGGCTCAGCACCTCGGTCCGGTAATCCTGGGCGCGGTCCGACCAGCGCAGGCCGCCGCGCGCGACCGGTCCGAAACGCAGATGCACGCCCTCCACCTCCGGACCGTAGACGAAGATTTCCCGCCACGGCCGCGGATCCGGCAGCCATTCGATCGCCTGCGCATCGAACTTGAGCGCAATCGAGGAGCCGAGGTCTTTCCGGCTCGGTGCGTAGAAGTTTGTACGCATCGTCGCGCGGATCAGCGTCAGGAACCGGCGGATGATCGTGTCGTCGTCGAGGCTCGGTACCTTGGCCGTTTCGGCCTCGATTTCGGCCACCAGCTTCTCTTCTTGCGCCTGGCGCGTCTCGTCGGCCACGGCCGGGTTGAAGCGCACGTCGAACAGACGGAACAGGGCGGAGGTGATGGCCGGATACCGGTTGAGCGTATCGGCGATGTAGCCCTGGCTGTAGGCGACGCCCGCCTGCTGCAGATAGCGGCTGTACGCCCGCAGCACCGCGATCTGGTGCGAATCGAGCCGGGCGTTTTGCGCCAGTGCGTTCAGCTTGTCGCTGTCCTGCTGGCCGTGCCAGGCGGAGGCGAACACCTGGTCGAACAGGGCGCCGCCGTCATCGAGGTCGATCGGCGCTCCGGAGGCGCTTTCGAGTTCCATTGCATGCAGGAACACCCCCGCCTCGTCGAACCGGCCCAGCTCGAAGGTCTGTTCGCTGATGACGCGGAAGCCCATGTTCTCGAGCACCGGAACGCGCCGGCTGAGCGCGACGGGGGCGCCCCGGTGGAAGATCTTCAACGCGGCCTGGTTGGCGGCGTGTTCATCCCGCCGGTGGAAGTCGATGAGGATCGGCGATTGGGCAGAGAGCGCGCCGACGCTTCGTGCATCGTGCAGCGCGGCCATGGCATCGAAGCTCGACCGGTACCCCTCGGGGAAGGCGCGGGCAGTGTTCGCGATGTGCGCTGGTGTGTCGGTCGCCTCGATCGCTTCGTTGAGAGAATCCTCCCACGTCCGCACTAGGGACCGCACCGCGGCCTCCAGCTCGGGCACCGGAACGCGTGGGGTCCTGGCGCCCGGCTTGCGCCCGATGATGAAGTGGACGCGTGTCAGCGGGCCCGTCAGGAACGACGGATAGAAGGCCGAGACATGGCCGTCGAAGGCCGCGCTGAGGTAGGTACCGATCCGTTCGCGGACTTCCGAATCGTAGCGGTCGCGCGGCACGAAGACGAGCACGGACACGAACCGGTCGAACTGGTCGATCCGGTACAGCACGCGCACGCGCGGGCGCTCGCTGAGGGAAAGGATCGTTGCGGTATATTCCTTGAGCAGGGGCAGGCTGATCTGGAACAGCTCGTCCCGGGGGAAGGATTCAAGGATATTGATGAGCTCCTTGCCCGAGTGGTCGGTGCGCGAGAAGCCCGACGATTCGATGATCGCCCTTGCCTTTGACCGCAGATACGGGATCTGCAGCACCGACTGGTTGTATGCGCTGGACGTGAACAGTCCCACGACGCGCAGCTCGCCGCTGAGCTTGCCGCTGTCGTCGAACATCTTCACGCCGATGTAGTCGAGATAGGCGCGGCGGTGGACGACCGATTTCGTATTCGCCTTGGTCACGATGAGCGGATCGGGCCCGTGCAGGAAGGCGCGGATCTCCGGCGTCGTGTTGACGGTCTGGTCTCCGCGCCGCAACACCTTCACGTTCGCGTTGGACAGGATGCCGAGACCGGGCGCGTCGGTCCGCTCAAGGGAGCCGTCCTCCTCGCTGCCGGTGTAGGTGAACTCGCGCATGCCGAGGAAGACGAAGTTCTCGTCCCGCAGCCACTCGAGGAAAGCGACGGTCTCCTGGACCTCCTCCGGATCGAGCGCAGGGGGACGGGTGCGAAGCCGCTCGATCTCCTGGCCGAGCCGCTCGATCATCGGTTTCCAGTCCTGCACGGCCACATGTACCTGGCCCAGGATCTCGACGAGCCGGTCCTTCAGGCGCTGCGCTTCGTCTGCGGCGAGCTTCTTCAGATGGATCTGGATGAGACTGATCTTTCCCTCGCTGCTGTCCGGTTGCGCGTCGGCGCGGTCGATGCTGATGAGGCCGCCACTCGGGTCGCGGGTGACGCGCAGCACCGGATGAGTGACGAAGAGCGGTTCGCCGATCGTTTCGGTGATCTCGCCGATCACCGAGTCGAAGAGGAAGGGCATGTTGTCGTTGACGACCGTGACGGCCGTTACGGTCCGGCCTTCCACTGAAATGCCCGGCTCGATCTCGACGTCCACCGAATGCTGGCCGGCCCGGTGGGCGAGTACCATCCTGAGGGCGATGGTCGCCGCCGCGTGCAGCGACTCGTCAGAGTAGGCGGCGAGGTCTTCGGCCGAAATTCCGGACACCAGGAGCCGCTTCAGCCTTTCGGCGTGCGACTGTTCGATGGAGGGGGAGAGTTTGGCGTCTGCTGGCTTGGTCATGAAATACAACGCATCCTTGTGGCAAGGCGTATTATTATAGTATCCGACTAACTCGTGTTTGTGGCCATATCAAAACGGCCAGATCAAAACGCCGAACGAATTCCCGTGTTTGGCGTTGCGCGCTCTTAGGTGGCTGCATTTGTTCAGTAAAGGTCGCTTGGTCGGATCGTGAGGCCGACCCCATCCGTTGTCTGCCGTGACCCGCCCCCTGGCGAACACGCAGTGCAGGAGCGACCGGGATGGCGTCTGGCAGTCTTGCGGGAGGGAAGCGCGTATCCGCCGTGCTTTGAATCGCCTCAGCGCAGGATTCTGATACGTGTGCGGCAGTTGAGGAATGGCAACAGCCGGCGCATGTCCCTCGGCTCCAGCGCGATGCATCCTTCCGTGGGTTTGAGGCCCGGCCGGGCGATGTGCATGAAGATGGCGCTGCCTCTGCTCCACAATCTGGGATACATGTTCCAGTCCAGAACGATGCACACGTTATAGAGGCGGTCGTCCCGCATCATTTTCTCGTGACTGGCATGGTAGGGCAGCTTCACGGGACGGTTATACCGGGGGTCACCGGGCGCATCGCACCACCCCTCGTCAGCCCGGATGGGGATCTTTGGCAGCGTCGATTGCCACACGCCGGAAACCTTGCAATTCCGACGGAAATAGAGTGCGAGCGGCTTCACGACGGCCAGCGGCGTGGCTCCGTCTCCCTCTCGCTTTCTGGCTGAAACTCCGCCCTTGCCGAGAGCGCAGCGAAGCGTCATCCCGCCTGCCTTCAGGATACCCTTCCGGCGGTCGAGAGGCGTTGCCCGGACGTCGATCGCCAGGCTCCGGCGCATCTTCGGCGTTGAGGCGCTGGCGTTGCGGGATTTCCTGAGTATGATGGCTTCGGAATGCACGTGGCAGACAACCTCGCGGCGCAGTAAACGATGCGTGACTGGAAAGTGGCGCGAGAATGAGGTTTGGGTCAACTATTCGGTTCAGTCAACGGTAAGGCAATGACTCCTCGCACTATTCTGATAGTTGATGACGACGAAGACCTCCGCACCGTTCTCGTGGATCAACTGTCCCTCTATCAGGAATTTGAATTGCTCCAGGAAGGGACGGCGACGAGCGGCATTCAGACGGCCACAAGTTCCAAGGTCGACGTGGTGATCATGGACGTGGGCCTGCCGGACATGGATGGGCGGGAGGCGGTGAAGCTCATGCGCCGCAATGGCTTCCGCGCCCCGATCATCATGTTGACGGCGCAGGACACCGATTCCGACACGATCCTTGGCCTGGAAGCCGGGGCCAATGACTACGTGACCAAGCCGTTCAGCTTTGCCGTCCTTCTGGCCCGCGTCCGCAACCAGATCCGCCATCACGAGATGACGGAGGATGCGAAGTTCTCGGTCGGTCCCTATACGTTCAAGCCGAGCCAGAAGCTGCTGGTGGATGAGCGTGGCAACAAGATCCGGCTGACCGAAAAGGAATCGGCGATCATCAAGTACCTGTACCGCGCGGAGCAGAAGGTGGTGACGCGCGACGTCCTTCTGGAGGAGGTCTGGGGCTACAATACCGCCGTGACCACCCATACGCTCGAGACGCACGTGTACAGGTTACGGCAGAAGATCGAGAAAGACCCTTCCAAAGCCGAGATACTTGTGACAGAGAGCGGAGGCTATAAACTCGTCCCCTGAGAGAGGATGAGGATGTATTGGGGTCGCAACAGGGTAGCCTATGACGCTGGACGAAGACATGCGCATTCTGTCCGGCGTGGAGCTCTTTCGGGGGTTCTCCCGCGAACAATTGCGGCTGATGGCGTTCGGCGCGGAGACGATCACGCTGGCGGCGGGACGGAAGCTCTATGCCGAGGGAGCTCCCGCCGATTGCGCATTTGTGGTTGTGCAGGGAGAAATCGCGCTCTACCGCGAGGTGGGCGGCACCCAGCACATCATTTCGGTCGAGCGTCGCGGCGCGATTCTCGGCCAGTTCGCGCTCATTGCTGACGGAGAGCGCCTGACCGGCGCCGTCGCCCGCACCGATGCCCAGGTGATCCGGTTGGGTCGCACCATGTTCCTGAAAATTCTCGAGGAGTACCCCGAGCTGGCGGAGCTTCTGCACCGCCGTATTGCTGCCGATCTCGAAGCCATGCTCGATCGTATGAGCCGCGTCATGGCTCGGCTGATCGAGTGATCATCCGCATCTTCTTTTCTGGACGTGCCGCCGTCCTGTCGCGGATTCTGGATCGTCGTGAGGAGATCCCTGGCCACTCCCTGGCCGTGAGTCATCCGCGCCGCACGAGTTCGTGCCACTCGCTCCGGCTGCCGGGAGGTTCATCCGCGACCACCAGTGCCAGCCCGCGCTCGTCGAAGATCCGGAACCAGTCGTCCCATTCGATGATCGTTACACCGTCCGGCCGGTCGGGTCCCGTGTCCGTGTCCTGATAGGCGTGCTGTCCGAACACGATGCGCAGTACCGTCTGTGCATCCTGGAGCGCGGGCGCGGCGTCGCTCATGGCCGGCTGGCCAGCGCGCGCCGCCGCCCAGTCGCGAATGGCGTCATGATCGGTAAGTGTGAGCGTGTCAGTCATGTTGGCTCGCATCGCCGGCGAATGCCGGGCAGTCGGGTTGTGTCCCCGGCGAAATCCCGCCGGGTCCGGTGTCAACGCTGACCGATTTCCTCCGGTTCCCTGGCAGTTTGCGGCGAAGAAATAGAATTCTTCTCTTGCGCTATAGGCTTTCTCTCTTGTCTTGATTAACGTGATCTTCAACATTCTGGCTGACGGACAGCTGCCATTGACAGCAGCCGTTCTATCCGGAGGAGAGGGCTCGGAGGCACCATGACCGAGAACCACCTGACAGACATCTCCCTGTTGCGCCTGAAGGATGCGCCGGCGCTTGCTCCCCTGCTCGCCGCCTATATCCAGTCGCTGAAACGAGGCGCGCCGCGAAGGCCCGATCTCTATTACGCCGAGGCCCTGCTGCAGGACCGCGTCGTCGAGGTGATGGGTGCCTGGGTCGACAATGAGCTTGTCGGCTTCGCGATCTATTTCGATCTGCCGGATCCGGTGTCCGGCCTGCGCTATGCGCTGCTGGAGCACCTCTACGTCCATCACGATCATCGCGGGAAGGGCATCGCCAAGGCGATTATCGATGTCGTGGCCGATCAGGCGGAGGAGCGCGGCTGGGAGCGGCTGGTCCTGACCGCGCCAAGGCAGCCCGAAAGCCGTAAGCTTTACGAGCGGATTGCCGCCCCGGCGGACTGGAACAGCTACGCGATCCGCTTCGGTTCAGCTTGAGTCGGGAGGCCGAAAAACTTCAATCGATTCAATCTGGCGCGTTTGTGACTGCGCCCTTTGACGCAACGCACAAACAGCATTAGAAGACGGCCAGCCAGCGCATGTGGGGACCTTGCCTCCCCTTTGCAAGCGTCTTGGCGGCCACGAAATGGGGAAGCCATGAGCAAATCCACAGCCACTCGAGCGAGGCCGCTCTCGCCACATCTGCAGATTTATCGTTTTACCCCGACCATGGCGATGTCGATCCTGCATCGCATCACTGGCGGTGCTCTTTATTTCGGCATCCTGCTCTTCGCGATCTGGATTGCGGCCGCTGCATCGTCCCGGGAGACGTTCGACTTCGTCAACGGCATGTTCGGTTCCTGGCTTGGCCGGCTGGTGCTGTTCGGTCTGACCTGGACGCTGATCAACCACATGCTTGGCGGCATCCGCCATCTGGTGTGGGACACCGCGCGCGGTCTTGAGAAGCATCAGGCCAGCAAGATGGCGGTGTGGTCCGCTGTTGCGTCGATCGTGCTGACCCTGCTGGTTTGGGTTATGGGCTACGCTGTGCGGGGGGCGCTCTGATGACGAGACTTCTTACTCCTTTGAAGCGTGCGCGCGGGCTTGGATCCGCGAAGATGGGAACGGAGCACTTCTGGCAGCAGCGCCTCACGGCCATTGCCAACATTCCGCTTGTTCTGTTCTTCCTGGTCTTCGTCATCTGCCACGCCGGTGCGCCTTACGAGGTCGTCCGGGCATCGCTGGCCCATCCAGTCGTCCTGGTCCTGCTGGTCTTTGCGCTGCTGTCCGTGCTGAAGCACATGCGCCTCGGCATGCAGGTCATCATCGAGGACTACGTTCACGGACCGTCGAAGTACGTCCTTGTCGTTCTGAACACCTTCTATCCTCTGGTCGTGGGTGCGATCTCGCTCTACGGCCTGGTCAAGATCGCCTTCGGAGGCTGAACCCCAAATGGCGCAAGTACAAAAGAAGGCCACGTCGGCCTATGAATATGTGGACCACGAGTACGATGTCGTGGTGGTTGGTGCCGGTGGCGCAGGTCTGCGCGCCACGCTCGGCATGGCGGAGCAGGGTCTGAAGACTGCCTGCATCACCAAGGTCTTCCCGACCCGTTCGCACACCGTTGCGGCCCAGGGCGGCATCGCCGCTTCGCTCCAGAACATGGGCCCCGACCACTGGCACTGGCATCTGTATGACACGGTGAAGGGCTCGGACTGGCTCGGCGACGTCGATGCCATGGAATACCTGGCGCGCGAGGCTCCGGCCGCCGTCTATGAGCTGGAGCACTACGGCGTTCCCTTCTCCCGTACCGAGGATGGCCGCATCTACCAGCGTCCGTTCGGCGGCCACATGCAGAACTTCGGCGACGGCCCGCCCGTGCAGCGCACCTGCGCCGCGGCCGACCGTACCGGCCACGCCATCCTGCACACGCTTTACGGCCAGTCCGTCCGCAACCAGGCGCAGTTCTTCATCGAGTACTTCGCCATCGACCTGATCATGTCCGACGACGGTCAGTGCACCGGCGTCGTGGCCTGGAACCTGGATGACGGCACCATCCATCGCTTTGCCGCGAAGATGGTCGTTCTCGCCACCGGCGGCTATGGCCGCGCCTACTTCTCCTGCACCTCCGCCCACACCTGCACCGGTGACGGCGGCGGCATGGTGGCCCGCGCTGGCCTGCCCCTGCAGGACATGGAGTTCGTGCAGTTCCACCCGACCGGCATCTATGGCGCGGGCTGTCTCATCACCGAGGGCGTGCGCGGCGAGGGCGGCTACCTCGTCAACTCGGAAGGCGAGCGCTTCATGGAGCGTTATGCGCCGAGCGCGAAGGACCTTGCCTCGCGTGACGTGGTCTCCCGCTGCATGACGCTGGAGATCCGCGAGGGCCGCGGCTGCGGCAAGAAGAAGGACCACATCTACCTGCACCTGGATCACCTAGATCCGGCCGTGATCCACGAGCGCCTTCCCGGCATCGCCGAGTCGGCCAAGATCTTCGCCGGCGTCGACGTGACCCGCGAGCCGATCCCGGTTCTGCCGACCGTCCACTACAACATGGGCGGCATTCCGACCAACTACTGGGGTGAGGTGCTGAATCCGACCCCGGACAATCCGGACGCCGTTCTGCCGGGCCTGATGGCAGTGGGCGAGGCCGGCTGCGCCTCGGTGCATGGTGCCAACCGTCTCGGCTCGAACTCTCTGATCGACCTCGTGGTCTTTGGTCGCGCCGCCGCAATCCGCGCCGGCCAGGTGGTGGACAAGGACTCCAAGGTTCCGCCGCTCAACCGTGCAGCCTGCGACAAGATCATGGATCGCTTCGACCGCATCCGCCACGCCAACGGCGGCACGCCGACGGCGGTGCTGCGCGAGAAGATGCAGCGCGCGATGCAGGAAGATGCTGCCGTGTTCCGCACGCAGGAGTCGCTCGAGCAGGGCTGCCAGCGCATCTCCGCCATCTGGCAGGAGCTGCCGGACATCAAGGTCCACGACCGCTCGATGATCTGGAACTCCGACCTCATGGAGACGCTCGAGCTGCACAACCTCATGGCCAACGCTTTCGCCACCGTCTACTCGGCGGAAGCCCGCAAGGAGAGCCGTGGCGCCCATGCCCGCGAGGACTTCACGGAGCGCGACGACGTCAACTGGCGCAAGCACACGCTGGCGTGGGTCGACGACAATGGCACCGTCAGCCTCGACTACCGTCCGGTTCACACGGAGCCTCTGCTTCCGGTGGAGGAAGGTGGCATTGACCCGGCAAAGATCGCGCCCAAGAAGCGCGTATACTGATCGAGGTTACCATGGTCGAAATCACCCTACCGAAGAATTCCCAGGTCAAGGAAGGCAAGGTCTGGCCGAAGCCGGAGGGCGCGACGAACGTGCGCGCCTTCAGGGTCTACCGCTGGTCGCCGGATGACGACGAGAATCCGCGTGTCGATACCTACTACGTCGACATGGACGACTGCGGTCCGATGGTCCTCGACGCGCTCATCTACATCAAGAACAAGATCGACCCGACGCTGACCTTCCGCCGCTCCTGCCGCGAAGGCGTGTGCGGATCGTGCGCGATGAACATCGATGGCGCCAACACGCTGGCCTGCACCAAGGCCTGCGACGAGATCGAGGGCGACGTCCGGATCTACCCGCTGCCGCACATGCCGGTGGTGAAGGATCTGGTACCGGACCTCTCCATCCCGTATGCGCAGCTCTCCTCCATTCAGCCCTGGCTGCAGACGGTCACCCCGACGCCGGCCAAGGAATGGCGCCAGAGCCGCGAGGATCGCGCCAAGCTGGACGGCCTCTACGAGTGTATCCTCTGCTTCTGCTGCCAGACCTCGTGCCCGAGCTACTGGTGGAACGGCGAGCGTTACCTCGGCCCGGCCATCCTGCTGCAGGCTTACCGCTGGATCGCGGACTCCCGCGATGAGATGACGGGCGAGCGCCTCGACAACCTCGAGGATCCGTTCCGCCTCTATCGCTGCCACACCATCATGAACTGTACGCAGACCTGCCCGAAGGGGCTCAACCCCGCCAAGGCAATCGCGGAGATCAAGAAGCTCATGGTGGAACGCCAGGTCTAAGCCTGGTGCGAACATACCGAATCGAAAGGCCCGCGGGATGCTCCCGCGGGCCTTTCTGTTTTCCGTGTGCCCCCTCATGGCGAGCCTGCCAAACCGCATGTTGAGTCCTATTAAATCACGGGCGGCAAGGTTCCAGCGGCGCGGTTCCGGATCTGCGACCCGTCTACCCTTGCGAGAAGGAGATATCGAGCGTGATGTCGATGGCGCGCAGCGCCTTCGACACGGGACAGTTTGCCTTGGCGCTTTCCGCGATCTCGCGGAACCTTGCCTCATCCAGCCCCGGAACCCTCGCATTGAGCTTGAGGGCGCTGCCGGAAATTTCGAACCCGCCGCCCGCAGCGGGCGAACCTCCACTTCGGCAGTCGTGTTGAGGAATTCGGCCGGAGTGCCGTTTTCCGCTAGCATGTGCGCGAGCTGCATGGAGAAGCATCCGGCATGCGCCGCGGCGATCAGCTCTTCCGGATTGGTGCCGGCACGCCCCGATTCGTCCTCGAAGCGGGCCTTGAAGGTGAGCGGCATTTCCTTGAGGGCGGAGCTCTGACTGTTTAGCGTGCCCGTTCCCTGTGTGAGCGAGCCCTTCCAGACGACGTTGGCGTGGCGTTTCATCGCGGTCTCCTGTTGCACGGTCGCCAGCCGTTCAGGCTTCCGTGGGAAGCCTGAAAAGGCCGGGTCTGTCATTCCGCCGTATCAACGGAAAACTGACGCCCCCAGTTCCGGGAAAATGCTCCATCGACCTGCTTTTTCGTGGGTCCGGAAAACCCGGAGTCCAGATGTGCGGGACGGCTTGCTCAGATCGCCTCGCCCCGCAGCAGGCGGGGGCTGTTGGGCACCAGGCCGGAGGCCTGCCGGATGAAGAAGCTCTTGAGTCCCGGCAGCCGGTCCACCAGCCCGAGGCCGAAGTCGCGCACAGCCCGCACCGGGCGCCAGTCGTTCGAGAACAGACGGTTGAGCACGTCCGTGGTCACGCCCATCTGCACCGTGTCGAACCGGCGCCAGCGCTCGTAGCGCTGCAACACGTTGAGCGCACCAATGTCTTCGCCGAGGCGCTCGGCCTCCACGATCACTTCCGCGAGCGCGGCAACGTCCTTGAAGCCGAGATTGAGGCCCTGTCCGGCGATCGGATGCACGCCATGGGCGGCATCGCCGGCAAGCGCGAAGCGCGGCTTCACGAAGTCCCGCGCCAGCAGCAAGGTCAGTGGAAACGCCCGCCGCGGGCCCTCGACGTGGATCTCGCCAAGCTTCAGCCCGAAGCGCTGTTCGAGCTCGTACTCGAACACGACGTCATCCTCATTGATCAGGCGTTCGGCGTCCTCGGTCCGTTCGGTCCACACGATGGACGAGCGGTTGCCGGTGAGCGGAAGGATGGCGAACGGACCGGCAGGCAGGAAATGCTCCTCGGCCCGGCCGTGGTGGGGTCGCTCATGCGCGACGGTGCAGACGATGCCGGACTGGCCATATTCCCACTCGACGGTCCTGATGCCGGCCAGCGTGCGCAGCTTCGAGCGTTTCCCGTCGGCGGCGATCAGCAGCCGCGCCCTGAGTTCCGTTCCATCGGCGAGATGGATGCGGGCCGCTGCCGGGTCGATGTCGAAACGTTCCACCGCCACGCCCTCGCGGATTTCCAGGCCCAGCTCGTCAGCCCGCTTGCGCAGCACCGCGCCGAGGTCGCGCGTCTCGACCATGTGGGCGAACGGTTCCCCGGGTGTCACGTCGCCGGCAAAGGTCAGGAAAACCGGGCGTACCGGGTCGGACACCCGCGAATCGGTGATCACCATTTCATTGATCGGCTGGACCTTGCCGATGAGGCCGTCCCAGCAGCCGAGCTGCCTCAGCATGCGGCATGCGTCAGCCGCGACGGCAATGGCCCGGACGTCCTTCTTCCAGACGCCCTCGGGCGCTGCGTCCACGACCAGCAGCTTCATGTCCGGCCGCGCGCTCTTGATGGCGACCGCCGCGGTCAGCCCGACATATCCCGCCCCTGCGATGACGACATCGTAATTATTAATCTTCTGTTCTGTCTCGGTCTTCAAGGGCATGTCGTTTCCCGTCTTTCATCTTGTGGCCGACTTCTCTAAGACGTATGCGAAAGCGTCGGGCTGATCATCATTTGCGTTGCGGAGCAAGCTTATATGCCATCCACCATCAGGGATCTCCTTGACATATTTAATCTGGAAGAGCTCGAACACAACCTGTTTCGGGGAAAGAGCCCGCGAACGGGACTGCAGAGGGTTTTCGGCGGCCAGGTCATCGGACAGGCGCTCACCGCCGCGCAGCGCACGGTCGATCCGTCCAGGCCCGTGCACTCGCTGCACTGCTATTTCCTGCTCGGCGGTGACCCGAAGATACCGATCATCTACCAGGTGGAACGCATTCGGGATGGCGGCAGCTTCACCACGCGCCGCGTAACGGCCATCCAGCATGGCCAGCCGATCTTCTCGATGATGGCCTCCTTCCAGAAGGAGGAGGAGGGCCTGTTTCACCAGATTGGGATGCCGGAGGGCGTGCCCGCGCCGGAGTCCCTCCCGAGCCGCAGTGAGCTTGTGGAATCGGCCGCTCTTGTCATCCCGGAGTCGTTGCGCGCGTTCTGGCGCAAGCAGACGCTGATAGACGTCCGGCCAACCGGGCTTGAACACTACACGACCCGCGACAAGCTGCCGCCCTCGCAGAACATATGGATGCGCATCACGGAACCGGTTCCAGCCGAGCCTGCGTTGAACGCCGCCCTGTTGGCCTATCTGTCCGACATGACACTGCTCGACGTGACGACCTACGCGCACGGTAGAACTTTGTTCGATCCCGAGATTCAGGCCGCGAGCCTCGATCACGCCATGTGGTTCCATCGCCCGTTCAACCTGAACGAATGGCTTCTCTACTGCCAGGACAGCCCATCCTCGCAGGGCAGCCGGGGCCTGGCCCGTGGAAGCATTTTCAGCAGGGATGGCGTGCTTGTGGCCTCGGTCGCACAAGAAGGCCTCATGCGTCTGCGCACAAAATAGGCAAATTTCAAAAATTGCACAATTCTTGATCAAAGGCGCAGCCCACCAGCTGCGCCTTTAATCATTCTGGCACTAAATTTTTCAAGAAATAACAGACGTTTAGATAGTGCTGATCGCAGTTGGCACGCTCCTTGTTCTCTAACTCAGCAGCTGTTGCTCTTTCAGGGTGCAGCGGTGGAGCGGCTGAGGCCGCACAGCGAAGGGTTGGGACACTGATGAGACCGATTGGAACCAAACTGAATGTGTTCGTGAGTGCCGGTCACGGGAGCTATCCGGCGGTGGATCTCCAGGGGGCCTTCTCCACGACGGCCGGGCGCACCTTCAAGCTCGCTATCCGGAAAGCTGTTCACGTTCGCTCCGGCGAACTGACCGCCGCCACCCTGTGACCTCCAGCGCTACGTCAAGGAGAATAAGATGAGTGTTCCGCGTTCTTTATCGGCGGCGCTTGGCTCGGGCCTTGCCGCGCTTGCCGGAAGTCTGATTGCAGCCGGTTCTGCCTTTGCGCAGGAAGCTGCGGTTGAGGTGACCGAGACCGTCACCGAAGTTGCGCCTGTCATTGATAAGGGCGATGTGGCGTGGATGATGACGGCCACGGCTCTCGTCCTGTTCATGACGCTTCCTGGCCTGGCTCTGTTCTATGGCGGCCTGGTACGCGCCAAGAACATGTTGTCCGTGCTGATGCAGTGTACCACGATCGCCGCGCTCGCGATGGTGATCTGGGTCGTCTACGGCTACTCGTTTGCCTTCGGCGGCAGCGACAGCGCCTTCTTTGGCGGTTTCGCCAAGGTTTTCCTCTCGGGCGTCACTCTGGACACGACCGCCTCCACCTTCACGGATGGCGTGGTCCTGCCTGAGTATGTGTTCATCTGCTTCCAGATGACCTTCGCCGTCATCACGCCGGCGCTGATCGTCGGCGGTTTCGCAGAGCGCATCAAGTTTTCCGCGGTCATGCTCTTCGTCGCGCTCTGGCTGACGGTCGTCTATTTCCCGGTCGCCCACATGGTCTGGGACGGCGCTGGCTACCTTTTCAACCTCGGCGCTATTGACTTCGCTGGCGGCACGGTCGTCCACATCAATGCCGGCATCGCTGCTCTGGTCGGTGCCATCATGGTCGGCAAGCGCATCGGCTACGGCAAGGAAGTGCTCGCGCCGCACTCCATGACGCTGACGATGGTCGGCGCCTCGATCCTCTGGATCGGCTGGTTCGGCTTCAACGGCGGCTCCAACCTCGAAGCGACCGCCGGCGCTGCCCTCGCCATCATCAACACCTTCACCGCCACGGCCGGCGCGGTTCTCGCCTGGGTTATCATCGAAGTCATCCACCGCGGCAAGGCCTCCATGCTGGGCGCTGTCTCCGGTGTGGTTGCCGGTCTCGTGGCTGTCACCCCGGCCTGCGGCACGGTTGGCCCGATCGGCGCCATCGTCCTCGGCGCGATTGCAAGCCTTGGCTGCTACTACTTCGTTGCCGTGGTGAAGATTAAGGCCGGTTACGACGACTCGCTTGACGTGTTCGGCATCCATGGCATCGGCGGCATCATCGGCGCGATCGGCACCGGTATCTTCACCGCTCCGTGGCTCGGCGGCACGGGTGGCGAGGACTTCTCCATCGCTTCACAGGTTTGGATCCAGATTGTTGCCGTGGTCATCACGATCATCTGGTGCGGTATCATCTCGGCGATCCTCTACAAGGTGGTCGACCTGATCGTCGGTCTGCGTCCGACCCCCGAGGACGAGCGCCAGGGCCTCGACCTCAGCGAGCACGGCGAAGCCGCCTACCACTACTGATACCCCTGCTGACGAAGCAGAAAGGGCCGGCGTGCAGCCGGCCCTTTTGGTTTTGAAAGACTTGTTCCCGCATCCGCGCAACGCTTTTCCTGGTCGTGCCCTTCCGCCTGTTCAACCGGCGGGAAGCCGAAGGACGGTGCCGGTCTCCGCGAACTCCGCTGCCCGTTACAGAAGTCCCAGCGTCCGCGGCAGCCAGAGCGAGACTTCCGGTACGAAGGCCGTTACGAGCATGACCGGCAGGGCGACGAGACTCATCATCAGGAGCGCCGGACCCACCGCCTTATGCACCGAGACTTTGCCGATGCGGCAGGCCATGTAGAGCACCGGCGCCATCGGCGGGCTGTTCGCCCCGATCACCACGGAAGCCGCGACGATCGCGCCGAAATGGACGGGATGAACGTCTATGGAGGTCATCAGCGGCAGGAACAGTGGCGCGATCACCACCGTCACCGATACGTCGTCGATCAACGCGCCGGCGATGATCAGGAACAGGTTTACCGCCAGCAGAATCAGAATTGGGTTGCTGACCGCGGCGGCGACGAGTTCCGTCAGCTCCTGCGGAACGCGCTCGGCCACCAGGATACGCCCGATCATGAAGGAGAACAGCAGGATCAGGACGATGGATCCTGTAGTCTCGGCGGCAGCGATCACGCTGGTGCGCAGGCGGCTCCAGGTCAGGTCGCGATAGATGAAAAAGCCGATCAGAAGCGCGACGACCACTGCCACGGCTGCCGCCTCGGTCGGCGTGAAGACGCCACCGTAGATGCCGCCTAGAATTATGAGCGGAATGGACAGCGCCGGCAGTGCCGCGATCACGGCGCGGGTCGGAGAGCGGTGTTCGGACTGGTCAGCCTTGCCGATGGCCTTCTCCTGGTAGTAGCGTCCGGCGACGAAGCGGTTGAACAGGATCAGTCCCGCGATCAGCAGGATGGCCGGTCCCATCGTTGCCGCAAAGCAGGCCGCGACCGACTGCTGCGTCGCCACCGCAAACAGGATCATGGTGATCGACGGCGGGATAAGGATTCCGAGCAGCGACGAGATGCCGAGCAGCGCCGAGGAATAGCCGCGGGGGTAGCCGCGCTCATCCATGGGGTCGATCATGATTGTGCCGATCGCGGCCACGGCCGCCGTGGCCGTTCCGGCGATCGCCCCGAAGATGCCGGAGCTCAGCACGATCGAGGCGCCGAGGCCGCCACGGCGGCCCCTGACGAGCAGCTCGATGAACTCGACAAGGCGCCGCGCGATGCCGCCCGACTGCATCAGGTATCCGGCGAGGATGAATAGCGGCAGCGACAGCAGGACCACCGAGTTCAGTGACCGGAAGCCCTGCAGCATCAGGGTGTTCAGGTTCACGTCGTAGACGAACGTGAGATAGGCGACCAGTCCGGCGAACGACCATGCGACCGGGACGCCAAGTCCCAGCAGCACCACGAGAAGAAGGATTCCGAAAAGACCTTCCATTGTCCGGCTTGCTCCCTAGTGCTTGCTGGCGGCGGCCAGCGACTTGAAACCGGCGATGACATCGCGGATGGCATATGCGACGCAGCCGATGGCGGCGAAGGCGAGCGATGCCTGCGGAACCCAGAGCGGCAGGCTGAGGCCCGGCACCGTCTGCGGCCGCTTCATGCCCCAGGCCAGCATTTGATAGGTCCAGGCGGCGAAAAAGCAGGCGATGACAAGCGTGATCACCGCGACCAGAATCTGATGCCGTGCCCTGGAGCGGGCCGAGGTCAGTTGTTGCGGCAGAAGGTCGACGACCAGGTGCTCGCGCCTGCGGCTGGCAATCAGCGCCCCGGCCATGTAGAGCCACATGGCCGCCACGAGGCTGATCTCGTGCACGCCGACGATGGACCAGTTGAGGATGTAACGGCCCACGACGAGGAACACGAGCAATCCGGTGACGAGTGCGCTGGTAATGAGCGCGACCCATTCGAGCAGCTTCGCGAATGCCTGACCGAGCGGCGCAAGTCTGGACAGCATGTCGACCTCCCATGGGGAAGGCCCCGCGGGGCCTTCCGGATGTCGGGTTGGGTGAGTGATTAGAACTTGGCGGAGTTATCGCGGATCGGCTGCATCAGGTCCGCGCCGACCTCGTTCTCCATCTGCGGCCAAACGGCCTCGCGCACGGTTTTCGCCAGCGCGCCGAGCTCTTCGTCGGTCGGCTCGACATAGGTGTTGCCCTTGGCCTTCCACTGCTCGGCGTAGCCTTCGTCCTGCGCGCGGGCTTCGTTGAACTGCTTCTCCATGACGGCCGTGGCGGCGTCCTGCACCACCTTCTGCTGTTCCGGCGTCAGCTGTTCCCACTCCTCGAGGTTCATCGTCAGCATGCCGGTGATGAACTGCTGCTTGGAGCGGACGTAGTAGTCGAGGATATCGCCGAAGTATTCCAGCTCGTAGAAGATCACGTTCGCCGCGTCGCCATCGACCACGCCGGTCTGGATTGCGCTGTAGAGCTCACCCCAGTCGACCGTGGCGGTCTGGTAGCCCATTGCCTGGATCGTCTCATGGAACGGGAACACCGGGGGCACGCGCACCTTGATGCTCTTGGCGGCATCGACGTTGGTCGCATAGCTGCCCTTGGTGCCGACGCCGTTGAAGCCCTCCGGCCATGCGCCGAAGAACTTGAGGCCCATGTCGGCGTAGATGCCGTCGAGCATGCTGTTGAGCCAGCCGCCAGGCTTGTAGGCTTCCAGCGCCTCTTCCCAGGTGGTGAACATGTAGGGCGTGTAGATGACCGCGATGCGCTTGTCATACGAGGTCATCGGCCAGTTCAGCATCAGGTCGACGTCACCGGCCACGTGGAGGTCGAACACCTCCTGCTGGCCGCCGAGCTCGTTCTGGTAGTAGATGGCGAGGTCGATCTCGCCGTTGGTGCCTTCCGTGATGGCCTTCGCCCACTCTTCGATGGCATTGCCGGCCGGCGAGCCCTTGGCGCCGGAATCGGTCGCGATCTTGAGCGTCTTGGCCTCGGCGAACCCGGTGGCGATGGACGCCGCCGTCAGCGCGGCCAGCGCAAGAATTCTGCTCTTGGTGATCAAGGTGTCCTCCTTCGTAAAAATGATGCGCCGGTCCCTTCGGAAGGGACCGGCGCGTGGTGGTGATCAGACCTCGTGTCTGGCTCTCCAGAGCTCCCAGCCGAGACGGGCCCAGACGCCGACGTCCAGGAACGGACGCGGCGGCAGCTTGTTCGGCGTGCCGAGGCTCTTCATGTCGTCGATGAGCGAGTTGCTGATGCCGCAGGCGAGATCCGCGGCCAGCACGCCGCTGATCGTTCCCTTGGCCACGCCCACGGCGTTCTGGCACACGGCCGTATAGATGTTCGGCGCAACCTGGCCGAATCCTGGCGTCCCGTTCTGCGACAGGCAGACATAGCCCGTCCAGGTGTACTCCATGTTGACCTTCGGCAGCATGGGGAAGCGCTCGTCGAACAGGCGCTTGTGGTCCTGTTGCAGCTTGCGCCGTCGCTCGTCGGACTGCCGGAAGCTCGGGCAGTAATGGATGTTCTGCCGGATCAGGATGCGGCGGTCGTTGGTGAAGCGCATCGTGATGCTGGCGAACGCGTTGGCCGGGGTCAGACCCCACGACTCGATCTTGCCGAACGCCTCGTATTCCTCGTCCGTCAGGCGGCGGGTCAGGCTCGCGTGCGCGGCGAAGGGCAACAGCCGGCCCTTGAAGAAGCCGAACTTCTCGGCCCAGCCGTTCACGGCCAGGATCAGCTTCGGAGCCTCGACCTCGCCCTCCGGTGTCACCAGCCGGATGGTGTTGCCGAATTCGTATTCGACGACTGGCGAATGCTCGTAGAGAACGACGTTGTCCGGCAGGTTGTCGGCCAGCCCGCGCGTCAGCGCCGCCGGATTCACCAGCACCGTGCCGGGCGTGTAGATGCCGGCGGTGAAGTGCGCCGTGCCCAGCCTTTCACGCAGCTTGTCGCGGTCGTACCAGACATAGGGCTCGCCAAGCCGCTCGAGTTCCCGCGCCGTGGGCTCCAGGATCTCCTTCACGCCGCGTTCCGAAACGGCCGTGTGGAACTTGCCGATGGGACTCCAGTCGCAGTCGATGCCATAGCGCTCGACCTGCTGGCGAAGATAGTCGATGCCCGCGCGGGCCAGCCGCAGATAGGCGTGCGACTTCTCAAGCTCCTCCATCGAGCTGCCGGTGTTGTGCGGCACGTCGATGGCAAAGCCGGAATTGCGGCCGGAAGCGCCTTCGCCCGCCTCGTTGGCTTCGATCACGACGATCTTGTCGCCCGGGCGGTTCTCGGCGAGACGCCGGGCGGCGCCCAGACCGGCAAAGCCGGCGCCGAGCACGATCCAGTCTGCCTTGATCTTGCCCTGCAGTGCCGGTTTTGCGGTTCGGGGCGGAAGAATCCGGCTCCAGCCGTTGGTCTTGTCGTCTGCTGGGAGAACGCTGACCTTACGCATGTTCCCGCCTATGCCCTTTCGGCCCAGTCCGCAGGATGGATCGCCCAGACGATGAGGGCATTCTCGGCTTCGTAGGTGAGCTCCGTGCCCTCCGGCAGCCAGACGGTGTCGCGCGGCCCGGCCTCCAGCACGCCGTGCTTGGTATGGACGCGCACCTTGCCTTCCACCACGACCAGAACCTCGTCATACTTGACGGTCCAGTTGATGCGGGCGTTGGTCAGGCGGGCGTAGCCGGCGCCGAGCTCGGTGCCATCGCGGGTTCCGCAAATCTCCGCAAGCTGGGCCATATCGCCGTCCTGGGCGCGTGGTACGAAGTGTGCATCTTCAGGGCGGATAACTCGTGGCGGCGTCTTGGTATGGGTCATGATATCCTCACCTTGGCTGGGAGGCCTCTCGGTCGCCCAGTTGGAAATTTTCAACAACGATCAGCTTGCATCTGCGCAATACAAGCGTCCATACAGCTGTGTTTGCGCAATACAATTGTGTTTGGAGATGGTCAATGATTGACCGGGACCTGCTTCGAAAAGCAGCAGCTGCTGGCCCCGACAAGGTTGTTCGCCACCTGAGCAGGGCAGACTGGCTGGGTGCGGCGGTTGAAATTTTCGTGCAGGAAGGCGTTGAATCCGTCCGCATTACCCGGCTGGCGGACGCCCTGTCGGTCACGCGGGGCAGCTTCTATTGGCACTTCAGGGACCGGGACGACCTGCTCGACGGTCTGATCAATTTTTGGGCAGAGAAGAACACCGCGGCCATGCTCGCGGCGATCGAGAACAAGCCCTCGCTGTTGGAAGGCATTCTGGGCATCTTCGATGCCTGGCTTGACCCCGAACGGTTCGACCCGCGCCTGGATGAGGCGATGCGCGACTGGGCCCGGCGATCGGAGCGCGTGCGCAAGGTCGTGGCCGAGGCCGATGAAACGCGGGTCAAGGCGATAGAGAGTCTGTTCCTGCGTTTCGGCTACAAGTCACCAGACGCGTTCATTCGTGCGCGCAGCCTGTATTTCACGCAGCTGGGCTACTATGCGGTACGGCTGGATGAGCCGCTGGCGAGCCGCCTTCAGTATCTCGAAGCCTATTACGAGACCTTCACCGGCGTTCCCCTCGATCCGGAGGTCGCGGCCGCCTACCGCCGAAAGCACGGGGTGGCCTAGGGCGGCTGCTCCCCGCGCGAGCTGTCGGCGCACGCCGGTTTTCCAGTCCCCACACGCCGCGGCGTGCGGGCGCAGTCGCCGCTCATCCATGGTTAATGCCGTCTTAACCATCCGTCGCTAGGGTCGATTCTCGACTGTCTGACGGGCGCAACCGCGCAGGAATGATGTTTGAACGGGGAAAAAGAATGAGTTCCGGGTCTTCCGCGGCATTTGCAATGCACGGCAACAACTTCGGAGTGCAGAGTTTTCTGCGGCGGCAGACCGCGCGGACGCTTGGCGTGGCCCTGCTGGGTCTGGTGGCCTTCTGCGTCCTGAGCCTTGCGACCTGGAACGTCATGGATCCGAGTTTCAGCTATGCGACCGACAATCCCGTCACCAACATGATGGGCTTCCCGGGCGCGGCCTATGCCGATCTCGCCATGCAGTTCTTCGGGCTGGCGTCGGTTGCGAGCCTGTTTCCCGCGGTTGTCTGGGCTATCCTCCTGGTTGCCGGCTGGGGTGTTGACCGCATTCCCCTTCGCCTGCTCGCCTGGCTGGCCGGTTCGGTCCTGGCGGCCGGAATCGTCGGCTGCGTCACGCCACCCTCTACCTGGCCGCTTCCGACCGGCCTCGGTGGCGTTTTCGGCGATTTCGTGCTCAACGTTCCGGCCTATTTCACGGGCGGTTACCCCAACGGCCTTCTGGGCTTCGTCGTGGCCGCGCTGCTGTTCATACCGTGCCTCTGGCTGATGTTCTTCAGCGCCGGTCTGATTGGCCGCCGCGCTGCGGCTGCTGCGACGGCAGACGAGCTTGATGCGCCCTTCGAGGTGCTCGAGGACGACGACGAGGAAGCCGGAGAAGGCCGCATGGCCGTTCTGCTGGGCATTCTGACCCATTGGTGGCTGATGGCCCGCTCCCTGGTCCGCCGCAAGATGCCGCACCGTGCGCATTCCGTTTCGGATGATGACGACGACGAGGAGTTCGAGGACGAGTTCCCGGTCGTGGAGCGGCGCGCGGAACCCCGTCTGCAGGCGTCGCGCGAGCTCGACGGACGGCGTGTCGAACCCGGCTTCGATGATTTCGACGCCGACGATTTCAGCGACGATCTGGACGACATCATGATGCACCCCGTGGAGCGCAGCGCGCCCGCCACGCGTCCGGCTGCGCCCGCCCGTGAGGCTCAGGCTGTGGCCCCTGGCGAGGCCCCGGCGCGGCGCCAGCCCGCGTCGGCTCCCGCCCCGGCGCGCGTGCAGCGGGAGCCGCACCGCCCCACGATTGCTGGCCAGTTCAACCTGCCCGCATTGAACCTGCTGGCCGAGCCCAAGGCTGCCGGCAAGGATCCGTCGCTGACGCGCGAGGCCCTGGAGCAGAATGCTCGCCGCCTCGAGGGTGTGCTGGAAGACTTCGGAGTCCGTGGTGAAATCGTCCATGTCCGTCCGGGTCCGGTTGTCACCCTTTACGAGCTGGAGCCCGCGCCGGGCATCAAGTCGTCCCGCGTGATCGGACTGGCAGACGATATTGCCCGTTCCATGAGCGCGATTTCGGCCCGTGTCGCCGTCGTTCCCGGCCGCAACGCCATCGGTATCGAGCTGCCGAACGCGCGCCGCGAAACCGTCTACCTGCGCGAGCTTCTCGCGAGCCGCGACTTCCAGACCACGAAGCATCGCCTGGCGCTGGCCCTCGGCAAGACCATCGGCGGCGAGCCCGTCGTCGCCGACCTCGCCAAGATGCCCCACCTTCTGGTGGCCGGAACCACCGGTTCCGGCAAGTCGGTGGCGATCAACACCATGATCCTCTCGCTGCTCTATCGGCTGCGTCCGGAGGATTGCCGCCTGATCATGATCGACCCGAAGATGCTCGAGCTGTCGATCTATGACGGCATCCCGCACCTGCTGACGCCGGTGGTGACCGATCCGAAGAAGGCGGTCGTGGCGCTCAAGTGGACCGTCCGCGAGATGGAGGAACGCTACCGCAAGATGTCCAAGGTGGGCGTCCGCAACATCGAGGGCTTCAATCAGCGTGTGCTTGCGGCAAGGCAGAAAGGAGAGGTCATCTCGCGCACCGTCCAGACCGGCTTCGACCGCGAGACGGGAGAGGCCATCTACGAGACGGAGGAGCTGGATCTCGAACCGATGCCCTTCATCGTGGTCATCATCGACGAGATGGCCGACCTGATGATGGTGGCCGGCAAGGATATCGAGGGCGCCGTCCAGCGCCTTGCCCAGATGGCCCGCGCCGCCGGCATCCACGTGATCATGGCGACCCAGCGCCCGTCGGTGGACGTCATCACCGGTACCATCAAGGCCAACTTCCCGACCCGTATCTCCTTCCAAGTGACGTCGAAGATCGACAGCCGCACCATCCTTGGCGAGCAGGGCGCGGAGCAGCTGCTCGGCATGGGCGACATGCTCTACATGGCTGGCGGCGGCCGCATCCAGCGCGTCCATGGCGCCTTCGTTTCCGACCAGGAAGTCGAGGGCATCGTCCGCCATCTCAAGTCGCAGGGTGTGCCTGACTACCTCGACGCCGTTCTCGCTGACGACGATGAGGACGAGCCGTCCGGCGGTTCTGGGGTGGGCAACATGGCCGACTCCGACGATCCGTACGATCAGGCGGTCGCCATCGTCCTGCGCGACGGCAAGGCCTCGACCAGCTACATCCAGCGCCGCCTTGGGATCGGCTACAACCGCGCCGCCTCGATCATCGAGCGCATGGAGCAGGAGGGCATCATCGGGCCCGCGAACCACGCAGGCAAGCGCGAGATCCTTGTGCCCACCGAGAAGGATCAGATGTAATCCGGCATGACGGCCCCGGCCGCCTGCCGGCAGGACAAAATTCGGCCCTGTTAGACGCCTATATGTTCTGGAGTTCCCCCGCGCCGACATGGTCCTGCGTGCTGGCAATGGGAAAATGCTTCAATCAACCACGGACGTGGTCCAAGTTGGAAAGATGATCGAGTTGGCAAAGAACCTCTTGAGCCGTACCAGCCGCCGCGCCTTCATCGGGCTTGCCGTCGGCGCCATGGGAATGCTTGCCGCTGGAAGCTCGGGCGCGCAGGCGCAGAGCGGGGCGGCGGTCGCCACCGCGCAGCGCATCGCCCAGCACTTCTCGAACGTCAAGACGATGATGGGCAGCTTTGCCCAGTTCGGGCCTCGCGGCGAGCAGTCGGAAGGCAAGTTCTACATCGAGCGTCCGGGCAAGCTGCGCTTCGACTATGAGGGCAATGCGCGTTTCCGCGTGATTTCGGATGGCACGACCGTCGTGCTCGAAAACCGCAAGCTGAACACGGCGGACATCTATTCCCTCAACCAGACCCCGCTGAAGTTGCTTCTTGCCGACAGGATCGATCTTTCCGGCGGCCGGCTGCAGGGCGTCCAGCAGGACGATGATGCTGTAACCATCCGTCTGGTGGACAAGCAGATCTTTGGCAACTCGACGATCACCATGACCTTCGATGCCAAGACATACGATCTGCGCCAGTGGACCGTGACGGACGCCCAGGGCAAGGACACAACGGTCGTCATCTATGACGTTCAGCAGGGCGTGACCTTCGACAAGAGCGTCTTTTACATCGATTACCGCCGCGTCAACGCGATGAGCCAGAACCAGCGCTAGGGATCCGGGGTGTCCGTGGAAGCATGAACCGCTCGGGATTTCCTCCCGCCGGCTTCCGAGTCTTGGGGCGGGCTCAGGCGCGGGTGGTTCTTCTTCCCGACAACTGGAAGAGGCGGATTGTGTTGATGCTTTTGGCAAGTCGGGGATGCCGGCGATTGGCGGCGACCCGCGACGTGAATTGCCCCAAATGCGCCGAATCGCAGCCCTGATGGTTCAGGGCTGGTGTGACGGGCCAGAACCATATCGGCAGTAGGCGCCGCCGTTTTCACCGAATTGTGGTTTTGGTGGGGCCTGCCGGCGCTTGTCAGGCGGCTTCTGATGCTGTCTATTGCTCGCGCTCCCGCCAAGGACATCCGGAATTCCCAGCATGCCGCTCAAGATTGCTACGTGGAACATCAACTCCGTTCGCCTGCGCATGCCGCTTGTTCAGCGGTTCCTTGAAGAGCATCAGCCGGACGTACTGTGCCTTCAGGAGACGAAATGCCCGGACGACCAGTTTCCGTCCGCCGCCTTCCGCAAGCTCGGTTACAGGCACATCCAGCTCAATGGGCAGAAGGGCTACCATGGGGTAGCCACAGTCTCCCGCCTTCCGCTCGAGCTGGTCGAGAAGCGATCGTTCTGCAACATGGAAGATTGCCGGCACATCTCGACCTCCGTGAACGTCGCGGGCCGCAATGTCGTCATTCACAATTTCTACGTTCCGGCCGGAGGTGACGAACCCGATCCGGAAATCAACCCGAAGTTCCGGCATAAGCTCGATTTCCTGCGGGAGATGCACCTGGTCGTGCCGTCCCAGGCGGCGGACACCTCCACCATCCTCGTCGGCGATCTCAACATCGCGCCGCTGGAAACCGACGTATGGTCGCACAAGGCGTTGCTCAACATCGTCAGCCACACGCCGGTCGAGATCGAAGGCTTGAAGAGCGTGCAGGCGAGGGGAGGCTGGGTCGACCTCATGCGCCAGCATATTCCGCCGTCCGAAAAACTGTTTACCTGGTGGAGTTACCGGGCGCGCGACTGGGATGCGTCCGACAAGGGCCGCCGCCTCGACCATATCTGGTCCTCGCCGGATCTGGCGCCGGCGCTGGAAAGGGTCGAGGTGCTGAGGGACGCGCGTGGGTGGGATCGTCCGTCAGATCACGTACCGGTGATTGCACAGTTTGGATAAGGTCTGGCAAAATCCTCACCGGAACGTGACTTTTCTCTTCGGCAGGTCTGACGCTAGAACAATTGGATCATAGGCATAATTATTCACACTTATAACAGGAACGGGATTGGGATGAACGAAGGTCGACCTGGGAGAACAGCAGCATATCTTCTGGCTCCTTTCGTTCTTCTTGGCCTTGCAACTGCTGTTCATGCCGAGGACAGGCCGCGAGCCGTGGTCGAGCTGTTCACCAGTCAGGGGTGCAATTCCTGTCCGCCCGCCGATGAGCTGTTCGGGGAGCTTGCGGGCCGCGATGACCTCGTCGCTTTGGCCTATCACGTGGATTACTGGGACTACCTGGGCTGGAAGGACGCCTTTGCCTCTCCCGAGAACACCCACCGCCAGCAGGCTTATGCTGAGGTCTTCGGCGGTTCGGTGTACACGCCGCAGATCGTGATCGATGGGTCCCAGCATGTCGTGGGGTCTGAGCGGGCCAACGTTGAGACTGCCGTCGCCGCGATGCTGCAGCAGGAAGCGCTGCCTGTCGGCGTCAGCATCTCCTCAACGTCGACCAGCCTTCTGATCCGGATCGACGAGAGCAACCCGGTGCCGGAGGGCGCCCACGTGGTGCTGGTCTATTTCCAGCCGGAGCAGCAGGTGAAGATCGAGCGCGGCCAGAACGCTGGGCGCGTCATGGATTACCGCAACATCGTCACGTCTTATCAGACGGTGGGCATGTGGCATGGCGAAGCCATGACCATCGAAATTCCCAAGAACGAGATGAAGAAGAAGGGCGGCCGCTGCGCCGTTCTCCTGCAGCAGGTGGATGACCAGGGTCGTCCGGGGGACATTCTCGGCGCTGCGCAGTTGCGGGGCGATTTGTAAGCCCGTCGGGCATTAGGTAGCCGAGACATTCAAACGCTGTCGCCTCATTTCGAGACTGCTGGCAGGATGGCGGGATGATTTCAAGATTGGCCGGCAATCGGCGCGCGGCCGGTTTCCGGACGGTGGGGTCGAACTGTCTGCTCTTTGCGGGAAAACAAGGAAACAGGTTCGATCCGGGTCAGCCTCGTGGGCGGGGGGGCTTGGGGTACGGGGCCGCTTCCGGATCGAACCGTCTCAGGCAACGATCGGAATGTGGCTTTGAATTCGGGCGCTAGCTTGAGCACAATGTGGCAATATTGTGGCGAACGATCACCAAATCTGTAGATTATTACTGCGTTGTGATGGGAAAATAGTTACGCTTGTAATTTGTATCCCGCTGGGCCACCCTTTCGGAGAGCAACGACCTCCAGAATGAGGACAGCGGATCATGACGGAATATTCAGGCGGTGGAGATGAAGAGCCACACCATTCCGGCAAGCTGGTCCGGCTCGCCGATTACCGCAAGGACCGGCTTGACCTGCCTGTGACATTCAACCGGCGCGAGCTCGACCGTATCCTGTACCTCTACGGTTTCATGGTGGCGGCCGGGGAGTGGCGGGATTATGCGATCGACCATCTGCCCGACCGGGCGGTGTTCTCCGTATACCGCCGTACCAGCGAAGTGCCCCTTTACCAGATCGTCAAATGCCCCAAGCTCGCCCGCAAGCAGGGCGAGTACAGCGTCGTCAATGCCGGGGGCATGATCCTCAAGCGCGGACAGGATCTGGACCGCGTGCTGCGCGTCTTCGACAAGAAGCTCGGCATCATCCGCGCATAGGGATCGCTTCGCAGCGAGGGCCAGCCGCCGCCGTCAGATGCGCTTTTCCCGATAGAGGCGTTCCGGCAGGCTTTCCGGATCAGGCGCGGTGCTGTTGCCGCCGTTCATGTCGAGCTGCATGAACACGGTATCGAGCCATCGGCCGAACTTGAAGCCGCTGCCGGTGAGCGTGCCGGCATGCTTGAAGCCCAGGGCCGAGTGCAGCTTCACCGAGGCGCTCTGCGGCGACCCGTCGCCGATGACGGCGGTGAACTGGCGGAAGCCGAGCCGGCTGCACTCGTCGATCAGCGCCCTGAGCAGCAGCTTGCCGATACCGTGGCCCTGCATTTCCGGTGCGATGTAGATCGAATCTTCCACCATGAAGCGGTAAGCCGGGCGGGTGCGGAATGGTCCCGCATAGGCATAGCCCGCCACCGCGCCGCCTTCCATCTCGGCGACCAGGTATGGATAGCCAAGCGAGACGAGACTGTTCCGGCGCGAAGCCATTTCAGTCTCATCTGGCGCTTCGAGTTCGTAGGTGGCCGTGCCGTGGTTCACGGCATGGGCATAGATGGCGGTGATCGCGGGAATGTCGCGAGGTTCGGACGGGCGGATGATGACGGTCTGCATGGGAGGCTGTTCCGGGAAAGGAGTCGCCGTTTTCATGGCACTTTCCGTCGTGCATGAAAAGTGGCCAATGCATCCGGCGGTAGAGGCGCGACAATAGCGCCTGGCATTCCGCCCGCGTTTCTCTCCGCTTGCTCCATGAAAATGCGGGGACTTGGGATCGGCCTTGCTCTGATCCTCGGACTGGTCTGCTCCGCGGCTTTTCCCGCGCGCGCCAGCGAGGGGGAAAACGGCTGGGCCTTTCGGCTCGTCGCTCAGCGGCAGGGTCTGATAAACGAAGGGCCGGGTTTCCCCGACCCTTGCTGGATTGATAGCGATGTCGCTTAGTCGTGGCGGTTCTGCCGGTTCTCCACCAGATCGTTGACGACCGATGGATCCGCGAGCGTCGAGGTGTCGCCCAGTGACGTGTAGTCGTCCTCGGCGATCTTGCGCAGGATGCGGCGCATGATCTTGCCCGAGCGGGTCTTCGGCAGACCCGGCGCGAACTGGATCTTGTCGGGTGCCGCGATCGGGCCGATCTCCTTGCGGACGTGAGCGACGAGCTCCTTCTTGAGCTCTTCCGACGGCGTCACGCCGGCCATCAGCGTCACGTAGCAATAGATGCCCTGGCCCTTGATCTCGTGCGGGTAGCCCACCACGGCCGCCTCGGACACCTTCGGGTGCGAGACCAGTGCAGACTCGATCTCCGCCGTGCCCATGCGATGGCCGGAGACGTTCAGCACGTCGTCCACGCGGCCGGTGATCCAGTAGTACCCGTCCTCGTCGCGGCGGCAGCCGTCGCCGGTGAAGTACTTGCCCTTGTAGGTCGAGAAATAGGTCTGCACGAACCGCTCGTGGTCGCCGTAGACGGTGCGCATCTGGCCCGGCCAGGAGTCGATGATGCAGAGGTTGCCGGAGCAGGGGCCTTCGAGCGGGTTGCCGTCATTGTCCACGATCTCCGGCTTGACGCCGAAGAACGGTTTGGTGGCCGATCCGGCCTTGAGCGGGATCGCGCCCGGCAGTGGCGTGATCAGGATGCCGCCCGTCTCCGTCTGCCACCAGGTGTCCACGATCGGGCAGCGTTCCTCGCCGACCACGCGGTAGTACCACTCCCATGCCTCGGGGTTAATCGGCTCGCCGACCGAACCCAGGAGCCGCAGCGACTTGCGCGAGGTCTTCGTCACGAACTCGTCGCCCGCGCCCATCAGCGCGCGGATCGCGGTTGGCGCGGTGTAGAAGATGTTGACCTGGTGCTTGTCAACCACCTGCCAGAAGCGCGAGGAGTCGGGATAGTTCGGCACGCCCTCGAACATTAGCGTGATTGCGCCGTTGGCCAGCGGACCGTAGACGATGTAGCTGTGACCCGTGACCCAGCCCACGTCGGCGGTGCACCAGTAAATGTCGCCGTCATGGTAGTCGAATACGTACTGGTGGGTCATCGACGCGTACACCAGGTAACCGCCCGTGGTGTGCAGCACGCCCTTGGGCTTGCCCGTCGAACCGGAGGTGTAGAGGATGAACAGCGGATCCTCGGCGTTCATGTGCTCGGGCTCGCACTCGGCCGAAGCCTTTTCCATCTCCTCATGGTACCAGAGGTCACGGCCGTCCTGCCAGCCAACCTGGCCGCCGGTGCGGCGAACCACCAGCACATGGCGGACCTTGGCGCCGGACTGCTCGGCGATTTCGATAGCCTTGTCCGTGTTCTCCTTGAGCGGAATGGTGCGGCCGCCGCGCAGGCCCTGATCGGCCGTGATGACGAAGTCGGACTGGCAGTCGATGATGCGTCCGGCCAGCGAGTCGGGGGAGAAACCGCCAAAGACAACCGAATGGATGGCGCCGATGCGGGTGCAGGCCAGCATGGCCGCGGCCGCTTCGGGGATCATGGGCATGTAGATGGTGACGCGATCGCCCTTCTTGACGCCACGGCTCTTCAGCACGTTGGCCAGCTTGCAAACTTCCGCGTGGAGCTCCCGATAGGTGATCTTGCGGTCTTCGTTGGGGTCGTCGCCTTCCCAGATGATGGCGACCTGGTCGCCGCGCTTTTCGAGGTGGCGGTCAAGGCAGTTGTAGGAAACGTTCAGCTCGCCATCCTCGAACCACTTGATCGAAACGTTGCCCTCAAAAGAGGTGTTCTTTACTTTTGTGTATGGTTTGAACCAGTCGATCCGCTTGCCGTGTTTCCCCCAAAAGCCATCCGGATCTTCTACGCTTTCCCGATACCAAGCTTCGTAAGTCTGTGCGTCGATCCACGCACGTTCCTTCCATTCAGGCTTGGTTTCATGGACTTGCGTTTCGGACATGGTTTCTCCTCCGAGTTTGCTGGCCTGGCGCGGCCCCTTTTTTGAGCTTATTGGGCTTTCACGAATACTATCATTTTCCGTTTGGTCAAAGGGAAGCGATCAATACAGTTTGCGGCGTGCTGGCAGCCCACCCGGTCGAGTGCTGATAAGTTACTGAAATAAAACGTATTTCCCTCATTTTTGTCTGGCCGTGTTGCGCGATCTGAGCGATACTTGGTCGCGCTGGAGACTAGACGAGGGTGAGACCAATGAAGGACCTGGGCGACCTCGAACTGATGCTGCAGGGTTATGGCCTGACCACGGCGAAATTCATCTACAGGATGCCCGATCCGCCGCATCTTCTGCAGACCTTCATCTGGCAGCACTACGACCTGGCGCCGCAATTTCCGGAACTGCACCGGTTCATCGACTTCTGGAGACGGGAGATCGAGGGGCCTCTGCACTCCGTGACCTACACGCACAAGCGGCTGATCTCGCCGGGCGAGTGGCGGAATGTGACGGGCGAACTGATCCTGCACTGAAAGCGCAACGGCGCGCCGCGCCGTTCCACCCGCTGGCGGCCGGCTTTCTCGGTGCGGCCCGCCGCCCTCATGGCTCGACGGGCTCACCATGAGGCGATGGGCTTGCCGTTGCGTGCACAGCCGTTGTCTCGGGCAAGGCCGCCATGCAGCCGATATCCTCAGGCCTGCTGGTAGGCCCGGTTGCCGAAGATGGCGGAGCCGACGCGCACGCTGGTGGCGCCAAAGGCGATGGCCGTCTCGAAGTCGCCGGACATGCCCATCGAGAGCTTCTCGACGCCGGCTTCCTTCGCCAGCTTCTGCAGTAGTGCGAAATGCGGGCCGGGGTTTTCGTCGACCGGCGGAATGCACATCAGGCCCTCGATCTCGAGCCCGTGCACCTCGCGGCAGCGCTTCACGAAGGCCACCGCCTCGCGCGGGTCGATACCGGCCTTCTGCGGCTCCAGCCCCGTGTTGACCTGCACGTAGAGCCGGGGCCGCTTGCCCTGCTTCTGCATTTCGGCGGCGAGCGCCGCGGCGATCTTCTCCCTGTCCACGGTCTGGATCACATCGAACAGCGCCACCGCTTCCTTTGCCTTGTTCGACTGCAGCGGGCCGATCAGGTGCAGCTCGATGTCCGGGAACTCCTCGCGCAGCTGCGGCCATTTGGCCTGCGCCTCCTGCACGCGATTCTCCCCGAACACCCGCTGCCCCGCGATGAGGGCAGGCCGGATTTCGTCGCCGCCGAAGGTTTTCGACACCGCGACCAGCGTCACGTCTTCCGCGCTGCGCCCCGCTTCCGCCGCGGCTTTCGCGATCTGATGTTTCACTTTTTGAAGGTTTTCGGTGACATTGGTCATGGATCTGGCTCGGGCTAGCGGCTCTTTCTTGAGTGCTGGTGTTGACGAGTTGAGCAAACCGTGGTGAAGGTCCGCCAAAACAAATAGTCCCTTTTATGGGAAATTCGCGGCATGGCAACTGAACGTTACAATCCACGTACTTCCGAACCCCGCTGGCAGAAGGCCTGGGAAGAGGCCCGTCTGTTCGAGGCGAAGAACGACGATCCCCGCCCGACCTATTATGTCCTTGAGATGTTCCCGTACCCGTCGGGACGCATTCACATCGGTCATACGCGCAACTACACGATGGGTGATGTCGTGGCCCGCTACAAGCGCGCCAAGGGCTTCAACGTTCTGCACCCGATGGGCTGGGATGCGTTCGGCATGCCGGCAGAAAACGCGGCGATGCAGAACAAGGTCCATCCCAAGGAGTGGACTTACCAGAACATCGCCGTGATGCGCGACCAGCTCAAGATGATGGGCCTGTCGCTCGACTGGAGCCGCGAGTTCGCGACCTGCGACGTTGATTATTATCACCGTCAGCAGATGCTGTTCCTCGACCTGTACGAAAAGGGTCTGGTCACGCGCAAGACCTCGAAGGTCAACTGGGATCCGGTCGACAACACCGTGCTTGCCAACGAGCAGGTGATTGATGGCCGCGGCTGGCGTTCGGGCGCGCTCGTAGAGCAGCGCGAGCTGGCCCAGTGGTTCTTCCGCATCACCGAGTTTGCCGACGATCTGCTGGAGGCGATTGACACCCTTGACCAGTGGCCGGAGAAGGTGCGCCTCATGCAGCGCAACTGGATCGGCCGTTCCGAGGGCCTGCTGGTGCGCTGGGAGCTGGTGCCGGAGACGGCCCCACAGGGTGAGTCCGAGCTGAAAATCTATACCACCCGTCCGGACACCATCTTCGGCGCCTCCTTCATGGCGATCGCGGCTGACCATCCTCTGGCCAGGAAAGCCGCCGAGAACAACCCGGAGCTTGCCGCCTTCATCGAGGAATGCCGTCGCACCGGCACCTCCGCGGCCGTGCTGGAGACCCAGGAGAAGAAGGGCTTCGATACGGGCATCCGCGTCCGCCATCCGTTCGATCCGAACTGGACGCTGCCGGTCTATGTCGCCAATTTCGTGCTGATGGACTACGGCACGGGCGCCATCTTCGGCTGCCCGTCGGGCGACCAGCGCGATCTCGACTTCGCCCGCAAGTACGGCCTGCCGGTCATCCCGGTCGTCATGCCCGAGGGTGCCGACGCCGCCACCTTCGAGATCGGCGACGAGGCCTACACGGACGAAGGCGTGATGATCAACTCGCGCTTCCTGGATGGCATGTCCAACAAGCAGGCCTTCGAGGAAGTGGCCTCCCGCCTCGAGAAGCAGATGCTGAACGGAGCGCCTGTCGCCGAGCGCAAGGTCAACTTCCGCCTGCGCGACTGGGGCATTTCCCGCCAGCGCTACTGGGGCTGCCCGATCCCGATGATCCACTGCGAGGCTTGCGGCATCGTTCCGGTCCCGAAGCAGGATCTGCCGGTGAAGCTGCCGGATGATGTCGACTTCGACAAGCCGGGCAACCCGCTCGACCGCCATCCAACCTGGAAGCATGTGAAGTGCCCGAAGTGTGGCGGCGCGGCCACCCGCGAGACCGACACGATGGACACGTTTGTCGACTCGTCCTGGTACTTCGCCCGCTTTACCGCGCCGCACGCGGACACGCCCACCATTCCGGAGGTGGCGAACCGCTGGCTGCCGGTCGACCAGTACATCGGCGGCATCGAGCACGCGATCCTGCACCTGCTCTACTCGCGCTTCTTCACCCGCGCGATGCGCCGGGCCGGCCATCTGAATCTGGATGAGCCGTTCAAGGGCCTGTTCACCCAGGGCATGGTGGTCCATGAGACCTACAAGTCCGAGGACGGCCGCTGGCTCGCCCCGAACGAGGTGCGTATCGAGAACACCGAGACGGGCCGCCGCGCCATCGAGATCGCGACCGGCAAGCCGGCCACCATCGGCTCGCTGGAAAAGATGTCGAAGTCGAAGAAGAACACGGTGAGCCCGGAGGACATCATCGACTCCTTCGGCGCCGATACGGCTCGCTGGTACATGCTCTCCGACTCGCCGCCCGAGCGCGATGTGGAGTGGACAGACGACGGCGCCGCCGGTGCCCACCGCTTCATCCAGCGCGTTTGGCGCCTGGTGAACGAGGCCGTTCCGGCGATCACCGGCGTTGCGGCTAAGCCGGCCTACGCGGGCGATGCGGCTGCAATCTCCAAGGCCGCCCACAAGGCCCTGAAGGTCGTGAGCGAAGCCATCGAGAGCCTCGCCTTCAACCGCGCCATCGCGCACGTCCACGCCTTCGTGAACGTCTTGCAGGGCCAGCTTTCGGGCGTTTCCGCCGGTTCGCCGGAAGAGGTCCGCGCCGCCGCCCGCGAGGCGGTCCAGATCCTCATCCAGATCATCGCGCCGTTCATGCCGCACCTTGCCGAGGAGTGCTGGTTCCAGATCGGCGGCGAGGGATTGGTCGCTGCCGCCGCCTGGCCGGAGTTCGATCCGCGTCTGGTTGTGGATGACCAGATCATCCTGCCGGTTCAGATCAACGGCAAGAAGCGGGGCGATTTGACAATTGCCCGCGATGCGGACCAAGCTGCGGTCGAGCAGGCTGTGCTGGGCCTCGATTTCGTGAAGAGCGCGCTCAACGGCGCGGCTCCGCGCAAGATCATCGTGGTGCCCCAGCGCATCGTCAACGTGGTTGTCTAGGAGGCCCCGTGCAGTCCATCGTCCGCGCCTCGGCTATGGCCGCTTTGTTTGTCGCTGCAGCCCTCGCCGGGGGCTGCACGGTGAGGCCCATGCTTGCGACCGCCCCGGATGACGCGGGGGCGAGCTACACCAGCCAGCTCTCGTCGATCAGCATCGCCGAGGTCAACGAGCGCTTTGCGCAGGAGGTGCGTAACCATCTCATCTTCCTGCTGAACGGCGGGGCCGGTCAGCCGGCCAACCCCGCCTATCGCCTGAACCTGTCGGTCACCCGTTCCGTCGTGGCCGCGGTTCGGGTGCAGTCAGGCGGCATCCATGAGCCGACGGCCGGTAACGTTCAGCTTACCGGCCGGTATACCCTCGTCGATGCGGCGACGGGCGCGACCGTGGCGCAGGGCACGCAGCAGGCCACCGCCTCCTTCGACCGTCCCCGTCAGGAGTTCGCGGTCGTCCGGGCGATTGAGGATGCGGAAAACCGCGCCGCGCGCGAGCTGGCCGAGTTCATCCGCCTTTCGCTGGCTCAGGATCTGATCCGGCTCTCCGGGGAGTAGTTCTCCGGAGACCTGTCGGGCGTTGAACACCTGGACCGGCCTTCGGCGGGGCTTGACGTTCGCGTTTGCCCGTGGAGAGTTTTCCAGGGGAGAGCCAGACTGATGGCAACATCTGGGGGCGTAAGGGTCGGTCGTGCAGGTTCATGACCTGCGTCGGGAATGGTCGGACAGGCTGAAGCGGAGAGCCCTCTATGGATTTGCAAACGGCGGTGTTGTCGGTCGTAGGCATTCTTGGAGGGCGTATCCTGAAACGTGAGGCTCAGGCAGATCCCACGCCCCACATCGTCGATCAGCTCATCGCCGAACGCACGCTCCACCTGTCGAAGCATCCGCTCTGGCCGGTCGTGCGGCCCGTTCTCTATCGCTTCCTCCACTACCGCGATGCGGTCGCCATGGCCGACGAGATCGCCGATCTCTCCGGCTGGGATGCGATGGTGTATCTGAGCCGTCTGCTGTCGCTCGATCTGACGGTAAGGGGGGCGGAGAACATCCCCGGGACAGGATGCTTCATCCTCGCGCCAACCCATCCCACGGGCATTGCGGACGGTATTGCCATTTTCGACCTGATGAAGCCCGTGCGCTCCGACATGGCTATTTTCGCCAATCGCGACGCCTTGCGCGTCAACCCGCTTTTCCGGGACCTCATCATCCCGGTCGAGTGGCGCGCCTCGGAAAAGTCCCACGCCAAGAGCCGCGATACCCTGACCATGACGGCCAGGGCCTTCACCGAGCAGCGGGCGATCATCCTTTTTCCGTCCGGCCGCATTGCCTACTGGAACGAGGATCGTCTCACCGAGCGGCCGTGGCAGCCCTCCGTCGTGGCGCTCGCCCGACGCTATGAGGTCCCGGTCATTCCGGTCAAGTTGACGGCCAGGAATTCCGGGCTTTTCTACCTGCTGTCGAAATACTCGACGGAACTTCGCGACATGACGCTGTTCCACGAGCTTCTGAACAAGAAGGGCCGTCGTTTCGACATCGTCGTCGGCAAGCCCATCCCGCCGTCCGCCCTGCGCGACGGCGAGCCCGCCGAGCTGGCTGCCCGCCTGCAGCATCATGCCGTGGAGGTTCTGGCCAGGGATCCGGACGCCGAGTTTTCGGGCTGAGAATCCTTCCTTTCACCTTGAGCCCGTCGAACGGGGGAACTTCCCGAAGGGGGAGTCTGTCACGAAGTGCGAAAGCGGGCCAGGGGGGCTCGAATGCCGGTATTCTCCTCCCCGCGCTTTGACAGGCCAAGCATGCGGGGAGGAGAAAAAGCAATTGGGCTAGCCGATCTTCTGGCCGGTCTTCGCCCAGTCGGCGAGGAAGGCGGCAAGCCCCTTTTCGGTCAGCGGATGCTTGACCAGCTCCTTGAGCACCGACGGCGGAACGGTCGCGATGTCGGCGCCGATGAGCGCGGCCTGCTTCACGTGATTGGCCGAGCGGATCGAGGCCGCGAGCACCTCGGTGCGGAAACCGTAGTTGTCGTAGATCTGCCGGATGTCGGCGATGAGCTGCATGCCGTCGAGGTTGATGTCGTCGAGGCGGCCGATGAAGGGCGAGATGAAGGTCGCGCCCGCCTTGGCGGCCAGCAGCGCCTGGTTCGCCGAGAAGCAGAGCGTGACATTGACCATCCGGCCATCGGAGGTCAGCGCCTTGCAGGCCTTCAGCCCGTCGAGCGTCAGCGGCACCTTGATGGCGATGTTGTCGCCGAGTTTGGAGAGGATGTCGGCTTCCCGCATCATTTCCTTGTACTCCGTGGCGGTCACTTCCGCGGAGACCGGACCGTCCACCAGGTCGGCGATTTCCTTGATCACTTCCAGCATGGGGCGGCCCGCCTTCATGATGAGCGACGGGTTGGTCGTTACGCCATCAAGGAAGCCATACTCGTACAGCTCGCGAATTTCGTTCACGTCTGCCGTATCGACAAAGAACTTCATCGGTATTCTCCTGATACTGACCAGCCAATGCGTGCCGGCCCGGGTGATTTTCCCGGGAATGGAAACTTGGCCTTGCTCTAATCCAAGAATCCGGCAAGGTCACCCCCAATGAGTCCAGAATCGAATATAGAACGTGTTGTTCCTGTGATGGTCCCCATGCCAGCGGAGCGTCCCTATTCCTATGGGGTGCCCGTGGGCATGCACATCGAGCCTGGTTCCATAGTCCGTGTGCCCCTCGGCCCCCGCGAGGTGGCTGGGGTTGTCTGGGACGGCGAAGGCGAGCTTGTTCCGGCCTCGAAACTGCGCAGGATCAGCCATGTCTTCGACTGTCCGCCGCTTCCGGCGGAAATGCGCAAGTTCATCGACTGGGTCGCCAACTACACCGTCTCCCCTCCCGGGATGGTCGCGCGCATGGCTCTACGGGCCCCGGCTGCCTTCGACCCTGAGCCGCCCGTCGAGGGCATCCGCCTGACCGGCCTTCAGCCGGACCGGCTCACGCCAGCGCGCAGGCGCGTGCTCGAACTGGCAGAGAACGGCCAGGCCTGGACCCGATCCGGCCTCGCCCATGCCGCCGGCGTCTCCTCCTCGGTAATAGACGGCCTCATCGAGCAGGGCGTATTCGAGCACATCGACCTGCCCGCCCAGCCTGTCGTGGCGCAACCCGACCCGGGTTTCGGCCGCGCGCAGCTTACGCCGGAACAGGAGGCAGTGGCAGCGAGGCTCCGCGAAAAGGTGGGACAGGGCGGCTATAGCGCCACTTTGCTCGATGGTGTGACCGGTTCCGGCAAGACGGAGGTCTATTTCGAGGCGGTCGCCGCCGCCCTGGAGCAGGGCAGGCAGGTTCTGATCCTGCTGCCGGAAATCGCGCTTACCCAGGCCTTTCTCGACCGGTTCCACGATCGTTTCGGGGCGCGCCCAGCGGAGTGGCACTCGGATCTTGCCCCGCGCAAGCGCGAGAAGGTCTGGCGCCAGGTGGCCGAAGGCCAGGTGCGCGTGGTGGCGGGCGCACGCTCGGCCCTTTTCCTGCCCTTCAGCGAGCTTGGCCTCATCGTCGTCGACGAGGAGCACGACCCTGCCTACAAGCAGGAGGACCGGGTCTTCTACAACGCCCGCGACATGAGCGTGGTGCGCGCCCGGATCGGCAACTTCCCGGTCATCCTCGCATCCGCCACGCCTTCGCTCGAAAGCCGCGTGAACGCCGAACAGGGGCGCTACGAACGCCTCGTCCTGCCGGTCCGTTTTGCCCAGGCGGCGATGCCCGACATCAGGGCCATCGACATGCGCCGTTCGCCGCCTCAGCCGGGCGGCTTCATCTCCCCGGCGCTGCTGGAGGCGATCTCCCAGACGCTCGCCCGCAAGGAACAGACGCTGCTGTTTCTCAACCGCCGCGGCTATGCCCCGCTCACCCTCTGCCGCGTCTGCGGCCATCGTTTTCAGTGCGAGAACTGCTCAAGCTGGCTGGTCGAGCACCGTTTCCGCAAGCAGCTCGTCTGCCACCACTGCGGCCACCATGAGCCGCGGCCGGAAGCCTGCCCGGAATGCGGCACGCTAGATCATCTCGTCCCCTGTGGCCCCGGCGTCGAGCGCATCGCCGAAGAGATTGACCATCATTTCCCCGATGCGCGCACCATCATCCTGTCGTCCGACCTGATTGGCGGCGTGAAGCGTCTGCGCCTCGAGCTCGAAGCCATCGCCAACGGCGAAGCCGACATTGTGGTGGGCACGCAGCTCGTCGCCAAGGGCCACAACTTCCCCGGCATGACGCTGGTGGGAATCATCGACGCCGATCTCGGCCTGTCGAACGGCGACCCGCGCGCGGCGGAGCGCACCTTCCAGCTGCTCCATCAGGTGACCGGCCGCGCCGGCCGCACCGGCCTGAAGAGTACCGGCCTGATCCAGACATACCAGCCGGAACATCCCGTCATGAAAGCGCTGGTCTCTGGCGATGCGGAAGCCTTCTATGCCCGGGAGGTTGAAGAACGCCGCCGGGCCGGACTGCCGCCCTTCGGCCGCCTTGCTTCCATCATCGTCAGCGCCGGCACGAAACCGGAAGCCGAGGGCTATGCCCGCGAGCTGCGGCGGGCGGCGGCCCATGCCCCGGAAATCGACGTCCTCGGCCCCGCCGAAGCGCCGATGGCCATGGTGGCAGGACGCCACCGTTTCCGGCTGCTCCTGCATGCCTCACGCCGTGCGGACATCCAGTCCTACATTCGAGCCTGGACGGCGCGGGCACCGAAGCCACGCGGCAGCGTCCGCGTCCAGATCGACATCGACCCGCAGAGTTTTCTCTGAAGCATATGCGCCACACCCTGCGGCTCGGCTCCGGCGTCGGCGACAACCTTGTGGAGTTGGCCGCCGAAAGCCTTTATATCGCTCGGGTTCATTGGAGAGGGTAAGATGGAGCTTGCGTTTCCGTGGCCATACAGCGAGGGCGAGTGGCTGGCCTGGGTCTCGGCCTGCGCGACGATCGTGCTCGGCCTGGTCGCCATGTTCGCGCCGCGCCTGCGATTCCGTGCGCTTCGCCTGCGCGATATAGAGGAGCATCCCGAGGCTCTGGCAGAATCACGCGCGCAGCTCGGCGGCTTCTACATTGGCATCGGGCTTGCCGCGGTGCTGTTCGCGCAGCCGTTGATCTACATGGCGCTCGGATTTGGCTGGGGCATGGCGTTTTTCGGCCGCGCGATCTCAGTATTGTCGGACAAGGCCCTGACGCTGCGCAATGCAGCGCATATGCTGATTTCGCTGGCTCTTGCGGTACTTCCGCTTGGTTATGCTTTCGGCATCATCCCTTAATCATACTGTGATTATTCTGGGGGATGCGACAAACCTGCTGCAACACGACAATTTCCACATGTTGCGAGTCGCTAAAGCCTGTGCTAGACGGCCTACGGCTTAAGCTTCGGGCAATGCTGGCCCGAGCGCCAACTGAATTTCAACAAGGTCTGGGATTAGCCCGAGTTTCAAGACTCTAGCGTCCGATCTCGCGACCTCAATCTGTGAGTAGGACCGTGGCACAAACTGGCTCAATGGTCTCCGGGGTGGCGGCGCGTTACGCTCGCTCGCTCTTCGAACTGGCCGAAGAAGCAGGCGCTACCACCGCGATCGAGAAGGATCTGGAGCGCTTTGAGGCGTTGCTGGAAGAAAGTGACGACCTCAAGCGTTTGATTTCTAGCCCTGTGTTCTCTGCCGAAGAGCAGCAGAGGGCGCTCGGCGCCGTGCTCGACAAGGCGAAGATTGGCGGCCTCGCAGGAAATTTCCTCCGCGTTGTAGCGCAGAACCGGCGACTCTTTGCGGTGCCGCAGATGATCCGCGCCTTCCGTGAAATTGCTGCGGAAGCTCGTGGCGAGGTGTCGGCGGAAGTGATGTCCGCCCATGCCTTGACGGCCGATCAGGAGAGTGCCCTTAAGGCTGCTCTCAAGGAAGTGGTTGGCAAGGAGGTTGTCGTGAAGGTGACGGTTGATCCGTCGCTGTTGGGCGGCCTCGTTGTCCGGGTTGGTTCCCGCCAGATCGATACGTCGCTTAGGACAAAACTCAATTCTCTCAAGGTTGCACTGAAAGAGGTCGGCTGATGGATATCCGCGCTGCGGAAATTTCCGCAATCCTCAAGGATCAGATAAAGAATTTCGGGGCGGAGGCCGAGGTCTCTGAGGTAGGCCAGGTGCTTTCCGTCGGTGACGGTATCGCCCGCGTCTACGGTCTGGACAACGTCCAGGCCGGTGAAATGGTCGAGTTCCCCGGCGGCATCCGCGGCATGGCGCTGAACCTCGAAGTCGACAACGTCGGCGTCGTGATCTTCGGTAACGACCGCGACATCAAGGAAGGCGACATCGTCAAGCGTACGGGCGCCATCGTTGACGTTCCGGTCGGTCCGGAGCTGCTGGGCCGCGTTGTGGACGCCCTCGGCAACCCGATCGACGGCAAGGGCCCGATCAATGCCAAGGAGCGCCGCCGCGTTGACGTGAAGGCCCCTGGCATCATTCCCCGCAAGTCGGTTCATGAGCCGATGTCCACCGGCCTCAAGGCGATCGACGCCCTCATCCCGATCGGCCGCGGCCAGCGCGAGCTCATCATCGGTGACCGCCAGACCGGCAAGACCGCCATCATTCTCGACACCTTCCTCAACCAGAAGCCGCTGAACCAGGGCGACGACGAGAGCCAGAAGCTCTACTGCGTCTACGTCGCTGTCGGTCAGAAGCGCTCCACGGTTGCCCAGTTCGTGAAGGTTCTGGAGGAGCGCGGCGCTCTCGAGTACTCGATCGTCATCGCCGCCACCGCCTCCGATCCGGCCCCGATGCAGTTCCTGGCTCCGTTCGCCGGCTGCGCCATGGGCGAGTACTTCCGCGACAACGGCAAGCATGCCCTGATCGCCTATGACGACCTGTCCAAGCAGGCCGTGGCCTACCGCCAGATGTCCCTGCTGCTCCGCCGTCCTCCGGGGCGTGAGGCTTACCCGGGCGACGTCTTCTACCTGCACTCCCGTCTGCTGGAGCGCGCAGCGAAGATGAACGACGAGATGGGCGCTGGCTCGCTGACGGCTCTGCCGGTCATCGAGACGCAGGCAAACGACGTGTCGGCCTACATCCCAACGAACGTGATCTCGATCACCGACGGCCAGATCTTCCTGGAGACGAACCTGTTCTTCCAGGGTATCCGTCCGGCCGTGAACGTCGGTCTGTCGGTGTCCCGCGTGGGTTCGGCCGCTCAGATCAAGGCCATGAAGCAGGTTGCTGGCTCCATCAAGGGTGAGCTCGCGCAGTACCGCGAAATGGCGGCCTTCGCCCAGTTCGGTTCGGACCTCGACGCCGCTACGCAGCGCCTGTTGAACCGCGGTGCGCGCCTGACCGAGCTGCTGAAGCAGCCGCAGTTCTCGCCGCTCAAGACCGAGGAGCAGGTTGCCGTCATTTTCGCTGGCGTGCAGGGCTTCCTCGACAAGCTGGCGCTGAAGGATGTGGGCCGCTTCGAGCAGGGGCTCCTGGCTCACCTGCGTAACGAGGGCACCATCCTTGAGACCATCCGCAAGGAAAAGGCTCTCTCCGACGAGCTTCGCGATCGCTTGAAGAAAGAGATCGAGAACTTCGCGAAGAACTTCTCCTAAGGGCTGAGCGGGCATGGCTTCACTCAAGGACCTACGCAACCGGATCGCTTCCGTTAAGGCGACGCAGAAAATCACCAAGGCGATGCAGATGGTCGCCGCGGCGAAGCTGCGTCGCGCCCAGGAGGCGGCCGAGGCTGCTCGTCCCTACGCTGAGCGCATGGGTGCGGTGCTAGCCAACGTGTCCGCATCCGTGTCCGGTGACGATGCTCCAGCCCTGATGCGGGGTACGGGCAAGGACGACGTGCATCTGCTCGTCGTCTGCACCGCTGAACGCGGTCTCTGCGGCAGCTTCAACAGCCAGATCGCGCGTCTTGCGCGCGATCACGCCCGGGCACTTCTCGCACAGGGCAAGCAGGTCAAGATCTTCTGCGTCGGTCGCAAGGGTTATGACCTTCTTCGGCGCGACTTCCCGAATCTGATTGCGGATCGGGTCGAGCTTCGCGAAGTCAAGCAGATCGGTTTCGCGAACGCGCACGATATCGCCACCAGGGTGATCAGCTCCTTCGAGCGCGGCGAGTTCGACGTCTGCACGCTGTTCTACTCGCAGTTCAAGTCCGTCATCAGCCAGGTCCCGACCGCCCAGCAGATCATTCCTGCCGCGGTTCCTGCGGTTGATGCCAACACTGCGGGCAACGGCGCGGTATACGATTATGAGCCGAACGCCGCGGCGATCCTGGAAGACCTGATCCCGCGCAACATTGCGGTGCAGATCTTCCGTGCTCTGCTCGAGAATGCCGCTGGTGAGATGGGCGCCAAGATGACGGCGATGGACAACGCGACCCGCAACGCGGGCGAGATGATCAACAAGCTGACCATCACCTACAACCGCCAGCGTCAGGCTCAGATCACCAAGGAACTGATCGAAATCATTTCGGGCGCGGAAGCGCTCTAACGGATCGAAGAGGTACAACGAATGGCTAAAGCAGCGGCAAAGACTGCGGAAGTCGCGGCCGGTGGAGCGGTAGGAACCATCAGGCAGGTTATCGGCGCGGTGGTGGACGTCCAGTTCAAGGACCATCTGCCCCCGATCCTGAACGCGCTTGAAACCGAAAACCAGGGCTCGCGTCTGGTTCTTGAGGTTGCCCAGCATCTTGGCGAGCACACCGTGCGCTGCATCGCCATGGACTCGACCGACGGTCTGGTCCGTGGTCAGGAAGTGCGCGACACGGGCGGCCCGATCAGCGTGCCGGTCGGCGAGCAGATGCTCGGCCGCATCGTCAACGTGATCGGCGAACCGGTGGATGAGGCTGGCCCCGTCACCGCCACCGAGGTTCGCAGCATCCATCAGCCTGCTCCGGCTTATGTCGAGCAGTCCACGGAGGCTCAGATCCTGGTCACGGGCATCAAGGTTCTTGACCTTCTGGCCCCCTACGCCAAGGGCGGCAAGATCGGCCTGTTCGGCGGCGCTGGTGTGGGCAAGACCGTGCTCATCCAGGAGCTCATCAACAACATCGCAAAGGCGCACGGCGGTTACTCCGTGTTCGCCGGCGTGGGCGAGCGTACCCGCGAGGGTAACGACCTGTACCACGAGTTCATCGAGTCCGGCGTGAACAAGCCGGGCGGTGGCGAGGGCTCGAAGGCCGCTCTCGTTTACGGCCAGATGAACGAGCCGCCCGGGGCCCGTGCCCGCGTCGCTCTGACCGGTCTGACCATCGCTGAGTACTTCCGCGACCAGGGTCAGGACGTGCTGTTCTTCGTGGACAACATCTTCCGCTTCACGCAGGCAGGTTCCGAGGTGTCCGCTCTGCTCGGCCGTATCCCGTCGGCCGTGGGTTATCAGCCGACGCTGGCCACCGACATGGGTGCCCTGCAGGAGCGCATCACCACGACCACCAAGGGCTCGATCACCTCGGTGCAGGCCATCTACGTTCCGGCTGACGACCTGACCGACCCGGCTCCGGCGACTTCGTTTGCCCACCTGGACGCGACGACGACGCTGAACCGTGCGATCGCCGAGAAGGGTATCTACCCGGCGGTGGACCCGCTGGACTCCACCTCGCGTATGCTTGACCCGATGATCGTCGGCGAGGAGCACTACAACGTTGCCCGTGCCGTTCAGGCCACGCTGCAGCGTTACAAGGCTCTGCAGGACATCATCGCCATTCTCGGCATGGACGAGCTGTCCGAAGAGGACAAGCTCACGGTTGCCCGCGCCCGCAAGATCGAGCGCTTCCTGTCGCAGCCGTTCCACGTCGCTGAGGTGTTCACCGGCCAGCCGGGCAAGCTCGTTGCCCTCGAGGACACGATCAAGGGCTTCAAGGGCCTGGTGAACGGCGAGTACGATCACCTGCCGGAAGCTGCCTTCTACATGGTCGGCACCATCGAGGATGCGATCGAGAAGGCCGAGCGTCTGGCACGTGAAGCTGCCTGATCCGATAGCGACTAGCGTTAGGGAGTAGCGGGTAGGAGGAACGGCGGAAGGATCTGAACTTCAGAGCGCTGCCGTTCCCCGCCTGCTAGCGATACATGGCCCAAAACTTCATCTTTGAACTGGTCTCCCCTGAGCGTCTCCTCATTTCCGAGGAGGTCCAGCACGTTGTTATCTCGGCGACTGAGGGTGAGATGACGGTCATGGCGGGCCACGCTCCAACCATGACGACCATCAAGCCGGGCCTGGTAACGGTCAAGCGCGCCAGCGGCGAGACTGCCCGGTTTGTGGTGATCGGCGGTTTTGCCGACATTACGCCGGATGGCTGCCGTCTCCTGGCGGAATCGGCCAGCACGGTTGAGGACTTCGACAAGGCTGCCCTGCAGCGCCGGATCGAGGAGCTGAAGGCCGAGATCGAGAGCAACCTCGAGAGCGAGGCGCGGACGAAGGCCGAGGAGTTCCTCGGTCATCTGACGACCCTCAATCACACACTGATGCCGCTCTGATCCGGTCACCGGCAAGACGGATTTCGACAAGACCCCGCCCTCGTGGCGGGGTTTTCTTTTCGGGACATAGGTCGACCGCCTGAACAAGGGCGTAGGTCATAACCGGCGATCGGACGAAGCGTGGGAGAGCCAATCCAGTGGGCCGGTGGTGTCGGGGGCGGCCCGTCGAAATGGCGATGGATCCCCCTGTCAGTGGGAAGGTGGAACCACCCAGCACGGGGCCCGCTACTGTCACTTGAGAATTCAGTCACCTGAGCATGACCAGGTGTCGGAGTGTCACCTCCTCCACATAGCGGGGATGGGCCGTGCATCGTGTCCTATGCAACTCAGCAAGGTTTGCGACTTGCGGAAGCATGCACACCGCCCCCTTTCTCTATACCGGGAAGAGTGCCTTTTGGCATTTCGGCCGCAGCGGGGCGGAGGCCTGGCACCTGACAGGGTGAGAGGTGGATCGCCCCCCTCCCGCTCCACAATGCGTGGAAAATTGAGCAACGGGCCGGAAGGTCATGATGCGGCTGTCTTGTGCCGCGCAGCCTCCGCGGCCGGAGCCCGAAAACAAAGCGGCCCCGCAGAGGGGGCCGCCGACAACTGTTAGAATACCTGACGCTGCCGTTACTCGCGGTTGTTGCCGAAGAACTGCAGCAGGAACATGAACAGGTTGATGAAGTCGAGGTACAGCGTCAGGGCGCCCATGATGGCCTTGCGGCCGGCGACGAGCGTGCTGTCACCCTCATAGTACATCTCCTTGATCCGCTGCGTGTCATAGGCGGTCAGACCGGCGAAGATCAGCACGCCGATCACCGAGACGGCGAACTGCAGCGCGCTCGAGGCCAGAAAGATGTTGACCAGCGAGGCGATGATGATGCCGAACAGGCCCATGATCAGGAACGAGCCCATACCCGACAGGTCACGCTGCGTCGTGTAGCCGTAGAGCGACAGGGCGCCGAACGAGGCCGCCGTGATAAAGAACACGCGGGTGATGCTCTCGCCGGTGTACACGAGGAAAATCGTGGACAGCGACAGGCCCATCAGCGCCGCATAGATCCAGAAGGTGGTCTGCGCCGCCGGCACGCTCAGGCTGCCTATGCGGAAGCTCATGAAGAACACGAGCGCCAGCGGGGCGAAGATGATGACCCACCGCAGCGGGCTGAGGTAGATCGCCTGGCCGAATGCGGTCAGCTGGCCGTCGGCAAAGGCGAAGTTATAAGCAGCCAGCGCAGCCAGGCCGGTGATGGCCAGGCCGATGGCCATGAGGTTGTAGACGCGGATCATGTAGGCGCGCAGGCCCTCATCGATGACCGCGCCGGCCCGGGCGCCCGACGCCATACGAGCCTGATAATTGCGAAGGTCTGCCATAATTCCTCTTCCTTGCTATATCTTCCGTCCGGTGACGGCCCGTGGGCCGAACGCCGCTGGCGGAAGCCCAGCTTTGCGTAGCTGAAATATGATGTTACTTCAGGGCGAGAACAAGACCTTATTGCCCTCTAACTCCATTTTGTTGCCTGAGAGTTAGCAGCTCTTAACCTTTCGATTAGTTCCGTCCGTCACAGGACGCGCGTACTGGCGCGCCCTGCTCACAGATTCCGCAGGACCGGCGCGGCCTTGTGGCCGAGCACGCGCCAGGTTCCGATTAGCCCGAAGACGACCGTCAGCACGAGCGCGAGCGCCACGGTTCCGACGGCGACTTCCGGCAGCATGGTCCAGCTGAGTTTCATGATCCGCGCGACCACGTACCAGGACGCCACCGCCCCGGCCAGCAGGCCGAAAATTGCCGTCGCCAGCCCGATAAGCAGGTATTCATAGGCAAACGCCCGCACTAGCATCCGCCGTGTGGCGCCAAGCGTCTTCAGAACAACGGCGTCATGCACGCGCGCCTTGCTGCCCGCCGCGAGTGCTCCGGACAACACCAGCACCGAGGCTATCAGCGCCACGGATGCGGCCGCCCGGATGGCGGTCGAGAGCTGGCTCACTAGCTCGTTCACCACGTCCAGCGCGTCCTTCACGCGGATCGAGGTCACGGTAGGGAAAGCGCGGGTGATGGCGTTGAGCAGCCGCGATTCTTCCTCCGGCGTTGCATTCTCGGCCGTGAGTGTCGACAGCCACGCGTGCGGTGCGCCGGCGAACGTGTTGGGCGAGAACACCATTACGAAATTCATCGCCAGCGTTTCCCACTCGACGCGCCTGAAATTGGCGATGCGGGCCGTGATGTTGCGCCCGAGCACATTGACGGTGATCGTGTCGCCGAGCTTGAGCCCGAGTTCCTTCCCCTCCTGTGCCGAGAAGGAGACGAGCGGCTCGCCGTCATAGTTCTCCGGCCACCATTCGCCCTCCACTAGTGTGGAGTTCTCCGGAACGGTCGCGGAGTAGGTGATGCCCCGGTCGCCGCGCAGCACCCATTCCCCTTCCGGCGCGACCTTGAGGTTCCGCGTATCCTTGCCGTTAAGTTCGACAACGCGGCCCCGCAGCATCGGCACTCGGATCAGCTTGCCCGGCAGTTCCCGCTCGACCAGCATGCTGAAATCCTCGATCTCGTGCGGCTGGATGTCGACAAAGAAAAAGTTGGGCGCCACGTCCGGCAGCCGGTCTCCGATTTGCCGCCTGAGATTACCGTCGATGAGCGCGAGCGTGGCGAGCAGCGTGAGCCCTAGCCCGAGTGACACCACGACGGAAGGCGTCAGCGCCCCCGGCCGGTGGATGTTGCCGATCGCCAGCCGGAGCGCTGTCGAGCGCACCCGCGGCGCATGGCGGGCGATTGTCTGCACGAGGTCGCCCACCAGCCGCAGGACCAGGAAGGCGCAGACGGCGGAAACGACGAAGATCGTCGCGATCCGGCGCTCCTGCGCGTGGAAGATGGCGAGCAGCGCAAGCGCCACCGCGATCGCGAGCGCGGCGACGACATATGTCTTGCGCGGCCAGCCTCTCGCCTCGAAGCCCATTTCGCGGAACAGGGCCGTTGCCGGCACGTCGCGGGCGCGGCCAAGCGGCAGCAGCGCGAAGGCGAGCGTGGTCAGGATGCCGAACACCGCCGCCAGCGCGAGCGCGCGCGGGTAGAACCCCACTTCGCTCGGGATCGGCAGCAGCTGCTGGAGCGCCGCCTGCGCGCCGAAAGGCATCATCGCCCCTAGTGCGAGCCCCGCCGCGATGCCGACAAGGGCAATCAGCATGATCTGCAGGAGATAGACCAGCACCACGAAATTGCCGGACGCGCCGAGGCTCTTGAAGGTTGCGATCACTGACCGCTTGGAATCGAGATAGGCACGCACCGCATTGGCCACGCCCACGCCGCCGACCACCAGCGCGGTGAGCCCCACCAGCGTCAGGAACTGGGAGAATCGCTCCACATTGGACGAAAGCGACGGCGCGGCATTCTCGAACGTGCGGACGTTCCATCCCGCCTGCGGGAACAGCTTGCTGGCCTGGTTCCGAAGCGATTTCAGCGCATTGCTTCCCGATGGCGGCTCGGCCAGCTTCACCCGGTAGGCATACTGGAACAGGCTGCCCGGCTGGATGAGGCCCGCGGCCTTGAGCCCGTCGAGCGACACCATCAACCGCGGTGCGAAGCCGAAGCTTTCCGATACCGCGTCCGGTTCCGTCACCAGTACGGCGCGGATCTCGAACAGACCCCGTCCAAGCTTGACGCGTTCTCCCACCCTGATGCCCAGGCGGTCGAGCAGCAGGGAAGGCGCCACGGCGCCGAACGCGCCGTCCCTCTCGCCGAACAGTGTCTCGTGATCGAGCGGGGGGTCGGTGACGAGTGAGCCGTAGAGTGGGTAGGCTCCATCAACCGCCTTCACCTCGACGAGCGCCTGGTTGCTGCCGTCCTCCCGCTGCGCCATGGACCGCATGGACGCGCTTTCGGAGACCGTGCCGAGCGACGCGATCCACGCCTTTTCAGCGTCGTTCGCTTCGCGCTGGGTCAGGCGGAAGCGGATTTCGCCGCCGAGGATTTCCTGTCCCTGGCTGTCGACCGCGGCCGAAATGGACCGCGCCACGGAATTTACCCCGCCGATGGCAGCCACGCCGAGCGCGATGCAGGCAAGGAACACGAAGAAGCCGCGCAAGCCGCCCCGCATCTCGCGCAGCGCAAAGCGCAGGGCGAGTAGGGGCCGCAGCCCGCCCCTGGTGGGCTCGGTGGCGGATGGGAATATGGGGGTCTTCTGCAGCATGCCCGTCACTCACCGTTGGCCGTTGCCGGGGAGGGGGCATCGATGATTTGTCCGGAGCGCATCGTCACCTGCCGGTCGCAGCGTGCGGCAAGCGCCGGGTCGTGCGTCACCAGCACCAGCGTCGTCCCCCGCTCGGCTGCGGTTGAGAACAGCAGATCGGCAATCTGCCGCCCGGTCGTTTGGTCCAGATTGCCGGTGGGCTCGTCGGCAATGATGATCGCCGGCTGCGGCGCCAGCGCCCGCGCGATCGCCACGCGCTGCTGCTCGCCGCCGGAAAGTTCCCCGGGATAGTGTGTCACGCGGTCCTTGAGCCCGACGGCCGCGAGTTCCTGTTCGGCGACGGAGAACGGATCCGGATGGCCGGCCAGCTCCAGCGGCACGGCCACATTTTCCAGCGCCGTCATGTTGGGGATGAGGTGGAACGACTGGAACACGATGCCGATCGTCCTGCCGCGAAAGGAGGCCATGGCGTCCTCCGACAGCTGGTCGGTCCGCTGTCCTGCGATCCACACCTCGCCGGAATCGATCCGTTCCAGGCCCGCCATCACCATCAGCAGTGTGGACTTGCCCGACCCGGATGGCCCCACGATCGCCGTCGAATGGCCACGTTCCACCTGCAGGGTTACACCTCTCAGGACTTGAACGGAGGACGCGCCCTCGCCAAGCCGCAGGGACACGTTTTTCAGTTCAATGACGTGTGTTTTCATCGGGTCGGATTCCTGTATGGAGAGAGGTGTGCGGTTTCCAGCATATGGTGCAGGTTGCATGGCCAGTAAAGTTTTGCGCATTTTTGACGGGAAAGTCTCCTGGTTCACGAAGATTTTGATGTTTGCCGCCCTTGCGCTCTGGGCCGCGACTCCTTTCGCGCGCGCTGAAGCCTTCCAGATCGTCGGTTTTGGTGACAGCTTGATGGCCGGCTATCAGCTGGAGACCGGCGCCGGCTTCCCCGAACAGCTGGAACGGGCGCTGCGCGAACGTGGCTACGAGGTGGCAGTGACCAACGCCGGCGTCTCGGGTGACACCACCAGCGGCGGCCTCTCGCGCCTCGACTGGTCCGTGCCGGATGGCACCGACCTCGTGATCCTGGAGCTGGGCGCAAATGACATGCTGCGCGGCATAATGCCGGAGGCCACGGAGCAGAACCTCGAGAAGATGATCCAGCGCCTGAAGGAGCGGAACATCGGCATTCTGCTCGTGGGCATGTATGCCGCTCCCAACCTGGGCGAGGACTACGCTGCCCGCTTCAACGCCATCTATCCGCGTCTGGCCGAGAAACATGGCCTGCCATTCGTTCCGTTCTTTCTGGAAGGCGTGGCCGCCGAGCCGGAACTTCAGCTGGCTGACGGCATGCACCCGAACGCGAAGGGCGTGGAGCGGATGGTGGAAAACGTGCTGCCCGTCATCGAGCCCCTTGTCGCCAGGGGCGGAAAGACCATGTGATGGGACAACGTAACAAACCGCTTGCCCCGCAGCCGGTTCGGTGATTCGCTTATTGCCAGGCAGGTGTCACAATCTGGCGTTACCGCTAAAGGGGCCATGGCCCTGCAGGAACATGAAAAAAAACCTGACGCGGACACCGAGGCGGGCCTGATATTTCCGATTCGAGGAGGTTGCCATGCCGCGACTTTTCACAGCCCTCGAGATCCCCCGAGAGGCGACCTTGTCGCTTTCCCTGCTGAGGGGAGGTCTGCCCGGGGCGACGTGGATCGACGTCGAGAACTATCATCTGACGCTCCGCTTCATCGGTGACGTGGAAGGCCATGTCGCCGACGAGATCGCCAGCGCCCTCGACCGAGTCCGCCGTCCGGCCTTCTCTCTCACCCTGTCGGGCGTGGGCGCTTTTGGCGGCAAGAAACCTCACTCGCTCTGGGCCGGGGTCGCGCCATGCCCGGATCTGTTCGCCCTGCAGGCCGAGATCGAGCGGATCTGCCAGCGCCTTGGCCTGCCGGCCGATCCGCGCAAATTCACGCCGCACGTGACCATTGCCCGCCTCAAGAACGTGAGCCCGGACCAGGTCGCGCATTACCTCTCCACGCGCGGCAACTTCTCCGCGCTGCCCTTCCAGGTACCGCGCTTCGTCCTGATGTCGTCGCGCGAATCGGTGGGAGGCGGTCCCTACATCGTCGAAGAGGCGTGGCCGTTGCTGCGCGGCGGCGAGGTCGGGACGGAGGACGAGGATTTGCCGGAGGTGGGCCGCGTCTTCCAGGCTGGCCGTTGAAATCCCGGGGCGGGCCGCCTTGCGGTCCCGCCACATCTGGCAAAGTCTTGAATCGCTTCCCGCCGGTCCCCACATGCAATGGACCCGTTGGGCCCGGGAGATGATCAATTATGGACGAAGTGAAAATCGGTGAAATCCTCCAGCCGGTCGGTGGCAGTGAAGGCCGACGCCGCGAGGAGACCGTCCGGCGCAAGTTCTGGCGCACCCTGCGGCGTGCCGCCGGGCAGATCCCTTTTGCCGAGGATCTGGTCGCCGGCTTCTACTGCGCCATTGATCCGGACACGCCGCCCAGGGTTCGTGGTATTCTGTTCGCCGCGCTTGCCTATTTTGTCATGCCCGTGGATATCGTGCCCGACTTCCTGGCGGGCTTCGGCTTCACCGACGACGTGACAGTCCTGCTCACCGCCCTGACGGCGGTGAAGGCCCATATCCGCCCTGCCCATCGCCTTGCCGCTCGCAATGCCCTCATGACCAACGAAAAGCAGAGAGCATAAGCGCGAGCTTCTCCGCCCGCGGCGTCTTCCGGGCAGGCGCGGCGCTGGCCCGTCGTGCGCCAACCCCCGGCCTTGCCGGCTGGCTCTTTCAGCTTGTGGTGTCTTCCATCGCAGCGGACATTCGGATTGGTTCGGCCATGACGGCCATGCCGGATCCCGCGAGCTGATTTCTATTGGACGGAGGTCAAACTCTTGCCTTTTTCCTTCGTTCAAGCTCGTTATGGGCGTGTGCTCGTGCGCTGAATGGGGTGCGGCATCCTATCCCGTCCGCAGAAAAATCAACGCTTAAGCGATTTGGTAACCCAAAATAAATACAGTTGAAGCAAATCAGACACACTCGCTGGCATGCTTCAATGCGTATGGCAGACAGGATACAGGTCAGGTCGATGCGTGGAATTCTTTCGTCTTTGGTAGTCCTTTCCGTGGTTGCAACGGCAGCTCCCGCTTTTGCGCAGGCAACCGCGATGGGGAAGAACGGCGCGTGGGGCATCTACAGCTACAACTCGAGCTCTGGCAAAGTCTGCTATGCGATGAGCATGCCGACGCAGAAGCTGCCTGAAACGCTCGATCACGGTGACATCTTCTTCTTCATCAGCCCGAAGGCTGGCCGGCCCAACACCTTCGAGATCCAGTTCCAGACCGCCTACAACATGCAGCAGGGCTCCAAGGTGAACCTCACTGTCGATGGCGACAAGAAGTTCGTGCTGTTTACGGAAGGCAAGTCGGCCTGGCTGGAGAATGTCAACGACGAGCCGGCCGTCATCGACGCCATGCGCAGGGGCTCCGAAATGAAGGTCTCCGCGGTGTCCGGCCGTGGCAATCCGACGAACTACACCTTCTCTCTGAGCGGTGTGACCGCGTCCCTGAACGCCATTCAGAACTGCCGCTGATCGCATCCGTCGCGACGCCGGAGCTTCCTGCGCGTCCGCGACGGTCGTTGGGCATATTTTCATTGCCGGGGGCGGCGCGCGGCGCTTGCCCCTTTGTCTATTCCTGCTAAAAGTTCCCACGCAGCAGCGCCGGCCATTTCCGGCCATCGACACTGGAAAAGACTATGTCCAAGCACAAAGACGTAAAGAAGGTCGTTCTGGCCTATTCCGGCGGCCTCGACACCTCCATCATTCTGAAGTGGCTCCAGACCGAACTCGGCGCGGAGGTCGTGACCTTCACCGCCGATCTCGGCCAGGGAGAAGAGCTTGAGCCGGCCCGCAAGAAGGCGGAGATGCTCGGCATCAAGGAAATCTACATCGACGACCTGCGCGAGGAGTTCGTCCGCGACTTCGTCTTCCCGATGTTCCGCGCCAATGCGCTGTACGAGGGCGTCTATCTGCTCGGCACCTCGATCGCGCGTCCGCTGATCGCCAAGCGCCTGATCGAGATCGCCGAGGAAACCGGCGCTGACGCCATCGCCCACGGCGCCACCGGCAAGGGTAACGACCAGGTCCGCTTCGAGCTCTCCGCTTACGCGCTGAACCCCGACATCAAGGTCATCGCCCCCTGGCGCGAGTGGTCCTTCAAGTCCCGCACGGACCTGCTGAACTTCGCCCGCGAGCACCAGATCCCTGTTCCGAAGGATAAGCAGGGCGAGGCTCCGTTCTCCGTTGACGCGAACCTCCTGCACTCCTCCTCCGAGGGCAAGGTTCTTGAGGATCCGTGGATCCAGCCGCCGGAGTACGTCCATCAGCGTACCGTTTCTCCGATGGCCGCGCCTGATGAGCCGACTGAGATCACCATTGGCTTCCGCCGTGGCGATGCCGTGTCCCTGAACGGCGAGGAACTGTCGCCGGCCACGCTTCTCGCACGCCTCAACGACCTTGGCCGCGACAATGGCATCGGCCGCGTCGATCTCGTCGAGAACCGCTTCGTGGGCATGAAGTCCCGCGGCGTCTACGAGACCCCGGGCGGCACGATCCTGCTGCAGGCCCATCGCGCGATCGAGTCGATCACGCTCGACCGTGGCGCCGCTCACCTCAAGGACGAGCTGATGCCGCGTTATGCCGAGCTGATCTATAACGGCTTCTGGTTCTCGCCGGAGCGCGAGATGCTCCAGGCCCTGATCGACAAGAGCCAGGAGGACGTGGAGGGCGAGGTTCGCCTGCTCCTCTACAAGGGCAACGTCATTGTCACCGGCCGCCGCTCCGACAAGTCGCTCTACTCGGATGCGCTGGTGACCTTCGAGGATGACCGCGGCGCCTATGACCAGAAGGATGCGGAAGGCTTCATCCGCCTGAACGCCCTGCGTCTGCGCACGCTTGCTGCACGCCGCCGTCGCTTCGGTTGAGCATTGAACATTCGGGAGCCGGTCTGTCCGGCTCCCCGTTAAGCTTGGGGCTGCCTGAATGAGCCGTTTCGCCATTCTGCTTGGCGGCGCGGTTACGCGCACGCCCGAACTGGAAGCGGAAATCGCCGGAGCGCGGGTGATTGCCGCCGACTCCGGCATGCGCCATGCGGCTGCCCTTGGTGTCACGCCCGAACTCTGGCTGGGCGACTTCGACTCCGTCACCGAGGACCTTTTGGAAACCTATCGGGACATTCCGCGCCAGGTCTTCCCGCGCGAGAAGGACAAGACCGACGGTGAGATCGCGATCCATGCCGCGATTGAACGCGGCGCCACCTCGCTTGTTCTCGTCGGCGCTTTCGGCGGACCGCGGCACGATCAGGTCATGCTCCATTTCTCGCAGGCGATCCGCTACGCCGAGCAGGGTCTGGGCGTGGTGCTGACGAGCGGTCGCGAGGTCGGCCGGCCCTTACGCTGCGGCGAAGTGCATTCCTTCGATTATCCCGATGGCACGCTCTTTTCCGTTCTGCCCTTTTCGGGCTTGTCGGGCCTCACCATCGAGGGCGCGCGCTGGCCGCTCAGATCGGTCGAGGTGCCGTTCGGGTCGTCCCTCACGATCTCCAACGAGGTGCAGGGCGAGTTGAAAATTTCGGTGAAGCAGGGCAGGGCACTGCTTCTCGTCACTCTGGATCCGGCAAATCACGAGGTTTGATGTGGCTCCGCCCATTCTCAACCTGGACAACATCCATCTGACCTTCGGCGGTACGCCGCTGCTCTCCGGCGCTTCCCTGACCGTGAGCCTCGGCGACCGCATCGCCCTGGTGGGCCGCAACGGCTCCGGCAAGTCGACGCTGCTCAAGATCGCCGCCGGTCTGGTCGAGCCGCAGGAGGGCGAGATCTTCCGCCAGCCGACAGCAACTGTCCGCTATCTGCCGCAGGCGCCGGACTGGCAGGGCCACCGGACCGTCCGCGCCTATGTCGAGGCGGGTCTCGGGCCCGCCGATGACATCAATCGCGTCGCGATGGTGCTCGACCATCTGGGCCTGACCGGCGACGAAACCCCGGAGTCGCTGTCTGGCGGCGAGGCCCGCCGCGCCGCGCTCGCCAGAGTGCTGGCCCCGCAGCCGGACCTGCTGCTGCTCGACGAGCCGACCAACCACCTGGACATCGCCGCCATCGAATGGCTGGAAGACGAGCTGCAGCGCTCGTCCTCCGCGTTGGTGATGATTTCCCACGACCGCCGTTTCCTCGAGCGCATCAGCCGCACCACCGTCTGGCTTGACCGTGGCATCACCCGGCGGCTCGACAAGGGCTTTGCCCATTTCGAGGACTGGCGCGACAAGGTGCTTGAGGAAGAGGAGCGCGAGCAGGAGAAACTCGCCCGCCAGATCGCCCGCGAGGAGCACTGGCTGCGCTACGGCGTGACGGCCCGACGCAAGCGCAACGTCCGCCGCCTTGCGCAGCTTCATGAGCTGCGCGCGAAGCAGCGCAGCTATCGCGGCGCCGAGGGCGTGGCCACCATGGCGGCGAGCGATTCCGCCGTCTCCGGCAAGCTGGTTTTGGAGGCGAAGAACATCTCCAAGTCCTTCGGCGACCGCGTGGTGGTCAAGGACTTCTCGATCCGCGTCCAGCGCGGCGACCGCATCGGCCTTGTCGGCCCCAACGGCGCAGGCAAGACGACGCTGCTGAAGATGCTGACCGGTGTGCTCGAGCCCGACAGTGGCACGGTCCGCCTTGGCACGAATCTTCAGATCGCCACGCTGGACCAGAACCGCGCCGCGCTTGATCCGAATGAGACGCTGGCCCACTTCCTCACCGACGGCCGCGGCGAAACTGTCGTCGTCAACGGCGAGGAGCGTCACGTCGTCTCCTACATGAAGGACTTCCTTTTCAAACCCGAGCAGGCCCGCACTCCGGTGCGCGAGCTTTCGGGTGGTGAGAAGGCGCGCCTGGTCCTTGCCCGCCTGCTGTCGCGTCCGGCCAACTTCCTCGTCCTGGACGAGCCGACGAACGACCTCGATATGGAAACGCTGGACCTGTTGCAGGAGCTGATACAGGATTTCCCTGGCACCGTGCTGCTGGTGAGCCACGACCGCGACTTTCTCGACCGCACGGTGACGAGCACCATCGCGCCGGAAGGCAATGGCGTCTGGCTGGAATATGTCGGTGGCTATTCCGACATGCTGGCCCAGCGCAAGGGCAGGGAGCTGGAGCGCCGCAAGGCGAGGCCCCAGGAGGAAAAGTCGGCCAGGCCCGCGCAGGAAGCCCCGCGCCAGTCCTCCCGCAAGCTTTCCTACAAGCAGAAGTTCGCGCTCGAGACGCTGCCCGGCAAGATCGAGGAAGCCACGAAGAAGATTGCGGAGCTGGAGCAGAAGCTCTCTGATCCCTCGCTTTACTCGCGCGATTTCCAGGCGTTCCAGCGCATGACTGCCGAGCTCGAGGAGCTTCGCGCCTCCCTGTCGAAGATGGAGGAGGAGTGGCTGGAGCTCGAAATGCTGCGTGAGGAAATCGAGGGCGCGTGACCGGCCCTTCCGCTTCCTTCCCCTCATGGTGAACCCGTCGAGCCATGAGGGGAGAAACTCAACGCCGAGCCAGGCTGCTTGCGGGGCGGCCGGGAGGAACGGAACCAGCATCGTCTTGCGACAGGCTCCCCGATGAGGCCGTGTCCTTGTTGCGTCTCGCCCTTTACTTTTTCGGCGTCCCGCAGGGGGTTCGTGTCCGCCACATTCACGGCTTTCTAACTTGCTTCAATCACAGTGACCCGATCATTGAAAGGTCACTGTGAATGGCGGAAGAATTTCTGGTTTCGGCACGGCCTGATCTCCAGAAGGCGCGGGCGGAGTGGCTCTCGGCGCTGCGGAATGAGCGGCGACTGGCGAAGAACACGCTCGAAGCCTACGAGCGCGATACCCGCCAGTTCTTCCAGTTCCTGACCGGACACTGCGGCGGTGCGCCCGGTCTTGTCGACGTCGCGGAACTGCGTCCCGCTGATCTCCGCAGCTTTCTCGCCTGGCGCAGGAACGCGGGCGCCGGCGCGCGCTCCCTTGGCCGTTCACTGGCCGGCATCCGCTCTTTTCTGAAGTTTCTCGAACGCCGCGGGCTCGCCAACGCCGCGGGCGCCGGCGCCATGCGCGCGCCCAAGGCGCCGCGCGGCCTTCCCAAGCCTTTGACCGCCGAGGATGCCAGGCGCGTCACCTCCGGCGACGGCCAACTTGCCGAGGAGCCGTGGATTGCCGCGCGCAATGCCGCGGTGCTCGTGCTGCTCTATGGCTGCGGCCTGCGCATCGGCGAGGCGCTGGGCCTGAAGGGAGAGGACGTCGCCGCCATTCGCGAGGGCGCGCTGCGCGTCACCGGCAAGGGTGGCAAGACCCGTGTCGTGCCGGTGCTTCCGGTGGTGGCTGAAGCTGTCGATGAATATCTGCGGCTTTGCCCCTGGCATATCTCGCCCGAGGCGCCGCTCTTCCGCGGTGCCCGTGGCGGCCCGCTGCAGTCAGCCATCATCCAGCGTGAAATGAAGAAGATGCGCTCGGCTCTTAATCTGCCGGATACGGCGACGCCGCATGCGCTGCGCCATTCCTTCGCCACGCATCTGCTGGCGCGCGGCGGCGACCTGCGCGCCATCCAGAAACTGCTCGGCCATTCGAGCCTTTCCACCACACAGGTCTATACGGCCGTCGACATGTCCCGCTTGCTGGAGATCTATGAGCGTGCGCATCCGCGGATCTGATATATCAGTCATATATCTCCTGGGCTTGCTGTTCCTTGGCCTGGCCGGACTTCAGGCAGTCCAGCCCGCATGGGCTGAGATGTCAGAGCAGTCCTGCGGTACCGATCTGATGGCGGGACTCGAGCAAAGGGATCCGGAGAAATACGCGCGCATTCGCGCGGCTGCGGACGCTGTTCCCAACGGGCGGGGGCTGCTCTGGAGGATCGAGCGTGAGGGGGTGAAGGTCTCCTGGCTGTTCGGCACGATGCACCTGAGCGACGGCCGGATCCTCGACATTCCGAGGCCAGTGGCGGATGCCTTCGAGACGGCGGAGACGCTTGCCATAGAAACCACGGGCATTCTGGAACCGGCGGAGGTGATGAAGGCCGTTGCAGGCAATCCCGACCTGACAATGCTTCCTCCCGGCAAGACGCTTGACGACTATCTGAGCGAGGGCGAGCGGGCGGAACTCCGCGACTGGCTCAAGGAAAAGGGGGTGCCCTATCAGACCGTCATCCGCATGCGGCCCTGGCTGATCCTGTCCATGGCAGGGGAAGCCTCATGCGAAACGGGCCGTCGCATCCGCGGCGAAAAGGTTCTGGACGTGGTGCTTGCCGAAAGGGCGAGGGAGTCGGGCAAGCGCGTCGTCGGTCTGGAGACCATTTCAGAGCAGTTCGAGGCGCTGAATTCCTTTCCGCTCGAGACGCAGGTCCGTGTGCTGCTGAGTACGGCCGCGCTCGACGAAAGCACCGACGACATGATGGAAACGCTGGTCGGCCTTTATCTCCGGGGCGAGACGGGCATGTTCACTGAGGCGCTGCTGCAACTCGTGCCGCATGACCCCCAGGACCTGGAGGATTTCACGCGCTTCGAGAACCGCATCGTGCGTATGCGCAACCATGTCATGGCCGAGCGGGCGCAGGAACATCTGGAGCGCGGCGGAGCCTTCATTGCAGTGGGCGCTTTGCACCTTCCGGGCGAGGAGGGCGTGGTGGAATTGCTGCGCCAGGCAGGCTGGCGGGTGAAACCGGCGTCTGAATAACGTTGTTGGCCTATAACGGAACTCTCTGCATCAGTGCCGCGTTAAGCGCCATGATGAATGGAGACCCGGCCGATGACGAATCTAGATCCCACACGCGAGCCACCGCGCGATCCCCGTGATCCGCCAGGCGTCCAACCGCGGCCAGTGAACAACCAGACCGTGCGCTCCGGCGGAAGCGGATCCCTGGTCATTGCTGCAGTCGTAGCAGCCATTCTGGTGATACTGTTCCTGGTGTTCGGCGGCACCGCGATGTTCTCAGACCGCGATACACCCCCGGCGCAGTCAACCGTATCGCCCGAGACCACGGCACCTGAGCCTCCGGCCACCGACACCGCTCCGACAGACACTGCGCCTGCCGCTCCGGCCCCCGATACCACTCCGGCAACACCGGCACCGGCAGCGCCTGACGCCACACCCGCGCCGTCACCGACGGTTCCGGATACGAATGTTCCGTCTGAGCCGGATATCGACTCACCGACGATACCAGATACCGACACGGCGCCCGATGCTCCGGCGGATGGCAGCCCGGCAGCGCCTGCACAGTAGCGCAAGCGTGTAAACTTCAAGACGCCCAGTCGCGGCTCCCGTCACCTCATCCTGAACTTCCCGAAGGACGAGGTGACGGGCTCTCCACCCCTCAAGAAGCGCAGGGCAGGGGCCAGGGACTCGGAGATAGCGCGAGCACGAATGAAAATGGCCGCAATTTCGCGGCCATTTTCGTCTGGAATGCCCGTGCCGGAAGAAGAAGCGTCCTGCTCGAACCCGCCTGGCGCCAATAGCCCCGCGAAGTGCGATCAGCTGTGAATCGGCTTGAAGAAGGTGGCGAGCGCGGCTTCCTTCACCGCCTCCGACATGGTCGGATGCGCGTGGCAGGTGCGCGCCAGGTCCTCCGATGAGCCGCCGAACTCCATCAGCACGGCCGCCTCGTGGATCATTTCGCCCGCGCCGAAGCCGAGGATGTGGACGCCCAGCACCCGGTCGGTCTTCTTGTCCGCAAGAACCTTCACCAGCCCCTCGGTCTGCAGCATGGAGCGGGCGCGGCCGTTGGCGCTGAACGGGAACTTGCCGACGTTGTACTCGATGCCGGCCTTCTTGAGTTCCTCTTCGGTCTTGCCGACGGCAGCGACCTCCGGGCTCGTGTAGACGACGCCGGGAATGACATCGTAGTTCACGTGACCTGCCTGGCCGGCAATGATCTCCGCAACAGCTACGCCTTCCTCTTCGGCCTTGTGCGCCAGCATCGGGCCGGCGACCACATCGCCGATTGCGTAGACGCCCGGAACGTTGGTGCGCAGATGCCTGTCAACCTTCACACGGCCGCGCTCGTCCACCTCGATGCCCGCCTCTTCGAGGCCGAGGCCCTTGGTATAGGGCTTGCGGCCGGTCGCGACCAGCACGACATCAGCCTCGATCGTCTCGGCCTTGCCGCCCTTGACCGGCTCGAACGTCACTGACGCGCCGTTCCCGGTACGCTGCACGGCCGTTACCTTCGCTCCAAGCTTGAAGGTGAAGCCCTGCTTGGTGAGCAGTCGCTGGAACTGCTTGGCGATCTCGCCGTCCATGCCGCCGAGGATCGTGTCGAGGTACTCGACAACGGTCACCTCGGCGCCGAGCCGCGCCCAGACCGAGCCAAGCTCCAGGCCGATCACGCCGCCGCCGACCACGACCAGCTTGCCGGGAACCTTCTCAAGCGACAGCGCGCCGGTGGAAGTGACGATGGCTTTTTCGTCGAACTCGACGTTGACGCCCGGAATACCCGCCACTTCCGAGCCGGTGGCGATGACGATGTTCTTCGTCTCGACCGTCTGTTCGGAGCCGTCCGCCGCCGTCACGACGACCTTTCCTGCGCCGGCAATCCGGCCCGTGCCGCGGAACACCTCGATCTTGTTCTTCTTCATCAGGAAGTCGAGGCCCTTGACGTTCTGCTCGACCGTCTGGGCCTTGTGCGCCATCAGCTTCTCGAGGCTGACGGAGACGCCGCTCACCTCGATGCCGAGCTTGGCGAAGTTGTGCTGCGCCTCTGCGTACATTTCCGTAGCGTGGAGAAGCGCCTTGGAGGGGATGCAGCCGACATTGACGCAGGTGCCGCCATGATTGGGCAGCTTCTCCACGACCGCCGTCTTCAGGCCGAGTTGTGCGGCCTTGATGGCGCAAACGTAGCCGCCAGGGCCGGTTCCAATTACAACAACGTCGAATTGCGCTGGCATGTCTATCCTGCCTGTTCAGATGCAGCACGCAGGCTGCCGTTCAATCTGGGCGGTTCAGGTCCATAGGGACACCAGACTGCCCTGCTTCATTGGATCGCGGTTCCGGACGGAGAACCGGTTTCCTCGCTTTTCCCGGAACCGCTCCGGTTCGGCCCGCAGGGCCCGTTCCAAAAATCCCCGCCGCGGGTCCGCGCCGGGGATTTCCAGTGTAACCGTATTGCGGGTTAGAGGTCGAGGACCAGGCGCTCCGGATCCTCGAGCACTTCCTTGATGCGCACGAGGAAGGTCACGGCTTCCTTGCCGTCGACGATGCGGTGGTCGTAGCTCAGCGCCAGGTACATCATCGGACGGATGACGATCTGGCCGCCCACCACCACCGGGCGCTCCTGGATCTTGTGCATGCCGAGGATGCCCGACTGCGGCGCATTCAGGATCGGCGTAGACATCAGCGAGCCGTAGACACCGCCGTTGGAGATGGTGAAGGTGCCGCCCTGCATGTCAGCCATGGAGAGCTTGCCGTCGCGGGCAGCCTGGCCGAGACGGGCGATTTCCTTCTCGATCTCGGCGATGGACATCTGGTCGGCATCGCGCACCACCGGCACCACCAGGCCCCTGTCGGTGCCGACGGCCACGCCGATGTGGCAGTAGTTCTTGTAGATGATGTCCGTGCCATCGATCTCGGCGTTCACCGCCGGGATCTCCTTCAGCGCATAGCAGGTGGCCTTGGTGAAGAAGCCCATGAAGCCGAGCTTCACGCCGTGCTTCTTCTCGAACAGGTCCTTGTACTTCTTGCGCAGATCCATCACCGCGCTCAGGTCCACCTCGTTGAAGGTGGTGAGCATGGCGGCCGTGTTCTGCGCGTCCTTGAGGCGGCGCGCGATCGTCTGGCGCAGGCGGGTCATCTTCACCCGCTCCTCGCGGGCGGCATCCTCGGGCGCCGACGGGGCGCGCGGAGCCTGCGGAGCCGCCGCCGGGGCGGAAGCCGCAGCGCTTGCGCGGCTCGCGATGGCCGCGAGCACGTCGCCCTTGAGGATCTGGCCTTCCCTGCCGGACCCCGCCACCTGGTCAGCCGACAGGTTGTTCTCGGCCATGAGCTTGGCGGCCGACGGTGCGGGCGGCCGGTCACGCGGCTCGATCGGCGGTTGGCCGGACTGTGCCGCGGTCTTTTCGATCGCCTCGGCGGTCGTGCTGGCGGCGGAAGCGCCGGCGGCCTGTGCGATGGCCTCGGGCTTGGCGGCGGGGGCGGCAGCCCCCTCTGCGATCGTGCCCAGCAGGCCGTTCAGGGCCACGGTGTCGCCTTCCTTGGCGACGATCTCCTGCAGCACGCCGGCGGCGGGAGCGGGCACCTCGACGGTGACCTTGTCGGTCTCGAGCTCGACGATCGGCTCATCCGCGGCAATCGTGTCGCCAACCTTCTTGTACCAGCGGCCGACGGTGGCCTCCGATACGGATTCTCCAAGGGTAGGTACGCGAATTTCGGTTGTCATGGTCAGGTTCCGTTCGCTCGGTCTCGACGATCAGCCCAGTGCGTCTTCCAGCAGGGCGGCGAGTTGCTCCAGATGCTTGGACATGAGGCCCGTCGCAGGCGATGCGGAGGCCGGGCGGCCAGCATACCGCGCCCGCTTGTACTTCGCATCGATGTGCTGCAGGACCCACTCCAGGTACGGTTCGATGAAGGTCCAGGCGCCCATGTTCTTGGGCTCCTCCTGGCACCAGACGATCTCTGCGTTCTTGAAGCGCGACAGCTCGTTGATCAGCGCCCGAGCCGGGAACGGATAGAGCTGTTCGACGCGCAGCAGATAGATGTCGTCGATGCCGCGCTTCTCGCGCTCCTCGTACAGGTCGTAGTAGACCTTGCCGGTGCAGAGCACGACGCGCCGGATCTTGTTGTCCTTCTGCAGCTTGATCTTCTGGTCCTTCAGATACTCGGCGTCGTCCCACAGCAGTCGGTGGAACGTCGACTCGCCCGACATTTCCGCCAGCGTCGACACGCAGCGCTTGTGGCGCAGCAGCGACTTCGGCGTCATCAGGATCAGCGGCTTGCGGAAGTCGCGCTTCAGCTGCCGGCGCAGGATGTGGAAGTAGTTGGCCGGCGTTGTGACGTTGGCCACCTGCATGTTGTCCTCAGCGCACAGCTGGAGGAAGCGCTCCAGGCGTGCCGAGGAGTGCTCCGGACCCTGGCCCTCATAGCCGTGCGGCAGCAGGCAAACGAGGCCGGACATGCGCAGCCACTTGCGCTCGCCGGATGAGATGAACTGGTCGAACACGACCTGGGCGCCGTTGGCGAAGTCGCCGAACTGCGCTTCCCACAACGTGAGCGCGCGCGGCTCGGCCAGCGAGTAGCCGTACTCGAAGCCCAGCACCGCCTCTTCCGACAGCATCGAGTTGATGACTTCGTAGTAGGCCTGCTGCGGTCCGAGGTTGTTGAGTGGGATGTAACGGCTCTCGTCCTTCTGGTCGTAGAGCACCGAATGACGCTGCGAGAACGTACCGCGCTCGGAATCCTGGCCGGACAGGCGCACCGGGTTGCCTTCGAGCAGGATCGAGCCGAAGGCGAGCGCCTCGGCGGTCGCCCAGTCGATGCCCTCGCCGGTCTCGATCATCTGCCGCCGGTTCTCCAGGAAGCGCGCGATCGTCCGGTGAACCTCGAAGCCTTCCGGTATCTCCGTGAGCTTCTTGCCGATCTGCTTCAGCGTCTTGAGCGGAACGGCCGTCTTGCCGCGGCGCGTCTCGTCCGCCTCGTCGGCCGTGCGCAGACCGGTCCAGGCGCCATCCAGCCAGTCAGCCTTGTTGGGCTTGTAGGACTGGCTCGCCTCGAACTCCGCCTCCAGCTTGGCACGCCACTCGGCGCGCATGCCGTCGACCTCCTCCTGGGTGAGGAGACCTTCCTCGATCAGCTTCTTGGCATAGAGCTGCGCCGTGGTCGGATGCGACCGGATCTTCCGGTACATGATCGGCTGCGTGAAGGACGGCTCGTCGCCTTCGTTGTGACCGAAGCGACGGTAGCAGAACAGGTCGATCACGACCGACTTGTGGAAGATCTGCCGGAACTCGGTAGCGATCTTGGCGACATACACCACGGCTTCCGGATCATCGCCGTTCACGTGGAAGATCGGCGCCTCGATCATCTTCGCGACGTCGGACGGGTAGGGGGACGAGCGCGAGAAGTACGGGTTCGTGGTGAAGCCGATCTGGTTGTTGATGATGAAGTGGACCGTGCCGGCAACGCGGTGGCCGCGCAGGCCGGAGAGGCCCATGCACTCGGCGACCACGCCCTGGCCGGCGAAGGCCGCGTCACCGTGGATGAGCAGCGGCATGACCTTGGCGCGCTCGGAGAGCGGCACGATCTCGTCGCGCTTGCGGCCGTAGAGCTGGTCCTGCTTTGCGCGGGCCTTGCCCATCACGACCGGGTCGACGATCTCGAGGTGCGACGGATTTGCCGTCAGCGACAGGTGCACCTTGTTGCCGTCGAATTCGCGGTCGGACGAGGCGCCGAGATGGTACTTCACGTCGCCTGAGCCTTCCACTTCATCGGGCGTGAAAGAGCCGCCCTTGAACTCGTGGAAGATGGCGCGGTGCGGCTTGCCCATCACCTGGGAGAGCACGTTCAGGCGGCCGCGGTGGGCCATGCCGAGAACGATCTCCTTGAGGCCCATCTGGCCGCCGCGCTTGATGATCTGCTCGAGCGCAGGGATGAGCGCCTCACCGCCGTCCAGGCCGAAGCGCTTCGTGCCCTTGAACTTGGTATCGCAGAACTGCTCGAACCCTTCCGCCTCGATCAGCTTCTGCAGGATGGCACGCTTGCCGTTGGGCGTGAACTCGACGCCCTTGTTCGGGCCCTCGATACGCTCCTGGATCCATGCCTTCTCCTCGGGATTGGAGATGTGCATGAACTCCACGCCGATCGTGCTGCAGTACGTGCGGCGCAGGATCTCGAGCATCTGGCGGATGGTGGCGTACTCGAGGCCGAGCACGTTGTCGATGAAGATCGGACGGTCGAAATCCGCCTCGGTGAAGCCGTAGGCCTGCGGGGACAGCTCGTTGTAGTCCTCCAGCGGCTTGGCGAGGCCAAGCGGATCAAGATTGGCATGCAGATGCCCGCGCATGCGGTAGGCGCGGATCATCATGATCGCATGTACGGAATCGGTCGTGGCCTGACGGATCTGCTCTGCCGTCTGGCCGGTCTGGGAAGCCTTCTGCTCCAGCTTCGTGCGGATGTGGTTTTCGACGGCGCCCCAGTTTCCGTCGAGTGCCGAAATCAGTTCGCCATTCGGGGTGACAGGCCAGTTCTTCTTCTTCCAGGAGGCGCCTTCGGCATTCTTCCTGACGGCCTCGGCATCGTCCTTCAGCTGCTTGAAGAAGGCCTGCCAGTCTTCGCTCACGGAATTGGGGTCGTTCTCGTAAGCGGCATGCAATGCCTCGATGTACGCGGCATTACCCCCATAGAGGAAAGACGTGATTGAGAACACTTCGTTGGCCTGATCTTGCCGTGCCATTTTGATCTAACCGGGATGTTGCCCGATCTCCTGTTTGAGCCGGTTTGCAGCCGTTGCGCCAAAAAGCCGAGACCTGCCCCGGTATCCGGGGCAGGCTCGCGTTTTCGGGTTTGCAACGTTCTGCCTGGTTTCCACCCTAAGTCTTTTGTTCTCAGCCCTTGAGCGCTTCCACGAGCGTCTTCCCGATGCGTGCCGGCGACGGCGACACCCGGATGCCCGCGCGCTCCATGGCTGCAATCTTGCTTTCCGCATCACCCTTGCCGCCGGAAACGACGGCGCCGGCGTGGCCCATCGTGCGTCCCTTCGGAGCCGTGCGGCCCGCGATGAAGCCGGCCATCGGCTTCTTGCGGCCGCGCTTGGCCTCGTCGATCAGGAACTGGGCGGCATCTTCCTCGGCCGAGCCGCCGATCTCGCCGATCATGATGATCGACTCGGTGGCCGGGTCGGCAAGGAACATCTCCAGCACGTCGATGAACTCGGTGCCCTTGACCGGGTCGCCGCCGATGCCCACGGCCGTTGTCTGGCCGAGGCCCTCGCGGGTCGTCTGGAAGACGGCCTCATAGGTCAGCGTGCCGGAGCGGGAGACGATGCCCACGGAACCCTTCTTGAAGATGTTGCCGGGCATGATGCCGATCTTGCATTCCTCGGCGGTGAGGATGCCCGGGCAGTTGGGGCCCACGAGCCGCGAATTGGAGCGGTCCAGGCGAGCCTTGACCCGCACCATGTCCAGCACCGGAATGCCTTCGGTGATGCAGACGATGAGCGGAATGTCGGCCTCGATCGCCTCGATGATCGCGTCGGCAGCGCCTGCCGGCGGAACGTAGATCACCGTGGCGTCGGCGCCGGTGCGCTCCTTGCCCTCGGCGACGGATGAGAAGATCGGCAGCGTCTGGCCGCTGGACGAGGTCCAGGTCTCGCCGCCCTTGGCCGGATGGATACCGCCGACCATCTTCGTGCCGTAATAGGCCAGCGCCTGTTCGGTGTGGAAGGTGCCGGTCTTGCCGGTCAGGCCCTGGACGAGAACCTTGGTGTCTTTGTTGATCAGGATGGACATTATTTCCGGTCCTTTGAAACTTGTCAGATCTGGCGATTGACTGCCTTCGCGGGGCGCCGGCGCTTCACTCAAGAGGAAGCGCCCGCCTGTTGCGCTCAGGCTGCGTTCACTGCCTTGACGATTTTCTGGGCCGCATCATCCAGATCGTCGGCCGAAATCACGTTCAGCCCGCTCTCGTTGATGATCTTCTTGCCCAGGTCCACATTCGTGCCCTCCAGTCGAACGACCAGCGGTACCTTCAGACCGACCTCCTTCACCGCCGCAATCACGCCTTCCGCGATTACGTCGCAGCGCATGATGCCGCCGAAGATGTTGATGAGGATGCCCTTCACGGCCGGATCGGCGGTGATGATCTTGAACGCCGCCGTGACCTTCTCCTTGCTGGCGCCGCCGCCAACGTCGAGGAAGTTCGCCGGCTCCGCGCCGTAGAGCTTGATGATGTCCATCGTGGCCATGGCGAGACCGGCGCCATTGACCATGCAGCCGATGTTGCCGTCGAGCGCCACGTAGGCCAGATCCCACTTGGAGGCCTCGATCTCCTTCGGATCCTCCTCGGTCGTGTCGCGCAGCTCACGGATCTCCGGATGGCGGAACAGCGCGTTGTTGTCGAATGACACCTTGGCGTCGAGGACGCGCAGGCGGCCGTTCTTCATCACGATCAGCGGGTTGATCTCGAGCAGGCTCATATCCTTCTCGACGAAGGCCTGGTAGAGGATCGGGAACAGCTTCTCGCCGTCCTTGGCGGCTTCGCCCTCGAGCTTCAGCGCCGCCACCAGCTTGGCCACGTCATCCGCCGTCACGCCCTTCTCCGGGTCGATCGGCAGCGTCAGAATCTTCTCCGGCGTATCGTGCGCCACCTGCTCGATGTCCATGCCGCCCTCGGTGGAGACCACGAAGGCGACGCGGCCGACGCTGCGGTCAACGAGCAGCGACAGGTACAGCTCGCGGTCGATGTCGGCGCCATCCTCGATGTAGAGGCGGTTCACCTGCTTGCCGTCCGGACCGGTCTGGGCGGTGACCAGCGTCCTGCCCAGCATCTCCTTCGCATTGGCGACAACTTCCTCGACGCTCTTGGCGAGGCGGACGCCGCCCTTGGCGTCCGGTCCGAGTTCCTTGAACTTGCCCTTGCCGCGACCGCCGGCATGGATCTGGCTCTTGACCACGTAAAGCGGGCCGGGAAGCGACTTGGCGGCAGCCTCGGCCTCATCGGCGGAAAAGATGACGACGCCCTCGGCTACCGGCGCGCCGTAACCCTTGAGAATCTGCTTGGCCTGATACTCGTGAATGTTCATGCCGCTGACATCCTACTTCTTGAGGCTGGGGGCGATTTCGGCGCAGGCGCTGCAGAGGCTCTTCACCGCGTCGACCGAATGGTCGAACATCTTGCGCTCGGTCTCGTCGAGGTTGATCTCTACGACCTTCTCCACGCCGTTCGCGCCGATGATGACCGGCACGCCGACATAGATGTCCTTCAGGCCGTACTCGCCGTTGAGGTGGGCAGCGCACGGCAGCACACGGCGCTGATCCTTGAGGTAGCTCTCGGCCATGGTGATGGCCGCCGCCGCCGGGGCGTAGTAGGCCGAGCCGGTCTTGAGCAGGCTGACGATTTCGGCGCCGCCGTCACGGGTGCGCTGCACGATCTGGTCGAGCTTCTCCTGCGAGGTCCAGCCCATCTTGACGAGGTCCGGGAGCGGGATGCCGGCGACGGTGGAGTAGCGGGTCAGCGGCACCATCGTGTCGCCATGGCCGCCGAGCACGAAGGCCGTCACGTCCTTGACGGACACCTTGAACTCCTCGGCGAGGAAGTAGCGGAAGCGGGCGGAGTCAAGCACGCCGGCCATGCCGACAACCTTGTTCTCCGGCAGGCCCGAGAACTTCTGCAGGGCCCAGACCATCGCGTCGAGGGGGTTGGTGATGCAGATGACGAAGGCGTTCGGGGCGTACTGCTTGATGCCGGCACCCACCAGCTCCATGACCTTCAGGTTGATGCCCAGCAGGTCATCGCGGCTCATGCCGGGCTTGCGCGGCACGCCGGCGGTCACGATGCAGACATCCGCGCCTTCGATGGCCGAGTAGTCATTCGCGCCGACATAGCTGGCATCGAAACCATCGATCGGCGAAGACTCGGCGATATCGAGTCCCTTGCCCTGGGGAATGCCTTCGGCGATGTCGAACAGGACGACGTCACCAAGTTCCTTGAGGCCAGCCAGATGGGCGAGCGTACCGCCGATCATGCCTGAACCGATGAGAGCAATTTTCTTGCGAGCCATGTAGTCGAATCCTCTAGCGACGCGCCTGGGCAGGGGCTGCACAGGCAGAAACTTCGGCACGCGGAAAGACAATATGTCCTCCCGTTTCAGCCAACTGCCATATAGGGCTGGCTGCAAAAATTCAACGTATTATTTCGGACGTAAGTTTTTCAATCGTTTAGAAGTGTACAGATTTACGTTAACGTAAGAGTTTTTTGCGGCTGCGATGTTAATCTGTGAGTAAAGCTTGCTCAAAAAACCGTCACCCGGCCGCGGCGGCTGCCGCGCTGGTCTCCTGCCATTCCTCGCTCTGCATCTCGGTCAGTCGGGATGCCGTGCGTGCGAACTCGAAACTTTCGGTTCCTGTTTTGGCAATATAAAGGCGGTCGGGCGCGGCGGCGGCCGAGAGCACCACGCGGGTCCGTGCTTCGTAGAGCGTGTCGACGAGCAGGATGAAACGCTTGGCCGCATTCCGCTGCGGCAGGTCCATGACGGGAATGTCGTCGATGAAAAGGGTCTTGTACCGCTCCACGAGCGCCTGGTAGTCGCGCGCTCCGAGCGGGGCCTCGCACAGTTCGGCGAAGCTGAAGCGGGCAGCGTCGCCCGCGGCCCGGGGTACCGGAATGCCGCGGCCCATGACGGTCACCGTCTCCGTCCTGACCTCCCGGCCGTTCACGACGGTTTCCCATGCCTGGTCCATCATCCGTTCGGTCTCCGGCCCGAGCGGGGTGAGGTAGACGCGCAGGCGGTTGAGCTTTTCCATCCGGTAGTCGGTGTCCGCCGCCAGATGCAGCACCTTCACGTGATCCTTCAGGATCTTGATGAAGGGCAGGAAAAGGCCGCGGTTGAGGCCGTCCTTGTAGAGATCGTCCGGATCGACGTTGGAGGTGGCGATCAGCACCACGCCGTTCTCGAACAGGCTGGAGAACAGGCGCGAGAGGATCATGGCGTCTGCGATGTCGGTGACGGTGAACTCGTCGAAGCACAGCACCCAGGCTTCCTGCGCCAGTTCCGCCGCCACCGGCGGAATGGGATCCGTCTCTTTCGTCTTGCCGTCCTTCAGTGCCTGGCGGTGCCGGGCGATCCGGTCGTGCACGTCCGCCATGAACACGTTGAAGTGGACCCGCCGCTTCGCCCGGGCCGGCACGATCTGGTAGAACAGGTCCATCAGCATGGACTTGCCGCGTCCGACCTCGCCGTGGATGTAGAGGCCGGTGATGGGCTCGTTGGTCTTCTTGCCCTTGCCGAACAGCCAGCCCAGCGCGCGGGATTTGCGCGCCATCCGCTTCTCGCGGATGCGATCGACCAGCAGGTCGAGCTCGCGGACGACGCGCTCCTGCGCCGGATCCCGCTTTATGGCTCCCTTTTCAACCAGATGATCGTATTGCTGCGCGACCGTGAGATGCGTGGACAGGCCATCACGCACTTTCATGGGCAAGTTCCGTCATCAATATAAGCTGCAGGCAGCCTCCCAATACAGGGAAGGCTGCCCGATGTCGCGCGAAATTTTCGCCGTGCCGGCTGGTGGCGTTCCGCCTATCGGGAAAGCGATATCGGCTGGCCCATTGACGTCTGGCCGCTGAAGGACCCGCTGCCGGTGGAGGACAGGCGGGCCACAACGTCGCCGTTTTCATTGTAGAGCGTCAGTTGGCTGCCCTGGACGTTCCACGACTTCACGCCGTCAAGCGGGGCGGGGCAGCGCAGCGGGCCAGCGCGGTAGCCCTGGCCGAACTTGGTTTGCGGCGTGGCGACACGGCAATTCTGGCCCGCGACGTTCACGTTCCACACGCCGGCAACACTGCTCGGCATGAGGGCGGGACCCGCGGCTGGGGCGCCCGGCTCGAGCGCGGCGACGTCGGTCGTCTGAGAAGGCGCTTCGGGGAACGCATTGGGTGCCGTGGGCGATGACGGGGGCGGCAGTGGCGTATTGCTGACCGTGCCGGACGGGGCGGGCGTCAGCGGCGGGGGCGCCGCAGGCGCCGGAGAAAAGCGGCTGGAACCGCAGCCCGCCAGCGCGAGCGAAAGGAGTGAAACGACAAAAATTCCGGATTTCGTGCTGAACATCCGCTTCTCCGTACCTGTACTGTCCTTGTGCCCCCGGCCAGAGAATGTCCAAGTCCCAGGATGAACACAAACTTTGGGTCTATGTTACTCTTCTACAAGAGCCTTCCGCCGCATTCAATGTGTTAAGGAGATTTGGGAAGACAAGCTCTCGGGATTGTGGGGAATAAGGAAGTTTTTTCCGTGCCGGTACCGCCAGTTTGGAAACGGTCCGGTGAAGCCTTTCAGTTTCCGGACCTGGACGGTTCACGTCACGGCTTCTGTCGGTCATGCCCGGGAATTTTCATTCGTTGCACTTTGGCGGGCAAACGTGGAACTGGTATTTTCCGACATCATCCGCCATATAGGCCCCAGACCCGAACGGGACAGGTGCAGTCATGGTTGAACTGGCGCGTTTCGCGAAGATGAATGGGCTTGGCAACGCCATCATTGTTGCCGACATGCGGGGACGCAAGGACCGCGTCACCCCGGAGGCTGCGCGCGCGCTGGCCGAGGACCCGGTCACCCGCTTCGACCAGATCATGGCCATCCACGACCCTGTCACCCCCGGCACGGACAATTATATCGAGATCTTGAACTGCGACGGAAGCCAGGCCCAGGCCTGTGGCAACGGCACCCGCTGTGTCGTGCAGGCGTTGGCAGGCGAGACCGGACGCACCAGTTTCACCTTTGAGACGAAGGCGGGCATCCTCACCGCCGAGGAGCACGAGAACGGCCTCATTTCGGTAGACATGGGCAAGCCCCGCTTCGGCTGGAAGGACATCCCGCTCGCGGAGGAATTCGCAAATACCCGCCGCATCGAGTTGCAGATCGGTCCGATCGACGCGCCTGTCCTGCACTCGCCCTCCGTCGCCTCCATGGGCAATCCCCATGCGATCTTCTGGGTCGACAGGGACGTGAACGAATATGCGCTCGACCGCTTCGGCCCGATGTTGGAGAACCACCCGATCTTTCCCGAGCGCGCCAACATCACCATCGCGCAGGTAACGAGCCCTAGCTCCCTCACCATGCGCACCTGGGAGCGTGGTGCGGGCCTCACGCTCGCCTGCGGCTCCGCCGCCTGCGCGGCTGCCGTCAGCGCCGCCCGCACCGGCCGCACCGGCCGCCGCGTGAAGGTCACGCTGCCCGGCGGCGATCTGGAAATCTTCTGGCGCGAGGACGACCACGTCATCATGACCGGCCCTGCCGAGTGGGAATTCTCCGGTCGCTTCGATCCTGCGACTGGCGCGTGGGAGCGGGAAACGGAAGGCGCGGCCTGATGGCGATCGAAGTCCTGACATTCGGCTGCCGCCTGAACACTTACGAATCCGAGGTGATCAGGCGCGAGGCGGGCGCCGCCGGTCTCGACGCCCTCGAGGGCGGCGCTATCGTCGTCAACACCTGCGCGGTGACCGCCGAGGCGGTTCGCCAGGCGCGGCAGGCGATCCGCAAGGCGCGCCGCGAGAACCCGAACGCGCGCATCATTGTCACCGGCTGCGCGGCGCAGACCGAGCCTGGCACCTTTGAGGCCATGGAAGAGGTCGACCTCATCCTCGGCAATGAGGAGAAGCTAAAGGCCCAGAGCTACCGCGCACTGCCTGAGTTTGGCGTGAATCAGTTCGAGAAGGTGCGCGTCAACGACATAATGGAAGTGCGCGAGACGGCCTCCCACATGGTCGAGGCCATCGAGGGCAGGGCTCGCGCCTTCGTTCAGGTGCAGAACGGCTGTGACCACCGTTGCACCTTCTGCATTATTCCGTATGGCCGCGGCAATTCCCGCTCGGTGCCCATGGGCGCGGTGGTGGACCAGGTCCGCAAGCTGGTCGAAAACGGCTATGCCGAGGTGGTCTTGACCGGCGTGGACCTGACCAGCTTCGGCGCCGATCTTCCTGGCAGCCCGCGCCTTGGCAAGCTGGTGCGCACCATCCTGCGCAATGTGCCGGAGCTGAAGCGCCTGCGCCTGTCCTCCATCGACTCAATCGAGGCCGATGCCGAACTCATGGCCGCGTTGGCCGAGGAGGAGCGGCTGATGCCGCATCTGCACCTTTCGCTGCAGGCGGGCGACGACATGATCCTGAAGCGCATGAAGCGCCGCCACCTGCGCGCCGATTCCATTCGCTTCTGCGAGGAAGTCCGCCGCCTGCGCCCGGACATCGTGTTTGGCGCTGACATCATCGCGGGTTTCCCCACCGAGACCGAAGAGATGTTCGAAAACTCGCTGCGCATCGTTAACGAATGCGGCCTGACCCATCTCCACGTCTTCCCATTCAGCCCGCGCAAGGGTACCCCGGCAGCCCGCATGCCGCAGGTGCCCCGCGAGGTGGTGAAAGAGCGCGCCGCGCGTCTGCGCGAGGCGGGCGACCGGGCCTATCGGAAGCATCTGGCCTCTCTCACCGGCACGCGCCAGCGCATCCTGGTGGAGCGCGAAGGACTCGGGCGGACTGAAGGTTTCACCCTCGCTGCGGTACCGTTCGGCGAGCCGGGGGAGATTGTCGAGGCCCTGATCGAGGGCAATGATGGTGAGCGTCTGGTCGCGGCGCTGGATCGCGCGGCTTGAAGGTAGGGTTTGATGGCACTCGACTTCATCAGGAAGGTATTCTCGTTCGGCACGACGGAGGCGGAGGAAAAGCCAGCGCCCGAGACGGAAAAGCCTGCACCGGAAGAGGCCGCAGCGCCTTCCGAGGCGGAAGCGCCCACGCCGCTGGAAACCCGCGCCCGGCCGGAACCCGAAGCGGAGTCCGCTCCAGCGGACTTGACGGGCGAACCCGCGTCTGAACCCGCCGCTTCTGAGCCTGAGCCTGAGCCTGAGCCTGAGCCTGAGCCTGAGCCTGAGCCTGAGCCCGAGGCTGTGGCCGAGGTTGACCCGAGTACAGCAGTCGGGGCTGCATCCGCGCCGGAAACGGGACAGCCCGCGCGCCTCGTTGTCTCCGAAACCGTTGCAGCCAAGATCGAGGAAGACCAGACCGCTCCGGTCGAGGAGCCGCGCAAGACGTGGTTCCAGCGCCTGCGCGAGGGCCTGTCCCGTTCTTCCCGCGAACTGCGCGAGAGCATTGCCGGCATCTTCCTCAAGCGGAAGCTGGATGAGGACACCCTGCAGGAACTGGAGGATGTGCTGTTGCGCGCCGATCTCGGCATGGAAACGGCGATGCGCATCACCGACACACTTGCTTCCGGCCGCTATGGCAAGGACATCACCGGCGCCGAGGTGCAGGCCGTCATGGCCGCCGAGATAGAGAAGGTACTGGCCCCGGTGGCCAAGCCCCTGGAACTTGACCTCTCACACAAGCCGCACGTGGTCCTCGTCGTCGGCGTCAACGGCACCGGCAAGACGACCACCATCGGCAAGCTCGCGGCGAAGCTCACCGCCGGCGGCCTGAAGGTCACGCTCGCTGCGGGCGACACCTTCCGCGCCGCGGCCATCGAACAGCTCAAGATCTGGGGTGAGCGCACGGGCTCCGAGGTTGTCTCCTCACGCCTCGGCGCGGATGCCGCGGGCCTCGCCTACGAGGCTTACGAGCGTGCCAAGGCATCAGGTTCCGATGTGCTCATCATCGATACCGCCGGCCGCCTGCAGAACAAGGCCGAGCTTATGGCGGAGCTCGCCAAGATCGTGCGCGTGCTCGGCAAGCATGATCCGGAAGCGCCTCACACTGTCTTGCAGACGCTTGATGCGACGACGGGGCAGAATGCCCTCAATCAGGTCGAAATCTTCCGCAATGTTGCGGGCGTTACCGGCCTGGTGATGACCAAGCTGGACGGCACCGCGCGCGGCGGCATCCTTGTCGCCATCGCCGCCAGGCACAAGCTGCCCGTCCACTTCATCGGCGTGGGTGAGGGCATCGACGATCTGGAACCTTTCTCGGCCGGCGATTTCGCCAAGGCCATCGCGGGAGTGGCATGAATGAGCGACAAGACCATTTTCGAGCGTGACCCTGCCGCCGATCCCAAGCGCCAGGAGATCAACCCGCTCCTGAAGCTCGCACTGGAGCTCGGGCCGCTGCTGGTCTTCTTCTTCGCCAATTCGCGCGGGGAATGGATTGCGGAGAAGTTGCCGGCGCTGGCTTCGCTCGGCGGTCCCATTTTCATCGCCACCGCGCTCTTCATGGTGGCGACGGGCGTCGCGCTGCTCGCCTCGTGGCTGCTCACCCGCACCCTGCCCATCATGCCGCTGGTGTCGGGCATCGTGGTCTTCGTCTTCGGGGCGCTGACGCTCTTCCTGCAGAACGAGACCTTCATCAAGATGAAGCCCACCATCGTCAACGCCCTGTTCGCGGCGGTGCTGCTGGGTGGCCTTGCCTTCGGCAAGTCGCTGCTGGGCTATGTCTTCGACTCGGCCTTCAAGCTGGACGCGGGAGGCTGGCGCAAACTTACCCTCCGCTGGGGCCTGTTCTTCATCTTCCTGGCTGTCGCCAATGAAGTGGTGTGGCGGACCTTCTCGACAGATACCTGGGTTGCCTTCAAGGTCTGGGGGATCATGCCCATCACGATCATCTTCACGATGAGCCAGATGCCCCTGATCATGCGTCACACGGTGGACGACTCCCGCGCCGACTCCTGAGCTTTGAGTCCGTCCGCCTGCGCCTTCCGGGCCGCCTCGATGGCTGCCGCAACCGTCGCCTCGAAGCTCACCTCCGGTTCGCGCACGCCCTGCACATGCAACAGCCGCCGCGCCTGCGGGGTCGCGCCCACCAGATAGACTTTCGCGCCTCGCCGTCCGGCCTTGGTCGCGAAGCCCTTGATGGTCGAAGCGCCCGTGGAATCAAGCAGGCTCGCCTCCGACAAGTCGATCACATAGGCCTTCGGCGCCTCGCCGATGCGGTCCAGAACGCTGCCGACGCTGGCCGCAGCACCAAAGAAGAACGCACCGGAGATCTTGTAGACGACGATGTCCTCGGCGGTGCGGATATCCTGCGAGTAGCGGTGGCTGCCCCCGACCGTGTCGGCCTCGTCGGCATCGATGAGCGCATGGGAATCGCTTTGCACCGAGACCGAGGTGGACATGCGGTGCAGGAACAAGAGGGCGCTGATGGCAAAGCCGATGACGATGCCCTCGGTGAGGTCGCGGAAGATAACCAGCAGGAAGGTGAGGATGACCACCACCGCATCGCCCTTCGAGCTGCGCACGAGGGCGGCGAACTGGTGCCGTTCGGCCATGTTCCACGACACGACCACCAGGATAGCCGCGAGTGCCGCCAGCGGAATGTAGAAGGCGAGCGGTGCTGCCACCAGCATGAAGACGAGCAGGAACAGCGAGTGCAGCATGCCCGAGATCGGGCTGCGCGCGCCCGCGCGGATGTTGGAGGCGGTGCGGGCGATCGTGCCCGTCACGCAGATGCCGCCGAACAGCGCCGAGCCGATGTTGGCGACGCCCTGCGCCACCAGCTCGCAGTTCGAGCGGTGCCGGCCGCCGCTCATCGAGTCGGCCACCACGGCGGAGAGCAGACTTTCGATCGCGCCGAGCAGCGTGAACGACACGGCTGCCGGGAGCACCTCGAGCACCTTGTGCATCGAAAGGTCGGGAAGCTGCGGCATCGGCAGGGACTGCGGAATGCCGCCGAAGCGGGTGCCGATGGTTTCGACCGGCAGGTCCAGTCTCCAGGCGACCAGCGTGGCCGCGGCCACGGCGATCAGGAATCCTGGCCAGTGCGGCTTGTACTTGCGCAGGACGACGATCAGCGCCACCGACAGAACCGCCAGCGTGACGGTCGCAATGTTCATGGTGGGCAGCGCGGCCGTGAGTACCTGCAGCTTCGGCAGCAGCGGGCCCGGCTCCGGCTCAGGCAGCGTCAGACCGAAGAAGTCCTTAAGCTGGCTCGACAGAATGATAACCGCGATGCCGGCGGTGAAGCCCACCGTTACCGGATAGGGAATGTACTTGATAAAGGTGCCGAGGCGTAGGTAGCCGATCGCCATCAGCATGAAGCCGGACAGGAACGTCGCCAGGATCAGCCCATCGAGCCCGTAAGCCTGCACCGTGGCGAGCACCAGCACGATGAACGCGCCTGCCGGTCCGCCGATCTGGAACCGGCTGCCGCCCAGCGCCGAGACGAGAAAACCGCCGATGATCGACGTGTAGAGACCCCGCTCCGGCGACACGCCCGAGGCGATCGCGATCGCCATGGAGAGCGGCAGTGCGATGATCGCCACGGTAATGCCGGCGATCGCATCGGCCCTCAGCTTGTCGAGGGAATAGCCTTCCCGCAGGACGGTAATCAGCTTTGGTGTGAAAAGTTCAATGAAACCAGCGTTTTGCGTGCGCGCTACCATGCTTCGCCCCAGATTTGCGGGGCAGGGTGCATGACAGCGGCCTGTCCCGCATCAGTTGTCGACGCCCCGAGCCACAGAGGCTTCCTTCAGGCGAACGCCGCGTCCGCTGCCCGTGCTGGGCGCATTCTCTCCAATGAGTTCCACGCCAGCTGCGTCTAATGCCTCGATGACCTTTGTCAGGGTGTCCACGACACCGCGAACGTTTCCCTCGCTCGCTTCCATCCTCTGGATGGTCGGAAGCGATACTCCGGCCATTTCGGCGAGCGTCTTCTGGTCAATTCCCAGAAGCGCGCGGGCGGCGCGTAGCTGTGCAGCGGTGATCATAAGGCGCTCTCGTCGAATACGGGTGATATAACAAGTTCAAATGCTGATGTCTAGAACATCAGTGTTTCGGTTTTAAGTTGGAATGGTGGTGTTTGAGCCATCCGCGCAGAAGTTCGCCCGTTGGCCGGCGCGATAGCTCGCCATGTCATTGATTCCATGCGGCTTTTCCTCAGATGAAACGCCAGACGGTGGTGCGCTTGACCTCGGCGTCTTCCAGCGCGCGGGTGACGGGCACCGAATAGACGGCCAGTTCCTCGAGCCCGTCCTTGGGGCGATAGGCCCGGCCGGGGTCGCCGACCAGAACCTCGATGCCTCTCTGGCGCAGTTCGCCGAACCAGGGCAGCAGCCGGTCGGTCATCGGCTTTTCGTAGAATACGTCGCCGGCCAGCAGCACGTCGAAGCCCTCCGTGCGGCCGATGCAGTCCTCGTCCGTGACGGCGAACTGTACGCCGTTGGTCTCCATGTTCACCCGGCAGGCAACGATCGCGAACGGGTCAATGTCCGTGGCGGTGACGGCAGCCGCACCTGCCTTGCAGGCTGCAATCGCAACCAGGCCGGAGCCGCTCGCGAAATCCAGCACCCGTTTGCCACGCACGGTCTCGGGATGGTCGAGCACATAGCGGGCAAGCCCCTGTCCGCCTGCCCAGGCGAAGGCCCAGAAGGGCGGCGGCACCCCGGCTGCCTCCAGCTCTTCCTCCGTCTTGTGCCAGAGATCGAAGGCTTCGTGTGCGAGATGCAACCGGATCTCCGGGACGTGCGGCGGCGCCTGCAAGGCGGTGTTCGCCAGGATGAACTCGCGCGCGCCGTCCGGAGTGATCATGCGGTCCTCAGATGCTCTTGGGGTCGAGCCCGCCCATGCGGCAGACCTCGATCCATTCGTCCTCGGTCACGGGCTGTACCGACAGCCTGAAGGAGGTGACGAGCGACATCTTGGAGAGCTTGGGGTTCGCCTTGATGTCGGCGAGCTTCACCGGCTTCGGCATGTCGCACACGGCGCGCACGTCCACGCATTCCCAGCGCGGATCATCGGATGAGGAATCCGGATGGGCTTCCTTGCAGACCTCGACGATGCCGACGATCTCCAGCCCCTTGTTGGAGTGGTAGAAGAAGCCTTTGTCGCCGAGCTTCATCTGGCGCATGAAATTGCGCGCCTGGTAGTTGCGCACGCCCGTCCATTCCTCGCCTTCCGCTCCCTTCGCCTTCTGTTGCTCCCACGACCAGGCGTCGGGCTCCGACTTGAACAGCCAGTAAGCCATAGTGTCCGTCCTCAGGCGTTCTCGGGGTTCTTGACAGTCCAGCTCCAGGCGCTGATCTCGGTCGAGGCGAACAGGCCCGCCTTGGTATACGGATCGTTGCTGGCGATTTCCCGAGCCCCCTCGATGTTGTCCCCTTCCACGATGACCAGGCTGCCGCAGGGCTTGCCGTTCTCGTCGAGGAATGGGCCTCCGAGCTTCACCGCGTCGCCGAGGCTCTTGATGTACTCGAGATGCGAGGGCCGGGTCTGGAGCCGGAGGTCCAGGCTGTCGGGCTTGTCCTTGGAGATGATCGTGAAAAGCATTGGTGTCTCCCCTCAGTCTTCGGATTTGAGTGGCCGGCGCAGCAGCGCCTCGACGGCCTCGTCAATGGTGATCTTTCCGTCCAGCAAGGCGGCCGTCGCGTCGATGATCGGAGCCTTGACCGAAAGGCGCTCGCACAGTTCGGAGGCAATGGGCGCGGTCGCCACGCCCTCGGCCAGCGGACGGCCGCTGAGATCCTCGCCCCTGCCGAGGGCCAGGCCATAGGAATAGTTGCGGGACTGTGGCGAGGAGCAGGTGAGCATCAGGTCGCCGAGTCCCGATAGCCCCATGATGGTTTCCGCCCGCGCGCCGACCGCCTTGCCGAGCCGGCGAAGCTCTGCGAACCCGCGCGTGATGAGGGCCGCCTGCGCGCTCGCGCCGAAGCCGCGGCCGGTGCTGGCCCCCGCAGCGATGGCGAGCACGTTCTTGATCGCCCCGCCGAGTTCCACGCCGGTCACGTCCACGCTGGAATAGCAGCGGAAGGCGGGGCCGGAGAGCGCGCGGGCCAGTGAGGCGGCCACGCTTTCGTCCTCGGTGGCGACCGTCACGGCCGTCGGCAGGCCGCGCGCCACGTCCGCCGCAAAGCTCGGGCCTGAAAGGATGCCGATCCGGTGTTCGGGCAGGCTGTCGCGCGCCACTTCCGACATGCGCCGTCCGGTCGTCCGCTCGATGCCCTTGGCACAGAGTACCACCGGTGCCTCCACCGGGACGGCGGGACGCAGTTCCTTGAGCGCTCCCCCGAGCGACTGGGCGGGAATGACGGCGAGCACGATATCTGCCCGGTCGAGCACCTCGGCCGCATCGGTGGAGGCCCGGATGCCGTCCGGCAGCACCACGTCGCCGAGATAGCGGCTGTTCGTCCGCGCCCCGTTGATCTCCGCCACGGTGTCGGCGTTGCGCGCGTAGAGCGTCACCTCATGCCCGGCGCGGCGGCTGTTCGCGGCGAGCGCCGTACCCCACGCGCCCCCGCCAAGGACTGCAATCTTGCGCTGTGGACTCACGCCTTGGCTCCCTTTTTCCCGGCACCGAATACCGGCGCCGAAGATTGGTCAAGCGGCCATCGCGGACGTGGCGCGAAGGCCATCGAATCGGGTTCGGCGAGCCCGGCGTCCAGCTGCTCCACCGCCACCCACGCGATCATCGCGGCATTGTCGCCGCAAAGCTTCATGGGTGGTGCGATGAGGGTGAATCCGTGCTCGCGGCAGAGCCGGTCGAGTTCCGTCCGAATCGCCTGGTTGGCTGCCACGCCCCCTGCCACCACCAGATGCGGCTCCGCGATCTCGGGATGAAGGGTCTGGAAACGTTCGAGGCTGCGCGCCACCCGGTCTGAGAGCGTCTCGGTGACAGCCTTCTGGAACGAAGCGCAGATGTCGGCGATGTCCTGCTGCGACAGCGGCGCGAGTTCCGTCGCCGCCCGCCGCACGGCGGTCTTGAGGCCGGAGAAGGAAAAGTCGAGCCTTGCCTCGCCCTTCATCGGCCGGGGGAAGGCAAACCGCTTCGGATCACCCTGCGCTGCGGCCTTTTCCACATTTGGCCCGCCGGGGTAGGGCAGGGACAGCAGCTTCGCCGTCTTGTCGAAGGCCTCGCCCAGCGCGTCGTCGATCGTCGTGCCCCACCGCTCATATTTTCCGAGCCCGGCCACATGCAGGATCTGCGTGTGCCCGCCGGAAACGAGCAGCAGCAGGAACGGAAAATCGACATGATCCGTCAGCCGCGCAGTCAGCGCATGGCCTTCCAGATGGTTGATGGCAAGAAAGGGCTTGTTTTTCGCCGCAGCGATCGCCTTCGCCATGGTCACGCCGACAATGAGCCCGCCGATGAGGCCCGGTCCCGCCGTGGCTGCAATGGCGTCAACCTCGTCGAGCGTGACGCCCGCTTCCATCAGCGCCGCTTCGATCACCCCGTCCAGCGCCTCCACATGGGCGCGCGCGGCGATCTCCGGCACCACGCCGCCGAAGGCCGCGTGCTCCTCGATCTGGCTCAGCACGACGCTGGAAAGAATGCGCGGCTGGCCGTCCGCTCCGCGCTCCACAACGGAAGCGGCGGTCTCGTCGCAACTCGTCTCGATGCCCAGTACGCGCGTCATTAGGCCCAGCCTGTCCTTGTTGCCGATGTGATCGAACCCTATTAGTGATGGACCGACCTTTTTCGAGTAGCGGGTTATCACGGACGTCGCCTTATGCAAACCGATCTGGTGAGAATTGGAACGCGCGGAAGCGCCCTGGCTCTGGCTCAGGCCGAGGAAACCCGCACCCGGTTGATGGCGGCGCACAACCTGCCGGAAGAGGCCTTTGAGATCGTCGTCATCAGCACAACCGGTGACCGCATTCTTGACCGCGCGCTCGCGGAGGCGGGAGGCAAGGGCCTATTCACCAAGGAACTGGAAGAGGCGCTCTACGACGGCCGCATCGACATCGCCGTCCATTCGTCCAAGGACATGCCGACCTACCTGCCGGAGGGGCTGGAAATCTCCTGTTTCCTGGAGCGTGAGGATGTCCGCGATGTCTTCATTGGCGGCTCTGTGCAGCGCCTAATGGATCTGCCGAAGGGAGCGAAGCTTGGCACCTCGTCCCTGCGCCGTCAGGCGCTGGCGCTCAGTCTGCGCCCTGACCTCGACGTGCAGGTCTTCCGCGGTAATGTGCAGACCCGTCTGCGCAAGCTGGAAGAGGGCGTGGTCGAGGGCACCATGCTGGCTCTTGCTGGCCTCAAGCGCCTGAAGCTGGAGCATGTTGCCACCGAGATCATGGATCCGGAGGACTTCCCGCCCGCCCTGGGCCAGGGAGCCATCTGCATCGAGAACCGGATCGGCGACGAACGCATTGCCAGGCTTCTTGCCCCCATCCACCACGCCGCCACCGGCGCGGAACTTGAGTGCGAACGCGCCTTCCTGGGCACACTTGATGGTTCCTGCCGCACGCCCATCGCTGGCCTTGCCCGCGTGAGCGGCGACCGAATCAGCTTCCGCGGCATGATTCTGACGCCGGACGGCGGCCGCCGCCACGAGATCACCGCCGAAGGCCCGGCGGCGGATGCCCGCCAGATTGGCGCCGAGGCCGGAGCCCGCATCCGCGAGATGGCCGGCGAGGACTTCTTCACGAGCTGGAGCTGACTGCCGGAGGCTGCATGCCGCGCGTTCTGATTACCCGTCCCGAACCCGGTGCGTCGAAGACGGCGCGGAAGGTGCGCGGGATGGGCTTCACGCCTCTGGTCCTGCCGCTGACGCGCATCGAATCGCTTCCTGCCATCCCGTCTGTCGAATCGTCGGATTTCGCAGCCATCGCGTTGACCAGTCCGAACTCCGCCCGCCATGCCCCGCCTGAACTGGTGAGGTCGCTCGCGGGCCTGCCGGCCTACGCCGTGGGCAGCGCCACCGCTGCGGTTGCGTGCGAGGCAGGGTTCAATGTGGTCGATGAGAGCGCGGGCGATGCCGAGGGTCTCCATCGCGTCATCGCCGAACGGGTGACACCTGGCGCCGGCATTCTTGTTCTCTGCGGCCGGGTTCGCCGCAGCGTTCTTGAGCAGGGGCTGCGCGATTCGGGCTACGCACCCCGCCTTGTCGAGGTCTACGACACCGTCCCGGCATCCCCCTCGGACGACGAAATCGCCGCCGTTCTTGGCTCCGGACCGGTGGATGCCGTGCTGCTTTATTCGGCCTATGCCGCGGAAGAATTCTTGCGCCTGATCGAGGGGGCAGGCACCTCACACATGTTTGAAACGGCGCGATTTATCGTCATGTCGGCTCGGATTGGAGAACAGCTTCCGGCGGCGCTGCGCGCCCGTGCTGCGGTCGCGCCGGAACCGAACGAGGACGCCATGCTTTCCACCCTGGCGGGGAATTTGCCTCACTTTAATTGAAATATGGGATACGCTCGTTTGAGCAAGCGCAGAGCCGCTTGGACGGAACTACGACAAACTGCCTGCGGAGTTGCCAATGGCCAAGACACCTAGGACACGCCACTCGACCCCGAAGCGGGAGCCCGTGACGATTGATCTGGAGGCAGTGAAGGTGGAGGAAACCCCCAAGGCGCCGAGCGGGGCGCAGCCATCGCGGGAAAGGCCTGCTTCGGTTCAGGCGCCCGATTCGGTCCAGCCGGATGTGTCCGCGCACGCTACGGAGCCCAACCAGATACCCGAGGACGCGAGTGCCGCGCCGAATTCTTCCGTGGAAGCGGAAACCGGTCCTGCCTCCGACCGCACCGAATCTGCTGCCGAGGCTTCCGGGCTGGCCGATGTCTCTCCCGCTGAGGATGGTGGCGGCAATGGCGGCGATGGAGGCGCTGAAACCAGTGACGACAAGGCTCGCGGGGCAAGCCCGCAGCCTGCTCCGGCCACGGCCGCCCGTTCCGCTGGGAGCGCCATCGCGGGCGGTATGATCGGCGGAATCGTTGCGCTTTTGGCGGCGGGGGGGCTGCAATATGCCGGTGTCCTGCCCGCCTTGAATGCACAGCAGGGCGCCGCCGCAGCCCTTCGTGATGAGATCGCCGCCCTGCAGGGCCAGATCGCCGATTTACGCACGAACCAGCCGGCGCTGCCCTCCTTCGACGCGGAGCGCCGGCAGATTTCAGAACTGCGCGACATGGTGCAGTCGCTGGAACAGCGGCTCCAGACGGAGGGGTCCGGCGGCCAATCGAGGGCCCTTTCAGAGTTCGAGCAGCGTTTGGGGAACCTGGAACGTTCCGTTGCCGAGCTTCCGCAGCGTCTGGTTGAGGCGGGTTCCGCAACCGAATTCAGTGATCGTCTGCAGGCGGCCGAACAGGAGATCGCCAATCTTCGTCAGACGGTCAATGGCGTCGCCGATGCCGCAAGGCAGGCCGCGGAAGAGGCGGCCGGTCAGAAGGTCTCCGGCCTGGCGACCTGGTACGACGAACTCTCCGAGAGTCTCAATTCCCTTCAGGTTCGCGTGGACGAGCTCGCGGCGGAAGTCGCCCGTCAGGACGACGGGCCGAAGGTGGCGGTGGTCGTTGCTGCTTCGTCCCTGAAATCCGCGATTGAGCGTGGCGCGCCCTTTGCCTCCGAGCTGGAAACCTATTCGGCGCTTGCCAGCAATGCTTCCGAACTGGAGCCTCTCCGCCCTTATGCGGACAGCGGCATTCCCGCGCTTGCGACGCTTGGCGAGGAAGCCTCGAAACTCGCGAGCCGGATCGCGGCGGCGGAACGCGCGGTCCCGGAGTCGGCCGGCCTTTTGGACCGCTTTACGGCGAGTATCCGCTCGATCGTGACGGTGCGGCCGGTGGGCGAGGTACCGGGCGAGCAGCCTTCGGCCATTGCGGCGCGGATGGAGGCGGCAGTGCAGCGTGGCGACCTCGCTGCGGCGCTGCGCGAATACGAGTCGCTGCCGGATGACATGAAGGCGCTGGGGGTAGACTTTGCCGCGAAGCTGCGGGCCAGGCAGGCTGCCGACGACATTCTCGACAAGGCGCTCTCCACGGCGTTGAAGCCAGCCTGAAGGACAGCTCGATGATCCGAACACTGGTATTTCTGGCAATCGTCTTTGTGCTTGGCCTGGCCTTTGCCTGGCTTGCGGAGCGTCCCGGTGACCTGGTTCTCACCTTCGGCGGCTATCAATATGAGGTGACTCTGCTGGCCGCGGCGGTCATGCTGGTGGCGGCGTTCGTCGCCCTGATGATCCTATGGTGGATCATTCGCGGCATCTGGCGCAGCCCCCATACCGTCACGCGCTACTTCCGCGCCCGCCGCCGCGACCGTGGCTACCAGGCGCTGTCGACCGGCCTGATCGCTGCCGGTGCGGGCGACGGTGGCCTTGCGCGGCGTATGGGCAAGCAGGCGGCAAGCCTGATCCCGTCGGATCGCGAACCGCTGATCCGCCTTCTCGAGGCCCAGGCGGCCCTGCTCGAGGGCGACTTCGAGGCCGCCCGCGCGGGCTTCGGGAACATGGCGAAAGACCCGCAAACCCGCTTGCTCGGCCTTCGCGGTCTCTATCTGGAAGCCGAGCGCCTGGGCGACCGTGAGGCCGCCCGTCAGTTCGCAGCGCAGGCTGCCGCTCTCGCTCCTCAGCTCGGCTGGGCCGCCAATGCGGCTCTCGAAGCCCGGACGATTGAGCGCGACTGGGACGGTGCGCTTGCGCTGGTCGACGCGCGCGGCCGCGCACCGTCCGCGGACAAGAAGGTCATTGCCCGCCAGCGCGCTGTTCTGTTGACGGCCAAGGCATTGGAACAGCTGGATTCGGACCCCGCTGGCGCGAAGGCGCTGGCGCAGGAGGCGAACCGCCTTCAGCCGGACTTTGTCCCCGCCGCGGTGACGCTTGCCCGCGCCGCGATCCGCCTGAACGACACCCGCAAGGCGGCCAAGGTGCTGGAGGCCATCTGGAAGCGCATTCCCCATCCGGACGTGGCCGCGGTGTATCTCCACTTGCGGCATGGCGATTCCACCCACGATCGCCTGGAGCGCGCGCGGCGTCTGCGCCGCCTCCATCCCAACCATGTCGAATCCGAGCTGGTCGTCGCCCGCGCCGCCCTGGACGCCGGGGAGTTTGCCGAGGCCCGTGCGTCCGCCGAGGCTGCCGTGCGCATCTCGCCCCGCGAGGGCGCTTTCCTGCTGCTCGCCGACATCGAGGAAGCAGAGACCGGCGATCAGGGCCGCATGCGGCATTGGCTATCTCAGGCTGTCCGGGCCCCGCAGGACCCGGCATGGGTTGCAGACGGCGTGGTGGTGGACGAATGGGCGCCCGTGTCTCCCGTCACTGGGAAGCTCGATGCATTCGAGTGGCGTGCGCCGATGGAGCGCATCGGCCATGTGATCGAGGCCGAGGACGCGCTTCAGGCTGCGCCCGCACTGCCCGCGGCGCCCGAGCCGCCTGCAAAGGCAGAACCGGCTGCCACTTCCAATGAACCGCCGTCCGCTCCCGCCGTGGGGCCGGTTCCGGAAGAGAAGGAGCCGGACCAGCCGGTGAAGCCGGTGATCCTCGATCATGTGGCGCCGGGCGATGAGGATGAGAGCCCGTTCCGGCCAATCATTCCGGACGATCCCGGTCCCGACCCCGAGGACGGGGCCCCGGCGCGTCCTGCCAAGGGTCTGGGGCTGTTCTGAACGGCTCAGGGTGGGTACCGGGCCCCGTGAAAGGGCAGCTCAGCCTGCTTGAGCATTCCGCGAGCTCCCGACCGGTCCGGTTGCCGGAGGCCTGAGGGGCGGCATTGTCCTTTTCGCATCCCCGTGGGGTGCCGGGGATGCTATTACTGTGCCGGATGGAACACAGTACGGTAGTATTTTGGTGTTTGCCGGTCGGGCGCGCGATTGGGTGCTTGTGTCCTGCGGAACCTTGGCCATCATTGATGGCAGCAAGATTCCGCGCGAGAGCTTTATGTTTGAACGCATTTTCGCCTTTCTGAAAAATTTGCCTGGGGGACATGGCGCGAGCTCGAGGACATTGACGGAGGATGACCCTCGTGTTGCTGCTGCCGCGCTGCTTGTTCACGTCATCCGGGCCGATGGCGAAAGAAACGATGATGAGCTTCGCGGGCTGACTGCTGCGCTCTCCAAAGCCTACAATCTGCACGGAGCCGAGCTGAAGGCCGTGATCGAGGCAGCCCAGGAGGCCGAGGCCAGTGCGGTCGACATCTACACGTTCACGACTGTGCTCAAGCGCCATCTGGACGAGGAGGCCCGTATTGAATTCATCCGGCTCGTATGGGAGATCGTCCTTTCGGATGGAGTCATGCGCGAGCTGGAAGAAAATCTCGTCTGGCGCATTGCCGAGCTGATCGGCGTGGACGGCAGAACGCGGGTGACCATTCGTCAGCAGGTTCTTGAAGAGCGGGGAGGGATCCCCGGTTCCACATGACGCAAGCGGCTGAGAAAAAGATCCTGATCGTACTGCATCAGGAAATGTCCAGCCCTGGACGGGTTGGACACCTCCTCGAACGGAGCGGTTTCAAGCTCGACATCCGGCGCCCTCCGCTGGGTGATCCGCTGCCGGAAACGCTCGCTGAACACGAAGGTGCGATCATCTTCGGTGGTCCGATGAGCGCCAACGATCGCGACGAATTCGTCAAGCGCGAGATCGACTGGATCGGCGTGCCCCTGCGTGAGAACAAGCCGTTCCTGGGAATTTGCCTGGGCGCGCAGATGCTGGTGAAACATCTCGGTGGCCACGTGAAGGGCCACGATCACGGGCTGGTCGAGATCGGCTGGTATCCCATCCGCGCCACGGACGCCGGGCGCAAGCTCATGCACTGGCCGGAAATGGTCTATCACTTCCACCGCGAGGGCTTCTCGCTGCCGTCGGGCGTCGAGCTTCTGGCGACAGGCGAGCATTATCCCAACCAGGCCATCCGCTATGGTGACAATGCCTGGGGCATCCAGTTCCATGCGGAGCTTACCCGGGCGATGATGCAGCGGTGGGTGGTGCATGGCGCGCAGCGTTTCGTGTTACCGGGTGCGCAGCCAGCGCGCGACCATCTGGGTGGCCGGCTGGTCTGGGATACCCACCTGCGCCAGTGGCTGGTGGATTTTCTCGACATCATTTTCGAGACTGGCGGAGAGGTTGAACTGAGGGGTGGCGACGAGGCCGAGGCGGATCGGCCCCTGGGCCACCGCAAGTTCGGCCGGCGCGGCGTGGTGACGCCCTGAATTTTCGTGTTGAGGCGGCGCCGGGGTCTGGCGCGCGCTTGACAGCGGACCTATATTTGTAAGTGGCGTTCTGGGCTTCGCGACAGGAGAACAACATCCTCGGGGCCGTATCGATCCTATAGGGAGCTGTCCCTGACCTTGCCCGTGGGCTTGGTCATATGGCGCCCACCTACTTTGTAGGGCCCGGGATCGAATCCTCCATCGGTTGCACCGGTTCGCCAGTCCGCCTTTTCAGCCTCCCGGCTGGAAAGGCGAATTTTTGTGTGCCTGGAATCTGTCGTACAGGCGGTAACGACAGCAGCTGCCGGAACCACGTCAGGAAACAGATCGCGGTTTCAGGAAAAGTGGGCACCGGTTTTCCGTCTGGAACCGCGTCAGAAAACGGAACGCGGTTCCGCGAAAAGTTGGGACTGATTTCAGAACCGCCGAAACTGGCGGTTGGATCGGTTTCGGATTTGTGTGAGGGTCCGGACAGTTCTGAGGCAACCTGCGTCCGGAAAAGTAGCAATGGATCAGACAGTAAAGGAACAGAAGCAGGCTCTGCGCAAGCAGATCCTGGCCCAGCGCGACGCCCTTGATCCCCGTTGGCGCGCCGAGGTGTCCTGCACTTTTGCCGACTGGGCCAGGCAGGTCGTGCCGGAGCCCGGTGTGATCGTTGCGGGCTATTGGCCGATGCGTTCCGAGGTGGATGTGCGTCCTCTGATGGCTGCCGTGCGCGACTATGGCGCGCGCGTGGCCCTGCCGGCCATTCTGAGCCGGACCGAAATGATCTTCCGGGAGTTTGTTCCCGGCGCGCCTCTCGTCGACATGGGCTTCAAGACCCTCGGACCGGACGAGAACGCTCCGGCGGTCGATCCGGTTGTGCTGCTGGTTCCGCTGGTCGGCTTTGATGCTCGCGGCCACCGCCTTGGCTATGGCGCGGGGTTCTACGATCGCGCCATCGACGTTCTGAGGGGAAAGGGAATTTCTCCGCGTCTGATCGGCATCGCCTTCGACTGTCAGGAGGTCGAGCAGGTGCCGAATGAGCCCCATGACGTGCCTCTCCCCGAGATCCTTACAGAATCCGGCTTGCGCACATTCCCGCTCAGCGGTTAAGAGCTGGGAATGAGGTTGCTTTTTCTTGGCGATATGGTCGGCCGTACCGGCCGCAAGGCGGTGTGGGACCGGCTTCCGGGTCTGATCTCGGATTTCCAGCTGGATTTTGTCATTGTCAACGGCGAGAACGCGGCCGGGGGCTTTGGCATTACCGAAGAGATTTTCCTGACGACGTTGCAGGCGGGCGCCGACGTGGTGACCACTGGCAATCACGTGTGGGACCAGCGCGAGGCGCTGAGCTTCGCTCCGAGGTACGACCGCTTCATCCGTCCCGCCAATTTTCCGAAGGGAACGCCAGGCAAGGGCGCGGGCCTGTTTACGGCCCGCAACGGCGCGCGCGTGCTCGTCACCAACATCATGGGGCGAGTCTTCATGCACCCGGACCTGGACGATCCGTTCCGTTCCGCCGAGGAACTTCTGGAAGCCTGCCCCCTGGGCGAGCAGGCCGACGCGATCTTCATAGACTTTCATGCGGAAGCGACCTCGGAGAAGGTCTGCTTCGGACATTTCGTCGATGGCCGCGTAAGTGCCGTGATCGGCACCCACACGCACCAGCCGACAGCCGACCATCAGATTCTCAAGAACGGCACGGGCTATATGACCGATGCCGGCATGTGCGGCGACTACGATTCCTCGCTCGGCTTCGACAAGGAGGAGCCTCTCAACCGCTTCATCACCAAGCTGCCGAAGGGCCGCTTCGAGGCGGCGGAGGGGCCGGCCACCATCTGCGGCGTCGCGCTGGAGATTTCGGACCGCACGGGGCTGACCGAAAAGATCGCGCCACTTCGTCTCGGCCCGCGTCTGGAGGAAACGATCCCCTCGTTCTGGAGTTGATGTCGGGCGCGGGACGCCGGGCTTCCGCCATTGAACGAACTGTTCAGTGGACAGGAGCAGCGCCTGCGTTCACTCTGTGGGACATATGACTCCGCCTCTGGGGGAACACCTGCCATGGATTGGCTCATCGAGCATTTCGGGTTTGTGAGCGACCCGGCCGCCTGGATTGCGCTTGTGACTCTTGTCGTGCTGGAGATTGTTCTCGGCATAGACAACCTGATCTTCATCTCCATTCTCACCAACAAGCTTCCGCAGGACCAGCAGGCGCGGGCGCGCCGCATCGGCATCAGCGGGGCGCTGGTGCTGCGCCTGGCGCTGTTGGGCACTATCGCTTTTATCGTCACCCTGACGACCCCGATCTTCAGCCTTTTCGGTCACGGTTTCTCCTGGCGCGACCTGATCCTCATCGCCGGTGGCCTGTTCCTCGTCTGGAAGGCCACCAAGGAGATCCATCATTCGGTGGATCCGTCCGACCCCAAGGAAAACATGATCGGCGCCGTCTCGACCCTGACGGTTGGTTCGGCCATCGGCCAGATCCTGATGCTGGACCTGGTATTCTCCATCGATTCCATCATCACCGCGGTCGGCATGACGGATCACCTGGCGATCATGTTTGTTGCGGTCATCTGCGCGGTTGCCGTCATGCTGGTCGCCGCCGAGCCGCTGTCGCGCTTCATCGCTGCCAATCCCACCGTCGTCATGCTGGCGCTTGCCTTCCTTCTGATGATTGGCATGACACTGATCGCCGATGGCATGGGCTTCCATGTTCCGAAGGGTTACGTCTACACGGCCATGGGCTTCTCGGCGCTGGTTGAGGCTCTCAACATGATGGCGCGCCGCAAGCGGGAGCGTGATGCCGCTGCTGGCATAAAGACACACTGATAAACTGCGGCCGGGCGCCTTTAGCTTCAGACACCCTGGAGGATGACCACGGTTGGCCGCCGTGGCAGGCTGCGCACCGACACCGTCATGGACGGGCTGTTGCGGAAGTCGATGTCAAACCCGTCCTTGAGCCTTCCCGTAAAGGCATTGAGCGGTGTCGAATGCCGGTGCATGGGCAGGACGATGGAGGACTGCAGGCGCCGGGTGATCTCCGACATGTGTTCGAGCGAGAGGGTAAGCCCGCCGTCGATCGGAACCATCAGGATGTCGAGCCTGCCGATCGCGGCATAGTGGGTGTCGTCGAGCGGATGGTGCAGGTGGCCGAGATGCCCGATGCAGAGACCCGCCACCTCGAAGATGAAGATGGAATTTCCGTTCTTCTCGGTATAGCCAAAGCGGCGGATGTCCGTGGGAACGTTGCGGATGTAGACGTCCTCTACGACCACCGAGTGCTGCGCCGGCTCGCCGTCGACGCCCCAGCCCGGCAGCACGTGCTTGATGGCGGGATCGGGGTAGGGCGTGTAGTGCGTGCTGTGCGCCTTGTTCATCGTCACCACGTCCGGCACCGGGTCGCTGCCGAAATATCCGTTGAAGTCCGTGGCAATCCTGATGCCTGCCGGCGTGACGATCACGTAGGTCGAATGCCCGGCATAGGTGATCTCCACTTCGTCGCTGGCGGCGGCCGGCGAGAAGCTTGCGTAGACGACATCGGGAAGCCGCTGTGCGATGGCCAGGCAAGTGCTGGGACGCTGGGACTGCTGCGCCTGGGCGGCAAACGGCGCGAGAGCGAAGGTCGCGGCAAGGATCAGAAGGCGGCTGAACATCACTCGTCTCCTCCGTGACGGCTTGCTCCGACAATAATGGAAGATCACGATTTGTACGCGTAACCATTGCGTGAAGGGCGACACCTTTGCCGCCAAGCGGAATCTGGACCTGAAAGCAGATTTTCACTATAAGGGCGCGCATTCCACGCATTTCAGGCGCATTTCAATACTCAGGCGCATCAAGAAGGAGCCCCATGGCCGGTCATTCCCAATTTAAGAACATCATGCACCGCAAGGGCCGTCAGGACGCGGCGCGGTCGAAGATCTTCTCCAAGCTTGCGCGCGAGATCACCGTCGCTGCGAAGGCCGGCCTGCCCGATCCCGCTGCGAACCCGCGTCTGCGGTTGGCGATCCAGAACGCCAAGGCGCAGTCGATGCCCAAGGAAAACATCGAGCGGGCGATCAAGAAGGCTTCAGGCAATGATGGCGAGAACTATGACGAGATCCGCTACGAGGGCTATGGCCCCGGCGGCGTCGCCATCATTGTCGAGGCCCTGACCGACAACCGCAACCGCACCGCCTCCAACGTCCGCGCCGCCTTCACCAAGGCTGGCGGCTCCCTCGGTGAGACCGGCTCGGTGTCCTTCATGTTCGACCGGGTGGGCGAGATCGTCTATCCGGCGTCCGTTGGCGATGCCGACAAGGTGATGGAGGCCGCCATCGAGGCCGGCGCAGATGATGTGACCTCCGATGAGAACGGACATGTCATCACCTGTGCCTTCGAGAACCTGGGTGAGGTTGTGGCCAGTCTCGAAAAGGCCCTGGGTGAGCCCGAGTCCACCAAGACGGTTTGGCGCCCCCAGAACGTCACGCCGGTCGACGAGGAGCGTGCCCGTTCCGTGCTCAAGCTGATCGCCATCCTCGAGGATGATGACGACGTGCAGAACGTCTACGCCAACTTCGAGGTCGATGAAGAAACGATGGCCAAGCTGAGCTCGTAATGACGGGTTTGGGGCATCGCGCGCTCATCCCGCGATGCCCCGGCGCAGGAGTTTCGGAGCAACGGCAAATAAAAAGAAAGACCCCGATCGGATCACGATCGGGGCCTTTCTTTTGAAACTCTGAAGTCGGGAGATTAGATGCCGAGACCTTCGTAGCGCTTCTTGAACTTGGAGACGCGGCCACCGCGGTCGACGATCGTCTGCTGGCCACCCGTCCAGGCCGGATGCGAGTTCGGGTCGATGTCGAGCTGCAGCGTCGCACCCTCTTCACCCCACGTGGAGCGAGTGTAGTACTCGGTGCCGTTCGTCATGACGATCTTGATCAAGTGGTAGTCGGGATGGATGTCAGCTTTCATCACTCTATCCTGATTTCTCTGTGCACCTGGACATTGACCGTCATAGTGCGGCAATCTCGCCCAGCGTAGAAACTTGCAGCCGCCGCCGACCAGGGCTACGGCTTTGGAAAGGTTCGCAGCGCCTATACATCACCCGTCTTTCGGTTACAAGGCCACACGGTGCGAATCTCGATATTGCGGAAGGAAAGCCATGACGGAGAATGCCAGGGGGGCGCGGCCTGGTAACCGGCGGTCGCTGACGCCCCTTCGGGGACTCGTTCCTTACCTGTCCCGTTATCGCGGGCTGGTAGCGGGTGCGTTTGTGTTCCTGCTTTTGTCCAGTGCCGCGACGCTCGTCCTGCCGATCGCTGTCCGGCAGATGATTGACCATGGCTTCTCCAGCGACGACGGCGCCGCCATCCAGGGCTATTTCCTTATCCTGATCCTTGTCGGCTTCGTGCTCGCGTTGGCCTCCGCCATGCGCTACTTCTTTGTCATCACGCTCGGCGAGCGGGTGGTAGCTGACCTGCGCCGCGACGTGTTCGACCATCTGACGCGCCTGTCACCGTCCTTTTTCGATGGCGTGCACTCGGGCGAGATCGTTTCCCGCCTGACGGCGGATGCCACCCAGATCAAGTCGGCGTTGGGAGCGACGGCCTCGATCGCGCTGCGCAACACCATCATGGGGCTCGGCGCGCTGGGCATGATGGTTTTCACCAGTCCGCGTCTGTCGCTGCTGGCCCTTCTTTCCTTCCCGCTGGTGGTGCTGCCCATCATCGTGTTCGGCCGTACGGTTCGCAACCGCTCGCGCTGGGCGCAGGACGCGCTGGCCGGTGCGATGGCCATGGCCGGAGAGCAGATCGGCGCGATCCGCCTGCTTCAGGCCTTCGTGAACGAGGACCGCGCCAGCCGCAGCTTCACGGAAGCGGTCAATGCCGCATTCAGGGCGGCGCGTAAGTCCATCACGTCCCGTTCCATCCTCACCTTTTTCGCCATCCTTGCAGTCTTCACCTCGGTGGTGGTCGTTCTCTGGGTCGGTTCGCAGGACGTGCTCTCCGGCAAGATGACGGGTGGCACGCTCGGTCAGTTCCTGCTCTATGCGGTTCTTGCCGCGAGCTCCCTGGGTGCGCTGTCGGAGGTCTGGGGTGAGCTTCAGCAGGCGGCAGGCGCCGCCGAGCGCATGTCGGAACTTCTTGCCGAGCGGCCCATCATCACGGCGCCTGCCCAACCGCGGTCGCTGCCCTCTCCGGTGCGCGGCGAGGTGGAGTTCCGCAACGTTACCTTCTGCTATCCCTCCCGGCCGGACACGCTCGCGCTTCGCAATCTCTCCTTCCGCGTGGCGCCCGGCGAGACCGTGGCCATCGTCGGCCCGTCCGGAGCGGGCAAGAGCACCATCTTTTCGCTTCTCCTGCGCTTCTATGATCCCGTCTCCGGCTCCGTCCTTGTCGACGGTGTGGAGATCGACCGGCTGGACCCGAAGGAACTGCGCTCCAGCATCGCCATCGTTCCGCAGGAAAGCGTGATCTTCGCCGACACCGCGGCGAACAACATAGCCTTCGGCCGCCCTGACGCTTCGCGGGCCGAAATCGAGAAGGCCGCAAGGGCCGCCCTTGCGCACGACTTCATCATGGCCTTGCCGGAAGGCTACGACACGCAGCTCGGCGAGCGCGGGGTCACCCTTTCGGGTGGCCAGCGCCAGCGTCTCTCGATTGCGCGTGCCATTCTGCGCAATGCGCCGATCCTTCTGCTCGACGAAGCGACCTCCGCGCTCGATGCGGAAAGCGAGACCCTGGTCCAGCAGGCGCTGAACCACTCCATGGAGGGACGCACGACCATCATCATCGCCCACCGTCTGGCAACGGTGCTCAAGGCCGACCGCATTCTGGTGATGGAAGACGGCATGGTGGTCGAGGAAGGCACTCACCACGAGCTGGTCCGCCTCGGCGGCGTCTACTCGCGCCTCGCGAGCCTCCAGTTCGATGTCGGCCCCGAGATTCTGAGCGGCGCGGCCGAGTAGTCATTTCCTCAGACCCTTTCCATCACCTTCTGTTGCAGCAGGTGAACCTCGCCCTTTGACGGACCTCCTTGCTGGTGAGGGTTCTGGAACTTGCGCCACCCCTTCATGGTGATGATCAACCACGAAGGGGAGGCTGCTGGTGATCAGGAGCCCAAAGCGACAAGGACAGGGCAGGGGCCTTCCGGCCCGCCCGGTCACCGCTCCGTGAGCTTCAGTTCGATGCGGCGGTTGCGGCTGCGGGCCTCGGGCGTGTCGGCGGGATCAAGCGGCTGGAATTCGCCGAAGCCGGCTGCAACCAGACGGCTGGATGGGACGCCGTTCTCGATCAGGAAGCGGACCACCGCGATTGCTCGGGCGGCCGACAGTTCCCAGTTGTCGCGATAGCGCCCCGCGCCGGACAGCGGGATGTTGTCCGTATGGCCGTCCACCCGCAGCACCCAGTTGATCTCCGGCGGGATCTCCTTCTCGAGTTCCAGGATGGCCTGCGCCACCTTGCGCATTTCCTCCTGGCCCGAAGGATTGATCTCGGTGGCGCCGGAGGCGAACAGCACCTCCGACTGGAACACGAAGCGGTCGCCGACGATGCGGATATTCTCGCGGTCGGACAGGATCTCGCGCAGCCGGCCGAAGAAGTCGGACCGGTAGCGGTTCAGCTCCTGCACCCGCTGGGCGAGGGCGATGTTGAGCCGGCGGCCGAGGTCGGCAATCTTGACGTTGGCTTCGCGGTCCTTCGCCTCGGCAGCCTCGAGAGCAGCCTCCAGCGCGCTGATCTGCTGGCGCAGCGCGGCGATCTGCTGGTTCAGAAGTTCAACCTGCGACAGGGCCCTCTGGCTCACCTGCCGCTCGTTCTCCAGTTCGGAGGAAAGGGAGGAGATGCGCGCCTGCGCCTCTGCTCCCTGACCGGCGCCGCTGGCAAGCAGCTGCTGCAGCCTGGACTGTTCTGCCTCCGCCTGCTGGAGCGACGCCCGCAGGGCGGCGATCTGGTCCTCCGCGTCCTGCACGTTGGTGCGCTCAAGAGCCAGAAGCTGCGTCAGTTCGTTGATCTGCGCGTTCAGGCGGTCGAGAACCTCGTCCCGGCTGGTGATCTCCCGGCTTAGGAAGAACTGGGCCAGCACGAAAACGGAGAGAAGGAACATGATGGCCATAAGCAGCGTCGACAGCGCGTCGACGAACCCCGGCCAGTAATCGATGTGTCGTTCCCGGCGGCGGCTGAGTGCCATCAGTGCGCATCCGTCTTCTTGAGCGACTCGGAGATGCGGTCGAGCGTGCGCCGCAGCTCACGCTGGTCCTGTGCCTGCGCTTCCATCCAGTCGCGCATCATCTGCTGCTCGTGTCGCATGCTCTTCACAAGGCCGGAAATACCCTCGGCCAGCGATGCCATGGCGGCAGCGGTTCTCTGGTTGCTGCCGGTTTCCTGTGCGCTGCGCAGGCGCGCCGCCAGCGCCCGCAGTTCCTCCGTCGCGCCGTCGCGGTTGTCGGCGAGGTCGGAGCTGAGGTCGGTCACCGTGGACAGCCAGTTCTCGAGCTCGGTGTAGAACCGTGTCTGCGCGCGTCCGGCCTGCAGGTCCAGGAACCCGAGGATCAGCGAGCCCGAAAGACCGAACAGCGACGACGAGAACGCCGTTCCCATCCCGCTCAGCGGCGCTGTCAGGCCCTCCTTCAGCGAGTTGAGCATGTCGTTCGCCGTGCCTGAACCCGGATCGAGCGACTGGATAGTGCTGCTGATGGAACCGATCGTCTGCAGGAGGCCCCAGAAGGTCCCCAGCAGGCCGAGGAACACCAGCAGACCGATGAGATAGCGTGAGATGTCGCGGCTTTCGTCGAGACGGTTGGCGATCGAATCGAGGATGGACCGCATGGATGCCGGCGACAGGGCGAGTGCCGAGGAGCGGCTGAGCAGCGCCTTCATGGGCGCAAGCAGCACCGGATCCTTTGCCGTCGAGCCGGCGAGGAAGGAATTCACCCAGCGCACTTCGCGGAACAACCGCACCACCTGCCCGAACGCGAGCAGGATTCCGATCAGCAGCACGCCGAGGATGAGTCCGTTCAGGCCCGGGTTGCTCTGGAACGCATTGGAGATCTGCCTGTAGAGTATGGCGGCGACGAATCCGACGATCAGCAGGAAGATCAGCATCGTGTAAAGGAAGATGCGTGGGCTCGAGAGCCGGATGGGCGCGTAGCGTTCTTCAGCAGTCATACCTTGTTTTCCCACGGATTCGTGCACCCCTAGTGTTCCCCAAAGTGTTCTTCAAAGCGAGACGGCCACGACCTGATTACCAGCACGCGGACGGGCCTGCCGGCTATTTGTGTTGAATTGCGCCCAACATTACAACGGTCATTTGAAAATTGGCGAAAAGTCTAAGCGGAATTGTGACCAAATTGAAATGACCTGGCGCGCCGCGGGACGGTAGCATGGCAACGATCCTCGTAACGGGCTCATCCGGCTTCATCGGCCGTCATCTCGTCCCGCACCTGCGCTCGCGGGGTCATGTGGTCGTGGAGACGGGCAGGGCATCCGGCAACATGTCGGAAGGGTTCTGGCCCCTTCCGGCCATCGGCCCGCAGACCGACTGGGCCGGCCTTCTGGGCGACATCGACTGCGTGGTCCATTTGGCCGGGTTGGCCCATCGCGCGGCTTCCGACGAGCAGTTCTTCTCCGTAAACGATGGCGGCACCCGGCGTCTGGCAGAGGCGTGCCACGGCTCGCCGGTGCGCAACTTTGTGTTCCTGAGCAGCATTGCTGCCCGTCGTGCCGAAGCCTCCCCGGATCGTTCGAATGCCTATGCGCTGTCGAAGCTGTGGGCCGAATTGCATGTGACGGAACTCATGCAGAAGGATGCCATGTCCTTCACCATCCTCCGTCCGCCGCTGGTCTATGGCCATGACGCCCCGGGCAACTGGCAGCGCCTGCAAAGGCTTGCCGTGACCCCGCTGCCGCTGCCTTTCGGTGCTGTGCGCCACCGCAGATCCCTGTGCTCGGTGGGCAATCTTTGCAGTGCCATAGCTGCCGCAGTCGAGGCGGGCCTGCAGGTCAGGCATTGCGGCATTTATGAGATTGCTGATGCCGAGCCGATCTCGCTGGCCGAGGCGGTGACCTGGCTCCGCGAAGGAATGGGCAGAAGCCCCCGCCTTCTCCCCGTTCCGCCGCCCTTGCTGCGTGCCGCTCTCGGCGCGGTCGGACGGAAGAAGCTCGCGGAATCCCTGCTGGACGATCTCGTCCTGGATCCTGCGCCGTTCATGCAGGCCTTTGGCTGGACGCAGCCCGAAAATGCGGAAGAGGCGGTCCGGGAGTCCGGCCGCCTCTTCATGCAATCGCGGAGTGGAGATTGATGCGATGTCTCAGCGCTTGATCTGCAGCTGTCGGAGCAACTTGGCGTGGATGTCCTCGTTGCCGCAGACGATCGAACCGCTCGTGAGCATGGTCTGGCCGCCCTGGCGGTCGCTGACGTAGCCGCCGGCTTCGCGCACCATCAGGATGCCGGCAGCCATGTCCCATGGCTTGAGGCTGTCTTCCCAGAAGCCGTCGAACCGCCCGGCAGCCACATAGGCGAGGTCGAGCGATGCGGCGCCGAAGCGGCGGATGCCGGAGACTTCGCCCATCACGTTGCGCAGGTCGAGAAGCGCCTGGCCGTGGTTGCCGTGTCCCAGGAATGGCAGGCCCGTGGCGATGACGCTGTGGCCCAGGTCACGCCGGGCGGCAACGCGCATGCGATGCTCGTTGCAGAAGGCGCCGCTGCCGCGCTCGGCCGTGAAAAGCTCGTTCATGGCGGGATTGTAGATGACGCCCGCGACGATCTGGCCCTGGCGCTCAAGGGCGATGGAGATGGCGAAGAACGGAATGCCGTGCAGGAAGTTCGTCGTGCCGTCGAGAGGATCGACGATCCAGCGGTGCTGGGGGTCGTCGCCGGCCACTCCGCCCCGTTCCTCCATCAGGAACGAATAGCCGGGCCGTGCGCGCGACAGTTCGTTGAAAAGGATTTCCTCGGCTCGCTTGTCAGCCTGGCTGACATAGTCGGCAGGACCCTTGAGGGACACCTGGAGGTTCTGCACCTCGCCGAAATCGCGAGCGAGCGAACGCCCGGCCTTGAGGGCTGCCTGAACCATGACATTGATGATAGCCGAACGCGCCATGAGTGCTGTTCCCGTCTTTCAAATAGCCTGTCCAGCCACTGAAAAAAGGCCGGTCTGGTGAATCCGGCCTTGTCAGTGCGGCTGAACGCATAGCTGGAGCGCCCCCGGAGAAGGGAAAGGGGGCAGCCGCTCCGTGGAATTAGTCTGCGCGACGCAGATAGGTGATTTCGTTGGTGTCCACTACGATCTTCTCGCCGGAGGTGATGAACGGCGGGACCATGATGCGGATGCCGTTCTCAAGCACGGCCGGCTTGTAGGACGAAGCGGCCGTCTGGCCCTTGACCACCGGATCGGCCTCGCGGACCTCGAGCACCACCTGGTCCGGCAGGGAGATGCCGATCGGCTTGTCCTGGTAGAGCTCTACCGTGACGGTCATGCCATCCTGCAGGAACGCGGCGCGCTCGCCGACGAAATCCTTCTGCAGCTCCAGCTGCTCGTAGGTCTCGGTGTCCATGAAGATCAGGGCGTCGCCCTGTTCATAGAGGAACGTGAAGTCCTTCTGCTCGAGGCGGACGCGTTCGACCGTCTCGGCAGCGCGGAAGCGCTCGTTGAGCTTGGTGCCGTCGAGCAGGTTCTTGAGCTCGACCTGGTTGTAGGCGCCGCCCTTGCCGGGCTTCACCGCCATCGTCTTCACCGCCACCCACAGGCTGCCCTTGTGCTCGATCACATTGCCCGGGCGGATTTCATTGCCGTCAATCTTCATACGGAAGTTCCGTTGTATCTGATGTCCTGGATCTTGGGACTGCTCAACACCACAAATCGCGCCGCGAGGCAAGATCTGAGCGAGTCTGGAGCGGCAGAAAAGCGTCTATCGCAGGGCTTCCATGCGTTCCTGGGAGCGCTGGATCTCGTCGTCCGACAGGCCGTCGAGAAAATCTTCCATCGTCTCGTCGATCAGGCCGGCCTGCCGGGCCCGCATGTACCACGCCGCCGCCTCGACGCGATCCGGGTCGACGCCAACGCCCGCGCGGTAGAGCTTGGCGACGCGGTTCCAGGCCGCGACATTGCCGGCGTCAGCCGCCCGCTTGAGCCAGGCGAAGCCTTCCGCGAAGTTGACCGGTCCGCCGCGGCCCTCGACCAGCCACGTGCCGAAGTCGAGCTGGGCGGTATCGAAATTGTTCTTCGCGGCGAGTTCCAGCCATCGGCGGGCTTTTTCGAGGTTCTGCGGCTTGCCACCCACGCCTTCGGCATAGATCTGCGCCATCGCGTACTGCGCGTCGGGAAGCTTCGCTTCCGCCGCCTTCTCGTACCATTGGACCGCCTCGTTCAGCCGTCCCTGATCCGTCAGCATCTGCGCCAGGTTGAACTGGGCGAGAGGGCGTCCCGCCTCGGCCGCCTTGCGCATCAGCTCGAAGGCCCGGTCGGGGTCGGGCTTCACCACCGTGCCTTCGATGAGAAGCAGCGCGAATTGCAGCTGCGCGTCGGGGATGCCCTGTTCCGCCGCCTTCTCGTACCATTTCGCGGCTTCCTGCAGGTCGCGTCGAACCCCAAGGCCGTTGGCGTAGATCTCGGCGATCAGCGTCTGCGCGGCGCCATCTCCCTTTTCCGCCCGCGGCCGCGCAAGCTCGAGCGCCGTGAGATAATACCCACGCTGGAACGCGCCATAGGCTTCGTCCACGATCTCGCCGAAGCGGGACGGATCGATGGGAACCCCATCGCCCTTCGCGTCGCCATTCTCCTGCTGCTGGGTGGCTGGACGCGCGCCCTTGCCGGTGTCTTCCTGCGCAAGGCCGGGCCCGGCGAGAAGCGCCGCGGCAATCAGGGAAAGGGTGGTGAGGCGGATTCTCTTCATGTCACTCTTCAAAACGGGGGGCGGAGGCATCGAGCAGCGCATTTGCCTCGGCGACCATCTTCGCCGGTTCAACGCCCTCGCCGAACACGGCATTGCCGATCGCCACGAAATCGGCGCCGGTTTTCGCGACCGCGATCACGGAGGCGATATCGCTGCCCGCCAGCACGATGCAGGGAAGCTGCATCACCTCCGACCACCATTCGCCGAGGGCGAGGTTGCGCGGATGCGGTTCCGGCTTCGTGTCGAAACCGAACTTGCCGAAGAAGAGATAGTCCGGTTCCGCCTCGCCAAACACCATGGCGTCGTCGCGCGTCCGGATGTCGCCACAGCCGATCATCATCTTTGCCTGGTGCTTCTCGATGGCTTCCTCGAGGTCCTCAAGGCTGCCTTCGATATGCACCCCATCCGCATGGACGCGCGCGGCGATTCGCGGCTCTCCGGCGACCACGCAGGCCACGTTGTGCTCATGCGCGATTCCCGTCATTCGTCCGGCGAAATCCTGGAAGGTTGCTTCGTCTCGGCCGTAGTTGGGCACGATGAGCGACGCCACGTCACCGCCGCCAAGGGCGCTTGCGACACGTTCGTCGATGCCCGGCCCGTCTGGCGGGGTTATGAGCACGATGCGGCAGCGGTTCGGCGTGTTCTGGTCACTCATGATCTGCACAAACTCTCGAAGAAACGGCCATGTCCCATCATTCCGGCGTCAATGGGGCGCCGGACTGACGGCTGTTGTGCCGACTGATACAGGAAGCCGCCCGAATTTGCGAGCGCCGCCACCGCTTCTCGACCGATCTGCCGCTCTCTGGACGCGCCGCCTGACAGGTTAACAATAGCGGTTGCTTCATTAACCATAAATTAAGCTTTACATGTGATTACTGTGCATATCCAGTTCGTCTGGATTCGGACAGAATGGCCTGTGCCATTCCGTTTGACGCCTCCCTGTTTAAACTCCTGAGAGCCGCTTTTGCGGCTCTTTTTTTGCCTTTTCGAGCCCGTTCCCTGCCGGTGCGAATGGCCTCGTCCGGTCTGTCAATCCCCTGGTGCGGGTCCGCCGGTGGCCGGTGGCCGGGGGTTGATATCGCTCCCTGCCCATAGCATCTTTGACTCAAACGACGACAGGGATGGTGGCTGCTCTGTGGGAGCAGTCCGGACGAACTGGCAGAATCATGGGATCAATGGGCACAAGAGGCAGTTTCAACATGGTGAAACTCGCCGAGCGGCGGGTTTTCTCCCATTCCTTCAAGCCGATCTACGACGAGGGAATGGGGCTTGTTGAAGAGGCGGCAGATTTTCTGGATGGCGAAGGCCGCGTTCTGGCGCGGAGCCTCTCCCGTGTGGCTGCGTCGCTCTATGCGGCTGAGTCCATGCGCCTGACCACCCGTCTGATGCAGATCGCCTCCTGGCTGCTTCTCCAGCGCGCCGCCAACTCGGGCGAGATGACCCGCGATCAGGTCGCCGCCGAGAAGGCAAAGGTGCGGCTGGACAATGCCGGTCCCGACGAGAAGGCACCCGGCTGGGAGGAGCTTCCCACACGGTTCGTCGACCTCGTCTATCGTTCGGTGCGCCTCGAGGAACGTGTACGCCGCATGGATCAGGAGATCTATGGCGACGGGCTGGATTTCCGCCCGGATTTCCGTCCAAGCCCGGTGTCCGCGCAGATCAGGCTGCTGGAGACCGCCTTCGCGCGGGGGTGATCCCTCACCCTTTTGTTTATTTTTTGTTCTCCTTCTGGCAATAAGATGGGCCATGGTTAAGGTGAGCCATGGCTGAGACGATTCGCATCATCGGAATAGACCCGGGCCTGCGCCGCACCGGCTGGGGCGTCGTGGAGACACTCGGAAATTCGTTGCGCTTTGTGGCGTCGGGCACCGTGCGTTCCGATGACAAGGCGGACCTCGCATCCCGCCTCTGCCAGCTTCATGACGGGCTGGCGGAAATCCTGCACATCTACCGCCCCGACGAGGCGGCGGTGGAGGCGACCTTCGTGAACAAGGACGCAACCGCTACCCTGAAGCTCGGACAGGCGAGGGGTGTGGCCATGCTGGTTCCCGCCCGTGCGGGCCTGCGCGTGGCGGAATACGCGCCGAACGCGGTGAAGAAGTCGGTCATCGGCGTCGGTCATGGCGACAAGAAGCAGATCCACATGATGGTGAAGGTGCTGCTCCCGCGCGCGACGTTCGACACCGACGACGCGGCGGATGCAATCGCCATTGCCATCTGCCATGCGCACCACCGGCAGTCGCCGGCCTGGCGCCTGGCGAAGGGGGCGGCGGCATGATCGGCAAGCTCAAGGGACTCGTCGACGAGATCGGCGAGGATCACTGCGTCATCGACGTGAACGGTGTGGGCTACGTGGCCTACTGCTCCGCGCGCACGCTGGGCAAGCTCGAGCCTGGCACGGCCACCACCCTCTACATTGAGACCTATGTCCGCGAGGACATGATCCGGCTTTATGGCTTCGGCTCGGCCCTCGAGCGCGAATGGTTCCGCCTGCTCACGGGCAACGTTCAGGGGGTCGGCGCGAAGGTGGCGCTTGCGGTGCTATCCACCCTGTCCCCCTCCGAGCTGGCGAACGCCATCGCCCTGCGCGATATCACCATGGTTTCGCGCGCGCCCGGCGTCGGCAAGAAGGTGGCCGAGCGCATCGTCACCGAGCTCAAGAACAAGGCGCCCGCGCTGGCGGGTGATGCCACCGGCACCATCGGCCTCAAGCAGGAGCTTGGCGAGGGCGTTGCCCCCACGCCGGTGGCCGATGCCGTCTCCGCCCTTGTCAATCTCGGCTATTCGCGCGACATGGCGGCGAACGCCGTGGCGGCGGCCCTGAAGTCTGCCGGAGGCGAGGCGGACACGGGAATGCTGATCCGTCTGGGGCTCAAGGAACTGGCGAAATAGCCGGATGCGGTGGCAGACAGGCCATCGCATCCCGTTGGCAGGTGCGGTATCTGTGGGTATGGAGTGTAAGGCATGAGCGAGGCAGGCCGCCTCATCTCCGCAGCTAGGCGGGGTGAAGACATCGACACCACACTGCGCCCGCAAACGCTGGATGAGTTTGTGGGGCAGCAGGCCGCCCGCGCCAATCTCAAGGTATTCATCGAGGCCGCCCGCTCGCGTGGCGAGGCGCTGGACCATGTTCTTTTCGTCGGTCCGCCCGGCCTGGGCAAGACGACGCTGGCGCAGATCATGGCCCGCGAGCTGGGCGTGAACTTTCGCTCCACCTCCGGCCCGGTGATTGCCAAGGCGGGCGACCTCGCTGCCCTGCTGACCAATCTTGAGGAGCGCGACGTCCTCTTCATCGACGAGATCCATCGCCTCAACCCGGCGGTTGAGGAAATTCTTTATCCGGCGATGGAGGACTACCAGCTTGACCTCATCATCGGTGAGGGCCCGGCGGCCCGTTCCGTGAAGATCGACCTCGCCAAGTTCACGCTGGTGGCTGCCACCACGCGTCTCGGCCTTCTGACAACCCCGCTGCGAGACCGTTTCGGCATTCCCGTCCGCCTCGACTTCTACACGGTCGATGAGCTGAAGCTGATCGTCACCCGCGGCGCCCGCCTTCTGGGCCTGCCCATGGACGACGAGGGCGCCGAGGAAATCGCCCGCCGCTCGCGTGGCACGCCGCGCATCGCCGGCCGTCTTCTTCGCCGCGTGCGCGACTTCGCGACCGTTGCGGGAGCCGAGCGCGTTACCCGCAAGGTGGCCGACGAGGCGCTGACCCGCCTCGACGTGGACGAGCTTGGACTCGACCAGCTCGACCGCCGCTATCTGCACATGATCGCCGAGAATTTCGGCGGCGGGCCGGTGGGTATCGAGACGATCGCCGCCGCGCTCTCCGAGCCGCGCGATGCCATCGAGGACATCATCGAGCCCTATCAGATCCAGCAGGGCTTCATCCAGCGCACCCCGCGCGGTCGCGTCTTGACGGCCAAGGCGTGGAAACATATCGGGCTGCCGATGCCCAAATCGGTGGCGGACACGCAGATCAGTCTCTTTCAGGATGACGAAGACTAGCTCTTCGCTGGTGGACGATGGAACCGAACTACACGGACGATCCTGAACTTCTGGCCGGCATTTCCGGCAAGCTCACGCCGGAGGGCCATGTGCTGAAGGCCCGTGTCTATTTCGCGGACACGGACTTCACGGGCGTCGTCTATCACGCCCGCTACCTGGAGTTCCTGGAGCGCGGCCGTTCCGACTTCCTTCGCCTGGCTGGCGTCCACCACACAGAACTCGCCGATGGCAAGCATGGCGAGCCGCTCGCCTGGGTGGTCCGCCGCATGGAGATCGACTTCCGCCAGCCCGCCCGGGTCGATGACATCCTCACGGTCGTCACGAGGATCGCCGAGATTTCCGGCGCACGCATCCGCATGCATCAGCAACTGCTGCGCGGGTCGGAACTGCTGGTCGAAGCGAAGGTCGAGGCGGCGATCATCGGTGCCGGGGGCAAGCCGCGCCGTTTTCCGAAGGAATGGATCCCCGCTTTCCTTGCTCCCGCGGGCTAGAGCCGTTCGAACAAAAGTGGAAGCCGGTTTTTCCGTCCCGAACTGCGACAAACCAATGTACTTGGAGCAAACCAGAGTTTCCGTGAAATTCTGAATTGCTCGAGGGGGCTGTCGGAACGGTGGGGCCGCTTGCGCCCGAACCGTCGAGGCCGTTCTAAGTCATGGAATTTATTTGTCTCTCCGATAGTTCTCCGCCGGTAACGGCTTCTTAACCATAAATAACCATACCTTTATGGACGCATTCGGTGCCCCGATGCCTTCCTTTGACCAAAATTGACCGGAAAAAGGCGCTTTGAAGAACTGCAGAGGCATCCTTGCCGGAGCAGGAATGGGCGGGAAAAGACTGCACTGGATGCTGCCCTAGAATTACGAGGATGATTATCCATGGAAAGTGTTGCGCTCTCCGCGCCGGGCGGTGACTTGTCCATCTGGGCGCTCTTCTGGCAGGCCGGCTGGGTTGTAAAGCTGGTGATGCTTGGTCTTCTGGGGGCGTCGATCTGGTCCTGGGCGATCATCATCGACAAGTGGATTTCCTACGCGCGCATGCGCGCTTCGCTCGACCGTTTCGAGCAGGTTTTCTGGTCGGGTCAATCGCTCGAGGAACTGTACCGGTCCCTTTCCGAACGCAAGACGACGGGCATGGGCGCGATCTTTGTTGCTGCCATGCGCGAATGGAAGAAGTCCTTCGAGAAGGGCGCTCGTTCCCCGCTGGGGCTGCAGATGCGCATCGACAAGGCGATGGACCTGGCGCTCACCCGTGAGGTGGAGCGGCTGGAAGGCCGTCTCGGCTTCCTCGCCTCCGTCGGTTCCGCCGGTCCCTTCATCGGTCTGTTCGGCACCGTCGTCGGCATCATGACCTCGTTCCAGTCGATTGCCGGTTCCAAGTCGACCAACCTCGCGGTTGTCGCGCCGGGCATTGCCGAAGCCCTGCTTGCGACGGCCATCGGCCTCATCGCCGCCATCCCGGCGGTCATCGCCTACAACAAGCTTTCCTCGGACGCGAACGCGATCGCCTCCCGTATGGAAGGCTTCGCCGACGAGTTTTCTGCCATCCTCTCGCGCCAGATCGATGAGAGACTGTCGTCTCCGACGCGGCAACAGCGAGCCGAGGAGTATGCGTAATGGGTATGGCCGTAGCTGGCGGACCATCGGGTGGAGGCAGGGGCGGGCGCCGGCGCAGGGGCCGCAAGGCTCTTGTCTCTGAGATCAACGTCACCCCGCTTGTCGACGTGATGCTGGTGCTGCTGATCATCTTCATGGTCGCCGCGCCGCTTCTGACCGTGGGCGTGCCGATCGATCTGCCTGAAACCCAGGCCAAGGCGCTGAACTCCGATACGCAACCGATCACCGTTTCGGTCAACGCCGCTGGCCAGATATTCATCCAGGAAACTGAAATTCCGCTCGACGAGGTGGTTCCGAAGCTGCAGGCGATCGCCCAGACGGGCTATGACGAGCGCATCTACGTGCGTGGCGACAAGTCCGCCGATTACGGCACGGTCATGCGCGTGATGGCCCGCATCTCGGCTGCCGGTTTCCGCAATCTCGGTCTGGTGACGCTTCAGGAACAGGACGGCTAGTTGCCATGAAGGCTGGCCTTGCCACGTCTGTAACATTGCATGCGGTGCTGATCGGCTTGGGCGTCGTGTCGCTTTCGGCACCGAAGCCGTTCGAGGTGGCGGACGTGGAGTCGCTGCCGGTCGAGATCGTTCCGTTCGAGGAAATCCCGCAGGCTGCCCTGGGCGACAAGCAGGCACCGGTGGCTGACAAGCCGGCGCCGGTTCCCACGCAGCGTCCGGAGACCGTTCCCGAAGCGCAGAAGGTGGGCGACGCGGACGTGGACACCAATGTCCCGCCGACACCCACGCCCAAGCCGAAGCCGGTCCAGAAGGCGGAAGAGCCTGCTCCCGCGCCCGAGCCCGCGCCGAAACCCGTCGAGAAGCCGGTGGAACAGGCGAAGGTGGAGCCTCCGGCTCCGAAGCCCGCGCCCGAACCTGCGCCCAAGCCCGCGGAAAAGCCGGAGCCGCCGAAGGATGCCGTGCCGGAAGCCCCGGCGGAGCAGGCCGAGAAGTCCGCCGCTGAGAGCCTGGAGCTGCCGCGCAGCGCGCCGGTCCCGCAGTCGCGGCCGAGGCCCCAGCAGCCTCAGAAGGTCGCGGAGGAAAAGCCGAAGCCGGTCGAGAAGCCGGCGAAGGAGCAGCTTAAGACCGCCCAGCGCACCGAGACCCAGAAGAAGGATGTGCTGGACGAAGTTGCTGCCCTTTTGAACAAGGAGCAGTCGTCCGGTGGCGGCGCGAAGCGCTCCACCGACCAGGCGGCCCTCGGCAACACCCGCGCCAACCCCGGCCAGAAGCTGAGTCAGAGCGAGCTGGACGGCCTGCGTGCCCAGATCCAGAAGTGCTGGATCATTCCGGCAGGCGCTCAGGATGCGCAGAATCTGAAGTTCTCCCTTCAGTTCAAGCTTGCGCCTGACGGCACGGTGGAAGGCAATCCGCAGGTGATTTCCGGCGGCGGCAGCTCGCCGGTCGAACGGGCAGCGATCGATTCAGCGCGCCGCGCCATCCTGCGCTGCGGTCCCTACAACCTGCCGGCCGAGAAGTACGACGCCTGGGCCGATGTCATCGTCCATTTCGATCCGTCCGACATGTTCTGATCTCTTGAGAGGCAAGAGCTTATGCAGAAATTCCTGAAAGCAAGCCTGGCCACCCTCTGTATGGCCTTTGGTACTTTCGCACTGACACTCACCCCGGCTCGGGCCCTGGTTGAGATCGACATCAATCGGGGCGTGGTCGAGCCGGTTCCGATCGCCATCACGGACTTCATCTCCGCCGATTCCCGTGGTGCGGAGATCGCGGGCGTGATTGCCGCCGACCTGCGCCGCTCCGGCCTGTTCGCGCCGATAGACAAGGCGGCCTTCATCGAGAAGATCTCCAACCCCGACGCCGCGCCGCGCTTCGAGGACTGGAAGGTGCTGAACGCCCAGGGCGTGGTGACGGGCCGCGTGACGAGGGAGCCGGACGGTCGTCTGCGTACGGAGTTTCGCCTTTGGGACACTTTCGCCGGCCAGCAGCTGGTGGGTGAGCAGTTCTTCGCCAACGACGAGAACTGGCGTCGTATCGCCCATATCATTGCCGACACGATCTACAAGGCCTTCACCGGCGAATCCGGCTATTTCGACTCGCGCATCGTCTTCGTCGACGAGTCCGGTCCCGCGCAGAAGCGCGTGAAGCGTCTTGCCATCATGGATCAGGATGGCGCCAATCTCCGCTACCTGTCCGACGGCCGCGCCATCGTGATGACGCCCCGCTTCTCGCCGGAGCGTCAGGAAATCACCTACATGTCTTATGAGGGTGGCGAGCCGCAGGTCTACCTGCTGCAGCTCGAGACCGGCCAGCGCGAGCTGGTGGGCAACTTCCCAGGCATGACCTTTGCGCCTCGCTTCTCGCCCACCGGCGACAAGATCATCATGAGCCTGCTGCGTCAGGACGGCAATTCCAACATCTTCACCATGGACGTGCGCACCCGGGCGACCACGCGCCTGACCAACACCAACGCGATCGACACGTCCCCGTCCTATTCGCCTGACGGCAGCCAGATCGTCTTCACCTCCGACCGTGGTGGCCGCGCGCAGATCTATGTCATGAACGCGGACGGCTCCAACCAGCGCCGCATCTCGTTCGGCGACGGCATTTACTCGACCCCCGTCTGGTCGCCGCGCGGCGATCTCATCGCCTTCACCAAGCAGAGCGGCGGTTCGTTCCACATCGGCGTGATGCGGACGGACGGCTCGGGCGAGCGCATCCTCACCTCCGGCTATCTGCAGGAAGGTCCGACCTGGTCGCCCAACGGACGCGTCATCGCCTTCTTCCGTCAGACCCCGGGGGCGGGCGGGCCGCAGCTCTACACGATTGACCTGACGGGCCGTAACGAGCAGCGCATCCCGACACCGAATTTCGCGTCGGACCCGGCGTGGTCGCCACTTTTGAAATAATTTTGCCGCCTTTCGGCCCAATTTGACGCTAAGCCTGCAAGTTGTCGGATTGGGCCATCGCCGCGGCGGCAGGAATGCCTGTTAGTCGAGCTGTTGAAGGCTTGTTAACGGTGTTCATGGTTAACCATCCATGATTGAACCACTCGAATCTGAAGGAGTGACGGCATGCGCCGTATCGCAGCCATTACAAGAAATCCGGTAGCCATCGCTATTGTCGCTGCCCTGGCGGTTGCTGGTTGTCGATCCAAGTCCGTTCCGAATAGTGCCGCAGACCTTGGCATCGGTGCCGGTGGCTATGGAGCCGGAGGAGCGCTCGGTTCAGCCGCGCCCGGTTCTCCGCAGGAGTTCACCGTCAGCGTCGGTGACCGCATCTTCTTTGACACCGATTCCTCGGTGATCCGTGCGGACGCGCAGGCGACCCTGATCCGTCAGGCCCAGTGGCTGCAGCGTTACCCCAACTATCAGATCACCATCGAAGGCCATGCCGACGAGCGCGGCACCCGCGAGTATAACCTGGCTCTCGGCGCGCGCCGTGCCGCCGCGACGCGTGATTTCCTGATCTCGCAGGGCGTGGCCGCAAACCGGATCCGCACGATTTCCTACGGCAAGGAGCGTCCGGTTGCCGTCTGCGACGACATCTCCTGCTGGTCGCAGAACCGCCGTGCGGTCACCGTTCTGGGTGGCGGCGCAAACATGTAATTGCCACGGCGTGGCGGGCAGGGCGGCTCATGGGCCGCCCTTTTGTTTGCAGCAATCAAAATTTGGCCGAAGTCGCGTTGCCTGCTAAAAACCGACGCGACGGCAAGGCTGCCGTCTCAAGCTCTTTGGGATGATGAGAAAGGAATGCTGTTGCGAATCCATGTAAGCCGCCTGACCACTCTGGCAGTCGCCCTGCTGGGAATGGCCGGATGGGCAGAGGCCGGCCCTCATTCGGCCCTGATGAAAGGAAGCGGCGCATCTTCGCGGGCCCCTGTGGTGCTGGCGCAGATGGCGGATCCGCGAATTGCCGGTCTTGAGGAGGAAGTCCGCCGCCTGAACGGCAAGGTCGAGGAACTTAACTTCCTGATCCTGCAGATGGAGGATCAGCTGCGGAAGATGCAGGAAGACAACGAGTTCCGCTTCCAGCAGCTGGAGAACGGGGGAAGTGGGGCGAGCAGTGGCAACAATGGCCAGCGGTCTGAAGCTCCCGCCGCGACTCCAGACAAATCGACAAGCGTTGCTGGGGTTGCACCCCAGCAGGCTGTTCCCGGCACAGGCCAGCCGCCCCGCACGTTGGGCGAGATCGTGCTGGACCAGAACGGCAACGTGGTGAATGTCCGCCCGGGTGAGGCTGCCGTTGCGCCCGGTGACGGCACGGCCGTGGCCGCTCTTCCGCAGTCCAGCACGCCGGAAGAGGCTTACCGCAACGCCTACGACTTTCTGATGTCGGGCGACTACCGCACGGCGGAGGCGGGATTTCGCGATTACCTGGCCCGTTTCCCGGCCGGCGAACAGGCAGCCGACGCAAGCTTCTGGCTCGGCGACTCGATCCTGCAGCAGGGCCGTCCCCAGGAAGCCGCAGAAATCTTCCTGAAGGCGAACAAGGACTACCCCGACTCTCCGAAGGCGCCGGAAATGCTGTTCAAGCTCGGTGTGTCCCTTGCTGCGATGAAGCAGAAGGACATCGCCTGCGCCACCTTTGATGAAATCGGCACGCGCTACACGGACATCTCGAATGCCCTGCGCGAGCGCGTCAAACGCGAGCAGGCATCTGTCGGTTGCTAGGCCGCTTCTCTTTCGTTCCCGAGTTTTCCGCCATCGACCCGGCAGGCAGGACCGCCGCGGTGGTGGCCGTATCCGGAGGCGGTGACTCCCTCGCCCTCCTTCTCCTTCTGGATGCGTTTCTCCGACAGCGCCCCGACCTTCCGCTTCGCCTTCTGGCGGTGACCGTGGATCACGGGCTGCGTCCGGAGGCTGCAGAGGAAGCGCGCCAGGTCGCCGCATTCTGCGCGAACCTCGGCATTCCCCACCGGGTCATGCGCTGGGACGGGCCCAAGCCCGCAAGCAGGATCTCCGAGGCGGCGCGGGAAGCCCGCCAGCGCCTTCTGGCGCAAGCCGCGACCGATGCCGGCGCCGATATCGTGTTCCTTGCCCACACGGCCGACGACCAGGTGGAGACGGTTGCCATGCGCATGGCGCGCGGCGGCGGCCGGGGTCTGGCCGGGATCGCTCCGGCAACCCTTTACGAGAACCGCGTCTGGTTCCTCCGCCCGCTGCTCGGCGCGCGGCGCGCGGACCTGCGCAGCTTTCTTGCGGAACGGAATGTCCGCTGGATCGAGGATCCCTCCAATACCAACCCCCGTTACGAGCGCGCGCGCGTTCGCCAGGCCCTTTCCGAAGAAGAGATTGCCCGTCTGCTCGCCGTGGCCCGCGATGCGGCCGAACGCCGCGAAGCGCTTGGCCGTGAGGTCGCGGCCTGGTTCCAGGAGTACTTGCGCCTGAGCGCGCCGGGTCTGCTGTCATTCCCGGTCTCCGCGATGAGGGCCGCGCCGCGCGACGTCCAGGTCTATGCCTTCCGCCTCCTTCTTGCTTGCGCCGGTGGCGCATCGCAGCTTCCCGATGAGAGCCGCGCGTCGGCAATGCTTGTGCAGCTCCTGGAGGAGCCTGGCCGCGCGACGCTGTCGCGCGCCATCGCGGCCCGGCAGCGGGATCGCATCTATCTCTGCCGCGAAGGCAGAAACCTGCCGCGCCAAAGCGCGGAAAACGGAGCCCTTTGGGACAATCGCTTCCGGGTGCGGGTGCACGGCCTCCCGGCGGATCACGGTGTCGCCATTGCGCCGCGGGGCAGGGAACGCCTGCCGGAAACGGATCTTCCCGACGGAGCGCTTCCCACAGGGCTGGTGCGCGCCGCGCTGGCGGCCGAGCCCGTTCTTGAGCGGAATGGGGAGGCTTTGCCGTCGTTGGATGGCGTTTGCCTGCAGCGGGTCATTGGGCCGTGGGCCACTCTCGTTCCGTCATTTGACTATGACCTGGCGGCTGCTCTTTCATCGGCCATCGGCGGTGAAATTTTGCCCGCAAAGCCATGGCTCTGCCATAAACAAGGTTGAGATAACCATATCTCTCTTGAATCAGGTTTTCGCCGCCCGGGTAGCTTGGCAATGTTGCGATGGGTACCTATGTTAGGCTCGAGCGAGAGGCCCGTCTTGGTGCATACACGGAACGCATATGAATCCTAACTATCGTAATTTCGCCCTCTGGGCGATGATCGCGGTTCTGCTGATCGCGCTTTACCAGCTGTTTGATACGCCTCAGCAGCGTGGTGCGTCGCACGAGATCGCGTATTCGCAGTTTCTTCAGGACCTGTCGGATGGCCGGATTGAAAGCGTGACGATTGCGGGCAACCGCATTACCGGCACCTATTCGGACAACAGGGCGGGCTTCCAGACTTACTCTCCCGGCGATGCCTCTCTGGTTCAACGCCTGGAGGAAAAGAAGGTTACGATCGTTGCGCGTCCTGAGACGGACGGCTCGGGCTCGCTCCTCGGCTACTTCATCTCGTGGCTGCCGATGATCCTGATCCTTGGCGTGTGGATCTTCTTCATGCGCCAGATGCAGTCCGGATCCGGACGCGCGATGGGATTCGGCAAGTCGAAGGCGAAGCTGCTCACCGAGGCGCATGGCCGCGTGACCTTCCAGGACGTTGCTGGCGTTGATGAGGCCAAGCAGGACCTGGAAGAGATCGTCGAGTTCCTGCGCGATCCGCAGAAGTTTCAGCGCCTGGGCGGCAAGATTCCGCGCGGCGTCCTGCTCGTCGGTCCTCCCGGAACCGGCAAGACGCTGCTGGCCCGTGCCGTGGCGGGCGAGGCCAACGTTCCGTTCTTCACCATTTCCGGTTCTGACTTCGTTGAGATGTTCGTCGGCGTGGGTGCGTCCCGTGTCCGCGACATGTTCGAGCAGGCCAAGAAGAATGCGCCCTGCATCATCTTCATTGACGAGATCGACGCTGTCGGCCGTCACCGTGGCGCAGGCCTCGGCGGTGGCAATGACGAGCGCGAGCAGACCCTGAACCAGCTTCTGGTCGAGATGGACGGCTTCGAGGCCAACGAGGGCATCATCCTCATTGCCGCCACCAACCGTCCGGATGTTCTGGACCCTGCGCTTCTGCGTCCCGGCCGCTTCGACCGCCAGGTTGTCGTTCCGAACCCGGACGTCACCGGCCGAGAGCAGATCCTCAAGGTTCACGTCCGCAACGTGCCCCTGGCGCCGAACGTCGACCTCAAGGTTCTGGCCCGCGGTACCCCCGGCTTCTCGGGCGCCGACCTGGCCAACCTTGTCAACGAGGCTGCCCTCATGGCGGCGCGCCGCAACAAGCGCCTCGTGACCATGCAGGAGTTCGAGGACGCCAAGGACAAGGTCATGATGGGTGCGGAGCGCCGCTCCACCGCCATGACGCCGGAAGAGAAGATGCTGACGGCCTATCACGAGGCTGGCCACGCCGTGGTCGCCCTGCATGTGCCGGCGGCCGATCCGGTCCACAAGGCAACCATCATTCCGCGCGGCCGTGCGCTTGGCATGGTGATGCAGCTGCCTGAAGGCGACCGCTACTCCATGAGCTACAAGTGGATGGTCTCCCGCCTGGCCATCATGATGGCCGGCCGCGTGGCCGAGGAACTGAAGTTCGGCAAGGAGAACATCACCTCCGGCGCTGCGTCCGACATCGAGCAGGCCACCAAGCTTGCCCGCGCCATGGTCACGCGCTGGGGCTTCTCCGACAAGCTGGGCCAGGTTGCCTATGGCGACAACCAGGAAGAGGTCTTCCTGGGCCATTCGGTGACCCGCACCCAGAACCTGTCTGAGGAGACGCAGCAGAAGATCGACGCGGAGGTTCGCCGCCTGATCGACGAGGCGAACGAGAAGGCGCGCGAGATCCTCACCGAGCACCGCGACGGCTGGGTCGCCGTTGCAGAGGGCCTCCTCGAGTACGAGACGCTGACAGGCGACGAGATCCGGGCCATCATGCGCGGCGAGAAGCCGGTGCGTAATACCGGCGATGACGCGCCGCCCAGCCGTGGATCGGCGGTGCCGAAGACCGGCGCCCGCAAGGAAGACAAGAAGGGTGGCGAGGAACCCGAAGCAGGTCTCGAGCCACAACCGCAGGGATAAACTGCCGTAATGCAAAGAGATGGGCGGGCGCTTGTTGTGCGCTCGCCCTGAACTTATAGAAACTGGTTACAAATTCGCGCATAATTGTTCTAGGTTAATGGATGCGCGGTTTGGGCGGTTCTGGGCACGCGTCCTTGTACGATAACTTCAACGACTGCAGACGACTGAACATATGTCTAGGAAATACTTTGGAACCGACGGAATTCGCGGACGTGCGAACCGCTTCCCGATGACACCCGAAATTGCCATGCGCGTGGGCATGGCGGCGGGGCTGGCTTTCCAGAATGGCAGTCATCGGCATCGTGTGGTGATCGGCAAGGACACGCGCCTGTCCGGCTACATGATCGAAAACGCCCTGGTGTCCGGCTTCTGTGCCGCCGGCGTGGACGTCTTCCTGCTCGGCCCGATCCCGACCCCTGCGGTGGCCATGCTGGCGCGTTCGCTTCGGGCCGATTTCGGCGTCATGATCTCGGCCTCGCACAATCCGTTCCATGACAACGGCATCAAACTTTTTGGCCCGGACGGCTACAAGTTGTCCGACGAGATCGAAGCGAAGATCGAGGCGATGCTCGATCCGTCGATCGAGCTTTCGCTGGCCGATTCCTCGAGCCTCGGCCGGGCAAAGCGCATCGACGGTGTGCACGACCGCTACATCGAATTTGCCAAGCGCACTCTGCCGAAGGACCTTTCGCTTTCGGGTCTGCGGATCGTGGTCGACTGCGCCAACGGCGCCGCCTACAAGGTCGCACCCTCGGCCCTGTGGGAGCTTGGCGCCGAGGTCGTTCCGATCCACGTGGAGCCGAACGGTTTCAACATCAACGCCGACTGCGGTTCGACCAATCCGGTCAGCTTGGTGAAGAAGGTTCACGAGGTTCGCGCCGACCTGGGTATCGCGCTGGACGGCGACGCGGACCGTGTCGTGCTCGTCGACGAGAACGGCACGATCATCGACGGTGACCAGATCATGGCCCTGATCGCGGAATCCTGGCATGAGGACGGCCGCCTGGTCGGCGACGGCATCGTTGCGACCGTTATGTCCAACCTTGGGCTCGAGCGCTTCCTCAACGGACGCGGCCTGGCGCTTCACCGCACCAAGGTGGGCGACCGCTACGTCGTCGAGCACATGCGCAATCACGGCTTCAACGTGGGTGGCGAGCAGTCGGGCCACGTGATCCTGTCGGATTTCTCGACCTCGGGCGACGGTCTGGTGACGGCTCTGCAGGTGCTGGCCTGCCTCAAGCGCCAGAACAAGCCCGCGAGCGAGGTATGCCGCAAGTTCGAGCCGGTGCCGCAGGTGCTGAAGAATGTCCGCTACTCCGGGGGCAAGCCGCTGGAGCGTTCCAACGTGAAGGCGGCGATCGCGTCCGCCGAGGAGAAGCTTGGCAAGAATGGCCGGCTCGTCATCCGCCCGTCCGGAACCGAGCCGCTGATCCGTGTTATGGCGGAAGGCGACGATCTGGATCTCGTGAACGAGGTCGTGGACCAGATCGTGGACGCGCTGGGCGAGACACGGAACGTCGCCTGACGGCAAGCGCCATCATCAGCTTTCAACCTGATGTTGCATGACGGCGGGGTCTCCCCGCCGTTTTGTTTTGGCTACCTTGTTCTGGCTGCCGCTTGCCTGCGCGGGCAAGCTGCATGGTGCCTTGTGCCCCGATGGTCCGTTCAGGCGACACGCCTGCGCGACGCTTGTGAACGGTCCGGAAATACTACCATTCGAGCGATCGCGTTACTGTTTATGTTACGGTTAATCCAGACTTAACCTTTTTGCCCGAGCATTAACCATATTCAGCCAGGGTGGGGGCGCTGGGTGGTTCGGCATGCCCCTGTGAGGAAACGGACATGCTTGGGAAAGTTACCCTTGTTTCTGTAGTTGCATCGCTGGGGTTGGCAACGGTTGCGTGGTCGGCAGACATGCCGGCTCCTTATGATCCGCCGCCGTCGGTCCCGATCTCAATTCAATCCGAGGCGGAAAGCGGCGGATGGTACCTGCGTGGTGATATCAATCATCACTGGACCAAGTTCCGCGGGGCCACGTACATCACATACGGCACCGATCAGGTGGAACCCGGCACGAACGGGTTCACCTGGGGCAAGTTCGACAGCGCCTGGTCGCTGGGTGGTGGCCTGGGTTACCAGATAAACCGCCATCTCCGCACGGATCTGACGTTCGACTACTGGTTCAAGTCGTCGTTCCGCGGCTCGACGTCAGGCGAATGCGGCGGCCAGCCGTGCGTTTCCGACGACCGCTCGTCGTACAAGGCGCTCCTGCTGCTCGCCAATGCCTATGTCGATCTGGGCACCTACAACGGGGTTACGCCCTACGTCGGCGCTGGTATCGGCGGGTCCTATGTGCGGTGGAGTGACCTGATCAACGATATCGACACCGGCTCGTTCCGCCACCGGGGCGGCAAGGGCTGGCGCTTTGCCTGGGCGCTGATGGCGGGTGCGTCGGTCTGCCTGACTGATTCGCTGGAGCTGGATGCGGGCTACCGATTCACGCACATCCATGGCGGCAGGATGTTCGGCTACGCCGATCTTGCCGGCCCCGGCTACGACAGGGGCTTCAACGTGCATGAAGCGCGGGCCGGCCTGCGCTATTCCTTCAGCGGGCCGTCGCTGCACTGCGCTCCGCAACAGCAGCCGGCCTTCGAGCAGGTCAGCTACGAGCCTGCGGTTTACAAGCCCTGACGTAGCATTGTCCTGTCACGTATACGGTTTTCGCACGCCGCCGGCCCCCGCTGGCGGCGTTTTCGTTCAGGGCTGCTTCCGTGTTGTTCCTCTCGGTTCGGGTGATGGTAAGAAATTGTTATTCTTAACCATGAATTAACGCAGATCGCGGAGAGTGCAGGGGTTGGCGGACGAGGGTTGGTAAGCGTCCGCGCCTTGGAGTCTGCGGATGCGTTGTCGTCGTATGTCTGGTTTGATTGCCGCAGTGGCAGGTGTGGTGTTCTGGTCGCAAGCCCATGCGGCCGATGAAGACTTTGATCTGTCCCTGGACACTGTCCCGCAGCTTGATCCGGTCGAAATTGCCACCGGCTGGTACGTCCGTGGCGATATTGGCTACGGCGCCGACATGGGAATCGGGGGCTATGCCTATCGGACCTTCGACGGCGGCCGGTATGCCACCCATGGCGGCACGGCGAACCTGTCCGGCCGCGTGAACGTCGGGCTCGGCCTGGGTTATGCCTTCACGGACATGTTACGTGCTGACGTGACGGTGAGCCGGATCGCTGCTGCCTTCGAGGGCAGGGGAGACTGTGATTCGTCATTCCCAGGGGATTGTGTGCGCCAGGTTACGGCTGACCTGACCGGCTACTCCGCCCTCGCCAATGGTTACGTCGACCTTGGCACGATTATGGGTTTCACCCCGTATGTCGGTGCGGGCGCGGGCTACACCCACGCGACATGGGATGGTGTGAAGAGCCGCAACCTGTGCGGCGACACCGGCTGCGCCGGCAGCTCGGCCGAATCGCATGCAGGATCCTCCGGCTGGCGCTTCACCTACGCGCTTATGGCAGGCGTCGCATATGACCTCCGGAAGGACCTGAAGCTGGACATTGGCTATCGCTACCTGCACGTCGACGGTGGCAGGATGTACGGCTGGGATGCGACAAATTCGTCCGCCGGGGCATGGGGCGTTCAGGGTCGTTACGACGACCTGGAGGCCCACGAAATCCGCGTCGGCCTGCGGTTTTTCTTCTGATAACAAGTGAAGCTTCCGGTGCCTGCTAACGGTCGGTTGTGTCGTTTAACAGGTTTATCGCGAAACTTTGTTGTTGCGTCGGGGGCAAGCATCCGATATTGGCAGCGGCGGGCCACTCCTCCCCAACGAGGAGCGTGCTATCTGGAAGGATAGGTTCAACATGACTACGCTCGCTGCGCCGGCCGTGCGTCCGGCAAATCCCCATTTTTCCTCTGGTCCCTGCTCCAAGCGCCCTGGTTGGACGCTCGATGCGCTGAAAGACGCGGCCGTTGGCCGTTCGCATCGCGCCAAGATCGGCAAGGAAAAGCTTGCCCGCGCCATTGAACTCACGCGTGAAGTTCTTCAGGTTCCTGCAGATTACCGCATCGGTATTGTTCCCGCGTCCGACACGGGCGCCGTCGAGATGGCGCTGTGGTCGCTCCTGGGTGAGCGCGGCGTCGACATGCTCGCCTGGGAGTCCTTCGGCTCCGGCTGGGTCACCGATGTCGTGAAGCAGCTCAAGCTGCCCGATGTCCGTCGCTTCGAGGCCGATTACGGCAAGCTCCCCGACCTCTCTCAGGTCGATTTCGACCGCGACGTCGTCTTCACCTGGAACGGCACCACCTCGGGCGTGCGCGTTCCCAATGCTGATTTCATCCCGGCTGACCGCAAGGGTCTGACGATCTGCGATGCCACTTCCGCGGCCTTTGCGCAGCGGCTCGACTTCTCCAAGCTCGACGTGGTGACCTTCTCGTGGCAGAAGGTGCTCGGCGGCGAGGGTGGCCATGGCATGCTGATCCTTTCCCCGCGCGCCGTCGCCCGACTCGAGTCCTACACGCCCGCCTGGCCCCTGCCGAAGATCTTCCGCCTCACCAAGGGCGGCAAGCTCATCGAGGGCATCTTCAAGGGCGAGACGATCAACACCCCGTCCATGCTCTGCGTCGAGGACTATCTCGACGCGCTGGAGTGGGCGAAGTCGATCGGCGGTCTGGACGCGCTGATCAAGCGCGCGGACGAGAACGCCGCCGTCATCGACGCCTTCGTCGAGGCTACGCCGTGGATTGCCCACCTGGCCGAGGATCCGGCGACCCGCTCCAATACGTCCGTGTGCCTGCGCATCGTTGATAAGGACGTTCTCAAGCTGGACGCCGATGGCCAGGCGGCTTTCGCCAAGGGCATCGTCTCCCGCCTCGAGAAGGAAAAGGTTGCCTACGACATCGGCGCATACCGCGACGCCCCGTCGGGCCTGCGCATCTGGACCGGCGCGACCGTCGAAAAGGCTGACCTCAAGGCCCTGATGCCTTGGATCGAGTGGGCATTCCAGCAGCAGAAGGCCTCGCTGCAGGCCGCCTGAGCGCCCGATTACACAAGGCTGCGCGCACTGGCGCAGCCTTCCGGACAAGCTGAAATCATTGTGCAACTGCATCGTGGCTTGACAGCACGATGCCCAGAAGGAGCCCCCACATGGCACCTCGCGTTCTCGTTTCCGACGCCTTGTCTCCCACCGCCGTCGAGATCTTCCGCAAGAACGGCATCGAAGTCGATTATGAGCCGAGCCTTGGCAAGGACAAGGAGAAGCTCCTGTCGGTCATCGGCCAGTATGACGGCCTCGCCATCCGCTCCGCAACCAAGGTGACGGAAAAGCTCATCCAGGCGGCGACCAACCTGAAGGTCGTCGGACGCGCCGGCATCGGCGTCGACAACGTTGATATCCCGGCCGCCTCCCGCCGCGGTATCATTGTCATGAACACGCCCTTCGGCAACTCGATCACCACGGCGGAGCACGCCATCGCGCTGCTCTTTGCGGTTGCCCGCCAGATTCCGGAAGCCAATGCCTCCACCCATGCCGGCAAGTGGGAGAAGAACCGCTTCATGGGCGTGGAGATCACCGGCAAGACTCTCGGCATCATCGGCTGCGGCAACATCGGCTCGATCGTTGCCACCCGCGGCATCGGCCTGAAGATGAAGGTCGTCGCCTACGATCCGTTCCTCTCGGAGGAGCGCGCCGAGGAGCTGGGCGTGGAAAAGGTCGAGCTTGACGAGCTCCTGGCCCGTTCGGACTTCATCACACTGCACACGCCGCTGACGGACAAGACCCGCCACATCATCAACGCCCAGACCATCGCCAAGATGAAGGATGGCGTGCGCATCATCAACTGCGCCCGCGGCGAGCTGATCGTCGAGGCGGATCTGGTTGAGGCGCTGAAGTCCGGCAAGGTTGCCGGCGCCGGCATCGACGTGTTCGCCGAGGAGCCTGCCACCAACAGCGGCTTCTTTGGCCTGCCGAACGTGGTCTGCACCCCGCACCTCGGCGCGTCCACCACGGAAGCGCAGGAGAACGTCGCCCTGCAGATCGCCGAGCAGATGTCGGACTACCTGACCAAGGGCGCGGTGACCAACGCGATCAACATGCCGTCGATCACCGCCGAGGAGGCTCCGCGTCTGAAGCCTTTCGTCAAGCTGGCTGAGGTCCTGGGCGCCTTTGTCGGTCAGATCAACGACGAGCCGATCGAGGAGATCGAGATCCTGTTCGACGGCTCGACCGCGACCATGAACACCCGCGCGCTCGTGAGCGCCGCTCTCGCCGGCCTCATCCGCCCGCAGGTTTCGGACGTCAACATGGTGTCCGCTCCCGTCATGGTGAAGGAGCGCGGCATCATCGTGTCGGAGGTCAAGCGCGACAAGTCGGGCGTTTTCGACGGCTACATCAAGCTGACGGTGAAGACCAAGTCCAAGACCCGCTCGATCGCCGGCACCTGCTTCTCCGATGGCAAGCCGCGCTTCATCCAGATCAAGGGCATCAACCTGGACGCGGAAGTGGGTGAGCACATGCTCTACACCACCAACGCCGACACGCCCGGCATCATCGGCCTGCTCGGCACGATCTGCGCCAAGCACAACATCAACATTGCAAACTTCCAGCTTGGTCGTGACCGCCCGGGCGGCAACGCTATCGCCCTCCTGTACCTCGACGAGGCCGTTCCGCAGGCCTTCATCGACGAGGTTCTTGCGACGGGCAAGATCATTTCGGCCAAGCCGCTGCGCTTCGACGTCAGCGCCTGATCACGCTTCCCTGACCCAACCCCACGGGAATGGGAGAAATGCCGCGAAGGTTGGGCTTCGCGGCATTTCTTTTTGGGAAAGGTTCGGTTGAGAAGGTGGAGAAGGCGAAGCGGTGGCCAGCCCGATCAGGCTTGCCGGGCCGCTGCGCGCAACCCGCTCCATTCGGCCATGCCGATGCCGGTCAGGACGAGGACAAGCGCCAGAATGTGGTAACCCTGCAGGGCTTCTCCCAGGATGAGGACGGACAGCAACGTGCCGAAGACCGGGACCAGGTTGACGAACAGGCCGGCCCGGTTGCCGCCGATCAACTCGGTGCCGCGGATGAAGAACACCTGTGCCAGGCCCGACGGAAAGACGGCGGCGTAAAGCACGATGGTCCAGCCCGTTGCATCCGGCACGAAGAACTCGCCCTGCGCGTACTCCCACAGAAGGAACGGTGTCGCGGCGCAAAGTCCCGCGAAGGCAAAGACCACCGCCGTGCTGAGCCAGTGCATGCGCGGCTTGAGCCGCAGACACGCCGTGTAGGTGGCGTAGCAGAACAGTGCGATCACCATCATGGCGTCACCGATGTTGAGGTCGAGCTGTGCCAGGCGGGATAGGTCGCCATGCGTCGCCGTGAGACAAACGCCGATCAGGGAAATGGTGAAACCCACGATCTGCAGCCATGTGGCGGTGAGCCGGAACAGGAAATAGTTCAGCCCGATGATGAGCATGGGGATCGCCGCCTGCTCGATGGAGACGTTGACCGCTGAGGTATACTCGAGCGCCTTGTACATGATGGCGGCGAAGCCGGTGAACCCGACCGCGCCCAGGAACATGATGAGCGCCAGGTTCTTGCGTATGACCGGCCAGTCGCGTTTTACGTGAGGCAGTCCCACGGGCAGGATGAGGAGCAGCATGACGACCCAGCGCAGAAAGTTCAGCGCGAAGGGAGAGACGTGTCCTATGGCCATTTTGCCAGCGACTGCATTGCCGCCCCAGAACAGCGTGGTCAGGATAAGGAGTACATAGGCGGTCTTGTGCATGGAAACGAGCGCGTGTTGACTGGATGAAGGAAAGGATGCCCGGGGACCGTTTGGGCGTGGCGCCGACTTTATTACTCAAATACGGTTCAGGGCAACTTATTGAGAATTGTTCCCGTCATCTTCCTCTGTTATCGACAGCCCGCAGCGACAACTTGGTCAAGTTGGCTGCCAGAGTGAAAGAAGGGTCGCGTCATGACAATCTTGGCGCTATAGAACCCTTGGTTTCGATCAGGGGCTGGCGCGGGCTGGCTCGCGGAAGGAAGCAGGAATGGCAAACGTCGTAGTCGTCGGATCCCAGTGGGGCGATGAAGGTAAGGGCAAGATTGTTGACTGGCTCTCTGAGCGCGCGGACATTGTCGTGCGGTTTCAGGGCGGTCACAACGCGGGCCACACGCTCGTTATCGATGGAGTAAGCTACAAGCTTTCGCTGCTGCCTTCCGGGGTGGTGCGGCCTGGCAAGCTATCGATCATCGGCAACGGCGTGGTCTTCGATCCGCACGCGTTTGTCGCGGAAATCGCGCGTCTGGCCGAGCAGGGCGTCAGCGTCACGCCTGAAAACCTGAAAGTGGCCGAAAACACGCCGCTCATTCTGTCGCTGCACCGTGAGCTGGATGGTTTCCGTGAGGATGCCGCATCCGCTACCGGCACGAAGATTGGCACCACCCGCCGCGGCATTGGCCCGGCCTATGAAGACAAGGTGGGCCGCCGCGCCATCCGCGTCATGGACCTGGCCGATCCCGCCACGCTTCCGGCGAAGATCGACCGGCTGCTGACCCACCACAACGCACTGCGCCGTGGCCTTGGCCATCCGGAAGTGACCCATGAGACCATTCTGGAAGAACTCACCTCCGTTGCCGAAAAGGTTCTGCCCTTCGTTGACCGCGTCGGCGCAATCCTTGAGGAGGCCCGCCGTGCCGGCAAGCGCATCCTGTTCGAGGGTGCGCAGGGCACCATGCTCGACATCGACCATGGCACTTACCCGTTCGTGACCTCGTCCAATACCGTTGCGGGTCAGGCTGCTCCGGGTTCGGGCCTGGGACCGCACGCCATCGACTACGTGCTTGGCATCACCAAGGCCTACACGACCCGCGTGGGCGAGGGCCCGTTCCCGACGGAGCAGACCGGCGAGATCGGCGACTTCCTCGGTACCCGCGGCCATGAGTTCGGCACCGTCACCGGCCGCAAGCGCCGTTGCGGCTGGTTCGATGCGGTGCTCGTTCGCCAGGCGGTGATCGCCAACGGCATCAGCGGCATTGCTCTGACCAAGCTCGACGTTCTCGACGGACTGGACGAAATCAAGGTTTGTACCGGCTACCGTCTTGACGGAAAGGTGATCGACTATCTTCCGGCCAGCCAGGGCGCGCAGGCCCGTCTCGAGCCGATCTACGAAAGTTTCGAGGGCTGGAAGGAAACCACGAAAGGGGCGCGTAGCTGGAACGACCTGCCGGCGCAGGCTGTCAAATACGTGCGACATATCGAAGAGTTGATCGGTGCCCCGGTCGCGATTCTCTCGACAAGCCCCGAGCGCGAGGATGCAATTTTGGTGACGGATCCTTTCCGGGATTGACGGAGCATAGCATTCTCACGGATGGCGTGGCGGCTTTGCCGCGCCGTCTTGCTTTAGAGTCACCACAATTTCATGTATGAAGCGTTCGGGAGTGACTGGGTAGGAACGGAAAGACAGGCATGGCAGATTTTGCTGCGGTTCTGCGGAAGACCATAGCCGCGCTGAAGGAAAACACGCCGGAAGCGCGTGCGAAGATCTATCAGAAGGCTCGTTCCACCATCGACGCCAAGCTAAAGGCCATCAATCCTCCGCCGCCCGCGCATCTGATCGAAAAGCAGCTCCGGATGCTGGAGGACGCGATCACCGCCGTCGAGGCCGAGTTCGCTGCACCTGTCATTGCCGACAAGCCGAAGGATGATCTGGACGACATCCTGAAGGAACTTGAAGCGCTGTCGAAGAGCCCGTCCACCGCCGCCTGGAAGCCTTCGCCTGCGATTGCGCCGACGCCTGTCGTTCCCCCGTATTCCGCCGCCGATGTTGCATCGGACCGGACCGTGGAACCGGAACCGGTTCAGGAGGCAGAGCCTGACACTTTCGCAAGTTCTGAGGACGAGTCATCGGCTCTTGCCGCACCGGCTGAGGAGGAGCCTGTTGCCGCGACCGATGAACCTGTTTCCACCGACTCCGATGAGGCGCCGGTTGCCGAGACTGAACAGGGCGGGCCTGACGCACCCCGGCAGGTGGAGGAAGCCTCCTCCCATGGGGCGGAAACGGACTGGCCCGAGGCTGCTGCGGAACCGGCTGTCGAAGCCGGGCCCTTCGACTATCCAGAACCGGCCGCGCCGGAAGCGGAGCATGATGCCCGGGCAGAGCCTGAAGCGAAGCGGGACGTCGACCCGAGCGGTGATCCGGATCACGCCGCTCCCGCAACCGAAGGCAGCCTTTCGACGGGCCCCGAACACGACCTGTTCGAGGAGCGTCCGGCGCTTCGTGAGCTGCGAGACCGACGTGAAGCGAAGCGATCGCTCAAGCGACCGCTCATCGCGGCCGGCATCCTGATCGCGCTTGCCGCGGCAGGTGCCGCGGGCTGGGTCTATCGCGACGATCTGGCGCAGCAGGTCGCCAGCCTGACCGGTGGCCTGTCCGGTGAAGAGGATGACACGCCGACGGATGTGGCGGAAGCGCCTGCCGAGGAGCCCGAAGAGAACACCTCCGATGCCGGGCAGAACCAGACCGTGGCCGCCCAGCAGCCGGTTCGCAAGCTGACGCAGCGCCTGCTGCCGGATGGCACGGAGGTCGACGAGGGGCCGGCGGGCGGCTCGCCCAGCGTGGGCGAGGGGACGTCCATTGCGGCCTCCACCGAAACGGCGGCGACGCAGCCGGGTGCCTCGGACAACCAGCCCCGAGACGAGGCGGCGGTTGCGATCGGCCAGAAGGCGATCTTCTATGAGGAGCGCACGGTTCAGGAACAGGCCTCGGCCAGCGATGGCACGGTGGTCTGGAGCATCCAGGAAGAATCCCCGGGAACTGGTTTGCCACCGGAACCGGTGATCTATGCCGAAGCGACCATTCCCGCCAAGCGCCTGAGCCTCAAGATGTCCATCCGGCGCAACATCGACCAGTCGCTTCCGGCGAGCTATATCGCCGAGCTGATTTTCCTGACGCCAGATGACTTCCCCGGCGGGGCCGTTGGTAACGTGGCCAGCATCTCGCTCAAGCGCACGGAACAGGAGGCGGGTAACCGTCTTCTGGGTATTCCCGCCAAGATCGCGGATGGCTTCTTCCTCGTCGCGTTGAGCGACAACAAGGCGGACATGGAAGCGAACAATCTCCTGCTCGACCGCATGGAGTGGATCGACATTCCGATCGTCTACACGTCCGGCCGCCGGGCGCTGATCACCCTGGAGAAGGGCGCGCCGGGCGGTAAGATTTTCAGCGAGGCGTTGGCAGCCTGGAAACAGGCGACGAGCGGCTAGCCGCCACGCGCTGCCGCTCCTCCCTCATGCTGAGCTTGTCGGAGCCTCGAAGCATGAGGGGACAATGCCCGCCCGGCCCGCCTCATTCTTTGCCTGGCACGGTGTGAGGGGAGAGTCCCTGGACGGCCCTGAAATCCGGACAACGAAAAAGGCCGCGCGAGCGCGGCCTTTTCGATTCCTTGTTCCGCAGTCCGAACCCGCCTCACGCGGCAGGCAGGGCTTCCCGCTGTGCGGCCAGCTTTTCGGCCTGCTTCTTGGCGGAAGCCTTGATCGCCTCCTGAACTTTCTCGAAGGCTCGCACTTCGATCTGGCGGACGCGCTCGCGGCTGATATCGAATTCGCTCGACAGTTCCTCAAGCGTCATCGGCTCCTCCGAGAGCCGGCGCGCCTCGAAGATGCGGCGCTCGCGGTCATTGAGGACTTCCAGAGCCTCGTCCAGCATCTGCCGGCGCTGCTCCAGCTCGTCCTGCTCGATGAGCATCTCTTCCTGGTTCTCGTGTTCGTCGACGAGCCAGTCCTGCCACTCGCCGGAATCGCCCTCGCTCGCGCGGATGGGCGCGTTGAGCGAGGCGTCGCCGGAGAGGCGGCGGTTCATGGAAATGACCTCTTCCTCGCTCACATGCAGGCGGTCGGCGATTTCCTTGACCTGATCGGGCGTGAGGTCGCCTTCTCCCAGAGCCTGGATCTTGCTCTTGGTCTTCCGCAGATTGAAGAACAGGCGCTTCTGGTTGGCGGTGGTGCCCATCTTGACCAGGCTCCACGATCGCAGGATGTACTCCTGGATCGCCGCGCGGATCCACCACATCGCGTAGGTCGCCAGGCGGAAGCCCCGCTCAGGCTCGAACTTCTTCACGGCCTGCATCAGGCCGACGTTGCCTTCGGAAATGATTTCCCCGATAGGCAGTCCATAACCGCGATAGCCCATGGCGATCTTGGCTACGAGCCGCAGATGGCTGGTTACAAGCTTGTGGGCTGCTTCAGTGTCCCCGTGCTCGCGGTAACGCTTCGCGAGCATGTATTCTTCCTCAGGCTGAAGCATGGGAAAACGGCGGATTTCTTCGAGATAGCGAGCCAGTCCGCCTTCGCCTGAAACAATGCTCGGTAATGTCTGGGCCATCAAGCACCCTCCTTATACTTGTGCCCCCTGAAGTGGCGGGCAAACACGTGGCCGCACTTTGGGCGCTCCACGTTCCCCATATATAGGAAGATTGCGGCGAAAATAAAAGCGAGGCGAGCGGAATCGTCCGCGCGCATGCGGATTGGAATGGCTACAACAGGCAGATAGGGACTCAGAGCCGCGAAAACAAGTCCATGATGCGCGCCATGTCTTCCGGTGGCTCAGCCTCGAACTCCATCATCTCGCCGGTGACCGGATGGCGGAAGGCGAGGAGCCATGCATGCAGCGCCTGCCGGGAGAAGGCGGCAACCTCCGCGCGGAGCTCTTCCGGCAGCCGGTTCACCTTGGTCCGGAAACCCTTGCCGTAGGCCTGGTCGCCGATCACCGGATGTCCGATATGCGCCATGTGCACGCGGATCTGGTGCGTGCGGCCCGTCTCCAGTCGGCATTCGACAAGCGAGGCAATCGGCTCGTTCGGATCGCCGTACCGTTCCAGGACCGTATAGTGGGTTATCGCATGGCGCGCGTCGGGGCGGCCCGCCGGCACGACGGCGCGCAGCGTCCGATCCTGATTGGAGCGCCCGAGATAGGTCTCGATAACGCCGGAATTGCGGCTCGGCGCGCCCCACACCAGCGCCATGTAGGCCCGCTCCAGATCGCCGTCGCGCCCATGGTCGGCAAAGGCTTCCGCCAGCGCGCGGTGGGCCTGGTCAGTCTTGGCGGCCACCAGAACGCCGCTCGTGTCGCGGTCGAGCCGGTGCACGATTCCCGGCCGCCGCACACCGCCGATTCCGGACAGCGAATCGCCGCAATGGTGGATCAGCGCGTTGACCATGGTTCCCGTCCAGTTGCCTGGACCGGGATGGACCACGAGGCCCACCGGCTTGTTGATGACGATCAGGCTGTCATCCTCGTAGAGAATGTCGAGGGGGATATCCTCCGGCTGCGGCTCCGGCGGTTCCGGTTCGGGCATGACGATTCGGCAGACGTCGCCTTCCGAAACCTTCTGCTTGGGCTCCGTCACCAGCCTGTCGTTGAGTGTCACGGCACCTTCACGGACGAGAGCCTGGATTCGGTTGCGGGAGAGTTCGGGCGCGAGCGCGGAAGCAAGCCACTGGTCGAGCCGGCTGCCGTGCGCGGCCGCATCTGCCTGCAGCACTTTCCATTCAACCATCTCTTCGTTATCAGAGGCGTGCATCAGGAACCTTTCCGCGACAGGACAGCCATGACCGGGGATACCCCAGACCATCTCGAGGAAGAAGAAAAGACACTGGATCCGGCGGCGGAGAACGTGCGTCGCAAGCTGTTGCGATTCATGTTCATCAACCTCGGCATCCTTTTCTTTGCGCTTATGGCGGTCATGATCGCGCTTGTCTACAAGTCCTTCGGTCCCGCGCCTACGCCGAGGGCCGAGCAATCGCCCCCGTCCGCCGAATCAGTGTCCGGCAGCATCCTGCTCCCGCCGGGATCTGAAGTGGTGTCCCAGTCGCTGGATGGCAACCGCATTTCGCTTCATATCCGCCGCGCCGGCGGCGGTCAGTCGATCCTCCTCTACGACCTGAGCGAACGCCGCGTCATCGGCACGTTCGAGATCGGCTGGCAGGGCGAATAAGCGGTTTTCCGTTTCCGATCGTTCCGAGGCTGCGGCATTTTGGCCGCGGCTCGCGTGCATGTCGCGGATTTGCGGCGGTCATCCACAAATTTGTTTCCCGTTATTGCAGAATGACCAATTAGGGTGTTGCATTCCGCGCGATGGCCGTCTATATGGCCCCACATCGATAGGCGCTCCCATCGTCTAGCGGTCTAGGACGCCGCCCTCTCACGGCGGAAACAGGGGTTCGAGTCCCCTTGGGAGTACCATTCTACAGCAATTTTCCTCATCATCTTCCCCAGACTTTTCGTCGCGGTTTTCCAAGGCTGTTGGCAAGAGATCTTTGCTTTTCACCCGAGATCGCGCATCGCGTCTCGGGGAGCCTCCCCACTTCACCCATGTAGCCAGGTTTGGGTGGGAAACGTCCGAGGCTCCTGCATCATCCTGGTTCAGGATGAAGCTGCTCCCACGCGAATGTCTGAGGTCATCAAACTGTGACCGCTGCCTCGGTTGAATGCCCTCGACCTTCCTCTAAAGTGCTGCTGGCTGGCTCTTGGAGAACGCGTGCCGGGCAGGAAGCGCGGCGCGAACGGTCGGATGCCCGCTTCGGAAGCGGTGTCTCTCCGCCAGGGCAAGCCGGGCGGCTTGTTGTAGTGCGCTCTGATTTGGTTGTTTCATTCGTTCATTGCCAGAGAGAAACGATGCTTAGTCGATTTGTGCTGATATCTGCTGCGGCGCTTGCCGTTTCCGCCAACCTTGCCGTGGCTGCGGAAGGCGGGGAGGCGACAGCCAGCTTCGTCAATCTGAAGGGAGAGACCGTGGGAAAGGCCACGCTGGTTCCCGCCAGTGGTGGCGGCGTCCTGATTCGCATGGATGTTAGCGGTCTTCCGGCCGGCAAGGAGCTTGCCGTCCACATTCACCAGAAGGGCAGTTGCGATCCGCAAACCAAATTCATGTCAGCCGAGGGGCATTTCAACCCCGGGCAAATGGAGCATGGATTTGAAGCCGATAAGGGCCCGCACGGCGGCGATCTGCCGAACCAGTTCGTTGATGATCAGGGCAAGATGCGCGCGGAAATTCTCGCGCCGAGGGTCAGCCTGGATGGCAAGGAAAACGGCGTGAAAGGACGGGCGATCGTCATTCACGCCAAGAGGGACGATTACAAGAGCCAGCCCGCCGGCGATGCGGGCGACCGGATCGCCTGCGCGGTGATCAAGTGATCGCACTCGCAGCAATCTCGTCACACGGCGACGCGGGCAGGGAGGTTGCACGGGCGGGGAACCATTGCCCCACCCGGTGTCGCTCCTGCCCGTTCCGGCGGAAGGAGAACGATCCCGAGGCGGGGAAGACCCCGGACTTCCGGGAAGAACGCGATGGCTGGCTGCGAGCCTTCCCTGGGATTGGGCGCTAAGCGTAGGCCTTGGTTGGCTCGCCGTTCGGCGTGCGTCCGTCGCGCGCGCTGTCGGTCGGCTGAAGGCCGGGTCCGAATACCTCGTGATCCATGCTGTTCAGCGCTTCCATGGCGCAGCCCTGCTGGATGAGCGGGATTTCGTCGGGCCAGATCTCGAACGACAGGTCGCCGGCGTTCTGCCCCGCGGCCGTCTGAGCGAGTGCCGCCCGAATCTCCGGTTCCATGATCTCGAACGCCGCGGTGCCATGCCCGATCAGCGCCACCGGCGCAGGGTCGATGAGGGCAAACAGACTGCCGAGGCCATAGCCGATGGCCTGGCCCGCTTCGCGGAAAGCCTGCCGCACCGGCCCATCCTCTGCACGGGCTTGGGCGAGGAGGGCAGAGAGGTCGGTATCGTGGGTATTGGCGAGCGGTTCGCTCACGGTGTCCAGTCCCTCCGCGCGCCGCTGGATTGCGTAGGACCCGGCATAGGCTTCGATGCAGCCGCGCCGTCCGCAGCGGCAGAGTGATCCGTGCGGCCGATAGATCATGTGACCGAACTCGACGCCGGACGAACGGATTCCGGTGAATATCTGGCCGTTCAGCATCAGCCCCATGCCGATGCCGTGCGAGAGCAGGATGGCGAGGAAGTTCTGGCCATAGCGCTCCGGATTGATCCAGTGGAGTGCGGTCGCGATGAGGTTACAGTCGTTCTGGACACTGACCGGGACGCCGAACTGCTCCCGGAGCAGGGTTCCGAACGGGACGTGGTTGTGGGTGATGATCGGGGACCACAGGATTTCGTCGCCCTTGGCGTCCGTGACGCCCTGGACCGCGAAGACGATGCGCATGAACGGCTTGCCGCCGGCAGCTTCCTGCACGGTCTCGACCACGAGGTCGATCAACTGCTGCCGGTTCAGCGCCAGCGTGTTGATGACGTGCGTGCGCGTGGCGATCACGCCGCCGCAATAGTCGACGAGAACCGCCTCCAGCCGGTTGAAATGGAGGTGAAGGCACACGGCTCTCCCGGCATCGGGGTTGAGCGTCAGGGCGACCTGGGGCCGGCCCCTCCGCGAGACGGGCACCTGCGTTTCATGCACGCTCTCGCGCATGATGCCTTCCGCGATCAGGTCGGCAGCGATCGCCGAGATGGTAGAGTGGCTGAGACCGGTCAGGTGGGCAATCTGCGTGCGTGAGGGGTTCCCGGCGCGACGGACGGCTCCGATCACCAGCGATCGGTTCCGGCTTCGCATGACGTCGTGCCTAATTCCGCCTGTAAGCATGTCGGTGGGCGCCCCTTGGTAACAGTTGTCCAGAATCATTGTCTCCAATCGTCATGTTGACACTGAAGACGTCCTGAGTCATTTATTTTTTCGGACCTCGAAAAATATAGTTCTCATTTCGCTCGGGGAGGAGTGTATGAAAAAGTCCGTGACTGCTATTCTGGGGGGGATTGCCCTTTCTCTTTCAATGTCCACCGCTGTACTTGCCGAAGGCAAGGTGATCGGCGTTTCCTGGTCGAATTTCCAGGAAGAGCGCTGGAAGACTGACGAAGCGGCCATCAAGGCACAGATCGAGGCGGATGGAAACACGTACATTTCGGCGGATGCCCAGTCTTCTCCCGGTAAGCAGCTGACCGATGTGGAATCCCTGATTGCTCAGGGGGCCAATGCCCTGATCATCCTAGCTCAGGATGCCTCCGCGATCATTCCCGCGGTGGAGAAGGCGGCCGCCGAAGGCATTCCGGTGGTTGGTTATGACCGTCTGATCGAGCATCCCGACGCGTTTTACATCACTTTCGATAACAAGGAAGTGGGCCGTCTGCAGGCCCGCGCGGTGTTCGAGGTTCAGCCTGAGGGCAACTATGTCTTCATCAAGGGCTCTTCGGCGGATCCGAACGCGGACTTCCTGTTCGCCGGCCAGATGGAAGTGCTGAAGGAGGCGATTGACTCCGGCAAGATCAAGAATGTGGGCGAGGCCTACACGGACGGCTGGCTGCCGGCCAACGCCCAGCGCAACATGGAACAGTTCCTGACCGCCAACAACAACGAGGTTGACGCGGTCGTGGCTTCCAATGACGGCACTGCCGGTGGCGCCATCGCGGCTCTGGAAGCCCAGGGTCTCGCCGGTTCGGTACCGGTATCGGGGCAGGACGGCGACCATGCAGCGCTGAATCGCATTGCGCTCGGCACGCAGACCGTCTCCGTCTGGAAGGACGCCCGTGAGCTCGGCAAGGCTGCCGCAAAGATCGCCGGCGAGCTAGCCGAAGGCAAGAAGATGGAGGAGATCGAAGGCGTGGTGAAGTGGGCCGATGGCCCCAACGGCGTCGAGATGAACGCCATTTTCCTGTCGCCGATCCCGATCACCCGGGACAACCTCAATGTCGTGATCGATGCAGGCTGGGTCTCCAAGGACGTCGTCTGTCAGGGCGTGAAGGCCGGCACCGTGGAGGTTTGCGGCTAACCGCTTGAAGTGGGGGCATTGGGATGCCGCGGGAGGAGTTTCGCCCGCGGCTTCATCCGCATGAGCGCAGCAATCCGCTCTGCGGAAAGACTGGAGGTGTAGATGGCCGACCTTGCCGCTGCGCAGGATCGCGCAGCCGCCGCACAAGGCGGAATCGTTTCCCGTTTTTTGAAAGCGACGGAACTCGATGTCAGGATGCTGGGCATGCTTTTTGCCATGGCGATCATCTGGCTCGGGTTTCATATACTCTCCGGCGGACTGTTTCTGACGCCGCGCAATCTGTGGAACCTGTCGGTTCAGTCCGCGTCCGTCGCGATCATGTCAGCCGGCATGGTGCTGATCATCGTCACGCGCAATATTGATCTGTCCGTCGGCTCGGTTCTAGGCTTCGTCGGCATGATCATGGGGGTCACGCAGGCGGAACTGCTTCCGTCGCTTTGGGGGTTCGATCATCCCGCGACCTGGATCGTGACGCTCGCGGCCGGTCTGGGTGTCGGAGCGCTGATCGGGGCACTGCATGGCTATGTGATCGCCTATCTCGGCGTTCCCGCCTTCATCGTCACGCTGGGCGGTCTTCTGGTTTGGCGCGGTGCCGCTTGGTGGGTCACCAGCGGACGCACGGTTGCTCCGCTCGACTCCACCTTCCGTCTGATGGGTGGTGGGGCCAATGGCGCAATCGGCGCAACCTGGAGCTGGATCGTCGGTGTGCTGGCCTGCGTGGCTCTCGTTCTTCTTCTTCTCAACGGGCGCAGGCAGCGCCGGCGTTTCAATTTCCCGCTTCGCCCGCTCTGGGCTGAGGTTCTTCTGGGCGCAATCGGTTCGGCGCTGATCCTCGGTGCCGTTGCCGTGGTGAACGCCTACCCGCTACCTCCGGCCATTGCCCGCCGCTACGCGGAGGAGCACGGCATACCCATTCCCGATGGCGGTCTGTTTATTTCGCATGGCATCGCCATCCCGGTGCTGATGGCCATCGGCGTCGGCGTCGTGGTCACGTTCCTTGCGCGGCGCACGCGCTTTGGCCGCTATGTCTTCGCCATCGGTGGCAATCCCGAGGCGGCTGAGCTTGCCGGCATCAACACCCGCTGGATCATCATGAAGATCTTCATCCTGATGGGTATTCTGGCGGCCATTTCGGCGGCGGTCTCGAGCGCCCGTCTCAATGCTGCGACCAATGCGATGGGCACCCTCGACGAGCTGCTGGTGATTGCGGCGGCGGTGATCGGTGGCACGTCGCTCAGCGGCGGCGTGGGCACGATTGCCGGTGCCATGATCGGCGCGGTGCTCATGCAGTCAATCGCCACGGGCATGATCCTGCTCGGTGTCGATACGCCCTTGCAGAACATCGTGGTCGGCATCGTCCTGGTGATAGCCGTCTGGCTCGACACCATGTACCGCAAGCGCGTGAAGGGATGACAGGAATGGTGGACATGAAACGTCATGGCGCGACGCCTGAAGCCGGGGCCGGAACCGTTCCGCTGGTTGAAATGCGGAACATTTCGATCTCGTTCGGCGGCATTCATGCGGTCAGCAACGTGTCGATCGACCTTTACCCGGGCGAAGTGGTGGCCCTGGTCGGACACAACGGTGCCGGCAAGTCGACGCTCATCAAGATTCTCTCGGGCGCCTACAAGCGGGACTCGGGCACAATCTTCGTGAACGGCGAGGAAGCGCACATCAACAATCCGCGCGACGCGAAGAGATACGGCATCGAAACCATCTACCAGACGCTGGCGCTGGCGGACAATGTCGACGCCGCCGCCAACCTCTTCCTCGGCCGCGAGATACTGACGCGCTGGGGCACGCTTGACGATGTGGCGATGGAAGCCGCTACCCGCAAGGTGATGGGGCGCCTGAACCCTCGCTTCCAGCGGTTCAAGGAACCGGTGAGCAGCCTCTCGGGCGGCCAGCGGCAGTCGGTGGCGATCGCCCGCGCGATTCTCTTCGATGCTCGCATCCTCATCATGGACGAGCCGACCGCTGCGCTCGGACCGCAGGAGACGGCGCAGGTCTCCGAGCTGGTGCGACAGCTGAAGAGCGAAGGGCTGGGAATCTTCCTCATCAGCCACGATATCCACGATGTGTTCGATCTCGCAGACCGTATCGTCGTGATGAAGAACGGTCAGGTGGTGGGAACCGCCCGGACAAGCGATGTCACCGAGGATGAGGTGCTGGGCATGATCATTCTCGGCAAGTGCCCGGTGGGCGCGGTGCCGGGACCGGGAGCCCTTCAGGTGGCGGCTGCCTGAGCCGCCCGGGCTCACGCAGCGCGAAGCCGGCATGTGCCCGCCGGCGAGTGCATTTCGATGGTAATCTGGTTGTTAGAACGGCAATCGGATTGCCGGGAGGTGGCCTGCGGCAGTCCGTGAATCCGGAGCCCTCCACGGAAACGGACCGCAGGCCGTCCTCCGAACGCTGTTCGTTACCCCGCGCGGCGGAAGAAGCCGAAAAGCAGGGATACCACGAGCAGCACGAGGAAAATGTAGAACAGTATCTGTGCGATACCTGCCGATGCGCCGGCAAGCCCGCCAAAGCCGAGGGCGCCGGCCACCAGCGCCACGACGAGAAACACCAGAACCCAATAGAGCATGTTTGCCTCCATGATGATGATGGAAGGCAACGTTTCTGTTCGAGAGTTCGTTCCGTGAACGGATTTGGTGGGAGTGTTGTACCGGAGAGAATGACCTGGCTTCTGCGCGTGAACGATGCCCCACGTCCATGCGTGACACCCCCATGCGTTGACTGGCTCGGCATGGGGGTGTGTGCAAAGGATCCAGAAGAATCCGGATCGATCAGGCGGCGGCCGCGCGGGCCTGGTGGTCGAAGAACAGCGCCTGGCTGATGAGGGCTTTCACCATGTCGGGATTGAACGGTTTCGTCACCAGGAATGCTGGTTCTGGCCGCTCGCCCGTCAGCAGCCGCTCGGGGAAGGCAGTGATGAAGATGACCGGAACCGGAGTCGTGACGAGGATCTCGTTGACGGCGTCGATCCCGGAGCTGCCATCGGCAAGCTGGATGTCCGCAAGGACCATGGACGGCTTCGTTCGTTCGAACAGTGCCGTGGCCTCGGTGTGCGTGCGGGCGATGCCAACCACGCGATGGCCGAGCCCCTCGACCATCGTCTGGATGTCGAGCGCGATCAGCGGCTCATCCTCGACGATCATTATGTCGGTGGCGACCTGTCGGGAGATTTCGTCGCTGGCTTCCTGCAGGAGTTGGTGAACGCGTTCCGTGCTCACGTCCAGCACCTGGGCTGTTTCCTCGATGCTGAAGCCCTCGACGGCCACCAGCAGGAAGGCTTGCCGCGGCTCGGGGGCAAGGGACGACAGATTGGCGGCCGTTCGCTGCTCCCAGGCGGTCGTGGGATGGATCGTGGGAACGCGAACATCAAATGTTCCAAACAGTTTCGTAAAGAGCCGGAAAAGAGCGATCCGGTCGTCGGGCAGGTCGGGAAAAATTGAAGTATCGGCGATCAGTGCCTCAAGCGTGGCTGCGACGAGCGCATCGCCACTGGTCTGGGAGCCGGAGACGGCCCTGGAGAATCTGCGGAGATAGGGCAGATGCGGGGCAATTCTCGCTGACAAACTCATGCTGGTTCCATCTCCATCGAAAGTTATGCGGCAGAATTATCCGCGCGCGAATACCCCAAACGTGGAACTGAAAAAAAAGTTCCGCAAGCTGGAACAATCTTTGGTGAAGCTCGTTAACGTTCAAATTTTTCGGAACGTGCTGGATTTTAATTTACAGCATCGAGGGCGAGAGCGATTGTGAGCGGTATGAACTACAAGAAACCGTGGAAAAACCGGGGACTTGGGCGGGATGATCGTGTCATCGACCCCTTGGGGACCAATTCCGAGATCGGACGGAAGCTCAAGCAGTATTACGACGAACTTCTGACGCCCGAAATCCCCGAACGTTTCAGCAAGTTGCTGCAGGAACTGGAACAGCTTGAGAAGCGCGAAACGGTGAACGAGGAGTAAGGGTATGACCGAGCCCCAGAGTTTCCGTGACGGGTTGCTCGCCGCGGTTCCCACCCTGCGCGCATTCGCAGTGTCTCTGGCCAAGAATTCGGATCGAGCCGACGATCTGGTCCAGGAGACTCTGGTCAAGGCCTGGGACAAGCAGGACAGTTTCCAGTCGGGCACGAACCTGAAGGCCTGGCTGTTCACGATCTTGCGCAACGAGTTCTACTCGCAGATGCGCAAGAAGCGGCGCGAGGTGGAGGACAGCGACGGCGTGATCACTGCCCGTCTGTCGGTCCATCCGGCACAGGACGGTTCGTCGGATCTCAACGACTTTCGGAAGGCCCTGGAGCTTTTGCCGGAAGACCAGCGCGAGGCGATCATTCTCATCGGCGCCTCGGGCTTTTCCTACGAAGAGGCTGCGGAGATCTGCGGTTGTGCCGTGGGCACCATCAAGAGCCGCGTGAGCCGCGCCCGCAACCGTCTGCAGGAAATTCTCGGCATCAAGGGGGAGGGGGATTTCGGTCCCGATGCGGTTTCCCTGCAGATAACGACCACCATTTCCGCCTGATACTTATGGGTTTATACCTGTAGCCGGCACATCTTGTGCCGGCAAATCTGTTTTTCGGCGAAAGTCGGGAACTGCAGGCTGGCATGGACGTTCACAAGGACAACTTTAGGGAGACCGGCCATGGCTACATCAGGCGCGAAGGCGACAGACGATCAGGACCGTTCAGCAGAAGCACAGGGTGCGGAACGCACCCTCGAAGAGGAGATCCGGCAGCTTCGGGAGGACGTGTCGCAGCTCTCGGATCATCTTCGCCGGATAAGCAACCGCTCGGTGAACGCGGCCCAGCGCGCCGCGAAGGAAGGCGCAGAACAGCTGCGGGGAACCGCGGAAGATTTTCAGGATGAGCTGGTGGGTCTGGTCCGCGAGAAGCCGCTGACGTCGATCGCGGTGGCGGCTGCGATAGGCTATCTGTTCGCCCTGATCGCTCACCGGTAAGGAGCCTGCGTGGTGGCTCAGCTACTGTCGCTCCTCCTGGCGGGCGAGGCATCCAGTCTCAAGCAGCGCCTGCGCATGAGCGTGATCGCCTATGCCCTTGCAGGCTTGGCGGCCCTCATGGCCGTGCTGTTTCTGTTCATCGCGCTGTATATCGCCGCGGCGCTGCGATGGGGCGCAATCGAAGCGGCTGTGGGATTTGCCGTCGCCTTTGCTGTCATCGTGGCAATCATCCTCGCTGTTCATCAGATGTACCTGCGGCAATATCGGCGGGAACTGGAACGCCGGCGCATGGAAAATGCGTCTCTCGCCGCCACCGCTTCCGCGATGGCGGTGATCCCGGCTCTGCTGGGCAAGAATAAGAAGGTCACCGGGGCAGGGGTGGGCGCAGCCACACTTATCCTGGCGGCAATTGCTGGTTACGCGGCATATCGCCAGTTCGAGCAGCGGAGCAGGAAAGATGGATGAAGATCGCACGAGGCGTGATGCCCGGAATGCCGAGCCTCCTGGCGGACGGGAATTCCCGGCCCGGCAGGCACGACAGGGCCGCAAGGGGGTTCCGGTCCTCTGGGTCCTCATAGGTGGCCTGGTCCTGGCCGCCGTCGTTTGGGCTCTGGTGGAGTTCTACGGCGAGGGCATTCAGGATGAGAGCCGGGAGATCGACGCCGGCGGCCCCTCCGTTGGCGAGACGGCGCCGCAGGATCCATCCGCGCTTCCACCCGCCGGGCAGAACTGATCGCCTCGTACGATCCTCATTTCCACACGGACCTGATATCGAGAGGCCGGACGCGAAAGCGGACCGGCCTCTTCATTGCGCTGGTGCGTGGCACCGCGCTTGGCAAAGCGCGCATTGTTATCGCCAATGTCAATGATTGCCGGAACCCATCCGGATACGGCGCGTTAGGCGTGAGGTGGCCGCACACCGAATGTCTCTGTCAGGATCCAAGGGATGTGCGGCCATGTACAGATCAACTGCACATGGAGATACTAACATGATCCGCAAGCTCTTGGCGACCACCGCGATCACCGCATTTCTGGCCGGTGGCGCACTGGCGCAAACAACGACCCCGCCGGTAGGCGATGCCCCCGCTGCGACCGGGACCGAACGGCCCATGGTTGTCCATGCGGACGGCCACCTCGCGACCAATCTGATGGGGCAAAATGTCTATAACAGCACGGGCGATGATGCCGAGAACATTGGCGAGGTTGTCGATCTTGTTATTGGCGAACAGGGCAATGTGGATGCCGTTGTGGTTGGCGTAGGCGGGTTCCTCGGGATTGGTCAGAAGGACGTGGCCCTCGAATACGATCTGGTGGAATGGGATGAGCAGTCGGATGGCACCGTCCGCGTGGTTGTGCCGACCACCAAGGAAGCCCTGGAGACACAGGAAGCCTTCGATCGCTCGGCCTTCAAGCCGATGCCTGCCGACGCTCAGGTCGGAAAGACGACGCCCGTGACCAAGTCGGACCTCGATACCACGGCCTCTGACACGACCGACCGGCCTGCAGCCGAAGCCGACACCAACACCGCAATGAGCGACACGCCGTCTGCTGCCGACGCTCCGGCGGCGTCCGATGCACCGCCGGCTGTGGCGGTTGCGCCTTCGACCGATCCAACCACGACTTCTGCAACGTCGAATTCCGATGATGCACGGGTTACGGCCGTCGATCGTTCGACCTTGAGTGAAGTTCCGGAGGACCAGATCTCCGCCGATACGCTGATCGGCACCACGGTCTACGGCATGAATGACGAGAACATCGGCGAGATCAACGATGTGATCCTTTCGGGCGAAGGCAATGTCGACGCCGTCATCGTGGACGTGGGCGGTTTCCTTGGCATCGGCGAGAAGTCCGTTGCCGTCTCGATGGAAAACCTGAAGTTCCTGGCCGATGAGGATGGCGATCGCTACCTCTACACGCAGTTCACCAAGGATCAGCTGGAAGCTCAGCCCGAGTATGACGAAGCGTCCTACGCTAACGAGCGCGATCGGATGCTGCTGAACGTGCAGTAACTGTCCGATTGAATGTCTGACGTTCCTTGGCCCCGGGGAAACCCGGGGCTTTTTCATTGGGAAACCCAAGGCTCTCTCCACGATGGGGAAGGTGATGAAGGGTCATCGTTTGCAATAAATCTATTCTTGGAGTGATTTCGGGTGTATTGTTTTTGCTTATTGTTGAAAGTATCCGGTCTTGCGAAAAGTCTGGATGAAGAATTGCCGCCGCCATGCTGGAATAGTCATCACGGGTTTGCAAATTGTGTTCTTTTGAGGTCGTAAGATGCCGTCGATCAGTTCCTATGCGTATTTTCACAAATCAGCCCCGGATGATGCTCCACTCCTGGTTCTTTTCCATGGAACAGGGGGTGACGAGCACCAGCTTGTGCCGCTGGCGGACAAGATTCTGCCCGACGCCGAGCTTCTGTCACCGCGCGGTGACGTGAGCGAGCACGGTGCTGCCCGCTTCTTCAGGCGCACGGGTGAAGGGCGTTACGACATGGACGATCTGGCCCGGGCCACCGGCAAGATGACGGCTTTCCTGAAAGCCCATATCGATGTTCTCGATCCGCCCGCGGTGATCGGGGTGGGCTACTCCAATGGCGCCAACATCCTCGCCTCGGTTATCTTCGCGGAGCCGGACCTGTTCGATGCAGCCGTTCTCATGCATCCGCTGGTTCCATTCCGCCCGCGCGAGAACATCAAGACGAAAATCCTCGTGACCGCGGGTCAGAATGACCCTATCTGTCCTGTTGAGATGACCTCCTCCCTTGTGACGAACCTGGTAAGGGTTGCCGCGTCCGTCGAGGTGTTCTGGCATGCCGGAGGACACGAGCTTCGTTCCGAAGAGGTGGCGTCGGCGAGAAGTTTCCTCGCAAGATACAGGATGAAGGTTGATGCGTGAGAACGAGCCGATTGAAATTGAGCTTGAGGAGCGTGGAGCCAGCGCGGGACGCTACGTTTACCGTCGCGATGGCCTCGAGGCCGAGCTGACCTTCACGAGGGAAGTTCCCCATGAGATCAGGGTGAACCATACCTTTGTTCCCCAGGAGTGGCGCAACAAGGGCATTGCGGCCCAGCTGGTGCTCCGCGTGGTGGAGGACGCCCGCAGGCAGGGCTTCAAGATCAGGCCGATCTGCCCCTATGTCGTTGTTGCCTTCCGCCGGCATCCGGAGTGGGCGGACGTCCTGGCCTGACGTCGGGCTGTTGGCGACGCTGCCGGTGGAGGCCCGGCTGGCTGAACCTCCGCGGCGGCGCAAGGGCCTCCCACTTCGCTTCCTATTGGCGCGACCCCGGGGTTCCGTCTGTATCTTGTGGGCGCGAACCGACGCGGGGAGATGATTTCGGCAGATTGTTTGCCTCCATGACATGTTCGTGATGTCATTTCGGCCCGTTGTGGGGCTTACGCCTCGTCTTCGCCTCTATTAGTGTTATCTTAAAGAGGAGGGTGGAAGGGTTTCGCCCCTCTGGAAGGCGAACGCATATGCAGGATTTCCATATCTCAAACGCTCGCATGCGCGGCCTTGGGGCAAGGCTTTCGCGCACGCGCGCGGTGGTATGGACCGTCATTGCCGTCGAGCGGCTGTGGCCGCTGTTTCTGCCGATTGCCGTCATCATCAGCCTGTTCCTGAGCCTGTCCTGGCTGGGCGTGTTCCGCCTGCTGCCCGATTGGGGCCGGTTTGCCTTGTTGGGCGTGCTGGCGCTGGGCCTTCTGGCCTCGCTCGTGCCCTTCCGCAAGTTTCGCCTGCCTTCGTCCCCCGATGTGGACCGCCGCATCGAAACCGCAAACCGGCTCGAGCATGCGCCGCTGCTGACCCAGACCGATCGTCTCGCCGCTGCGGCCGACGATCCGTTCGCCCGCGCCCTGTGGCTCGAGCACCAGAAGCGGATGGCCGAAAGGCTGTCGCGTCTGCAGGGTGACCTTCCGCGTACCGACATTCCGGAGCGGGATCCCTATGCTCTTCGGGCTGCTGCCGCGCTGCTCTTCGTCGTCGCCGCCGCCTACGCGACGGGACCACAGAGCGGCAGCGTGCTGGATGCTTTCCGCGCCCCGGTCTCCACCTCTGCTCATGTCGCGGCGAGAATTGACGCCTGGGTGACGCCTCCGCCCTACACAGGCCGGCCTCCCATATTCCTGACGGCCGACGCGAATCGCGAGAAGACCGAGTTTCTGGTTCCAGAAAACAGCACCTTTTCGGTCCGCATCAGCAATGGATCGGGGGGCGAGGCTCTGACGGTCACGAAATCCGCGGACGGTCAGTCCGTCGGAGTCGAATCTGGAGAGGAAAACGGCGTTGTCCAATTCGCCCATGTGATTGATGGCGACAGCGTGGTTAAACTCTCCGACGGCTCCCGGACCCTGTTTTCCTGGAGTTTCCGCACTATTGAGGACCGCCCGCCGGTGATCCGCTTTGAGGGTGAGCCCCGGCGCGCGGCCAACGGCGCATTGGAGCTTTCCTATTTCGTCGAGGACGATTACGGGGTGACGAAGGCGGAGGCCCGTTTCAGGCTGGCCGATGAAGATCCGAATGTCCGCCCCCTCTATGGGGCGCCGGAAGTGCCGCTTCCGCTGCCGCGCCGCTCGAGCAAGGACAATGTCGCGAAGACCTCCAAGGATCTGACCCAACACCCGTGGGCAGGCAGGGACGTGGACCTGACCCTCTTCGCCACGGACGCTGCCGAACAGGTGGCCGAAAGCGAGACGAAGAGGTTCACGCTCCCCGAACGTCCGTTCACCAACAGTCTCGCCCGCGCGCTGGTGGAACAGCGTCAGGTTCTGGCCCTCGACGCCAACAGGAAGCCGCGCGTGAAGGCGATGATGGACGCGGTGCTGCTGTGGGCGGACGAGATGATCGCCAACCCCGCGCATTTCCTTCTGATCTCGTCGATCCGCTCCCGCCTGGACATCGCCCGCACCGACGACGCTCTCCGCGGCGTCGTCGACGACCTCTGGGAGATCGCGCTCATCATCGAGGATGGCGATCTGACGGCCGCGGAGCGGCGTCTTCGCGATGCCCAGGAAGCGCTGCGGCAGGCGCTGGAGAACGGCGCCACCGACGAGGAACTGCAGCGCCTCATGGATGAACTGCGCGCGGCCATGCGCGACTTCCTGCGCGAGTTTGCCGAGCGCGCCCTTCAGAACCAGGACAGTCTGGCCGAGATCCCGGAAGGCCAGATGATGGACCAGATGGATCTGGAACGCCTTCTGGATCAGCTGGAGGATCTGGCCCGGTCCGGCGCGCGCGAGCAGGCGCAGGAACTGCTGTCCCAGCTCCAGAACCTTATGAACAACCTGCAGGCTGGCCGTCCGCAGCAGGGCCAGGATGGCTCCATGCAGTCACAGATGCGCCAGCAGATGGACCAGCTGGGCGAGATCATGCGCCAGCAGCAGGAACTGTTGAACGAAACCTTCCGCATGAACCGTGAACAGCAGGGTCAGCAAGGTCAGCAAGGTCAACAGGGCCAGCGCGGCCAGCAGGGCCAGCGGGGGCGGCAAGGTCAACAGGGCCAGCAGGGTCAGCAGGGTCAGCAGGGCGAAGGTGGTCAGCAGGGTCAGGGCATGACGGCCGAGGAACTGGCCGAGGCGCTGCGTCAGCTCCAGCAGCGGCAGGGCCAGCTGCGCGACCAGCTGCAGGACCTTACCGAGGCGCTGCGTGATCTCGGCATCCAGCCGGGCGAGGGCTTCGGCGAGGCTGGTGAGGCCATGGGCGAAGCCGAGGGCGCGCTTGGCGAGGGCGAGGGTGAGCGGGCTACCGGCGAACAGGGCCGCGCTCTGGAAGCCTTGCGCCGCGGAGCGCAGGACATGATGCAGCAGATGCAGCAGGCAATGGAGGGCCAGCAAGGCAACCAGCCCGGACAGCAGGGTCAGCGTGCAGGCCGTGTCGAGAGGGATCCGCTTGGCCGTCCGCGCGCTACCACCGGACCGGACTTCGGCAGCGATGTGGAGATTCCGGACGAGATCGACACGCAGCAGGCCCGGCGCATCCTCGACGCCATCCGCCGCCGTCTAGGAGATGCCCTCACGCCTCAGTTGGAGCGCGAATACCTCGAACGTCTTCTCGACATGCGCTGACGTGAGCGCCTTCAGGCTTTCCGGCTACTGGCAGGTGTATCACGCAAGCCATGGGCTTCCGTGTGTTCGGAGCGCCGCCGACACGTCGGAAGGCCGCGCGTCAGATCGGCGGGATCGTGCCGAGGGGAATGAAGCCCAGGAAGACGTTGCCCCGGACGATCCTCAATTCCACCGTCGCGTTGCCCAATGCGGTCAGCATTCCGGTGGCAGACCGGATGGGATCGGCCGCCGAGGGAAAGACATCGGCCAGAATCCTGGCGGTGCCGACCGGGTCGTCCACCTTGATCCTGAGCTGTCCGGTGAGATACCCGTCCCGGTCCACCTCCATCGGTCCGCTCAGGGAGATGGCGGCCTTTTTCCCGACCACACCGATTACCATCTCCTCGATCTGACCCTTGTGACCGCGCAGGTCGAGGTTCCGGTTCTCGAGCATGCTCACGCCGTCGTTGACGAGCACCATAGCCCGGCCTTCGAGTGCTGGGATGTTGGGAGCGACCCCGTCGGTGATGACCAGGTCATGAAAAGTGGTGGCGAGTTCGAGATCCTGCTCCACCTGCCGTGCATGCAGCTCCCCCGCGCTCATCTGCGCGACGGGCCCATCCTCGGCGTCATCGGGGAACAGCTGGATGTTCGAGCCGGCGATCGACACGCGCGACGGCAGTGGCCGATCGAGCTGCGCACTGAGACCAAGCTCCTTCCACCGCAGGTTCAGCTGCGGCAGGAATGGCAACATCAGCGTCACGGGACTTTCGACCTTCACGACGACATGCTGCGGGTTATAAATGTTGGCGGCGGTTTCAGCCGCCTCCGCCCGAAAGGATACGCCTTCCTTCACGTCCTCATAGAAGACGCTGCGGCAGCGGACGCCAAGCCGGAACGGATAGCCGTGGATCTCCGGTTCTTCGCAGTTTGCGCGCACGCCATTCTGGTTCGCGTGCAAGAGGGCGGCAGCCACCCGCTCGTTGAGCTCGCCAGCCAAATAATACCATATTCCGGTGTAAATCAGCCCAGCGACGACGATCACTCCGGACAGCCAAAGGGCTCGTCGGGTGTAGTTTGGTCCTTGTGCAGGGCTTGACGGCATGAGTGTCCCCTCGCTAGGCGAATCGCTGGCTTTCCTGGCAGCAAGAGTAAGAACGCAATGAACGATTTTTGGGTCTTTGGCTATGGCTCTCTGATGTGGCGGCCGGGATTTGCCCATCTGGAAGCCCAGAAGGCACGCGTTTACGGCTACAGAAGGGCACTGTGCATATATTCACACGTCCACCGCGGAACGCCAACCCGTCCCGGCCTTGTGCTGGGACTGGACCGGGGTGGCTCATGCGTGGGAATGGCCTTCCGCGTGGCTGGTGAGGCCCGCGAGGAAGTGATCGCCTATCTGCGCGAGCGTGAGCTCGTCACCAATGTCTACAGGGAACGCTATCTTCCCGTCATTCTGGCAGGGGGAGCGACGGTGGACGCGGTCGCCTATGTCGTGGACCGAACCCATCCGCAATACGCCGGGGCTCTCCATGCGGATCAGGCCGCGGCTTTCATTTCGGGAGCGGTCGGGCAGGCGGGACCGAATGAGGACTATGTCTTCAACACGGTGGAGCACCTTCGCGCCCTCGGCATCCGAGACCACTGGCTGGAGGAGGTAGCCGCCCGCCTCAAGCGTGAGCCGGAGCGTGGCCCCGTGCCCGTCCCTGTCTGACGGCAGGCCCTGACGGGTACACTCCGGTTCTGGCTCCCTCAGTTCGTTTGTGCCGGCACGTTTACCCCGAGCTCGGCAAGGCGGGCGCGCGCCGTTTCGGGGAGCGGTGGAGGGTTGGCACCTGTTGCTGCCTCGACAAGTAGCTCGTCGCATGCCGTTTCCGTGTCCCGGATGAGCCGCTCACGGAATTCTTCTTTCGAGAGGCCGGGCGGGATGGGCGGCAGCACGCGCGCCTTCAGCATGCCGGGGAAGCGCATGAATTTGCGGCGGGGCCAGTAGAGGCCCGCCACGTGTGCGATCGGCACGACCGGCACGTTGAGCTGCGAGTAAAGCTCGATGATGCCGTACTTGTAGACCGGCTCCGCCCCTGGCGGACGGCGCGTGCCTTCGGGATAGATGATCAGCTGGCGGCCCTCCTTCATCTTTTCGCGGCCCTGTGTAACCGCCTGGCGCAGCGCCTTGGAACCCGAGCCGCGGTCGATGGCGATCATCCCCATCTTCTTGAGGTACCAGCCGAACAGCGGGATCAGCATCAGTTCCCGTTTCAGGATGTAGAGCGGATCTTCGATGTGGGGGAGGAAGGCGAACGTATCCCAGAACGACTGGTGCTTCGGCGCGATGATGCAGGGGCCGGGAGGAATGTTCTCGACGCCGGTGATCTCGAACTTCGTTCCGGCGAGCACCCTGTGCAGCCACACGCTTGAACGCGACCAGTTCTTGATGATCGTCCACGCCATTTTCCGCGGCAGCAGAAAATAGGGCAGCAGGACGATCATGTGGACGATCATGTTCAGGTAGAATGCGGTGTTGAAGAGCAGCGAGCGAAGGAAGAGCATGCGTGTGTCGAACTCCGGCTATCACCTCCTGCTGGTTACCCCATCATCCGGAATTCGCAAGCCCGTCTCGTGCGAAAAGCGACAGGACCGCACAGCGCATGTGCGGCCACGCGGCATTCTCTCCAGCCGCAGCGAGCGCGGATGAGAGCCCGGTGGAGATCGTCTGCCAGCCCTGGCAGTTTGCTTTCGCGGTTCCGGGCGGGAAACCGGTCTCCACTGCCTTGGAGCCGTGGCTAGTACTTCATCTGGATCTGCAGGTTCACCGGCTTGGAGCCCACCGTAAAGGCCGCGTCCTTGAAGCTCGGCGGACCGAAGCTGATGGACGGATTGTTCGAGAAGCCCACGCCCTGCTTGGGACGGCCGAAGAGACCGGTCTGCAATGCTGTCTCGTTGTGCTCCGCATGGAACAGCGCGACGGCATAGGTTCCGGGCGGTACGTCGCCGAAGGAACACTGTGACCGGCCCTGCGAGATCTGTCCGATCGCCTGCCTGGTTTCCTTTCCCGGCACGCGGAAGCCATCCGGACTGGAATAAAGCCCGCACCGCACCACGCCCTGATTGTTGCGAACGCCCGTTACCGTCACCGTGACCGTGCCGGCCAATGCGACCGATGAGAAACCGGCCGCAAGCAGCACGGCAAGCGAGATCCTGCCAGGAAGTCTGTTAAGCACGCTGCCCCTCATGAGTTTCCGTAAAGCTCGTGTTCCGTGACCGGCGCATCCACCTGCGCCGTGCCTTCCCGCCGTGCGCGCGTGCGCGCGGAGAACATGCTGCCGCGCGCCTGATGTTCGGGCGCGAATTTCCTGAAGCCAAGGCGCTGCGGCATGTTGACCGCGACGGTTTCCATGCCGCCACCCATGAAATAGGCCTCGTGCCAGAAGCCGGTGCCGCGCGTGTCCTTGACATAGGTCTGCCACCACTCCCGGTGCGCGCCCGAGCGTGCCCAGGTCTCGAGGCTTTCGAAATCCTTCCAGTACTGGCGCATGCCCATGTGGAGCGGGAAGAGGGAGTAGATGATCCAGTCGTTGGCCAGCAGGCCGGGCGGCGGTTTGTCGATGACGGCCTGGATCTTGGACCGGAAGCTGAGGAGCGTGGGCAGCCCCCGCAACGAATTCACCCGCATTCCGAGATAAATGACGACGAGGTCGGGATAACCCGACAAATCGACGGTGTGCCGCTCCATGTCCCCCTCCGCACCGGCCATGCTGATACTTAGCCAGTTAATGCAGTGTGCAAAAAGTTCCGGTTTCGTCAAGAAACCGGCTCTCCGAGATGTGGTTGGATGCTGAAGAGGATGGGGCGGACACCGCCCTTGGGCGAATGATCGAGTGATGGCCAGCATGCCGGCGAGGGCGGCTGGCCGTTGCAGCCGGTATCAGGAGTGCCCGCGGGCTTCCGCTGCAAAAAGCTTGTAGGAGTGTGTGGCCTGTTCCGGCAGGGCCGTCCGCACCAATGCGGCGACGTACTTCACGTATTCCGTCGTCAGAACGCGGAAAGCGTCCGCATCCCTGATCCACGCGGTGCCGGTCAGAGGCGTGTTCACCACGGGATATGCCTTGAGTTCCGCGTTAGGCAGGATACGGCGCATTTCGAGCAGGCTGCGCGGCATGTGGTAGTTGTTCGTTACCACGATGATGCTGCGGAACGTGTTGGCGTTCGCCCACTTGGCGCTCTCCTCGGCATTGCCGATTGTATTGAGCGCGACGCGGTCGATGTCCACGCAGCAGTTGAACAGCGAGGTGTCTCCGCCGGTGACCCTGCTGAGATCGTTGACCCCTGCGGCCGGGTGTACGCCGCTGATGAGAAGCCGCTTGGCCTTTCCCGCCTTGAGCAGACTGAGGCCCGCATCGATGCGGGATGTGCCGCCGGTCAGCACCACGATGCCGTCCGCATCTGGGACTTCCGCGGGGGTTTCGAGGCTGGCGACGTGATCGACGAACACGAGGAATCCGGTCAGAAAGGCGAAGATGGCCAGACCGCAGATGGCAGTGCCGAGACGGCAAAGGGACCGCGCGCGGAGCCAGGCTCGCGATCTTTCGTCTACCCGAACATGTGCCATCTGAACCATGATGATATTTCTAACTCAAAATTCTAGCGGAGGGATAAGCGGCAACGGCCCCTGCGACAAAAATCGTTACACGCTGATTTGCCATGTGAGCTTTCGACCCGGTTAAGCCTCGATCCGCCGCAGATAGGTTATAACCGTAAAATGCGATGTAACCGCGGCAAGGATGGCGATAAGCACGACGATGATCGCCACCCCGGCATAACCGGACGCGCCGATGGAGAAGTTCCCGAACAGGGCCGAGGCCTGGTCGCCTTCCGGCGTTCCGAGGTTGCGGGAGGACCACCAGGAAAAAGCTACGAACACGATGACTGCGGCGATGCCTCCGCCGATGGCGCCCCGCAGGCCCGAGACGAGGAAATGGCGCCTGAATTCCCGCGCGATGAACGGCGCTTGCGCCCCTACGAAATGAAGCACCTCGATGACATGGAGATTGCCTGCCATGGCCCCGCGCGTGGCGAAAATGACGGTAAGCGCGGTCGCCGACAGCATGAGAGCGAGGACTGCCACGCCGATGGTGACGGTCGTGTTGGCCATGGCCACCAGCCGGTCCACCCAGGTCCGGTGATCGTCGAGGATCGCTTGGGGCACCGTCTGCTTCAGTTCCTCGCGCATGGACTCGAAGTCCGGCGGCGAGGTCGGGTCGATCGTCACGATGACGAGGCGCGGCACGGGCAGCGTTTCAAGGTCCAGTCCCGATCCGAGCCACGGCTCCAGCAGGCGTGCCGTTGCCGCCAGGTCAACGATCGTGGCCGAACGCACGCCCGCATAGGTCGAGGCGACCCGCTGGGCTTTCGCCAGAGCCTCCTCCATGTCGAAATCGTCACCCGGCTTGATCTGGATGGTAGCCTCTCGCGAGATCTGCGTCTGCCAGGTCGTGGCTGTGTCGCGCACCAGCGTGACGGCCCCGAGCGTCAGGCATGAAAGAAAGGTCATGATGGCGATGACCAGCACCATTGCGCGCGATGCCACGTTGTCGCGCGGCACGATCGGGCTTTGCGTGCGGCCGAACTGCCGCGCGGCGCGACCGGCGAGCCCGCCGCCGATGATGCGGATTTGGCTGAGGAATCCCGTGCGGCGGACCGAGCTAGTCATAGATTTCCAGCCTTCCCTCGGACAGGACCATGCGTCGCGCGTCCACCTGGTCCATCAGGCCCAGGTCGTGGGTGGCGATCACCACCGCGGTTCCCATGCGGTTGAGCTCGATGAACAGGCGGAGGAGCCGGCGCGCCAGCAGAGGATCCACGTTACCGGTGGGCTCGTCCGCCAGCAGGATCCGGGGCTGTTCGACCAACGCCCGGGCGATGGCCGCGCGCTGTTTCTCTCCGCCCGACAGCACCTGCGGGTAGACGTGCATCCGGTCGCCGAGACCCACCCATTTCAGGAGCTCGATGACATCGTTGCGATAGGTGGATTCGTCGCGTCCGCGCACGCGCAGCGGCAGCGCGACGTTCTCGTAGGTGGTGAGGTGGTCCAGCAACCGGAAGTCCTGGAACACCATGCCGATGTTGCGGCGAATCAGCGGGAGTTCTTCCCGCGTGATACGCGAGCGGTCCTTGCCGAAAATGGTGATCAGCCCGCGCGTCGGCTTGAGCGACATGAACAGCAGGCGCAGCAGGGTCGTCTTGCCGGTGCCCGACGGCCCGGTCAGAAACTGGAACGAACGCTCCGGGATGCGGAAGGAGATGTCTCGAAGGATCTCCGGGCCCATCCCGTACCTGAGGCCTACATTCTCGAAACGTATCACGGAAACGCCATCAATCCGGTTCTGGCTGCAGCAATTGCCTGAAGCCGTTGTTGGGACATTCGGCCCTTATGGTTAACGTCCGCTTAACACGGCGGACAGGTCCCCGAAAGAACCATGCGGCCTTCGCCTGCATCCGGCGCGCCAGCTGATGCCGGGGCCGGGGAGAAATGTCGATGTTCATGCCGCGCTGACTTGTAAACCGTTGCCTTTTTGTGGCACCGCATTATCGCATAAGTATGGTGCAGAAAGTTCATGGAGGCTTTGGAGAGACATGGCTGTAGTTCGCGGCAAGGATATCGAGGTTCTGTATTCGGCCTCCATGATCGCCAGGCGCAATCTGGAGCTGGCAAAGCAGGTGGCTGAGCGCGAGTATGACAACCTGCTGGTCATTTCCATTCTCAAGGGCTCGTTCATCTTCGCCGCTGACTTGATCCGCGCCATGTATGACGCGGGCATCTCGCCCGAGGTCGAGTTCATGATGATCTCCAGCTATGGCGCCGGCACCACCAGCGGCGAGATCAAGGTTCTGCGCGACATCGACAACGATGTCGCGGGCCGTGACATTCTGCTCATCGACGACATCCTGGAATCCGGCAAGACGTTGAAGTTTGTCCGCGACCTGATGCTTTCGCGGGGCGCGAAGTCGGTCTCGATCGCGGTGCTTCTGGACAAGCGCAGCCGTCGCCAGACGGATATTGAGGCGGATCACGTCGGTTTCGAGTGCCCGGATTATTTCGTGGTCGGTTACGGTATGGACGTCGCCCACGCATTCCGCGAGCTACCGTTCGTCGGCGTTGTTCGCGGCGATGCTTAACGGAATCTGGACGGCATTAACGGTCGCTAAAATCTAGAGAAATCAGGATATTACGCCGTCCCGGGATCACGGATGCGGAAGCGACGGCAGCTTCCGGCGGGGGATGTCCACCGCGCAACCGTTTGTTCACTTTGCCAGTTCAGCGAACCGTAACGTGTAGGTGCGAAGGTCCGCTCATGGCTAAGTTACTTGTTGTCGAAGACGATATCTCTGTACGCTCCTTCGTGGCTCGCGCGCTGATTGCCTCCGGATTTACGGTAGAGACAGCGGAAGACGGGCTCGACGGGTTGAACAAGATCATGGAAGCAGCAGGCGCCTATGACCTGGTGCTTTCCGATATCCGCATGCCCGCGATGGACGGCATCGAGATGGCCCGCCACGTTGCCAAGGCCTTCCCGCATCTGCGGCTGATGCTGATGACCGGCTATGCCGACCAGCGCGAGAGGGCGGTGGAGCTGGACGGCACGGTTCGCGCGGTCGTCAACAAACCCTTCACACTGATGGAACTGCGCGAGCGCGTGTCGCAGGTGCTGGCGGCTTGAGAATTTGCCGGGCGGGAAGGGGAACCGCGTCCCGTTCCGGGCCATTGCCATGAGCCCTGCGCCCGGAGGAAGAAACCCCGCCCATCCGTTGGACGGCGGGGGCAAGGTCTTACCCTTCTGCGTCGGCCGGTGCCGCGCTTTTCTCCTGCACGACCTGGCGCCCGAAGTCGGGGGCGGCCACGTCCTGGCCGGCATCGATGATTGATCGCCGGATCGCGCGCGTGCGGGTGAACAGGTTGAACAGCGTCTCCCCGTCGCCCCAGCGGATCGCGCGTTGCAGCGCCGACAGATCCTCCGAGAACCGCGCCAGCATCTCCAGGATCGCATCCTTGTTGTGCAGGCAGATGTCTCTCCACATGGTCGGGTCGGATGCCGCCAGTCGCGTGAAATCGCGGAAGCCGGACGCGGAATATTTGATCACCTCCGACTGGGTGACTGTCTCCAGATCATCCGCCGTGCCGACGATGTTGTAGGCGATGATGTGCGGCAGGTGCGAGACGATCGCCAGAACCTTGTCGTGATGGTCGGGGTCCATGGTATCGACGCGCGAGCCGCAGGCTTCCCAGAAACGGCTGAGTTTCTGCACCGCCTCGTCGCTCGCCCTGCCGATCGGCGTGAGGATGCACCAGCGGTTGCGGAACAGCTCGGCGAAGCCGGCGTCCGGGCCCGAATGCTCCGTGCCAGCGATGGGATGGCCGGGCACGAACTCGATGGTATCGGGCAGGACCGGCGCCATCTGCTGGATGACCGAACGCTTGGTCGAACCCACGTCGGTGACGATCGCGCCGGGCTTCAGCGCCGGCGCGATTTCGGCGGCGACCTGGCCGCAGGCGCCCACGGGCACGCACACGATGACGAGATCTGCGTCGCGAACCGCCTCTGCAGCACTGGAATAATAGTCGTCGCCAAGGTTGAGCTCCCGCGCGCGGTTCAGCGTTTCCTCGCGGCGGGTGTTGACGATGATCGTATTTGCCAGGTTTTCGCGGCGGATCACGCGCGCCAGCGAAGAGCCGATAAGGCCGATGCCGATCAGCGCGACCTTATTGAAGAGGGGTTCACTCACAAATCACCTGTTCAGGAATTCGCGCAGCGCGTCCACCACGCCGCGGTTTGCTTCTTCCGGTCCGATTGTCATGCGAAGGGCGTTCGGGAAGCCGTAGCCGCGAACCTGGCGCAGGATGTAACCGCGCGAGCACAGGAACTCGTCCGCCTCCGCCGCCCGCTTGCCGTCCTGATCCGGAAAATGGATCAGCAGGAAGTTGGTGACGGACGGCGTCACGCGCAGGCCCAGCTTGGTCAGCTCCTCGGTCAGCCAGTCCTTCCACTTGAGATTATACTCCAACGCGTTCTGCACGTGGGCACGGTCGCGCATCGCCGCAGCGCCCGCCTCGATGGCAAGCGCGTTGACATTGAACGGGCCGCGCACGCGGTTGAGCGCGTCGATGACATGCGCCGGGCCGTAAAGCCAGCCGATACGCAGGGCGGCGAGGCCGTGGATCTTCGAGAACGTGCGGGTCATCACCACGTTGTCCCACGAGGATACCAGCTCGAGGCCCGCCTCGTAATCGTTCTTGCGGACGTATTCCGCGTAGGCGGCATCGATCACCAGCAGCACGTTCTTCGGCAGTCCGGCATGCAGCCGGCGCACTTCCTCGGCCGGAATGTAGGTGCCGGTCGGGTTGGCGGGGTTGGCGAGGTAGACGAGCCGGGTCTTGTCCGTCACGGCCGCAAGGATCGCGTCCACGTCCACCGTCTCGTTTTTCTCCTTCACGACCACGGGCACGCCGCCTGCCGCCATGATCTGGATCTTGTAGACCAGGAAGCCGTGCTCGGTGATGATGCCCTCGTCGCCGGGCTGCAGATAGGTATGCGCCAGGAGTCCGAGCAGTTCGTCGGAACCGTTCGAGCAGATGATGTTGGCCGGGTTGAGGCCGTGTACTTCCGCGATGGCATCGCGAAGCTTGCGCGCGTCGCCGTCCGGATAGATCTCCAGACGGTCCGTTACCGCGGCGATGGCCTCCCTCGCCTTGGGGGAGGGCCCAAGCGGCGTTTCGTTGGACGAAAGCTTCCAAACCTTCGCCACGCCCTCGACAGTTTCCCTGCCTGGCACGTAGGCGGCGATATCCATGACACCCGGTCGGGGTTGCGGACGGTCAAGTGTATTCATCATCAGATCCATTGCTTCGGCGCCAATGCTTTATCCCATCAAATTCGTTGACGCAAAGGGGTTCCGGCTCTAAAGGAAGGACGTTCCGTGGTGATTTGGCCGGTCGGCTTGCAGCCACGTTAAATAAGTTGCTAAAGGACCGATCTGCGTTCCGTGACCGGCAATTGTTTCAACAATGCCGGTTTTTTTGTTTCCGGCGAACGGCAAGCGTATGGAACAGTCAAGAGTAAGAACCGCACGCGACGAAGCGAATTCGCCGTCCAGTCTGCTGGTGAAGTTTGGTGAAGACAAGCCGCTGAGGCTGGAGTCGGGGGCTATTCTGTCCCCTTTTCAGATTGCCTATCAGACGGTGGGTGAGCTGAACGCCGATCGGTCGAATGCGATCCTCATCTGCCACGCGCTCACCGGTGACCAGCATGTGGCGAACACCCATCCGGTGACCGGCAAGCCCGGCTGGTGGGAGATGCTGGTCGGCCCCGGCAAGCCCATCGACACCAACCGCTTCTTCGTCATTTGCTCGAACGTCATCGGCGGTTGCATGGGCTCCTCCGGCCCGGCGACGGTCAATCCGGCGACGGGCAAGGCTTATGGCCTCGACTTTCCCGTCATCACCATCGGCGACATGGTGCGCGCCCAGTCCATGCTCGTGGATTGCCTCGGCATTGACCAGCTTCTTGCCGTCGTTGGCGGCTCGATGGGCGGCATGCAGGTGCTGGAATGGGCCCACAGTTTCCCGGAGCGGGTGCGCAACGCAATTCCGATCGCCACCGGCGCGCGCCACACGGCGCAGAACATCGCCTTCCACGAAGTGGGTCGCCAGGCGGTCATGGCCGATCCCGATTGGTGCGGTGGCGACTACATTGCGCAGGGACGCCACCCGGCCAAGGGCCTTGCCGTCGCCCGCATGGGCGCGCATATCACCTATCTGTCGGAGGCGGCCCTCCACCGCAAGTTCGGTCGCAATCTGCAGGACCGCAACCAGATCACCTTCGGCTTCGACGCCGATTTCCAGATCGAGAGCTATCTGCGCCACCAGGGTTTCACCTTCGTGGACCGGTTTGACGCCAATTCCTACCTCTATCTCACCCGCGCGATGGACTACTTCGATCTTGCCGCGGAGCACAACGGCCGCCTGGCCGATGCGTTCAAGGGCACGAAAACCCGGTTCTGTGTGGTCTCCTTCACCAGCGACTGGCTGTTCCCGACCGAGGAAAGCCGCATGGTTGTCCACGCTCTGAACGCCGCCGGCGCCTCCGTGTCCTTCGTTGAGATCGAATCCGACAAGGGTCACGATGCCTTTCTGCTGGATGAGCCCGAGTTCCACGCGGCCGTCCGCGGCTTCATCAATGCGGCAGCCCGTCAGATGGGGATCGGCGAATGAGCGTGAACACTGAACCCCGCGTTGACTTCCGCGTTATCGCCGACCTGATCAGTCCCGGCTCCCGGGTCCTCGATATCGGCTGCGGCGATGGCGAGCTTCTGGAATTGCTTGCGCGCGACAAGCAGGTGGACGGGCGCGGCCTGGAGATTTCCCAGCGTGGCGTGAACCAGTGCGTTGCCCGTGGCCTGTCGGTCATCCAGGGCGATGCCGACCACGATCTGCAGTACTACCCGGACAAGGGCTTCGACTACGTCATCCTGTCCCAGACGCTGCAGGCGACCCGCAACCCAAGGCATGTCCTGGATGAGCTGCTGCGGATCGGCGAGCGGGCCATCGTCTCCTTTCCGAACTTCGGCCACTGGCGCGTGCGCTTCTCGTTGCTGCTCAAGGGCCGCATGCCCGTGACAAAGGAGCTGCCTTACTCCTGGTACGACACGCCGAACATCCACTTCTGCACCATCCGCGACTTCGTGGAACTGTGCGATGAAGTGGGCGCGAAGGTTGAAAGCGCGGCGGCGCTGGATGCCAATGGCTCCAAGATCGGCTTTTCGATGCCCTGGTGGTTCTGGAACTTCTTCGGCCAGCAGGCGATCTTCCTGCTCCGGCGCTAGACTAGGTTGGGGTGCGTCCGGCCACCGGTTTCAGCCCCTGGGTTGCCGTCTGCGGCGTCAGCACGGGCATGAGTGCCCGCCGTGCCCGCTTGGCCGTCGCGGGAACGCCTTGGTAAAGCCTCTTCTCCGCCTCGACAATAAGGACGCCTGCGAAGAGCGGCCACATGCGCTTTCCCGCCTTGGCGAGCAGCGGCTGCATCCTGAGCAGCCACCGGCGTTCTGAGGGGGGAAAATGCAGGCTGTCGGCCCAGATGGTGGGGGTGAAATTCGCCTCCCGCAGCAGATCGGTGAGCTGCCGGCGCGAATAGGGTTGGCCATTGCCGAACGGCGTGTGCTCGAATCGGGCCCACAGGCCGCGGCGGTTTGGCACGACGATGACCAGCCGCCCGCCCGGCGCCAGCACCCGCCACGCTTCCAGCAGCATCTGCTCCGGGTTTTCCGCGTGTTCCAGCGCATGCACCATCAGGATGCGGTCCACCGCCGCGTCGGGAAGCGGCAGGTCGTCCTCGTGCACGAGCGCGGAGAGGGAAGGTCCATGTGAGGGCCAGCGGATCGCCCCCTGCCGTGCAGGCATGAAGGCGAACACGCGCTCCGCGTCCTTCCCCAGCCGTTCGAGCCAGGGCAGGGCGTAGCCGAGGCCCACCAGCCTCTCTTCCGGAAGCTTGCTCCAGATTCCGGCAAGCGCCGAACCGATGGACCGTTCGACCAGGTTTCCCAGCAGGCTTGTGTAGAAGGAGCGGAATTCAACGATGTCTGCGTTCATGCCCGGACGGTAAGCATCGGCTCCGCTTTCCGCAAGATGGGCCGGCCCTGCGGCATTCGACCCTAGCCTTGTCCGCCTCCGATCATGTTGAATGCGTCAAGGTGATTCCGTTTCGTTTCGGGATGCTCTAGCCTGTTGTGCAATAAAGAGGAGGTGGGTGCGCAATGCTCGAAGTTCATCAGTTCATGTGCCGCACGGACAATTTCTGTGTTCTGCTGCGGGACAGTGAGACGGGGGCTACGGCCCTCGTGGATGCGCCGGAGGAGGGGCCGATCCTGCGTGCCATTGAGGAGACGGGCTGGCAGCCGCCGTCGCTGCTTCTTGTCACCCACCATCATTTCGATCACGTGGAAGCAGACCTCGCACTGAAGGCGCGCTTTGGCCTGAGCATCGTCGGCCCCGCCCGCGAGGCGGAGAAGATCCCCGGTATCGACCGCTCGGTACGGGAAGGAGACTCGGTGCGGCTGGGCCGTTCGGAGGCGCTAGTCCTCGAGACGCCGGGCCACACCGCCGGCCATGTCAGCTACTATTTCGCCGATGCGGGCATCGTCTTCACGGCCGACACCCTGTTTGCGCTTGGCTGCGGCCGGCTGTTCGAGTGCCCGCCGCCCGTCATGTACCAGTCGCTGAAGAAGCTGGCTGCTCTCCCGCCGGAGACGGTCGTCTACTGCGGCCACGAATATACGCTGTCCAACGCCCGTTTCGCGCTGACGGTGGACCCGGGCAACCCCGCGCTCCAGGAGCGGGCCCGGAAGATCGAGGCCTTGGTGCAGGAGGGCAAGCCGACGCTCCCCACGACGATCGGTGAGGAACTCGCCACCAACCCGTTCCTGCGCTGGCATGATCCGGACATCCGCCGGAACCTTGGCATGGAGAACGCGCCTGATGAGGACGTTTTCGCCGAGATCCGCCGGCGCAAGGATGTGGCCTAGTCCCGCTGAACTTGTGGGAGATCAGGTTCTCTCTCAAGCAAACCAGTCACTTGGCCCCCGACAAGATGCTGCCAGAAGGGGGGCGGCGCGAAGCGCGGGGACAGAACGACCGCGCTTTACTCCGCCGGGGTCGGTGCCTTGGCGCGCGGCCGTAGGATGATGTTCTTGGCCGCGAGTGCGGCGCCGCCGGTGATCAGCAGGCAGGCGATGAGCAGGTTGAGCGTCGGCTCCGCCCGTCCGGCCGCGATCAGCAGCAGCGTCGACAGCATGGGAATGATGTAGCTCGCCGTGCCGATGAGCTGGATGTTGCCGTGCTTCACGCCATAGTCCCAGGTGAAGAAGGCAGCACCCAGAGGAAACACGCCCATCAGCACCACCGCTGTCCACTCTCCTGTGGTGGCTGGCCATACGGTCTCCTCGAGGAGGATATGGCACACGGCTGAAAGAATGGCCGTCGCCCCGCAGAACCAGGTCACCGTGCTGGTCGGCACTTCGCCGAAGCGCCGCGACAGCAGCGAATAGCTGGACCAGAACAGCGCGGCTGTGGCCGCCGCCGCATATCCGAGCGCGTAGCGGCTCTCGAAGGCGAGCCCCCCGTCCTTGGCGACGATCAGGGCCGTGCCGCACAGCCCCGCCGCCGCGCCCGCGATGTGGTGCCAGCCGAGCCGCTCGCCCGGCATCAGCGCCGAGCCCAGCACGATCAGAAGCGGCCAGAGGTAGGAGATGAGGTTGGCCTCGACCGCCGGAGCGTTCTTGAGCGCCGTGAAATAGAGGAAGTGGTAGCCGAACAGGCCCGCGATGCCGACCAGCCAGGCCATTGGCGGGATTCGGGTGTTCTGCCGGAATGAGGGGAACATGATCTGCGCGAGGATGCCGACCGCCGTTCCGATCGCGAAGGCGATGGCCGACAGCTGAAAGGGCGGCACCGACCCGGACAGGGCGGTGAGCATGGCGAGCGGCGCCCACATGGCGAAGGTCGAAAGACCGATCAGTGTCGCGCGGATCATATGGATGTCCCCCGGAAGGCTGGATTCTTGTCAGGCAGGCCGGGCCCTCACGTGAACGGGCCCGATTTTCGTACCAATACTGGCTTCCACGGGAGAATAAAGCCTCTGATTGCCGAGTCGCGCGAAACCGATGCGGATTTTTGCCCTGTCGCGCAGATGCTTGATGGTGGAATGGTTGGGCCGATACCCGCCCACGGGTACGAACTTGGCGATGCAGGTCACTTCCGCCCCGCTGAACTGTTCGCGCGGCGGCGCCGGTTGCAGCACCAGGTCGATCCGCGCCTCGCCGTCATAGACCCGGACGGTTCGGTTGCAGACCTGCTCGCGGCTGGCCGCCGGCAGCAGCAGCGCCGAAAGCGGGTCGCTTACACCCACCAGATGCTCCTCCTTGAGCTCCACCCAGTCCGCGTGTTTCCGGAGAGGCGGTTCGTTGACCGTGTTTGCCACCTTCCCGCCGTTGAACCGGATCCGCGTGAGCTGTTTCTTTTTTCCGCTGACGTAACTTAGCGTGTAGTCCTGCGGCTGACTTTCGCCGCCATTGAACCGTCCGGTCACCGAAATGGTCCCGTCGGTCTTGTCGAAGATACGGGCAAGCCCTGCGCTCGCGAATGAGCCCGAAATGGCGAAGCCTGCCTCGTTGATCCGGCTTTCGAGCACGGCGCGGGCGATCGGCAGCCCGAGCACCGACACGTCGTAGCGCACGCGCTGCGTCTGCGTTTCTGCCAGTGCGCCGGTGATGGTGGCGCCGAGTGCAAGCAATCCCAGAATTGCCTTGCTGAAATCCATCCAGGTTCTCCGCTGTTATCGAACCGGACGATGATTTCTCCGGTCAATTCTGGCCGTTCTATGGGGATTTGCCCGGCCGAAGTCTGCCCGGAGCTTGACCTGCTGTTGAAATATCTCTAAGGAAGCCCGGTTCCACGAGGCTTGGCCTTCGGTGGGCGGTTCGCGCCTGCTTGGGGGCTGACCCGAAAGATAAGGTAGAAAAATATGTCTCGCGCTTGTGAACTGACCGGCAAGGCCGTGATGAGCGGCCACAATGTGAGCCACGCCAACAACAAGACGAAGCGTCGCTTCCTTCCGAACCTCTGCGAAGTGACCCTGATGTCTGAGGCTCTGGGCAGGAGCTTCCGTCTGCGCGTTTCCGCTGCTGCGCTTCGCTCGGTCGAGCATCGTGGCGGCCTGGACGCCTTCCTGCTGAAGGAGAAGTCCAACAACCTGTCGCAGCGTGCTCGTCTGCTCAAGAAGCAGATCCAGAAGAAGCTCGCCGAAGACGCATCTGCGTCCGCCTGATTTCCAACTTGAGAGCGGGCTTTGCCCGCTCTCACTGGTTCCATCACCCAGGATAAAAAAATGAAATCCAATAGCCCAGTCTGGCCCTTCATGGTGGCCATGGCGGTTGTGGTAACCGCTTCCAACTTCCTCGTTCAGTTTCCCTTCGAACACTTCGGTTTGGGCGAAATCCTCACCTGGGGCGCCTTCACCTATCCCGTAGCCTTCCTGATCACCGACCTGACCAACCGCACGTTCGGCGTCCGGGCTGCCCGGCAGCTCGTGATGATCGGCTTCGTGCTGGCCTTCGGCATCTCGATGTGGCTTGCGAGCCCGCGCATTGCGCTGGCCTCTGGCACCGCTTTCCTGCTCGCGCAGCTGCTTGACGTGTTCATTTTCGACAAGCTGCGGGGCTCCACGTGGTGGCGTGCTCCGTTCATCTCGAGCTTCTGTGGCTCGGTTCTGGACACGATCGTCTTCTTCGGCGTGGCCTTCGCGGCTCCCTTTGCCTTTCTCGACACGAGCCTTGGCGTGGAAGACGGCTCCCTGCCGTTCCCGGTGCCGTTCTGGGGCTTCGGTCCGGAGGTTCCACTCTGGGTTTCCCTGGCGGTGGGTGACTTCACCGTGAAGATCGTCATGGCCCTTATGATGCTGGTGCCCTACGGCGCGCTGTTGTCCATCTTCCAGCCGCTCCGTTCCACCAAGCCGGTGGCCTGAGGTCGCAGGCCCACAGCCTGGACAGAGACCACAAAGCCCGTCCTTTCCCGTATGGAGCCGCAGGGGCGGGCTTCTTCTATTCGCCGGTGTAGCGGAACTCGAGATAGACCGTCCGCTGGAAGAACGCCTGGTTGTCGTCGGATATCAGCGAGACCATGAGCGACCCGTCGGGCGCGCGCCACACGTCGAGCCCCTCCATGTTGTCGATGTAGTATCCCATGTCCGCTTCGAGGATCACCGGGCCGTCTGCAACGGCTCCGGGGTGGATTGAGCTCACCGGAATACGCCGCAGCCGCATGGCCAAGCCGCCAAGCAGCGAGAACCGCCGTTCCAGCAGCAGCAGGTCGCCATTGGGCAGGAACGCGGCGTCCGTGGGATCGTAGCCGCTGTCCCGCCTGACCGTGAAGATGCCTTTGCGCGGGCCCTCGAGAATGGCCGCGAAGGCGTTGCCGTTCTTGTCGATGCTTTGCTCGGTGATGACCACCAGCGCCCCTGCGAGGGGACTCTTCTCCGGCGCAAAAGCGAGGGCCTCGAAGCCGCGGTTGCGCCGCAACTCCCTCCGTGGAATCAGCGGATTGATGTCCCGAAGGGGCTTGATGGGGCGGCCGCTCCCGTCGATGGCGAACTCGACGATCCGGTGCGTGTACTCGAACCCGACCACGGCTTTCGAGCCACGCACTGCGAAGGATTCGGCATCGGCCATGTGTTTCGGCTCGTCCGGCTTCTTGATGCCCGGAATGGGTTCGAGCGTGAAATTGCTGAAGCCGGCCGGCCGGAACGATGCGTCCCGTTCGATGGTCGCTGTGAACCACAGGCCGGTGTCGGTAATGCCGGCGATCCGCCGCCCGGTATCGAGGAATCGGAAGCCCGAGAACGAACCGAAAGCGGAATCGTTTGACGTGAGCGCCAGCCCGCCGGCAAATTCGAGCGGACCGAACCGGCTTTCGGCGGAGCCATGGCGGAAGGTCTGGATGATCCTGGCGCGGACATCAAGGTTTGCCTGGCTGTCGGCCATGCTGGTCGCAGACGCGACTACCGCTCCGGCCAGGATGAGCAGCGGCGGAAGAAGGCGTCGGGCGAACATGCGCGTCAACTGGCCTTGAGCAGCCTCCGGGATGCTGCCCGCCGTCCGCGCTTGCTTTCCTCCTCGAAGAGTGCCGCAAGCTGCTCGGTCATGGCGCCGGCCAGTTCCTCGGCGTCGACGATCGTCACCGCGCGGCGGTAGTAGCGCGTCACGTCATGGCCGATGCCGATGGCGATGAGTTCCACGGGCGACCGCGTCTCGATCAGTTCGATCACCGACCTGAGATGCCGCTCCAGGTAGTTGCCGGGGTTCACCGACAGCGTGGAGTCGTCCACCGGTGCGCCGTCCGAGATCATCATCAGGATCTTGCGCTGCTCGGGACGCGCGACCAGACGCTGGTGCGCCCACAGCAGGGCCTCGCCGTCGATATTTTCCTTGAGCAGGCCCTCGCGCATCATCAGACCGAGATTGCGCTTGGCGCGCCGCCAGGGCATGTCCGCCGACTTGTAGATCACATGGCGCAGGTCGTTGAGGCGACCGGGATTGGCCGGCTTGCCGTCCTTGAGCCACTTCTCGCGGGACTGGCCGCCCTTCCAGGCGCGCGTGGTGAAGCCGAGGATCTCGACGCGCACGCCGCAGCGCTCCAGCGTCCGCGCAAGGATGTCGGCGCAGGTGGCGGCGACAGAGATCGGCCGCCCGCGCATGGAGCCGGAATTGTCGATGAGCAGCGTCACCACGGTGTCACGGAAGTTGGTGTCCTTCTCCCGTTTGAACGATAGCGGCTGCATCGGGTCGATGATGAGGCGGGGTAGGCGGGCGGTGTCCAGCACGCCCTCCTCAAGATCGAATTCCCAGGACCGGTTCTGCTGCGCCATCAGGCGGCGCTGCAGGCGGTTGGCAAGCCGTCCCACCACGCCCTGCAGGTTGGCCAGCTGCTTGTCCAGATAGGCGCGCAGGCGGTCGAGCTCCTCTTCATCGCAGAGGTCTTCGGCAGCGACGACTTCATCGAATTCCGTCGTGTAGCGCTTGTAGTCGAGTTCCGCGACGGCCTGGTCGAACGGATTGTCCGGCCGCCGTGCCTCGCCGGCATTTTCCTCGTCGAGGTCGGGATCCATCACCTCTTCGGAGGTGGTGGTGGCAGCCTCGCTTTCGCCGGCCTCGATTTCTTCGCCGGCCTGGTCGGCTTCCTCGGCCTGGGCCCGTTCGCCCTGGCTCTGGTCCTCGGTGCCTTCGTCTTCGTCGTTTTCGCCCTTGGGATCGTCGCCGTCCTGCTCCTCCTCGGAGTCGAGGTCCTGCTCCTCCAGCTCCTCGCCGAGCTCGATGGAGCTGAGCAGCTGACGGACGAGGCGTGCGAAGGCGTCCTGATCCTCGATCGCGTTCGCGAGCTGGTCGAGATCCTTGCCGGCCCGTTCCTCGATCCATTCGCGCCAGAGATTGACCAGCTTCTGGCCGCTGCGCGGCACGGGATCACCGGTGAGCCGCTCGCGCACCATCAGCGCGATGGCGTCGGCCAGCGGCGCTTCCGCGCGGTCGGTCACTTCCGCCAACGGCGAATGCGCATAGCGCTCTTCAAGCATGGAGGCGATGTTGTGCCGAACACCGAGCATCGCCCTGCTGCCGATGGATTCCACGCGGGCCTGTTCCACGGCGTCGAAGATCGCGCGCGCCTGATCGCCCTGCGGTGCGAGCTTCGCATGCAGGCTTTCGTCGTGGCAGGCCCGGCGCAGCGCCATGGCATCACCGGTTCCACGCACCACGGCGATTGCCTCGGGCGTGGGCTTCTTGCCAAGTTCCGGCAGCCGCACGTGCTTGCCCACGAGGGCAGGACGGTCCTTGGTGAAGGTGACGTCCAGCTCGTTGCTGCCGGCGACCGCACGGACCGTAACGGCAAGCGCCCGCTTCATCGCGTCGAGCGACGCGGCCTGCTGCAGAGCGGGGGTGCGGTTGCTGTGGCTACTCACGAAGGAGAACTCCGGCAGTTTCGCCATTCTGGGGCGGCGTCGTGGGCCCGGTCCGGAACGGCGTGGGTTGGTTCATGGCCGCGGATGCTTCAGCGGGAGCGCCCGTCGACCATTGTCGGGTTGAGGCTCTGTGGATCGACGCCGTCCAGGCAGCGGAGGTTGACGGCCACCATGCGGCGTCCGTCCGGCAGCTCGCCGCGCGAGAATGACTCCATGCCGCAGACCGAGCAGAACAGATGCGCGATCGTCCGGGTGTTGAAGCGGTACTCGGTCAGCTTGTCCTCGCCGCTTTCCAGGACGAAGTTCTGCTCCGGCGTGAAGGCCAGGATGCTGCCACGCTTCGTGCAGTAGGAACAGTTGCACGTGACCGGGTTCGACAGGTCGACCTCGACCCTGAACCGGACCGCGTTGCAGTGGCAGCCTCCCTGGTACTGCATTGTGCAGCCTCCTCCGACCTCAGCTCAAGACGACGTTGGCGGCCGACTCCGGCAGCTCCTCGCCAAAGGCGCGCTGGTAGAACTCGGCCACGATCGGGCGCTCCAGCTCGTCGCACTTGTTCAGGAACGTCAGGCGGAACGCGAAACCGACGTCGCCGAAGATCTCGGCGTTCTCGGCCCACATGATCACCGTGCGCGGGCTCATGACCGTCGACAGGTCGCCGTTCATGAAGGCGGAGCGGGTCGTGTCGGCAACGCGCACCATGCGGCTGACGATCTCACGGCCTTCCTCGTTCTGGTAATGCTTGGCCTTTGCCTGAACGATCGCCACTTCCTTGTCGTGCGGCAGGTAGTTGAGCGTCGTCACGATCGACCAGCGGTCCATCTGCGCCTGGTTGATCTGCTGCGTGCCGTGGTAGAGGCCGGTAGTGTCGCCGAGGCCGACGGTGTTGGCCGTCGCGAACAGGCGGAATGCCGGATGCGGGCGCAGCACGCGGCTCTGGTCGAGCAGCGTCAGTCGGCCGGACGATTCCAGCACGCGCTGGATCACGAACATCACATCCGGGCGGCCGGCGTCATACTCGTCGAACACCAGCGCGATGTTGTTCTGGTAAGCCCACGGCAGGATGCCGTCGCGGAATTCGGTGACCTGCTTGCCGTCCTTCAGTACGATGGCGTCCTTGCCGACCAGGTCGATACGGCTCACGTGGCTGTCGAGGTTCACGCGCACGCAGGGCCAGTTGAGGCGCGCGGCCACCTGCTCGATGTGTGTGGACTTGCCGGTGCCATGGTAGCCGGTCACCATCACGCGCCGGTTGTAGGCAAAGCCGGCCAGAATGGCGAGGGTGGTCTGGGGATCGAACAGGTAGTCCGGGTCCAGGTCCGGAACGTAGGGATCGGCCGCAGAATAGGCTGGCACCACCATGCTTGAGTCGAAGCCAAACACTTCCCGCACCGAAACAGTCGTATCCGGCAGATTAGAGATGTCGCGGTCGATCTTGTTCATCATTCCTCCGCGCGCGCGAAACCGGCGTCCGCGCCGCCATTAGGTTGTCTCAGACGGTCTCATAACAGAGACCAGGGCTAACAGTAACCCGATTGTTTGAGAAGACGGTAAGCCTGCAAAACGTCGCGCAGACGGGCCTCCGATCTCCTGTCTCCCCCATTCGCATCCGGATGATGGAGCTTCACCAACTGTTTATAGCGAGCCTTGATCTCCGCGCCAGTGGCTTTGGCGTCCAATCCAAGCGTTTCGAGTGCTTTTGCCTCGAGCGGCTTGACCATTCGGCCGGCCCGGGCCTGTTGGTAGTATCCGTGATTGCTGAAGAGGTTGAACGGATCGCCGATCCGGCGGAAATGGCCTGCATTGCCGGAACGGAAGGGCGCGAAATCCGGCGCCGCCTGGCCGCCCGCGTTGGAGCCGAACTTCCAGGTGGGGCGATGGCCCGTGAGAGCCTCCTTCTGGAAGCGCGCGATCTCGCTGTCCTTCAGACCCGAGAAATAGTTGTAATTCTTGTTGTATTCGCGGACGTGATCAAAGCAGAAAAAGAAATACTCGCCCTCCCGCTCGCGCCCGACCGGCGCGCGGTATGCCCCTTCGCCATCGCAACCATCCCACTGGCAGGGCCGCTGTCGTGGTTGGGTCGAGGGATCCGGCCGTATGCGGATTTTCTCGAAATATTTGGAATTGAGTTTCATTCCCTTCCAGAATCCAGCCAAATAAGCCTCAAGGTACCGCCTGACGGGGGCCTGAAACAAGAATTGACATTTCCCGTCATCAGTGCTTCGAGCGACGGTTCGGGTGCATACCTGCCGGCTCCCGCGGCCGCGCCCGGGAAAATGGTCCTGGGCAACGCGTCCCGCCGCGCGCGGCCCGTTGATGGTGCGGTCCACTCTGTTCAATATCCGATCCGCCGATACTCGCGGTCCGGCGGGCTTTGTGACAAGGTGGGATCGGCTGAGATATGGTATCAGGAGTGCGCTTTGTCCATACAGAAAGCGATCGAGGAAAAGCTGACCGCACAGTTCGCACCAGAGCGCCTGGAGGTGGTGAACGAGAGCCATCTGCATGCAGGCCACCATCACCATGGCCGTCAGGAAACCTTTGACGGCACCGGCGAGACACATTTCCGCGTCCGGATCGTCTCCCGCGTCTTCGAGGGCATGTCCCGGCTGGAGCGTCACCGCGCGATCAACAATGCGCTGGCCGAGGAACTGCAGCGGGGCGTCCACGCACTCGCCCTCGAACCCGCCGCGCCGGGCGAGCCCACCCGCTGGTAACCGCAGGCCGTCCTACCGCAGCTTCGCGCTTTCCTCGACGGAAATCGGGCGGATGCGCAGGCGGGTGATGCGGTTCTTTTCCCGCTTCATCACGATGAAGCGCTTGTCGAAGAAGGTGAAGGCCTGCTTCTCCTCGGGGATCGTCTGCGACTCGTGGATCACAAGCCCGGCGATGGTCGTGGCCTCGTCGTCGGGCAAATCCCAGTTGAGCGCGCGGTTGAGGTCGCGGATCGGCACCGAGCCCTCCACCACAATGGAGCCGTCCGCCTCCTGGCGCACGCCTTCCACCTCGACGTCGTGCTCGTCGGCGATGTCGCCGACGATTTCCTCGATGATGTCCTCCAGCGTGACCAGGCCCTGCACCTCGCCATATTCGTCGACGACGATGGCCATGTGCGCCTTGCGCCGCAGGAAAGCGTTGAGCTGCATGTGGACGCTGGTCGTGTCGGGGACGAACCAGGGTTTCGTGGCGATCCTGGTAATGTCGATGTTCTCGGCTCGGGGATCGGCGTGGAGCGCGCGCAGCAAGTCCTTTGTGTGCACGATCCCGATGATGTTCTCCGCGCTGCCACGCCAGACCGGCGTGCGCGTGTAGGGACTGCGCAACAGCTCCTCGACGACCGCCTTCGGATCGTCGTCCGCATTCACCGAACGCATCTTGGTGCGGTGGACCATCACGTCGGAGACCTCAAGCTCGCCCAGCTCGAGCAGCCTGCGGAGCAGGGGAACCTGATGTGCTTCGGGGCCCTGCTGCGATGCCGCCTTGTCCCATCCATCCGCTGTTTCGCTGTCGCCCTCTGCCGGCATGAGGAGTGGTGAGGCCGGCGAAGACTTTACGCCGGCGAGCTTGAGAAGCCCGCGCGTGAGTGTCGTTGCACCCGTGGCGAGGGGTCCGAGGACGGCCGAAAGGGTCTTCGTGACAACGCCGAACCGTCCCGCTGCCTTCTCCGGCCGCAAGAGTACGGCAGTCCGGGGCACGATTTCCCCAAACAGCACCAGCAGCACGGTCATAAGCAGCACTGCGTAGACGACACCCACCGGGCCAAAGACGGTCGTGAAGCCGAAAGTCGCGAGGGCTGCCGCTAGGACGAGGACGAACGTCTTGCCCAGGAGCAGGGCGCCTGCCACGCGGTCGCGCTCGGCAGTCTTCTCCGCTCCCGCGGCATCGGCGCTGCGGTAGGGCGTTCGTTTGCGGGATAGCGAGCTTGCGATCAGGCCGGCTTCGGCCGCCGACAGAAAGAATGCGAGAATGATCAGCGCCAGAACGGCGCCAGCCGTGACCGCAAGCCCCGTGATCATTGCTTCAGACTGTCCTCCAGGAACGCGAGAACTTCGGAAGCCGGAACATCCTTCGCTATGAAGGATTGTCCGATGCCCCGTGTCAGGATGAAGGTTAGCGCGCCGCGCGAGACCTTCTTGTCCTGCGCGATATACTCCAGCAGCCTGTCGGCGCCCGGCAGGCCACCCGGAATGTCCGAAAGCTTCGTGGGCAGCCCCACGGCCCTGAGATGCGCTTCGACGCGCTGGTAGTCGTCGGGGCTCGCCAGGTTGAGCCGCGCGGAGAACCGGTGGGCGAGCGCCATGCCGATCGCCACCCCTTCGCCATGTACGAGCCGTGAGCTGTCATATCCCGTCGCAGCCTCGAGCGCATGTCCGAAGGTGTGGCCGAGGTTGAGCAGCGCGCGGTCCCCGCTCTCGCGCTCGTCGCGGGCCACGACGTCGGCCTTCGCCCGGCAGGCTTCCGCGATGGCGTGCTCGCGCGCTTCACCCCCGGCAAAGACCTCCTGCCAGTTGGCCTCCAGCCAGGCGAAGAATTCCGGCCGGTCGATCAGGCCATACTTGACCGTCTCGGCATAGCCCGCGCGGAACTCGCGCGGCGGCAGCGTGTCGAGCACGCCGGTATCTGCCAGCACCAGTTTCGGCTGGTGGAAGACGCCGACCAGGTTCTTGCCGTGGGCGGTATTGATGCCGGTCTTGCCGCCGACCGACGAGTCGACCTGCGCGAGCAGGGTGGTCGGCACCTGCACGAAATCCATGCCACGCCGGACGATGCCGGCCGCGAAGCCCGAGAGGTCGCCCACCACGCCGCCGCCGAGCGCAATCACCACATCGCGCCGTTCGAGCCGGGCGGCGAGGATGGCGTCCACCACGGTTTCCAGCACCGGGAAGCTCTTGCTCTGCTCGCCCGCGGGCACGCGGATCGCCGTGCCCTGGATCCCGGCAGCCTTGAGACTTTCCTCGATCGTGGCAAGATGCAGCGCGGCGACGTTTGCGTCCGTGATGATGGCGGCACGCGCGCCGGGCATGCGTGCGGCGATTTCCTGGCCCGCCCGCTCCAGAAGGTTTCTGCCGATCAGGATGTCGTAGGCGCGCTCTTCCAGGCCCACGCGGATTGTTCTGGCGGTCGTCATTGTGGCTTTTTCTTCTTCCTCTTTCTTTTCCTCGGTGCGGGAAGGTGTTGCAGCAGACCGGCGATGACCTCCGCCGCGATCTGATCCTTGGAAACGTCGCGGGAGTGTATGGTGACGTCCGCCAGCGAATAGACGGGGCAGCGCGCCGCCATTAGCCGTTCCATGACCTCGCGCGGGTTTTCCGTGTTGAGCAGCGGGCGGTTCTGGCGCCTGGAAACCCGGTTCATCAGCGTTTCGATGTCCGCCTTGAGCCAGACCGACACGCCCCGCCGCTTGATGTTGTTCCTCGTGGTCTCGCTCATGAACGCGCCGCCGCCCGTGGAGATGACCTGCGGACCGTTGCGCAGCAGCCGTTCGATGACGCGCTCCTCAAGCGCGCGGAATTCCGGTTCACCGTAGGTGGCGAAAAGTTCCGGAATTGTCATGCGCGAGACTTTTTCGATCTCGTGGTCGCTGTCATGGAAGGGGAGATTGCACATCGCGGCCACCCGCCGTCCGATGACGGTCTTGCCGGCGCCCATGATGCCCACGAACACGATGCTCCGTCGGCCGAGTCGCTTGAGCAGACGGGCGGTGTCGGAAGGATCTTTTTCGGTCACGGCCGTCACCGGCGGGGTAGCGGTATCGAATGGCATTCTGCGTCAAGCGGCTGGTAACAATACGGGTATAATCTAGTGCTTCATCGACATCCATAAGCTGGTCGTCGGAAAACAGGAATAGGAAAACGCCACCTATGCCCACCCTTACCAGGCTCGTTGTTATCCTCTTCCTCCTGGCGTGCTGTATTTATGTGGTGATGTACGGACTGGCGGAGTTTGTCGAGCCAAGACGGGTTGAGACGATTCTCGATGTGCCGGTGGAGCAACTCCCATGAGTGGGTCGGGTGCGCAGATTGAAGCTTTTCTCGAGATGATGGCGGCCGAACGGGGCGCCAGCGACAACACGTTGCGCTCCTACCGGCGCGATCTCGAGGATGCGGAAGCCTTCTTTTCCGCGACGGGCGGCAGCCTCGTGAACGCGGGCACCGCGGGTATCAGCGCCTGGATCGCGGACATGGGCAAGCGCCATTTCGCCACCAGCACGGTGGCGCGCAAGACCTCCGCTGTGCGGCAGTTCTTCAAGTTTCTCTACACCGAGGGTGTACGTGGCGACGACCCCACCGGCCTGCTTGACACTCCGAAGAAGGTGCGGGCCCTGCCGAAGATCCTCTCGGAAAAGGAGGTGCGGCGGCTGCTGGACCGTGCGGAGGAGGAAGCCCGCGCAGCCGAGCCTGGCTCCTCCCAGCGTCTGGTGGCACAGCGGCTGTCCACGCTGCTGGAGCTGCTCTATGCGACGGGACTGCGCGTCTCCGAGCTGGTTTCTCTTCCCGTGACGGTGGCGAAAAGGGACGACCGTTTCTTCCCTGTGCGGGGCAAGGGCGGCAAGGAGCGTGTCGTGCCCCTGTCCGCGCGGGCGAAAAAGTCGATTGCTGCGTGGATGGAAGAGCGCGCGCGCCACCCTGGCATGGCGGATAGTCCGTTTCTTTTCCCGGCTGGCTCAAGGCAGGGCTATCTGCCCCGCCAGGTCTTTGCGCGGGAGCTGAAGCTGTTGAGTGCGCGGGCTGGCATCCCCACCGCCAAAACTTCGCCACATGTATTGCGTCATGCCTTTGCGAGTCATCTGCTGCAGAACGGCGCTGACCTGCGTGCGGTCCAGCAGCTGCTTGGACATACGGACATATCGACGACCCAGATCTACACGCATGTGCTGGAAAAACGGCTTCGGGACCTTGTGCAGAACAACCATCCGCTTGCCGATTAGTCGGTTGACCGCTATGTGAAACCGGACACTGGTTAGCCAGATACCAGGGCTGACCTCACGAATTCCTACCGATTTGGCGGGTTGATGTACAACTATCTGGATTTTGAAAAACCGGTTGCCGATCTCGAGGGCAAGATTCTGGAGCTGAAGAAGCTCACGGAAAGCGGCGAGGCAGTTGATGTCGCCGATGAGATCGCCCGGCTGGAGAAGCGCTCGAAGGATGCGCTGCGGGATCTCTACAAGGCACTGACGCCCTGGCAGAAGGCGCAGGTGGCGCGTCATCCGGATCGGCCCCACTGCATGGATTACGTGAAGGCTCTCTTCACCGATTTCACGCCTCTGGCGGGCGACCGTACCTTCGGTGAGGACCGGGCCATCGTTGCGGGCTTTGCCCGTTTCAAGGGACAGTCCGTGGCGATCATCGGCCAGGAGAAGGGCAATGACACGCAGAGCCGCCTGCGTCACAACTTCGGCATGGCCCGTCCGGAAGGCTATCGCAAGGCGATCCGTGTCATGGACCTTGCCGACCGCTTCGGCATTCCGGTGATCTCGCTCGTCGATACGGCCGGTGCCTATCCCGGGGTCGGTGCGGAGGAGCGCGGCCAGGCGGAGGCCATTGCGCGCTCCACCTCCAAGTGCCTGTCGCTCAAGGTCCCCAACATCGCAGTCGTCATCGGCGAAGGCGGTTCGGGCGGCGCGATTGCGATCGCCACGGCTAATCTTGTCTATATGCTGGAGCACTCGATCTACTCCGTCATCTCGCCGGAGGGAGCGGCCAGCATTCTCTGGCGCGACGCGACGCGCGCCAAGGACGCCGCGACCAACATGAAGATCACGGCGCAGGACCTGCTGCAGCTCAAGGTCATCGATGGCATCATTCCGGAACCGGTGGGCGGCGCGCACCGTGACCCTGCCGCGGCCATCGAGGCGACGGGCCGGACCATTGAAGAGGGCTTCGCCCAGCTTGCCGCGCTTGGACCCGACTATCGGGAGCTGCGCCGCGAGAAGTTCCTCGCCATCGGCCGCACGCTCTGACGGCAGCGGTCGCCAGGCGGCTAAGGTCCGGGAACGTCGTCTGTCCCTGAGCGGCCAAGTCGGAGCTTCCGGGCGATCAATCGTAGCGCCGGGCGGACTCCTAGGCAGTCAGATCACCAAGTTTTGAACGGAACCGCCGATGCAGAATGCAGAACTGCATCGGCGGTTTTCGTGTCGTTTTCCGGCAAATCGTGTGCCAACGTGCCCGCGCGAGCGGTGCCGGAAAGGGGCGGACGGCTCCACGTAAGGAGGATGTATTCTTTCGGTACAATCCTTGCGCGCTGTTTCAGGAAAATGTTACACCGCGAACAGTTTGATGCTGCGAGTAACGCTTTATCAAGCATGTGGGTCTTAACACTGAAGTTTGCCGCTGGCAGGCGGGCTCTTGGACCAGCAGGTGGGGTATGAAAAACCGCATTGCACGTGCTTTTGTGATTGGTGTTGCTCTGGCCGTTCTTGCCGGGTGCAGTGGCGGTGGCCTTGAGGACATCGCCCCGACCTCGAAGAAGGCTCTGCGTCCCCTGCCGCAGAAGATCGTTACCCAGATGAATGCCAAGGGGATGAAGAAATCGTCCCCCATCCTGATGCGCATCTTCAAGGAAGAGAATGTCCTTGAGGTCTGGAAGCAAAAGACCAACGGTAAGTTCGATCTGATCGCCAGCTACGAGATCTGCAAGTGGTCGGGCGAGCTTGGCCCGAAGTACATCGAAGGCGACCGGCAGGCGCCCGAGGGGTTCTACACGGTTACGCCCGCACAGATGAACCCGAACTCGCTGTATCACCTGTCGTTCAATCTCGGTTATCCGAACGCCTATGACCGGGCCAACGGCCGCACCGGTTCGCATCTGATGGTGCATGGCGACTGCTCCTCCGCCGGGTGCTACTCGATGACGGACGAGCAGATGGAGCAGATCTGGGCCTTCGCCCGCGACGCGTTCGAGGGTGGCCAGACCGCCTTCCAGGTGCAGGCCTTCCCCTTCCGCATGACGCCCGAGAACATGGCGCGCTACAAGGACGATCCGAACTTCGAGTTCTGGAAGATGCTCAAGGTCGGATATGACATGTTCGAGATCACCAAGCAGCCGCCCAAGGTGGATGTCTGCGAGGCGAAGTACCAGTTCAATCAGATCGCGGCCCCCGGCTACTCGTTCAACCCGGCCGGCCCCTGCCCGCCCATGTCTCTGCCCGAGTCGCTGGCCGTACAATATGCCAAGCACAAGGCCGAGCAGGACAAGGCTTTCTCCCGTGCTGTCCAGCTTGCATGGCTGACCAACAAGCCGCGCAGCGAGACGATCCTTGGCATTGAGGAGGCCAGGCTGGTGGCCGACTGGACGCGCCGCCGCGCGCGGGGCGAGAAGGTTGCCTCGCGGCCTCCGTCGCTGCCGTCACCGACGGCTGTCGCCTCGGCGAAGCCCGCCCAGACCCAGCAGAAGGATGTGGCCGCCGTTGCATCCGCCGTTCCGGCGCCTGCCGCCGAAACCCCGGCGACCAGCCTGCCGGCAACGGCCTTCGTTGCGACGCTGCGGAAGAGTGAGACGGCGCCTTCCGCTGGTGCCATGCCGGATTTTCCCGCCGCCGCGCCCGATGCTGCAGCGGCGGCTTCCCCATCCGTTGCGGTCGCCGTTCCGACGCCGGATCCGCGAAACCAGGGCGGGCAGGAGGTGGCCGCTGCCGCCGAACCGAAGGCCCAGCGCCGGACGCTCGGAGCCCTTTTCTCCCGCATCATGGGAAACTGACCGGGGATGGCCGAACCCGACACCTACGACCTCAGGGGGCTTAAGTGCCCCTTGCCGGTGATGCGGGCGCGCAAGCGGTTGGCTGCGCTCGCTCCGGGCGACCGTGTCTGGCTTGAAACCACCGATCCGCTTGCTGTGATCGACATCCCCGCCTTCTGCCAGCAGGAGGGCCATCGCCTGCTGGAAACCGTTGCCACGTCTGATGGTCACCGTTTCCTGGTGGAAAAGGGAATGCCCGCGTCGGAGTAAGGGCCGCGTCATCAATCTGATTGCCGGCAGAGGGAAGCGGACAGAAGACGGCGTCATCGCCCCGACTGAAGAAAGGGTGCGCAAGCGGACGATACACCGCGAGCCCGGAATTGATCATTGCTCACGGCACGGCTGGGCGTGCAGGCAACTGGACCGTTCCGGCCGTTCTGGCTTGGGAGCTCTGGGCCAGGAACCGGATTCTCCCGTTTGAATCGTCTCAGCCGCCCTGGCCGTAAGCCATCGGCGCGTAATCGGGTCTTGGCCTGGGGCGCGGAACGTTCACGACACGGCCGATGTCAACGCCCTTGGCTGCATTGGCGGTCTTGGTCTTGCCCGCGGACGGACTGTAGATCAGGCCCACCTGCACGAGCCTTGGCTCCCGGGGTGTCTGCGCAAGATATGGAGAGTTGAAGATCAGCCGTCCCTGCTTGTCGCGCTTTTCGTTGCGCTTGGCGATCGCCTCCGGCGTGCAGATCTGCTTCGACATGTCCACCGGCCCGGAAACGGTCCCGCTGGGCCGCAGGTTGGTGATCGGGGTGCCGCCTCCGCCCTTGCGGAAACCTTGCGTGAGAAGGGCGGCGGCCTTGTCCGCGCGCTCCGTCTGGGACTCCGCGCCGAGCACGATGGCCGCCAGCGTCCGCCCGTTGCGCGTTGCCGTGGAAATGAGGTTGAAGCCGGAGGCACAGATATAGCCTGTCTTCATGCCGTCCGTTCCGGGAAACCGGCCGATCAGCGGATTGCCGTTCGGCATCTTGGCCTTGCCGGAAAGGATCCCTTCGATCGAGAACAGGCCCGTATACTGGGGGAACTCGGTGCGGATCGCCCGCACGAGGATGGCGAGATCCCGTGCGGTGGTGAACTGTTCGGGCGAGTGCAGGCCGTGCGCGTTGACGAAATGGGTGTCGCGCATTCCGAGCCGCCCGGCCTCGGCGTTCATCCATGCGGCGAACCCTTCCTCCGAGCCTGCCAGGCTTTCGGCGATCGAGCGCGCCACGTCATTGGCGGACTTGACCATGATGATCTTGAGCGCGTCCTCGAGCGTCAGCTGCGAGCCGGCCGGGTAGCCCATCTTCGCGGGCGGAAGCTTGGCCGCCGCTGCCGAAATTGTGATGGGCGTCTGCATCGTCGCATCGCCGTTCTGGATCATGCGGAACGCGACATAGGCCGTCATTAACTTGGTGAGCGAGGCCGGGTACCAGCGCTGAAAGGCATTTTCCTGCGCGATGACCTGTCCGGATGCGACGTCCATGAGAAGGTAGGGCCCTGCCTTCGCCGAGCCGGCGGACAGCGCGATGAGAAGAGCCCCTGCGAGGAACAGTTTGGCCCGAGCTGGCCGCTTCAGGTCAAGAAACTTCATGGAAACACATCCTGTAGCGTGGGACGAAACAGCGTTGCCCACTCACGTCAGTTCATGACAATGTGTCTGCTATTTAAAGCATGTGACCGTATAATGGCAAGGAAACGCCCCGCACGGTCGAATCGCGTATCAACCAGGGAATTCTCCACCATGACACTGCTTCCCGACATATCCACCCTACAGGCCGAAGCGACTCGTTGGCGCCGCTCTCTGCATGAGAAGCCGGAGCTTCTTTTCGATGTCCACGAGACGGCCCGCTTCATCGAGCAGAAGTTGCGCGACTTTGGGTGTGACGAGGTGGTGACCGGCCTGGGGCGTACCGGCGTGGTGGGCATCATCCACGGCCGCAAGGGAGCAGGGTCTGTCGTTGGCCTCCGTTCCGACATGGACGCCCTGCCGATCGAGGAACAGACCAATTTGCCATACCGGTCGACCGTTCCAGGGAAGATGCACGCCTGCGGGCATGACGGCCACATGGCCATGCTGCTGGGCGCGGCCAAGTACCTGGCTGCGACACGGAATTTCCGCGGCTCGGTTGCTGTCATCTTTCAGCCGGCGGAGGAGGGCGGTGGCGGCGGCCGCGAAATGGTAAATGATGGCCTGATGGAGCGCTTCGGCATCCGGACCGTTTTCGGCATGCACAATGTGCCGGGCCTGCCCGTCGGGCATTTTGCGATTCGGCCGGGCCCGATCATGGCTGCCACCGCCGAGGTTGACGTAGCGGTCATCGGCAGGGGCGGTCATGCAGCCCAACCGCAGGGGACAGCCGATCCGGTGGTCGCCGCGGCCCAGATGATCACGGCCCTGCAGACCGTAGTTTCGCGGTCCGTCGACCCAGTCGACGCGCTGGTACTGTCCATCACGAAGATCAATGCCGGTACGAGCCACAACATCATTCCCGACCGCGTGGATTTTGCCGGAACCGTCCGCACCCTTCGTTCCGAGGTGGCTGCAATGGCAGAGGAACGCATCCGCTCCATTTGTTCCGGTATCGCCTTGGCCCAGGGGGTTAAGGTGGAGGTGAGCTACCATCCCAATTATCCGCCGACGCGGAACGATCCGGCCCAGACCGAGCTGGCCGCTAACGTAGCTGCGGGGATCGTGGGCAGGGACTGCGTCGATGCCAATACGAACCCGATGATGGCGGGCGAGGATTTCGCCTACATGCTGGAGGCAAGGCCCGGCGCGTTGATTTTCATCGGCAACGGTGACACCGCAGGCTTGCACAACCCTCACTATGACTTCAACGACGACGCCATTCCGTACGGCGTGAGCTACTGGGTGCGCCTGGCCGAAACGACGCTGGAGCAGGGCTGACGCTTGTCGCTGCCGGTGCGGGGTTGAAGCCTTGCACCGGCCGCGTTGGATCGGCTATTAGGTCTTGGCGAACAGCTTTTCGCACGCTATGTGTGCCGCCGAGTGGTCCCGTAGCTCAGTAGGATAGAGCATCAGATTCCTAATCTGAGGGTCACAGGTTCGAATCCTGTCGGGATCACCATAAAAATCAACGACTTATCAATTTTCTTCCGTCGTCACGATTGGGTTGGGCGCAGTGGTCTGGCGCTTGCGGTCTGCGCGCGAATGCTTCGTCCTGCAGCCGCGACGGTCCCGCTGCGAGTTTTCGGTTCAAGGTGGCATCCTTCTGCACAAAATACGGCTCCGGCCGACGAATAACATGAAGTGGCAGGTGATCCTTTCACCGGGGTCATCATCGCTTCCGTGCAGGTTGCAGCGCAATCGGCCGGTTAAGGGGCGCCTGGAGAGTGGACCTTGGTCTTCTGTCCGGATCCGCTCCATTCCTCAGTTGGGTGCGACAGGAAGTCCAGGTCTGGAAGACGTTTTGCGAACCAGAGTTTGATCCACGTCAGAGCGGCCGCGCGGGCCCTATAAGAATATGCTTCTCGCAGCGGCTTCCTCCTCCTCTCTACCTTTGACCTTACCCTCCTCCAGGTAGCCGCTGCGATTTCCCTTTCGCATGTGTGAAAACCACCGCTGGGCGTCCATTCCCATCTGGGGGTTGGGGCGCTGATATCCGCCTGGGCTCTGCCCCGTGGCCTCGGCCGGGATCTGGACGATCACGGAAGAATCGCTCTCCCGTGGCCGGAGGCGGCGTTTGGGCAGGTCGTGTCGCGGACAAAAAATCGCTGCTACCCCTGCTTGCGTTTGACATAAGGCGGAGCTATCTGCCCCGACTGATAGAAGCTAGTTTTTGCCGATTGTGTTGGATCGAGGATCCGGTGTTCGGGCATCTTTGCGCGTGGGGGTCAATTCACATGCCTCGTTGTGGGTATGAAGTCAGTCTGCCCTTAATTCGCCGCAACCGGACATTATTTCCCCCAGGATTGCAGTTGCCAAAGAGGGTGATAGCAATCGCTGATTGTGACAGCAGGATTCACGAATTGAGCGCCGCCGCCTCAACCTTTTCTTAGTCATAACATTCATATGACGCGATCCTTTCACCATCGTTCGCCAGAAGCCTTCCTGAGAAAGTAGGAGCTATATGCACCGTAGATCGTTCCTCGCTTCCGGAGTCAGCATGCTCATGTTCGCCTCCGGGGGATTGTCGCTTGATGCGTGGGCGCAGGATACCTCTCCGAATGTGGTAGAGGGGGCTGCACAGCCCTTCTCTTTTGATGTGCTGAGCGAGCGAATGAAGGAACGTGCCAGGCAGGCATACGAGGCGCCTGCGGAAGACCTTCCCGACGTTGTGAGCTCGCTCAACTACGATCAGCACCGTGCCATCCGGTTCCGCCCGGACCATGCGCTCTGGCAGGGTGAAGCCCCTTTTGAGCTGCAGGCGTTTCATCCCGGATGGCTGTTCAAGCAGCCGGTGAAGATCCATGTCGTCGAAAATGGGCAGGAGACGGAGGTCCATTTCGACAGCAGCATGTTCGAATACCGCCCGCCGCTCGACGCGTCGCAGTTCGCTGGTCTCGAGCTTCCGGGCGTTGCGGGCTTCCGGCTTCATTACCCCTTGAACGATCCGCAGGTGATGGACGAGCTTGTGGCCTTTCTGGGCGCTAGCTATTTCCGGGCATTGGGCCGCGGCAGCTTCTACGGGATTTCCGCGCGCGGACTCGCCGTCAACACGGCAACGTCGGAGGGCGAGGAATTCCCGCGCTTCAGTGAGTTCTGGATCGAGAAACCGTCGCGCCAGAGCCGCGAGATCAACATCTATGCGGCGCTCGACAGCCAAAGCGTCACCGGCGCCTATCATTTCAAGATTACGCCTGGCCCGAACACTGTAATGGACGTGACGGCGCGCCTATATATCCGGAAGGACATTCGCCGGCTGGGAATTGCGCCGATGACCTCGATGTTCCTGTTCTCGGAGAATAACCGCGCCGCCTTCGACGACTACCGGAACCAGGTCCACGACAGCGACGGGCTGAAGATTGTCCGCTCCAACGGCGAGGAGCTGTGGCGCAGCCTGAACAATCCTTCGGAGTTGGCGAACTCGTTCTTCATCGAGACCAACCCGAAGGCGTTCGGCCTGTTCCAGCGTGACCGCGATTTCGATCACTACCAGGATTCGGAAGCCGGTTACGAGCGTCGGCCCTCGCTTCTGGTGGAACCCCTCGGCGACTGGGGTAAGGGCGCGATAAACCTGGTCGAGCTGCCGACGGAGCTGGAGGTCAATGACAACATCGTGGCGTTCTGGATTCCGGAGGGCGAGGTCAAGGCGGGACAGGAGTTTGAGTACCGCTACCGCCTGACGTGGGGCTCGATCGAGGAATCGACGGAGAAGCTGGCGCGGGTTGTGGCGCTGCGCTCCGGCATCGGCGGAACTTCCGGTGTGGAGAATTCTCAAAATCTCCGCAAATTCGTGATCGATTTCGCCGGTGAGATCCTTCGGACGCTTACGCCGGAAGACAAGGTTGAAGCCGTCCTCAACGTTGGCAAGGCCAAGATCATTCATAACAGCATCACCTACGTGCCTGCCGGCGATGTCTGGCGCGTGGTGATGGATCTCGAACCCGGCGGCGATGACCCTGTCGAGATGAATGGTTATCTCAAGGTCGGGGACAACAGAATTTCTGAAGTATGGGCGTATCAGTGGAGACGTAATGATGGTCAGCGAAAATAAGCGAGCGGCTGTACGCCGCGTGATAGAACAAAGCGGCCTTCCTTCTGCGCCTCTGATTATGCCGGATCAGGTTCTGGTCCGTGAGCGGGCTTTCCTGAGGTTCAAGCCTCTCGCCCATTGGCTGGCCGTTCGCTGAACGGCCACCGGTCCTCTGACGCGCAGGTAACACGCAATGGTGCAGGCACGCCGACTGGTCTCGATTCTGTTCGCGCTCGTGACTGCGTATGCGGCGAGCCTGCTGGGTGCCGGCTACTTCTTTGCAGATGGGGCCCAGTGGCTTGATTTCGTGCGTGTTGGCCTGCTGGCGATCACCACCGCATGGCTGGCCTGGGGTGCGGTCATGGGGATCAGCGGGCTGTTCTGGGGCAGGGGGCCGCACCGTGCTCCCAGAACCCGGGCGCCATCGGTCCGCACGGCGGTTCTCGTTCCGATCTACAACGAGGACCCGGTCAAGACCTTCTCCCATGTCGCGGCGATGGTGGAGAGCCTCAAGGCTCTCGGCGTCGCCCATCAGTTCGATTTTGCCATCCTCTCGGACACCACCAACCCGGCCATCGCCGAGGAGGAGGAGCTGTGGTTCGCCCGGCTGAAGCTGGAACATGGCGATGGTTGCGGCATCTTTTACCGCCGGCGCGCGGTCAACACGGGCAAGAAGTCAGGCAATATCGCGGATTTCATCAAGACCTCCGGCAGCCTCTACGAGTATCTCATCATTCTCGACGCCGACAGCCTGATGGAAGGCGCGACGATGGTGGAGATGGTGCACCGGATGGAGGACGATCCGCAGTTGGGCCTTCTCCAGACGCTGCCCAAGGTCATTCGTGCCCGCTCTTTCTTCGGCCGCGCGATCCAGTTTTCCGCCTCGTACTATTCGCCGGTTTATTCCCGCGGTCTTGCGGCCCTGCAGGGCGACGAGGGCCCCTTCTGGGGCCACAACGCCATCACGCGCACCCGCGCGTTCGCCGAAAGCTGCGGTCTTCCGCCCCTGCCTGGCAAGCCGCCGTTCGGCGGCCATATCCTGAGTCACGACTATGTCGAGGCCGCGCTTCTTGCCCGCAACGGCTGGACGGTCCGGGTCGATCCCGATCTGGAAGGGTCCTACGAGGAAGGGCCGGATAATGTGCTGGATTACGCCAAGCGCGACCGCCGCTGGTGTCAGGGCAATCTGCAGCACGGCAGGCTGCTTGCGGCACCCGGCCTGAAGCCCTGGAGCAGGTTCGTTTTCGTGCAGGGCATCATGGCCTATATCGCCGCGCCCCTGTGGGCGCTGTTCCTGATTGCTGCGGTAATTGCCCCGGCCATGAAGATCATCCCGGACTATTTCCCGCAGCCGGGCATGCCGGTGTTCCCCCGCGTCATGCAGGAGAACGCCGTGGCGCTGCTCACGGGCGTCCTCGGGCTTCTGATCGGTCCGAAGATCCTGATCTACATCGACGCCGTTCTCACCCGCCGTAATCGCGCCTACGGCGGCGACCTGAGGGCGCTTCAGGGCGTCGTGACGGAGATCCTGTGCTCCAGCGTTCTCGCCCCGATAATGATGCTGTTTCAGACCCGCGCCGTGCTGCAGGTGCTGTCGGGCATAGACGGCGGCTGGCCGGCCGCCAATCGCGAGGCGGGCAGGGTGAGCCTGTCAGAGGCCTGGGCGGCGAGCTGGTGGATTTCCGTCATCGGCTGCATCACGCTCGGGACGGCATGGCAGCTCGCTCACGATTATATAATTTACATCCTTCTGGTTGCCGGTCCCCAGATACTGGCGCCATTCCTCATCAGTCTGACATCCGGCGGTGGACGCTATGCGCGCAGGGGATTGTTCCAGACTGCCGAGGAGGCCAACCCAACCCCTGTCATGACGGCTCAGCAGGCGATACTCGCCCGCTGGAGGAGTGAGCCGGAAGCCGACCTTGGCCCCGCGCAGGACACTGCGTTGCGGATGGGTCAGATTCTGCCGAACTGAGCCTTGGAGAAGTTCCGTGACACCAAACACAACCCTTCCTGGGGGTAGAGACCATCGTCTCGACATTTTCCGTGGTCTGGCGCTGATGATGATCTTCATCAATCACGTGCCGGGCAACGTCTTTGAGCATCTGACGTCGCGGAACTTCGGTTTTTCGGATGCCGCCGAGGCCTTCGTGCTGATGTCGGGTATTGCAGTGGGCCTTGCTTATTCGCGCGGCTTCGCAAACGGTCCGCTTCTGGATGCGCTGCTCAAGGTATGGCGCCGCGCCGGCAAGATCTACGTTACCCACATTGTGATCACCGCCTGGGCGATCGCCATCATCGCTGCCGGCATCGTCTTCCTGGACACTGCCGACATGGTGCAGAAGGTGAATTTCACGCGCCTTCTCGACCGGCCGCTGGCGGCCATGATCGGCATTCCGCTGCTGACGCATCAGCTCGGCTACTTCAACATCCTGCCGCTTTATTTCGTCCTGCTGGTCATCTCGCCGGTCTACATCATGATTGGGCAGCGCAGCCGCCTGGCGCTCGTCATGGTGGCGGCGGTGATCTGGTTCATCGCGGGCACGCACCGCCTGAACCTGCCGAACTACCCCAATCCTGGCGGCTGGTTCTTCAATCCTTTCAGCTGGCAGCTTCTCTATGCCATCGGCATCGCCGCGGGCCTCGAGGCGAAGGAGGGGCGTAAGCTCGTACCCTATGACGGCAACCTCTTCGCGATTGCCGCAGGCTTCCTCGTCCTCTCGCTGGTCTGGGTGAAATTCAGGCTCGGCGCTTTCCCGGGAAGTGGCACGCTGCCGTTTTTCATCAGCGGCTACGACAAGACCTTCCTTGCCCTGCCGCGGCTCCTGCACGCTCTGGCGCTCGCCTATGTTCTTACGAACATGGACGCCGTCACCCGTCTGCTCGCCACCCGTCCGTTCAAGCCCCTGGAACTGATGGGCCAGCACGGACTCTACGTTTTCGCCGCCGGCTCGGTGCTTTCGATCGCGCTGCAGGTGCTCCGCATCCGCTACGAGACGACCCTACTGCAGGACGCTGCCCTGCTCATGACGGGCATCCTCATTCAGTACTGGCTGGCGCTGCTCCTGTCCTATGTGTCGCCGAAGGCGCGCAAGGCCGCAGCCGAAAAGGCGAAAGCGCAGGAAGACCTGGGCGGACATGCCGCGCTGTTGCGGCGCTGATTGTTCTGAAGGTCACCAAGCCCTTGCCCTGATCCCGTCGAGGGGCAAGGGCGTCCAGAGGACGCCGCAATTCGTCTTTCCACAAGCTCAGGATGAAGGCGAAAGAAGCCATCGCCGCGGCGTCATGAATTCCCTGAAGTGCGCCGGAAATCCCGGCTGGTCTCACAGCCAGTCCGGGATCGAGTCCATGCCGATGAGCTGCTCGTAGGTCGGGCGCGGCCGGATGACGTGGAACCTGTCCCCGTTCACCAACACCTCCGGAACGAGCAGGCGGGTGTTGTAGGTGCTGGAAAGCACCGCGCCATAGGCGCCAGCCGTGCTGACACAGATCAGGTCGCCCGCCTTCATCAGCGGCAGCTCGCGGTCCTGGGCCAGAAAGTCGCCCGTCTCGCAAACCGGACCGACCACATCCACGGTGATGCGCTCGGCATCCGGCGCGGCCTGCACCACCGGTTTGATCGTATGGTACGCGTCGTAAAGCGTGGGGCGGATGAGGTCGTTCATTGCCGCGTCGACGATGAGGAAGTTCTTCGCCTCGCCGCGCTTGAGGTAAATGACCTCGGCAACCAGGATACCGGCGTTCCCCGCGATCAGCCGGCCCGGCTCCACGATCACCTTCACCCCTAGCCGCTTGATGTGCTTGGACACGATCTCGGCATAGGCGTCGGGCAGGGGCGGCGGCTCGTTGTCCTCCCGGTAGGGAACGCCAAGCCCGCCACCGATGTCCACATGGTCGATCTCGTGACCGTCCTCGCGCAGCGTCTCGGTGAGTTCGCTGAGCAGCGCGAATGCCTGATCGAACGGCCCGAGGTCCGTGATCTGGCTGCCGATGTGCATGTCGATGCCGGTGACCTTCAGACCCGGCAGCTCCGCCGCGCGGCGGTAGGCATCCCGCGCATCCTTCCAGGAGATGCCGAACTTGTTCTCCGCCTTGCCGGTGGAGATCTTCTTGTGCGTCTTGGCGTCCACGTCCGGATTGATGCGAAGCGACACCGAAGCCGTCTTGCCGAGCGCCTGTGCCCGCGCCGAGATGGCCTCGAGCTCCGGCATGGACTCCACGTTGAAGCAGAGAATCCCCGCCTCGAGTGCGAAGTCGATCTCGCGCGCCGTCTTGCCGACGCCGGAGAACAGGATCTTGTCCGCGGGAATTCCGGCGGCCAGCCCCCGTCGCAGCTCGCCCTCGGACACCACGTCGGCGCCGCTGCCGAGCTTCGCCAGCGTCTTCAGTACCGCCTGGTTCGAGTTCGCCTTCATTGCGTAGCAGACGAGCGAGTCGAAATCTGACAGCGCGTTCGAGAACACGTTGTAATGCCGTGTCAGCGTCGCCGTGGAATAGCAGTAGAACGGCGTGCCGACCGCCGCGGCGATCTGCGGGACGGGCACGTCTTCGGCATACAGGATGCCATCACGGTATTCAAAATGGTTCACGACAGGGAACCTTTCTTGAGCTGGGGCCCAACCTTCCGGCGGGGGCTGAAGGCCCTTCCACGGGAAACGATACTAGCTTCGCGTTGCGTCCGGCCGGCTCAGATCAGCGGGTCGAGGAAGAACTTGCGGTCCCTCGCCGGTCTCTTGGGTTCCGGCGGCAGCGGCTCCTTGTTGCGTTCCGCCTCGCGGCGCGCATCGACCGCAGCCTGGTAGGGCGTGTCGAGCGAGGTCTTGCGCCCGCAGGCGGTGAGAGCCACGACGGCGCTCAGGAGAACGATGGTCATCGAAGTGCGAACAGTCATGCCGAAACCCGCCTTGTCGATCAGTGCCGCTGGTGCAGATCACCTCCGCTTCCGATGATCTGCACCATTACCGTGCCGGAATGCAATCCCGGGCGGCTTCCGCCGTTCTCCCCGGGGCGCGATTTACCCGTTTTTCTGGGCTGCCTTGTTCTCCTTGGCAAGGCGCCGCCGCCAGTAGCGGATCTGCTTGCGCACTTCCGAAGGCGCCGTGCCGCCGTAGGACGTGCGGCTCTTCACCGAATTGTTGACGGACAGCACCGAGTAGACGCCCTCGTTGATCGCCGGATTGATGCTCCTGAGCTCCTCCAGCGTGAGCTTCTCGAGGCCGCACTTTTTCTGCTCGGCGAGCGCCACCGCCCGGCCGGTGACGTGATGCGCCTCGCGGAAGGGCAGGCCCGCCTCGCGCACCAGCCAGTCGGCGAGGTCCGTGGCCGTCGAGAAGCCCGAGCCCGCGGCCTTCTTCATGGCGGCACTGTTGATCTCCATGTCCTTGACCATGCCGGTCATCGCCGCGAGCATCAGGTCGAGTGTCTCGGCGGTATCGAATACCGCCTCCTTGTCTTCCTGCATGTCCTTGGAATAGGCGAGCGGCAGGCCCTTCATGACCGTGAGCAGGCCGACCAGGTGCCCGTTGATGCGTCCGGTCTTGGCGCGGATGAGTTCCGCCGCATCCGGGTTCTTTTTCTGCGGCATGATCGAGGAGCCGGTCGAGAAGGAGTCCGACAGCCGCACGAAGCCGAACTGCGGCGTCGACCAGATGACGATCTCTTCCGCCAGCCGCGACAGGTGCACGCCGCAGATCGCCGCGATGGAGAGGAATTCGAGCGCAAAGTCGCGATCGGAGACCGTGTCGATGGAATTGCGGGTGGGCTCGCGGAAGCCGAGCGTCTCGGCCGTCATGTGCCGGTCGATCGGGAAGCCCGTGCCGGCGAGTGCGGCCGCGCCCAGCGGGCATTCGTCCATCCGCTCGATCGCGTCGCGCACGCGCGAGCGGTCACGCCCGAACATTTCCACATAGGCCATCAGATGGTGGCCGAAGGTCACCGGCTGCGCCGTCTGCAGGTGGGTGAAGCCCGGCATCACCGTAGCGTAATGTTCCTCGGCGCGGTTGAGGAAAGCCTCGATCAGGTCGCCCAGCGCGCGGTCGATGCGCTGCAACTCTTCCTTGACCCAGAGGCGGAAATCGACGGCCACCTGGTCGTTGCGCGAGCGCGCCGTGTGCAGGCGTCCGGCCGCCGGACCGATCAGCTCCGCCAGCCGCGCCTCGATGTTCATGTGGATGTCTTCGAGGCGCGTGGAGAACTCGAACTTGCCGGACTCGATCTCTGACAGGATCATGTTCAGGCCGTCGGCGATTTGCCTTTCGTCTTCCGCCGAAATAATGCCAGTTTTTGCCAGCATGGCGGCGTGGGCGAGGCTTCCGCGAATGTCCTGCGTGTAGAGCTTGCGGTCGAAGCCGATGGAGGCGTTGATGGCTTCCATGATGGCATCGGGTCCTGAGGCAAAACGTCCGCCCCACATGCGGTTGCTGGCTTTGTTTTCACTCATCGTGTTTAACCGGGCGCTGAAAGAGTTCTGAAATGCTGGAGACCAAGTCGAAAGTGCCTACGCTGCGTCTTGTCGCGCTTGCCGCTGTTGCAGGCATCCTCGTCGGAACTACAGCCCTATACGTGATGGGTGCCATTGATGGCAACCGTTCCGAAGAGCAAGTGGTGGCACAGGGGGAAGCCTCCTGTCCAGCGCAGGCTGAAAGGCTGGCCGCGCTTGACCCGCTGATCCGGGGAGATGTGGCTGCCCTGCTGCCCGCGAAGGAGGCGCAGTCGGTGGGCGATCTCGCCTTCCGCGGCCCCGATGGCAGCGACATGAAGCTCGCCGACCTTTCGGGCAAGGTGCTGCTGGTCAATCTCTGGGCCACCTGGTGCGCGCCGTGCCGCGAGGAAATGCCGGCGCTCGACCAGCTTCAGGCGGAAAAGGGCTCCGACCGCTTCGAAGTGGTGGCCGTCAATATCGATCGGGGCGGCGACGAGAAGCCGAAGGGGTTCCTGGACGAGATCGGCGTCCGGTCGCTGGCCTATTATCGCGACGAAACGACCGGCATCTTCAACGAACTGCGCCGCCGCAACCTGGCGCTCGGCCTGCCCGTGACGCTTCTCGTGGACGAGGACGGCTGCCTGCTTGCACACATGAACGGCCCGGCCCACTGGTCCGGCGATGATGCGGAGAAGCTGATCGAGGCGGCGCTCGGCCGGCCCGCCGGCTGATCCGGACTGCTGCCCCGAAGACCATTGCTTATGCCGCATTCTTGTCGCGCATCCGACAACCCGTTAGGTTGCGCGCAAGGAGACTATCATGCGGATCAGACTTCTCGCGCTTACGCTGTTTCTTGCCAGCCAGGTTTCTGCGGCCGAACTCGCCATCCCGATTCCCGATCAGGATCACCTGACGCCGGAGACCCTTAATGTCGTCTACGACTGCTCCGGCCAGAAGCTGGAGGTGGATTACATCAACGCTGGCCCGGTTTCGCTTGCCGTTTTTGTCCGTAATGGCGAGCTGGTGGTCGCCTCCAACGTGCTGTCCGGCTCGGGCGCGCGCTATGCGGGCGGCAAGTACATCTGGTGGACCAAGGGTGCGGACGGCTCCCTTTATGATCTCACTCAAGGCGAGGATGCCGATCCCGTCCTTGAATGTTCGGAAGTGAAGAATACGAAGCCTTAGCGCGCAGGTCCGGCTCGGCACGGTCCTGCGGAGTGGCGGACGGCGCAGCCTTGACCCGAGGCCGCCACCTTCCTGCCCGCTTTGGTCTTATGGTTGTCCCTGAAGTGACAGTGAGGTGAGCCGCATGGACTTCCGAACCTTCCGCCGCGAACGCCTGTCTCGCCCGATCTTCCGCTGGGCATCCCGTCTCATGCCGCCCATCTCGGAGACCGAACGCGAGGCGATCGACGCGGGAACGGTCTGGTGGGACGGCGCGCTCTTCAGCGGCAATCCGGACTGGGACGAGCTGCTGTCCATGCCGCCGGCGCAGCTCTCGCCCGAGGAGCAGGCCTTCATCGATGGTCCGGTCCGGCAGCTTTGCGGCATGCTGGACGACTGGAGCCTCAACTGGCGCAACCGCGACCTGCCTCAGGAGGTCTGGGATTTTTTGAAGCGGGAACGCTTCTTCGGCATGGTCATCCCGCGCCAGTACGGCGGCTTCGGCTTTTCCAACTACGCCCATTCGGAGGTGGTGCGCACGGTCGCTTCCGCCAGCGTGGTGGCCTCCGTCACCGTCATGGTGCCGAACTCGCTCGGCCCGGGCGAGCTGCTGCTCCACTTCGGCACCGAGGAACAGAAAAATTACTGGCTGCCGCGCCTGGCGGAAGGATCGGAGATTCCCTGCTTCGGTCTCACCTCCGAGCACGCCGGCTCCGACGCCGCCTCCATGACCGACACCGGCGTTGTGGAATACGGCGAGTGGGAGGGAGAGCGGGTGCTTGGCATCCGCCTGAACTTTGCCAAGCGTTATATCACCCTGGGTCCGATCGCGACCGTCATGGGCCTCGCCTTCCGCATGCTGGACCCCGGGAACCACCTTGGACGTGGCGAGGACCTGGGAATTACCGTCGCCCTCCTGCCGATGAACCTGCCGGGCATCAGCCACGGCCACCGGCACATTCCGCTGCAGTCCTTCTTTCAGAACGGCCCGATCTTCGGGCACGACGTCTTCGTGCCGCTGTCCTTCATCCTCGGCGGCGAGGCGCAGATCGGCAAGGGCTGGAAGATGCTGATGACAGCGCTGGCCGCCGGCCGCAGCATCTCGCTGCCGTCGCAGTCGGCGGCCTCCTGCGCCATGGCTGCGCGCGCAAGCGGCGCTTATGCCGCCGTCCGCAAACAGTTCGGCCTTCCGATCGGCCGCTTCGAGGGCATCCAGGAGGCGCTCGCCGAGCTTGCCGCCAACGCCTATCTGGTCGACGCCGCCCGCCGCATGACGCTCGCCGCCCTCGACCGGGGCCATCGGCCGTCGGTTCTGTCGGCCATCATGAAGTACCACGCGACCGAGCGCATGCGTCAGTCGCTGAACCTTGCGATGGACATACACGGCGGCAAGGGCATCATCGAAGGGCCGAAGAACTATCTGGCGGCCGGCTATCGCGCAGTCCCCATCGGCATCACGGTGGAGGGCGCCAACATCCTCACCCGCAGTCTGATGATTTTCGGTCAGGGCGCCATCCGCTCCCACCCTTACATGCTGGAGGAACTGCTGGCCCTCTCCGATCCTGACAGCGACAAGGGCTTCGAGCGCTTCGAGACCGCCTTCTGGTCCCATGTCGGCCATTCGCTCAAGAATGCGGGCAGGGCCTTTCTGCGCGGCTGGAGCTTCGGCCTGCTGGCGCCCGCGCCGCGCCGCGGCGCCAATGCGCGCCACTGGCGGATGCTGTCGCGCTACGCTTCCGCCTTCGCGCTGCTCGCCGACATGGCGCTGCTCACGCTCGGCGGCAATCTCAAGCGCCGCGAGATGCTCTCGGCCCGTCTCGGCGACATCCTTTCCGAGCTCTATTTGCTGTCAGCCGCGCTGAAGCGCTACGAGGACGAGGGCCGTCCTTCCGAGGATGCGCCGCTGGTTGACTATGTGATGCGCAGGGGTGAGGGCAGGCTCGCTTCAGCCTTCGCCGGCGTGCTCAAGAACCTTCCCGCCCGCTGGGCGGCCTGGGTCGTGCGACTGGTGGCTTTTCCGCTCGGTGTCCCGCATCCGGCGCCCTCCGACCGGCTCACGCAGCAGGTGGCGGAAATCCTGCTGCAGCCCGGCGCGCAGCGCGACCGCCTGACCCCGAACCTCTACCTGGGTGAGTGGCGCGACGGCCATCCGGTGCGCGATCTCGAGGAAGCCTTCCGTCTGGTGAGCGAAGCCCACGGCGTGTTGAAGCGCATCCGGGGTGCCGGTGCAGAGAGTCCACAAGAGGCGGTCCAGCGCGGCCTCATCACTCCGGCCCAGCAGGAACTGCTCGAAAAGGCCGAAGCGGCGGTGGCCAGGGTGGTCGCGGTCGATGCCTTCGATCCGGACGAACTGGTGCCGAAGGGCGGCCGCGTCACCCATCATGTGCCCCGCCACGCCAAGGCCTGCACGATCCCGCAGGACATTCCTCCCGCCACCGATGAGGCGGCGGAGTGAGCCCGCAGGGGAAGGAACAGCCTGTTACCGCATCAGCGCGTCGGAACCGGAGGGTCCTCGCGGTAGTCGTAGAAGCCGCGGCCGGTCTTGCGGCCGAGCCAGCCCGCCTCGACATATTTCACCAGTAGCGGGCAGGGGCGGTACTTGGAATCGGCCAGCCCCTCGTATAGCACCTGCATGATCGACAGCACCGTGTCGAGTCCGATGAAGTCGGCGAGCTGCAGCGGACCCATCGGATGGTTGGCGCCGAGGCGCATGGCCGTATCTATGGCTTCCACCGAGCCCACGCCTTCATAGAGCGTGTAGATGGCCTCATTGATCATCGGCAGCAGGATGCGGTTGACGATGAAGGCCGGGAAGTCCTCAGCGACGGTCGTCACCTTGTCGAGGCTTTCCACGAAGGCGCGCGCCGTCTCGAAGGTCTCGTCGACCGTGGCGATGCCGCGGATGAGTTCCACCAGTTTCATCACCGGCACCGGGTTCATGAAATGGATGCCGATGAAGCGCTCCGGCCGGTCCGTCTGCGAGGCCAGCCGGGTGATGGAGATGGATGAGGTGTTCGATGCGATGATGGCTTCGGGGTTCAGGACGGGGCAGAGCTGCGCGAAGATCTTGCGTTTGATGCTTTCGTCCTCGGTTGCCGCCTCGATCACCAGATCGGTGTCGGCCAGGGCCTCGAGCGAGTCGGCCAGCTGAATGCGCTTGAGCGCCTCCTGACGGCTCTTTTCGTCGATCTTCCCTGCGGCAACCTGCCGCGCCAGATTCCCGCTGATCGTGGCCAGACCTGCCTGCAGTTTCTCCTGGACCACATCGTACAGCTTCACATCATAGCCAGCGACCGCGACGACATGGGCAATGCCGTTGCCCATCTGGCCTGCTCCGATGACGCCGACCGATTTGATGTTTTTCGTCATGACCGTGCTCCGCGGGAGTGTTCGCACACCATCCATCGAGAATCAAAAAGGGCAGGTCAGCTGCCTGACCAGCCCTCCAATGTGCATGTGCGTGCGCGAAAGTCAAAGCGCCTTTTCGAGCTCGGGGAGGATCTGGAAGAG
>ERZ777003.42-NODE-42-length-226675-cov-46.751280_pt1 | contig 226675 bp, 192 predicted proteins | sample MGYA00374956_ERZ777003 | MGnify/ENA primary metagenome ERZ777003 (study PRJEB29302, sample SAMN06268252) | bioreactor metagenome | isolation source: Joint BioEnergy Institute, California, USA | place: USA:Joint BioEnergy Institute, California, USA | collected... | reverse complement strand
GCGCACGACCTCACGTTCGCGGGCATGGGGCGGACGAGTTGGCCTGTAAGCCGGATTCTGTCCCCCGCCGGACGGCGGGGTGGCGACCATCCATCTGGGACTCCCGTCACCGGGAGCCTCTAGCGGCCTACCCGCAGGCATCGGGCGAGCAACCCTCGAGCGCCTGCGCGACCGCACCGGAGTGCGGTCTTCTTGGCCTTGCTTCGGGTGGGGTTTGCCGAGCCATCCCGGTCACCCGGGATGCTGGTGCGCTCTTACCGCACCGTTTCACCCTTACCACCGGATGGTGGCGGTCTGTTTTCTGTGGCACTTTCCCGCGGGTCGCCCCGGGTTGCCGTTAGCAACCACCCTGCTCTGTGAAGTCCGGACTTTCCTCGAGCCGCCTCACGACGGCCCGCGGCCGCCCGGCCAACTCGTCCGCACCCATAACCGTACCCCGCCGGGCGATCCGCGGATCACCCCTCCGGATCGTCGTGCCAGCCGGGCACCGGCAGCCCGTGGTCCTCGGCGAGCAGGCTCTGCACGATCGCCATGCCGGCCATCGCCCCGGTGGCCATGGCCGAGGCGACCTGCGGGGTCTCGGCAGCGACGTCGCCGGCCGCGAACAGGCCCGGCACGCTGGTGCGGCCGAGGCTGTCCACCTCCACCGGGGTCTCCCCGTACGGCGACGGCCGGCCGGGCCGGGCGCCGAGCCGTCCGGCCAGCCGGGAGCGCTGGTGCAACGTGGTCGCGGCGAGCAGCGCACCGCACCGCGCCGCCGCCGCATGCCCGGCCCGGCCGCCGGGCAAACCGTCAGCGCAGGTAGTCGGTCTGGTTGACCAGCCGCACCGCCGAGCCGCCGTCCGGGTAGAACTCGGCGATGCTCAGCGACGCGAGGTCCAGGTGCAGCCGGTAGAGCAGGTTCGCCCCGGCGTCCAGCGCCAGCCGCAGCATGGTCTTGATCGGGGTGACGTGGGTGACAACGAGCACGGTGGCCGCCCCGTGCTCGGCGATGATGCGGTTGCGGGCCCGGCGCACCCGCTGCGCCACGGCGTCGAAGCTCTCCCCCTCCGGCGGCTCGACGCTGGTGTCGCGCAGCCAGCGCCGGTGCAGCTCCGGGTCGCGGGCGGCGGCCTCGGCGAAGGTCAGCCCCTCCCAGGCACCGAAGTCGGTCTCGATGAGGTCCTCGTCGACGGTGACGTCCAGGCCCAGCGCCTTGGCGGCGGCCGCGGCGGTGTCGTAGGCGCGCTGCAGCGGGGAGCTGATCACCGCGTCGATGCCGCCGCGGCCGGCCAGGTACTGCGCGGCCAGCTCGGCCTGGCGCCGGCCCAGGTCGGTCAGGGCCGGGTTGCCGCGGCCGGAGTACCGCCGCTCCACCGACAGTTCGGTCTGCCCGTGCCGCAGCAGCAGCATCCGGGTGGGCGCGCCACGGGCGCCCGTCCAGCCCGCCGGGTTGGTGCCGCCGTTGGTGGATTCCGAAGTCGCGGCACCGGTTTCGCCGGCTCGGCCGACGGGGTTTGATTCGCCGGCTCTCGCGGCGGTGCCCGATTCGCCGCCCCTCGCGGCGGGGCCCGATTCGCCGGCTCGGCCGGCGGGGCCCGATTCGCCGGCTCGGCCGGCGGTGTCCATCGCCTCGTTGGCGAGTTTGTCCGCCCGCACGTTCTTCTCGCGCGGCACCCACCGGTAGGCGATGCGGTCGAAGCGCGCCGCCAGCGCCTTCGCCTGCTGGTGCAGCGGTTGCAGATCCGGGTGTTTGACCCGCCAGCGGCCCGCCATCTGCTCGATGACGAGCTTGGAGTCCATCCGCACCTCGACCTCGGTGGCCCCGGCCGCGGCGGCCTCCTCCAGCCCGGCGATCAGGCCGCGGTACTCGGCGACGTTGTTGGTGGCCCGCCCGATGGCCTGCTTGGCCCGCGCCAGCACCGCCCCGGAGTCGGCGTCGCACACCAACGCGCCGTAACCGGCCGGCCCCGGGTTGCCCCGCGACCCGCCGTCGGCCTCGACGATCACCCTCATGCCTTGACCCGCAACAGGATCGCGCCGCACTCCGGGCAGTTCAGCACCTCGTCGGCGGGCGCGGCGTTGATCCGCGCCAGCTCGCCGCGGTCGATCTCGATGCGGCAGGCCCCGCACTGGCGGCCCTGCAGCGCACCGGCACCCGGCCCGCCGCGGGCGCGCTGCTTCTCGTACCGCTCGACCAGCGCCGCGTCCAGCGCGGCCACCAGCGCCTCGCGCCGGGCCAGCCGCTCGCTACGGGTACCGTCCAGCTCCGCCGTCGCCGCGTCGAGCGCCTGCTGGGCCTCCCGCAGCTGGGTCTGCAGCTCGTCGATGCGGGCCAGCGCCTCGTTCTGCTCGGTGGTCAGCTCCTCGCGACGCTCCATCAGCTCCAGCTGCGACTCCTCCAGGTCGGCCTGCCGGCGCTGCAGCGTCTCGAGCTCGTGCTGCAGGTCGTTGAGCTGCTTGGCGCTCACCGAACCGGACTCCAGCAGCGCGCGGTCGCGGTCCTCGCGCTGGCGCACCGAGTCGATCTCGCTCTCCAGCTTGCCGATCTGGGCGTTGAGGTCGTCGATGGCGATCCGCAGCGCGGCGAGCCGGTCGTTGGCGTCCTGGTGCTCGCCCTGCACCGCCTCCAGCCGCTGCTGTTCCGGCAGGTGCCGGGCACGGTGGTCGATGCGGGTCAGCTCGGCGTCCAGCCCCACCAGCTCCAGCAGCGTCCGCTGCTGTTCCATATCAGCTTTCATCGGTTCCTCTCGCCCCAAGATTCCAGGGATCGGTGCGGGTGGTGCACACCCGCACCGGCAGCCGCTCGCCGAAGTGTGCCCGCAGCAGCCGGGCCGCCTGCTCGCACCACGGGAACTCGCTGGCCCAGTGCGCCACGTCGACCAGCGCCACCGGCGAGGCCCGGCGGTGTTCGTCGGCCGGGTGGTGGCGCAGGTCGGCGGTGACGTAGACGTCCACCCCGGCCCGGCTCACGGTGCCGAGCAACGAGTCCCCCGCGCCCCCGCACACCGCCACCCGGGACACCACGGCGTCGGGATCGCCGGCGCAGCGCACCCCCCACGCGGTGGCCGGCAGCGCGGCGGCCACCCGCCGCACGAACGCCGCCAGCGGCTCCGGTTCGGGCAGCACCCCGATGCGGCCGATGCCGACGTCGGCGGGCAGCGGGGCCAGCGGGATGACGTCGAACGCCGGCTCCTCGTAGGGGTGCGCGCCGCGCAGCGCGGCCAGCACCGCGGCCCGCAGCCGGGCCGGCGCGATCATCTCCACCCGGTCCTCGGCCACCTGCTCGACCCGCCCGACGCTGCCGATGGCCGGCGACGCCCCGTCGTGCGGCAGGAACTGGCCGGTGCCGGCGGTGCTCCAGCAGCAGTGCGAGTAGTCGCCGATGTGTCCGGCGCCGGCGGCGAACATCGCCTCGCGCACCCGTTCGGCGTCGGCGTGCGGCACGAACACCACCCACTTGTCCAGGTCCGGGCCGCCGGCGGCGGGCGAGAGCACCCCCTCGACGGTCAGCCCGAGCGCCCCGGCCAGCGCGTCGGACACCCCCGGATTGGCGGCGTCGGCGTTGGTGTGGGCGGTGAACAGCGCCCCGCCGGTGCGGATCAGCCGGTGGATGAGCGCGCCCTTGGCGGTGGAGGCCGCGACGGTGTCCACCCCGCGCAGCAGCAGCGGGTGGTGGGCGAGCAGCAGCCCGCGGTCGGGCACCTCGTCGACGACGGCGGCGGTGGCGTCGACCGCGACGGTCACCGATTCCACCGGTTCGTCGGGGTCGCCGCAGACCAGCCCCACCGAGTCCCAGTCGTGGGCCAGCCGGGGCGGATAGGCCTCGTCCAGCACGTCGATGATGTCGGCAAGCCGGATGGTCACATCACGACAGTAGTGGGCCGGGGCCGTCGGGAACCATCAGGGACAATGGAGCGGTGACCGACACGCTGGACCGCACCGCCCTGGGTGTCCGCCCGCACCTGGTGATCTTCGACCTGGACGGCACCCTGACCGACTCGGCCGAGGGCATCGTGTCCAGCTTCCGGTACGCCCTGCAGCAGGTGGGGGCGCCGGTGCCGGAGGGCGACCTGACCGCCCGCATCGTCGGACCGCCAATGCGCCACACGCTGGACTCGCTGGGCCTCGGCGCGGCGGTCGAGGACGCGATGGCCGCCTACCGGGCCGACTACACCACCCGCGGCTGGGCGCTCAACCGGGTGTTCGACGGCATCGCCGAACTGCTGGACGATCTGCGCGCGGCCGGGGTGCGGCTGGCGGTGGCCACCTCCAAGGCCGAGCCCACCGCGCGGCGCATCCTCGGCCACTTCGGGCTGGACCACCACTTCGAGGTGATCGCCGGCGCGGCGGCCGACGGGTCGCGGGCGGCCAAGGCCGAGGTGGTGGCCCGCGCGCTGGCGCAGCTCGAGCCGCCGCGGCCGCAGCGCATCGTGATGGTCGGCGACCGGGCCCACGACATCGCGGGCGCGGCCGAGCACGGCATCGCGACGGTGGTCGTCGGCTGGGGCTACGGCCGCGCCGATTTCGCCGCGTCGGACGCCCCCACCCCGGCCGCCCACGTCGCCACGGTGACCGAACTGCGGGAGGTGCTCGGTGTCTGAGCTGCTGCACGTGACGTTCGTCTGCTCGGGCAACATCTGCCGATCGCCGATGGCCGAGAAGATGTTCGGCCACCAGCTCGCCGAGCGCGGTCTGGCCGGGGTGGTGCGGGTGAGCAGCGCCGGCACCGGCGGCTGGCACGTGGGCGAGCCCGCCGACGAGCGGGCGGTGCGGGTGCTGGCCGAGCGCGGCTACCCGACCGCGCACCGGGCCGCCGAGTTCGGTGCCGAGCACGCCGCGGCCGATCTGGTGGTGGCGCTGGGCCGCAACCATCTGCGCATCCTGCGCGACAACCACGGCGTGCCGCCGGCCCGGCTGCGGATGCTGCGCTCGTTCGATCCGCGTTCCGGCGCGCACGCCCTGGACGTCGAGGATCCCTACTACGGCACGCTGGCCGACTTCGAGGCGGTGTTCGAGGTGATCGACGCCGCGCTGCCGGGCCTGCACGACTGGGTCGACGACCAACTCACCGCGCGCGGACTGGCCGGCTGATGCGGCGCTGGAGCTTCCTGCTGCGGCCGTCCTGGTTGGCGGTGATCGCGGTGGTGCTCGCGTTCGCCTATCTGTGCTTCACCGTGCTCGCGCCCTGGCAGCTCGGCAAGAACGCCGAGACCTCCCGGCAGAACGAGCTCATCGAGCAGGCGCTGTCGGCCGACCCGGTGCCGCTGACGGAGCTGCTGCCGCACCAGGATTCGGCCGCGCCGCAGGCCCAGTGGCACCGGGTCACCGCGACCGGCCGCTATCTGCCCGAGCATCAGGCGCTGGCCCGGCTGAGGATGGTGGAGAGCCAGCCGGCCTACGAGGTGCTGGTGCCGTTCGCGGTCGACGGCGGACCGACGGTGCTGGTGGACCGCGGCTACGTGCGCCCGGAGCAGGGCAACCGGGTGCCGCCGATCCCGCCGCCGCCGGAGGGGACGGTGACGATCACCGCCCGGCTGCGCGACTCCGAACAGGCGCCGGCGGACAAGTCGCCGCTGCGCGAGGACGGCTGGCAGCAGGTCTACGCCATCGACACCGGGCAGCTGTCGGAGCTGACCGGGGTGCCGCTGGCCGGGTCGTATCTGCAGCTCGTCGCCGACCAGCCGGGCGGGCTCGGGGTGATCGGGGTGCCGCATCTGGACGCCGGACCGTTCCTGTCCTACGGCATCCAGTGGATCGCGTTCGGCATCCTCGCCCCGATCGGCTTGGGCTACTTCATCTACGCCGAGATCCGCCAGCGCCGCCGGGAGCGGGCCGCCGCGGCCGGGCGGGACGAATCCGACCGGCCGCTCACCCCCGAGCAGAAACTCGCCGACCGCTACGGACGGCGGCGCTGAGGCCGACCGCCAGCAGCGCGGCGGCGGCCTGCACGGCCCGCGACAGCCGCACGGCACGGGCCAGGTCGTCGACGCGCGGGGCGCGGCCGTCCCCGAGCGTGGGCCGGATCTCCAGGCGGTGGGCGTATTTGGTCGGCCCGCCCAGCCGCACCCCGAGCGCACCGGCGAACGCCGCCTCGGCGACCCCGGCGTTGGGGCTGGGATGCCGGGCCGCGTCACGGCGCCAGGCCCGCGCCGCCCCCACCGGCGATCCGCCCACCAGCGGGGCGCACAGCACCGTCAGCGCCCCGGTGAGCCGGGCCGCCGCGTAGTTCAGGACGTCGTCCAGACGTGCTGCGGCCCAACCGAATCGGGTGTACCGCGGGGAGCGGTGCCCGATCATCGCGTCCAGCGTGTTGGCGCCCCGGTACACCAGCACGCCGGGCACACCGGCCACCGCGGCCCACAGCAGCGGGGCCACCGCCGCGTCGGAGGTGTTCTCCGCGACCGACTCCAGCGCCGCCCGGGTGAGCCCGTCGGCGTCCAGTGCGTTCGGGTCGCGGCCGCACAGTGCCGGCAGCAGCGCCCGGGCGCCGTCGACGTCACCGGCCCGCAGCAGGTCGGCCATCCGCTCGCCGGTGCGCGCCAGCGTGGTGCCGCCCAGCGCGGTGAAGGTCGCCGCCGCGGTGGCCGCCGCGGTGCGCGCCGGTCCGCTGCCGGGCGGGGTCAGCGCCAGGCCGGCCGCGGCCAGCGCCCCGACCAGCAACCCGGTGTGCCGCGCGCCGGCGGCGCGGGAGTCGGCGTAGCCGAGGCGTTCCAGCGCGGCGGCGGCCCGCCCGAACAGGGCGACCGGATGGCCGCGCCGCGGATCGGCGAACACGATGTCGGCCAGGCAGCCGGCCGCGATGCCCACACCGCGGGCCCGGCCGGTCGATGCGTGCGCAAACACCCCGGCAGCCTCTCATGCGGCGGTCGCCGGCCGACCATCGGCTCGGGCCGGGCCCGGTCCGGCGGGTCTAGTCTGGATGAAGTGTTGCGCACCGTTCTCGCCGCGTCGAACGTGCCCGGCCCGGCACCGACGCAGGTTCTCGTCGAGATCTGTTCCGTTCTCGCTCCCGCGCTGGCCACGGCGGTGGCGCTGACCGTCGTCGGGCTCGGCGGGGCGCGGCTCGCCGGGCAGGCCCGCGCGCTCGCCGCCCCGGCCGCGGGGTTCGTCGCGCTCGCCGCGCTCCTCGACTACCTGTGGGCTGCATCACGTTTCGCCAAGACCGGGCTGGTGTCCGCACTGCGGCCGGAGGTGCTCAACGCCTTCCTGCACGCCCCCGGCGCGCGCGGCAACGTGGTGGGGGCGGGTGTGGTGGCGCTGATCCAGCTCGGGTTGAAGGCCGGGCTCGTCGGCGCGTTGCTGGTGCTGCACCGCCGCGGCGGACGGGCGGCGGCCCGGGTGGCGCTGGCCGCCGCACTGGTTGTCACGGTGGCGCCGGCGCTGCCGTTCGCGCCGCCGTCGGTCGACCGGCTGGCCCACTCCGGGCTGACCGCAATGCATCTGGCGGGCACCACGCTGTGGGTCGGACCGGTGCTGCTGCTGGCCGTGATCGGGTGGCGGCAACGGCGACACCGGCCCACCGACGCCCGCGCCGAGGCGCTGGAGTGGACGCGGGCCTGGGAGCGGGTCAGCGCGCTGGCGCTGTGCGCGGTGGGGATGCTCGTGGTGTCCGGCTCGTGGCTGGCCTGGACCCATGTGGGCACCGTCGGGCAGCTGTTCACCACCCCTTACGGCCGCGCGCTGGCGCTCAAACTGGCGGTGACGGTCGTGCTCGTCGGCATCGGCGCCTACAACCTGTGGGTGCTGCTGCCGCGGCTGCGCGCGGCCCTGGCCGACGGCGCCGGCACCGGCGCATTCCGCTTGGCGGCCAGGCACTTTCCCGCGGTGGTGGGCGTGGAGTCGGTGCTGATGGTGGTGGTGCTGGGCATCGTGCCGTTCCTGGCCGGCTCGGCCCGGGCCCAGGCCGGCTGGCCGGCGGCAGGGCCGTTCGACGCCTCGGTGTTCGGGACCGGGGTCGCGGTGCTCGCCGCCACCGCGCTGCCGCTGTGGGCGGCCGCCCGGGCGGGCCGGGCTAGGGCCCGGCCAGAACCAGTACGTCCCTGACGGTTTCGAGCACCCCCGGCAGGTCGGCCGGCGGCGGGGTGGCCAGCGACAGCCGCAGCGCGTTGGGCGGGTGCGGCGCGACCGCGAACGCGTCGGCGGTGGAGACCAGCACGCCCCGCTCGGCGAGCAGCCGGGCGGCCGCGTCGTTGCGCAGCCCGTCGGGCAGTTCCAGCCAACCGAACCAGGACCGCGGGTGTGCGGTGTATGCGAAGCCGCACAGCGCCTTCCGTGCGATGCGCTGCCGCTGTGCGGCGTCGTCACGGCGTTGTTTCTCCAGCCGCGCCACGGTGCCGTCGGCGAGCCAGCCCACCGCCAGTGCGGTGACGATCCCCGCGACCGACCAGCCCGCGGCACGCAGCGTGCGCACCGCGGCCGCCCGCTGCCCGGTGGGTACCACCAGGTAGCCGAACCGCAACCCGGTGGCCAGGTTCTTCGACAGGCTGCCGATGTACCAGGTCCGTTCCGGCGCAAGGGAATACAGTGTCGGGCCGGCCTCGGGCACCAGGAACGCGTAGGTGGCGTCCTCGATCAGCGCACAGTCGTGCCGGCGCGCGATGTCGACCAGCCGGTGCCGCGCGGCGGCGTCGAGCACGAATCCGAGCGGGTTGTGCACGGTGGGCATCGCGTAGATCGCCGCGATCCGGCGGGTGCGGCACAGCGCCTCCAGGGCGTCGAGGTCGGTGCCGTCGGCGCAGCAGGCCACCGGGCACACCTCCACCCCGCCGGTGGTGGCGGCGAGCTTGAGCCCCGGGTAGGTCAGCGCGTCGGCGGCCACCACCCCGCCCGGTCCGGCCAGCGTACGCACCGCCACGTCCACCCCGTGCTGGGCGCCGGAGGTGAGCAGCACATTGTCCGGCGGCACGTCGATGCCGCGGTCGAGCAGCGCCGTGGCGACCACGGCGCGGTCGCTCTCCCGCCCACCGGGCGGGTGCTGGGTGAGCAGCGCCTCGAGGTTGCCGGCACCGGCCAGCCGGCGCAGTGCGGCGCGCAGTTCGTCGGGCTGTTCGGCCGAGAGCGGTTGGCTGAAGGACAGATCCACCCGGCGCGCGGTGCGCGGCAGCCGGCGCGGCTCCAGGCCGCCGAACCCGCTCTGGTCGCGCACGAAGGTGCCGCGCCCGGGTTCGCCGACGACCAGTCCCGCGGCGGCGAGTTCGGCGTACACCCGGGTGGCAGTGGCCAGCGCGATGCCGTGCCGGGCGGCCAGTTCGCGGTGGGTGGGCAACCGGGTGCCGGGAGCCAGCCGGCCGTCGCGGATGGCCGCGGCGTAGGCGTCCACCACCGCCTTGTACCTGGGCTGACGCACCTCGGCTCCCCCGTTGTATCCATGACAATTTCTGGATTGTCCTACTTTAGCGGTCGTAGGCTCGGCCCGGCACGACCACACGAGAGGAGCAGCCATGACCACGACCGGCCGCCTCCTGCCGGTGCTGGAGTACCTGCGGCGCGACCTGGCCGGACAACTCGAGCCCGGCGACCGCACCCACATGCGCTACCCCACCGCGATCTCGCGGCTGCTGGGATTCGAGATCGTCGACGTCGGGCCGGCCACCGCGGCGGTGCGGGTGCAGGCCGACGCCGAGCGGCACGGCAACCAGCAGGGCACCGTGCACGGCGGGCTGATCGTCGAACTCGCCGACGCGGCGATCGGCACCGCGGCCTCGACGTTGTCGGTACCGGGCGAGTCGTTCACCAGCATCGACATCCGGGCGGCGTTCCTGCGGCCGGTGTGGTCCGGCCCGCTGACGGCCACCGCCCGGCCGGTCCGGACCGGCCGCACCATCAGCCACTACACCTGCGAGGTCACCCGCGCCGACGGCAAGGCCGTCGCGATGGTCACGAGCGCGGTGATGACGCTGCGCGGCGACGCCGCCCGCGGCCGCCGACCCGCGCCGCCGGGCGGCCGAAGACCCGCTCGCGCGGGAGGTGAGTGGGCGCGGAGGGGATCGAACCCCCGACCGCTGGTGTGTAAAACCAGAGCTCTACCACTGAGCTACACGCCCTGTCGCCGGTGCAGGGTACACGCACCGGCTGCTCTTGGGAAATCGTCTCAGGCGGTGCGCAGGGCGTTCAGCGCCGCGACCCACACCGACTGGTCACGCGCCTCACCGGGCTCCTTCATCTCCGCGAACCGGATGACGCCGTCGCGGTCCACCACGAAGGTGCCCCGGTTCGGGTAGCCGAAGTCCTCGTTGAACACCCCGTAGGCCCGGGCCACCGCCCCGTGCGGCCAGAAGTCGCTGAGCACCGGGAAGGTGAACCCGTTCTCGATGGACCAGATCTTGTGGGTGGGCGGCGGCCCCACCGAGATGGCCAGCACCGCGCTGTCGTCGTTCTCGTAGTCCGGCAGGTGGTCCCGGATCTGGTCGAGCTCGCCCTGGCAGATGCCGGTGAACGCCAGCGGGAAGAACACCAGCAGCACGTTGCGTTTCCCGCGGTAGTCACCGAGTGAGACGGGGCGGCCGTTCTGGTCCTTGAGGGCGAAATCGGGTGCTTCGGTTCCGACTTCCAGCACTGTCATCGATGCCTTACCGTTCGTTGCGCCGCCGGCCTCAGCCACGCCGGCCCGCGGCCTTGGACTTGGGCTGCACCAGCCGGGTCGCGATCCAGTCGCCGAGATTGGCCGACGAGGTCTGCATCAAGCCGGCCGTCGGCGCGGACTCGGCGATCTCGGACGGGTGCACGTGCCCGGGCTTGCCGGTCTTGGGCGTGATCACCCAGATCACCCCGTCCTCGGCCAGCGGGCCGATCGCGCCGATCAGCGCGTCGACGAGGTCGCCGTCGTCCTCGCGCCACCACAGCAGCACGACATCAACCACCTCGTCGGCGTCCTCGTCGAGCAGTTCACCGCCGCACGCTTCCTCGACATCGGCCCGGATGTCGTCGTCGACGTCCTCGTCCCAGCCCAGTTCCTGTACAACCTGATCTTTTTGGATGCCCAGTCGTTGGGCGTAGTTCGGGGCGTTCGCCGCCGCGACCACGGTCGGTCCTCCTTCTCGGTGCTGGTGCGATTGCCTTATCGTCGCACGCCGGACGGTCTGTGCGAATACCGGCGCGGCGAAGTGTCAAATCGTGTCAACTCGAATCCGAATTCGCCGGTCATCGGAATCGATAGGCCGAGTCGCACAGATCCAGTGCCACCGAACGCACATCGTTGAGGTTGCTCACCTCGGCGTTGAATTCGTCCGGTCCGTAATTCTCCAGGAGCGCCTGGGCGACCCGGTTGGCGGCGTCCACCCAGTCGGCCAGCGCGTCGCGCAGTTCCGGGGACAGCGGATCGGAGATGGCGCCGTCGACCAGCTCGGCGCTGCGGTGCAGGGCATCGGCGGCCGGGCCGATCAGCCGGCCGGCGTCGGGATCGCCGGCGTTGATGGCGTCGACGAATTCGTTGACCGCCGCGACGGCGTCGACGCTGGTGGCGGCGAGCGTGTCGCAGGCGCTGTGCACCGCCTCCCTGGTCACCGCCCGCTGCCGCTCGGCCTCCCGAGACCTCGACGCGGCGATCGACGCGGCGACCGAGGCCGACACCGAGGCCCGGTACTCCGGCGCGGCCGCGGCGTCCGGGCGGCCCTCGCCCCGCGTCACGGTGGTGCAGCCGACGATCACCATCGCCGCGACGGCGCCGCCGCCGACCACCGCTCCCCCCACCTGCCACCGGCGCTCGGCGCGCCGCCAACCCGTGTGCACGGGTGCCGACGTTACCGGCAAAAACGCACCGTCGCGTGGTCGTCGGCGTGTTCGGTGCGACAAACGGCGCAACCTTCGGCACAAGGTCACACCCCGCCGGTGCAACTCGGGCACGATGAGGGAAAGATAAGGCATCTGCACCGGTTCAGGAGCCGTGAACCTCCTGCGAGGCGCAGAGCACAAATGAATCCCGCCGATACCAAGGAGCGGACGTTGACAACCGAGTTCGTACGCCAGGACCTGGCTCGAAACTCCACCCCCCAACCCGATCGAGTGCGGGTGATCCGCGAGGGGGTCGCCTCCTACCTGCCCGACATCGACCCGGACGAGACCGCCGAGTGGCTGGAGTCGCTGGACGCCGTGGTGGAGCGGTCCGGTCCGGCCCGGGCCCGATATCTGCTGCTGCGCCTGCTCGAGCGCGCCGGTGAGCAGCGGGTCGCCATCCCGGCGCTCACCTCCACCGACTACGTCAACACCATCCCGACCGAGCTGGAGCCGTGGTTCCCCGGTGACGAGGAGGTCGAGCGGCGGTTCCGCGCGTGGATCCGCTGGAACGCCGCGATCATGGTGCACCGTGCCCAGCGCCCCGGCGTCGGGGTGGGCGGGCACATCTCCACCTACGCCTCGTCGGCCGCGCTCTACGAGGTCGGCTTCAACCACTTCTTCCGCGGCAAGTCCCACCCGGGCGGCGGCGACCAGGTGTTCATCCAGGGTCACGCCTCGCCGGGCATCTACGCCCGGGCCTTCCTGGAGGGCCGGCTGACCGCCGACCAGCTCGACGGTTTCCGGCAGGAGGTCAGCCATCCCGGCGGCGGGCTGCCGAGCTACCCGCACCCGCGGCTGATGCCGGACTTCTGGGAGTTCCCCACCGTGTCGATGGGCCTGGGCCCGATCAACGCGATCTTCCAGGCCCGGTTCAACCACTACCTGCACGACCGGGGCATCAAGGACACCTCCGACCAGCACGTCTGGGCCTTCCTCGGCGACGGCGAGATGGACGAGCCGGAGGCCCGCGGCGCCGCGCACGTCGCCGCGCTGGAGGGGCTGGACAACCTCACCTTCGTGGTGAACTGCAACCTGCAGCGCCTCGACGGCCCGGTGCGCGGCAACGGCAAGATCATCCAGGAGCTGGAGTCGTTCTTCCGTGGCGCGGGCTGGAACGTCATCAAGGTGATCTGGGGCCGCGAGTGGGACGCGCTGCTGCACGCCGATCGGGACGGCGCGCTGGTGAACCTGATGAACTCCACGCCCGACGGCGACTACCAGACCTACAAGGCCAACAACGGCGCCTACGTGCGGGAGCACTTCTTCAACCGCGACCCGCGCACCAAGGCACTCGTCGAGCACATGACCGACGAGGAGATCTGGAACCTCAAGCGCGGCGGCCACGACTACCGCAAGGTCTACGCCGCCTACAAGGCCGCGCTCGAGCACAAGGGCCAACCCACGGTCATCCTGGCCAAGACCATCAAGGGCTACTCGCTCGGCGCGCACTTCCAGGGCCGTAACGCCACCCACCAGATGAAGAAGCTGGCCTTGGAGGATCTGAAGTACTTCCGCGACGCGATCCGGATTCCGATCAGCGACAAGGAACTCGAGGCCGATCCGTACCTGCCGCCGTACTACCACCCGGGTATGGACGCCCCGGAGATCCGCTACATGCTGGAACGCCGGCGCGCGCTGGGCGGGTTCCTGCCGGAGCGGCGCACCAGGTCCAAGGTGCTGACGCTGCCGGGGCCGGACGCCTACAAGTCGGTCAAGAAGGGCTCCGGGCACCAGCCGGTGGCCACCACCATGGCGACGGTGCGCATCTTCAAGGAGTTGTTGCGGGACAAGAACATCGGCCACCGCATCGTGCCGATCATCCCGGACGAGGCGCGCACCTTCGGGATGGACTCGTGGTTCCCGAACCTGAAGATCTACAACCGCAACGGTCAGCTCTACACCTCGGTCGACGCCGACCTGATGCTGGCCTACAAGGAGTCCGAGACCGGCCAGATCCTGCACGAGGGCATCAACGAGGCCGGGTCGACGGCATCGTTCACGGCGGTCGGCACCTCGTACGCCACCCACAACGAGCCGATGATCCCCGTCTACATCTTCTATTCGATGTTCGGGTTCCAGCGCACCGGCGACGGGTTCTGGGCGGCGGCCGACCAGATGGCCCGCGGGTTCGTGCTCGGCGCCACCGCCGGCCGCACCACGCTCACCGGTGAGGGGCTGCAGCACGCCGACGGGCACTCGCACCTGCTGGCCTCGACCAACCCCGCGGTGGTGGCCTACGACCCGGCGTTCGCCTACGAGATCGCCCACATCGTCGAGAGCGGCCTGCGGCGGATGTACGGCGAGAACCCCGAGGACGTGTTCTTCTACATCACCGTCTACAACGAGCCGTACCTGCAGCCGGCCGAGCCGGAGGGCCTCGACGTCGAGGGCCTGCTGCGCGGCATCTACCGCTACCGGCCGGCGCCGCGGCCCGGGGCGCACGCCGCCCAGATCCTGGCCTCCGGGGTGGCGATGCCGGAGGCGCTGCGCGCCGCCGAGCTGCTGGCCACCGACTGGAACGTGGCCGCCGACGTGTGGTCGGTGACGAGCTGGACCGAGCTGGGCCGCGACGGCATCCGGGTGGAGAAGGAGCGGCTGCAGCACCCGGACCGCGACGTGCCGGATCCGTACGTGGCGCGGGTGCTGGCCGGGGCGCCGGGGCCGTTCGTGGCGGTGTCGGACTGGGTGCGCGGGGTGCCCGAGCAGATCCGGCCCTGGGTGCCCGGCACCTACCTGACGCTGGGCACCGACGGGTTCGGCTTCTCCGACACCCGCCCGGCGGCGCGGCGCTACTTCAACGTCGACGCCGAGTCGGTGGCGGTGGCGGTGCTGGAGGGCCTGGCCCGCGACGGCCGGATCGACCGCTCGGTGGCCGTCGAGGCGGCCCGTCGCTACCGCATCGACGACGCGCGGGCGGCCGCCCCGCAGACCTCCGATCCGGGCGTGGCCTGACCGAACCGGTGCGACACCGGCCCCGGGCCCGCGGCCCGGGGCCGGTGCCCGTTTTGGAGGAAACGACCAGTTCCTCGGCGTAGTCTTTGGCTATGGCCGACAATCGGTTCGTTCCACCGGCGAGCACCGTCGAGGTGCTACAGGCCGTGCCGGACTCGGTGCTCAAACGCCTGCACCAGTACTCGGGCCGGCTGGCCACCGAGGCGGTCCGGGTGATGGAGAAGCGGCTGCCGTTCTTCGCCGACCTGGAGGCCTCGCAACGGGCCAGCGTGCAGCTGGTGGTGCAGACCGCGGTGGTCAACTTCGTCGAGTGGATGCGCGACCCGGAGAGCGACGTCAGCTACACCGCGCAGGCGTTCGAGGTGGTGCCGCAGGACCTGCGGCGGCGCATCGCGCTGCGCCAGTCGGTGGAGATGGTGCGGGTGACGATGGAGTTCTTCGAGGAGGTGGTGCCGCTGGTGGCCCGCTCCGAGGAGCAGCTCACCGCGCTGACCGCCGGCATCCTGCGTTACAGCCGTGACCTCGCGTTCGCGGCGGCGATGGCCTACGCCGACCAGGCCGAGGCCCGCGGCGCCTGGGACACCCGGATGGAGGCCTATCTGGTCGACGCGGTGGTGCGCGGCGACATCGGGCCGGAGCTGCAGTCCCGGGCGGCCGCGCTGAACTGGGACGCCACCGCACCGGCCACCGTGATCGTGGGGCTGCCCCGGCCGGGCCGCATCGACGTGGCCGCCGAGGACGTGCACGAGGCGGTACAGCGGCACGGCCGCACCGCGCTGGCCGACGTGCACGGCACCTGGCTGGTGGCGATCGTGTCCGGCCCGCTGCTGCCCACCGACCGGGTGCTCGAGGACCTGCTCGAGGTGTTCGCCGACGGCCCGGTGGTGATCGGGCCGACCGCGCCCACCCTGACCGCCGCGCACCGCAGCGCCACCGAGGCGATCGCCGGGATGAACGCGGTGGCCGGCTGGAGCGGGGCGCCGCGCCCGGTGGCCGCCCGCGAGCTGCTGCCGGAGCGGGCGCTGCTCGGCGACGCGACCGCGATCGCGGCCCTGGAGTCGGAGGTGATGCGGCCCTTGGCCGACGCCGGTCCGGCGCTCACCGAGACGCTGGACGCCTACCTCGACGCCGGTGGCGCGATCGAAGCTTGCGCCCGCAAATTGTTCGTTCATCCAAACACGGTGCGGTACCGGCTGAAGCGGATCGCCGAGTTCACCGGCCGGGACCCCACCGTGCCGCGGGACGCCTACGTGCTTCGGGTGGCCGCGTCTGTGGGGCGTCTCACACGGCAGGCAGCCCACCCGAGCACGACAAATGCACACGGCCTGCCCTCCCCCGCCGCGCGCCCCGCCCCACCGGCAGGTTGGCGTCCGCGTCAATAACTTTCGGACGTCCCGGGATGGTCTCGATGGCGTCTCGACACAGTCCGGTTTGTGGACTCTCCACAAAAACATAAGACGAGGTTCATAATCTCTTACACCGCGCAAACCGGACTTCACAGTGTTCTCTTAAACACGTGCCTGAAACGACTGCGCCTGAGAACTCGGTGCTCGCGCTGCTGGCGCCCGGGCAGGGTTCGCAGACCCCCGGGATGCTCGCCCCGTGGCTCGAGCTGCCGGGTGCCGCCGACCGGCTGGCGGCCTGGTCGGAGATCAGCGGCCTGGACCTGGTCCGGCTCGGCACCACCGCCGACGCCGACGAGATCACCGACACCGCCGTCACCCAGCCGCTCGTGGTGGCCGCCACCCTGCTCGCCCACGAGGAGGCGGCCCGGCGCGGGCTGTTCTCCAACGCGGCCGAGGTGATCGTCGCCGGCCACTCGGTCGGCGAGATCGCCGCCTACGCCATCGCCGGGGTCATCTCCGCCGACGACGCGATCAAGCTGGCCGCCACCCGCGGCGCGGAGATGGCCAAGGCCTGCGCGCTGGAGCCCACCGGTATGGCGGCCGTGCTCGGCGGCGACGAGGCCGAGGTGCTGGGCCGGCTCGAGGAGCTCGGCCTGATCCCGGCCAACCGCAACGCGGCCGGCCAGATCGTGGCCGCGGGCGCGGTCGACGCGCTGGACAAGCTGGCCGAGGACCCGCCCGCCAAGGCGCGGGTGCGTCGGCTGGCGACCGCCGGGGCGTTCCACACCCACTACATGGCCTCGGCGCAGGACGGCTACGCCGCCGCGGCGGCGGCCGTGACGACCGCCGAGCCCACCCGCACCCTGCTGTCCAACGCCGACGGGCAGCCGGTCGCGTCGGCCGCCGACGCGATGGACAAGCTGGTGGCCCAGCTGACCCGGCCGGTGCGCTGGGATCTGTGCACCGAGACGATGCGTCAGCGTAAGGTGGCGGCGCTGGTCGAGTTCCCGCCCGCCGGGACGCTGACGGGCATCGCCAAGCGTGAGCTCAAGGGGGTGCCCACCCACGCAGTGAAGACCCCCGCGGACCTGGACGGGCTGACCGAGCTCTAGCGGTCGCACCACATCCGGGGCGACAACCGCATATCCGAAACATCCACCCACGTCCCCGCACCCGCGGGGGCACCACACCGAAGGAAAAGAAGGAGCCATCGTGGCCACCACTCAGGAAGAAATCATCGCCGGTCTCGCCGAGATCATCGAAGAGGTCACCGGCATCGAGCCGTCGGAGGTGACCCCGGAGAAGTCGTTCGTCGACGATCTGGACATCGACTCGCTGTCGATGGTGGAGATCGCCGTGCAGACCGAGGACAAGTACGGCATCAAGATCCCGGACGAGGACCTCGCCGGCCTGCGCACCGTCGGTGACGTCGTCGCCTACATCCAGAAGCTCGAGGCCGAGAACCCCGAGGCCGCTGCCGCGCTGCGCGAGAAGATCGAATCGGAGCGTTCATGACAAAGCCCTCCACCGCCAACGGCGGTTACCCCTCCGTGGTGGTGACCGCCGTCACGGCGACCACGTCCATTGCGGGGGATGCCGAGGGCACGTGGAAGGGCCTCCTCGCCGGTGAGAGCGGGATCCGCACGCTGGAGGACGAGTTCGTCACCAAGTGGGATCTGCCGGTCAAGATCGGCGGGCATCTCGCGGAGCCGGTCGACGATCACATGACCCGGCTGGACATGCGCCGGATGTCCTACGTCCAGCGCATGGCCAAGCTGCTCGGCAAGCGGGTCTGGGAGGCCGCGGGTTCGCCCGAGGTCGATCCGGACCGGTTCTCCGTCGTCATCGGCACGGGTCTGGGCGGCGGCGAGAAGATCGTCGAGACCTACGACGCGATGAATGCGGGCGGCCCCCGCAAGGTGTCGCCGCTGGCGGTGCAGATGATCATGCCGAACGGTGCCGCCGCGGTGGTCGGGCTCGAGCTCGGCGCCCGCGCCGGGGTGATCACCCCGGTGTCGGCCTGTGCGTCCGGCTCGGAGGCCATCGCGCACGCCTGGCGGCAGATCGTCATGGGTGACGCCGACATCGTCGTCTGCGGTGGCGTCGAGGGCGGCATCGAGGCGCTGCCGATCGCGGCGTTCTCGATGATGCGGGCGATGAGCACCCGCAACGACGACCCGGCCGGGGCGTCGCGGCCGTTCGACAAGGACCGGGACGGCTTCGTGTTCGGCGAGGCCGGCGCGCTGCTGGTCATCGAGACCGAGGAGCACGCCAAGGCCCGGGGTGCGACCATCCTGGCCCGGCTCATGGGCGCGGGCATCACCTCCGATGCGTTCCACATGGTGGCTCCGGCCTCCGACGGGGTGCGCGCCGGCATGGCGATGCGGCGGGCGATGGAGACCGCGGGCCTCGAGCCCAAGGACATCGACCACATCAACGCGCACGCGACCGCCACCCCGATCGGGGACACCGCGGAGGCCAACGCCATCCGCGTGGCCGGCTGCGAGCACGCCGCGGTGTACGCCCCCAAGTCCGCGCTGGGTCACTCGATCGGCGCGGTCGGGGCCCTCGAGTCGGTGCTGACGGTGCTGACACTTCGCGACGGGGTCATCCCTCCCACGCTCAACTACGAGACTCCGGACCCCGAGATCGACCTCGACATCGTCGCGGGCGAGCCCCGGTACGGCGACTACAAATACGCCATCAACAACTCGTTCGGCTTCGGCGGCCACAACGTGGCGCTGGCGTTCGGGCGGTACTGACGGACGAGAGGAACCTTTCGGAGCAGTAATGGCAGGGTTATCGACAGGCAACGGGCTCCCCAGCGTCGTTGTCACGGGGGTTGCGATGACTACCGCCCTGGCGACCGACGCGGAAAGTACGTGGAAGCGGCTGCTCGACGGCCAGAGTGGGATCCGCAAGCTCGAGGATCCCTTCGTCGAGGAGTTCGATCTGCCGGTGCGAATCGGCGGTCACCTGCTCGAGGACTTCGACGGCGAACTGACCCGCGTGGAGCTCCGTCGCCTGTCGTACCTGCAGAAGATGTCGACCGTGCTGGGCCGGCGGGTCTGGGAGGCCGCCGGCTCGCCGGAGGTCGATCCGCGCCGGCTCATGGTGTCGATCGGCACCGGCCTGGGCTCCACCGAGGAGCTCGTGTTCAGCTACGACGACATGCGGCAGCGCGGCCTGAGGGCGGTCTCCCCGCTGGCCGTGCAGAAGTACATGCCGAACGCCGCCGCGGCGGCCGTCGGTCTGGAGCGCAAGGCCCGCGCCGGGGTGATCACCCCGGTGTCGGCCTGCGCCTCCGGGTCGGAGGCCATCGCGCACGCCTGGCGCAACATCGTGCTCGGTGAGGCCGACGTGGCCATCTGCGGCGGCGTGGAGACCAAGATCGAGGCGGTGCCGATCGCCGGTTTCGCCCAGATGCGCATCGTGCTGTCGACGAACAACGACAACCCGCAGGGCGCCTGCCGGCCGTTCGACAAGGACCGGGACGGCTTCGTGTTCGGCGAGGCCGGCGCGCTCATGGTGATCGAGACCGAGGAGCACGCCAGGGCGCGCGGTGCGAACATCCTGGCCCGCCTGATGGGTGCGGCCATCACCTCCGACGGGTACCACATCGTGGCGCCCGACCCGAACGGCGAGCAGGCCGGGTACGCGATGACCCGCGCCATCGAGCTCGCCGGGCTGCAGCCGAGCGACATCGACCACGTCAACGCGCACGCCACCGGCACGGTGGTGGGCGACGTGGCCGAGTCCAAGGCGATCAACAACGCGATGAAGGGCCACCGGCCGGCGGTGTACGCGCCGAAGGCCGCGCTCGGCCACTCGGTGGGCGCGGTCGGTGCGGTCGAGTCGATCCTGACCGTGTTCGCGCTGCGCGACGGGATCATCCCGCCCACGCTGAACCTGGAGAACCTCGATCCGGAGATCGATCTGGACGTGGTCGCCAAGGAACCGCGCAAGGGCGATTTCAAGTACGCGATCAACAACTCCTTCGGATTCGGTGGGCACAACGTGGCGCTCGCCTTCGGTAAGTACTGACGCCCGCGACGCGGCGTCGGCCGGCGTCCGACGGGCAACAGGAGGAACTTCTATGACGACCATGGCCCCCGCGGCCGTCGGTGAATCGCTCGACCCGCGCGATCCGCTGCTGCGCCTGAGCACCTTCTTCGACGACGGCAGCGTCGAGTTGCTGCACGAGCGGGACCGCTCGGGCGTGCTGGCCGCCGCCGGCACCGTCAACGGCGTGCGCACCATCGCGTTCTGCACCGACGGCACCGTGATGGGCGGCGCGATGGGCGTGGACGGCTGCCGGCGCATCGTCGAGGCCTACGACCTGGCCATCGCCGAGCAGAGCCCGATCGTGGGCATCTGGCACTCCGGCGGGGCCCGGCTGGCCGAGGGCGTGCGCGCCCTGCACGGCGTCGGGCTGGTGTTCGAGGCGATGATCCGCGCCTCGGGCTACATCCCGCAGATCTCGGTGGTGGTCGGCTTCGCGGCCGGCGGCGCGGCCTACGGCCCGGCGCTGACCGACGTGATCATCATGGCGCCGGAGAGCCGGGTGTTCGTCACCGGCCCGGACGTGGTGCGCGCGGTGACCGGCGAGGACGTCGACATGGCCTCGCTGGGCGGTCCGGAGACCCACCACAAGAAGTCGGGCGTGTGCCACATCGTCGCCGACGACGAGCTCGACGCCTACGAGCGGGGCCGCCGGCTGGTCGGCCTGTTCTGCCAGCAGGGCGTGTTCGACCGTTCCAAGGCCGAGGCCGGCGACTCCGACCTGCACGCGCTGCTGCCCGAGTCGCCGCGGCGCGCCTACGATGTGCACCCGATCGTGCACGGGCTGCTCGACGCCGACACCCCGTTCGAGGAGTTTCAGGCCAAGTGGGCCCCGTCGATCGTGATCGGCCTGGGCCGGCTGGCCGGCCGCACCGTCGGCGTGCTGGCCAACAACCCGCTGCGGCTCGGCGGCTGCCTGAACTCCGAGAGCGCGGAGAAGGCGGCCCGGTTCGTGCGGCTGTGCGATGCGTTCGGCATCCCGATGGTGGTGATCGTCGACGTGCCGGGCTACCTGCCCGGGGTGGACCAGGAGTGGGGCGGCGTGGTGCGTCGCGGCGCGAAGCTGCTGCACGCCTTCGGCGAGGCCACCGTGCCGCGCGTGACGCTGGTGACCCGCAAGATCTACGGCGGCGCCTACATCGCGATGAACTCGCGTTCGCTGGGCGCGACGAAGGTGTTCGCCTGGCCGGACGCCGAGGTGGCGGTGATGGGCGCCAAGGCCGCGGTCGGCATCCTGCACAAGAAGAAGCTCGCCGCCGTCGAGGATCCGGTCGAGCGGGAGCAGCTGCACGAGGAGCTGGCCAAGGAGCACGAGCGGATCGCCGGTGGCGTGGACGCGGCGATCGAGATCGGCGTGGTCGACGAGAAGATCGACCCGGCGCACACCCGGTCCAAGCTGACCCAGGCGCTGGCCGAGGCCGCCCCGCGGCGCGGTCGCCACAAGAACATCCCGCTGTAACCCGACTTCCCGCCGGAATAGCATTCCCGGTCGTGAAATCCGCGGATGAACGACCGGGAATGCTATTCCGCGTCTGAGGCGAACTGCGCGGCGACGGCCAGGGCGCGGTCGCGGTCCGCGGCGACCAGGCCGATGCGGGTGCGCCGGTCGAGGATGTCGGCCGCGGTCAGCGCGCCCTCGTGGCTGACCGCGTAGGCGAACTCGGCCCGGATGACGTCGATGCCCTCGGCCACCGGCTCGGTGGGCCGGGCGCAGCTCGCCCGGGCGATGACGTTCGGCGCCTCGGCACCGTAGCGGGCCACCAGCGACCCCGGCAGATCCGCCGAAGAACGAAGCGTGGCAACAGGATTGGCCGGTGCACCGACCAGCGGCAGGTTGCGGGTGCGGCACGGCCCGGCGGTCAGCCCGCGCCGCGCCACCGCCCGGTCCACGGCGTCCTCGGCCATGAACCGGTACTCGGTGAGCTTGCCGCCGACGACGCTGAGCAGCCCGGTGTCGGACTCCACCACCGCGTGTTCGCGGGACAGGTCGGCGGTGCGCCCCTCGCCGGAGTCGATGAGCGGGCGCAGCCCGGCGAACGCACCGCGCACGTCGTCCGGCCCGAGCGCGGTGCCGAGTGCGGTGTTGACGGTGCGCAGCAGGAAGTCGATCTCCGCGCGGGTCGGCTCCGGCACGTCCGGGACCGGGCCGGGCGCGTCCTCGTCGGTCAGCCCGAGGTAGACCCGGCCGAGCTGTTCGGGCATCGCGAAGACGAACCGGTTCAGCTCGCCGGGAATCGGAACCGTCAGGGCGGCAACGGGATTGCCGAACGCGGCGGCGTCGAACACCAGGTGGGTGCCGCGACTGGGGCGCAGCCGGATGCCCGGGTCGACCTGGCCGGCCCACACCCCGGTGGCGTTGATCACCGCGCGCGCCGCCACCCGGAACGACTCCCCGGACAGCCGGTCGACCAGCGTGGCTCCGTCGCCGGCCGCGTCGGTGGCGGCCACCCGGGTCAGGATCATCGCCCCGTGCTGGGCGGCGGTGCGGGCCACCGCGACCACCAGCCGGGCGTCGTCGACGAGCTGGCCGTCGTAGCCGAGCAGTCCCCCGTCCAGCCCGTCCCGGCGCACCGCGGGCACCAACTCGGCCGCCCGCGCCGCGTCGACGCGGGCCGACCGCGGCAGCACCGAGGCCGGGGTGCCGGCCAGGGCGCGCAACAGGTCGCCGGCCAGGAATCCGGTGCGCACCAGGGCGCGTTCGGCGCGGCCGACGCCCGGCAACAGCGGCACCAGCTGCGGCATCGCCCGCACCAGGTGCGGGGCGTTGCGCCGCATCAGAATCCCGCGTTCGATCGCGCTGCGCCGGGCGATGCCGACGTTGCCGGAGGCCAGGTAGCGCAGCCCGCCGTGGACGAGTTTGGAACTCCAGCGACTGGTGCCGAAGGCCAGGTCGTGCTTCTCCACCAGCGCCACCGACAGCCCCCGGGTGGCGGCGTCCAGGGCGATGCCGGTGCCGGTGATGCCGCCGCCGATGACCAGCACGTCGACCCGGCCGGTGTCGGCGAGCCGGGCCAGCTCGGCGGTGCGGCGGGCGGCGTTGAGGGCGGTGGCGTCGGTCATGGCTTCAGGTATCCGTCCAGGGCACGGGTGAGTTCGGCGTCCAGCGCCTCGGCGTCCAGGATCGGTTCGACCATGCGCGCCGACTGGATCGCCGACTGGGTGATGAGCAGGCACATCGCGGCCAGCCGGCGCGGGTCGCCGGGCCGCACGCTGCCGTCCTGCTGGGCGAGTTCGATGTCGCCGGCGACGGCGTCGACGAGGATCTGCTGGCTGGTGCCGAGCCGCTCGGCGATGTAGACCATCGCCAGGTCGGGGCGGGTGCGCAGCACGGTGGTGATGACCTCGTCGGCGCGCAGCCGGTCGGCCAGCGCGACGATGCGGGCCACCAGCGCGGCCCGTCCCACCCCGGGGCCGGGCACCGCGTCCAGCGCGTCGGTGATGCGCCGGGTCAGCAGCGTGGCCAGCACGGCCCGCACGTCCGGCCAGCGCCGGTAGATGGTGGGCCGGCTCACCCCGGCGCGGCGGGCGATCTCGGCCAGGGTCACCCGGTCGGCGCCGTAGGCGAGCAGGCAGTCGGTCGCGGCGTCGAGGATTCGGTCGTCGATTCGCGGCACCTCTCGTTACAGCTTTCCACTTTGTGTAATACTGTAACGCATGTCCGATCGGCTCCAGCCCCCGATGAAGTGGAACGCCTGGGGCGATCCCACGGCCGCCGCCCCGCTGCCGGACGGGGTGCGCGACCTGCTGCGCCAGGCGCTGGGCATCGACGCCGACCCCGCCCCCGAGCTACCGCCCGACCGGGTGCGGCTGCGGCCGTCGGCACTGGCCGAGGCCGACCGGCGGGCGCTGGCGGCGATCGTCGGCGACGCGTTCTGCCGCACCGACGACGAGAGCCGGCTGCTGCACGCCGGCGGCAAGTCCACGCTCGACCTGCTGCGCCGCCGCCGCGTCGAGCAGGACGCGCCGGACGCGGTCCTGCTGCCGGCCGACGAGGACGAGATCGGCGCGCTGCTGCGGGAGTGCACCGACCGGCGCATCGCGGTGGTGCCGTTCGGTGGCGGCACCTCCGTGGTGGGCGGACTGGATCCGGTCCGGGCCGGCTTCGCCGCGGTGGTGAGCCTGGATCTGCGCCGGCTGGACCGGCTGGTGGCCCTCGACGAGGTCTCGCAGGTGGCCGAGTTCGAGGCGGGGGTGAGCGGCCCGCGGGCCGAACGGCTGCTCGGCGAACACGGCTTCGCGCTCGGGCACTTCCCGCAGAGCTTCGAGTTCGCCACCATCGGCGGCTTCGCCGCCACCCGCTCCTCCGGCCAGGACTCGGCCGGCTACGGCCGGTTCAACGACATGGTGTGCGGGCTGCGGGCGATCACCCCGGCCGGGCCGCTGGAGTTCGGCCGCGCCCCGCAGTCGGCGGCCGGCCCGGACCTGCGCCACCTGCTGCTCGGCTCGGAGGGGACCCTCGGGGTGATCACCCGGGTGCGGGTGCGGGTGCACCCGGTCCCGGAGACCACCCACTACGAGGCCTGGTCCTTCCCGGATTTCGGCACCGGGGCGGCGGCGCTGCGCGCGGTGGCCCAGCAGGGCACCGGCCCGACGGTGATCCGGTTGTCCGACGAGGCCGAGACCGCGGTCAACCTGGCCACCACCGACCGCATCGGCGGCGAGTCGGTCACCGGCGGATGCCTGGCGATCACGCTGTTCGAGGGCACCGCCGCGCAGGTGGTGGCCCGGCACAACCAGACCCGCGCGGTGCTGGCCGAGCACGGCGGCACCTCGCTGGGCGAGGAGCCGGCCCGGGCCTGGGAGCACGGCCGGTTCGCCGCCCCGTACCTGCGCGACGCGCTGCTGTCGGCCGGGGCGCTGTGCGAGACGCTGGAGACGGCCACCGACTGGTCGAACCTGTCGGCCCTGAAATCCGCTGTCACCGAAGCACTGACCGGCACGCTGGCCGAGACCGGCACGCCGGCGATCGTGCTGTGCCACATCTCGCACGTGTATCCGACCGGCGCCTCGCTGTACTTCACCGTGGTGGCCGCCCAGCGCGGCGACGCGATCGCGCAGTGGCAGCGCGCGAAAGCCGCCGCCACCCGGACGATGGTGGACCACGGCGGCACCATCACCCATCACCACGCGGTGGGCACCGATCACCGTCCCTGGATGCTCGACGAGGTCGGCGAGCTGGGAGTGGCGATGCTGCGCGCGGTCAAGGCGACCGTGGACCCAGCCGGAATCCTCAACCCGGGCAAGCTGATTCCGTGAACACCGGCCGCGTGACGATGCTGACCAACCCCGCCTCGGGGCACGGGACGGCCCGGCACGCCGCCGAACGGGCCGCGGCCCGGCTGCAGCGCCGCGGGGTCGACGTGGTGGCGGTCGCCGGCACCGACGCCGCGCACGCCCGCCGGCTCGTCGAAGCCGCGCTCGAGCACGAGACGGACGCGCTGGTGGTGGTCGGCGGCGACGGCATCGTGTCGCTGGCACTGCAACTGCTCGCCGGCACCGACGTACCGCTGGCGATCGTCCCGGCCGGCACCGGCAACGACCACGTCCGCGAATTCGGCATTCCCACGAAGAATCCCGAGGCCGCCGCGGACGTCGTGGTGGACGGCGAGACCACCACGATCGACCTGGGCCGCATCCGGGGCGCCGACGGCACCGAGCGGTGGTTCGGCACGGTGATGGCGGCCGGGTTCGACTCGCTGGTCACCGATCGCACCAACCGGATGCGCTGGCCGCACGGCCGGATGCGCTACAACCTCGCCCTGCTGGCCGAGCTGGGCAGGTTGCGGCTGCTGCCGTTCCGGATCAGTCTGGACGGCACCGAACTCGACCGCGAGCTGACGCTGGCGGCGGTCGGCAACACGCGCAGTTACGGTGGCGGCATGCTGATCTGCCCGCACGCCGACCCGTGCGACGGCATGCTCGACATCACCATGGTGGCCTCGGCGTCGCGCACCCGACTGGTGCGCCTGTTCCCGACCGTGTTCCGGGGTACCCACGTCGAGCTCGACGAGGTCACCACCGCCCGGGCGCGCACCATCGGGGTGGACTGCCCGGGCATCAACGCCTACGCCGACGGCGAGCCGGTCTGCCCGCTGCCGGTGGAGGTCACCGCGGTTCCCGGGGCCTTGCGGATCCGCGTCCCGCAGCGATGAACCGGGCCGACCGCGCCCGGGGCCTGGTCGCGTTCGTCCTGCTCACCCTCGCGGCCACGTGGGCCTGCTTCGTGCCCGTCATCCTGTCCGCCCGCGGTGTCTGGTCGGTGCGCGCCGACGACCAGGCGCTGCTGCGGCTGCTGGGCGTGTGCGCCCCCTCCCTGGTGGCGTTCGCGGTGGCGGCGGTCACCGCCGGGCGGTCCGGCCCGGCCCGGTTGTGGAAGTCGGCCTGCAACTGGCGATTCGGGCTGCGCTGGTATGCGGTCGTGCTGGGCCTGCCGTTCTTGATCGCGCTGGCGGCGGTGGCGCTGACCCGCCCGTTCTCCGGCGCCGGCGGCTGGTTGGTGGCACCGACCGCGGCGGCGGCCGCGTCCACCGTCATCGCCCCGCTGGGTGAGGAATTCGGTTGGCGCGGCTATGCCCAGCCGCTGCTGTTGCGGCGGTTGTCCCCGGTGGCGGCCGGGGTGCTGCTCGGGTTGGTCTGGGCGGTGTGGCACCTGCCGATGGCGTTCGTGCCCGGCACCACCCAGCACGACCTGCCGTTCGCGGTGTTCGCGACGATGATGGTCGGCGCCGCACTGCTGTTCGTCTGGTTGGCCGAGCACACCGGTGGCAGCGTGCTGGCGGCGCTGCTGCTGCACGGCGCGGCGAACCTGTCGTTCAACACCGTTCCGGTGTTCACCCGGCACACCGGCGGGCAGGCCACCGCCGTCGTGTTGGCGCTGCTGTATCTGGTGGTCGGCCTCGCGCTGGTGACCCGACGGAGGTGACGCCCGTGACGCCCTGGTTCCGCACCGCACAGCTGCTGCAGCTCGTGTTGCTGGCCTACTGGGTGGCCACCGAGGTGCTGGACCTGTTCCCGCTCAACGATCTTGCCGCGCGGCCGGCCGACTACGACCTGCGCGCCAGCGTCGCGGTGAACGTGCTGCAGCAGCTGGCCTACCTCACCCTGTTCGCGTTGGGCTGGTGGGTGACGGCGGCGGTCGCGACCGTCGGCTACGGGGTGTATTTGGCGCTGCAGCTGTGGACGTGGTGGGTGCCGTACCTGTTCGGCACCGCCGTCGACCAGGCGCGCCGGTTCGAGCAGTTCGGCCGCACGACCTCGGTGCTGCCGGTGCTCGACGGGCGGATGCCACCGGACCTGCAGCATGTGCTGCTGGAGACGCTCACGGCGCTGACGGTGCTGTGCTCGGGGCTGGCGGCGCACCGGTTGCGGCGCGCGCAGTCACCGGCCCGGCCTTCGCCAGCGCCGTGAGCGCGCACAGCCAGCCCACCGCCCCGAGCAGTAGCCGCAGGTTGTTCAGCGACGTCCACCAGCCCACGACGGTCTCGATGTGCGCCGGGTCCCAACCGTCGCCGGACGCCTGCAGCCGCAGCATGGTCGGCACGAAGTAGCCGTAGGAGACCGCCGCGTAGCAGGTCATGCAGCCGGCGGCGGCCAACCACCAGCGCCGGTAGGCCGCCGTCGAGCGCCGGGCCAGCACCAGGTTGACCACCGCGAGCACCGCGACCGGCACCGACACGAACGGCCAGAACACCCGCCCGGCCGCGTACATCCCCGAGGCGTGCATGGCCTCGAGCACCTGCTCCCCCGGCACCCGGCTCCAGCGCGGGACGACGGCCAGCTTCTCGTACAGTCCGGCCCCGAGTTGAATCCCGACGAACACGACCAACAATCGCAACCACATCGTTGCCCTCCCCGTAATATCTCTAATTTAGAGATACTCGTTCAGAGAGGTATCGGCAAGTGGCGCACGACGCGGACCGCGCCGAGGTGCTCACCCGGCTCACCGCCGAGCTGCGGATGCAGGCACTGCGGTCGGTGATGCTGCATTCGGCGGTGGCCGCCCGGCTGGGCATCACGGTCACCGACTTCAACTGCCTGAACGTGCTCAGCCTGGAGGGCCCGCAGACCGCGGGCCGGCTGGCCGAACGCACCGGGCTGACCCGCGGCGGGGCGGTCACCGCGATGATCGACCGACTGGAGGCCGCCGGCTACGTGCGGCGGCGCCGCGATCCGGCCGACCGCCGCCGGGTGCTGGTGGAACTCGAGGAGTCCGCGACGGCCCGGATCGCGCCGCTGTTCGCCGAGTTCGGCGCCTCGGTCGACGAGTACCTCGACGGCTACCCCACCGATCAGCTGCGGCTGCTGCTGCACGCGGTGGCCGACCTCAACGACCGGGTCGCCGCGGCGACCGCACGGCTCGCCGGAAACGAATCCGCCCGCCCCCGGCGCACACGTCGCGCGGGGGCGGGCGGATCCGACGGTTCGGGTTAGCCCACTTCCCGTGCCAGCCAGCTGACCTCACCGGTCGCGCCGGCGTCCCGGAACGGCTCGAGCGCCTCGTCCCAGGCCGTGCCGAGCACGGTGTCGAGCTCGGCGAGCAGCACCTCCGGCCCCTCGGCCAGCAGGGCGCGCAGCCGGTTCTCGCTGACCATGATGTCGCCGTTGGCGCTCATCGGCCCGCTCCACAGGCCGAGCTGGGGGGTGTGGCACCAGCGGTGTCCGTCCACCCCCGGGCTGGGGTCCTCCGTCACCTCGAAGCGCAGCACCGACCAGGAGCGCAGCGCATGCGCCAGCTGCGCCCCGGTGCCCACGGGGCCGATCCAGTTCGTGACCGCCCGCAACTGCCCGGGCATGGCCGGCTGCGGCGTCCACTTCAGGTCGGCCCGCGCTTGCAGGGTCGACGAAAGTGCCCACTCGACATGCGGGCACACCGCCGCGGGCGAGGCATGGATGTACACCACACCGGTCGTCGCGTCGGCGAACTGGTTCGACGCACGCATCTGTTGCTCCTTCGGCTCCACGAGGGACGTCTTCCCCAACGGCCTGGTGGACGCACGAGAGCGACACGTGTGTCGTACGTGTTTATTGTGCCCTGTGGGGCATATGTTGCGCTAGCGTGGTCCGAATTCTCTCAGGACCTCATCAGACAACGCGGGCCAGCGGTCGTGCGTCCAGTCGCCGAAGGCGCGGTCGGTGAGCACCACCAGCGCGAGGTCCGCCACCGGGTCCACCCACAGGAACGTGCCGGACTGCCCGAAGTGGCCGTAGGTGCGCGGCGAGTTCGCCGACCCGGTCCAGTGCGGACACTTGCCGTCGCGGATCTCGAAGCCCAGCCCCCAGTCGTTGGGCCGCTGCACCCCGAACCCCGGCAGCACCCCGTCGAGGCCGGGGAACTGCACCGAGGTGGCCTCGGCGTGCAGCTGCGCCGAGACCAGCCACGGCCGCAGCAGCTCGCCGGCGAAGCAGGTCAGGTCGGCGACGGTGGAGGTGACCCCGAACCCGGCGGCGTCGGCACCGCCGTCGAGGACCGAGGCGGTCATGCCCAGCGGCTCGAACACCGCCTCGTGCAGGTAACGGTCGAAGGCGATGCCGGATTCGTCCTCGATGAGGTGCGCGAGCACGGCGAAGCCGGTGTTGGAGTAGATCCGCCGCTGCCCGGGCCGGCTCAGCGTGTCGGCCGTCCGCATGGCCAGCCCGGAGGTGTGGGCGAGCAGGTGCCGGACCGTCGCGCCGGGCGGGCCGGCCGGGGTGTCGAGCTCGACCACCCCCTCCTCGATCGCGACCTGGGCGGCCCGCGCGACGAGCGGTTTGGTCACCGAGGCGAGCAGGAAGGGCTTGCCGGTGTCCCCGTACTCGGCGAGCACACCGGCGGGGCCGACGACCGCGGCGGCGGCGCTCGGGACGGGCCAGTCGGCGATGACGTCGAGGGCGCTCACGGCGTCGACGTTACTGGGCGGGATTCCGGTCGCCCGACCGCGCCACGTCGAGCGGGACGGAGTGCTCGACGGTCGGAGCGGATCCGGCAGCGGTCCAGCCGCTCCGGTTTCCTGAGATGAATCGATGTCCCCTCAGCGTGAAAACCGGGACAGAACCGGTTATGTTGCTACGCATGAGCCAAACCGTGCGCGGAGTGATCTCGCGAAAGAAGGGTGAACCGGTCGAACTCGTCGATGTGGTGGTGCCGGATCCGGGTCCGGGCGAGGCGGTGGTGAAGATCTCCGCCTGCGGGGTGTGCCACACCGATCTGCACTACCGCGAGGGCGGGATCAACGACGAGTTCCCGTTCCTGCTCGGCCACGAGGCCGCCGGCATCGTCGAGGCGGTCGGCGAGGGCGTGACCAACGTGGCGCCCGGCGATTTCGTGGTGCTCAACTGGCGCGCGGTGTGCGGTGAGTGCCGGGCCTGCAAGCGGGGCCGGCCGCACCTGTGCTTCTCCACCTTCAACGCCGAGCAGAAGATGACGCTGACCGACGGCACCGAACTCACCCCCGCCCTGGGCATCGGCGCCTTCATCGAGAAGACGCTGGTGCACGCCGGCCAGTGCACCAAGGTCAATCCGGCCGCCGATCCCGCGGTGGCGGGGCTGCTCGGCTGCGGCGTGATGGCCGGCATCGGCGCGGCGATCAACACCGGCGCGGTCAGCCGCGACGACACGGTGGCGGTGATCGGCTGCGGCGGCGTGGGTGACGCCGCCATCGCCGGCGCGGCGCTGGTCGGGGCCAAGAAGATCATCGCCATCGACATGGACGACCGAAAGCTGGAGTGGGCCAAGCAGTTCGGCGCCACCGACACCATCAACGCCCGCAGCGCCGACGTGGTCGAGGCGGTCCAGGAGCTCACCGGCGGCTTCGGTGCCGACGTGGTCATCGACGCCGTGGGCCGGCCGGAGACCTGGAAGCAGGCCTTCTACGCGCGCGACCTGGCCGGCACCGTGGTGCTGGTCGGCGTGCCCACCCCGGACATGACGCTGGAGATGCCGCTGATCGACTTCTTCTCCCGCGGCGGGGCGCTGAAGTCCTCCTGGTACGGCGACTGCCTGCCCGAGCGCGACTTCCCCACCCTGGTCGACCTGCACCTGCAGGGCCGGCTGCCGCTGGAGAAGTTCGTCACCGAGCGCATCGGGCTGGGCGACATCGAGGCCGCGTTCGCCAAGATGCACCGCGGCGAGGTGCTCCGGTCGGTGGTGGTGCTGTGAGCGCCAACCCGATCCAGCGCCTGGTCACCCACGGCACCTTCAGCCTCGACGGCGGGACCTGGGAGGTCGACAACAACATCTGGATCGTCGGCGACGACAAGGAGGTGGTCGTCTTCGACGCCGCCCATAACGCCGCCCCGATCAAGGCGGCCGTCGGCAACCGGCACGTGGTGGCGGTGGTGTGCACCCACGGCCACAACGACCACGTCACCGTCGCCCCGCAGCTCGGCGTCGAGCTCGACGCCCCGGTCCTGCTGCACCCCGCTGACGACGTGCTGTGGCGGATGACCCACCCGGACAAGGACTTCCGGGCGGTCGACGACGGGCTGGTGCTCACCGCCGGCGGGATCGAGCTGCACGCCATCCACACCCCCGGCCACTCGCCGGGTTCGGTGTGCTGGCACGCCCCGGAGCTGCGGGCGGTGTTCTCCGGCGACACCCTGTTCCAGGGCGGCCCGGGGGCGACCGGCCGGTCCTTCAGCGACTTCCCCACCATCCTGGAGTCCATCTCCGGCCGGCTCGGCAAGCTCCCCCACGACACCGTCGTCTACACCGGCCACGGCGACTCCACCACCATCGGCGACGAGATCGTCCACTACGACGAGTGGGTCGCCCGGGGTTACTGACTGGGCACGCGGCCTCCGCGACCGCTACCGTCGGTGGTGACGGTTGGCGGCCGCGGAGGTCATCGTGCGTGAATCCAGTGTCGTGGTTCGGCCCGTTCCGGAGTCGAGCAGCGAGTACCGGGCCAGCACGCGGCTGGAGGCGGCCGGGCTGCGCCGGGGGATGCGGCGTTTCGAGACCGCGGCGGCGGCCGTGCCGCTGCCGGCGCCGCCCCAGCCCGTCATCATCGCCGACTACGGCGCGGCCACCGGCCACAACTCGCTGCTGCCCATCGGCTCGGCCATCGAGGTGCTGCGCACCCGCATCCGGCCGGAGCACTCGGTGTTCGTCGCCCACACCGACCTGCCGGACAACGACTTCACCGCGCTGTTCCGCACCCTCGGCGACGACCCGGACACCTATCTGAAGCGCTTCGACGGCGTCTTCGCCGCCGCCGTGGGACGGTCGTTCTACCAGCAGATCCTGCCGTCCAACAGCGTCACCCTGGGCTGGTCGTCGTGGGCGGTGCAGTGGCTGCGCAAGGTGCCCAGCCCGGTCCCCGACCACATCGTGGCGGCCTGCAGCGCCGACGAGCGGGTGCGCGCGGCGTACGCCCGCCAGGGCGCGCAGGACTGGCACGACTTCGTCGCGTTCCGCGGCCGCGAACTCGCCCCCGGGGGCCGGGTGGTGGTGCTGACGATGGCCCTCGACGAGAACGGCGACCTCGGGCACCGTGGGGTGCTCGACGCGCTGCGCGACGCGCTGACCGAACTGCGCGCCGACGGGCTCCTCGGCGACGACGAACTGCACCGCATGGGGCTGCCGATCGTGGGCCGGTCGAGGGCCGACCTGGTCGCCCCCTTCGCCCCGTCCGGGCGGCTGGAGCGGGTCGAGATCGAGGAGCTCGAGGTGTTCGACGCCGAAGACCGCTACTACGCGCAGTACCGCGCCGACAGCGACGCCCGCGCCTTCGGCGCGAAGTGGGCGGCGTTCTGCCGGGCCGCGGTGTTCCCGGCGCTGGTCACCGCGCTCGACGGCACCGACCCGCGGCTGTTCTGCGACCGGCTCGAGGCCGCGGTGGCGGCCCGCCTGGCCGCCGCGCCGCAGCCGGCGCGGATCCCGATGGCCCAGGTGGTGCTGGTCAAGCGGGCGGCCGGCGGCAGCGGTCAGTAGCAGGCGCGCAGCCCGGCCGGTTCGCAGTAGAACGGGTAGCGGTCCACCGGGATCGGCTGCGGCTCGACGAACTCCAGCGTGAACGGCTTGACGTACATGTCCGGCGGCAGCCCGCACCCGCCGGCGTGGGTGATGGTGCGGGTACCCGACAGCGTCTCGCTGTCGAACCGGTAGATCTCGGTGGTCGGCGCGGTGCTGCCATCGGCGCACTGCATCCCGTCGAGCTTGTCGACCTCCATCAGCCAGCGGCCCTGCACCAGCCGGGCGTCACCGCCGAAGGCCACGCTGCGCTCGGGCTGGGTGACCATGCGGGGCGGGTTGCTCGACACGTGCAGGGTGCAGCCCACCGGCAGGTACAGCGGCTCGCGCAGATCCCCGACCGTCGGCGAGCAGGTCGGCGTCACCCGCCAGATGACGTCGGCGGGCATGCCCTCCTCGTGGTAGCGGTAGATGCCCTGCAACGGCTGGCTGTCGGCACCGGCCGGCGCGGCGAACCCGACCGCACCCGCGGCGAGGGCGAGCGCGGCGAGGGCGTTGGCGGCGATCCTGGTCGGCGCGAACCTCATCGACGTCCTTTCGGCTGACGGCCAGAGCGGTGGGCCGATTATGACAGGCACGCCGTGAGGGGCGGGCGTGCATCGGGATTACCGTGGCGGTATCCGTACGGGCCCCGCACCACACCACGCGCCGTACTGTGAGCAATTCGCTAACGGCACCACCACCGTGACGCACGTCTCATTCGCCGGCTCCGGCCGGGGCGCCCCCGGTCCGGTGTTTTCGCAGGTCACGTGCGCTATCGCGGGGCAACGGCGGCACCGCCGCGGCGCCGCCCACGACCGGTCCCGGCCGCCGCCGGGCCGGCGGCGGCCGCGCCGTCGCCGCACGTCCGCGCCGACGATTCGCGACGGAGCCCGCGAATTCGGCAACCTCCCTGTGTACGCTAACGTGCGTACTTTGACGGACTAAGTGATTTACGGCGAAGAAGAAGGAGTGGACGTCCGCGGATGGGCAACGAACATCACGACTTCGCAGCCTCCGGTCCCAGCGTCCGCGACGGGACGCCCTCCGCGCAGCCGCCGTCCGCACCGTCCCCGTCGGCCCGGGCACCCCGGCCCGCCGGCCGGCACACCGCCCGGAACGGCGGGCGCAAGAACGGCTTCAGCCTGATGAAGGTGCTCCGCAAGACCTGGCTGCCGCTGCTGATCGTGGTCGTGGTCGCCGTCGCCGGGTTCACCGTGAGCCGGGTGCGCACCTACTTCGGCGCCAACCCGGTGATCGTCACGCCCAAGGTGTTCGCCGAGGACCCAGAGCCGTTCGACCCCAAGGTCGTCAAGTACGAGATCTGGGGCAACGGCAGCTACGCCGACATCAACTACCTCGATCTCGACGCCAAGCCGCAGCGGGTCGACCACGCCCCGTTGCCGTGGACGCTGGTGCTGGAGACCACCGCGCCATCGGCGATGCCCAACATCGTCGCGCAGGGTGACGGCGACTCGATCACCTGCCGCATCACCGTCGACGACGAGATCAAGGACGAACGCACCTCGACCGGCCTCAACGCCCAGACCTTCTGCTTGGTGAAATCCGCATGAGCGCACCCGTGACCGACGCCCCCACCGACGCGTTCCCGCCGGCCAAGGAGCCGATGCACCACCGCATCGCCCGCTACATCCGCAAGTTCTCGGTCCCGATCATCCTGATCTGGGTCGCGGTCATCGGTTACCTGAACGTCGCGGTGCCGCAGCTCGACGAGGTCGGCGAGATGCGGGCGATCTCGATGAGCCCGCACGACGCGCCGTCGATGATCGCCATGAAGCGCATCGGCGAGCTGTTCAACGAGGGCGACTCGGACTCCAGCGCGATGATCGTGCTGGAGGGCGAGGAGCCGCTCGGCGACGAGGCGCACCGCTTCTACGACGAGATGGTGGCCCGGCTCAAGCAGGACCCGGCCGTCCAGTCGGTACAGGACTTCTGGAGCGACCCGCTCACCGCGCCGGGCGCGCAGAGCAACGACGGCAAGGCCGCCTACGTCCAGATCAAGCTCGCCGGCAACCAGGGCGAGGCGCTGGCCAACGAGTCGGTGGCCAAGGTGCGCGAGATCGTCGACGGCCTCACCCCGCCGCCGGGCGTGACGGCCTACGTGACCGGCCCGGCCCCGCTGATGGCCGACCAGCGCATCGCCGGTGACCGCAGCCTGCGACTCATCGAGGCGGTCACCTTCGCGGTCATCATCACCATGCTGCTGCTGGTGTGGCGGTCGATCCTGTCGGTGATCTTCACGCTGGTCATGGTGGTGATGACGCTGATGACCGCCCGCGGCGTGGTGGCCTTCCTCGGCTACCACGAGATCATCGGGCTCTCGACGTTCGCCACCAACCTGCTGGTGACGCTGGCCATCGCCGCGGCCACCGACTACGCGATCTTCCTCATCGGCCGGTACCAGGAGGCCAGAACCCTCGGCCAGGACAAGGAAACCGCGTTCTACACGATGTTCCACGGCACCGCGCACGTGGTGCTGGGCTCCGGCATGACGATCGCCGGCGCCACCTTCTGCCTGAGCTTCACCCGGCTGCCGTACTTCCAGTCGCTGGGCGTGCCGCTGTTCATCGGCATGTCGGTGACGGTGCTGGCCGGTGTGGTGCTGATGAGCGCGATGATCACCGTGGCCACCAGGTTCGGCCTGCTCGAGCCCAAGCGGGCGATGCGGGTGCGGACCTGGCGCAAGATCGGCGCCGCGGTGGTGCGCTGGCCGGGCCCGATCCTGGTCGGCACCATCGCGCTGTCGCTGGTCGGCCTGCTCGCGCTGCCCGGCTACCGCACCGACTACAACGACCGGCACTTCCAGCCGCCGGACCTGCCGGCCAACGCCGGCTACGCAGCCGCCGACCGCCACTTCGACCAGGCCCGGATGAACCCCGAGGTGCTGCTCGTCGAGAGCGACCACGACCTGCGCAACTCCGCCGACTTCCTGGTCATCGACAAGATCGCCAAGCAGCTGTTCCGCGTCGAGGGCGTGGCCCGCGTGCAGGCGATCACCCGGCCGAACGGCAAGCCGATCGAGCACACCTCGATCCCGTTCCAGATCAGCATGCAGGGCACCACCAACCAGCTGAACCAGAAGTATCAGCAGGACCGGATGGCCGACATGCTGGTCCAGGCCGAGGAGATGAAGAAGACCATCGCGAACATGGAGAAGATGTCGCAGCTGACCGTCGAGATGTCCGCGGTCACGCACAGCATGGTCACCAAGATGAAGGACATGACCGCCGACGTCGACGACATGCGCGACTCGCTGGCGGAGTTCGACGACTTCTTCCGGCCCATCCGCAACTACTTCTACTGGGAACCGCACTGCTACAACATCCCGGTCTGCTGGGCCATGCGGTCGATCTTCGACACCCTCGACGGGGTCGACGTGATGACCGACGACATCCACCAGATGCTGCCGGACATGGAGCGGCTCGACGCGCTGATGCCGCAGATGGTCGCGCTCATGCCGGAGATGATCGAGACCATGAAGACGATGCGGAACATGATGCTGACCATGTACGCATCGCAGAAGAGCCTGCAGGACCAGATGGCCGCGATGCAGGACGAGTCCAACGCGATGGGCGAGGCCTTCGACGCCTCGATGAACGACGACTCGTTCTACCTGCCGCCGGAGGTGTTCGACAATCCGGACTTCCAGCGCGGCCTGGAGCAGTTCCTGTCGCCGGACGGCCACGCGGTGCGGTTCATCATCTCCCACGACGGGGACCCGATGAGCCCGGAGGGCATCGCCCGGATCGACGTGATCAAGAAGGCCGCCAAGGAGGCCATCAAGGGCACCCCGCTGGAGGGCTCGACGATCTACATGGGCGGCACCGCGTCGGCCTACAAGGACATGAGCGACGGCAACAACTACGACATGATCATCGCGGGGATCTCGGCGCTGAGTCTGATCTTCATCATCATGCTGCTGATCACCCGCGCGATCGTCGCCTCGGCCGTTATCGTTGGCACCGTCGTGCTGTCCCTGGGCGCCTCGTTCGGTCTGTCGGTGTTGATCTGGCAACACCTCCTGCACCAGCCGCTGCACTGGATGGTGTTCGCGATGGCGGTGATCGTGCTGCTCGCCGTCGGCGCGGACTACAACCTGCTGCTGGTGTCGCGACTGAAGGAGGAGATCCACGCGGGCATCAACACCGGCATCATCCGTGCGATGGGCGGGTCCGGTTCGGTGGTCACCTCCGCCGGCCTGGTGTTCGCCTTCACGATGATGTCGATGGCGGTGTCGGAGCTGGTGATCATCGGCCAGGTCGGCACCACGATCGGCTTGGGCCTGCTGTTCGACACGCTGGTGATCCGGGCGTTCATGACGCCGTCGATCGCCGCACTGATGGGCCGCTGGTTCTGGTGGCCGCAGCGGGTGCGCCCGCGGCCGGTGCCGTCGCCGTGGCCCAAGCCGCAGCAGGACCTGACGTCCGTCTGACCCGAAGGAGCACAGGACATGAAACGCGCGTTGATCCCGGCGGTGATCGCCTGCGCCGCGATCGGTTTCGCGGCCCCGGCGCACGCCGACCCGGACACCGACTTCGCGAACCTGCTGCACACGTACGACATCTACGGGCAGAAGGACTACAACGCCTGGATCGGCAAGATCGCCTGCAAGCGGCTGTGGCGCGGCGTCGACGCCGATGCGTTCGCCTCGGCGAAGTTCGTCGGCGACCAGCTGCCCCGGCACTACACCACCGAACAGGCCTGGAAGTTCCTCGCCGCGGCGATCGACTTCTACTGCCCGGACCAGCGGCACGTCCTGCAGGCGGCCGCCGAGCAGCAGCACTGACAAACCCGAGAGGATGGATGCGATGCGGACTCGTCTGAGCGGCGTCCTGCGCGCCGGTGTCGCTGCGCTCGCGGTCGGCGGCGCCCTGGCGGCCCCGGCGGCGGTGGCCTCGGCCGACGCGACCGAGGACTACCCGATCCCGCGCAAGATGATCGAGACCACCTGCACGGCCGAGCAGATCATGGCGGCGGTCCGGGACACCAAGCCGGTGTACTACGAGCGCTACATGATCGACTACAACAACAAGTGGCCGGAGGTGCAACAGGCGGCGCGCGACCGGATCCACTGGTTCTACTCGCTGAGCCCGGCCGAGCGGCGCGCCTACTCCGAGCGCGTGGCGACCGACATCTACTACGAGCAGATGGCGTTCGCGTGGCCGAACTGGGCGAAGCTGTTCTTCAACAACAAGGGCGTGGTGGCCGCGGCGACGGCGGTGTGCCACAACTACCCGCCCGACGACATGTCGGTCTGGAACTGGTAAACCCGCCCGCCGCCCAGCCGCGGAACGGCATTCCTGGTCGTGATCACGTTGCGATCACGACCAGGGCTTCTTTCGGGCTGTCAGCGAACGTTTTCCGCCGGATCGGTTCCGCTCGGCCGGGTTTGCTGAAACACTTCCCTTGGACGTAGCGATTCCCCACGGGGGCACTTCTTCGACGACGAGAGGGACCGGGACGGATGGGTAGTGCTACGGGCGCGGCCGCGTGGATCGGGCGGGTCGGTGCGCTGGCGGTCGCCCTGGGCGTCGGCGCCGCCGTCGCGACGACGCCCGGGGTGGCCTGGGCCGACGACACCGGGTCCGGCGAGTCGGCGCCGGGGCCCGCGCAGGGCGGCGCCGATGCCGACGACCGCGACACCGACAGCGGCTCCGGGCGGGGCTTCGGCAAGCCGCGCCGGCCGGGCCAGCTGCTGGAGTCGATCGGCAACTCGATCGCCGAACACATCGCCAACCCGCGGCTGCGGCCGGTTCGCGTCGGGGCCGGGCGGGTGGGAGCCGGGCAGACCGAGCCGGCCGACGACGGGGCCCCGGATCGGCTTCCCGACGAGATCCCGGACGTGCCGGACGAGCGTGGCCACGCCCCCGCTCCGGCGCGGCCGGAGTCGGCCCGGCTGGAGCGCAACCGGTCTCCCCTGACGCTGCGGGTGCCGTCGTCGACGGCACCGGAACCCGAGCCGGTCGCCACCCCGGAGCCGTCCGGGCTGCCGACGTCGCTGCCCACCACCGTCGTCGGGGGCGGCCCGACCGCCGCGACCGGGACCGTCCCGGTCGGCTCGCCGGAGCCGGCCGCGTCGTCGACCCCGGCCGCGCCCGCGCTGCTGGTCGCGGTGCCGGGCAAAGCGGCGGTGCCCGCGGTGCGCCATGTCGTGCGCCAGGTGACCTCGGGGCTGCTGGCGGTGTTCGGTGCCGGTTCGGCGGCCGGCAACGGCACCGGCACGCCGGCCGATTCCCCGGCCGCCTGGGCACTGCTGGCGTTCGCCCGCCGCGAACTGGGCACCACGCGGTCGGCCCAGGCCCCGTCGCGGGCGCTGGCCGCCGTGCTGGTGGTCCCGGAACGGATGCTGTCGTCGCAGATCGGCTGGGTGACCGGGCCGAACTCGCCGAACAACACCATCAACGTGTTCAACATCTACGGCACCGACCTGGGCATCATGTGGGACGGCGGCACCCTGACCACCACCGGTGAGCGGTTCGTGCACGTGGCGTTCGGGGACACCTTCAGCGGCCCGAACATGACCGGGGACTGGCGCTCGAACGTGCTGCTGATCAGCACCGACCGCAACCTCACGGACGGCCTGGGGCTGAATCCGACCGGCCCGGCCTACCAGTTCATCCCGAGCAACCGCGGCGCGCTGAGCTGGTTCTTCCCCACCGAGGTGACGATCATCCCGACCGCCGGCATCCACGCCGGCGGCACCCAGTACGTCGGCTACATGTCGGTCCGGTCGTGGGACACCCCGGGCCGGTGGACGACCAACTACTCCGGTGTCGCGGTGTACAACCCGGTCACCGACAGGTGGGTGCTGGCGCCGACGTCGGTGCGGTCGTCGGGCTGGTTGCGGTCGTCGACCCCGTACCGCCCCGGTGACCAGAACTTCCAGCAGTACGCGTTCGTGCTGCAGCCCGAGGACCAGGTCGAGGAGGGCCAGCCGCGGTACGTCTACGCCTTCGGCACCCCGTCGGGCCGGGCCGGCTCGGCCTACCTGGCCCGGGTGCCCGAGGGCTCCGTGGCCGACCTGAGCCAGTGGGAGTACTGGGACGGCTCGACCTGGGTGAAGGACCGCCCGGTGGCCGCGGTGGCGGTGCTGGGCGACTCGGACCGCTCGGCCGGGCTGTTCGGCTTCATCATCGACTGGGCCAACGACCCCAACGTGTTCTGCGGCTATCTGGGCGGGCTGTTCGGCGCCAAGACCGGCGGCAACATCAGCGAGCTGTCGGTGCAGTACAACGAGTACCTCGACAAGTACATCGTGATGTACGCCAACGGCAGCAACGACGTGGTGCTGCGCTACGCCGACTCGCCGGAGGGCCCGTGGTCGGATCCCATCATCGTGGCGACCTCGGCCCAGTACCCCGGCCTGTACGCGCCGATGATCCATCCGTGGTCGGGCACCGGGATGCTCGTCGACGACAACGGCGAGCAGGACGTCAGCAACCTGTACTGGAACATGTCGCTGTGGAACCAGTACAACGTGGTGCTGATGAAGACCGACCTGTCGCCGCTGCGGGAGGCGATGCAGGTCTAGGCCGTCGCCGGGCGCGACGCGTGTGCGAATATGGTGTCCGCGCACGCGTTCCGGGGGCGGTAGCTCAGTCGGTTAGAGCTGCGGACTCATAATCCGTCGGTCGCGGGTTCGAGCCCCGCCCGCCCTACTCCCCTGTCATCGGCACGGCCGGCCGGCCCGCACGGGCCGGGCCTAGCGCCTGCCCCGCGCCGGCGGCGTCCCCGCGGGCGAACCCATGGTCGTGATCCGCCCGGAATCACGGCCGGGAATGCTGTTGCGCGCGGAGGTGTCGGCGGGCGCCTCGCCCATGCCCAGGTTGCGGGCCGCCCACAGCGCGATCCGGAAGTTGACCCGGTCGGCCTCCTCGAGCGGGTTGGCCCCGGTCAGCTCGGCGATCTTGGCCAGCCGATTGCGCAGGGTGTTGACGTGCACGTACAGCTGCGCCGCGGCGGAGTTGAGGTCGTTGTGCGGGGCCAGGAACGCCTCCAGCGAGGCCACCAGGTAGGAGCTGTGCAGCTTGTCGTGCTCCACCAGCGGGGCGACCAGCCGCTGCACGAACGGCACCAGCCGCACCTGCGGCACCGCCGCCAGCAGCCCCTCCAGCGTGGCCGTCTCGTCGATGTAGACGGTGCGCCGCAGCCGGGTGGCCTCCTGCAGCGCCTCCAGCGCCTCCGGGATGGCGTACACCATGGCCGCCGCGGCCTGGGCGATCGCCACCCCGCAGGCCCGCCCGGCGGCCACCAGCCCGGCCCGGAACGCCTCGGTGTGCGGGCACAGCGCGATGAGGTGGTCGTCGTCGAGCAGCGCGACCGCCGCGCCGTGGCCGTCGAGCAGCCGGTGCACGTCGGCGTGCACCGTGGCCGGGAAGGCGCACACCGCCACCGGCCCGCCGGTCAGCCCGCGTTCGTCGAGCGCGTGCTCGACCGGCTCGGCCCCGAGCGTGCCGGCCACGAACCAGCGCAGCAGCGACCCGAGGTGGGCCTCGCGCTTGCCGATCTCGCGGTCGGCGGTGCGCGAGGTCTCCACCCAGTCCACGATCCGGCGGAACGGGACCTGGTGCTCCAGCGTCAGCAACGGCAACTCGGCCTGCCGGCACGACTCCAGCAGCGCCCCGGGCGGAGCGTCGAACAGGTCCCCGAGTCCCACCATGAGCGCGGTGACGCCCCGCTCGCGCAGCGTCGACACGTAGCGGCGCACCTCGTCCTCGGATTGCTGATGGACCGGCACCCCGACGCTGAGGATGAGCTCCCCACCGGACAGGTAGCTCGACGGGTCGGCGAGTTCGGTCGGGTACACGTACCGGATCTCCCGGTCCGGGTCACCGATCGGGGTCACCGCCTTGACGTGCTCGTCGAGCTCGTCGAGCAGCCTACCCAGCCGGACGACGCCGTCGTGGGGAGCCACCCACTCCGCACCCTCGCCAGGGGTCATCGGGGGGTCCGCGGTCGCGTCGTCATGGCTGCGAAGTGTAGGCGACAATCCCCGGCTCAGAGGTCGAGCGTGAGTTTGCCACATCCGGCCGCACGTGAGACGCAGATCATCATCGTGGCGTTCGCGCGGTGTTCCTCCTCGGTGAGCAGGGTGTCACGGTGGTCCACCTCGCCGGCGAGCACCTTGGTCTCGCAGCTGCCGCAGAACCCGGCCATGCAGGAGTACGGGGCGTCGGGCAGCACCTCCAGCACCGCCTCCAGCACGCTGCGGTCCGCCGGCACCGTCACCGTCAGCCCGCTGCGGGCCAGTTCCACCTCGAAGGCGCCGTCCGCCCCGGCCGGGGCGGCCACCGCCGCGGTGAACCGCTCGGTGTGCAGCTCCAGATCCGGCCGCTCGGCCACCAGCGCCCCGACCGCCTCGAGCATCCCGGCCGGCCCGCAGCAGTACACGTGGGTGCCGGCCGGGCTCGCCGCGATCGCCGCCGCGAGGTCGGGCATGCCGTCGGTGTCCTGCGCCACCACCTGCACGTCGTCGAATCCGGCCAGCCGGTCCAGGAACGCCATCGACGCCCGGCTGCGGCCGCCGTAGACGAGTCGGAACGGCGCCCCGGTGCCGGCCGCGCGCAGCGACTCCATCATCGCCAGGATCGGCGTGATGCCGATGCCCCCGGCGATGAACAGGTAGCGCGGCGCGGCGACGAGCTCGAAGTCGTTCTTCGGCTCCCCCACCTCCAGCAGCTGCCCCACCCGCAGCTGGTCGTGGATCTCCCGGGAGCCACCGCGGCCGTCGGCGACCCGCAGCACCGCGACGGTGTAGGAGTACGGGTCGTCGAGCGCACCGCACAGCGAGTACTGCCGGACCCGACCGGACGGGAGGGTGACGGCGACGTGGGCGCCGGCTGCCCATTCGGGCAGCCGGCCGCCGTCGGGCCGACGGAACGTCACCGAGACGACGCCGTCGGCCTCCCACCGCAGCTGGGTGACGCGCAGTTCCATCACTGGGCCGCGGGCGCGGCGTCCAGGCCGCGTTCCCGCCGGATGGTCTCCACCACGTACTGCACCGCACGCCGGTAGTTCAGCGTGTACACGTCGGCCGGTGCGGACACCTCCAGGGCCTGGCCGGCAAGCGGAACCTCCTTGGGCTCAAGCCCTTCCAGCACCGGGGTGTCCTCGTTGAAGACCTTGGTCTCGATCTCGAGGATCTCGTCGACGGTGCCGCCCTTGAAGTTCTTGTCGGTGGCCACGCCCCAGTAGATGATGCACTTGTCGTAGCTCACCGGCGACGGGAAGTCGACCAGGTAGCGCTTGCCGAGCTCGGGGCCGTAGTCGTAGAGGATGGTCGCGATGCCCGGCGCGTAGGAGTGGTAGTGCATCCACGCGTCGCCGACGTCGGAGAAGTCGGAGTCCTCCACCCGCTCGTAGAAGAAGGACGCGAACACCTCCCGGCCCTCCCGCTTGACCTCCAGGTCGGGGATCACCGGATCGACCTCGCCCATCGACGGCTCGTGCACGAACGGGAAATGCGCCATGTCGCGGAAGTTCTCGGTGGCGGCCATGAACCCGCACGCCGCGTGGATCGGCTCGGCCGAACGCCACTCCAGTTCCAGATCGGCGATCTCGGGCGGGTTGGGCAGGTCGAACACCGGGTCACCCAGGCAGGTCCAGACGTGTCCGAACCGCTCGATCACCGGGTAGGCCTTGATGGCGGCCTTGGGCGGGATGCGGCCGCCCTCGGCCAGCGACGGGATGTTGACGCACTGCCCGCTGCGACCGTCGAATTCCCAGCCGTGGTACGGGCAGGCGATCGCGTCGCCGACCACCTTGCCGTCGGCCAGGTTGGCTCCGCGGTGGATGCAGCGCCGGTCGGTGACGCGGGCCTGCCCGGTGGAGTCACGGAACACCACCAGGTTGTGGTCGAGCAGGGTCGCCGACTGCGGGGTGTCGATGTCGCAGGAGCGGGCGACGACGAACCAACAGTGTTGGTAGGCCTCGCGCAGGCTCTCGGGGCTCAGGATGTCCTGTTTCATGGTGTCCTTCCTTACGATTCGTCGCTTACGACGCGGCGCTACCGCCGAGGTCGGGTCGGGTCAGGGTGCGGGGGCGCAGCTGCTGGTTACGCACGTGCTCGGCGATCTGCGCCATGCCGGCGATCCAGACGTCGTCCATCGCGGCGACCTCGGCCATGAAGTCCCGCAGCGCGGCGGCCCGGCCGGGCCGACCGCTCAGGAACGGGTGGTTGGTGAGGATCCAGGCGCCGCCGATCCGGCGCATCGCGTCCAGCTCGGCCCGCCACAGCTCGATGGCCTTGGCCGGCGTCTCGATCAACCCGGACCCGGAGAAGTCGGGCACGAAGCAGTACTGCTGCCAGTCGTCGAGCGCCCAGCTGACCGGCAGCTCCACCAGCGACCGGCCGCCCTCGACGGCCAGCTCGTAGGGATGGTCGGAGTCCATCAGCGTGGAGTCGTAGAGGAAGTCGAACTCGGCGAGCAGTTTCGGGGTGTGCCAGTTCATCTCCCACATCGGCGCGCGGTAGCCCACCGGGCGCACCCCGGCCACCTCCTGCAGCGCCTCGATGCCCTTGGTCAGGATCTCCCGCTCGGTGTCCTCGTCGGCGCCGACGAGCGACTCGTGCAGGTAGCCGTGGTGGGCGATCTCGTGGCCGGCCTCGGCGACGGCACGGATCGCCGCGGGGTGGCGGTGCGCGGTGTAGCCGGGCACGAAGAAGGTGCCCGGGATGCCGAGGTCGTCGAGGATCGACAGTAGCCGCGGCACCCCGACCAGCGGGCCGTAGGCCTGGTGCGACATCGCGCCCATCCGGTCGGCGAACGACGGGTCGGTGGTCAGCAGCGGCGACTCGGCATCGACGTCGAAGGTGAACGCGACCGCACAGGTCTTGCCTTCCGGCCACGAAACCGGCGCCGCCGGTGTCAATTCCGTCATCGACGAACCTTCCTTCCGAACACGGACAACAGTTCCCAGGTGACATTGGCCGCCGCGATCGCGGTGATCTCGGCGTGGTCGTAGGCCGGGGACACCTCGACCACGTCGGCGCCGACGAGGTTCACCCGGTCCAGCCCGCGGATGACCTCGAGCAGCTCCCGGCTGGTCATCCCGCCGGCCTCGGGGGTGCCGGTGCCGGGCGCGTGCGCGGGGTCGAGCACGTCGATGTCGACCGACACGTACACCGGTGCGTCACCGACCCGTTCGCAGATCCGGTCGACGATGTCGTCGGAGGTCATGCCGGAGATTTGCCGGCAGGTGATGACCGAGAAGCCGAACCGCGCGTCCTCGACGAGATCCTGCTTGTCGTAGATGGATCCGCGCACCCCGACGTGCATGTTGCGGTCCAGCAGCAGGCCCTCCTCGTAGGCCCGCCGGAACGGCGACCCGTGGGTGATGTCGGCACCGAAGTAGGTGTCCCAGGTGTCGAGGTGGGCGTCGAAGTGCACCAGTGCCACCGGGCCGTTGACGGCGGCGGCGGCGCGCAGCGACGGCAGGGCGATCGAGTGGTCGCCGCCGAGCACCACCGCCCGGGTGCCCTTGGACAGCAGCGCGGTCAGTTCCGCGGACACCTGGTCCACGGCCGCGCCGATGTCGAAGGGGTTGCAGGCGATGTCGCCGGCGTCGGCGAACTGGCACTCCTGGAACGGTGCGATGTCCAGTTCCGGGTTGTAGCCCCGCACCAGCCGGGAGCCCTGCCGGATCGCGTTGGGGCCGAAGCGCGCCCCGGGCCGGTAGGTGACCGCGCTGTCGAACGGCACACCCACCACCGCGACCTCGGCGTGCGCGACGTCCTCGAGCCGCGGGAGCCGCGCGAACGTCGTCCAGCCCGCGTAGCGCGGCTGGACCTGGGGATCCACCGGAACGACGATGCCGTCGTTGCCGTTGTCGTTGCTCATCTCTGCCTTTCTCGGACGCGCCGTGTCAGACGCGGTTGCGGGACCACCCGCCGTCGGCGTTGACGATCTGGCCGACGGCGGCCTTGAGTTCGGACCGGCTCAGCAGGCCGATCAGGTTGGCGATCTGCTCGACCGTGCCCGGGCCGCCCGGCCCGACCGGACCGTCCGGGTCGCACACCGACCACTCCGAGTCGACGGCGCCGACGGCCACCGCGTTGACCCCGATGCCGAACGGCCCGAAGTCCCGGGTGAGGGTCTTGGTCAGGGCGACGATGCCGCCCGCCGCGGTGGCCACCGCCGACAACCCGGGCCCGCCGATGTGCCAGCGCGAGGTGGTCAGCACGATGCGACCGCCGGTGGCGTTGCGCCGCATGTGTTCGGCGGCGGCCTGGGCGTACAGGAAGCTGCCGGTGAGGGTGACGTCGACGTGGGCCCAGAAGTCGGCCATCGACTGCTCGGTGATCCCCGCGACGAACGGCAGGCCGTGGGTGGTGACCAGCACGTCGACCCCGCCCATGGCGGCCGCGGCCGCGTCGACCGCGGCCCGGACCGCGGTCGCGTCGGCGTGGTCGGTCTCCGGCGGAGGTGCGGCGGTGACCGCCCCGCGCGCGGCGAAGTGGTCGTGCACCGCCCGGCCGAGCTTGGTGTCGATGCTCGTGACGAGTACCCGGGTCATCTCAGATCACCGTTCCGCTGTTGACCGACAACACTTCTCCGCACAGGTGCAGGTCCTCCTCGAGCAGCGCGGCCACCATCTCGGCGACCTCGCCGGGCAGCGCGATGCGGCCGGCCGGCAGGTTGCGCACGAATTCCTCGGCGCGTTCCCAGGAGTCGGCGGGCAGCAGCGGGGTGTCGCACGGCCCCGGGGCCACGGCGTTGACGACGATGCCGTCACCGGCCACCTCGACGGCGATGCTGCGCAGCAGGCTCAGCGCGGCGGCCTTGGCGGCGGCGTAGTGGGCGTCGTTCTGCCCGCCGCCGATGGCCCGCTCGGAGGCGATGCCGACGATGCGGCCGCTGCCCTGCCGGCGCATGGCCGGCAGCACCGCCCGGCACACGTGCGCCAGGCCGCCGACGTGCACCCGCAACATCCGCTCCCAGGTCGGCTGGTCGATCTCCAGGGCGGGGATCTCCTCGTAGTGGCCGGCGCACACCACGGCGGCGTCGATCCGGCCGAGGGTCCGGTACACCTGGGCGATCGCGTCGCTGACGGCGGCCTCGTCGGCGACGTCGGCGATCAGCCACAGGTCGTTGTCCGGCGCGGGTTCCCGCGAGATGGAGGCCACCGCCCAGCCCCGGCCGCGCAGCAGCTCGGCGATCGCGGCGCCGATCCCGCTGCCCGCACCCGTCACCACTGCGACCCGGCGTTCTTGAATTCCGTTCGGTGTCATACGGATTCGACCGCCTCGGATCGGTCGGCAGCGAACTCGTCGCTGCCGAACTCACGGTTGGCCACATCGCGGGTCTTGACCACCACCGCGCCGATGGCCAGGATCGCGCCCATCGCGACGAAGAAGCCCCAGTTCAGGTACCAGGCGTCGGACACCGTGCGCGGCCAGACGATGTTGACGAACTCGAAGCCCGCCCAGGCCACCGCCGCCACCGCGATCGGGGTGCTGAACCGGCCCAGGTTCCACGGCCCGGGCGTCCAGTTCCCGCGCAGCCGCGCGACCAGCCCGGTGACCAGCGGGAACAGGAAGGCCAGGTAGTAACCGCCGGCGGTGAAGGTGACCAGCACCGAGTAGACGTCGGTCGCGGAGATGAGGTAGACGAAGGCGCCGATGACGGTGGTCACGATGATGGCGCTGATCGGCTGCGCCTCGGCCTTGGACAGCCGGACCAGGAACTTCGAGGCCGGCAGCACCTCGTCGCGGGCGAACGACCAGATCACCCGGGAGGCCGACGCCTGCAGCGCCAGGAAGCTCGCCAGGAAGCCGATCACGAAGGCCAGCAGGATGGGCTTGACCGCGGCGTCGCCGAGGGCGCTGCTCAGCACGTAGGCGACCGGGTCGGGCTCCTCACCGGAGGTGATCTTGTCGAAGTCCGGCACCGCCAGCGTGACGGCCAGCGAGGCGTAGGCGATGACCAGGCTGATGAACGCCACCGATCCGAGCATGGCCTTGGGCACGTTGCGGCGCGGGTCCTTGACCTCTTCGGCGATGGCACCGGCGCTTTCGAAGCCCAGGATGGACCAGCCGGTGAACGCCAGCGCGGCCAGGAACGGCCCGGTCACGTACGCCCAGGTCCAGCCGCTCGACAGGTCGATGCCACGCAGGATCGCGTCGAAGCCGTGGTGGCGGTGGAAGATGAGCAGGTAGGTGCTCAGCCCCACCGAGGCCACGATCTCGGCGACGATGCTGGCCGCCATCAGCGTCTTGAGCACGACCCGGCCCACGATGTTGGCGCCGGTGCCGGCCAGCAGGATCAGGAACGCGATGATGCTCTGCTGCACCGCGGTCGGATGCTCGATGCCGACGAACTGGGCCAGGAAGCCCGCCCCGGCGTAGGCGACGGTGGCCATGATGATGACCAGTGCCCACATGTACACCCACCCGGCGAACCAGCCGGCGACGTTGCCGGCCAGCTTCTTGGTCCACTGGTAGATCGAGCCCTCCAGCGGCCACCGGGACACCAGTTCGGAGAACGCCAGCGCGACGATGCACTGGCCGGCGCCGACGATGACGAACGTCCACCAGAAGCCGGGCCCGGCCGTCGACAGCGACAGCCCGTAGATGCCGTACATCGCCACGATGGGCGAGATGAAGGCGAACGCGAAGGCGAACGCCGACCAGAGGGTGAACTCTCTTTTCAGTTCCGCTGGCGCAGAACGTGATTGCTTACCTGTCGCCACCAATCCCACCTTTCGCAAGCAGCTCGGTGAGATTGAAGTATTCGGGCGGCAGCCGAAGTTGTCAGGGCAAGTCGGCCAACTTCGGTGGGACCTACAGTCGGGGCGGTCGGCGTTGTAGAGCTCTACACCCGGCCGTCGAGCCAGGCCTGCTCCTGCCCGGGTTCGGGCAGTACCCGGCCGCCTTCCATCGCGAACCGCGCCGGACTGTTCTCGATGATGACCAGGACCCGGTCGGCCGGGATCCCGGTGACGGCGGTGGCGGCCGCGGCCACCGCACGCACCAGTTCGGCGGTCCGGTCGTCGGGATGCCCGGTCCGCACCCAACCGCGGATGATCAACGGCCGGCCCGGCCGGGCGTCGGTGTAGAGGTTGTCGACGGCCAGCTCGTCGAACACCACGTTGATGTAGGTGCTCGGCACGTCGTTGACCCGGGCATGGATGCGGGTGATCTCGGCGGCCAGCGCGGCCTTGACCGGTGCGGTCAGCTCCGATACCGCGGTGGTGCAGGTGTAGACGGGCACGGTCGGCTCAGCCCAGGAACGGCAGCTGCGGCCGGGTCGGCACGACGATGACGGTGGGCCCGTCGGCATCGAGCGCGTCCCGGAACGCCCCGGCCAGAGCCGTCGTGTCGCCGACCTCCACGGCGTGGCAACCGAATCCGCGTGCCAGCAGCGCGATGTCCAGACCGGGCAGGTCGAGCCCCGGAACTCCCGGCGTGTTCTCCAGCTGCGCAAAGGATTTCAGAATCGCGTACTCACCGTTGCGCAACACCACGTAGACGATCGGCAGCCGGTGCCGCGCCGCGGTCCAGATCGCCTGGATGCAGTACTGGAACGACCCGTCGCCGACGGTCACCACGACACTGCGCCGCACACCCCGGGCCCGGTCGCCCAGCGCGATGCCCACCGCGGCCGGTACCGCCCACCCGATGCCGCCGCTGCCGGTGGCGTAGAACGCCCCGCTGCGGGTCACCGGGAGCCAGGTCTGCGCCTCGGCCATGGTCGACGTCGACTCCATCACCAACGGCGCGTCGTCCGGTTTCAGCTCCCCGAGCACCTGGTAGACCGCATTGGCCGACAACGGCGCCGCGGACGGGACGTCGCTGACCCGCCCGACGCTCCGGGGTGGCGGCGCCGGCCGCTGCGGCGCGGGCCGGACGGCCTCGGTCAGTGCCCGCAGCGCGAGTCCGACGTCGGCGATCAGGCTGTCGCCGACCGGCGCCACGGCCGCGGCTTCCGGGTCGGCGGTGATCTGCAGCAACCCGGCCCCCTCGGGCAGATACTCGCCGGCGACGTACGGGTAGTACCGGAACACCTGGGCGCCGATCACCACGACGAGGTCGTGGCCGTTGACGACCGCCTCGACCCCCGCGATCGTCATCGGGAGCGTGCCCTGGTAGAGCGGGTGGTCCTCGGGGAACGAGATCCGGTCCGGCAGGGCCCCGCCGTAGACCGGCGCCCCGAGTCGCTCGGCGAACGCGACCGCGGCGTCCCAGGCGCCGGCCCGGTCCACCTCCGGTCCGATCACGAGCATCGGCCGCTCCGCGGACCCGATCCGGTCGGCGAACCCCCGCAGCCGGTCCGGATCCGGGGCGGTGCGTGCGGCGACGCTGCGCACCACGGCCGGCCCGAGCGCGGGTCTGGCCCAGTCGTCGAGCGGAATGGACAGGTACACCGGTCCGGCGGGCGGTTGCACCGCGACCGCGTAGGCGCGCATGAACGCCGCGGGCACGTCCTCGGCACGGACCGGCTGGCACGCCCACTTCACCCACGGCTGTGGCAGCACGGCTTCGTCCTTATTGGCCAGGTAGGGGTCGCACAGCAGCATCTGGCGGGTCTGCTGGCCGGCCGTCACGATCAGCGGGGTGCCCGCGCGGTAGGCCGCGACGAGGCTGCCGATCGCGTTGCCGGTTCCGGCGGCGGTGTGCAGGTTGACCAGCGCGGGCCGGCCGGTGACCTGGGCATAGCCGTCGGCCATCGCCAACACCGAGGCCTCCTGCAGGCCGAGGACGTATTCGAAGTCCTCGGGAAAGTCCGCCAGAAACGACTGCTCGGTCGACCCCGGGTTGCCGAAAACCGTTGTCAGACCGAGGTTTCTCAACAGCTCGTAGGTCACGTCGTGGACGGTCTTGGAGTCGGCCATCGCCGCTCACCCCCTCGCCGCCCGCCGGCCGGGCGGACGCCGCTTGAATTCGACCACGGACCCGGCCCCGACGACCCCGGGAGAATCCCGGGTCTATCGGCCACCCGTGCGGGGTATCCGTGCGACGATGCCTGTCATGGAGGAGGGCCCGCGGGCCGGGCTGGTGGGCCGGGCACGCGAGCTGCGACGGCTGGGCGAGCTGGCCGGCGGGGCCCGCGCGGGTCGTGGCGGCACGCTCGTGCTGCGGGGCGAGGCCGGCACCGGCAAGACCGCCCTGATCGCGGCGATGCTCGACCGGGCCCCGTGGTTGCGGCGGATCGACTGCAGCGGTGCCGGGTCCGAGACGGCGGTCGGTTACGCCGGGGTGCAGCGGCTGTGCGTGCAGGCGGCCGGCCTGCTGGATCTGCTGCCCGACGCCCCGCGTGCCGTGCTGCAGCGCGTGCTCGGGCTCGGCGCGACCGTCGACGCGGACGGGCCGCGGGTGGGGCTGGCGCTGGCGGCGCTGTTGACCGCGGCCGGCGCCGACCGGCCGACGGTGTGCGTGGTCGACGACGCACAGCGGATGGACGCGCGGTCGATCGCGGCGCTGGCGTTCGCCGCGCGCCGGCTGACGACGACCCGGGCGGTGCTGCTGTTCGCGACCCGGGATCCCCTCGAGCAACTCGCCGACGTCGACGAGCTGTCGGTCGGCGGGCTGTCCGAGGCCGAGACCGGTGCGCTGCTGCAGCGGCTGGTCACCGAACGGATCAGTGACCGGGCCCGCGCCGTCGTCATCGCCGAGTCACGCGGAATTCCCGCTGCACTCATCGCCTTTCGCCGTGGTATCGGCCCGGACGGTCTCGCCGGCGGGTACGGTCTGGCCGATGCGGTACCGACCCGGGATCCCGGTGTGCACCGGGCCGCGGCACTGCCGGAGGCGACCCGGACCCTGTTGTTGCTCGCCGCCGCCGAACCCGCCGGGGAGCCGGCCTGGTTCTGGTCGGCCGCTGAACGTCTCGGCGTCGGCCCGGAGGCGACGGCCCCCGCGGAGGCCGTCGGCCTGATCCGACTCGACGGTGCGGTCCGGTTCGATCATCCGCTGCTGCGGGCGGCGCTCTATCGTCGTGCGCCGTCGGCGCAGCGCCGCCTGGTGCACGCCGCGCTCGCCGCGGTCATCGACGACCCGGCCGCCGCCGACCACCGGGCCTGGCACCGGGCACACGCCGGCACGGTCCCCGACGAAGCGGTGGCCGTCGAGCTCGAACAGGCCGTCGCCCTGGCGCGTCGCCGCGGTGGCGCCGCCGCCGCGGCATTCCTGGCCCGCGCGGTCGCCGCCACGCCGGACGCCGACCGGCGGGCCCGACGCGCACTGCCGGCGGCGTGGGCGCTGCTGGAGGCCGGGCGTTTCCGGGCGAGCGAACGGTTGGTGAACCTCGCCGTCGAGCTGACCGACGACCCGGCCGTGTCCGCCCGGGCGAATCTGCTGCGCGCCCATCTGGCGACGCAGCTGCACCGCGATCCGGACAGCCCGGCGTTGTTGCTGGCCGCGGCGCAGCGCCTCGGCCCCGCCGACGCGGCGCGGGTCGGCGAAACACAGCTCGAGGCACTGACCTGCGCCCTGGCGGTGGGGCGGTTCGCCGGGGATTCCGCGCGCGCACCGGAGGCGCTCGCCCGCCGGCTCGGCACGGCCCGGACCGGTGGCGGGGCGGTCGACGCGCTGCTGGCGGGCCTGAGCCTGCGCGTCACCGACGGCGCCGGCGCGGCGGGACCGGTGCTGCGCGCCGCCGTCACGGCGTGCCTGCGGGAGCTCGAGGCGCGCGCCGACCCGCCGCGCTGGTACGAGGCGGCGGTCCGGGCCAGCCTGGACCTGTTCGACCTCGACTCCGCGATCGCCCTCACCACGCGCCACTTGGCGCTGGCCCGGCTCGACGGCCGGCTGGCCCTACTGGCCGCACCACTGTCCGTCCACGCCGGATTGTGCCTGGCCACCGGTCGATTCGACGACGCCGCCGATGCCCTCGACGAGCTGGAGGCGTTGTCCGTGGTGACGGACTGCCCGGCTCGGCGGGTAGGGCCCGCGGCCGGTCTGGCCGCGTACCGGGGCCGCCCGGAGACGCGCCCGGCGGACGCGGCGGCGGCGCGCGGCGCGAGCGACGACGTCGCGGCCACCGCGTACGCCACCGCGATCCTGCACAACGGCCGCTCCCGGTACCCGCAGGCGCTGGCGGCGTGCCTGACCGGCCTGGCGTACGACGACGTCGGGATCGGCGGGTACCTGCTCGTCGAGGCGGTCGAGGCGGCCGCCCGGTGTGGGCGGGCCGCGATCGCCGCGGACGCGACGGCCCGGCTCACCGCGCGGGCCGCGGCGTCGGAGACCCCGACCGCCCTCGGGGTGGCGGCGCGCAGTCGCGCGCTCGTCGGCGGGCCCGCCGACACCGTCGACGCCGAGTTCCGCACGGCGATCGGCTGTCTCGGGCAGAGTCCGGCACTGCTCTACCGGGCCCGGACCCACCTCGTCTACGGCGAGTGGCTGCGCCGGATGAACCGCCGGGCCGAGGCCCGGGTCGAGTTGCAGACCGCCTACGACGCATTCGCCCGGGTCGGCGCGGCCGGGTTCGGTGCGCGGGCGGGACGGGAGTTGCGGGCCGCCGGTGCGGGCGTGCCGCGCGGGTCGCCGGGTGCGCTCACCGCCCAGGAGCGCCACATCGCCCGGCTGGCGGGCGAGGGGTACACGAACCCCGAGATCGGGGCGCGGCTGTTCATCAGTCCCCGCACGGTCGAGTGGCACCTGGGCCGGATCTTCGCCAAGCTCGCGGTCACCTCCCGCCGCCAGCTTCGCGAGGTGCGCCTCGAGGCTCCCGACCGCACTCCCGAATGAGACGTCAGGGCTGTGATCCGCGACGGATCACGACCCGGAGTGCTCTTCCGCGCGGTCGGTACCGGGACGGCGGCTACTGGGCCTGGCTGACCGAGGACATGTGGAAGTCCGGGATGCGCAGCGTGGGCATGGCGGTGCGGGTGAACCAGTCCCCCCACTCGCGCGGCAGCGTTCGCTCGCTCACCCCGGCCTCGGTGGCCCGCCGCAGCAGGTCCAGCGGGCTCTCGTTGAACCGGAAGTTGTTGACCGCGGCGGTCACCCGGCCGTCCTCGACGAGATACACCCCGTCCCGGGTCAGCCCGGTCACCAGCAGGGTGGCCGGGTCGACGGTGCGGATGTACCACAGCGTGGTCAGCAACAGCCCCCGCTCGGTGGCGGCGATCATGTCGGCGGTGCTCGCCGCACCCCCGGTCAGCACCAGGTTGTCGGCCGGAACCGCAACGGGCGCATCGAATTCCGCCGCCGCGGCGCGCGGGTAGGCCAGGGCGTTGATCACCCCGTCGCGGATCCAGTCCACCCGGCCGATGTCCATGCCGTTGTCGAACACCGACACCCGCTCCGAGGAGGTGGGCACGGCCACGAACGGGGCGCACTGCAGCCCGTCGGCGGCCGGGTCGGAGTACATCGTCAGGCCGAGGTCGGTGAGCCGCTCCCCCACCCGGGTGCCGCCCGGCGCGGACAGCGCGGTGCGGCCCTCCTGCGCGCCCCGGCCGTCCATGCTCCAGGCCAGGTAGATCATCATGTCGGCGACGGTGGACGGCGGCATGATCGTCTCGTAGCGCCCGGCGGGCAGTTCGACGCTGCGCTGCGCCCAGCCCAGCCGCTCGGACAGTTCGGCCAGCAGCGCCTCGACCCGCACGTCGGTGAAGTCGCGGGTGCCCACCCCGGCCCAGGCGCTGGCCGCGCCGCGTTTGGCGTTGAGCTCCACCGACCCGGTGGGCTGGGTCCAGCGCCGCCGCAGGCCGGTCGAGGTGGCCAGGAAGGTGGTCTCCACGACGTGCCGGGCGAAGCCGAACAGCCGGTCCGCACCGGTGAATCCGCGCGCCAGGTCGTCGGCCAGGCCGGTGAACACCCAGGCGCCGGTGCCGGGCACCGGATCGTCCCAGTCGGCCGGCGCGGCACCGGCCGGCAGCGGCGGGGCGGCGTCGGGCGCCGGCGGCGCGGCCACGGCGGCGTCCTGGGCGGCGGCGACCAGCCGTGGCACGGCGGCCGGATCCACCTCGGCGGTGCGCACCGACCCGACCCGGGCCTCGTCGCCGCGGCGCACCACGGCGATGACGGTGGTGGTGCGGCTGACCGATTCGCCGTTGGTGGTCATGGTGTTGTTGGCCCACCGCAGCGAGGCGTCGGCGCGGTCGGTGACCAGCACGGTGGTCTCGTCGGCGCGGCCGAGCCGGGCGGCCTCGGCCAGGACGAGATCGACGAGCTGCTGGGCGGGGATCATCGGCCGGCCTCCTGGCGGGTGTTGAGCACGTTGATGCCGCGGAACAGCGCGGCCGGGCAGCCGTGACTGACCGGCGCGACCTGGCCGGGCTGGGCCTTGCCGCAGTTGAACGCCCCGCCCAGCCGCCAGGTGGACGGCCCGCCGACGGCCTCCATCGCGCCCCAGAAGTCGGTGGTGGTGGCCTGGTAGGCCACGTCGCGCACCTGCCCGGCCAGGCGTCCGTTGCGGATGCGGTAGAACCGCTGGCCGGTGAACTGGAAGTTGTACCGCTGCATGTCGATCGACCAGGACTTGTCGCCCACGATGTAGATGCCGTCGTCGACCCGGGCGATGAGCTCGGCGGTGTCGATGTCGTCCGGTCCGGGCTGCAGCGACACGTTCGCCATGCGCTGGATCGGCACGTGGTGCGGCGAGTCGGCGTAGGAGCAGCCGTTGGAGCGGGTCACCCCGAGCCGGGGCGCGAACACCCGGTCGAGCTGGTAGCCGACGAAGATGCCGTCGCGCACCAGGTCCCAGCGCTGGGCGCGCACCCCCTCGTCGTCGTAGCCGACGGTGGCCAGTCCGTGCGGCTCGATGCGGTCAGCGGTCACGTTCATCACCGGCGAGCCGTAGCGCAGCGTGCCGAGCTTGTCGGGGGTGGCGAAACTCGTTCCGGCGTAGGCGGCCTCGTAGCCGATGGCACGGTCGTACTCGGTGGCGTGGCCGATCGACTCGTGGATGGTCAGCCACAGATTGGTCGGGTCGATGACCAGGTCGGTGGGCCCCGGTTCGACGCCGGGGGCCTTGAGCTTCTCGGCGAGCAGGGTGGGGAGCTCGGCCAGCTCGCCGGTCCAGTCCCACACCTCGTCGCCGGCCACCAGCTCCCAGCCGTACCCGCCGGGCGGGCACAGCGTGCGCATGGTGTCGAACACCCCGGCGGCCGAGTCGACGGCCACCGCCTCCACCTCGGGCTGGATCCGCACCCGCTGCTGGGTGATCGAGGTGCCGAAGCTGTCGGCGTAGAAGGTCTGCTCCTTGACCGCCTGCACCGAGGCGGTGACGTGGTCCACGCCGTCGGCGGCCAGCAGCCGGCCGGAGTACTCGCCGAGCACGGCGATCTTGTCGGCGGCCGGCACCGTGAACGGGTCCACGGCGTAGTCGGACACCCAGCTCACGTCGCGGTAGACCGGTTCGGGGGCCAGCTCGATGCGTTCGGCGTTGAGCGGGGCCAGCGTGCCGGCCACCCGCACCGCCCGGCGGGCGGTCTCGGCGGCCACCGCCGGGTCGAGCTCGGCGTGCGAGGCGAACCCCCAGGTGCCGTCGACGATGACGCGCACCGCGAAGCCGATCTCCTGATCGAGCACCGCGGTCTCCAGCGCGCCGTCGCGCAACTGCACGACCTCGGTGAGGATGCGGTGGATGCGCAGATCCGCGTACTCGGCGCCGGCCTGCCGGGCGGCGGTCAGCGCGGCGTCGGCGAGGTGGTGGCGGGGCAGCGAACAGAAGTCCGGGTCGACACGGCGGGGCGCTGTCACGCGGTCAACGGTAACCGGGACGGGGCTAACCGGTGGCGAGCACCACCAGTTCCAGGGCCAGCGCGCCGCCGCACACCAGCACCACCACAGCGAAGGCGACCGCGTCGCGCCGGTGCGGCCGCGAGGGCGCGGCCGACAGCTGCCCCGCCCCGCCGCGGGCGGTGATGGCGTCGCCCATCTCGTCGGCACGCCGCAGCGCGGCGGTGACCGCCGCGGCGAGCAGGTCGATCACCTCGATCCACCAGCGCACCAGCCGGCCCCGCCGGGCACGGCCGGGTGGGGCGGGCCGCAGCTGCCGGGCGGCGTAGAGGATGCGGAACTCGTCGATGAGCATCGGGAACGCACGCAGCGCCAGCGCCAGCGCGACCGCCCAGTCGTCGACCGGGATGCGCAGCGGCCGCAGCGGCCGGCCCAGCACGGCCACCGCCGGGGCGACGTCGGCGACGTTGGTGGTCCACGACACCAGCGCGCCCAGCCCGAGCAGCACCACCGACAGCGCGGTGATGCGCAGGAAGTTCAGCAACCCGCCCAGCCCGAGCTGGGCGCCGCCGACCGCGACGGTCGGCTCCCCGCCGGCGAACGCGGCGGTGACCCCGCCCAACACGAGCAGCACGATCAGCCAGCGCGGCACCGACGGCAGCGCGCCGCGCGGGATGCGCGCCAACCGGGCCGCGACGAGCACGAGCAGCGCGACCGCGGCGATCGGCACCCAGCCGGGATAGAAGGTCAGCAGCACCCCGATGCCGGCGACGATGAGCAGCTTGCTGCCGGCCCACAGGCGGTGGATGACGGTGTCGCCGGGCACCGGGCGCAGCAGCACCACCGGGCGGCGGCGGGCCGGGGCGCTCACTGCAGGCCTCCGGCGGTGGTGGGGGCGGCGTGCAGCCGGCCGTCGACGAGGTGCACGGTGCGCGGGCAGAGCTCCTCCAGGCCGGAGAAGTCGTGCGAGATGACGACGACGGTCAGCCCGGCGCGGCGGCGCAGGTCGGCCAGCAGCCGCAGCAGACCGCGCTGGCTGGCCGCGTCCAGCCCGGCCAGCGGTTCGTCGAGCACGAGCGCCCGGGGGGACCGGGCCAGCAGCCCGGCCAGCACCACCCGGCGCATCTGGCCGCCGGAGAGCTGGTCGATGCGCCGGTGCGCCAGGGCCGGGTCGAGCCCGACGGTGCGCAGCGCGCGGTGCACCCGGGCGGTGTCGCGCGGGGAGAATCCGGCGGTGGCGGCGATCTCCAGGTCCACCCGGTTGCGCATGAGCTGCAGCCGGGCCGCCTGGAAGGACAGCGCCACCGCACCGACCTGCTCGCTGACCGGCCGGCCGTCGAGCAGGGCCGCGCCGGTGGTGGGCACGGTCAGCCCGGCCATGATCCAGGCCAGGGTGGACTTGCCGGAGCCGTTGCGGCCGTGGATGAGCACGCCCTCGCCCTCGTGCACGGTGAGGTCCACCCCGCGCAGCGCGGTCTTGGCCCACGGGGTGCCGCCGGCGTATTCGTGGGTGACGCCGCGCAGTTCGAGGACCGGCCGGCCGCCGGGGTCGGGTGCGGTGCCGGCCGGCACCGGGGCGGTCTCGACCATGCCGGTGTTGTCGGCCGCGCCGCCGTTGCCGGTGAGCGCGACGGTGCGGTCGGCGGCCTCGGCCTCCGACTCGTAGTGGGTGATGTGCACCAGCGCCATGCGGTGGCGTTCGGTCAGCCCGGACAGCACCCCCATCAGGGTCTCCCGGCCCTGCTGGTCGACCATGCTGGTGACCTCGTCGGCGATGAGCAGCGCGGGTTCGCGGGCCAGCGCGGCGGCGACGGCCAGCCGCTGCAGCTCGCCGCCGGAGAGCCCGCCGGTGTCGCGGTCGGCCATGCCGGCCAGCCCGACCTCGGCCAGCAGCCGGTTTACGTCGGTGCGGGCGCCGGGCGGCAGACCCCACACCACGTCGTCGGCGACGCGGGTGCCGAGCACCTGGCTTTCGGGGTGCTGCATGATCACCGCGGTGCCGCCGATCGCGCCCAGCCCGACCGCCCCGGGCCGTTCCACCGTGCCGGCGGTGGGCGCACGGCCGGCCAGCAGCAGCATGAGCGTGGTCTTGCCGGCGCCGTTGGCCCCGGTGACGGCGATGTGCTCGCCGGGTTCGACGTCCAGCGACACCGGCCCGAGCGCGTCGCGGTCCGCCCCCGGGTAGCGGAACCGCACGTCGCGCATCCGCAGCGGCACCGGCGCGACCGGGCCGTCCTCCGGCGGGCTGTCGAGTTTGTGCACGTCGGGCACGTCGACCAGGCGGGCCAGCACCCGCGACAGCGCCCACCAGCCGATCAGGGTGACGGTGGTGATGCTGACCACCCCGGCGGCGAAGAACAGCAGCGGCCAGTAGTCCAGCGCGACGGCGAAGTCGTGGCGCAGCCGCTGCGCCGCGTCCTGCATGCCGGGGATGCGGTCGAGCACCGCGGCGACGCCGGTGACGTTGGCGGTGACCGAGTCGAACAGCAGGTTGCGCAGCCGCGACAGCACGGTCAGCGCCGCGACGATCACCGCGCCGAACAGCGCCCCGGCGCCGAGCGCGACCACGAACACGGTCGGGGTGCCGCGGCCGCGGCGTTTGACGATGCCGGTGAGCCCGCCGATGTAGGCGCAGTCGAGCACCGACATGAACCCGCCCATCCCGGCGATGAGGAAGGCGATGGTGGCGCCGGCGACCGCGGCGGCCACGAGCACCCGCAGCCGGTACCGGTAGGCCAGCAGGCCCATCGGGACGGTGCCGAGCAGCACCAGACCGGCGGCGAACGGGACGACGACCGCGATGATGGCGGTGGCCGCGGTGAGCGCGGCCATGACCGCGGCCTGGGCGAGCTCGACCGGGTGCAGCGAACCGGCGCGTGGGTACGTCGCGTCCCGGCTCACGGTCATTTCACGATTCTGCCAGCCGGTCCCGACGCGTCCGCCGCGGCGGCTGTGACGAGCGGCACTCCGCTCGAGTTGCTTCTGTATAGCAAAGCTATGTAATTTGGTGGGCGTGAGCTCACCGACGTCCCAGCAGCGCACCCCGGAGTCGCCCGGGGACGAATCGCTCGGGGCGGAGCTGCTCGCCGTGGTGGCCCGGCTCAACCGGCTGGCCACCCAGCGGATCCGGCTGCCGCTGCCGGTCGCGCAGGCCCGGCTGCTGGCGACGATCATGGACCAGGGTCCGGCCCGGATCTCGGACCTGGCCACGCTGGACCACTGTTCCCAGCCGACCATGACCACCCAGGTGCGCCGGCTGGAGGAGGCCGGACTGGTCTCCCGCAGCCCCGACCCGACCGATGCGCGTGCGGTGCGCATCAGTATCACCCCGGCCGGGGAACGCACCGTCGTCCGCAGCCGCGCCGACCGCGGCGCGGCCATCGACCCGTACATCGAGCGCCTCAGCGACGAGGAGCGCGGGGTGCTCACCGAGGCGATCGGCATCATGCGCCGGCTCATCGCCGAGGCCGGGGGCCATCAGCCCTCGGGCCGCCGTTAGTGCGGCAGTTTCGCCGGACCGAGATTGGAAGTGTTGCCACCCATGTGGCGTCAACCGAGAGCTGTTTGGGCAGTTGCGTTTTCGGCCGTCGTGGCCTTCATGGGGATCGGCCTGGTCGATCCCATCCTCAAACCCATCGCCGACGAACTCGGCGCCACCCCGTCACAGGTGTCCCTGCTGTTCACCAGCTACATGGCGGTGATGGGGGTGGCGATGCTGATCACCGGCGTGGTGTCGGACCGCATCGGCCCGAAGCGCACCCTGCTGCTGGGCCTGGTGGTGATCATCGCCGGGGCCGCGCTGGCCGGACTGTCGGACACCGTGCTGGGCATCATCGGCTGGCGGGCGCTGTGGGGGCTGGGCAACGCGCTGTTCATCGCCACCGCGCTGGCGACCATCGTGTCGTCGGCGCGCGGCTCGGTGGCGCAGGCGATCATCCTCTACGAGGCCGCCCTCGGGGTGGGCATCGCGATCGGCCCGCTGGTGGGCGGGGCGCTCGGCTCGGTCTCCTGGCGCGGGCCGTTTCTGGGGGTGTCGGCCCTGATGGCGGTGGCGGTGGTGATCACCGCCGCGATGCTGCCGGCCACCCCGCGGCCGGCCCGGGCCGGCTCGCTGGCCGACCCGTTCCGGGCGCTGCGCCACCCCGGACTGCTCGGGGTGGCGATCACCGCGCTGTTGTACAACTTCGGGTTCTTCACGCTGCTGGCGTTCACCCCGTTCCCGCTGGACCTCGGCGCACACCAGATCGGCCTGATCTTCTTCGGCTGGGGGGTGGCGCTGGCCGTCTCCTCGGTGCTGGTGGCGCCGCGGTTGCAGGCCCGGTTCGGCACGCTGCCCACCCTGCTGGCCAACCTGGCCGCGATGACCGCCACCCTGGCGGCGATGGCGCTCGGCGCCGATCACAAGGCGGTGCTGGCCACCTGCGTGGTGGTGGCCGGGGTGTTCATCGGCATCAACAACACGCTGATCACCGAGGTGGTGATGAAGGCCGCGCCGGTGCAGCGGTCGGTGGCCTCGGCCGCCTACAGCTTCCTGCGCTTCGGCGGCGCGGCGGTGGCGCCGTGGCTGGCCGGGGTGCTCGGCGAGCGCGACGTGCACCTGCCGTTCTGGGTGGGTGCGGCCGCGGTGGCGGCCGGCGCGCTGGTGCTGGCCGCCTTCCGGTCGCAGCTCCCCGACCTCGACACCGTCGAACACCACCGCGTCGACGCCGAGCCGCAGCCCGCCGTCGGGTGAGCGCCGCTAGGTGACCACGGTTCCCACCAGCGCGCCGACCAGGTAGGTGGCGGCGATCGCCACCGCGCCGAGCAGCAGTTGGCGGCCGGCGGCGAACCACACCGGTTTGCGGGTGAACCGCGCCGCCACCGCCCCGGCCAGCATCAGCCCCAGGCCGCCGAAGGCCAGCCCGAGCCACAGCGACTCGAAGCCGAACAGGTACGGGATGAGCGGGGTGACCGCGCCGATGGCGAACATCACGAACGAGGACACCGCGGCGACGACCGGGGACGGCTTCTCCCGCGGGTCGACGCCGATCTCCTGGACCAGGTGGAAGTTCACCGCGCGGTTCTCGTCGCGGTGGATCTCCGCGGCCGCCTGCTCGGCGGTGGACCGGGTCAGCCCGACCCCCATCAGCATCTCGGCGAGCTCGGCCCGCTCGGCCTGCGGGTGCCGGCGGAAGGCGCGCCGCTCGACGAGCACCTCGGAGTCGATCTGCTCGTTGGCGGTGCTCACCGAGGTGTACTCGCCCAGCGCCATCGAGAACGCACCGGCCGCCAGGCCCGCGAACCCGCCGAGCACCACCGCGTGCGCGTCGGCGGCGGCGCCGATGCCGGCGATCAGCGCGGTGTTGGACACCAGGCCGTCCATCGCCCCGAAGGTCGCCGCGCGCAGCCAACCGCCGCTGACGTCGCCGTGCTTGTGATCGATCTCGTGCGGGCGCCAGGACCGCCCGCCACCCGGTTCGACTTGTCCCATTCGTCGATTCAACGACGGTGCGCGCACCGGATTCAACGAAGGTCACCCTATGCCCGTCGGGCCGCGGAGGTTTCGCCGGACGGACAGCGGGCTATGGACAGGTATGACCACCACCGCAGAACAGCTGCGCAACGCGCTCGACGGCCGCTGGCGCGACGTCCGCAACGCGACCCGCCTCGAGCTCACCGACCCGGTGTTCCGGCCGCACTACACCCCCAACACCGCCATCGCCCGGGCGAAGGTGGCCGAACAGCTGCGCATCATGGCCGCCGCCGGCGTGGCCGAGGACGGCTTCCGCAAGGAGCACGGCGGCAACGGCGACGTCGGCGCGGCGGTGACCCGCATCGAGATGCTGGCGATGAGCGACCTGTCGCTGATGGTCAAGGCCGGGGTGCAGTGGGGGCTGTTCGGCGGTGCGGTGGAGAACCTCGGCACCGAGCGCCACCACCGGGCCTACGTGCGCCGCATCATCAATCTGGACGTGCTCGGCTGTTTCGCGATGACCGAGACCGGCCACGGCAGCGACGTGCAGTCGCTGGAGACCACCGCCACCTACGACCCGGCCGGCCGGGAGTTCGTGGTGCACTCCCCCACCCCCACCGCGCGCAAGGACTACATCGGCGGGGCTGCCGAATCCGCGCGCATGGCAGCGGTTTTCGCCCAGCTGATCACAGGCGGGCAGAACCACGGGGTGCACTGCCTGCTGGTGCCGATCCGCGACGAGCAGGGCAACGACCTGCCCGGGGTGCACACCTCCGACTGCGACTACAAGGGCGGGCTGCCCGGGGTGGACAACGGCCGGATCACCTTCGACCGGGTGCGGGTCCCGCGGGAGAACCTGCTCAACCGCTACGGCGATGTCGCCCCCGACGGCAGCTACCACTCCCCCATCGACAACCCCAACCGGCGGTTCTTCACCATGCTCGGCACCCTGGTGCGGGGCCGGGTCACCGTCGGCGGTGCCGCGGCCGCCGCGGCCCGCGTCGCGCTCGACATCGCCACCCGATACGCGTTGCAGCGCAAGCAGTTCAACACCCCCGACGGCGACGACGAGGTGCTGATCATGGACTACCTGGTGCACCAGCGCCGGCTGCTGCCGCTGATCGCCACCTCGTACGCGCTGCAGTTCGCCCAGAACGAGCTGGTCGCCAAGTGTCACGACCTGCAGACCAGCGACGACCCCGACCCGGAGGAGCAGCGCGAGCTGGAGGCCCGCGCGGCCGGCCTGAAGGCGGCGAACACCTGGCACGCCAGCCGGGCCATCCAGGAGGCCCGCGAGGCCTGCGGCGGGGCGGGTTACCTCGCCGAGAACCGGCTGATCGGGCTGCGCGGCGACATCGACGTGTTCACCACGTTCGAGGGCGACAACCACGTGCTGACCCAGCTGGTGGCCAAGCACCTGCTGACCGCCTACGCCGACGACGTGCGCTCGATGAGCCCGGTGGAGTGGGTGCGGTTCGCGGCCAACGCCGTCGGCACCCGGGTGCTCAAACGCACCGCCGCCGAGCCGATCATCCAGACCATCCTGGACAACCGGCAGGACAACGAGGAGGAGGGCAGCCTGTTCAACCGCGGCACCCAGCTGAAGATGTTCGAGGACCGCGAGGAGTACCTGCTCGCCTCGGTGGCGCGCCGGCTGCAGGGCCGCAGCAAGGAGATGAGCGCGTTCGACGCGTTCAACGCGGTGCAGGACCACGTGCTGCACGCCGCGCGGGCGCACATCGACCGGGTGGTGCTCGAGGCGTTCGTGGCCGGCATCGACGCCTGCCCCGCCGACGAGGCCGGCGACGACGAGGCGCGCCGCGTCCTGGGGATGGTCTGCGACCTGTACGCGCTGTCGGTGATCGAGCAGGACCGGGCGTGGTTCATCGAGCACCGGTTCATCTCCACCGAGCGGGCCAAGGCGGTCACCCGGGGCGTCAACGAGCGCTGCCGCACCCTGCGCCCGTACGCCGAGCTGCTCGTCGACGGCTTCGGCATCCCCGAACCGCTGCGCGACGTGCCGATGCTGCACCCGGACCGGATCGGCGCCGAATGACGGCTCAGCCCTCGGGCACCGGGTCGAGCGCGGTGAGCTCGCCGTGCTCGTCGAGGGTGTAGCGCACGGTCGCCAGCCCGGTCGGGCAGCACAGCTCGTCGTCGCCCTGGCGCCACTGGAACTGCACCAGCGCGGCGTCGTCGGTGGCGCGCAGCGCGGTGAGGTAGGGCCGCGGCTCGGGAGCCGCGGTGCCGACGAACCGGTCACCGGCGAAGAACAGCACCTGGGCCAGGCCGTCCTCGGTGGGCGGCAGCGGCGCGGCCTGCACCCAGTACAGCCGGCAATCGCCGGTGTGGCCGCGGGCGGTCTCCTGCCAGGGCAGGGCGCCGTGGGCGCGTGGCAACCGCCCCAGCGCGGCGTTGACGGCCTGCTCGCCGGGGCCGTCGGCCGGGGTGCAGGTGTCGGGTTCGGACGGCGACGTGCCGGGCGGGCTCCAGCCGCAGCCGGCGAACACGCCGATCACCAGCACCGCAGTGATCAACCGCAACGTCCGCATGCCTGAAGCTTACGGATATGACGTTTCCGTAAGGTGTGCACCACGTGGCTGCGGTTCGCCCTCTAGGCTGGCTTCGGCAAACCATCGACGATGAAGGAGACCGCTCATGGCGTGGTACCTGGCCCTGCAAGGACCGGCCCACACGAGCAACCAGGCGCTGATCTACGAGCTGCACGAGTCGGCGGACATCGACAAGATCACCGAGGACATGGCGGCCGCCGCGACCATCGACCGGGTGGTGCAGATCCCGGCCGTGCTGCAGCACGTGAACAAGCAGGTGACGATCAACGTCCGGCCCGCGGCGTGGGCGGTGTGGAGCTTCTACGAGCTGAGCGAGGAGGAGCGCAAGAAGCTGCCGTCGGGCAACCCGCTGCTCGACGCGCTGGCCCAGGCGGCCGCCCGCCAGCAGCAGCTCCAGCAGCAGGGCCAGCCGGGGGCCGCGCAGCAGATCCCCGACATCTTCCGCCGCTGAGGCTGCCGCCGCCGAGGCGACGACGGCCCACCCCGCACCGCCGGGTGCGGGGTGGGCCGTTTCCGTCGGCGCTCAGCTGCGCAGGTATTCCACCACCAGGTCGCGGTAGTCCTGGAAACCCTTGTAGGCGGCGATGTCCTCGGGCAGCTCCTCGACGATGGTGGCCAGTTGTGCGGCGTACTCCTCGACGGTGCGCACCTCCTGCAGCGACGCCATGAAGGTGCGGATGTTGAACGTCACCGCACCGGTCATCGGCAGCCGCACGAAGTGCTCGAGTTCGATGCGGAACTGCACCTGCGACACGTCGCCGTCGCGCAGCGCGGTGGCGAGCTGGCTGCCCCAGTCCGGCAACCGTTCCAGGCTGATGTCGTAGGTGCGGGTCGGCGACGCCGACAGGTTCCAGTTCAGCCGGCGGTAGCACTGGTCCGGCGGCAGCCGTCGAAGGAACTGCTCGCCCCGGGCGGTCACCCCGCCGCCGTTCATCCGCGGCACCGGACCGTGGATCTCGTACATGTCCATACCGATGTCGAACGACGCGGCCCACGCCGCGGCGAAGGTGACCGCTCCGGCGTCGAAGTACAGCCGGCCGTCGCGTTCGATCACCAGCAGCAGGTCGTCGGGCACCTCGCCGGCCAGGAAGCACAGCGGCCCCTGCGGCAGGGTGGTGTCGTCACCCAGCACGAATTCCTGGTCGGTGCCGAGCAGGTCGTTGCGCCAATGGAATTCGTCGCCGTTCTCGTCGAGGTGCAGGAACTCCGGATAGGACAGCGACAGGTCGCGCAGGTAGTACAGCAGCAGGTCCCAGCAGGCCAGTTCCATCCCGGGCCGCACCTTGACCCGCTGCGGGTCGGTCTCCAACGCGTGGCGGCGCTCGGCCATGATCAGCGGGTACTCGGCCCCGCCCAGATCGACCAGGTGCCGGCCCCACTCCCCGGCCCGGGTGGTCTTGGGCACCCGGGCGGGCTCGACGTTGACCGAGTAGCGGAACGCGGTGAGGTCGTCGGGGAACGGCCAGGGCAACCGGGCGAGGTGGTCGACGGGCTGGTTCAGGTAGGCCGCGGCGGCCGGGGTGAGCTCGGCGGGGACGAGTTCGGCGGCCTTGGTCCGCATGTCGGCCAGGTAGGCGGTGGTCATGGTGTCCTTTCGGCGGTGGTGGCTCACAGATCCAGTTCGAGGTCGCACCCCCGGGACACGCAGCACAGCATGGCGTCGCCGGCCGCGCGTTCGTCCGCGGTGAGCACGAAGTCGCGGTGTTCGATCCGCCCGGAGCGCACCGGGATTCGGCATTCCCCGCACACGCCCTGGCGGCACAGGTTGTTGACCGCGACGCCCTCGTCGAGCAGCCGCTGCAGCAGTGACACGCCCGAGGGCACCTCGATGACCTGCCCGGTGGAGGCGATCCGGGCGGTGAACGGCTCGCCGGGGTCCTGTTCCGGGGCGGCGAAGCGTTCCAGGTGCACCCGTGCCTCCGGCCAGCCCGCCGCGCGGGCCAGCTCGGTGTAGGTCTCCAGCATCGGGGCGGGGCCGCAGGCGTAGGCGTGGGTGCCCAGCGGCTGCGCCGCGAACCGCTCGGCGATCAGCGCCCGGGTCTCCGGGATGCCGGTGACCTCGAACAGCTCGATGCCGGGCCGGCGGGCCAGCTCGCGCAGCTCCTCGACGTGGGCGTCGTGGCCGGGCCGGTAGGAGTAGATGATCTCGGCGGTGCCGCGGGCGCGGGCGATGGCGCGCGCGTGCGACAGGATCGGGGTGACCCCGATGCCGCCGGCGACGAGCAGGGCGTGGCGCTGGCCGGCCACCGGCGGGAAGTGGCAGCGCGGCCCCTCGACCTCGAGGGTGGCCCCGACGGTGAGGTTCTCGTGCAGCCACACCGAGCCGCCGCCGCCGTCCGGGACGCGCAGCACCGAGATCTCGTAGGCGACCGGGTTGAGGTCGGCACCGGTGAGCGAGTAGGCGTTTCGCTTCTCCCCGGCGGTGACGACGAGGTGGCTGCCGGGCTGGTAGGGGGCCAGCACCGCGCCGTCCGGATCGGCCAGCGTGATGTGCAGGACGTCGCCGGCGAGCCGCTCGAGGGCGACCACCGTCAGCGGGCGGGGTCCGGTGGTGTAGGCCGGGTGCAGGTGGCCGGGGAACCGGGCGGGTGCGGTGTCGACGACGGTCATTCGGCGAGCTCCCGGGCGCGGGCGTCGGAGGCGAGGAAGCTGCCGAGCGCGGCGGCGAAGTGGTGGTGGATCTCCAGCGTGCGGCCGCAGCCCGGGCAGGGGGTCTCGTCGCCGGGGCCGGCCTCGACGCGGTAGGTGCCCCGGCAGTGGGCGCAGTAGATCGGGGCGTCGTCGGTGTGCACGACGAAGGCGGACAGCTCGGCCGGGATGGCGCCGTGGTCGCGGGCGGCGGTCAGGGCGCGCAGCACGTCGTACTGGCCGCCGACGACCATGATGCGCACCCCGGTGCGCAGCCGGTCCAGGGCGTCGGCGAGTGCGGCCCGGTCGGTGCCGGAGGTCATCGAGTCGAGGGTGAGCAGCCGGGTGGGCCCGCTCGCCTCGGCCTGCCGCACCCAGTCGGCGGCGACGTCGGCGACGCCGGGCGCCGAGCCGACGGCGACGACGAGGAACGACGCCGCGGCGGTGTCGACCGGGTCGGGGGCCGACGGCCAACTCGGCAGCGAGGGGATCTGGGGCGGAACAACTTCCGGCGCGGCGGCGGTCATACCGCTCCTCCGGTGCACAACACGGTCATGGCCTGTCACTCCTTCCGTGACTGACGAGAGACGAGAGGCGCAGTCCGGCAACGGATGCCGGTGAACACCGCGCGCGGTCACCCGGTTGAGGGCATGGGCAATCCAGCGGTGGTCACACGTGCTCCCGAAGACGGTTCATCCGCAGCGGGTTTCGTTCACGCCTGAACCACTGCGGCAAAGCTCTCCTGCGTGAACAATATTTACTGCCGGTGGACTCCGATCAGGCTTCCGCCGCGTAAAAAGTAGGTAACCAGTGTTGCGGAAACGCGATACCGTTCTCCCCCAACCCTTCCGCCGACACCGCCGCCGTCCGGCGGCCCCCGTTTCCCCCGCAGGACGTGCGGCGGGATCGGGGCCGGGTTTCCCGATCGCGTTTCCACCGCCGGGTCGGCGGTGTTCTTCGCCTCGATGCCGCGCCGGACCGGCCTGCCGTTGCGGATGCGGTCGGTCGACATCGACACGGCCCGCTCGGCGGCCCGGCGCGACCCCGTCATCGAGTGCACGGGGTGCGGCTCCACCGACCCGAAGGTGGCCGGGCGCATCCGCGCGCCGCGGGCCGGGGCGTCCGGCCCGGCGCTTCGGTCCACCGCCACGACGAGCGGGAGGGGATGTTCGGCCGGCCCGCCCCGGCGACAAAAAATGCGGGCCCGGACGGACCCGCATCGGAAAAATCCCTGCTCCCCCGGCTGGACTCGAACCAGCAACCCTTCGGTTAACAGCCGAATGCTCTGCCAATTGAGCTACAGGGGACTGCTCGGTGCCCCGCGGGTCATCCCCGCGAGCCTGCATGACTCTAGCGCATGGGGGGTGGTCGATGCCAAATCGGCTCCCGCAACGCCACACCCGTGCCAGGTGAGGCAGGATGGACAACACACCGCTGTCGTCCGTGGAGGGGTTTCGTGATCGGATACGTCTTCGTGCTGGGCGTGGGCTATGTCCTGGGTACCAAGGCGGGCCGGCAGCGCTACGAACAGCTCGTCGGCACCTACCGGGCGCTGACCGAGAGCCCCGCGGCCCGCGCCGTGATCGACGCCGGGCGGCGCAAGCTGGCCGAGAAGATCTCCCCCGAGCGCCGGATGATCGACATCACCCCGATCGACAGTGAGACGGCCGTGCTGCACCCGGAGCCCGCCCCGGAGCAGGACCGGCGCTAAAGGGCCGCAGCAACGAAACGGGGCGCCCCGCGGGGCGCCCCGACTGCCGTTGCGTCCTGCTCAGCCGATGGACTGGGTCCAGGTGGTGCCGGGCAGCAGCGGCCCGGTGACCACGCCGACGCCGCCACCGGGCTTGGAGCCCGACGCCGGCCCGTAGACCCCGAAGTCCGGGGTGCCGGCCAACACCGGCGAGCCGTTCGAGTAGGACAGGCACTTGCCGTCCTCCTTGTTGCCGAACCAGGCCAGGCACTTCGGCCCGGCGGCCAGGTCGGGCACGGCCTGCGCCGTCGCGGTCGCGAACAGCATCGGCGCCGCCGCCGAGGCGACGGCCAGCGCGCCGGCGGCGACCAGCCGCCGGGTCCGGATGTTCGAAAATGCCACCGGTGTGCCTTCCTCGATCACGTCTGCGGTCCCCGACTGCAGGTCCACCTTAACCCCCGCCCGGAAATCACGCAGTCATGTCGTCGCCGACGGCCTGCTCGAGCAGGCTGCGCCGGTAGGCCTCCATGGCCACCAGGTCGCCGAACAGGGCGTGGTACTCGTCGGCCTGGTCGACCGGTGACATGCGCTGCAGCTTGGACTTCACCTCGGCGATCTGGCGGCCCACCCACACCGCCTGCAACCGGGCCAGCACCCCGGTGACGTAGCGCGGCAGCTTCTCCTCGGTGTCGATGTTGATGGGTTCCACGCCGAGCTCGGTGACCAGCGCGGCGGCGGCCGGGCCGGCGGCCTGCGCCCGCACCGCCTCGATCCACTCCGCCCCGCTCAGCCCGGCCGCGGTGCCGCCGGCGGCGACGATCGCGGCGTGCACGGCCGCGTAGGCCGGGTGGGTGAAGTTGTCGGTGGTCAGCGCGTCGAACACCGGCCCGGCCAGCGCCGGGTACTGCAGCGCGGCCTTGAGCGACTCGCGCTGCGGCCACAGCGTGGGGTCGTTGGGGTCGGGCCGCTGCGGCGCGGGCTCGCCGGTGCGGGCCGCCCCCTCCGGCCGGGCGGCCCCGTTGCGCCGCCCGCCGGCGCGGCCGCCGGCCCGTCCGTCCACGCGGGCGGCCTCCTCCCGCACCCGGGCCACCACCTGCGACTCGGCCGCCCAGCCGACCCAGCCGGCCAGCCGGCGGGCGTACTCGTCGCGCAGCATCGGGTCCTTGATCCTGGCGACCATCGGCACGCACCGGCGCAGCGCGGCCACCCGCCCCTCGGCGGAGTCCAGGTCGTGCTCCTCCAGCGCGGTGCGGATGACGAACTCGAACAGCGGGGTGCGCCGGGCCACCAGATCGCGCAGTGCGACGTCGCCGTGCGCCAGCCGCAGGTCGCACGGATCCATGCCGTCGGCGGCGACCGCGACGTACGACTGGCCCGCCAGCTTCTGCTCGCCCTCGAAGGCCTTGACCGCGGCGGCCCGGCCGGCGGCGTCGCCGTCGAAGACGTAGATCAGCTCGCCCCGGAAGAAGTTGTCGTCCATCATCAGCCGGCGCAGCAGCGCCAGGTGCTCCTCGCCGAACGCGGTGCCGCAGGCGGCCACCGCGGTGGTCACCCCGGCCAGGTGCATCGCCATCACGTCGGTGTAGCCCTCCACCACCACCGCCTGGTGCGACTTGGCGATGTCGCGCTTGGCCAGGTCCAGGCCGAACAGCACCTGGGACTTGCGGTACAGCACGGTCTCCGGGGTGTTGACGTACTTGGCCTGGTTCGGGTCGTCGTCGAACAGCCGGCGCGCCCCGAAACCGATCACCTCGCCCGACGACATCCGGATCGGCCAGAGCAGCCGGCGGTGGAACCGGTCGATGGGGCCGTGCCGGCCCTCCCGGCTCAGCCCGGCGGCCTCGAGCTCCTTGAACTCGAAGCCCTTGCGCAGCAGGTGCTTGGTCAGGGTGTCCCACCCGGACGGGGCGTACCCGCAGCCGAACCGGGCGGCGGCCGCGGCGTCGAAGTTGCGGTCCAGCAGGAACTGCCGGGCCGGGGCGGCCTCCTCGGACTGCAGCGCCTCGGCGTAGAACTCGGCGGCCGCGGCGTTGGCGGCCAGCAGCCGGCTGCGGCTGCCGCGGTCGCGCTGCACCCGGCTCGGCGCGCCGGTGTAGGTGACGGTGTAGCCGATCCGGTCGGCGAGCAGCTCCACGGCCTCGACGAAGCTGACGTGCTCGATCTTCTGGATGAAGGCGTACACGTCGCCGCCCTCGCCGCAGCCGAAGCAGTGGAAGTGCCCGTGGTTGGGGCGGACGTGGAACGACGGGGTCTTCTCGTCGTGGAACGGGCACAGGCCCTTCAGCGAGTCCGCGCCCGCGCGGCGCAGCTGCACGTAGTCGCCGACGACGTCCTCGATGCGGACACGTTCCCGGATGGCGGCGATGTCTCGATCAGCAATCCGGCCGGCCACCGGCCCAGTCTAAGGGGCGGGCGCGTCCAGCGGTCGGGGCGTGCGGGCCTCGTGCACCCGCTCCAGCCGGCTCTCGGTGTAGGAGGCGATCTGGTCGATCACCACCCGCAGCCGGGCCCCGTCGTCCTCGGCCCGCTCGAACTCCGCCGCGAGCTGCGGGTCCAGGCTGCTCGGCGCCTGTGCCCACAGCACCAGCGCCACCTCGTGGATGCGGGTGCGCTGGTCGGCCTGGATCTGCTGGTGGCGGTGGTCGGACATGATGAACTGCAGCGCCAGCATCTTCAGCAGCGCCACCTCGGCGCGCACCAACTGCGGCACCGCCAGATCGGTGTCGAACCGGCGCAGCGGCCGCGCCCCGGCCACCCGGCGGGTCTCGGCGACGGCCGCGTTGGCGAACCGGCCGACCAGCTCGCTGGTCATCCGTTTCAGCGCGACCGAGGCGCGCAGCGTGCCGTCGTACCGGCCGACCTCGGCCACCACCGGCATCCGCGACAGCCGCTCCGCGGCGGCCAGCAGGTCGTCGGGACTCACCGACGGGAACGCCCGGGCGCCGAGCTCGGCCAGCGCCGCCGCGTCCTGCGGGTCGGCCAGCACCCGCAGGTCGATGCGGCCGGAGATCACCCCGTCCTCGACGTCGTGCACCGAGTAGGCCACGTCGTCGGCCCAGTCCATCACCTGGGCCTCCAGGCAGGCCCGCCGCTCCGGTGCGCCCCGGCGCATCCACTCGGCGTTGGCGACGTCGTCCTCGTAGAAACCGAACTTGCCGCCCTGCTCGGGGCGCCGCCACGGGTACTTGGTCACCGCGTCCAGCGAGGCGCGGGTGAGGTTGAGCCCCGCCGAGCGGCCGTCGGCGTCGAGCACCTTGGGCTCCAGCCGGGTCAGGATGCGGAAGTTCTGGGCGTTGCCCTCGAATCCGCCGAACGATTTGGCGATGTCGTTGAGCGCCCGTTCCCCGTTGTGCCCGTAGGGCGGGTGCCCGATGTCGTGGGCCAGCCCGGCCAGGTCGACCAGGTCCGGGTCGCAGCCCAGCTCGATGGCCATCCCCCGGCCGATCTGGGCCACCTCCAGCGAGTGGGTCAGCCGGGTGCGCGGGGTCTCACTCTGCCGCGGGCCGACCACCTGGGTCTTGTCGGCCAGCCGGCGCAGCGCCGCGCAGTGCAGCACCCGCGCCCGGTCCCGGGCGAAGTCGCTGCGCCGCTCGGAGTCGGTGCCCGGCAGCGCGGCGGTCTTGGGCCCCTCGGCGACGAGCCGCTCGCAGTCGAAATCGTCGTACCGGGCCGCGCCGGGCTCCGCGAATCCGTTGACCAAAGCACTCACCGCAGCACAGTCTGCCAGCACCGACCGGACAAGCCCGGTCGGCCCGCGGGCGCGCCGTTAGATTGGCGCCATGCGAATCGTCCGACTGCTCACGCTGGTGGTGTGCCTGCTGACGGCCGGGGCGCTGCTGGCCCCGGCCGCGGGGTCCGAGCCGCCGTTCCGCCTGCCCGGCTACGTCACCGACCGGGCCGACGTGCTCGGGACGGCCGGCCGCGCCGAGGTGCAGTCGGCGGTCGAGGCGCTCTACGCCGACCGCCGGATCCGGCTGTGGGTGGTCTACGTCGAGGACTTCTCCGGGCAGAACGCGCTGAACTGGTCGGCGACCACCCGCCGGCTCAGCGACCTGGGCGACTACGACGCGCTGCTGTCGGTGGCCACGGTGGACCGCGCCTACGCCTTCGAGGTGGCCGGTTCCATCCCCGGCATCAGCCGCTCCGACGTCGACGAGATCCGGCGCGGGCTGATCGAGCCGGCGCTGCGCCGCGGCGACTGGGCGGGCGCGGCGGTGGTGGCCGCCGAGGGACTCGCCGACGCCACCGGGTCCGGGGGCGGCCTGTCGGCGCGGTCGGTGCTCGTCGCGCTGGGAGTGCTCGCCGCGGTGCTGCTCGCGCTGGTCGGGTGGAGCCGCCGGCGCAAGCGGCAGCGCCGGGCGGCGGCGTTCGAGCGGGCCCGCCGACTCGATCTGACCGATCCGCGGGCGGTGGCCGCGGTGCCGCTGGACGTGCTCGACGACCTGTCCCGCACGCTGGTGGTCGAGGTGGACAACGCGGTGCGCACCAGCGCGGCCGAGCTGGAGCTGGCCGTCGAGGAGTTCGGCCCCGAGCGCACCGCGCCGTTCACCCGGGCGGTGGACAACGCCAAACAGGCGCTGGCACAGGCGTTCACCGTGCGCCAGCAGCTCGACGACACGATTCCGGAGACCCCGATCCAGCGCCGCGAGCTGCTCACCCGGGTGATCGTCGCTGCGGCGCGGGCCGACCGCGAGCTCGAGGCCCAGCGCGAGGCGTTCGAGCAGCTGCGGGATCTGGTCATCCAGGCCCCGACGCGCCTGGACGCGCTCACCCGACAGGTGGTCGACCTGACCGCGCGGCTCGAGCCCGCCGAGCGCCGGCTGGCCGAGCTGCACCAGGAGTTCGACGCCGCCGCGCTGACCTCGGTGTCGGGCAATGTCGAGACCGCCCGGGAGCGGCTGCGCTTCGCCGACGGCCGGATCGGCAAGGCCCGCGAGCTGGCCGCCCGCCCGGAGCCGGGCCGGCAGAGCCTGCTCGTCGACTGCGTGCGGGCCGCGGAATCCGCACTGGGCCAGGCGCGTTCACTACTGGACGCGGTGGACCGGGCCGACGCCGACATCCACCACGCGTCGGCCGCCCTGCCGGACGCCATCGCCGACATCGAGAACGGCATCCGCCAGGCCGGCGAGCTGCTGCGCGACGGCGGCTCGGCGGAGCTGGCGGCCGCCCGCGACGCCGCGGTGGCAGCGGTGGACACCGCCCGGCGCACCGGGTCCTCCGACCCGCTCGGTGCGTTCACCCAGCTGACCAACGCCGACGCCGAGCTCGACCGCATCCTGGCCGCGGTGGCCGAGCAGCGCGAGGCGGCCGAGCGGCTGAACCGTTCGCTGGACGAGGCGCTGTTCGCCGCCCGGTCGCGGGTGCGGTCGGTGTCGGACTACATCGACGCCCGCCGCGGCATCGTCGGCCCCGAGGCGCGCACCCGGCTGGCCGAGGCGGTGCGCCACATCGAGGCCGCCGAGGCCAAGCGGTCGACCGACACCGCCGCGGCGATCGGCCACGCCAACACCGCCACCACCCTGGCGGTGCAGGCCCAGCACCTGGCGAACACCGACATCCGCAACGCCCAGCGCCACTACACCGGCCCCTACCGCGGCGGCGGGGGCGGCGACATGGGCGCGGTGATCGGCGGGATCCTGATCGGCAACATGCTCGGCCGCGGCCTCGGCGGGGGCGGTTTCGGTCGGGGCGGTTTCGGTGGGGGTGGCTTCAACCCCGGCTCGTTCGGCGGCTCCGGCGGGGGCGGGGGCGGCTTCCTCGGCGGCGGGGGCCGGTTCTAGCGGCCCCGGTTCCAGCGGCGTACGCTCCGCCCCGCCGGCGGCAGCCCCGCTAGCAGCAACCCTTGAGCCGGGCGGCGAGGTAGTCCACCACGCCGGTGATCGGGATGCGCTCCTGGTTCATCGAGTCGCGCTCCCGGATGGTGACCGCGTCGTCCTCGAGGGTGTCGAAGTCGACGGTGACGCAGTACGGCGTGCCGATCTCGTCCTGGCGACGGTAGCGGCGGCCGATGGCGCCGGCGTCGTCGAACTCGACGTTCCAGTACCTGCGCAGCTCGGCGGCGAGGTCCCTGGCCTTCGGCGACAGGTCGGCGTTGCGCGACAGCGGCAGCACCGCGGCCTTGACCGGTGCCAGCCGCGGGTCGAACCGCAGCACGGTGCGCTTGTCCACCCCGCCCTTGGCGTTGGGCGCCTCGTCCTCGGCGTAGGCGTCGATGAAGAACGCCATGAACGAGCGGGTCAGACCGGCTGCCGGCTCGATGACGTAGGGGACGTAGCGGGTGTCGGTGGCCTGGTCGTAGTAGGACAGGTCGACCCCGGAGTGCTTGGCGTGGGTGGACAGGTCGTAGTCGGTGCGGTTGGCGATGCCCTCCAGCTCGCCCCACGGGTTGCCGACGAAGCCGAACTTGTACTCGATGTCGACGGTGCGGGTCGAGTAGTGCGAGAGCTTCTCCTTGGGATGCTCGTAGAGCCGCAGGTTGTCCCGCTTGATGCCGAGGTCGACGTACCACTCCAGCCGGGTGTCGATCCAGTACTGGTGCCACTCGGCGGCGGTGGACGGCTCGACGAAGAACTCCATCTCCATCTGCTCGAACTCGCGGGTGCGGAAGATGAAGTTGCCCGGCGTGATCTCGTTGCGGAAGCTCTTGCCGATCTGGCCGATGCCGAACGGCGGCTTCTTCCGCGCCGTGGTCATCACGTTGGCGAAGTTGACGAAGATGCCCTGGGCGGTCTCCGGCCGCAGGTAGTGCAGGCCCTCCTCGGTCTCGATCGGCCCGAGGTAGGTCTTGAGCATCATGTTGAAGTCACGCGGCTCGGTCCACTGCCCCTTGGTGCCGCAGTCCGGGCAGGTGATCTCGCCCATCTCCACCGCGTCGGGATCCGACAAGCCCTGCTTCGCCCCGTTCTTTTCGAGGTAGGCCTCCTGCAGGTGGTCCTGCCGGTGCCGCTTGTGGCAGTTCAGGCACTCCACCAGCGGATCGTTGAACACGTCGACGTGCCCGGAGGCGACCCACACCTGACGCGGCAGGATGATCGAGCTGTCCAGGCCGACGACGTCGTCCCGGCTGGTGACCACCGCGCGCCACCACTGGCGCTTGATGTTCTCCTTCAACTCCACCCCGAGCGGCCCGTAGTCCCAGGCCGACCGGGTACCGCCGTAGATTTCGCCGGACTGGTAGACGAAGCCGCGCCGCTTGGCCAGATTCGCAACGGTGTCGATGATCGAGGAAGACGGAGCCACGGCCCACAGCCTAGCGACGCCACCCCGGCGGTCCCGCGCCGCATCCTCGCCCATGCGCATCCGCGCATGTATCGTGGGGCTTAATGAAAACGGTTCCCGATTTGGCGGCGCCCCGGCACGGCCACGACCACCCGGTCGAACCCGGCCCCGAGCTGCCGCCGCGCGAGCTGCTCGACACCGCGGGCGACCTGCTGCGCGCGCTGGCCGCGCCGGTGCGGATCGCCATCGTGCTGCAGTTGCGCTCCTCGGCGCGTTGCGTGCACGAGCTCGTCGACGCGCTCGGGGTGCCGCAGCCGCTGGTCAGCCAGCATCTGCGGATCCTCAAGGCGGCGGGGGTGGTCACCGGGGAGCGTTCCGGCCGTGAGGTGATGTACCGGCTGGCCGATCACCACCTGGCCGACATCGTCGTCGCCGCGGTCAGCCATGTCGGGGAGGCCGACGGGTGACCGAGGTCGGATCGCGCCGGACCGCCGGCGCCGTGCGTTCCACCCGCCAGCGGGCGGCGATCGCCGCGCTGCTGGCCGACATCGACGAGTTCCGCTCCGCCCAGGAACTGCACGACGAGCTGCGCCGCCGCGGCGAGGGCATCGGGCTCACCACCGTCTACCGCACGCTGCAGGCGATGTCGGCGGCCGGGCAGGTCGACACGCTGCGCACCGACACCGGCGAGTCGCTGTACCGGCGCTGCTCGGCCCAGCACCACCACCACCTGGTGTGCCGGCGCTGCGGCGCGGCGGTGGAGGTGACCGAGCACGAGGTTGAGGCGTGGGCGGCCAAGGTCGCCGACGAGCACGGCTACACCGACGTCAGCCACACCATCGAGCTGTTCGGGGTGTGCGGCCCGTGCAGCCGGGCGGCGGGCTGAGCCCGGCTCAGGCCCGGCCGAAGCGGCGGTTGCGGTTCACGTACTCCATGCAGGCGTCCCACAGGTCGCGCCGGTCGTAGTCCGGCCACAGCTTGTCCTGGAAGACGAACTCCGCGTACGCCGACTGCCACAGCAGGAAGTTGCTGGCCCGCTGCTCGCCGGAGGTGCGGATGAACAGGTCCACGTCCGGGATGTCCGGCCGGTGCAGGTGCTTGGCGAACATCGCCTCGGTGATCCGGTTGGGCTTGACCTTGCCCTCGACGGCCAGCTGCGCGAGCTGTTGGGCGGCCTCGACGATCTCCCGGCGCCCGCCGTAGTTGACGCAGTAGTTGACCGTGATGACGTCGTTGCCGACCGTCATCCGCTCGGCGATGTCGAACTCCTTGATGACGCTGCGCCACATCCGGGGCCGCGACCCGACCCAGCGCATCCGCACGCCCATCGCGTTGAGGTTCTCCCGGCGCCGCCGCACCACCTCGCGGTTGAACCCCATCAGGAAGCGCACCTCCTCGGGGCTGCGGTTCCAGTTCTCCGTGGAGAACGCGTACACCGTCAGATGTTTGATGCCCATTTCGATTGCACCGCAGGTGATGTCGATGAGCACCGCCTCGCCCATCTTGTGCCCCTCGGTGCGCGGCAGGCCGCGCTGGGTGGCCCAGCGGCCGTTGCCGTCCATCACCACCGCGACGTGGTTGGGCACCTGGTCGGCCGGGATCCGCGGCGGCTGCGCCCTGGAGGTGTGCTGCGGGGGCCGGGCGAACCGGCCGTTGGTGTTGGGCGGCAGGTCGGGGAACGGCACCGGCCAGACCGAGGTGTCCGGGAACACCGGGTAGTCGTCCGGCGCAGGGGGCAGCTGCGGATAGACCGGGTCCGGGGTGCGGTCAGCCTCCTGTCGCGTGTTCACCCGCTTCGATGCCATGCGCCACATCCTGCCCGACCACCCGCGCCCCGTGCGCGCCGACCACCCGATCGACCCGGTAGGACCGCTCCACCAGCGGCAGCGTGCGCAGCTGGCGCTCCAGGTGCCACTGCAGGTGCGCGGCGATCAGCCCGCTGGCCTGGCTGCGGTGGGCCGGGGTGGACGCCTCGGCGTAGTCCCAGTCGCCGTCGTGCAGGGCGGCCATCAGCTCCAGCACCTGCTGCGGCGGCGTGACCGAGCCCAGCGGCCGGCAGTGCACGCACACGCTGCCGCCGGCGGCGATGTGGAACGCCCGGTGCGGGCCGGGCGCGGCACAGCGGGCGCACTCGTTGAGCGCGGGCGCCCAGCCGGCGATCCCCATCGCACGCAGCAGATAGGCGTCGAGCACCAGCTCGCGGGGCCGGCGGCCCTCGGCGACGGCGCGCAGCGCGGCCACGGTCAGCCGGTGCAGCGCGGGCGCCGGGGCGCGCTCCTCCCCCGCCAGCCGCTCGGCGGTCTCCAGGATGGCGCACGCGCAGGTGTAGCGGCCGTAGTCGCTGACGATGTCGGCGGCGAACGCGTCGATGGCCTGCACCTGGGTGACGATGTCCAGGTTGCGGCCCGGGTGCAGCTGAACGTCGATGTGGGCGAACGGTTCCAGCCGCGCCCCGAACTTGCTGCGGGTGCGGCGCACACCCTTGGCCACCGCGCGCACCAGTCCGTGCTCGCGGGTCAGCAGGGTGACGATCCGGTCGGCCTCGCCCAGCTTGTGCTGGCGCAGCACCACCGCCCGGTCCCGGTACAACCGCACCCGACCAGTGTCCCATCCCGGCTCCGATCCACTCGCAGCCCGCGCCGGATAAGCTCGGAATCGATGGCCGCTGCGGATGTCCCCACCCCTGCCCTGCCAACCCTCACCGACCTGCTCTACCAACTGGCCGGAGGGTCGATCACCGCGGTCGAGCTGACCCGACGCACCCTGCAGGCGATCAGCGCCAGCCAGCCCACGCTCAACGCGTTCCGCGTGGTGCTCACCGAGCAGGCACTCGCCGACGCCGCCGAAGCGGACCGTAAACGTGCTGCGGGACAAGAACTTCCACTGCTCGGCATCCCGATCGCGGTGAAGGACGACGTGGACGTGGCCGGGGTGCCGACCCGGTTCGGCACCGCCGGGCCGGGCACGCCCGCGCGCAGTGACGCCGAGGTGGTGCGCCGGCTGCGCGCCGCCGGCGCGGTGATCGTCGGCAAGACCAACACCTGCGAGCTGGGCCAGTGGCCGTTCACCAGCGGCCCGGCGTTCGGGCACACCCGCAACCCCTGGTCGGCCGAGCACACCCCGGGCGGGTCGTCGGGCGGCAGTGCCGCGGCGGTCGCGGCCGGGCTGGTGCCGGCGGCGATCGGCTCCGACGGTGCGGGCAGCGTGCGGATCCCGGCGGCGTGGACGCACCTGGTCGGCATCAAGCCGCAGCGCGGCCGGATCTCCACCTGGCCGCTGCGCGAGGCGTTCAACGGGGTGACGGTCAACGGGGTGCTGGCGCGCACGGTCACCGACGCCGCGCTGGTGCTCGACGCCGCGGCCGGCAACCACCCCGACGAGCTGCACCGGCCGGAGCCGGTGCGGGTGTCGGACTACGTCGGCCTGGCTCCCGGCCCGCTGACCGTCGCGCTGTCGACCGACCTGCCGTTCACGCTGTTCCCGGCCCGGTTGCACCCGCAGATCCGGGACGCCCTGCAGGACGTGGCCGCCCGGCTGGAATCGCTGGGGCACCGGGTGATCCCGGCCGACCCGGACTACGGCGTGGGCATGGCCTGGGACTTCCTGGCCCGCTCCACGGCCGGGCTGCTGGACTGGGCCGACCGGCTCGGCCCGGACGTCGACTTCGACCGCCGCACCCGGGCCAACCTGCGGCTGGGCCGGCTGCTTTCGCAGCACGTGCTGCGCAAGGCCCGGGCCCGCGAGGCCGCCGCCCAGCGGCGCATCGGCTACATCTTCAACATCGCCGACGTGGTGCTGGCGCCGACCACGGCGCTGCCGCCGCCGCGGCTGCACGACTTCGACGAGCTCGGCGGCTGGGCCACCGACCGGCTGATGATCCGGCACTGCCCGCTGACCTGGCCGTGGAACCTGCTGGGCTGGCCGGCGATCAACGTGCCGGCCGGCTTCACCTCCGACGGGCTGCCGATCGGGGTGCAGCTGCTCGGCCCGGCCGACAGCGAGCCGCTGCTGGTGTCGCTGGCCGCCGAGCTGGAGGCGATCAGCGGCTGGGCGGCCCGCCAGCCCACCCCCTGGTGGCACACCCCGTCGGTGGGCCCGGACCGGCCGGGCGGGGCCGCCGAACCCGACGGACCGCAGGCCGGTGCGGTGCGGACCGGCGAGGTCGCCTAGAAGCCGAGCTTGCCGAGCTGCTTGGGGTCGCGCTGCCAGTTCTTGGCGACCTTGACGTGCAGGTCCAGGTAGACCTTGGTGCCCAGCAGCTGCTCGATCTGACGGCGGGCGGTGCTGCCCACCTCGCGCAGCCGCGCCCCGCCCTTGCCGATGATGATGCCCTTCTGGCTGGGCCGCTCGACGTACAGGTTGGCGTAGACCTCGATCAGATCGTCCCGGCCCTCGCGGGGCCGCACCTCCTCGATGACCACCGCCAGCGAGTGCGGCAGCTCGTCGTGCACGCCCTCCAGCGCGGCCTCCCGGATGAGCTCGGCCATGAGCACCTCCTCGGGCTCGTCGGTGAGCTCGCCGTCCGGGTAGTAGGCCGGGCCCGGCGGCAGCTGCGCGACGAACACGTCGATGAGCTCGTCGATCTGCGCGCCGGTGGCCGCCGACACCGGCACGATCTCCACGTCCGGACCGACGAGCTCGGCCACCGCCAGCAGCTGCTCGGCGACCCGCTGCTTGGACACCTTGTCGATCTTGGTGACGATCGCGACCAGCGTGGTGTCCGGTGCGACGGTGCGGAGCTGGTGGTGGATCCAGCGGTCCCCCGGCCCGATCCGCTCGTCGGCCGGGATGCACAGCCCGATCACGTCCACCGCGGTGTAGGTGTCCTTGACCAGGTCGTTGAGCCGCTGGCCGAGCAGGGTGCGGGGCCGGTGCAGGCCGGGGGTGTCGACCAGCACGATCTGGAAGTTCTCCCGGTGCACGATGCCGCGGATGGTGTGCCGGGTGGTCTGCGGCCGGTTCGAGGTGATCGCCACCTTGGCGCCCACCAGCGCGTTGGTCAGGGTGGACTTGCCGGTGTTGGGCCGGCCCACCAGGCACACGAAGCCGGACCGGAACTCGCTCACCGCGGCCGCCCGCTGCGGTCGGTGACGATGACCACGGCGTCGGCCGACAGTTCGCGCACCGCGGCCACGCCCGGGTCGTCGGCGCCGCCGCCCACCAGCACCGCGGCCTCCAGCCCGGTGGCGCCGCTCGACACCGCCAGCGCCACCGCGGTCTGCAGCGCGCTCAGCCGCAGCGACGGCAGCGCCACCGGCGCGCCGGCGTAGGTGCGGCCGTCACGGTCGCGCACCGCCGCACCGCTCGCCGCCTCGGCGCGGGCCATCGCCCCGCGCGCCAGCACCACCAGCTTGGCGTCCTCGTCGGACAGTTCAGTCATCGGCTCCGTCCTTGTGCTCGTCGGTCGCGTCACCGCCGGGCCGGCGCCGCTCCGGGGTGACCAGCACCGTGGCGATGCGCACCCGGCCGCGGTGGTCGGGCCCGCCCTCGGCGCGCAGCCGCAGCCCGTCCCAGCTCACCTCGGCACCGGGCAGCGGCACCCGGCCCAGCTCCAGCGCCACCAGGCCGCCGACGGTGTCCACGTCCAGATCATCGTCGAACTCGATGTCGTACAGGTCGCCGAGGTCCTCGATGGGCAGCCGGGCCGACACCCGGTAGCGGCCGTCGCCGAGGTCCTCGATCGGGGCCACCTCGTCGGTGTCGTACTCGTCGGCGATCTCGCCGACGATCTCCTCGAGCACGTCCTCGATGGTGACCAGCCCGGCGATCGCCCCGTACTCGTCGACCAGCAGCACCATGTGGTTGCGGTCGCGCTGCATCTCGCGCAGCAGCTCGTCGAGCGGTTTGGAGTCGGGCACGAACACCGCCGGGCGCATCACCTCGGCGACCCTGATGTCGCGGCCGCCGTTGCCGGCCGCGTAGGTGCGGCTCACCAGGTCCTTGAGGAACACCACGCCGACGACGTCGTCGACGTTCTCGCCGATCACCGGGATGCGGGAGTGCCCGCTGCGCACCGCCAGCGAGATCGCCTGCCCGGCGGTCTTGTCCTGTTCGATCCACACCATCTCGGTGCGCGGCACCATCACCTCGCGCGCGGCGGTGTCGCCGAGCTCGAAGACCGACTCGATCATCCGGCGCTCGGACTCGGCGACCACACCGCGCTGCTGGGCCAGGTCCACCACCTCGCGCAGCTCGATCTCGGAGGCGAACGGGCCGTTGCGGAACCCGCGGCCCGGGGTCAGCGCGTTGCCGAGCAGCACCAGCAGCCGGCTGATCGGGGCGAGCAGCACCGAGATCGCCTGCAGCGGAAGGGCACTGGCCAGGGCGATGGTGTAGGCGTTCTGCCGGCCCACGGTGCGCGGGCCGACGCCGATCACCACGAAGCTGACCACCACCATGATGGCCGCGCTGACCACCAGCCCCCGGGTCACCCCGAGGATGCCGTCCAGGTAGCTCACCAGCAGCACGGTCGCCGTGACCTCGCAGCTGATGCGAAGCAGCACAATGAGATTGATGTAGCGCGGGCGTTCGGCCACGACCCGGGCCAGCCGCACCGCGCCGGGCCGCTCCTCCCGCACCAGCTCGTCGACCCGGGCCAGCGACACCGTCGACAGCGCGGCGTCCAGCGCGGCGAACAACCCGCCCAGAGCGACCAGCACAACCGCTCCGACCAGCGGGGACAGCCCGGTCACGGTTCGAGGTAGCGGGTCTTGTCCAGCAACCGCTTGTCGCGTTCGCTCTGGCGGTCCTTGTGGTAGAGCTCGACCTGCTCGGCGACCCACTCCTCGAGCAGTTGCCGCTGCAGCGCGAACATCTCTTTTTCCTCTTCGGGCTCGGCGTGGTCGTAGCCCAGCAGGTGCAGCACCCCGTGCACGGTCAGCAGCGCCAGCTCGTGGCCGAGCGAGTGCCCGGCCCGGGCGGCCTGTTCGGCGGCGAACTCCGGGCACAGCACGATGTCGCCGAGCATGGCCGGGCCGGGCTCGGGGGCGTCGGGGCGCCCGCCCGGCTCGAGCTCGTCCATCGGGAAGCTCATCACGTCGGTGGGCCCGGGCAGGTCCATCCAGCGCATGTGCAGGTCGGCCATGGCGACCGGGTCCAGCAGCACCATCGACAGCTCCGCGGCCGGGTGGACATCCATCTTGCGCAGCACGAACCGGGCGACGCTGATCAACTCCTCCTCGGAGACGTCGATGCCCGACTCGTTGGATACCTCGATCGTCATCTCATCACCGCCGCGAGCGGCTGCCGGTGGCCCGCCGCTGGGCCCTGTTCATCAGTGCGGGTTGTTCGTTTCGCGCGTAGGCGTCGACGATGTCGGAGACCAGCCGGTGGCGCACCACGTCGGCGGTGGTGAGCTCGGCGAAGTGGATGTCGTCGATGCCCTCGAGAATCTCCATGGCCGCCGCCAGGCCGGACTTGGCACCGCCGGGCAGGTCCACCTGGGTGACGTCGCCGGTGACGACGATCTTGGACCCGAAGCCCAGCCGGGTGAGGAACATCTTCATCTGCTCGGCGGTGGTGTTCTGCGCCTCGTCGAGGATGATGAACGCGTCGTTGAGGGTGCGGCCGCGCATGTAGGCCAGCGGCGCCACCTCGATCACCCCGGTGCTCATCAGCTTCGGGATCGCCTCGGGGTCCATCATGTCGTGCAGCGCGTCGTACAGCGGCCGCAGGTAGGGGTCGATCTTCTCGCTGAGCGTGCCGGGCAGGAAGCCGAGCCGCTCGCCGGCCTCGACCGCGGGCCGGGTCAGGATGATCCGGTTGACCTGCTTGGTCTGCAACGCGTGCACGGCCTTGGCCATGGCCAGGTACGTCTTGCCGGTACCGGCCGGGCCGATGCCGAACACGATGGTGTTGGCGTCGATGGCGTCGACGTAGCGCTTCTGGTTGAGCGTCTTGGGCCGGATGGTCTTGCCGCGGCGGGACAGGATGTCGAGGGTGAGCACCTCGGCCGGGGAGGCGTCCCCGGCGCCGGTGAGCATCGCCACGCAGCGCCGCACGGTGTCCGGGGTCAGCGGGTGGCCCGCGCCGACGACGGCGACGAGTTCGGTGACCACCCGCTCGGCCAGCGCGACGTCGGCGGGCGCGCCGGTCAGCGTGACGGCGTTGCCGCGCACATGCAGGTCGGCGGCGAGCAGGGATTCCAGCGTGCGCAGATTCTCGTCCGCGGAGCCGAGCAGGCCCACCACGAGGTCTGGCGGAACATCGATGCTGCTGCGAACCGGCGCGTCCGGTGACGAGTCAGCGTTCGTCTCGCGGGGCGTCACGTGGGGTTTTCTGCCTGCTTTCTCGGTCGGTGCGGGTGCGGGCGGGGTCGGCCCAGGCCACGAGTCTACCGTTGCCGGGCCTGCGTCCCCAACGGTTCACCGCACGCCCACCGGTCGGTGAGCACGCCGATCGCGCCGAGGGCGACCGCGGCGGCGGTCGAGGTGCGCAGCACGCTCGGGCCGAGCCGTACCACGGTGGCGCCGGCGTCGCGGAGCGCGGCCAGCTCGTCGTCGGTGATGCCGCCCTCCGGGCCGACGACCAGGGTGATCCCGGCGGCCCGGGCCAGCGGCACCCCGGCCAGCGGCGCGTCGGCCGATTCGTGCAGCACCAGCACCACGCCGCCGGCGGCGGTCCACTCGGCGACCCGGTCGGCGAGCTCGCGGCTGGTCACCGGTCCGTCGACCGACGGAATGTGGGGCCGGCGGGACTGCCGGGCCGCCGCGCGCACCACCGCGGCCCAGCGGCGCAGGCCCTTGTCGATCTTCTGGGCGCCGTCCCAGCGGGCCACGCAGCGGGCGGCCTGCCAGGCCACGAACGCGTCCGCGCCGGCCTCGGTGGCGGTCTCCACGGCGAGCTCGGCGCGCTCGGACTTGGGCAGCGCCTGCACCACGGTGACCGGCGGGGCCGGGGCGGCCACGGTGCGGCGCTGCAGCACCCGCGCGGTCAGCCGGCCGCGGGCGGCCTCCTCCACCACGCAGTGCGCGACGGTCCCGGCCCCGTCGGCGAGGTCGACGTGCTCGCCGGGGCGGATGCGGCGCACGGTGGCGGCGTGGTGCCCCTCGTCGCCGTCGAGCACGGCGAGCTCACCCTCGCCGGGCACCGCGTCGAGGTAGAACAGCGGGGCCGACATCGGCCGTCAGCGGCCGGTGAAGGTCTCGCGCAGCCGGCTGAACAGCCCGCCGCCGTTGTGCGGGGAGCCGTTGCCGGTGCTGCGTACCTCGGAGACGTCGCGTTCGCGGTTGCGCTTGAACTGCCGCAACAGTTCGGCGTCCCGCGGGTCGAGCCGGGTCGGGACCACCACTTCGACGTGCACGTGCAGGTCGCCGCGCGTGCCCGAGCGCAGGTGCGGCATGCCGTGGCCGCGCAGCGTGATGACCGTGTCGGGCTGGGTGCCGGGCGGGATCTGGACCTCGATCTCGCCCTCGAGGATGTCGTCGATGCCGACCGCGGTGCCCAGCGCGGCGTCGACCATCGGCACCGACAGGGTGCAGTGCAGGTCGTCGCCTTCCCGCACGAACGTCGGGTGCGGGCGTTCGTGCACCTCGACGTACAGATCGCCGGCCGGGCCGCCGCCGGGGCCGACCTCGCCCTGGGAGGCCAGCCGCACCCGCATGCCGTCGCCGACGCCGGCCGGGATCTTGACGCTGATCTCGCGCCGGGCCCGCACCCGCCCGTCGCCGCCGCAGCGGTGGCAGGGGTCCGGGATCACCTCGCCGACCCCGCCGCAGACCGGGCACGGCCGCGACGTCATCACCTGGCCGAGCAGCGAGCGCTGCACGGTCTGGATCTCGCCGCGCCCGCCGCAGGTCTCGCAGCTGACCGGGCTGGAGTTGCCGTGCGTGCCCTTGCCGTGGCACTGGTCGCACAGCACCGCCGTGTCGACGGTGACCTGCTTGATCACGCCGGTGGCGCACTCCTCGAGGTCGAGCTGTAGGCGCAGCAGCGAGTCGGCGCCGGGGCGCACCCGGCCCATCGGCCCGCGCGAGGTGGTGCCGCCGCCGAAGAACGCCTCGAACACGTCGGACAGCCCGCCGAAGCCGGCGAAGCCGTTGCCGGCCATGCCGCCGCCGGGCTCCATCGGGTCGCCGCCCATGTCGACGATGCGGCGCTTCTCCGGGTCGCTGAGGACCTCGTAGGCGACGCTGATGTCCTTGAACCGTGCCTGGGCCTCCGGGTCCGGGTTGACGTCGGGATGGAGTTCGCGCGCCAGCTTGCGATAGGCGCGTTTGATCTCCTGTTCGGACGCTCCCTTGCTCACACCGAGCAGGCCGTAGTAGTCGCGTGCCACGCTGGAAGACCTTTCTGTGCCGCCCGGGGCGGCCGATACGCCGTTACCGGCTGCCTAAGACTTCACCTATATACAGAGCAACCGCGGCGACATTGGCGATGGTTCCCGGATAGTCCATCCGGGTGGGGCCCACCACACCCATGCCGCCGTACACCTTGCCGGCGCTCCCGTACGCGGTCGTCACCACCGAGGCGCTGGCCATCTGTTCGGCCTCGGTCTCGTGCCCGATGCGCACCGTGACCTTGCCGGCCTCCTGCTGGGCGGCGAGCAGCTTGAGCACCACCACCTGCTCCTCGAGCGCCTCGAGGACCGACCGCAGCGATCCGCCGAAGTCGGCGGTGTTGCGGGTGAGGTTGGCGGTGCCGCCGAGCAGCAGCCGCTCCTCCCGGTGCTCGACCAGCGTCTCCACCAGCACCGTGGCCGCCCGCCCGATGGCGTGGGCGAGCTTGTCGCTGCCGGTGAGCTGGGCGGCGAGGTCCGACACCGCCACCGACGCCGAGGACAGCTGCTTGCCCACCAACGCGCCACCGAGCAGCTCGCGGATCCTGCCGACGTCGTCCTCGTCGACGGCATCGCCGAGTTCGACGATGCGCTGGTCGACCCGCCCGGTGTCGGTGATCACCACCAGCAGCAGGCGGGCCGGGGTGAGCGCGACCACCTCCAGATGGCGCACCGAGGAGGTGGTCAGCGTCGGGTACTGCACGATCGCGACCTGGCGGGTGAGCTGGGCCAGCAGCTTCACCGCGCGCCGCAGCACGTCGTCGAGGTCGACGCCCTCCTCGAGGAACCGCTGGATGGCGCGGCGCTCCGACGCCGACAGCGGCTTGACCTCGGCGAGCCGGTCGACGAACTCCCGGTAGCCCTTCTCGGTGGGGATGCGGCCGGAGCTCGTGTGCGGCTGGGTGATGTAGCCCTCGGCCTCGAGCACGGCCATGTCGTTGCGCACCGTGGCACTGGAGACGCCCAGGTTGTGGCGTTCGACCAGTGTCTTCGAACCGATCGGCTCCTTGGTGGCGATGAAGTCGGCGACGATGGCACGCAGCACCTGGAAGCGACGCTCCTCGGCACTACTTCCCATGTCATCACCTGCCCTTCAGTCAGCCACCTCTCATTTTAGTGGCGATCGACACGGGGACCCGGGCGGCGCCGCGGCGCTAGCCTCGAAAGGTGATCTTCAAAGGGGTACGAGACGGGAAGCCCTACCCGGATCACGGGTTGACCTACCGGCAGTGGGCGCAGATCCCGCCCCGCCAGGTCCGGCTCGACGAACTCGTCACGACCACCACGGTGCTGGCACTGGACCGACTGCTCTCGGAGGACTCGACCTTCTACGGCGACCTGTTCCCGCACGCGGTGAAGTGGAAGGGCGTGCTCTATCTCGAGGACGGCCTGCACCGCGCGGTGCGCGCCGCGCTGCGCAACCGGACCATCCTGCACGCCCGGGTCTTCGACTACGACGCCCTGAAGCCCTGACACCCTGAAACCCTGAAGCCCGCGGAACAGCATTCCCGGCTGCGATCCACGGCGGGACCACGACCAGCAACGCTGTTCCGCGGGCGACCAGAGGGGGCGACCAGAGGGGGTCAGTCGTCGTCGCCGTTGGCGTCGTTGGCGCCGGTGTCGTTGTCGCTGTCGTTGGCGTTGTCGTTGGCGCCGTCGGTGTCGGCCGGGTCGGTGTCCGATCCGGTCGCACCCGAGCCGCTGCCACCGGCCTTGCCACCGGAGCCGGCGGTGCCGGTTTCGGCGTCGTTGTCATCGTCGGCGCCGGTGAGTTCCTTGGCGGCCCGCTCGAGGTCGGCGTCGTCGCCGTCGTCCCCGGCCGGGACCTTCACGGCCTCGTCCCCGGCCGGGACCTTCACGGCCTCGCCCTCGGCCGGGGACTCGGTCTCCCCGGCCCCGATCTCGTCGGCCCCGATCTCGTCGGCGCCGGTCTCCTCCTCGGCGGCCGGGGTCCGGTCGCTCACGGCCACAGTGAAGGCGGGCCCGCCCTCCGAACCGCTCGGGTCGACGTTCAGCAGCTCGGTCTCGTCCGGCAGCACCACCCGGGACACCTCGGCGACGCCCTGCGACGCCGCGCCGCCGTTGGCCGCGGCCGGGGCGTCGGGCTGCAGCGCCGCGGCGATGGCCCGCGGGATCTCCACGAAGAAGTTCACCAGCGGGCCGACGGCGTTGATCAGGCCCGGGAACCGGGCCGCCTCGCAGTTCACGGTGCAGGTCGGGTCGCCGTAGCCGTTGAGGAAGGCGTTGAGCACGGTGCCCGGCACGTTCACCAGCGTCGTGACGATCTTGCCGAGGTCGCCGGTGCGCAGCCCGTCGAGGATGGCGTCGGCGGCGAGCGCGAGCTCGAAGTTCATGCCGATGAACAGGCCCCACACCGTCTTGATGGAGCCGTTCACCACGCTGCCCTGGTTGAAGATCGCGTGGATCACCTGGGTCAGGTTCTGCGCGATCTGCTCCGGAATGCCGAGGCGGCCCTGCGGGTTCCGCGGGTTCGGGTCCTGCGAGAGCATCCAACCGGCCAGCGGCGACCAGATCGTCAGCGAGTAGACCTGGAACCGGTTGAGCCGGTCGTAGGCCTCGGCGATCTCGCCGCGCAGCAGCGCCGACCACGCCTCGTCGAGCATGGCCTTGCCGTTGTCCCCGTCCCAGAAGTTCTGGAACGCCGCCGGGAGCGCGAGGTAGCCCTCGACGATCCGGGTGGCGTAGTCGACCAGGTTCGAGCCGACCTGGCGGGTGATCGGGAACGGATCCGCGGCCCACAGGGTGACCAGGCCGGCGAGGTTCTCGAACGCCTTGTTGACGAGGTTGCCGTAGACCACGGCCGGGTCGTCGGTCACCAGCGGGTTGACCCCGGCGGTCAGCGCGACACCGCGCTCCTCGATCCCGGTGACGGTCTCGGCCGGGACCACCGGGCTGACGGCCAGCGCACCGGCACCGAGGGCGGCGATGCCGGCCGTCAGCAACCGGTTCGGGCGCGGATGCGAATGTGCTGCGGTCAGCGACGCGGGAACTGCTGCTTGCACGGATTCTCCTTCGACGTCAGGGGCGCCGGAGCGGCGCGCTCCGGACGCTAACTGAGAAATTCCTGAAATGCAATAGGTTCGCCTTACCTTAGTAAGGCGAACCTATCAACGGGTGTTTGCTGGACTTCTCAGGGTCACCTAACCTGCCGTCGGCTCGACCGGACGTTTTCGGGCGCAAGAAACGCACTGCTCAGCGATCGTGGCGCCGGCGCCGGTCCGCGGCCCCGGCAGACCTGCCGACCGGCCGGGGAAATTCTTTGCCGGAGCCCGGTGGAGCAAATTTGCGCCCGGGTCAGCGAGGTTCAGCTGTCGGCCATCGCCGCGCGCAGGCTGCGCGGGCGCAGATCGGTCCAGTGGCGCTCGATGTAGTCCAGGCACTCCGCGCGCGTGGCCGCGCCGAACACCGCCCGCCAGCCCGCCGGCACATCGGCGAACGCCGGCCACAGACTGTGCTGGTCCTCGTCGTTGACGAGCACGAGAAAGCGGCCGTTCTCGTCGTCAAATGGGTTGGTGCTCATCGTTTCTCCTGTTCGATCGGTCGCCGCCGGCGGTCAGGTCCGCACCGAGCACGCGGTCGGACAGCAGGCCCAGGCAGCTGAGGTTCGGAAACCCCGGGCCCTGGTTGAGGGCGGCCAGGTTGGGCAGGAAGAGCTTGGGGGTCAGCCCGGTGACGGCCAGGTCGTGGCCGATGCTGCGCTCCAGCAGCTCGCCGGTCAGCGGGCCGCCCAGCGCGAGTTCGATGAGGTCGCGGGCGTCCTGGCCGAGCAGCCGCAAAAACCACAGCGCGTCCGCGCCCTGGCCGTCGATGACCAGGTCGAAGCCGTGCACCGTCTCGACCCGCTCGCCGGCACTGTCGGTGTGCAGGGTGAGCCGGATGCGGCCGTCCCGCGGCACCGCGTGGGCGACCCGGCCGCGCAGGTGGCGGACCCGCTCGTCGGCGAGCAGCGCCTCCTGCACCCGGGCGGAGAACACGCCCCGGTCGGTGCGCAGCACCGCGTCGCGGCGTTCCTCCAGGGTCAGGCTGGTCCAGCCGGTGGGGTCGGAGAACAGCGAGTTCTCGAAGAACCCCTCGCCCCGGGTGAACAGCGTGACCTGGGGCGAGATCACGGTGATGGTCGAGACGCGGTGGCGGAACAGTTCGTGCAGCATCGAGGCGGCGGTCTCGCCGCCGCCGACGACGGCCACCCGCTCGGCCGAGATGAGCTCGTGCGCGGCCGCCCGGCGCCAGAACTCGGCGATGGACAGCACCTGCGGGTGCCCGGGCAGCAGCGAGCGCTCGGCCTGGCCGGGGCCGGTGATCATCACCCCGTCGGCGTCCAGCGCGGTGTCGTGGGTGTGCATCCGCCAGCCCCGCTCCCCCACCCCGAGCCGGGTCACCTCCCCGTGCACCACCCGCATCCCGACGGCCTCGGCGACCCAGCGCAGGTACTCGGCCCACTTGCGGTGGGTCGGGGCGGGCCGGCCGCGGTCGACCCACTCGGCGAACTGGGCGGTGGCGATGAGGTAGGCCTGCCAGCTGTGCCGGACCATCCGCTCGTCGAGTTCGGCGTTGCGCCGGGGTGCGACGGTGGAACGGTACGGGAACCCGACGTCCTTCTCCGGGCTGGTGCCGAGCCGGTGCTGCCCGTCGGTCCAGCCGCCCTCGGCGGTCCAGTTGGCACCGATACCGGTGCGCTCGACGACCACCACCTCGGGTGCCTCGATGCCCATGGCGCGCAGTTCGGCGGCCTTCGCGGCCACGGCGACGGCCTTGGGCCCGGCACCGATCACGGCCAGTGTGGCGGTCATCTACAGAACCTCCGAGAGTGCTTGGTGCCAAAGCGATTGCAGGACGGCGACGGCCTCGGCGTCGAGGATGTCGGGCAGGGTGCGCCACTGGGTGGCCAGCACCGGACCGGCGTCGGAGCCGAACACCGCGGCGATCACGGTCAGTTCGTGGCGGACCGCCTGCCCGGGCTCGGGCAGCGCCGACACCCCGGCGAGCAGGCCGCGGTCCGGGGCGAAGGCGGCCGGCCCGGCGAGGTCGGTGCGGCCGAGGTAGTTCAGCAGCAGCTGCGGCTCGGGGTGGGCCGCCAGCCGTGCGGCGGTGTCGGCGCGCAGGTGGCGCAGCAGCCCGTAGTCGATGTCGGCGCCCGGGATGTCGGGCAGCACATCGGGATCCGGCCCCACCCGCAGCGGGTGGATCGCGGTGAGCAGGCCCACCGTGTCGCCGAGGTCGGCCCCGGGCCCGGCCACGGACTCGGTGCGGCCGTGGGTCTCGATGGCCAGCAGCGGGGTCGGGGTGGGCTGCCCGCGCCGGCGGCGCCAGGCGGTGACGGTGCGGGAGGCGGCCGCCGCCAACAGCCGCGGCACCGGCCGCCCGGCGGCGAGCAGCCGGGCGGTGAGCTCGGCGTCGGCCACCGCCACCGTCACCGCGAGGTCGGCGGCGCGGTCGGTCTCGGGCCGTACCCGCCGGGCCCCCAGCGGCGGATCCTCCCCGGCCAGTTGTGCTTCCCAGAATCCGACGGTGTCGAGGGTCTCGGCGCGCCGGTGCAGCACCGCCGACCAGCGCCGGTAGCCGGTGTGCTCGGGGGCCGGCGCGGGCCGGCGGCCCGCCCGCAGCGCGTGCCAGCCGGCCTCGAGCTCGCCGAGCACCACCCGCCAGGAGGCCGGGTCCATGGCCAGCACGTGCGCGGTGAGCAGCAGCACACCGGGATCATCGGCGTGGCCCGGGTTGTCGGGCCTGAGCCAGGCCGCGGCCCACATCCGTCCGGCCTCCGGGTCCAGCGACCGCAGCGAACGCTCCGTCTGTTCGGCCACCGCGGCGGCGAGGTCACCGGTCACCGCCACCTCGCGGAGCCGGTCGCCGACGTGCGGATCCGGTTGCGGGACAAGGGTCATGGAGTCGCGGTCCAGCCGGCTGCGCAGCACCTCGTGATTGGCGGCGACGGCCGCGAGCAGCTGCCGCAGCGTCTCGGCGGTGATGCCGTCGGGCAGCCGCAGCGCCTCGGTCTGGGCCAGCCGGCGCGGCTCACCGTGTTCGTAGAGCCAGTGCGCGGCGGGCAGCACCGGGATCGGCACGTCGTCGGGTCGCGGGCCGGAATCCGGTGCGGCACCGGCGTCGACGGGGGCGGCGTCGAGGCCGGCGGCGAGCTCGCGCACCGTGGCGCACTCCAGCATGGACCGGGCGCGCAGCGGCAGGCCGCGGCGGCGGGCGGCCTGCACCACCGACAGCGCCACGATGCTGTCCAGGCCCAGGGTGAGCAGGTCGGCCTCCACGTCGACGCACGACACCCCGAGCAGCTCCGAGATCGCCTCGGCCAGCAGGGTTTCGGTCGGGGTTGCCGGGGCGGTCCGGACCTCCTCGGCCGCGGTGTCGCGGGCGGCGAGCGCGGCGTCGTCGATCTTGCCGTGCGCGGTCAGCGGCAGCTCGTCGAGCACGACGACCCGGTGCGGCACCAGGAAGCGGGGCAGCCGGTCGGCCAGCATGGCCCGCAGCTGCGGTCCGGTCGGCGCATCGGCGGCCGGTCCGACCGCGGCGTAGGCGACCAGCCGCGGCATCCCGCGGTGGCGGCGCACCGCGACGTGTGCGGCCCGCACCGCGGGATGGGTCCGCAGCGCGGCGGCGACCTCGCCGGGTTCGACCCGGAACCCGCGGATCTTGACCTGGTCGTCGCTGCGGCCGAGGTACTCCAGCGTGCCGTCGGCGTGGCGGCGCACCACGTCGCCGGTGCGGTACATCCGCCCGCCCGGGGTGAACGGGTCGGCGACGAACCGGGCCGCGGTCTCCCCCGGCCGGCCAAGGTAGCCGCGGGTGAGCTGGTCGCCGGCCAGGTAGAGCTCGCCGGCCACCCCGTCGGGCACCGGGCGCAGCCAGGCGTCGAGCACGTAGCCGCGGGTGTGGGCGGTGGGCCGGCCGATGACCGGCCGGTCGCCGGCGTGGATCTCGGCGACCACCGCCTCCACGGTGGTCTCGGTGGGGCCGTAGCAGTTGTAGGCGGTCATGCCGGTGTCGGCGCACCGCTCGCGGATGAACCGCCAGGTCTCGACGTCGACGGCCTCGCCGCCGAGGGCGAGCACCGCCAGCGGCACCCGGTCCGGCAGCCCGAAGGCCCGCAGCTGGGCGAACATCGACGGGGTGGTGTCGATCATGTCGACCCGGTGCCGCTCGATGGCCGCCACCAGCGCCTCGGCGTCGCGCCGGATGTCGTCGCCGATCACGTGCACCGCGTGCCCGTCGAACAGGGCGGCCAGCGGCTGCCAGGCGGCGTCGAAGGTGAACGACCAGGCGTGTGCGATACGCAGCGGGCGGCCCAGTCGGTCGGCGGCGGGCCGCAGCACGTGCCGGATGTGGTCGTCGATGTAGGCCAGCAACGCGTCGTGGGTGCCGATCACGCCCTTGGGGGTGCCGGTGGTGCCGGAGGTGAACACCGCGTAGGCGGCCTGGCCGGGCCGGGCCGGCACCGGCGGCGCGACGTCGGACCCGACGGTGTCCAGGAACGCCTCGTCGACGACGACGGGTGCGCCGGTCTGGCGCAGGATCTCGCCGATACGTTCCGGCGCGGTGGCCGGGTCCAGCGGCACGATCGTCGCGCCGGCCCGCAGGATGCCGAGCATGGCCGCGATGTAGTCCGGTCCGCGCCGCAGCGCCACCGCGACCGGGGTCTCGGCGGCCACGCCGCGGTCGGCCAGCGCCGCGGCGATCCGCCCGGCGGCGGTGTCGAGTTCCCGGTAGGTCAGCGCCCCGTCGGCCCAGGACAGCGCCACGGCGTCGGGGGCACGGCGCACCGCCTCGGCGAAGGCGGCGTAGACCCCGGCGGTGCGGGCGAGCACCCGTTCGCCGCCGCCGGTCAGCGGTGTGCCCTCGCCCGGCAGCAGCACGCCGGCCTCGCGCAGCGGCCGGTCCCAGCACGCGACAAGCCGCTGCATCACCGTCAGCAGCCGGTGCCCGAGCCGGCGGGGGTCCAGCGCGCCCAGCGCGCCGTCGAGGGTCTCGACCAGCACGGTGAGCCGGTCGCCGACCTGGTGCGCGGCGACGGTCACCGGGAAGTGCGACAGGCTCTCCAGGGCGGCGGGGGTGAACACGGCGCCGCCGGCCTCGAAGCGCTGGGCGCCGACCAGCCCGCCGGGCGGGAAGTTCTCGTAGACGAGCAGGGTGTCGAACGGCTCCCCCACCCCGGCCAGCGCGCGCAGCTCGGCGTGCGGCAGGTAGCAGTGGTCGCGCAGCTCGGCCGCCGTGCGCTGCAGCGAAAGGCACTGGGCGGCGACGGTTTCGGCCGGGTCGAGGCGGACCCGCAGCGGCACGGTGTTGATGAACAGCCCGATCATCGTCTCCACCCCGGCGAGGTGGTCCGGCCGGCCGGACACGGTCACCCCGAAGATCACGTCGTTCCGGTCGGTGAACACCGAAAGCATCGCCGCCCAGGCCATCTGGAACAGGGTGTTGACGGTGACGCCGCGCGCGCGGGCGGCGGCGGCCAGTGCGGCGGCCGCGTCCGGCGCCAGGGCCACCTCGGTGCGGCCGGGCAGCCCGGGTGCCGGTTCGGCCGCGGTCAGCGCCGGGGTCAGCAGCGTGGGCCCGTCCAGCCCGGCCAGGTGCCGCCGCCAGACCGCCCGGCCGGCCTCCTGGTCGCGGCCGGCCAGCCAGCCGATGTAGTCGCGGTACGGCCGCGGCGGGCCGCCCAGGGCGGCCGGATCCCCGCCGGCCCGGTACAGCGTGAGCAGCTCGGCGACCAGCAGCGGCAGCGACCAGCCGTCGATCACGACGTGGTGCGCGATGATCGCGAATCGCCAACGTGGACCGGGCATCTCGACGAGCAGGAAGCGGATCGCCGGGCCGCGCTCGAGGTCGAACGGGCGGCGCCGCTCGCGCTGCTCGACGACCTCGGCCGCCTCGGCGGAGTCGGCGTGCAGATGCCGCCAGTCCAGGTCCACGGCGGCCGGCACCACCTGCACCGGCCGGGGCAGGTCACCGCGGTGGAACACCACCCGCAGGTTGGGGTGGCGGGCCAGCAGCGCGGCCGCGCAGTCGCGCAGCAGCGCCGGATCCAGGCTCCCGGTGACGTCGGCGGCCATCGCGATGACGTAGGGGTCGGCCCCGTCCGCGCCGCGGCCGTGCCGGCCCCCGGTGAGCATGGTCATCGAGTACAGCCCGAGCTGCAGCGGGCTGAGCGCCATCACATCCTCGATGGCACCCGCCCCCGGGGTCCCGGTGCGGGTCACGGCGCGTCCCCCCGCCGGGCCTGCCACTGCTCGGTGAGCGCGGCCAGTTGTTCGGGGGTGAGCCCGGAGGCGCTCATCGGGGCGTGGTGGACGTCGGATTCGCCGGCCCCGGGGTGCGGCCCGGCGGCCTGCTGTTCGGCGGCCCGCCGATCGACGGCGGCGGCCAGTTCGTGCAGGGTCGGGTGCTCGAACACCATCCGCGCGGTCAGCGCCAGCCCGGCGTCGCGGGCCCGGGCGGCCAGCTGCACGGCCAGGATGCTGTCGCCGCCGAGGGTGAAGAAATCGTCGTGGCGGCTGTGCACCTCGGTGTCGAGCACCTCGCCGAGCAGCCGGGCCAGCCGGCGCTCGGTGTCGGTGGCGGGCGGTTCGGTGGGGGCGGCCGCCGGTGCCGCCGCGGCGGGGACCGGGGCGGCCGCGACGAACTCCAGCTGCCCGTCGGCGGTCCAGCGGGCCCGGTCGCCGGTGCGGTAGAGCCGGGCGCCGGGCCGGCCGCCGACCGGGTCGGCCACCAGCCGGGTGGCGGTGAGCGCGGCCGAACCCCAGTGCGCGGCGGCCAGCGGCCCGCCCGCGGTGTAGACGTCGCCGACCACCCCCACCGGCACCGGCTGCAGCGTGTCGTCGAGCACGTAGATGCTGCCGCCGCCCCATTCCTCGAGGATGCGCCGGCGTTCCCCGGCCGCCCCGACGTCGAGCCGCGACAGCGGCAGGTCGGGCTGTTCGGCGAAGGCGGTGACCACCCGCACCAGCCAGTCGGCGAACCGCCGGGCGGTCTCCGGCCGGAACAGCTCGGGCCGGTAGATGACGTGGCCGCGGTAGCCGGCGGCCGCGTCGTCGGCGGCGAAGATGTTCAGCGACAGGTCGGCGTGGGCGGCGTCGAACGGCGGCTCCAGCACGGTCACCGCGGTGTCCCCGTCCGGGCCGCGGTCGATCACGCGGTTGGCCGGAAGTTCCTCGCGCACATGCACCACCACGCTGAACAGCGGGTTGCGCGACAGCGTTCGGGTCGGCCGGACCGCGTCGACGACCTGGTCGAACGGCAGGTCGGCGTGCGCGTAGGCGCCCAGTGCGGTCTCCCGGGCGCGCCGGAGGACCTCGCGCAGGGTGGGGTTGCCGCTGAGGTCGTTGCGCAGCACCAGGATGTTGATGAAGAACCCGACGAGCTGGTCGAGTTCGGGTTCGGTGCGGCCGGCGACCGGGGTGCCCAGCGGGATGTCGGTGCCGGCGCCGGCCTTGTGCAGCGCGACCGCCACGGCGGCCTGCAGCAGCATGAACTCGGTGACCCCGAGCTCGTGGCACAGCGCCGAGAGCTGTTCGCGCACCGCGCCGTCGATGCGGAACTCGACCGCCCCGGCCCGTCCGCTCGGCACCGGCGGGCGCGGGAAGTCCGGCCGCAGCCCGACGTCCTCGGGCAGCCCGGCGAGCCGGCGCACCCAGTACTCGCGCTGCGGCCCGGCGATCCCGGTGGCCTCGTCGAGCAGTTCGGCCTGCCAGGCGCCGTAGTCGGCGTACTGCACCGGCAGCGGGGCCCAGTTCGGGGCCGCACCGGCCCGGCGGGCCCGGTAGGCGGTGAGCAGGTCGGCGAACAGCACGGTGGCCGACCAGTGGTCGCCGGCGATGTGGTGCAGCACCAGCGACAGCACGTGCGCGTCCGGGGTGGACAGCACGGCCGCCCGGATCGGCGGTTGGTGTTCGAGGTCGAAGACGTGGGCGCGTTCGGCGTCGAGTTCGGCCCGCAGCCACGCCTCGCCGTCGCCCCGGGCGCGGCGCACCGGCACCGGTTGCGGGTCGAGCACGATCTGGTGCGGCACCCCGTCGATCTCGCGGTAGACGGTGCGCAGGATCTCGTGGCGGGCGGCGACGTCGGTGATCGCCGCGGTGAGCGCGTCGAGGTCGACCGGGCCGGTAAGCCGGGCCGCGAACGGGATGTTGTTGACCGGGCTGGGCCCGTCGACGCGGTAGGCGAACCAGGACCGCAGCTGGGCCGACGACAGCGGGGCCGGGCCGTCGTGGTGCAGTGGCCGCAGCCGGGGCCGGTTGCCGCGGTGGCTCCCGGAGCGCAGCGCGTCGATGTGCGCGGCCAGCCGGGCCACGGTGGCCAGCTCGAACACCTCGGCCACGCCGACGTCCACCCCGCAGGCCGAGCGGATCGCCGCGACCAGCCGGGTGGCCAGCAGTGAGTGCCCGCCGAGGTCGAAGAACGAGTCGTCGGCGCCGATCCGCTCGCGGTCGAGCAGCCGGGCGAACAGCGCGGCGACGTCGCGTTCGGTGTCGGTGGCCGGTTCCCGGTAGGCGGCGGCCGGGGCGAGCTCGGGTTCGGGCAGCCGGTCCCGGTCGATCTTGCCGTGGTTGGTGATCGGGATCTCGTCGACGACGACGTAGGCGGCCGGGACCATGTACTCCGGCAGCGCGGCGGCGACGCGGGCCCGGATCCGGTCCAGGTCCACCGAGTCCCGCCCGGCGCCGGCCACCGGGGTGAGGTAGCCGACCAGGCTGCGGCCCAGGCCGGGCAGCTCGCGGGCGAGCACCACCGCGCGGCCGACGCTGGGGTCGACCGAGATGGCGGCGGCGACGTCGCCGAGCTCGATGCGGAAACCGCGGATCTTGACCTGTTCGTCGGCGCGGCCCACGAACTCGATGTCGCCGTCGGCGTTGCGGCGGGCCAGGTCGCCGGTGCGGTACATGCGCCCGCCCGGGTTGAACGGGTCGGCGACGAACCGCTGGGCGGTCAGCCCGGGCCGGCGGTGGTATCCGTGCGCCAGATGCGTTCCGCCGATGTAGATCTCGCCGATCGCACCGACCGGCACCGGCTGCAGCGCCTGGTCGAGCAGATACAGCCGGGTGTTGATCTTGGGCCGGCCGATGGGCACGATGCGGGTGCCCTGCCGGCCCTCCACCTTGTACCGGCTGGCGTTGATGACGGTCTCGGTGGGGCCGTAGAAGTTGTGCAGCAGCGCGTCGAAGGTGGCGTGGAACTTGTCGGCCACCTCGCCGGGCAGCGGCTCGCCGCCGATCGGCACCCGGCGCAGCGTGCGCCACTGGTTCACCCCGGGCAGCGACAGGAACAGCCCGAGCAGCGACGGCACGAAATGCATTGCGGTGATGCCCTCGTCGCGCAGCAGCGCGGTGAGGTAGCCGATGTCGTTGAGCCCGCCCGGGCGATGCACGACGATGCGGGCGCCGCAGGCCAGGGTGCCGAAGATCTCGGCGATCGAGACGTCGAAGCTCGGCGAGGCGACCTGCAGCAGCCGGTCGTCGGGCCCGACGCGGTACTCGTCGCGGAACCAGACGAAGTACTCGGCCACCGGCCGGTGCGGCACCGGCACCCCCTTGGGCCGGCCGGTGGTGCCCGAGGTGTAGATCAGGTAGGCGGTGTTGTCCGGGCGCAGCGGGCGCACCCGGTCGGCGTCGGTCGGGTCGTGGTCGGGCAGGCCGTCGAGATCCGGGACCGGTTCGCGTAGCACGAGTTCGGCGTCGCAGTCGCCGAGGATGAAGTCGAGCCGGTCGGCCGGGTAGGTGGGGTCGACCGGCACGTAGACCGCGCCGGCCTTGATCACGCCGAGGGCGGTGACGATGAGCTCCGGGGACTTGTCCAGCAGCACCGCGACCCGCTGCTCGGTGCCGATGCCGCGGGCGATGAGCCAGTGCGCGACCCGGTTGGCCGCGGCGTTGAGCTCGGCGTAGGTCCAGCGCCGGCCCTCGTACACGACGGCGATCGCGTCGGGTTGGGCGGCAACGCGCGCGGCGACGAGGTCGGCCAGCGTGGCGGGCGGGGTGTCGAACGCCTCGCCGGTGGACACCGCCCGCAGCCAGGCGGCGTCGGCGTCGCTCATCAGCCGCAGCCGCCCCAGCGGGGTGTCCGGGTGTTGCAGGGCGTCGTGCAGCAGCACCGTGAAGTGCTCCAGCATCCGCCGGCCCAGTGCCGGTTCGACGATCTCCACCAGGTGCTCGAGTTCCACCTCCGCACCGGTGTCGGGGTCGAACTCGACCATCACGCCCAGCGGCAGCTGGGTGAGCCGGCTGCGCAGCTCGGCGCGGCGGCAATGCACCCCGGGCGGGGTGAAGCCGAACCGGTCCGGGCCGCGGAAGCCGAAGCTGACCCGGGTCATCCGCTCGGTGCCGTGCCGGCGGTCCGGGTTGAGCTCGCGCACCACCCGGTCGAGGTTGATGCCCTGGTGGGCGAACGCGCCCAGCGCGGTGTCGCGGGCGTGGCCGAGCAGTTCCCGGAACGTCATGGCGGCGGTGGGCCGCAGCCGCAGCGCCACGGTGTTGCCGCAGTAGCCGATCCGGCCGGCGGCGTCGGCGCCGCGGTTGAGCACCGGGGCGGCGACCAGGAAGTCGTCGGTCTGGGTGTAGCGCAGGATCAGCGCCCCGAACGCGGCGAGCAGCGCCGCGTACGGGGTGGCGCCGGTCTCGCGGGCCAGCTCGGCGATCCGGCGGGCGGTGGCGGCGTCCAGGGTGGTGACGGCGCGGGCCGCGCGCCGGCCGGTGGGGACCGCCGAGCCGTTCGGGCCGGGCAGTTCCAGCGGTTCGGGCGGGTCGGCCAGCACCCCGCGCCAGTAGGCCAGGTCGGCCTCCGGGTCGGCCGGTACCGGCGGCACCGCCGGCGGCAGCGCCGGGCCGAGGTCGGCGCCGGTGTAGGCGCGGGTGAGGTCGGCGAAGAACACCTCCCAGCAGGCGTCGTCCCAGGCGATGTGGTGGGCGACCAGCAGCATGACGTGGTCCTGCTCGCTCAGCCGCAGCACGGTGACGCGCAGCGGCGCGTCGCGGCCCAGGTCGAACGGGGCGGCGAACTCGCGCTGGGCCAGCACCTCCACCCGTAGCTGCAGCGCCTGGGCGGGGCCGGCGGCGAGTTCGGTCAGGTCGTGCACGGCCCAGCCCGGCCGCAGGCCGGGCACGACCACCGGCCGCGGTTCACCGGTGTCGTCGACCCGGTAGGTGGTGTGCAGGGCGGTGTGCCGGCGGGCCACCGCGTCGACGGCGGCGTGCAGCCGGTCCAGATCGAGCGGACCGGTGAGCCGGTAGGACAGGCAGATGTTCAGCAGCGCCCCGGTCGGGTCGGCGGCCTGGGTGAACCACATCCGCCGCTGCCCGTCGGTGAGCGTGTCGGCCGGGGCGGGTGTGGCCCGGCCACCCGCCGGGGCGGTGGCCAGGCCGCGTTCGGCCAGGCGGCGGCGCAACAACTCCAGCCGGGCCTGTTCGTCGGCGACGGCCGGTGCGGTGTCGGTGGTGTCGGTCACGGGCGGGATCCACTTTCTGTGCCGGGCACGGGGATGTCGTCGAGGTCGGCGATCAGCTCCGCCACCGTGATGCCGCCGAGCAGGGCGGCCAGCGGCGCGGTGCGACCGAGCGTGCGGCGCAACCGTTTCCGCAGGTCGATGGCCAGCAGTGAGTCGATGCCGAGGTCGAACAGCGCGGCGTCGGGGGCGATCGCCGCGGGATCGGGCAGGCCGAGGACGGCCGCCAGCTCGGCGCGCACCGCCGCGGCGGTGTCGGCCGCCGGGGCGGTCCCGTCGTGGTGGGTGTCATGGTTGCCGCCGTGCCGGCTGCGGCCGAGCAGCACGCCCAGCCGCGCGGCGTCGGCGGTGTAGACCAGCGGGTCGACCGGGTGCGGGCGCAGTGCGGCCGTGACGGCCGCTCCGGGCGGCAGCGGCCGCAGCCCGGCGCGTTCGATCCGGGCGGCCTCGGCCCGGTCCACGATGCCGGAGCCGTCGGCGGGCCACAGTCCCCACCGCACCGCCACGGCGTCGTGGCCGGCGGCGCGCAGCCCGGCGGTGACGGCGTCGAGCATGCGGTTGGCGGCGGCGTAGCCGGCGTGGCCGCGGCCGCCCCACAGCCCGGACACCGACGAGCAGGCCACGATCCGGGCACCGGGCCGCAGCGGCCAGGTCTCGGCGAGCCGGTGCAGCCCGATCACCTTGGCCGCCAGCGTGTTCGCCACCGCGTCGGCGTCGAGCCGGTCGGCGGTGTCGAACACCGCGGCGCCGGCGGCGTGCACCACCAGGGTGGCGCCCGGCCCGCCGTACCGGCGGGCGGCCTCGGCGAGCGCGGCGGGGTCGGTGATGTCGCACGGCACGGCGACGAATTCCGTTCCGGCGCCGGTCGGTTCGGGTGGGTCGGCGTGGCGGCGGGACAGCAGCACGATGCGCCGGGCGCCGCGGGCGGCCAGTTCGCGGGCGACGTGGCGGCCGACGGCGCCGGCCGCGCCGGTGATCACGACGTCCTCGAGCAGCCCGGGCGGAATCGGACCGGCCGGCACGGCCGCCTCGGCGAAGCCGCGGCGCAGCAGCCCGTCACGGCGCAGGGCGTAGTCGCCGGCCGCACCCAGCAGCACGTCGACGGCGACCGGATCCGGTTGCGGCCCCGGCAGATCCAGGTGCCCGAAGGACAGTTCGGGGTGTTCCAGCCCGAGGCTGCGGTGGGCGGCGGCCAGCGCGGCGGCCACCGGGTGCAGCGGCTCGCCCGGGCGGGTCTGTTCGGCGCCGGCGGTGACCAGCCACACCGACCGGCAGTGCGGTCCGGCGGCGGCCGGGTAGCGCAGCGCGCCGGCGCCCACCAGGCGGGTGAGCCGGTCCACCGCGGCCGGCGGGTCGGCGGCCGGGGCGGTGGGGGCGGCGACGACGAGGACCTCGGCCGCGGCGGGATCGGCGGCGACGGCGGCCGGGTGCGCCGCGACGGCCGCCCGCAGGGCCGCGCCGGCGCCGTCGGCCGGGTCGAGGTCGAGCACGGCCACCGGCACCGGCCCGGCCGGTGCCGTGGTGGGGGCGGCGGCCGACCACACCTCGTGCGCGACGGTCGGGTCGGGCGCGGCCGGCCGGGTGGTGCGCGCCGCCCACATCGGGGTGGCGCGCATCGGGGCGTTCGGGAAGCCGTGCAGCACCACGGGTTCCGCACCGGCCAGGTCGCGCCAGCGGTACTCCGGGTCGGCGACGGCAGCGGCGGCGAGGTTGGCGCTGAACGCCTCGGCGAGGTCGGTGTCGCGCCGGCCGGTGCCGACCAGGGTGGCGGGGGTGTCGCCGAGCAGGGTGGTCATCGAGAACAGCAGCGCCGGGTGCGCCGACAGCTCGACGAAGATCCGCCCGCCGCGTTGCACCGCGGCGGCGAAGGCCCGGTCGAAGCGCACCGGGTTGCGCAGGTTGGCGTACCAGTACGGGCCGAACTCGGTTCCGGCGCCGACGGTGTCACCGGTCGCCGCGCCGATGAACGGTACCGGCGCGGCGGCGAACCCGCCCCGCGGCAGCCGCTGCAGCAGCTCGTCGCGCAGCGGCTCGAGGATGCTGGTGTGCACCGGGAACCCGACGGTCAGCTCGCGGGCGAACCCGCCCCGGTCGCGGACCCGCGCGACGGCGGCGGCGACGGCGGCGCGGTCCCCGGACACCGCCACCGAGGCGGGGCCGTTGATCACCGAGAGTTCCAGCCAGCCCGGCGTTTCGGCGATCAGCCGGCCGGCGGTGTCGGGGTCGGTCCCGAGCACGGCCACGGCGTAGCGGCCGGACAGCCGGTCGACCACCCCGGCGCGGGCGAGGACCACGCGCACCGCGTCGGCCAGGCTCATCGCCCCGGCGACGTAGGCCGCGCCCACCTCGCCGAGGCTGTGGCCGACGGTGAGGCCGGGCCGCACCCCGTGGGCGCGCCACAGCCCGGCCAGCGCCACCGCGTGGGTGAACTGGGCGGCCTCGATCTCGGTTTCGGTGAAGTCGGATTCGGCCGCCCCGGCGCCGGTGAGGTAGCGCAGCGGGGACGGCGCGCCTGCCGCGGTGAAGGCGGCCGCGCAGGCGTCGGCCGCGGCGCGGTAGGCGGGCAGGTCCCGGTAGGCCTGCGCCCCCATGCCGGGCCACTGGCTGCCCTGGCCGGGGAACACGAACGCGGTGCGGCCGCCGGCGCCCTCGCCGGATCGGGTCAGCAGCGGGTGTTCGGCGCCGGCGGCGACCGCGCGCAGCGCCTCGGCGAGCTCGGCACGGTCGCGGGCGCGGATCAGGGCGCGGTGCCGGCGCACCCGGCGCACGGCGGCCAGCCGGTCGGCGATCGCGGCCACGGTCGCGGTGCGGTCGCGGTCCAGGAAGTCCAGCAGCGCCCGGGCGTCGGCGCCGAGCAGTTCGGCCGCGTGCGCGCTCAGCAGCACCGGCACCCGCCCGTCGGGCCAGCGGATCACCGGTGCGCCTCCGGCTGCGCCGGGACGGCCACCAGCAGGTGGGTGTTGGTGCCGCTCATGCCGAACGCCGACACCGCCGCCACCCGCCGGCCGTCCCGGGCCGGCCACCCGGTGAGTTTGTCGGCCAGCCGCAGTCCGCAGCGCTCCCAGTCGATCTCGCCGCTGGGCCGGTCGACGTGCAGGGTGGGCGGGACGGTGCCGTGCCGGGCGGCCAGCAGCACCTTGGCCAGCCCGAGCGCGCCGGCGGCGGCCTGGGTGTGGCCGATGTTGGACTTCACCGAGCCCAGCAGCGGTCCGGTGCCCGGCTCGCCGGCGCCGTAGGTGGCCGCCAGCGAGCGCAGCTCGGTGCGGTCGCCGAGCCGGGTGCCGGTGCCGTGGCCCTCGATCAGCCCCACGTCGGCCGGGCCCACCCCGGCGCGGGCCATGGCGCGGGTGAACAGCCGGGCCTGGGCGGCCTCGCTGGGCGCGGTCAGCCCGGCGCTGCGACCGTCGGAGTTCAGGCAGCTGGCCAGCACCTCGCCGAGCACCGGCCGGCCGTCGCGGACGGCGGCCGAGCGGCGGGCCAGCACGAAGATCGCCGCCCCCTCGGCCCACACCGTGCCGGAGGCGTGCGCGCTGTAGGGCCGGCAGTGCCCGTCGTCGCTGAGCGCGTGCTGTTTGGCGAATTCCACGAAGTAGCCCGGGGATCCCATCACGCAGACACCGCCGGCCAGGGCCAGGTCGCAGTCCCCGGTGTGCAGGGCCTGCACGGCCAGGTGCAGCGCGGCCAGCGCCGACGAACAGGAGGTGTCGACGGTGACCGCGGGCCCGGCCAGGTCCAGGGTGTAGGCGATGCGACCGGAGATCACCGCCGGCGAGGTGCCGGTGATCAGGTGCCCGGTGTGCTCGGAGAAGTCGGTCAGCGCCGGGCCGTACTCCAGCGGACTCGCGCCCAGGTAGCACCCGACGTCGTGGCCGGCCAGGTCGTCGGGGTTGATGCCGGCATTCTCCAGGGCCCGCCAGGCCAGCCGCAGCGCGACCCGCTGCTGCGGGTCCATCGCGACCGCCTCGCGCGGCGCGATGCCGAAGAACTCCGGGTCGAACTCGGCTGCGCCGGTGAGGAATCCGCCGAGGTTGTGCAGCGGTTTGAAGCCATCGCGGCGGGTGCCGTCGAACAGGTCGTCCAGGGCCCAGCCGCGGTCGGTGGGGAACGGGCCGAGCGCCTCGCGCTGCTCGGTCAGCAGCGTCCAGAACTGCTCGGGGGTGGTCACGCCGCCGGGGGCCTCCAGCGCCATCCCGAGGATCACCACGGGGTCGTCGTGGGGACCGGTCATCGGCCGCTCACCAGTGCCGCGACGGCGTCGGTATGGTCGTCGAGGTAGAAGTGCCCGCCGTCGAAGCGGGTCAGGGTGAACCGCCCGGTGGTGTGGCCGGCCCAGCGCCGCGCCCAGTCCTCGCTGATGCGGTGGTCGGCGTCGCCGCGCAGCACGTGGATGTCGGCGGCGATGCGCGCGTCGGGCGGGCAGGCGTAGCCGCGCAGCGCCTGGTAGTCGGCGCGGACCGCGGCCACCAGCAGGTCCAGGAAGTCCTCGTCGGCCAGCAGCCGCGGGTCGGTGCCGCCCAGGTCGATCATGTCGGCCAGCACGTCGGCGTCGGTGCTGGGCAGCGGTGCGCCCTCCCCCACCGTCGAGGGCGCCTGACCGGCCGAGGCCCACAGCGTGCGCACCGGCACCCCGGCGCGTTCGGCCGCCCGGGCGAACTCGAAGGCCACCACCGCACCCATGCAGTGCCCGAACAGGTCCAGCGTCCCGAGCCGGCCCCACGGCCCGGCGGCGAACAGGTCCTCGGCCAGTTCGGTGATGCCGGCCGCGGCCGGGTCGCGCAGCCGCTCGGCGCGCTGCGGGTACTGCACGATGTAGGCGTCGACACCGCGGGCGGCCAGCGCCCCGGCCAGCGTGCGGTAGGCCGCGGCGGCGCCGCCGGCGTGCGGGAACAGCACCACCACGCCCTGCCCGGCGCCGGGGAGGTGCTTGACCCAGCGGGGGAACTGCAGGTGCGCGGCGGTCATGACACCGACGCCGGGTCGAGGGCGGAGGCCACCTCGCCGGGCGGCATGGCCAGCACCTCCAGGTAGAGCTCGGCCACCTGTTCCAGGCGCTCGCCGGAGTCCCGGTCGGTCAGCCGCGCGGCCAGGTCGGCGGCGTTGCGGGTGGCGAACACGTCGGTGACCATCACCCCGGGCGAGTCCAGCCAGTCCCGGATGCGGGCCACCAGCGTCGTGGCCAGCACCGAGTCGCCGCCGAGTTCGAAGAAGTCGTCGTCGACGCCGACCGGGCCGCGGCCCAGCACCCGGCCGATGATGTCGGTCAGCGCCCGCTCCAGCGCGGTCCGCGGCGGACGGGCGGCCGCGGCCGTGCCGGGATCGGCCAGGCCGGCGGCCAGCAGGCCGGCGACCGCGCGGCGGTCGATCTTGCCGCCGACGGTGTACGGGATCCGCTCGACCGGCAGCAGGTGGGCGGGCACCATGTGCGGCGGCACGAGTTCGCCCATCCGGCGGGTGATTTCGTCGATCTTCGGCGCCGACTCGGCGAGTTGTACGACGGCGCAGAGTTGTTCGCGGGGCGGGTCGCCGGGCCGGTTCCCGGGGACGTCCAGCACCGCGGCCACCGCGCCGGCGACGCCGGCGACGCGGCGCAGCGCGGCCTCCACCTCGCCGAGCTCGATCCGGTAGCCGCTGATCTTGACGCGGTGGTCGGCCCGGCCGACGAAGTCGAGCTGGCCGTCGGGCAGCCAGCGCACCAGATCGCCGGTGCGGTACCAGATCCGGCCGTCGTGCTCGACGAACCGTTCGGCGGTCAGGTCCGGCCGGCCCCGGTAGCCGCGGGCGATGCCGCGGCCGGACACCCACAGCTCGCCGGGCACCCAGTCCGGGCAGTCCGAACCGTCGGCGGCCACCACCCGGCAGGCGTTGTTGGGCAGCGGCCGGCCGAACGGGATCGCGGTCCAGCCGGCCGGCAGGTCGGCGGGTGGTTCGCAGATGGTGTTGTGGATGGCGGTCTCGGTGGCCCCGCCCAAGCCCGCGAACCGGACATCGGGGGCGGCGGCGCGCAGCGCGCGCACCATCTCGGTGCGCACCCAGTCGCCACCGGTCGGCACCACCCGCACGGTGGGCAGTGCGTCGGTGACCGACAGCAGCATCTCCAGCCAGCCGGGCATCCAGTGCAGCACGGTGACCCGGTGCTCGGCGATGAGCCGGGCCCAGGCGTCCGGGTTGCGCCGGTCGGCCTCGTCGACGACGACCAGCGAGCCGCCGGCGTGCAGCATGCCGAAGACGTCGAGCACCGACAGGTCGCCCTCGAGGGTGGACAGCGCCAGACACCGGTCGGCCGGGCCGATCCCGAAGTGGCGGTTGATGAACTCGACGGTGTTCATCGCCGCGTCGTGGCTGACCTCCACCCCCTTGGGCTCCCCGGTGGAGCCCGAGGTGAACAGCACGTAGGCGGTCTGGCGCGGGTCGACCGGCACCGGTCCCGCCCCGGCCTCCCGCGCGCCGACCCGCTCCGCCTCGGCGACGGTCAGCGCGGGCAGCCCGTCGGGGATGCGGCCGCCGTTGCACACCAACGCCATTCGTGCCCCCGCGGTGCGCAGCATCGCCGCGGCCCGCTCGGCGGGCTGGTCGGCGCCGATCGGCACGTACACCGCGCCGGCGGCGTGCGCGGCCAGCAGCGCGACCACCTGGTCGACGCCCTTGGGGCCGATCACCGCGACGGTCTGCCCGGGTTGCAGGCCGGCCACCCGCAGCGCGCCGGCGACGGCGAGCACCCGTTGGCGCAGCTGCCCGTAGCTCAGGGTGCCGGTGCTGCCGATGACCGCCACCGCGTCCGGGTCGGCCTGCGCGTTGCGGAAGAACCCGTCGGGCAGGGCCTGGCCGGTCGGCGCCGCGGTGACCCCGTTGACGGCGGCCCGCACCGCCGCCTGCCCGGGGGTGACGGCCGGCGGGTCGGGGGCGTCCCAGGCGGCATCGTCGGCGGCCAGCCGGTCCAGTTCGGCGATCCAGTAGTCGAACATGGCGTCGACGACGCCGGGCCGGAAGGCGTCCTCGCGGACGTCCCAGTTGACCAGCAGGCCGCCGTCGAACGGGGTGACCTGGGCGTCCAGCAGCACCTGCGGCCCCTGGGAGATGTGCCAGACCGGGGTGCCGAACTGCTCGGTGACGTCCCCGGCGAACAGGTCGCCCAGGCCCAGCGCGCTGGTGAACACGAACGGGGCGAGCTGGGGCTTGCCGTGCAGCCGGCTCAGGTCGCGCAGCACCTGCAGCCCGGAGTAGGTGGCGTGCGCGGCGGAGGTGTGCAGCGCCTCCTGCATCACCCGGGCCCGCTCGGCGGGGGTGTGCGCGGCGGTGAAGTCGACGTCGAGCATCAGCGACGTGGTGAAGTCGCCGACCAGCTTCTCCACGTCGGGGTGGTAGGGCTCGCGGCCGAACATCGGCATGTTGAGCAGGAAGTGCCGGTTGGTCGACCAGCGCGCCAGGGTGCCGGCGTAGGAGGCGGCGAAGGCCATCGCGGGGGTGATACCGCGGCGGCGGGCCGCGGCGTAGAGCCGGTCCCGGACGGTGCCGTCGAGGTAGCGCCAGCGCCGGGTGCCGCGGCGCGGGTCGGCCTGCTGGTCGCGCGGCACCAGCGGCAGCGCCGGCGGCTGCGGCAGGTGCGGCAACCGCTCGGCCCACCACCGCCGGTCGGCCTCGGCGTCGGGGGGTTCGGTGGCGGTCAGCCGGGCCCGGTACTCGCGGTAGGTGTAGCCGAGTTCGGGCAGGTCGACGCCCTTGTAGAACAGGGCCAGGTCGGCCATGAAGTTGCGGTAGCTGACCGCGTCGGCGGCCTGCATGTCCATGTCGACGTGCAGCCGGGTGCGCCCACCGGGCAGCAGGGTGAGCGAGATCTCGAGCACCTCGCCCTCGAGCATCTGGTGGCTCTTGGCGTGCCGGATCTGCGCCAACCGGTCCTGCACCCGGGCCTCGTCGAGGTGGCGCAGGTCGGTGACCTTGACCGGCAGCCCGCGGTCGGTGATGCGCTGCATGCCGTCGCCGAGGATCTCCACCCGCAGCATCGGGTGCCGGCGGACCAGCCGGGTGGCGGCGTCCTGCAGCCGGTGCGGGTCCACGCCCTCGCCGTCGAACTCCACGTACAGATGTGCGGCCACCCCGCCGAGTTCCTGGAACTCGTTGCGCCCCACCCACAGTGCGTGCTGAATCGGGGCGACCGGGAACGGCGCGTCCGGGTCGTCGGCGGCGGCCCGGGGCTCGGCCTCGTGCAGCCGGCCGGTGCGCTCGGCGACCAGGCGCTCCCAGGCGGCCACGGTGGGGTTGGCGGCCATGGCGGCGAACCCGATGTCGATGCCCTGCCGGCGCCAGCGGCCGGACAGGCTCATCATCCGGATGGAGTCCAGGCCGGATGCGATCAGGTCGGCCTCCGGGTCGAGGGACTCGGGCGGCACGCCGAGCAGTTCGGCGACCTCGTCACGAACCGTCTGTGCGCTGGTCGCGCCCACCAATGCTCCTCACCGATTAACCAAGGCTCACCTAACTTTGCAGAGGCTACCCTATATTCACCCCAGCGGACACGGCTACCCACGAGACGGAGACAGACGGATGACAACCGAGTTCCAGCAGGCCGGCGGCGCGCTCACCGACGGATTCGTGCCGTTCCCGGCCGACCGCGCCGAGGTGTACCGCCGGGCCGGCTACTGGACCGGTGACCGGCTCGACTCGCTGCTGCGCGACGCCGCCGCGGCCCGGCCGGACAAGCCCGCCGTCCTCGACGCCGCGGGCGGCCACACCTTCGCCGAGCTCGACGCGCTGGCCGACCGGGTCGCCGCGGCGCTGGCCGACCTCGGGGTCGCCCCGGGCGACCGGGTGCTGCTGCAACTGCCGAACTCGACGCGGTTCGCGGTGGCGTTCTTCGGCCTGCTGCGCGCCGGGGCGGTGCCGGTGCTGTGCCTACCCGGCCACCGGGCGGCCGAGATGCGGCACTTCGCCGCCGTCAGCGGTGCGGTGGCGCTGATCATCCCGGACACCGCCCAGGGCTTCGACTTCCGCGAGCTCGCCGACACCCTGCTGGCCGAGCAGCCGACGCTGCGGCACGTCGTCGTCGACGGCGAGATCGGTTCGCGCGGTTCGGCGTTCGTGCCGTTCTCGACGCTGACCGGGTTCGCCGGCCCGGCGCTGCCCCCGCCGCCGGTGGACACCGCCGCGCCGGCGCTGCTGCTGGTCTCCGGCGGCACCACCGGGCTGCCCAAGCTGATCGCCCGGACCCACGACGACTACGTCTACACCGCCCGGGCGGCCGCCCGCGCGTACGGGATGACCGACGCCGACGTCTACCTGGTGGCGCTGCCGGCCGGGCACAACTTCCCGCTGGGCTGCCCGGGCATGCTGGGCGCGATGTCGGTGGGGGCGACCACGGTGTTCACCGCCGACCCCAGCCCGGAGGCGGTGTTCCCGCTGATCAACCGGCATCGGGTGACGGTGACCGGGCTGGTCAACGCGCTGGCCAAGCTGTGGGCGCAGGCCTGCGAGTGGGAACCCGAACCGCCGCGGACGCTGCGGGTGGTGCAGGTGGGCGGTTCGCGGATGCTGCCCGAGGAGGCGCGGTTCATCCTGGAGCGGCTCACCCCAGGCATGTCGCAGATCTTCGGGATGGCCGAGGGCATGCTGAACTTCACCCGGCCCGGCGACCCGGTCGAGGTGGTGGTCAACACCCAGGGCCGGCCGATGAGCCCGCACGACGAGCTGCGGGTGGTCGACGAGCAGGGCAACGACGTACCGCCGGGGGTGGAGGGCGAGATCCTGGTGCGCGGCCCGTACACGATCAACGGCTACTACCGCGACCCGGCGGCCAACGCGCGGGCCTTCACCGCCGACGGCTTCTACCGCACCGGCGACCGCGGGCGGGTGTTCACCGACGGCCCGGCGGCCGGGTACGTGGAGGTGACCGGGCGGATCAAGGACGTCATCCACCGCGGCGGCGAGACGATCTCGGCCACCGATCTCGAGGACCACCTGCTGACCCACCCGAGCATCTACGCCGCCGCCGCGGTGCCGCTGCCGGACGAATACCTGGGCGAGAAGATCTGCGCCGCAGTGGTTTTCAACGGGCCGCGGATCGACCTGGCGGAGCTCAACGGCTATCTGGACGAACGCGGGGTGGCCAAGCACGCCCGCCCCGACGTGCTGGTGCCGATGCCGTCGCTGCCGCTGACCGCGGTGGGCAAGGTGGACAAGAAGCGGATCGTCGAGCAGCTCACCGCCGGCGCCTGAACGCTGCCCTTTCCCCGCGAGCGGACGCCAACTCCCCTGATTCCCGGCCGGGCGGGGGGATTTCGCGTCTGCTCGCGCAGGCGACGGGCTCCGGGCTCGCGGACGTGAGCTGGTGTCCGAGATTCCGGCCGGATCTCGCGCACAAGCTCACGTTCGCCGCCCGCCCGCGCGGAGCAGTTCGACGACGCGGTCGGTGACCGCCGCGGCGGTGGGGTGCTCCCACAGCAGCGTGGGCGGCAGCGCGAGCCCGGTGCGGCGCTCCAGCGCCCGCCGCAGCGCCACCGTCATGATCGAGTCCACGCCCAGCTCCACCAGCGGCTGCCGCGGGTCGATCTCGGCCTCGGGCAGCCCGAGCTCGGCGGCGACCGCCGCGATCACCTGTTCGGCCGCCCACCGCTCGAGCTCCGCCCCGCCACCGGGCACCTCGGCCCGCGGCGCGGCGCCGGCCTCGGGAGCCGGGGCGATGTCGGCCAGCACGGGCACCGCCGCGGCGGCCGGCAGCACCGGCAGCACCACCGGGTTCGGGTCGCCGGCGCGCACGGCGGCGTCCAGGGCGCGCAGTGCCTCCTCGGCGCCGATCGTGCCCATGCCCAGCGCCTCGAGCTGGGCGGCGACGAACTCCGAGGTCGAGCCCATGCCCAGGCCGCGCCAGGCGGTCCAGGCCACCGCGGTGGTGCGGTCGCCGCGGGCCCGGCGGTGGCGGGCCAGCGCGTCGAGGAAGGCGTTGCCGCAGGCGTAGGCGCCCTGGCCGGGGAAGCCGGCCAGGTACCCGCAGGACGAGAACAGCACCATCCAGTCCAGCACCCCGGGCGGGAACAGCTCGTGCAGCATCAGCGCCCCGTCGACCTTGGGCCGCATGGTGGCCGCCAGGTCGTCGGCGCCGGTGTCGGCCAGCAGCGCACCGGACTCCACCCCGGCCGCGTGCACCACGCCGCGCACCGGCGGCAGGTCGGCCAGCACCCGCCGCAGCGTCGCCGCGGCCCCGGGGGCGCCGACGTCGCAGGCCGCCGCGGTCACGGTGACGCCGCGCTGTTCCAGCGCCGCGACCGCGGCCGCCACCGGGTCGGTGTCCGGGTCCCGGTCGGCCCGGGCGGGCAGCCCGGAGCGCGACACCAGCACCAGCCGGCGCGCACCGAGGTCGGCCAGCCGGTGGGCCACCCGCAGCCCGAGCGCGCCGGTGCCGCCGGTGATCAGGTAGGTCCCGCCGGGCGAGCAGGTCAGCGGGCGCTCCCCGGCGGCACCGGCGGGCGCGAGCCGGGCGACGTGCGCGACGTCGTCGCGCACCACCACCACGCCGTGGCCGGAGAGGTTCAGCGCCCACACCGGCAGCCGGTCCGCGTCGAGGTCGAGCACCCCGCCCCACAGCCGGGGGTGTTCGGCGGCCGCGACCCGGGCCAGCCCCCACAGCGGCGCGTGCCCCGGGTTGTCGCCCTCGTGCACACCGCGGGTGAGCGCCCACAGCCGGGCCGCGGCGCCGAGCGCGAGCAGCCGCTGCAGGGTGCGCAGCACCAGCCATGCCGACTCGGCCGGCAAGGCGTCGGCGCGCGGCAGCACCAGCACGACCGCGTCGGCCCCGGGGTCGCCGGTCAGGTCCGCCGGGTCGCCGACGTGCTCGTGGGCCACGCCGGCGGCGGCCAGGTCGCGGGTGAGGATGTCGCGGGTCGGCCCGTCGCCGCCGACCAGCACCACCCGGGCCGGGGCGGCCGCGGGCCGCTCGACCGGGTGCCAGGCGATGCGGTGCAGCACCCGGCCGGTTCCGCCGTCGGGCTGCTCGAGCTCCTCGAAGGCCAGCCCGGTCAGCGTGGCCGCCACCGCACCGGACTCCTCGGCGATCGCCACGTCGGTCACGGTGGCGCCGGGCCGGCGCCGCACGTGCAGCAGCGCGACGGCCGGCGGCTTGTCCAGCAGGTCCACCCGCTCGATGGCCGACGGCATGCGCAGCCGCGGCGGCCCGTCGAAGATCGTGGAGGCGGTGGAGGTGGCCGCGTCGATCAGCCCGGCCCAGTCGGGGGGCGCCGAGGCGTCCGGTTCGGCGGCGACCCGGGCCAACAGCTCGTCGTCGCCGCGCTGCAACTCGATGATCTGCCAGCCGAATCCCATTGCGGCGACGCCGAGTTCGGCCAGAGTGCCGACGACGTGGCCGGGTGGCAGCGGGTCGCGGCAGCGTTCCCGCAGCACCGGTTCGTCCAGCGGCGCGGGTGCGGCGGCGGGTTCGGCGGCGACCCGGGCGGTGCAGTGGGTGAGCCAGCCGGATCCCTCCTCGCCGGCGTCGTCGACCAGCCGGGAGGCCAGGCTGAGCGCGCCGTCCTGCAGCACCACCTGGATGTCGCGGGTGCGGGCCGGGGCGACCGGGGTGCGCAGCCGCACGTCGGCGATGGCGGTGCCGGCGGCGGTGAGGAAGGTGTGCAGCAGCACCGCGGCGGGCACGATCTCGGTGCCGCGGACCGGGTGGTCACCCGGGTAGGGCCGGCTCGCCCGGTCCAGTCGGGTCTGCCACACCCGGGCCGGCACCGCCCCGGTGATCTCGGTGCACCCGCCCAGCAGGGTATGCGACGCGGTGTCGTGCACGGCGGCCAGCCCGGGCGGGGCGCCCGGGGTACGCCAGAACCGGCGGTGCTGCCACACGGTGCCGGGCAGCCCGTCCGCCCAGGGGGTGCGCGGGCCGACGCCGGGGTCCACCGGGGCGCCGTGGCAGTGCAGCCCGGCCACCGCGGCGGCCACGGCCGGCAGTTCGGGCCGGTCCCGGCGCAGCAGCGGCAGCACGGCGTGCTCGCCGATCCCGGCCAGCGCCAGCGTCTCGGCGATCGAGTGCGCCACCACCGGGTGGGCGGAAACCTCCAGGAACAGCCGGTGGCCGTCGGCGGCCGCGGCGGCGACCGCCTCGGCGAACCGCACCCGCCCGCGCAGGTTGGTCACCCAGTAGTCCCGGTCCCGCGGGGCGGGCGAGCGCGGATCGACCAGCGCGGTCGAATACAGCGGCAGCGCAGGGGGTTTCGGCGGTGCCAGCCCGGCGACCAGCCGGCCCAGCTCGTCGGTGAGCCCGTCCATGGCGGGGCTGTGGAAGGCCACGTCGGTGTTGACCCGGCGTACCGGGACACCCTGCTCGGCGAGCTCGGCGCAGACCGCCTCGACGGCGGCGACGGTGCCGGACAGCACGGTCGACACCGGGGAGGCGCTGATCGCCGCGACGACGTCGGTGCGGCCGGCCAGTAGCGCCTCGGCCTCGGCGAACGACAGCCGCACCAGGGCCATCGCGCCCTGCCCGGCCACGGCGCGGAAGCCACGCGCCCGGTAGCAGGCCACGGCCGCGCCCTGGGCCAGGTCGAACACGCCGGCGGCCACGCAGGCGGCGACCTCGCCGACGGAATGGCCGATCACCGCCGCCGGGGTCACCCCGCGCTCGCGCAGCACCGCGGCCAGCCCGGCCTGCACGGCGAAGGTCAGCGCCTGCACCCGGTCGGTGCCGCCGAGCTCGCCGGTGTGCAGCGCCTGCCGCGGCGAGAAGCCGAGCTCGGCGGCGAAGACCGGCTCGATCTCGTCGATGACGGCGGCGAACGCCGGTTCGGCGGCCAGCAGCTGCCGGCCCATGCCGGGCCAGTGCGAGCCGTGGCCGGAGAACACCCACACCGGGCCGGCGGCGGCCAGCGCGGTGCCGGTGACCACGCCGGGCCGGCCGGCCCCGTCGGCCAGCGCGGTCAGCCCGGCCAGCAGCTCGTCGCGGTCGGCGGCGACGACGGCGGCGCGCACCGGGTCGTGGCCGCGGCGGTGCCACAGCGTGGCGGCCACCGCGGTGAGCGGCTCGTCGTGGGCGGCCAGGTGGTCGCGCAACGCGGCGGCCTGCCGGGCCAGCCGCTGCTCGGAGCGCGCCGAGAGCGGGAAGATCAACGGCGCGGCGGCCTTCGGCGGCTCGGCCGGCGCGGCGGGCGCCTCCTCGAGCAGCACGTGCGCGATGGTCCCGCCGTAGCCGTAGCTGCACACCGCGGCCCGCCGGGGCGTGCCGGCGCGGCGCGGGAACGGCTCGGCGGTGGTGGGCACGTGCAGGTTGTTGTGCGCCCAGTCGGCGGCCGGGGTGAGCGTGCGCACCCCGGCGGTGGGCGGGATGACGCCGTGCCGCAGCGCGAGGGCGGCCTTGATCAGCCCGACCACCCCGGCGCCGCCCTCGAGGTGGCCGGTGTTGGGTTTGACCGAGCCGACCCGGCAGCGGTGTTCGGGGGTGTGCGCCGCCCCGTACACCTCGGCCAGCGCGGCCAGCTCGACCGGATCCCCGGTGGGGGTGCCGGTGCCGTGCGCCTCGACGAAATCGACGGTGCCGGGCTCGATTCCACTGACCCGGCAGGCCCGCCGGAACAGGTCGGCCTGGGCCGCGCCGTTGGGCGACATGATCCCGACGGTGCGGCCGTCCTGGGCGACCGCGCCGCCGCGGATCACCGCGATGACGCGGTCGCCGTCGCGCCGGGCGTCGGCGAGCCGCTTGAGCACCACCACCGCCGCGCCCTCGCCGCGGCCGTAGCCGTCGGCGGCGGCGTCGAAGCTCTTGCACCGCCCGTCCGGGGCGGTGGCGCCGGCCCGGTCCAGCACCCGGGTCAGGCCGGGGCCGATCAGCGCGCTCACCCCGCCGGCCAGGGCCAGCGCGGTCTCCCGGTCACGCAGCAGCTGACACGCCTGGTGCACCGCGACCAGGGAGGCCGCGCAGGCGGCGTCCAGCGCCACCGACGGGCCGCGCAGGTCCAGCAGGTGCGAGACCCGGTTGGCCACCCCGCACAGCGAGGTGCCGATGCCGGTCCAGGCCTCGATGCCGGGCAGGTCCTCCATGAGCAGCCGGCCGTAGTCGTCGGAGTTGACGCCCATGAGCACCGCGGTGTCGGAGCCGGCCAGCGAGCGGGGCGGCACCCCGGCGTGCTCGAGCGCCTCCCAGGACACCTCCAGGGCCAGCCGCTGCTGCGGGTCCATGAGTTCGGCCTCGCGCGGCGAGACCCCGAAGAACTCGGCGTCGAAGGCGTCGAGGTCGTCCAGGAAGGTGCCCCACGGGGTGGTCTCGCGCAGCACGGCGGCGTTGCGCGGGTCGCGCCGCAGGTAGGGCTCCCACCGGTGGGCGGGCACCTCGCGCACGTCGGAGCCGCCGGCGAGCAGGAAGTCCCAGAACTGCTCGGGGGTGCGCACCCCGCCGCCGAGGCGGCAGCCGACGCCGATGATCGCGACGGGTTCGCCGGGGGTCGTGTCGGCCATCAGCACCGCCCACCCGAACGCGTGGTGTGGATAGCCTTGCCTAATTTCGCGCCGAGCATGCGTGCATCTTGGCACATCCCGGCCCGCCGCCGGGTGGGCCGGGTTCAGGCCAGCAGCTCGCGCACCACCGCGTCGGCCAGCAACCGGCCCCGGTCGGTGAGCACCAGCGCGTCGCCGGCCCGGTCCAGCAGGCCGCGCGCGACGAGGTCGGCGCCGCGGGCCCGCTCCTCGGCGTCGAGCAGGGCGGCCGGCAGCCCGGCCCGCAGCCGCAGCCGCAGCATCACCTCCTCGAGGTGCCGGGCGGCGTCGTCGAGCTCCTCGAAGTCCGCCACCGGCAGCCGGCCGTCGGCCAGCAGCGCGGCATACCGGTTGGGGTGCTTGACGTTCCACCACCGCACCGCGCCGAGGTGGCCGTGCGCGCCGGGCCCGGCCCCCCACCACTGGCCGCCGTTCCAGTAGCCGAGGTTGTGCCGGCACTCCCCGCCCGGCCGGGCCCAGTTGGACACCTCGTACCAGTCCAGCCCGGCCGCCCGCAGCCGGGCGTCGAGCAGTTCGTACCGGTCGGCGAGCACGTCGTCGTCGGGCGCGGGCAGCTCGCCGCGGCGCACCCGGCGGGCCAGCGCGGTGCCGTCCTCGACGATGAGCGCGTACGCCGAGACGTGGTCCACCCCGGCGGCCAGCGCGGCGTCGACCGAGCGGCGCAGGTCGTCGTCGGTCTCCCCCGGGGTGCCGTAGATGAGGTCGAGGTTGACGTGCTCGAAGCCCTCGGCGCGGGCCTCGGCGGCCGCCGCCGGGGCGCGCCCCGGCGAGTGCACCCGGTCCAGCACCGCCAGCACGTGCGGGGCGATCGACTGCATGCCCAGCGAGACGCGGGTGTAGCCGGCCGCGCGCAGCGCGGCGAACAGCGCCGGTGACGTCGACTCCGGGTTGGCCTCGGTGGTGACCTCGGCGTCCGGGGCGAGGGTGAAGTGGTCGCGCACCGCGTCGAGCACCGCGGTCAGCCCCGCCGCACCGAGCAGCGACGGGGTGCCGCCGCCGACGAACACCGTCGCCACCGGCGGCGGGTCGCCCAGCGCGCCGGCGGCCAGTGCCAGCTCGGCACGCAGCACCTCCGGCCAGGCCCGCGGGTCGGTGCCGCCGAGCTGGCCGGCGGTGTAGGTGTTGAAGTCGCAGTAGCCGCAGCGCGTCGTGCAGAACGGCACGTGGATGTAGATGCCGAACGGCCGCCCCGGGGTGGCGGCCAGCCGCGGGACCGCCGCCGGTTGCACCGTCATGGCTCCATCATCCCCGCCCGGCCCGACGTGAACTGCGTCACTTCCGCTCATCGCGAGCCGAAATCCGGGCCGGTCACCGGGCCCCGCCCGGGTTAGGGCATCCGCGGCCGACGTGGCACAATGGGCCCCGTGACTGCCTTCGATGCCCCGGTTCGCGTCCTGGTGGTGCGTCGGCATGTCGACTTCAAGCGCGTCTGTACCTGTTGTTGTCTGCCGTTCGACGCGCTGATCTAGGACCCAGCCCACCCCCGAGAGACGTTCAGCTGGCCGCCGGATCCGCGCCGCCGGTCAGCCCGACAACCGGTGGTGTTCCGCGATCCGCAGGCCGGCTCCCGAACAGGAGCCAGAGGATGACACAAGCCAAGCCCCGCCCGGTCCGCAAGACCCGCGCCGAGGGCCAGTGGGCGCTCGGTTACCGCGAGCCGCTCAACGCCAACGAACAGGTCAAGAAGGACGACAACCCGCTCAACGTGCGGGCCCGGATCGAGAACATCTACGCCAAGCAGGGCTTCGACTCGATCGACAAGCAGGATCTGCGCGGCCGGTTCCGCTGGTGGGGCCTGTACACCCAGCGCGAGCAGGGCTACGACGGCACCTGGACCGGTGACGAGAACATCGACCTGCTCGAGGCCAAGTACTTCATGCTGCGGGTGCGCACCGACGGCGGGGCGCTGACCGTCGAGCAGCTGCGCACGCTGGGCACGATCTCGACCGAGTTCGCCCGCGACACCGCCGACCTGTCCGACCGGGAGAACGTGCAGTACCACTGGATCCGGGTCGAGGACATGCCGGAGATCTGGCGCCGGCTCGACGCGGTCGGGCTGCAGACCACCGAGGCCTGCGGCGACTGCCCGCGCGTGGTGCTCGGCTCCCCGCTGGCCGGTGAACACCCCGACGAGGTGCTCGACGGCACCCCGGCGATCCAGGAGATCGTGCGCCGCTTCATCGGCAAGAAGGAGTACTCCAACCTGCCGCGCAAGTTCAAGACCGCGATCTCCGGGCTGCAGGACGTGGTGCACGAGGTCAACGACGTCGCGTTCATCGGCGTCAACCACCCCGAGCACGGGCCGGGCTTCGACCTGTGGGTCGGCGGCGGGCTGTCCACCAACCCGATGCTGGCCCAGCGGGTCGGCGCGTGGGTGCCGCTGGACGAGGTGCCCGACGTCTGGGAGGGCGTGGTCTCGGTGTTCCGCGACTACGGCTACCGCCGGCTGCGCAGCAAGGCGCGGCTGAAGTTCCTGATCAAGGACTGGGGCATCGAGAAGTTCCGGGAGGTGCTCGAACAGGAGTACCTGGGCCGCAAGCTCATCGACGGCCCGGCCCCGGAGCCGGTGGTCCACCCGATCGACCACGTCGGGGTGACCAAGCTCAAGAACGGACGCAACGCCGTGGGCGTGGCCCCGATCGCCGGGCGGGTCTCGGGCACCATCCTGTCCAGGGTCGCCGACATCGCCGAGTCGGTGGGCTCGGACCGCATCCGGTTCACCCCCTACCAGAAGCTGCTGGTGCTCGACGTGCCCGACGAGCAGGTCGAGCGGGTGGTCGCCGAGCTGGAGGCGCTGGGGCTGCCGGCCCGGCCGACGGCCTGGCGGCGCAACCTGATGGCCTGCACCGGCATCGAGTTCTGCAAGCTGTCGTTCGCCGAGACCCGGGTGCGGGCCCAGTCGCTGGTGCCCGACCTCGAGCAGCGGCTGGCCGACCTCAACGCACAACTCGACGTGCCGATCACGGTGAACATCAACGGCTGCCCGAACTCGTGCGCGCGCATCCAGATCGCCGACATCGGGTTCAAGGGCCAGATGGTCGACGACGGCAACGGCAACAGCGTCGAGGGCTTCCAGGTGCACCTGGGCGGCAGCCTGGGCCTGGACGCCGGGTTCGGCCGCAAGCTGCGCGGCCACAAGGTGCTGTCCACCGAGCTCGGCGACTACATCGAGCGGGTGGTGCGCAACTTCGTCGCGCAGCGCAAGGAAGGTGAACGGTTCGCCACCTGGGCGATGCGGGCCGACGAGGCGGACTTGAGGTGAGCATCGAGATGACCCGGACCCGGACCGAGGACGAGCTGCGGCGGCTGGCCGAGCAGGGCGCGGCCGAGCTCGGCCCGGACGCGAGCGCGCTGGACCTGCTGCGCTGGACCGACGAGCATTTCGCCGGCGACTACATCGTGGCGTCGAACATGCAGGACGCGGTGCTGGTGCACCTGGCCGCCCAGGTGCGGCCCGGGGTGGACGTGCTGTTCCTGGACACCGGCTACCACTTCCCGGAGACCCTCGGCACCCGCGACGCGGTGGCCCAGGCCTACGGGGTCAACGTGGTCGACGTCACCCCCGAGCACACCGTGGCCGAACAGGACCGGCTGCTCGGCAAGGACCTGTTCGCCCGCGACCCGAACGAGTGCTGCCGGCTGCGCAAGGTGCTGCCGCTGCGCAATGCGCTGCGCGGCTACTCGGCGTGGGTGACCGGCATCCGCCGGGTGGAGGCCCCGACCCGGGCCAACGCCCCGCTGATCAGCTGGGACGCCAACTTCGGACTGGTCAAGATCAACCCGCTGGCGGCCTGGACCGACGAGGACATGCAGCGCTACATCGACGAGCACGGCGTGCTGGTGAACCCGCTGGTCGACGAGGGCTATCCGTCCATCGGCTGCGCGCCATGCACCTCCAAGCCGGTCGACGGGGCCGATCCGCGCAGCGGGCGCTGGGCCGGCACCGGCAAGATCGAGTGCGGACTGCACGTCTCGTGACCTCGCTCGTTCTCACCGCACACGGCAGCGTCGACCCCCGCTCCCCCGCGGTCGCCCACGCGGTGGCCGACCGGATCCGCGCGCTGCGCCCGGAGCTGGACGTGCGCGCGGCGTTCTGCGAGAAGACCGCGCCGAACCTGCGCGCGGTGCTGCGCGCCTGCCCGGACGCGGTGGTGACGCCGCTGCTGCTGGCCAGCGCCTACCACGCCAACGTCGACATCCCGGCGATGGTCGCCGACGCCCCCGGGGCGGTGCGGCAGGCCGAGGTGCTCGGCGAGGACGCCCGGCTGCTGCGGGTGATGGCCGAGCGGCTGGCCGAGGCCGGGGTGACCGGCGCGGATCCCGAGGTCGGGGTGGTCGTGGTGGCGGTCGGCTCGTCGTGGGCGGCGGTCAACGCCCGCACCGCGACGATCGCCGGCGCGCTGGCCGCGGGCACCGACTGGGCGGGCGCGCTGACCGCGTTCGCCACCGGGCCGAAGCCGACGGTGGCGGCGGCCGCCGAGCGGCTGCGCCGTCGCGGCGCCCGCCGGGTGGTGATCGCCCCGTGGTTCCTGGCGCACGGACGCATCACCGACCGGGTGGCGGAGTTCGCCCGGGCACACGGGCTGACGATGGCCGAGCCGCTCGGCGCCCATCCGCTGGTCGCCGAGACCGTGCTGGACCGGTTCGACCGGGCCGTCGCCGCCGCCCGCGCCGCCTGAATCCCCCGCGAGCAGCCGCCTGCACCCCCGTTCGCGGCCCGTTGCGGCGGATTTCGCGTCTGCCCGGGTGAGCGGGAATACCCCGGCCCCGGGCCGAAAGTCCCTATCGACGCCCGCACCGGAGTGGCATCGTTGCCACGCCGGTGCGGGCGTTGCTGTGTTCACCCTCACGCCGACACCCCTTGTCGATCCCGATACCCACGGGGGTATATTGGCGGACATCCGGCATACCCCAAGGGGTATGTAACGACGGAGACAAAGGGGTCACGCCATGAAGATCATTCAGTACTACCTGGACTGCCTGTCCCACGCCTCGTACCTGCTGGCCGACGAGTCCACCGGCCGCGCGGTGGTCATCGACCCGAAGCGGGACGTGTCCGAATACCTCGCCGACGCAGAGAAGTTCGGCTACACCATCGAACTCGTCATCGAGACGCACTTCCACGCCGACTTCCTGTCCGGGCACCTCGAACTGGCCGAGGCCACCGGCGCCAAGGTCGTCTACTCCGCGGTGGCCAAGCCGGAGTTCGAGTTCATGGGCGTCGAGGACGGCCGGCGCTACTCGCTCGGCGAGGTGGTGCTGGAGTTCATGCACACCCCGGGCCACACGCCCGAGTCGCTGTCGATCGTGGCCTACGAGCACGCCGGCGATGCCGTGCCGTACGCCGTCTTCACCGGCGACACCCTGTTCATCGGCGACGTCGGACGCCCGGATCTGCTTGCCTCCATTGGGTATTCCCGCGAGGAACTGGCCGAGCTGCTGTACGACTCGCTGTACCACAAGCTGATGCGGCTGCCCGACGAGACCCGGGTCTACCCCGCCCACGGGGCCGGTTCGGCCTGCGGCAAGAACCTGTCCACCGAGCGGTGGTCGACCATCGGCGACCAGAAGCGGGACAACTACGCGCTCAACGCCCCGGACCGGCAGCGCTTCATCGAGCTGGTCACCGAGGGCCAGCCGCCCGCCCCCGGCTACTTCGTCTACGACGCCATCCTCAACCGCAAGGCGCACGGCCTGCTGGACGAGACGAAACCGCCGGCCGCGCTCGACTATCCGTCGGTGCGCGCCGCGGTCGAGGCCGGCGCGGTGATCGTCGACGGCCGCGACCCGGCCGAGTTCGCCCGCGGCCACCTGCGCGGTTCGGTCAACATCGGCCTGGACGGCCGCTACGCCGAATACGCCGGGACGGTGCTGTCCCCCGAGGTCGACATCGTCCTGGTCACCGAGCCCGGCGAGGAGCTCGAGGGCAAGAACCGGCTGGCCCGCATCGGGTTCGACCGGGTGGTCGGGTACCTGGCCGACCCGTACGGGGTGATGGCCGAGCATCCCGACGACGTCCGGGTGGCCTCCCGGCTGACCGCCCACGCGTTCGCCGAGCGCGCCGCCGAGCTGGACGACCTGCAGCTGGTCGACGTCCGCAACCCGGGCGAGACCGAGTTCGGCACGGTGCCGGGGGCGGTGAACATCCCGCTGGCCCAGCTGTCCGCGCGGATCGGCGAGCTCGACCCGGACCGGCCGACGGTCGTCTACTGCCAGGGCGGCTACCGGTCCTCGATCGCGGCGAGCCTGTTGCGCCGGAACGGCTTCCGCGATGTCAGCGACATCCTGGGCGGCTTCGCCGCCTGGCAGCAGACCGTCCAGACCGCCTGAGCCGCCACCAGACACGAAGGAGAGCACCACAACCCATGACCACCGCCAAGTTCCGCATCCTCATCGTCGGGGGCGGCACCGCCGGCATCACCGTCGCGGCCCGGCTGCTGCGCAAGGGGCACTCCGACATCGCCGTGATCGAGCCGTCCGATGCGCACTACTACCAGGCGATGTGGACCCTGGTGGGCGGCGGGCAGGCCCGCGCCGGCCAGACCGTCCGGCCCGAGAGCGACGTGATGCCCAAGGGCGCCACCTGGATCCGCAAGGCCGCCGCCGGCGTGGACCCGGACAACAACACCGTCGAGTGCACCGACGGCAGCAGCTACGGCTACGACGTGCTGGTGCTGTGCCCGGGTATCCAACTGGACTGGCACCGCACCGAGGGGCTGGCCGAGACGCTCGGGCGCAACGGGGTGTCGTCGAACTACCGGTTCGACCTCGCCCCGCGCACCTGGGACTTCATCCGCGGCACCCGGTCGGGCACCGCGGTGTTCGCGATGCCGTCCGGTCCGATCAAGTGCGCCGGGGCACCGCAGAAGATCGCCTACCTGGCCTGCGACTACTGGCGACGGCAGGGCGTGCTGGACAACATCGACGTGCATCTGGTGCTGCCCACCCCGCGCACCTTCGGCATCCCGGCCATCGCCGACAGTCTCGACGCGGTGGTCGCCGACTACGGCATCACCCTGCACACCGAGTCCGAGGTGACCGCGGTCGACGCCGACGCGCGCAAGGTCACGGTGAGCAGCCTCGGCCCGTCCGGCACCGACACCACGCTGCCGTTCGACGTGATGCACATCGCGCCGAAGCAGTCCGCGCCGGACTGGGTCAAGGCCACCAGCCTGACCACCGGTGACGCCAACGGCTACATCGAGGTGGACAAGCACACCATGCAGCACGTGCGCCACCCCAACGTGTTCAGCCTCGGCGACGCCTGCTCGACCCCGAACTCCAAGACCGGGGCCGCGATCCGCAAGCAGGCACCGGTGGTGGCGGCCAACGTCGACGCCTACCTGGCCGGCCGACCGCTGCCGGCGAGCTACGACGGCTACGCCTCCTGCCCGATCGTGGTCTCCTCGAAGGAGATGCTGCTGGCCGAGTTCGACTACTCGTTCACCATGCGGCCCACCTTCCCGCTGCTGAACCCGGCCAAACCGCACCGGCCGTACTGGTACCTGAAGAAGTACGGGCTGCCGTTCATGTACTGGAACCTGATGCTCAAGGGGCTGGCCTGATCATGACGAGTTTCGACACCATGCCGGTCGACCGGCTGAAGGCGTTGTGCGACAAGGGCTGTCCGCCGCAGCTGATCGACGTGCGCACCCCCGGCGAGTTCGAGACCGCGCACATCGCGGGGTCGACGAACATCCCGCTGGACACCCTGCGCAGAAACGGTGCGGCCGTCGCCGCCGGGCTGTCGGGCGGGCCGGTGGTGCTGGTGTGCCGGTCCGGCCGGCGCGCCCGGGACGCCGCCGAGGCGCTGTGCCGCGCCGGGGTGTCCGGCGTGACGGTGCTCGACGGCGGCGTCGTCGCCTGGCAGCACGCCGGTTTCGCGGTCGAACGCGGCCGGCCGCGCTGGGAGCTCGAGCGCCAGGTCCGGCTGGTGGCCGGGCTCATCGTGCTGGCCGCCGTGCTGGGCAGCATCGCGGTGCCGTGGCTGAAGTGGGTCGCCGCGGCGGTCGGCGGCGGCCTGGTCCTCGCCGCGATCACCGACACCTGCGCGCTGGGCATGCTGCTGGCCAAGCTGCCCTACAACCGCGGCAGCGGCGGCCCGGCGGCCTGTACCGTCCCGGCGAAGGCGGCCTGATGCCGGCGCTGACGGTCGCGCTCGCCGTGCTGGTCGGGATCTCCCTCGGCCTGCTCGGCGGCGGCGGCTCGATCCTGACGGTGCCGCTGTTGGCCTACGTCGCCGGCATGGACGCCAAGCAGGCGATCGCGACCAGCCTGCTGGTGGTGGGCGTGACCAGCGCGGTCGGCTCGATCTCGCACGCCCGGGCGCACCGGGTGCAGTGGCGCACCGGGCTGGTGTTCGGCGCGGCCGGAATGGCCGGCGCCTACGCCGGCGGGCTGCTCGGCCGGTTCGTCCCCGGCCCGGTGCTGCTGGTCGGGTTCGCGGTGATGATGGTCGCCACCGCGGTGGCGATGCTGCGCGGCCGCCGCACCCCGGCCGGTGCGCCACCGCCGGCCCGGCTGCCGGTGGCCAAGGTGCTGGTCGAGGGGCTGGTCGTCGGCGTGGTGACCGGCCTGGTGGGCGCGGGCGGCGGGTTCCTGGTGGTGCCCGCGCTGGCGCTGCTCGGCGGGCTGCCGATGCCGGTGGCGGTGGGCACGTCGCTGATCGTCATCGCGATGAAGTCCTTCGCCGGGCTGGCCGGGTATCTCACCGGCGTCCGGATCGACTGGGGCATGGCCGCATTGGTCACCGCCGCGGCCGTCGCCGGCTCGCTGCTCGGCGCACGGCTGACCGCCCGGGTCGACCCCGACGCGCTGCGCCGGGCGTTCGGCTGGTTCGTGCTGGTGATGGCCTCGGTCATCTTCGCCCAGGAACTGCACCCGGCCGTCGGGCTGACCTGGGCGGCGATCACCGCCGGGGCGGCCACCGTGTCCTGGGTGTGCCGGGCGTTCGGGTGCTGCCCGTGGCGCCGGCTCGGGCGGCGGCCGGCCGCGGTCGGCGCGACCGCCGCGGATACCCCCTACCGGTACGATTGAGGTGATGTGATGGGCGACCGGGAGGCCGACGTGATCTGTGACGAGGAATCGATTGCCGCGGTGCTCAACCGGCTGCGCCGGGCGCAGGGCCAACTGGCCGGCGTCATCTCGATGATCGAGGAGGGTCGCGACTGCAAGGACGTCGTGATCCAGCTCGCCGCGGTCTCCCGGGCCCTGGACCGGGCCGGTTTCAAGATCGTCGCGACCAGCCTCAAGGAGTGCCTGAGCGACAACTGCAACGGCCGCACCCCGCCGATGACCGAGGACGAGCTCGAGAAGCTGTTCCTGGCCCTGGCCTGAGCCGGGCCGTCACGTCCGGCCGGGCGCGTTCGTCGCGCCCAGCATGGCCAGCGCGAATTCCACGTAGGCACGGGCGATGTCCTCGGCGGTCAGCGGCCCGGTGTCGCGGAACCACTGCGGCAGCGCGGTGCACATGGTGGCGATGGCCCGCCCGGCCGCGCGCGGGTGCCGGGTGGCCAGCCGCCCCTCCCGGCGGGCGCGGTCGATGGCGCCGTCCAGGATGCGCTGAACATTTCTGCGGCGCTTGGCGATCCGGCTCCGGTTGGTGCCCTGCAGGCTGCGCATCTCGGTGGCCCCGATGAACGCCAGCTTGCGGTAGTAGGTGTGGAACAGCGCCAGCACCTCCACGATCAGCGCCACCTCCTCCAGGCCGTCGCGGGCCTCGGCGCGGGCGGCGGCGATGCGCCACTCCAGCTCGTCCATGGTCAGATCCAGGCTGCGCACCAGCAACTGCTGTTTGTCGGCGTAGTGGTGGTAGATGGCCGGCACGCTGACCCCGATGCGGGCGGCCAGGGTGCGCATCGAGGTGCCGTGGTAGCCCATGTCCACGAAGCAGTCGATGGCCCCGGCCAGCACCGGGTCGATCGGCGGCGGCGCGAACCGCCGCCACGGCGCCGGCCCGCCGGGACGGGCGGGCGCCGGCGGCTCGGCCGGGTCGTCGTCGAGGCCCAGCAGCCGCGCCGGCGGCACCCCGAGGGCGGCGGCGAACTGCAGCAGCCGGGATACGCCGAGCTCGGTGTGGCCGTTCTCCACCGCGCTGACCGTGGCCGGGCTCACCCCGACCCGGTCGGCCAGCGCCCGCACACTCAGCCCGGCGGCACGGCGGGCGGAGCGCACCGCCCGGCCCGAGCCGGCGAGCACCGCCGGCTTGTTCAGGAATTCTGAACACATGCGGGCATTCTGCCTGGCCTCGGCGTCGTCCCGAAACCGGTTGTGTACCTGGCTTTGACCAATGACGGGTGGATATGGGACATTGCCGCTGAACCGATTGATCGTTCAGAGTCGGGAGTGCCCGTGAGCATTGATCTGTCCTACCGCCCCGAGGTCGAGGATCTCATCGCCCGGACCACGCGGTTCATCCGCGAGGTGGTGCTGCCGGTGGAGGAGCGCTACGACGGCGATGCGGAGGCCGCCGGCGAGGACGTGCGCCGGGAGTTGCAGGCCGCGGCCAAGCAGGCCGGCGTGTTCGCCCCGCACGCCCCGGTGGAGTTCGGCGGGCTCGGGCTGAACATGTCCGACCGGGCGCCGGTGTTCGAGGCGGCCGGCTACTCGGTCTTCGGCCCGGCGGCGCTGAACATCGCGGCCCCCGACGAGGGGAACATGCATCTGCTGGCGCACGTGGCCACCCCCGAACAGCAGCAGCGGTTCCTGGCGCCGCTGGTGTCCGGTGAGGTCCGGTCGGCGTTCGCGATGACCGAGCCCGCCCCGGGCGCGGGCGCCGACCCCGACGCGCTGAACACCCGCGCGGAGTGGACCGGGTCGAAGTGGCGCATCACCGGCCGCAAGCGGTTCATCACCGGCGCCGACGGCGCGGGGTTCTTCATCATCATGGCCCGCACCTCCGGCGAGCCCGGCCGGCGCGGCGGGGCCACCATGTTCCTCGCCGAGGCCGACCGGCCGGGCATCACCGTCGGCCGGCACGTGCACACCTCGGACCGGTCCATGATCGGCGGGCACTGCGAGGTGTTCTTCGACGGCCTCGAACTCGACGAGTCGGCCGTGCTCGGCGAGGTGGACCAGGGCTTCCGCTACGCGCAGGTGCGGCTCGGCCCGGCCCGGATGACCCACGTCATGCGCTGGCTGGGCAGCGCGGTGCGGGCCCAGGACGTCGCGGTGGAGTACGTGCGCAACCGCGAGGCGTTCGGCTCGCGGCTGGCCGAGCTCGGCATGATCCAGGCCATGGTCGCCGACAACGAGATCGACCTGGCCGCCACCCGCGCGCTGCTGGTCCGGGCCTGCTGGGAGCTGGACCAGGGCGGCCACGCCTCGGCGGCCACCTCGATCGCCAAGACCTTCGCCGCCGAGGCGATCCAGCGGGTGGTGGACCGCGCCATCCAGATGTGCGGCGGGCTGGGCGTGTCCGACGACCTGCCGCTGGCGCGGCTGCTGCGCGAGGTGCGGCCGTTCCGGATCTACGACGGCCCGTCCGAGGTGCACCGCTGGGCGCTGGCCCGGCGGCGCATCCGCGCCGCCGAGCGCTGATGCGCCGGCCCCCGGGTCAGGCCGAGGGCACCGGCTCGGGGGCGCGGTCGCCGGCCGGCAGGCTGGGCACCCGGGTGGCGCGCACGTACACCGTCTCCCCCACCCGCAGCCCGAGCGCCTCGGCGTCGCCGCGGGTGATCTGCGCGGTGAACGGCGCCCCGGTGGCGGCGTTGGTCAGTTCCAGCCGCACCTCGAAGCCGAGCATGACGATGCGGTCGATGGTGGCCCGCACCACGCCGGTGGCGCGCACGGCGTGGTCGTCCTCCGCACCCGGCAGCTCCGGGGTGCGGTCGACCCGGATGTCGTGCGGCCGCACCAGCGCCCCGTTCAGCGACGACACCGCGCCCAGGAAGCTCATCACGAACTCGTTGGCCGGGCTGTCGTAGACCTCGGTGGGCGTGCCGACCTGCTCGATGCGGCCGCGATTGAGCACCGCGATGCGGTCGGCGACGTCGAGCGCCTCGCTCTGGTCGTGGGTGACCAGCACGGTGGTGACGTGCACCTCCTCGTGCAACCGGCGCAGCCAGGCCCGCAGGTCCTCGCGCACCTTGGCGTCGAGGGCCCCGAACGGCTCGTCGAGCAGCAGCACCTCGGGATCGACGGCCAGCGCCCGGGCCAGTGCCATGCGCTGGCGCTGGCCGCCGGACAGTTGGTTGGGGTAGCGGTGCTGGAACCCGGTCAGCCCCACCACCTCGAGCAGCTTGTCGACCTTCTCGGCGATCTCGCGCTTGGGCCGCTTGCGGATCTTGAGCCCGAACGCGATGTTGTCGCGCACGGTCATGTGCTTGAACGCGGCGTAGTGCTGGAAGACGAAGCCGATCCCGCGCCGCTGCGGCGGCACGTCGGTGACGTCGCGGCCGTGGATGGTGACGGTGCCGCTGTCCGGGCGGTCCAGCCCGGCGATGGCGCGCAGCAGCGTCGACTTGCCCGATCCGCTGGGCCCGAGCAGCGCGGTCAGCGACCCGGACGGTACCTCGAAGTCGACGTTGTCGAGCGCGACGAAATCGCCGTAGCGCTTGTTGGCGCCGCGCACCACGATGGCGCTGCCCGTTTCGGGATTCATGACGGTCGTACCTCCCCTGGTCACCGTTTCGCTTTCGCGCTGCGCGCGTCGAGGAGCACCTGCACCACGAGCACCAGCACCGCCACCGCCATCAGCAGCGTGGCGATGGAGTAGGCGCCGTACTCGTTGCCGCGGTTGTACCGGTCGGCCACCAGCAGGGTCAGGGTCTGCGAGATGCCCGGCAGGTTCGACGACACCATGATGACGGCGCCGAACTCGCCGAGGGTGCGGGCGGTGGTGAGCACCACCCCGTAGGTCAGCCCCCAGCGGATCGACGGCAGCGTGACCCGCCAGAACGTCTGCCACCAGTTGGAGCCGAGGGTGGCGGCGGCCTCCTCCTGGTCGGTGCCCAGCTCGTGCAGCACCGGTTCCACCTCGCGGATGACGAACGGCAGCGTGACGAAGATGCTGGCCAGCACGATGCCGGGGAACCCGAAGATGATCTTCAGGCCCAGGCTGTTCTCCACGAACCCGAAGAACCCGGCGGTGCCCCACAGCAGGATCAGCGCCACGCCGACGATCACCGGCGACACCGCGAACGGCAGGTCGATGATCGACTGCAGGATGTTCTTCCCGCGGAACTTGTTGCGCGCCAGCAGCATCGCCGTAGGCACCCCGAACAGCACGTTGAGCGGCACCACGATCGCCACCACCAGCAGCGACAGCTGCAGCGCCGAGATCGCCGCCGGGGTGGTCACCGAGCCGATGAACGCGCCGAGGCCGGGGCGGAACGTGCGCCACAGGATCAGCCCGACCGGCAGCACGACCAGCACGGTGACGTAGGCCAGCGCGACGAACCGCAGCAGGTGGCGCACCGCCGGATGCAGCGTCATTCGGCCAGCTCCTCCCGCTTGGCCGCGCGCGACCCGATCACCCGCAGCACGAACAGCACCGCGAACGAGATCACCAGCAGCACGATCGAGATCGCGGCCGCGCCGGTGCGGTCGTCGTGCTCGATGAGGGTCCGGATCCACTGCGAGGCGACCTCGGTCTTGCCGGGCACCGCGCCGCCGATGAGCACCACCGAACCGAACTCGCCGATGGCGCGCGAGAACGCCAGCCCGGCACCGGACAGCAGCGCCGGCAGCAGCGACGGCAGCACCACGCGGGTGAAGATGGTCCAGTTGTTCGCGCCCAGCGAGGCGGCCGCCTCCTCGGTCTCCCGGTCGATCTCCAGCAGCACCGGCTGCACCGAGCGCACCACGAACGGCAGGGTGACGAACAGCAGCGCCACCCCCACGCCCCACGCGGTGTGCTGCAGGTGCAGGTTGATCGGGCTGGCCGGGCCGTACAGCGCCAGCATCACCAGGCTGGCCACGATGGTCGGCAGCGCGAACGGCAGGTCGATCACCGAGTCGAACAACCGCTTGCCGGGGAACTCGTCGCGGGTCAGCACCCAGGCCACGATCAGGCCGAACACCGCGTTGACCACCGTCACCACCGCGGAGATCACCAGGGTGACCCGCAGCGCCGACAGGGCGGCGTTGGAGGTGACCGCCGCGACGAACGCGTCCCAGCCGCCGCCGGCGGCCTGCCACAGGATCGCCGCCAGCGGCAGCAGCACGATGACCGAGAGCCAGATGGTGGCGATCCCGACCCGCAGCGGTGTCCCGGCCGACCGGCCCCGACGCCGGGTCGGGGCCGGTGTGCCGGTGCCGTGGTCGAGCACTGCCGTCATCCGGTGGCCTGCTTGTAGATCTTGGTGATGGTGCCGTTCTCCTTGTCGAACAGCGCCGAGTCGACGGCGTCCCAGCCGCCCAGGTCGTCGACGGTCCACAGCTTCTCCGGCTGCGGGAAGTCCTCGGCGAACTCCACCGCGACCTCCGGGTCGACCGGCCGGAACCCGGCCTCGGCCCACAGCCGCTGGCCCTCCTTGGTGTAGAGGAAGTTCTTCAGCGCGGTGGCCTGCTCGAGGTGCTGGGTGGTGTTGACGACCGCGACCGGGTTCTCGATCTTGAAGGTCTGCGGCGGGTTGATGTACTCGACCGGCTTGCCCTGCCGGACGATGTTGATCGCCTCGTTCTCGTAGCTGATCAGCACGTCACCGGTGCCCTGCAGGAACACGTCGGTGGCCTCCCGGCCGGAGCCCGGACGGGTCTTGACGTGGTCGAGGACCAGCCGCTCGACGAACGCGAGCCCGGCCTGCGGGTCCTGGCCGCCGTTGCTCTTCGCGGCGTAGGGGGCCAGCAGGTTCCACTTGGCCGAGCCCGAGCTCAGCGGGCTGGGGGTGACCACCTCCAGCCCCGGCTGCAGCAGGTCGTCCCAGTCCCGGATGTTCTTCGGGTTACCCGGCCGCACCACCAGCGACACCACCGACCCGAACGGGATGCCGCGGGTGACGTCGGCGTTCCAGTCCGGGTCGACCAGGCCGGCCTTGACCAGGCGGGTGACGTCGGGCTCGACGGAGAAGTTCACGATGTCGGCGGGCTTGCCGTCGACCACCGCGCGGGACTGGTCGCCGGAGGCGCCGTAGGAGGCGGTGACGGTCACCCCCTTGCCCTCCTCGGTGTCGGCGAAGGCCGGGATGACCTTGCTCCAGCCCGGTTCCGGCACCGCGTAGGCGACCAGCGTGAGCCGGGTGTCGCCCTGCTCGCCGCCCTCGGCGCCGACGACGTCGCTGGAGCCGCCGCCGCAGGCGGCCAGCACGGTCGCGGCGACCGATACCGCGGCGGTGCGCCGCAGGAGCGCTGGGATCTTTCTCATCGGGACCTCTCTTCGTCGGGCATTGGAAGGTTCGTACAAACCCGCCGCGACCATGGGGCGAAGATCAGTCCGGACGTCTCCGATCAGACATGTCGGGGACAGCCGCCGACCGGCACCACACCACCGCGACGGGATGTGGGGTCAGCGACAACAGTGCACATCGGCGACAGCGCAGACGCCAACGGCGATGAGGGCCACGATGTGGCTCTCGGTGGTGCCGGACGCTGCGTGCATGGCGCGAAGAATAACAGAGCCGTCTGCGGTCGTGCCTACCGGGACAGCAACCACATCACGATGACCAGGGCGACGAGCAGCAGCAGGATCAGCGTCACCCGGGACCGGGGCATGCCGTTCACCGCGCCTCCCGCGTTCCCGGCCGCAGCCGCCGCAGCAGCCGGGTGCCCAGCCCGAGCGCGCCGTCGGTGACCACCGCGATGCCGTAGGCCAGGGCCAGCACCACCGGCATCACCACCGCGGTCTGGGCGGCGAAGCCGAGGCCGGTCAACCACAGCTCGACGCCGTCCCACCAGTTGAGGATTCCGTCGACCACGCGACCAGCCTATTCCTGTCCGGCGGGCGGCCCGTCACACCCTCGCCGAGCTGGGTGGACGCCGGGGCCCCGCACACCCGATGATGGTGCGCATGGTTTTGCAACACAGCACCACCGGCGAGTCCGCCGCCCAGGGCCGAGACACCGGCGCCCGGGACACGGCCGAGGCGCCGTTCACGGTGACCGCTCCGGTGCCGGAGGCGCCGAGCGGCTCGTTGCGGAACCCGTTCCCGCCGATCGCCGACTACGGCTTCCTGTCCGACTGCGAGAACACCTGCCTGATCTCGTCGGCCGGATCGGTGGAGTGGATGTGCGTGCCCAGGCCGGATTCGCCCAGCGTGTTCGGCGCGATCCTGGACCGCCGCGCCGGGCACTTCCGCATCGGCCCGTACGGGGTGTCGGTGCCGGCCGCCCGGCGCTACCTGCCCGGCAGCCTGATCCTGGAGACCACCTGGCAGACCCACACCGGCTGGATGATCGTGCGCGACGCCCTGGTGATGGGCCCCTGGCACGACATCGAGACCCGCTCGCGCACCCACCGGCGCACCCCGACCGACTGGGACGCCGAGCACATCCTGCTGCGCACCGTGCGCTGTGTGAGCGGCACCGTCGAGCTGGTGATGAGCTGCGAGCCGGCGTTCGACTACAACCGCAACTCCGCGACCTGGGAGTACTCGTCGCACGGCTACGGCGAGGCCATCGCCCGTGCCACCCACAACCCGGACTCGCACCCCACCCTGCGGCTGACCACCAACCTGCGGCTCGGCCTGGAGGGCCGGGAGGCGCGGGCGCGCACCCGGCTCAAGGAGGGCGACAACATCTTCGTGGCGCTGAGCTGGTCCAAGCACCCGGCGCCGCAGACCTTCGAAGAGGCCGCCGAGAAGATGTGGCAGACCGCCGAGGCGTGGCGGCAGTGGATCAACGTCGGCAACTTCCCGGACCACCCGTGGCGGGTCTACCTGCAGCGCAGCGCGCTGACGCTGAAGGGGCTGACCTACTCCCCGACCGGCGCGCTGCTGGCGGCCAGCACCACCTCGCTGCCGGAGACCCCGCAGGGCGAGCGCAACTGGGACTACCGCTACGCCTGGGTGCGCGACTCCACCTTCGCGCTGTGGGGCCTGTACACGCTGGGCCTGGACCGGGAGGCCGACGACTTCTTCGCGTTCATCGCCGACGTGTCCGGCGCCAACAACGGCGAGCGGCACCCGCTGCAGGTGATGTACGGCGTGGGCGGCGAGCGCCAACTCGTCGAGGAGGAGCTGCACCACCTGTCCGGCTACGACAACGCCCGGCCGGTGCGCATCGGCAACGGCGCCTACAACCAGCGCCAGCACGACATCTGGGGCACCATGCTCGACTCGGTGTACCTGCACGCCAAGTCGCGCGAGCAGATCCCGCCCACGCTGTGGCCGGTGCTCAAGCAGCAGGTCGAGGAGGCCATCAAGCACTGGAAGGAGCCCGACCGGGGCATCTGGGAGGTGCGCGGCGAGCCGCAGCACTTCACCTCCAGCAAGGTGATGTGCTGGGTGGCGCTGGACCGCGGCGCCAAGCTGGCCGAGCTGCAGGGCGAGAAGAGCTACGCCCAGCAGTGGCGGGCCATCGCCGAGGAGATCAAGGCCGACGTGCTGGCCCACGGGGTGGACGCCAAGGGCCGGTTCGTGCAGCGCTACGGCTCCGACGCGCTGGACGCCTCGCTGCTGCTGGTGCCGCTGGTGCGGTTCCTGCCGCCGGAGGACCCGCGGGTGCGGGCCACCGTGCTGGCCATCGCCGACGAGCTCACCGAGGACGGCCTGGTGCTGCGCTACCGGGTCGAGGAGACCGACGACGGGCTGACCGGCGAGGAGGGCACCTTCACCATCTGCTCGTTCTGGCTGGTGTCGGCCCTGGTGGAGATCGGCGAGGTGCGCCGGGCCAAGCACCTGTGCGAGCGGCTGCTGTCGTTCGCCAGCCCGCTGCACCTCTACGCCGAGGAGATCGAGCCGCGCACCGGCCGGCACCTGGGTAACTTCCCGCAGGCGTTCACCCACCTGGCGCTGATCAACGCGGTGGTGCACGTGATCCGCGCCGAGGAGGAGGCGGACAGCTCCGGCGGGTTCGTGCCCGCCAACGCCCCCGTCTGATCTCCCCCGTCTGATCTCCCCCGAACGGCCGGGGCCGGGCGCGAACGTGAGCGGCGGTGCGCGATCCGGCCGGATTTCCGGCCACAGGCTCACGTTCGCGGTCCCGGCCCCGGGCCGCGTGCCGGGGACTACCCGGTGACGGCGATGTTGGTGATGTCGGCGCCGTTGCCCAGCGACTGCCAGGTCCAGTTCGTCACCCGGTCGGAGGTGGGCACCGACTTCACCCGCTCCACCAGCGGGAACCAGGCCAGGTCACGGGTGGCGATGCGGTTGGCCTGCTGCCAGTCGGCGGTCGGGTCCTGCGCGGCGAAGGCCTTGCGCACCACGGCGTTGAGCTCCGGGTTGTGGTAGGTCACGCCGTTCCAGGTGCCGCCCGGCGCGAACTCCGAGTCCAGCCAGCCGCCCAGGGTCATCCGGGCGCTGTTGCCCTGCCAGTCCGGGGTCCAGGTGGTGATGGCCAGATCCCACTCGTCGAGCTTGGACTTGTCGGACAGGAAGGCGTTCAGCGCGCCCCAGCTGTCGCCGGGGATCGGGGTGATGCGCACGTCGATCCCGGCCCGCTTGGCGGCGTTCTGCACCGAGGTGGCGATCTTCTCGTACTCCGGGTTGTTGCGGTAGACGAGGTTGAGCGTCAGGTCCGGGTGCCCGGCCTCGGCCAGCAGCGCCCGCGCCTTGTCCGGGTCGCCCTTGTCGTCCGGGGTGGGATACGGGTTCTCCCCGGTGTAGCCGACGATGGTGGAGGTCAGGATCTCGTTGGAGACGATCGCCGCGTCCGGCCCGCCCAGGCCGCGCACGATGTCGGCCTTGTCCAGCGCGTAGTTGAACGCCTGGCGCACCCGCAGGTCCTTGAGCGCCCGCTGGCCGTCGGTGGTCGGCTGCTCGGGGTTGTTCCAGCTGATGAACACCGCCGAGCCGCTCGGCGAGATGTGCAGGTGGTCCGGGTCGGTCTTCTTGTACTGCGCGATGACGTTGGCCGGGTAGGCGCGCACGTACAGCCCGATGTCGGCGGTGCCGGTCTGCAGCTGCTGCGAGGCGGCGTCGGCGGAGGCGACGGTGGTGTCGAAGACGATCTCGTCGACGTAGGCGTGCCGCGGGTCGCCCTCGCCGTTGTAGTCCGGCACCTTCTTCAGCCGCAGCTGCTTGCCCTGCTCGTAGGACTCGATGTAGTACGGGCCGCTGGAGGCGTAGTTCTGCCGGAACTCCAGGCTGTCGGCGAAGTAGTTGCTGACGATCTCCTCCGGCAGCGGGCTGACGAAGTTCAGCGTGAGGATGTCCAGGAAGTCGCTGGCCGGCTGGGTCAGCTTGAGCTGCAACGTCTTGTCGTCGAGCGCGGTGACACCGCTGATCTCGTGGGTGTCGATGAACTCCTTGGCCGCCTTCAGGTCGCCGGTGGGCACCTTGGCGAACTCGTCGGCGTACTCCCGGAATCCCTCGAGCAGCGCGTTGTAGTAGGTGATCGCGCTGACCTGGGCGTTGGGGTCGGGGAACCGCTTGATCGCGTAGACGAAGTCGTGCGCGGTGATCTCGCGGTCGGTGGCGCCGGAGAACTTGATGCCGTCGCGCAGCGTGAAGGTGTAGGTCAGGCCGTCGGGGCTGACCTCCCAGCTCTCGGCGAGGTCGGGCACGATCTCGGTGTCGGCGCCGATGCTCTCCGGGCTGCCCGGGTAGGTGACCAGCTGGCGGGTCAGCGCCCGGATCACCTGCCAGGACTCCGAGGAGTAGGCGATCAGCGGGTCCAGGGCGTCGATCTCGCCGACCGACGCCACCCGCAGGGTGCCGCCGTAGCCGTCACCCGATGCCCCGCCGCCGGACGATCCGCCGCCCGAGCAGCCGGCCGCCAGCAGCCCGACGGCGGCCGCGGCGGCGATGAACGTACGTCTTCCGATTCGCATGGTGCTCCTTCATGGCTTGCCCGGCGGTTCATTTCCCGCTGCGGGCGTGGGTGATGACGTCGATGACGAAGGTCGACAGGACGAACACGACGGCGCCGAACAGGGTGCAGCCGATCACCACCGGGGCGTCGCCGCTCTGGGCGGCGTTCACCGCCAACCGGCCCACCCCGTCGAGGCCGAAGATCTGCTCGGTGATGATGGCGCCGCCCAGGATCGCGGCGAACTCGATGGCGCCCAGGGTCAGGATCGGGTTGGCCGCCGCCGACAGCGCGTGGTCGAAGTACACCCGCCACGGCGGCAGCCCCTTGGCGCGCGCGGTGCGGATGTAGTCGGCGCCGGCCACCTCGAGCACCGAGGCGCGCACCACCCGCTGGAACAGGCCGACCTCGGCCAGCACCAGGGTGAGCCAGGGCAGTAGCAGATGCCGCGCCCACTCGGCCGGGTTCTCGGTCAGCGGCACGTACCCCCCGCTGGGGAAGAACTTCAGCCCGTGCAGCGACAGTTGGTAGAACAGCACGTACAGCAGCACCACCCCGGTGACGAAGGTGGGCACCGACAGCATCACGTAGGACGCGCCGGAGCTGATCGTGTCGAACCACCCGCCGGGCCGGCGCGCCGCGTACACCCCGGCCAGCACCGACAGCACGATCCAGATGACCAGGGCGCCGATGGCCAGGCTGGCGGTGACCGGGATCTTCTCGGCGATCAGCTCGGTCACCGGCCGCTGCATCCGGTACGAGTAGCCCAGGCTCGGCGGCCAGTTCAGCAGCCCGGTCGGGGTGCCCTTGATCTCCGGGCCGTGCACCACGTAGTGCCACAGCTGCACCCACCACGGGTCGTTGAGCCGCAGGCTGTTGGCGATCGCGTCGACGGTCTCCTGGGATGCGTTGTCCGGGGCCAGCATCCGCGCCGGGTTCTGGTAGGCGAGCTTGGTCAGGCCGAAGGTGACCAGCACCACCGCCAGCACGGTGACCGCCATGCGCGCCGTGCGGCGCACCACGAAGCCCACCATCAGCGCACCGTCCGCGGGTCGAACCGGCTGCGCAGCCGGGTGGACAGGATGTTGAAGCCCAGCACGGTGACGAACAGCGCCACCGCCGGGGCGACCAGCATCCACGGCTGCACCTGGTAGAGCGCCGAGTCCTGGGCGTTGGCGATCATGGTGCCCCAGCTCGGGGTGGGCGCCTTGATGCCGACGCCGAGGTAGCTCAGCGACGCCTCGGCGACGATGTTGGTGGGCAGCTGCACCGCCCAGTAGATGATCACGGTGGGCGCGATGTTGGGCAGGATCTCGCGCCGGATCACCCGGGCCGGGGCGGCGCCGGCGCCGATCGCGGCCAGCACGAACGGTTTCGACTTCAGTTCGATGACCGCGTTGCGGGTCAGCCGCGCGAAGTAGGTCCAGGAGAACAGCGCGATGATGCCGATCACCACGATGATCGGGTCGACCAGCGTGGTGCCGGCGCTGCCCCGGTTCAGGGTCACCACGCTCAACGCGGTGACCAGGAACGGGAACGCCAGGGCGATGTTGGTGAACTCGGTGAGCACCGCGTCGATCCGGCCGCCGAAGTAGCCGCCGACCAGCCCGACGGTGACGCCGATCAGCATGGCCAGCGTGGTGGCCGGGATGCCGATGCCCAGCGACACCCGGGCGCCGTAGAGGGTACGCACCAGCACGTCCCGGCCGGAGCCGTCGGCGCCGAGCAGGAAGCCGTTGCCACCGGTGATGGGCAGCCCGGCCTCGTCGAGGGTGAGGTCGCCGAACTGGTCGTTGGGGCCGTGGCCGACGATGGCGGCCACCACCGGCGCCACCAGTGCGGCCAGGCCCACCAGCCCGACCAGCGCAGCGCCGGCGAGCAGCCCGGGATCGGCGAACAGCGCGCGCAGCCGGATCCGGCCGCGGCGGGCGGGTTCCGGTGCCGGCGGGGCGGCCGTGGGACGCAGCAGCAGTTCGGTCATGACGCACGCGCCTCGATGCGTGGGACGGCGGCCAGCAGCCGGCGGGTGTAGGGCGAGCGCGGGTCGGCGAACACCTCGGCGGTGCGGCCGGATTCGGCCACCCCGTCGGGGCCGAGCACGACCACCCGGTCGGCGATGGCGGCCACCACCCCGAGGTCGTGGCTGATGAACAGCAGCCCGGTGCCCTGTTCGCGGGCGAGCCCGGCGAACAGCTCGACGATCTCGGCCTGGGTGGTGACGTCCAGCGAGGACAGCGCCTCGTCGGCGACGACGACCTCCGGCTCGAGCACCAGCGCGCGGGCGATCGCGACCCGCTGGCGCTGCCCGCCGGACAGTTCGGCCGGGAAACGGCCCAGCAGCTCGGCCGGCAGCGCGGCCCGGGCGGCGGCGGTGCGCACCCGTTCGGTGATGTCGGGCTCCGGAACCCGTTGGATGCGCAGCGGTTCGGCGATGCTGTCGCCGACCCGCCGGCGCGGGTTGAGGCTGGCGTAGGGGTCCTGGAACACCAGCTGCACCGCGCGGCGGGCCGCCGCCGGCAGCGGTGGCACCCCGTCGGACACGGCGGTGGGATAGCGGGTGCCGGCCAGCGTGATCTCCCCGGCGTCGGCGTAGGCCAACCCGGCCACGATGCGTCCGACGGTGGACTTGCCCGAGCCGGATTCGCCGACCAGTCCGACGATCTCGCCCCGTCGCACGGACAGGTCCAGCCCGTCGATCACCACCCGGCGGCGCCGGCCGCGGGCCCGGTAGGACTTGCGCAGCCCGCGCACCGTCAGCACCGGCTCCGGCTCGGCCGCGGCCGGCCGCAGCGCCGGCCGGGCCTCGCCGGCGTCGGCGAGGCTGTGCAGCCGGGAGGCGGCCAGCAGCCGGCGGGTGTAGGCGGACTCCGGGCGCCGGTAGATCTGCTGCACCGGACCGGATTCCACCACCCGGCCGGAGCGCACCACGGTGACGGTGTCGGCGATCTGGTGCACCACGGCCAGGTCGTGGCTGACGAACACCATGGCCATGTCGTGGTCGCGCTGCAGCCGCGCCAGCAGCGCCAGGATGTCGGCCTGCACGCTGGCGTCCAGCGCGGTGGTGGGTTCGTCGGCGATGAGCAGCGCCGGGCTGCAGGCGATCGCCATCGCGATCATCACCCGCTGGCGCATGCCGCCGGAGAACTCCGCCGGGTAGTGGCGGTAGGCGTGCTCCGGGTCGGCGATGCCGACCTCGTCGAGCAGTTCGTGCACGCGCTCGCGGCGGGCCGCCCGGCCCCGCACGCCGTGCACCCGCAGCGCCTCGTCGATCTGCCGGCCGATGGTCTTGAACGGGTGCAGGTTGCTCTGCGGGTCCTGGAAGACGAACCCGATGTCGCGGCCGAGCAGTTGGCGGACCTCGCGGTCGGCGGCGGCCAGCAGGTCGCGGCCGCGGAAGCGCACCCGGCCCCGCACCTGCGCCCGGCCGCCGAGCAGCCGGGTGGCGGCCAGCAGCGAAACGCTCTTGCCCGAACCGGATTCGCCGACGATCGCCAGGGTGCGGCCGGGCTCGACGGCGAACCGGACCGACTCCACGACGCGTCGGCCGCCGAGGGTGACCTCGAGGTCGGTGACCTCCAGCAGCGGCTCGCCCATCAGAAGTTGATCCCGGTGTGCGGGGCCAGATCGACGGCGAACAGCCGGTCGGCGCGGGCCAGCGCCTCCGGGTCGTGCACGCGCACCAGGCCGGCGGCGGCCAGGGCCCGCCACGGCGTGCCGCCCAGCAGCGCGGCCGACACCGCGGCGATGCCGGCCTCCAGCTGCGCCGGCCCGTCGACCGGTACGGCGCCGTCGGCCGAGACCGCGAAGGTGCGGGTGTTGTGCACCAGCAGCGGGTCGTGCACGGCGATGGTGACCACCCCGGCGTCGCGGTAGCTGCGCCCGCCCAGCGCGGCGGCGGCGTCGAGGATGCGCAGCCAGGTCTCGTCGCGCACCCCGGTGACGCGCACCGCGCGGCGGTCGGTCAGCAGCCAGGGCAGCGGGTCGTCGAGCGGCAGCGACACGAACCGCAGCCGGTCGACCAGGTCGAGCTCGAGCAGGAACACCACGAGCGCCCGGTAGGCCCGCGGGGTCGGGGCGAACAGGTCCTCGACCACGACGGTGCGGTCGTCGCTGGTGAACCAGCCCTCGGTGTGCACCGGGTGGTAGCGCACGAAGCCCTGCTCCGCGCCCGGCTCCCCGTAGACCGCGACGTAGCTCGGCCGCGGCCCGGTCTCGGCCTTGAGCTGGCGGGTCTGCCACCACACCGCGGGCCGGTCGATGGTGCCGGGCCGCTCCGGGCGGTGTTCGCGGTAGATGCGCGGCAGCACGTCCCAGGCCCGCTCGGGGTCGAGCAGCCGCACCGGCCCCTCGCGCCGGACGCCGCCGCGCAGCACCGCGCGCCGGGTGTCGACCTCCACCGACTGGGCGAGGCTGGCCACGCCGTAGCCGAACCGCTCGTAGATGGTGGCCTCGGAGGCCCGCAGGCTGGCGACCACCTCGCCGCGGGCGTGCGCGTCGCGCAGCTGGTGGGTCAGCAGCGCGGTGGCGATGCCCCGGCGGGTGTGGGTCGGGGCGACGCCGACGTGGGTCACCGCGGCGTGGCCGACCAGCCGCCCGCCCGGCAGGGTGAGCGTGCTGGTGGCGGCGTCGGCGGTGGCGACGAGCTCGCCGTCGCGGAACACCCCGAGGGTACGGCCGGGTTCGAGGATCTTGCCGATGAGCCCGGACTGGCCCGCCGGCAGCGGCGGGAAGCCCACCATCGCCGCACGGAACAGGTTGTTGGCGGCCATGAGTTCGGCCTCGGTCTCCAGGACGCGGATCTCGTCGGTCATGCGCTGCTCGCGGGGACTCGGTAGCGGGCCGCGCGGTACTGCGCGGCGGGGTGGTCGTCACGGACGTGCGGGGAGCCCTGCAGCCGTTCGCGCAGGGTGGCCGGGCCGGCGGGGCGGGGCCGCACCCGGCCGCGCCGGCGCAGCTCGGGCACCACCAGCTCGGCGAACTCCCGCCAGCTGTCCGGGCTGACGATCTGGATCAGGTTGATGCCGTCGGTGTCGGACTCGGCCAGCCAGCGCTCGAGCCGGTCGGCGACCCCGGCGGGGGTGCCGACGAAGTTCGGGGTGCGGCCGAAGCCGTCGCGCGGGGCCAGCGCCTCGCGCAACGTCCAGGGCCGGCGGCCGTCGGCGAACATCGACAGCAGCGAACGGTTGGAGTCGGTGTCGCGGTAGTCGATGACCCGGTCCAGCGTCTGCTCGAGGTCGCCGTCGGCGAAGTCCACACCGGTGCTGGCCGAGTAGTGGGCCAGCGCCCCCTCGGCGCTGAAGTAGGACTGGTACTCGGCGAGTTTCGCGCGTGCGCCGGCCTCGGTGTCGTCGACCACCACCGACAGCGCGGTGACGAACTTCAGCGACGCCGGGTCGCGGCCGAACTCGGCGGCCAGCGCCCGGGTCTCGGCCACCCGGCGGCGCACCCCCTCGGCGTCGGCGCCGGCGACGAAGACCACCTCGGCGTGCCGGGCGGCGAACCGCTGTCCGCGCGGGGAGCCGCCGGCCTGGAACAGCACCGGGGTGCGCTGCGGACTGGGTTCGGACACGTGCGCGTCCGGCACGGTGAACCAGCGGCCGGCGTGGTTGATCGGGTGCACCTTGGCCGGGTCGGTGTAGACGCCGCGCTCGGCGTCGCGCACCACCGCGTCGTCCTCCCAGGAAGCCTCCCACAGTTTGTAGACGACCTCGAGGAACTCGTCGGCCCGGTCGTAGCGCTCGTCGTGCGGGATCTGCTGGGCCAGGCCGAGATTGCGTGCCGCGCTGTCGAGCTGGGAGGTGACGATGTTCCAGGCCACCCGACCGCCGGTCAGGTGGTCGAGGGTGGTGAACTTGCGGGCCAGCAGGTACGGGTGCTCGTAGGTGGTCGACACCGTCACCCCGAACCCGAGGTGGCTGGTCTGCGCGGCCAGCGCCGGCACCAGCGGCAGCGGGTCGCTCACCGGGGACTGGGTGCCGGTGCGCAGCGAGGCCTCCGGGCCGCCGCCGTAGGTGTCGAGCAGCCCGAGCGCGTCGGCGATGAACAGCGCGTCGAACCCGCCGTCGTCGAGGATCCGCGCCAACCGCACCCAGTGGTCGACGGTGTTGTAACGGTAGCTCTCGTCGGCCGGGTGCCGCCACAGCCCGTAGTTGACGTGCGAGACGGCGTTCATCGTGAAGCCGTTGAGAACGATCGGTCCTTCGGTGCTCATCGCCGGTCAGTTCCCCTGTCCGCCGTGGCCGGTGGTGACCACGCTGGGCACCGGGTCGGTGCCGTTGATGAACCAGTCGCCTAGGATGCGGGCCTTGTACACGGTCGGGTTGTGCGAGGCCAGCGTCCGCGCGTTGCGCCAGTGCCGGTCCAGGCCCTTCTCCTCGGCCACCGAGGAGGCCCCCAGCGCGTCGAAGATCGCGGTGGTGGCGTGCAGGGCCGCGTCGATGATGGTCAGCTGCGCCTGGCTGACCGCCACCCAGGCCTCGACGAGCCGCCGCCGCGCCCCAGCCGCGTCGCCGGTCAGCCGGCCGGCCACCACGTGGTCGAGGCTGCGCGAGGCGGCCGCCAGCGCGGCGTCGGCGGTGAACACGTCGACCGAGATCCGGCCGACGACGGCGAGCAGCTGGGCGTCGGCGGTCGGGTTCGGGTCCAGGCCCTGCGGAAAGTTGCGCTTGCGCTGCGAAAGGGTGGTGTTGCCGTCCCGGAACGCCGCCCGGGTGATGCCGGTGAGCACCGCCAGAATCGCGTTCTGGTAGAAGTGCGGCTGGTAGGAGAACCGTTCGGCGGCCGGGAACACGTCCTCGCGCTCCACCCGCACCGCCTCGTAGCGGGCGCTGCCGCTGGCGGTGGTGCGCTGGCCGAAGCCGGTCCAGTCGTCGATCAGGGTCACCCCGTCGGCGTTGCGGCGCACCAGGGCGGTGAGCAGTTCGCCGTCGTCGCCGCGGCCGATGACGTCGAGCCAGTCGGCGAACAGGCTGCCGGTGGCGTAGAACTTCGAGCCGGTGAGCCGGTAGTGGTCGTCGGCGGCGGTGATCCGGGTGGCCATGTTGGCCTGGGTCAGCCCGTTGGCCTCGGTCCAGCCGCCGCCGACGAACTCGCCGTTGAGGAAACGCTTGATCCAGGCGTCGTTGACCGCCGAGACCGGGGCGTTGAGCCGGTCCTCGACGAAGGCGAGATGGTTGCGGAACACGTGCGCGACGTTGGGGTCGGCGGTGGCCACGTCGGCCAGCAGTGCGAAGGCCTGTTCCAGCGAGGCGCCGAGCCCGCCGAACTCGACCGGGATGCGCACCGTGCCGAAGCCGGCGTCGTTGAGCCAGCGCACCTGCTCGTAGGGGAAGATCCGCTTGCGCTCACGCTCGAGGTTGCCCTCGGCGACGCGCTCGATGATCGGGGCGAACCGCTCGCGCAGCTGTTCCAGGTCGGCGGTGGCTGGCCTCAGATAGGTGTTGTGCTCGGTCACTGAATTGCCTCTAGTTCTATGTGATTTCAAAAGCTGTGCGGTCACGCCCGGGGCGGCACCGTGGCGCAGGACATCGCAGGACGCCTGCCACGGTTCCGCAAACGACTTGGCCGGGCAAGGAATTGGCTCGTCGCGATTCTTTCCCCGCGGCGCGGGTCAGGACGCGGCGCGGTAGTAGTTCGGCGGCACCGGCAGGCCGAGGTGTTCGCGCAGCGTGGTGCCGGTGTACTCGTGCCGGAACAGGCCGCGTTTGCGCAGCACCGGGACCACCTGCTCGACGAACGTCTCGAACTGCCCGGGCAGCCAGGCGTGTTGCAGTACGAACCCGTCGGCGGCGCGCGACTCGAACCAGGTCTGCATGGTGTCGGCGATCTGTTCGGGGGTGCCGGTCACCGACAGGCCCCAGCCGTTGACGGTGCGCCACAGGAACTCCCGCACCGTGGGGTTGCCGTCGGTGGCCAGTGCGCGGTAGCCGGCCAGGGCGGTCTGGTGTCGCTCGGTCGACTCGGGGAACGCCGAGGCCGGGACCGGTGCGTCCAGGTCGGCCCCGGTCACGTCGACCTCCACCTCGAGCAGCCAGCCGGCCTGGTACTCCGGGCTGAAGTACTCGTAGGCGGTCTGCTCGGCGCGGCGCGCCTCCTCCTCGGTGGAGCCGACGATGAACCGCAGTGACGGGGTGATCAGCGGCGGCACGGACCGGCCGTAGCGCCGGGCGCTCTCATTGACCTGCCGGTAGAAGGCCCGCGCCTTGTCCAGCGTGCCCTGCCCGGTGAAGATCACCTCGGCGTGCCGGGCGGCGAACGCGCTGCCGGCCGGTGACGAGCCGGCCTGGAAGATGACCGGCTGGCCCTGCACCGAACGGGCAGCGCCCAGCGGGCCTTTCACGTCGAAATACCGGCCGTGATGGTCGGGCACGTGAATTCTGCTGACGTCGTTGCAGATCCCGCGGGCGCGGTCCTCGACAATCGTGTCGGTGTCCCAGCTGTCCCACAGCTTGCGGACCACGTCGAGGAACTCCTCGGCGATGCGGTAGCGCTCGTCGTGGTCGGGCACGCCGCGGCTGGAGAAGTTCTCGGCGGCGGCCTTGGCGAAGCTGGTCACCACGTTCCACCCGGCCCGTCCGCCGGACAGGTGGTCCAGCGACAGCAGTTGGCGGGCCAGGTGGAACGGGTGGGCGAAGGTGGTCGAACCGGTCACCACGAACCCGATCCGCTCGGTCAGGCTCGACAGCGCCGCACTGGTGGTGAGCGGTTCGAAGTCCTCGGTGATCTTGTAGGCCCAGGTCTGCGGCGGGCCGTAGTTGAGCCCGTCGGCGAAGAACACCGCGTCCAGCGCACCGGCCTCGGCCGTGCGGACGTGTTCGATGAGCCGTTTGCGGACCCCGGCGGTGCTGTTGTCGAGGTCCGGGTGCCGCCACGGACCGGCCGACCTGGTGTTGCTGAAGGTCAGCAGGTGCAGCTGCCGCGGCGCGATGTCGGTCAATTCGCTCCTCTCCGTTTCTCCCCCGGGCGGATTGCCAACCTAGGCGCGCCGCGGACCGCCGCCCAGGGTTGTGTTCATCGCGAAATTTTGTCCCCGGTCCCGCTGCCCGCCCGGTCAGCCGGCCACCGGGGCGGGGGCCTCCACGCCGAGTTGCACCGGGCGGATCGAGCGCTCCCCGGCGACCCGGTCGGCCAGCGACTCGAGCCGACGCAGCTGCTCGTCGCCGAGGGTGATGCCGACCGCGCCGATGTTCTCCCGCAGGTACTCCACGTGCCGGGTGCCCGGGATCGGCACCACGTCCTCGCCACGGGCCAGCACCCAGGCCAGTGCGACCTGGCCGGGCCGCACCCCGAGCTCGTCGGCCACCGCCGCCACCTCCGCCGCCAGCGCCCGGTTGCGTTCGAAGGCCTCGGCGCCGAACCGCGGGTGGGCGCGGTGGGTGACGCTGACGTCGTCGGGGGTCTGTACCCGCCCGGTCAGCCAGCCGCGGCCCAGCGGCGAGTAGGGCACGATTCCGATCCCGAGTTCGCGTGCCACGGCCAGGGTTTCGCGTTCGATCTCCCGGCTGAACAGCGACCACTCGTTCTGCACCGCCGCGATCGGATGCACCGCATGGGCCCGGCGCAGCGTCTCCGGGCCGGGCTCGCTGAGCCCGATGTGACGCACCTTGCCGGCCGCGACCAGCTCGGCCAGCGCGCCCACGGTGTCCTCGATCGGCACCTGCGGATCGACGCGGTGCAGGTAGTACAGGTCGACGTGGTCGACGCCGAGGCGGCGCAACGACGCGTCGATGGCCCGGCGCGCGTACTCGGGACGGCCGTCCACCGGCCGGGCGTGCGGGTTGGTGGCGCGGTCGAGCGGGAAGCCGAACTTGGTGGCGAGCGTCACCTCGTCGCGCCGGCCCCGGATGGCGCGGCCGAGCAGCAGCTCGCTGAACTCCGGGCCGTAGATGTCGGCGGTGTCGAACAGGGTGATGCCGGCGTCCAGCGCCGCCGCGACGAGGTCGCGGGCCTGCCGCTCCTCGGCCGCGTCGGCGCCGGTCCGGAAGCTCATGAAGCCCAGTCCGATGGTCGAGACCTCCGGGCCGTGCGTGCCGAGCCGGCGGGTGGGAAGTGCGCTCACAGTGCTGCTCCGTTCGATCGGGGACGGGAATCTGGTGGAATCGGGTTCAGGCGCCGTGAAACGGTGCGCCGGAGACGAGTTCGGACTGCCGGCCGTCGACCCCGCGCGGGATGTCGCCCTCGAGGGTGACCCGGTAGAGCACCCGGTCGTGGCCGAGGTGGGCGGCGTCGGCGATGGCCAGGTGCGCGGTGGCGCGGTTGTCCCAGAACGCCACACTGCCCGGCTCCCAGCGGAACCGCACGGTGTACTCGGGCCGGGTGGCCTCCTCCCACAGCAGCCGCAGGATCCGTTCGCTCTGTTCCGGGTTGAACCCGCGGATCTCGCGCGGGCCCCGGGTGAACCCGGGGCTGACGAACAGCGCCCGCTCCCCGGTGACCGGGTGCACCCGCACCGCCGGGTGCCAGGCGGCGAGGTTGGCCTCGCGCACCTTGCGGTCGCGCTGGCTGCCGGGCGCCGCGCGCGGGGCGAAGCGGTGCAGGATGTCGAGCCGGTCGGCGAAGTCGCGCAGCGGTTCCGGCAGGTGTTCGTAGGCGGCGACGAGGTTGGTCCACGCGGTGTCACCGCCGTACGGCGGCAGCACCTCGGCCCGCAGGATCGACGCCGCCGGCGGGTTGACCAGGGCGGTGACGTCGGTGTGCCAGCTGTGGTCGTAGGAGGTGCGTTTGCGGCCGAGCTGGCGTTCGTAGCGGCGGCTGTCGATGGGCAGGATCTCGGGGAACCCGGCCGGCGGGTCCTCCTCGTGCGGGTGCGCCGGGGTGACCCGGCCGAAGCGACGCGCGAACGCCACCTGTTCGGCGTGGCCGATCCGCTGGTCGCGGAAGAACAGCACCTTGTAGCGGTACAGCGCGGTGCGGATCTCCTCGACGACGGCGGGTTCCAACGGTTCGGCGAGGTCGACGCCGCGGATCTCGGCGCCGATGTGGCCGGCCACCGGCCGGACGTCCAGGCCGACGGCGGTGTCTGCGAGTTCGGTCATGGGGCCCCCTTCGGTCGTGCCGGATCCCAGCGTCGGGGCCGGGGCGGATGCGAACAAGGCAGCGCCGCTACCGGAATCGTTCACCGGTACTTAACTGGCCGATAGTTTCGTGCGCCCTGATTCTCTTTGCGCGGCCGGAGAATCCGCAGGTCAGCGCCGGTTACCCCGGTGCGGGGCAGGCGAGGAGCGCCGGGGCGGGTCCCGGCGTCTGCGACGATGGCCACATTCGGAAATGCGTTGGGGGGTGGTGGTGGCGATGCTGGATCTGCGCCGGATGATGCTGCTGAGCGACCTGGCCGATCTCGGTTCGGTCGGCGCGGTCGCCGAGCGCCGCGGCATCACGAGTTCTGCGGTCTCACAACAGCTCCGGGTGCTCGAGGAGGAGGCCGGGGCGGTGCTGTTCCGGCGTGAGGGCCGAACCCTCGGGCTGACCCGCAGCGGCCAGGTGCTCGTCGACCACGTGCGCCGGGTGCTGGCCGCGGTGGACGAGGCGATGAGTGCGGTCGCCGAGACCCGCGACCGCACCGCCGGGCAGCTCTCGGTCGCCGTGTTCAACATGGGGGTGCCCACGCTGGTGGCGCCGATGGTGCGCCGGCTCGGCACCGAGGTTCCCGACCTGCGGGTGCAGGTCCAGCAGGAGCACAGCGCGGCCGCGCTGCGGCTGGTGCGCCAGGGCGAGATCGACCTGGCGGTGGTGTGCAGCCACGACTTCCTGCCGCCGGACCCGCTCGGCGGGCTGGTCGGCGAGCGGCTGCTGGTCGAGCCGCTGGTGGTGATGGCGCCGCGCCGGCTGCACGCCCGCATCGCCCAGTTCGGGCTGGCGGCGCTGGCCGACCGGCCGTGGGTGACCGGGCCGCGCGGGTCGGGGCTGGCGGTGGCGCTGTCGCGCGCCGGCGAGCGGGCCGGCTTCACCCCGCAGGTCAAGCACCGGGTGGTCGGCGCGCAGAACATCTGCGACCTGGCCGCCACCGAGACCGCCGCGGCGGTGGTGCCGCGGCTGTCGGTGCCGGCCGCGCTCGCCCACCTCGTGGTGCCCGACCTGCAGCTCGACAGCCGGACCATCAGCGCGGTGCTGCGCCCCGGCCGCCGCCGTGACCCGAACATCGCCCTGGCGCTGCGCGCCCTGCGGGAGGTGGCCGCCGCGGCTCTGCCGGACCGGCCGGCCCAGCTCAGCCCGGCCTCCTAGCCCCTCCCCTTCCCCGCGAGCAGATGCCCCCCTTCGGCGCCTTCGCCCGTCGAGCGTGAGCCTCCGGCTGAAATCTAGCCCCGAACCTCGCTCACCAGCTCACGTTCGGCCGAAGCGAACTCCGACCAGGCCGTGAGCACCGCCTCCAGCTGCTCGGGCGAGTGCCGGCCCAGCCCGCACTCGGTGGCGATGCCGAACTCCGGCAGGAACTCCGCGGCCAGCGCGGCCCGGGCGCGGGCCCCCTCGGCGCCGTCCTCGGCGTGCAGCAACCCGAGGTAGACCTCGGTGCCGGGCTCCAGCGCCAGCCCGCTCAGCGGCTGCCAGTGGGCGCGCCGGGTCCAGGTCGCCACCGTGGCGGCGTGGATGGCGTCGATGCGCCGCGGTACGTGCCGTGACAGCCCGTTGGCCAGCGTGACGATCGCCGTGGCGTCGCGGGGCAGGATGTGCCGGCCGCCGCGGCGGGCTGCCTCCTCGTCGGGCGGGGTGCCCATGAACGGCGACGCGCCGAACTTCGAGTCGCCGTAGCACAGGTGGAAGGTCAGCTCGGCCTCGTCGTCGATCCAGGACGCCAGCCGCGCGGTGGCGGCGAAGATCGGCTCGAACCCGCCGTAGGGGTTGTCGAACCAGCCCTCGACGGTGGCCAGCTCGGTGGGCAGGTCCCATTGCACCGCGAGGTCCCGGGGCGGGACGAGCTCCTGCAGCCGCAGCACGCTCTCGCGCAGCCGCTGTTCGTAGGCGTAGGCGATCTCGACCCAGGAGTCGAACTCGGCGAACGAGTTCACCGCGTTGATCGGGGTCGGAATGGACACCAGGAAGCGGGACTCCGGCGCCAGCACCCCGTCCCGGCGGGCGGCCAGGAACCGCTGGTAGGACTCGGCGGCGACGGTGTGGTAGTCCACCGGCCGGAACGCCACCTCGACACCGGACCGCACCCGGACCCGGTCGCCGACCCGCTCGAGCGTGGGGTTGTCCAGGAACAGCGGCGCCTGGGTGAGCACCCAGTTGGCCCGCTCCCCCGGCTCGCCGTCGGGAACCCGGGTCACGCCGGGCTGCAGCCGGGTGCCGACGAGCCGAAACGCGTCGTCGACGGTGGACACGTTGATGCTGCCGGTCAGATAGAGCCCAGCCATAGTCGGACTCCTTGGGGGGATAAGGGGATTCAGAGGAGCACGCCGAGACGGGGCGGCAGCGTGCCGCGCAGCGTGTGGTTGCCCAGGTGCACGTACTTCCAGCGGGCCGGGTCGTGCAGCGAGTGCACCCGGACGTTACGCCAGTGCCGGTCCAGCACCAGGTCCCGGTCGGTCGCCGAGGTGCCGGTGAGTTCGAAGATGCCGCTGGCGATCTCGACGGCGAACTCCTGCGCCAGCGCCTTGGCGGCGGCGACCTTCAGGGACGCCTCGGCGGCGGCCTCCCGGGTCAGTTCCGGTGCCGCGAGCGCCTCGTCCACCAGCCGCGCGCCCTTGGCCAGCAACGCCTCGAGCGCGTACAGCCGCGCGGTGAGCTCACCGATCCGGCGCACCACGTGCGGCTCGTCCCCGGCGTTGTCCACCCCGGCCTCGAACCAGGGCCGGCTGCGGGTGGTGACGAACCGGGCGCCGTCCTCGAGGGCCGCGCGGGCGATGCCGATGTCGACCGCGGCGTGCAGCGCCTGGTCGAACGCGCCGAGCACCGACGGCGGCGCGGTGTGCGGGTCGGGATCGGGGCCCTCGTCGATGACGAACGCGTCCTCGACCGTGACGTCGTCGAGCACGACCTCGCCGCTGGCGGTGCCGCGCTGCCCGAACGACGACCACTTGTCCAGGTTCAGCGTCACCCCCTCGTCGGTGGGGCGAACGAACACCGTTGCCCCGTGCGACGGTTCGACATCGGTGATGCGGGCGGCCACGGCGATCCACCCGGCCCCGAGCGCGCCGGTGGCGTAGTACTTGGTGCCGTTGAGCCGCCACGTGCCGTCGGGCCGGCGCACCACGGTGGTGTTGCGGTCGACGCTGCGCTTGGTGCCGCGCTCGACGCTGGCGTTGCCCAGCTGCACACCGGCCAGGATGTCGGCGTAGATGCGCGGTGCCGGGTCGGCGTCGCCGAGGCCGCGCAGTGCCTCCGACAGCACGAAGTGCGACAGCAGCAACTGTCCGACCGCCGAATCGGCCTGGGCCAGAATGCGAAGCACCTCGACGACGGTGGCGTGCGGCAGCTCCGGCCCGCCGTGGGCGGCCGGCACCAGGATGCCCAGCAGGCCGGAGTCGGCCACGGCCCGCAGTTCGGCCTCCGGCAGGGTGCCGGTGCGTTCCCGTTCGGCCGCCCCGGCGGCGATCGTCTGCGCCAGGGCACGGGCGGTGGCCAGGGCCTGCTCGGTGGAGTTGAGCACGGGGATGGTCGGTGCGGTGGTCGTCATGGCGGCCACGCTACGGGCCCGAAGCGCCGTTACGAACGCGAATCAAGCGACGCTGAAAGGGCGTTCACGAACGGTGTAAGCCGGCTCGGCACCGACCTGCGCGCCGGCGGCGCGCATCAGCGCCACGAACGCGGCCAGTGGGGTGCCGGCGGCCGGCGGCTCGGCGGTGGCCACCGCGATCCGGCGCACCGGCCGCGCGCCGGCCACCCGGCGCAGCACGACATCGGTGCGCGCCCCGGTCGCGGCCAGCGAGGGCACCAGGGAGACACCGAGATTCGCGGCGACCAGGCCCTGCACGGTGGTGTAGTCCTCGGCTCGAAACGTCACCGCGGGCCGGAAACCCGCGTCGCGGCAAGCACGTTCGAACACCCGCACGTCCGGGCAGTCACCGGTCTGGGTGCTGACGATCCAGGACTCCTCGGCCAGCGCGGCGAACGGCACCTCGACGGCCGCGGCCAGCCGGTGGTCGGGTGGCAGCACCACGAAGAACTCGTCGTCGTAGACCGCGACGGTGTGCACGTGCCGGAATTCGGGCGGGTCGCCGGGCACCTCGGTGACCAGGGCGGCCTCCGCGCCCCCGGCGTCGAGCAGTGCCACCCCCTCCTCGGGCTCGGCGGGCAGCAGTTCGACGTCGATGCCCGGGAAGCGGGCCCGGAACCGGGCGATGGCCCGGGGCAGGATGGTGGCCGCCGCGCTGGCGAACGACGCGACCCGCAGCAGCCCCGGCCGGGCGCTGCCGAGCCGGGCCAGATCCGCCTCGGCGGCGGCGATCGCGGCCAGGATCGTCTCGGCGTGCTCGAGCAGCCGGGTTCCGGCGGCGGTGGGCCGCACCCCGGTGGGGCCGCGCACCAGCAGGGTGGTGCCGAGATCGCGTTCGAGCGCGGTGATCTGCTGGGAGACCGCGGAGGTGGTGTAGTTCAGCGCCGCGGCGGCCGCCGACAGCGAGCCGCAGCGCACGACCTCCCGCAGCACGGCCAGTCGGCGTACGTCGAACACGCGGCAAACCTAACCGGCGCGCCGCGGGCCGCCCACGGTTGCGATCACCGCGAGGAAATCTCGGTACGCCCCTGCTCAGTACGCGGAGGCCAGGCCCTGTGGCTTGATGCCGTGGTGCAGTTCGGCGACGTCGGGGTGGGCCCGGGTGCGCGACTTCCAGGCGTTCTCGCCGTAGGTGTTGTAGATGGGGTTGTTCGGGTCGTCCTCCACCCCGCGCGACAGTGCGGCGAGCTCCGGCGGCAGCGTGATAATCGGGATCACCGCGTCCAGCGACGGGTTGAGGAAGTACGGGATGGACACCCGGTCGGTGCCCGGCGGCGGGGCGAGCACGCGGTGGCGGGTGGCGCGCAGGTAGCCGCCGGTGGCGACCTCGAGCAGCTCGCCGATGTTGACGATGAGCGCGTCGGGCACCGGCGGCACGTCGATCCACTCCCCCGCCGCGGTCTCGACCTGCAGGCCGTCCGAGTCGGGCTCGACGAGCAGCAGGGTGAGCACCCCGGAGTCCTTGTGCGCCCCCACCCCCTGGGTGGTGTCGGCGGTGCCCGGGTAGCGCACCACCTTGATCAGGGTGGCGGGCCGGTCGGCGAAGGTGGCGTCGAAGTGGTCCTCGGCCGCGCCCAGCGAGGCGGCCCAGTGCCGCAGCAGCCGCATCCCGACGGCCGACAGGGTGCGGTCCCACTCCTCGAACGCCGCCCGGAACCCTTCCGGCCGGCGCGGCCACAGGTTCGGGCCCTGCAGCCGCCAGTAGCCCTGCGCACCGGGGATGACCGGGCGTTCCGGGCCGATGTCGATCTGCTCGCGCCAGTCCACCCGCCCGTTGGTGAGTTCGCCGCCGATGCGGGAGTAGCCGCGGAACTGCGGGCTCTTGAGCTGGCTGATCTCGTTCTTCTCCGCCACCGGCAGGGCGAAGAACTCCCGGGCCAGCCGCAGCACCCGCTGCATCTGCTCGCGCGGCACCCCGTGGCCGACGAGGTAGAAGAACCCGTGGTCGTGGGCGGCCTCCCGCAGCCGGGTGCGAAAGCCCGTGGGGTCGGTCTGCGCGTCGGAGAGGTCGAGCACCGCAAGCATGGCGCCCATTGTGGCCGGTGCGGGCCGGCCCGGCAGCCCGGGTTCATCGACGGTGTACGGGTGTGCAGAACTCCTGAACCCCCCACCCGATGCCCCGCGAGTGACCGTGTCGGTACGGCGACACGCCGGGGTGCCCCGCCCGTGCGCGGTCGCCGACGCCACGATGAGCGGCCGGGTAAGGCCGTCATGCCCGCTCGCCACGCGTCCTCCACCACCGCCGGCGCCGGCCATCACCTCGCCGCCGCCATGCCGCCGTTGCGGTACGTGACGTGCACCGCGGGGACTCCGCTCCGATACCGGTCAAGGGGTTCGCGCGTCGCGAAGCGCGGCGTGATCAACCAGGTACAGACCATATGGACGACGACGGCGTCGTTCAAGCGGGCCGGCCTTGCGGTCGATCTCGGCACGGACCGGCGATGAAGCGGCGGGGCGGCAACGAACCGTTGGTTCGGCCGGCCGATGAGCCGGATGAGCCCGGTCAGAGCGACATCGGTGATCTCCAGATCGTGGCAGTGGAACAGAACGCCCTACGGTCGGTCTCGCGGTGGCGCGACACGACACTCACGTCGCCCACCCTAGCGAGGGTATTCGGTGCCCTGGTGAAGACAATGCACAGGTTGCCCCAGCACACACGGTCGCGGATCCACGGTGCTAATGACCACGCCGCGAACGCCTCCGGATGCGGTCACTCCGCGAGCAGGTCTTTGGCTACGACGGTGCGCAGGATCTCGTTGGTACCCTCACCGATCGTCATCAGCGCCGAGTCTCGCAGGTAGCGCTCCAACGGGAACTCCTTGACGTAACCGTAGCCGCCGTGCACGCGCATAGCGCCGTAGACGACCTCCATGCCGGCCTCGGACGCGAAGATCTTTGCCATACCCGACGCGGCGCTGGCCCGACCTTCCCGCTCGGTCCTGACCGCAGCATTGATGTATAGCAGCCGCGCCGCCTCCACCTTGGTCGCCATGTCGGCGAGTTTGAGCTGAATCGCCTGGTGCTCACCGATCTTCTTACCGAACGCCTCGCGCTGTCTGGCATATTCCAGCGCGTGCTCCAGCGCCGCGCGGGCCATGCCGGTCGAGGCCGCCGCCATGTAGATGCGACCCCGGTCCAGCGCGCTGAGCATCTGGTAGAGCCCCTTGCCTTCACGCTCGCCGAGCAGATTGGCCGACGGCACCACAGCATCCTCGAAGAGGACCTCGCACAACTCCACACCGCGGTGGCCGAGCTTTTCGTAGTCACTACCGAATCGCAGCCCTGGTGTGTCCTGCTCCACCAGCATCAGGCTCATCCCGTGGTGGGGAGGATCGATATTGGGGTCCGTCTTGACCAGTGTCACCAGCGGGTCCGCGTGGCGGGCATGGGTGATGAAGATCTTGCTACCGTTGAGGATGTAGTTGTCCCCGTCACGGCGCGCGGTGAGCTTGATGCGCTTGAGATCTGATCCGGTAGACGGTTCGGTCAGCGCGATACCACTCATCCGCCGACCCGCCGCGATGTCGGGCAAGTAGCGTCGTTTCTGTTCCTCCGTGCCGAACGAGCTGATCAGGTACGCGCCCGAGCTGACGGTGTAGACGAGGCTGGCCAGCCCCATCCAGCCACGGGCCAGCTCCTCGAACACCAGTCCGTAGCCGATGTAGTCCAGCGGCGAGCCGCCGTACTCCTCTGGAACGGAGATCCCGAACAGGCCGAGCTCGGCCAACTCCGGGATCAGGTCGTCGGGATACTCATCCTTGGCCTCACGTTCGCTCGCGGTCGGGACGACACGCTCGTCGACAAACTGCTGCACCAGGTTTCGCAGTTGTACATGATCTTCGGTCAGGCCGGGCGGAATGTGGTTGGAACTCATCGTCGTCCTTCGGGATACGGGTGCCGATTCCGGCTCAGGGCTCGACCCATGCGTCGGCGGCTTCGGAGATCGTCGGGAACCAGATGCCCTCGTGGCTCATCACGTACTCGATAAACCGCTCCAGCATGAGGAGGTTGTGTGCCCGGCCGATGGTCTGGGGATGCAGCGTCCAGGTCATCATCCCGCCGGGACAGCGCGCGTAGGCGAAGTCGAATGCGTCTTTCCACCGCTGCAGCACCGTCTCGTTCGACTGCTGGGTGGCGTTGCCCTTGAGCAGCTCCAGTTCGGGAAAGTCGTCCAGCGACCAGGACACCGGAAACTCCAGCACGGCCGAGGGCTCACCGAACGCGTTACCCCGCTCCGGGTCGATCCGCGTCACCATACGCGGGCGGTACGGGTAGAAATCCCGACCCTGTAGCGACGAGTCCCAGTCGAATCCGAGCTCGTGCAACAAGTTCAGTGTGTTCTCGGTAACATCCAGGGCCGGCGACCGGTAACCGCGGGGCCGCCGGCCGGTGACCTCCTCGTGCAGCCGCAGCTGCAACTCCAGGAGTCGGCGCTCCTCGCCGGGCTCGAGTTTGGGCACGTACTCGTGGTAGACGCCGTGTGCGGCGATCTCGTGGCCGTGTTCGACGATGGTGGCCACCGCCTGCGGAAACGTCTTCATGGTGTGGGTCGGCACACACCAGGTGGTGGTGATGCCGTAGCGTCGGAACGTCGCCAGCAGACGGGGGGTCCCGACCTCGGCGCCGAACTCGCCCCGCGACAGGTTGGCCTGCGACGGGGCACGGAAGGTGCCCATCCACACGCAGTGCGCGTCGAAGTCCGGACTGAGCGCAATCGCCAGCCTCTTGCCCTCGGGCAGTTGCAAAGGCATTTGTGCCCCTTTCAGATTCGAGACGACTAGGCCGTGATCCGGTCGTCGGCGTACACCATCGCTCGCGCCCCTCAATCGGCCGTGTTCAGAAACACCGGCTGGAGCGCCTGGGCACCAAGCCGGTAGTCGGCCTCGCTGGCACCGATGATGCGGCGTTCCCGGATGAACGGCAGAGCCCGCTGCGGGTGCGGACTGTCGATCTCACGCCCCAACCGGTGTCCTGAGAAGATGGCGTCGGCAATGAAATTCGGCCGCACGCAATCACCGATCCGGTACACCGCCGAGATCTCGTTGACGGCCCAATCGTCCCGTCGGGCCATCAGCCCCCGGTACAGCTCGTCGTCGGCCTTGCGGGTGCCCACCAGCACGACGTTGTCCACCTCGACGATCTCCTCGTCACGGTCCGGGCAGGTCAATCGCACATGGGTGGCGTCGATGGCGGCAACCTTTGTCTCCACCCGCAGCTTGACACCCAGTTCACGCAGGTCGTAGAGCGTGCGGGCAATCTCTCGGGTGTAGCGCTGATACTCGCCGATGTGCTCACCCCGGGTGGTCAGCCACACCTGGCAACCACGCCGGGCGAGCAGCTCAGCAATGCCGGGACCCATGAAGTAGCCGTCGGAATCGACGACGACCACTCGCCGCCCCACCTCGGCGCCGTCGCGCACCACCTGTTCGGGGGTCAGCAGCCGCTCGCCGAGCACCGGTTCGAGCCCGAACGGCAGCCGGTCGTGCGGGTCGATACCGTCGCGCAGGTAGTGCGACCCGGTAGCCGTGATCACGATGCCCGCCCCGTAATCCAGCGCGTCCTCGACGGTCATCGGGGTATTGAGGATGACCTCGACGTTGTCGAGCTTGCGCAACTGGTGCTCACGGTACTCGATGATGCGCCGCCACTCGTGCCGGCCCGGCAGCTTGGACACCCAGGCGACGTTGCCGCCGATGTGGTCGCCGGCCTCGACGAGATGGACGTTACGCATGCCACGTTTGCCGAGCACCATTGCGCATTCCATACCCGCGGGGCCAGCACCGATGACGAGCACGTCGTTGTCGTGATTGGAGGCCGTGGCGAACACCTCGGGGTGCCAGCCGCGCCGGAACTCCTCACCCGTAGTCGCGTTCTGCGTGCAGGCGATCGGAGCGGTGCCGATGTCGCGGGAGACACAGAAGTTACAGCCGATGCACTCCCGGATGTCATCGATCTTGCCGGTGCGCACCTTCTCCGGCAGGAACGGATCGGAAATTCCGGCCCGGGCCGCGCCGATGAGGTCACACTGTCCGGCGTTGATGATGTCGACCATGGTGTCGGGGCTGTTGAACCGGCCGACGTTGACGACCGGCTTGCGGGTGTACTGCTTGAGCCCGTCGACCCACGGCTTCTCGTGGTTCTCAGCTGCGGTGCGCGACGACTGTGCGTCCTGTGCCCAGTCGAACCCGCCGATGACGAAGTCCCAGTAGTCGACGTAGTCGTCCAGGATCTGCAGGATCCGCGGGACATCCCCGCCGGCGCGCAGGCCGCGCTCGCCGAGGCCGAACGGTGGGTCGAGGGTGTCCACACCCAGCCGCAGCCCGATCGCACAGTCGTCGCCGATCGCAGCGCGGATCGCGGAGAGCACCTCACGATGGAACCGGGTGCGATTCTCCACGGAGCCGCCGTACTCGTCGGTACGCGTGTTGTAGTACGGGACCAGCAGGTGGTGCAGGATCGACGCGGCGTGGCCGCAGTGCAGGGTGATCAGATCGAAGCCGGCCTCGCGGGCGCGAAGTGCGCCGGCGACGTAGATCTGTTTGATCTCCTCGAAGGCCTCCTTGTCGGCCTCGATGAGGCTGCCCACATACGGCACCGCCAGCGACGGATCACAGGGGGTCGCAACGACACCGCGAGGGGTCAGACCGCGGTTCTCGGCCAACGGTCCGACACCGGTGTTGTACTCGATCTCGATACCGGCGAGCGCCCCGTGCCGCCTGATCTCGGTCGCCACGTGGGCCAGGTTCCGAACGTCGCCCTCGTCCCACAGCCTGGTCATCCGATGCGGGGTCTTGTCCATCTCGGGAGCGATCGTGGTCGCTTCGGTGAACACCACGCCCCAGCCGCCCTCCGCCCGCATACTCCGGTACCCGGCGGCCGAGCCGGTGTGGTCGGCCCCGAATCCAATGGCGTGCGGCGTCGCCCAGAAGCGGTTCTTCGACACCTTCGGGCCGAGCTGTACTGGCTCGAACAGCACCGAGTAGCGATTGGACAACGACACGATTCGCATCCTTCGTCTGATCAGTGGATTGGGCTGGTTATCGACCACCATAGGGATCCCACGCCCACCGCCTCCTCGTATGGCTCACAGGAAACCGGCGCAATCCCTGGGAGGATTGACAACTGGCAGGGCCGACGGGCTGATGCAACGAATACGCCGGCGGCTGCCTCGATATGAGGTCGGCAGCCGCCGGCGTACGTAATCGCGGTCGCGCTACCGCGTGCGGACACGGATTGGCCAGGCGCCGCGGCGTCGGCTCACTTCACGACCACCACATCGCAAGCCGTGTCGTTCATCACAGAACCGGCAACGGAACGCGACGAGCCCCCGGTCATTGCCGCCCGATCCGGGCGTACACCGCCGGATTGTTCCGCTTGTGCCATTGCGCCATGGCCATTCCGACTCCGAAGAGGACGTAGATGAAGATCAACACGCCGTAAGCCATCATGGTCGAACCGGACACCAGCACGGTGATGTTGGCGGTCGCGAGATACAGGCCGATCGCGAACCCGATCGCGGCGATCGCCGGCGCGATCTTGGTATGCCAGACGGTGGACACACCGCGGTGATTGCGGTTCATGTACAGCGGAATTGACAGACTCGTCAATAGAAGGACGATGAACAGGACGTAGCTCGCTACGCCGGTGTAGATCGGGTAAACGCCGGCCGGGTCGACGTTGATCATCGCGAACGGCACGATCAACAGTGCACACAGCACCGTGGTCACCACCGACGCCCGGTACGGCGATCCCTGGGTCGCGTGGACCGCGGCGAGGCCACGCGGGATCACACCGTCGGAACTCAGGTTGTACAGGTAGCGCGCCACGACGTTGTGGCCGGTCAGGACGGTGGCGAACACGCTCGTGGCCACCAGCACCGTCGCCACATCCACCAGCAGCCGGCCGCCGAACTGGCCCATGCTGGTCAGCATCGACCCGGCAGAGTCCTCGGCGGCCACCGTCACCGCGCGGCTCTCGCCGAACGACTGGATGAACAGCCACGCGGTCACCGAGTAAAGGATGGCGATCAGTGCGACGACGATGTACGTGGCCCGCGGCACCGTCCTGGACGGATCCTTCGTCTCCTCCCGGAAGATCGCCGTCACCTCGAACCCGCTGAACATGGAGATCCCCCACAGCACCGCCAGAGCGACGGAGCCAGACAAGAACGCCTGCGGGGTGAAGGACCCGAACGACATCCCCTCGGGCCCACCCTTGCCCAGGACGCAAAAGTCGTAGACCACCACGATGACGAGCTCGGCGACCAGTGCGACGGTCAGCACTTTCGCCGACAGATCGATCCGCAGATAGCCGAAGACCGCTACAGCGGCGAGCAGCCCCAGGGTATAGGCCCACCAAGGAACCGCCGGGCCACCGTAGGTCTCGTGGACCAACTCGCTGAACGCGATGCCGCCGAAGATGTAGCTCGCGGTGAACGCGCACAGGTAACCGACGACGGAGATGAAACCGGCTCCGAGTCCCAGCGACTTGCCGAGACCGGCCGTCACATACGCATAGAACGCACCCGGATTCGGCAGGTACCGCGCCATCGTGGTGAAGCCCGCCGCGAAACAGGCGACGAGACTCCCCATCACAAGGAACGTCATCGGCGCGCCCAGCCCGTTGCCGAATGCAACGATGACCGGGATGAAGCCGATGACGACGACCAGCGGTGCGTTGTAGGAAAGTACGCTGAACACCAGGCCGAACACACCGAGGTTGCCCCTCAGTCGACCTTGATTGCCGGCTTCCACAGGCTCGTCCCGCCCGAGCCTTTCGCCTGTGTGGCTTGAGGTCATGACCACTTTCCTCTCGATGCTATTTCTGAGCGACATCGGCGCCCGGCAGACGTGGTGTGAGCCGGAGCACTTGCTCGTCGGAATCTAGGTGTGGTCAGCACCTCACACCATTAGAAAAATACTGAGAGTCCGCTGCCCGGATAGGGTAACTTACGCATCCGCACGGACGGCGACGGGGTGTGCGGTCCATTTACAGGCACCACCGACAGCACACATCCATCCGTCCGTCCGCCACGGTAAGACGTTGTTCCCGTTCGCTGCCTGCGACCGGCGCTACACAACATCGCGCGCTTGTCGGACCTCGTCATTCCGGAATAAACCGTGCCTCCTCCACGACCGGCCGGCGCCATCGGCCCGAAAACATCCGGCCTCCAGGTCGCCGACGAAGCCGGTGACCTGGAGGCCGGGGGAACGCGTACTCGGCACGAGCGCGTACGGACTGCAGCCATGGTCGGCGTGCGTCCTCGCCTCAGTGTTCGATTTTCAGCACACCCCGGATGTTCTTGCCCGCGAGCATGTCGTCGTAGGCCTCGTTGACCTGCTCGAGCTCGTACTCCGCGGTGACGAGTTCGTCGAGCTTGAGCTGGCCGGAATCGTACAACCGGATCAGCTTACGGATCGTTTCGTGCGGATGACCGGCACCGGCCATCGTGCCGGTGATCCGCTTCTCGTAGAGACTGAGTTCGAGGCTGGGGATCTCGAGGAGGGTGTTCGGATTCGCCATCGAGGTGACAACGACCGTACCGGCCTTGCGGATAATGCGGAAAGCCGCGCTGACCACCGGCGGGGTGACCAGACCGACCGTCACGATCGCCGAGTCCGCTCCCTGTCCCCATGTGGTGTCCCAAACGAACTCGTGTGCCTCCTCGGCCGTTGCGAACACATGCGTAGCACCGAGTTCCAGTGCGCTGGTTCGCTTGAACTCAACCGGGTCGACGACGACGACGGTCCGGGCTCCGGCAATCTTGGCGCCCTGCATCGCACACGCACCCACGCCGCCGAAGCCGTAGATCACGACCACGTCCCCGGGTTGCACATCCGCCGAGATCACCGCGGACCCCCACCCGGTCGGGCCGGCACACGACAGGAGCGCGAACGGCGCCATCGGACGGGAAGACTCGATCGTCAGCGCGCAGTTTTCGGGGATGACATTGTACTGCGAGAAGGTGCCCAAGAAGTCGAAGTTGCCGACGCCACCGTTACGCCCGCGCATCCGATAGGTGCCGTCGATTCCCCTGCCGCTCAGCAGATCCTTGCCGTTGTCGCACAGTGCCGGTTTGCCCATGGCACAGAAGCGGCACCGTCCGCAGAACGGCATGAACGTGCCGACGATGTGATCGCCCACTTTGTGGGTGGTGACCCCGGGCCCGACCTCCATGACCACACCGGTGCCCTCGTGGCCACCGATCATCGGTGGCGTCTCGCCGTAATCCCCGTGCCGCAGATGCTCGTCACTGTGACAGAGTCCGGCATAGTCCCAGCGGACGAGGATCTCCCCGGCCTTCGGGGGATCGAGTTCGAACTCCTCGATTTCGAACTGCCCGGGGCTTTGCCACATCACAGCTGCTTTGGTCTTCATTCGAGACCTCCTCCCTATTTCGAAGCACGGGGTCGCGGACGTACGTCGGCCCCGCTGACAGTCGGTCATCGTGGGACGGTTGGCCGACGTCGGCGGCGATGACACGGTCTCGTTCGGATATTGCCGGACGAGGTGGCCATGAAGCCGGAACGAACGCGAGCCGAACCGAGAAGCAATTCATGCCTGGACACGACCGCGCCCGGCGCCAACCTCAGAATTGTTCGAACGTCCCGGGACGACGCCAGAACATCAGCGTCCACCTGCCGGATTGACACACCGTATCATCCTGTTTTAGCGCATTGCACTCGAAGGTTACGATGCCGCGGTCCGGTTTCGAGTTCGACGGACGGAGATCCGCGACCGTCATCTCGAGCCGAATCGTGTCGCCGATGAAGACCGGTGCACGCAGGGTGCAGGTGAACTCCAGGAATGCAATCGCCGTATCGACATTGATCCCGAGGCGAGTCCATAATCCGGTGGTGATGGCGAAAGCGCCCGGGCCATGCATGATCCGTTGTCCGAACGGCGTCCGGCTCGCGTACTCGGCATCGGTGTGCACCGGCATGTAATCACCTGAGAAACCGGCAAAGTTGACGATATCCACCTCGGTGATCGTTCGGCCCGGTGTCACCCATTTTTGACCGATTTCGAAATCATCGAAGTACAGGCCGGTCGCCGCGGTGACTGGTCCATCGGATTCGGTCACTGCTGCTCCTTTCGAGAACGCCTCGACATGCTCAGGCTGCGGCGATACCGCCGGTGATGCTGATCGCCTGCCCGGTCAGTCGGGCCGCCCCCGGACCCCCCAGAAAAACCACCATCTGGGCTTGATCCTCGGGCGAAGGCAGACCCAGGTGTGCCTGGGCCGCAGCCTTTTCGAACAGCTTCTTGCTGAACCCCTCTTTCAACGCACGTTCGGTTGTCGGCGTTCCGGAGATCAGAGACGGGGTAAGGGCATTGACCCGAATCCCATTTCGCTTGCCCTCGATGGCAGCCGTTCGGGTGAACATCACGATCGCGGCCATCGCTGCACCCAGCACCGACTCCCCGGGCGTGGCGATCTTCGCGGCATCGGACGCCACGTTGATGATGCTCCCCCCGCCGTTACTGGACATGATCGGGAAGACCGCTCGAGTCAATAGCATCGGCGGGCCGGCCTGCTTCGTCAGCGTGTCGATGATGTCATCGATCGGGATGTCCTTGAGCAACTCCGGCCGATAGGCGGGCGCGGACACCGAATTGACCAGTACGTCGATGGAACCCAGTGTCTCGTGGGCGTGATCGATCGCCGCTTGCACCTGGTCCGGGTCGTTGGCGTCCATCGCGATATGGGTGACCTGTACATTCTCGGCCCGCTGCGCTACCAACGCGCGCGCGGCCTGCCCCCGCTCGGGATTCAGCGACAACAACGCGAGTCGGCGCACGCCGGCATCGACGAAGGCAAGCGCACTGGCGAGTCCGATGCCGGACGACCCGCCGGCGACGACCACGGCCATCTCCGGGTAGTCCCGCACTACAGGCGTGTTCATGGTGATGATCAGTCTCTTTCTTCCGTGTCGATCGATATGACGCCGTCGGTTACCAGTCGGCCGTCGGGCCGGGACTCACCATCGCAGGCGGCCGGCGACCCGGCCGGTTCAGCGCTCGAACTGGGCGGGTTCACGCACCGATCCAGCCGCCGTCCACGTGCAGTACTTCGCCCGAGACGTAGCCAGCGCTCTCGCTCGCGAGATAGAAGACGGCTGATGCGATGTCGGCGGGGTCACCGCCGCGCCGGGCCGGGATGAGCAGATCACGGAGCTCGACGTTGCTGGAGAAGCCGACATTCGTGTCAGGGACGATGTCTCCGAGAATCTCGGCAGAGTTCTGCCGGATGTTCGACTTGATCAACCCCGGAGCCACCACGTTCGCAGTGATGTTGAACCGGCCGAGATCGTAGGCGAGCCGGCGCACGAAGCCCTCCAGGCCCGCCTTCGAGGCGCAGTAGGCCAGCCCGTCCGGCAGGGACCGCTGTCCGGCGATCGACCCGATGCAGACGATCCGGCCGTACTGCTGCGAGATCATCGTCTCCGCAACCGACTTGACGACGTTGTAGGTGCCGGTCAGATTGATGTCGATCACCCGCTGCCACAACGCCGGAGTGGTCTCACGAATACCGGCGATCGCGTCGAACACACCCGCGTTGCTCACCAGGACGTCGATGCGGCCGGTCTCGGCGACTACTTGCTCGGCCAGTCCCTGTACCGCGGACAGGTCGGTCACATCGACGCGGTGCGCACTCACCGCGCCGGGAAGCGCGTCCGCGACGGTTGCAGCTCGTTCCTCGGAGATATCAGCCAGAAAGACACGGTCGCCGGCTTCGGCGAACACCTTCGCAATACCGGCGCCGATACCGCTACCGGCTCCGGTGATGATGACACTGCGCGCGCTACTCATTTCTGTGATCCTTCGACTCTTGCGACTCTTGCCTGGCGAACCCCCGACCACGCTCCGAGCATATTTCGGCAGGTTCAGACGGCAATTGGTTAATATCTGAAGCCATTACGACAGACCTTGGAGATCTTCCAAGCGCCTCGCCGCGTGACTCGGCGTCCAGCGAGCCTCTCGCTGTCCGCGGTCGGTACCGGCGACCGTTATCGTTCGGCTTCGCCGGGCCCCAGTCCCACTACGGTCAGCGACGACCGGTCGGCACGCAGATACTCGGCGAACTCGTCCTGCTCACCGGCGATAATCCGAGCCAGTACCCGGCCGGCGATCGGCCCGGTCGCCATCCCCGAGGTGTGTCCGACATTGAGGTAGGTGCCGTCGACCCTGTCGACGACCGGCAGCAGGTCGGGGGTGTTGCTCTGCAGTCCCGCCCACAACGACGTCACGCCGAACTTGCCGTAGGCGGCGTACCGATCGGCGGTGGTGGTGATCATCGCCTGGGTCGCGCGGATGCTGATGTGCGGATTGAGCGATCCGGTGATGTCGACGCTGCAACCGATATGCAGCGACCCGTCGCGGTAATGGGTGATGCAGTCGTCGTAGTCCCAGTCCTCCACCGCCAGACCGTCCACCCCGGGCAACGGGTTCGGTGGGGCGAACGCCTCGGGACGAAACGACGGCAGGTCCTTGAGCGCACCGCAGGCCGCCACCCCGCGCGGTCCGTGCATGATCACACTGGGTCGCTGGTCGAGCGGTTGGGTCACGATCTGACCCATCCGGCTGGTGGTCAAGGGAACGTAGATACCCTCCGGGTCCAGGTCGCGGGCCCAGGCTCCGGTCGCCCAGACCACCCCGCCGCTGTAGACGTCCCCACGTGTGGTGCGCACGCCGATGACGGCATCACCGCGCCGAATGGTTGACAGCACCGCGGTGTTGTCGAACCGCTTCACGCCGGCCTCGGTGCAGGCCATGGCCAGGCCGCGCACGAATCGCTGCGGATCTACCTGCCGGTCCTCGGCACAGTAGACCGCGCCGATCGCTGTGGAGGGCAGCAGCGGCGCATACCCCAGCGCCTCCTTGCGGGACACGAAGTCGATCTCGAGGCCGTGCGCGCGGCGATCGGCGACGTAGTCGGCAAGAATCTCCCGCTGTTCGTCGGTCTCGTAGAAGAACAAGCCGCCCATCGCCCGGTGATCGAATCCACCCCCGATCTCGGCGTCGTACTCGTCGTACAGTGCCGCGCCGGCACGAGCCAGATCCAACTCGATACCGCCACGCTGCAACTGCAGCCAAACCGCACCCGGATTACGCCCGGAACCACCGAACGCCGCGAACCGCTGTTCCAACACCGCCACGTCGAACCCACGCTTACGCAGCTCGAACGCCGTGCACATCCCGGCGATGCCGGCACCCACCACGACCACGTCGGCAGTAGTCAGCGGTTCCGAGGCGACCATCGGCGGCTCCCTTTCCGGTTGAGGTGTGACGCGGCGACAAGAGCAGTGGTGTGATCCGCCAGAGAGATTACGGAAATCCGGGGCCGGTTGACCGGGGGGACGGCACCGGCACCACGGCGGTTGGCAGAGCAGACGGCTGCGATGTCACATCGACGGCCCCTCGGTTCGGCGGTCTTCCGAAAGTTACGCCACCTCGCAGTGCCTTTGCATCAGAAATCCACCAAGAAATCGCAGGGCCGTCTCATGGATCATCCAATCTCCCGACGGTGCGAGCCGCGTATCCTGCTTGCGTCGAGGATTGAGGGGCCGCGTATGTCTGATCCGGTAGCGGGATCCACCCTGGGTGTGGTGCTCGCCGAGCTCGGCCCCAACGCCACGCTGCTCGGCAACCACGACAGCTGGTTACACCGCCCGGTGAGGGCGGCGGTACTTTGGCTGCCGCCGAGCGCCCCGCCCGACGGCGAGGACATCCTGGTTGTGTGTCCACAGCCGGTCACCGATGCCGCGGCGCTGGAGCCACTCCTCGGGGGTGTGTCCTCGCGGATCGTCGCTCTCGCGGCGGCGACCGAACCGGTGGCCACCGCGCTGTCGGCATACCAGGACCGTCACGCCATCCTCCGGCTCGTGGACAGCGACGCAGCTGCTGACGTCATCGCCGCCGTCGCCCGCGCGACACAGCGTCCCGAGGCTGCGATTTCACGGCGGTTGACTTCGCTGCAGCGCACACTGAGTCAGGCCTTGTCCGACCAGTCGCCGGTCGAGGGCATCATCAACCGTCTCAAACGCATGTGCAACGCGACAATCGCACTGGTCGACAGGCACGGCCGCGCAATGCACACGACAGGCCCGGTCCCGCTGTCGTTGCTCTACCGGGAACTCACCAAGACCGAAGCGGAATCCCAGATCATCGATGTCGACGGCTGGCACGGAGTCGCTGTCCGCGTCACCGAGTCCGATGACCACGTCGGCTGGCTGATGGCCACCACTCGACGCCCGGCCTTTCCCGACCCCTACGCGATCTCCGCGGTGCAGATCGCCGCCACCCTGGTGGAGGTGGACCGGCGCATGAGCACGGTGTCGAGAGCCCAGGAGCGGGCGATCCGAGCCACCGTGCTTGAACAGGCCATCGCACTACGCCCGAACCGCGACAACCCCGAACTCGCCGGTCGGATCTCTGGACTGGGCATCACCTTCGGCGCTCCCCTGCGAGTGGTCGTCCTTCAGCCCATCCGCTCCCCGAGCCGGGCCAAGCAGGCCGATGCGCTCGAACAACTCGCCGGTACCGTCGGCGCGGTGCTCGCCGGTGCGGCGATCCCACATCTGCTCACGATTCACGACCGCACCGTCGTGGTGCTCGCGCAAGCCGACACCGCCGAGATCAACAGCCTATTCGCCGACCTGCAAGGAGTGCATCGGGGCATCGGCCGGACGGTCACGACGGTGGCAGACATTGCCGACTCCTACCATGATGCGCAACTCGCTGTCCGCAGCCTGCGCCGGGACCGTTCGCAGCGTGACTCGATGAGTTACGAGGATTTCGATTTCGCCACCGCGTTGTTCTCCGACGTCGGTCTCGACCGGATGGCCGAACGTGCGCGTTCTTACCTCGCTCCGATCTGCGACCGCGAAGCCCTCGTCGAGGCGTTGCAGACGTATTTCGACCACGGACAGAATGTCATCACAGCCGCCGACAAGCTCCACATCCACCACAATTCGCTGCGCTATCGGCTCTCGCGGATCGAATCCGCGCTCGACGCGAACCTCAAGGACGCCGGCGACATCGCGTCGGTATTCCTGGCGCTGACTGCCCTGGATCTGGTGGGCGACCTTCCAACTCCCGCCAAACTGACGGCCCGCACCGCCCAGAACGAAACCGGCATCGCCGACATCGCAGTAACCGGAGCGGCCACGGAGTACCCGGGTGGCGAGCCATCGCTCGGGGTGGTCCGGTCCGACGGGTGACGTCGACAGAAAACGGGACGCTGGGCGCGGAATCTTTGCGGGGGCGTTGACTCCGCAGTGCCGACGATTCCGGCGCCCAGCGTCCCTCCTCCTCCGGCCGGAGTGGTTCGTGGACCGTCAGGCCATGCGGCGTTTGAACATCACCAGCCACTGGCCTTCCTGGCAGACCACACCGTGCTGGTTGACAACCTTCACATCGAAGGTCACGATGCCGCGATCCGGCTTGGACTTCGACGGTCGCAGCTCGGCGACTTCCTGTTCGACGTGGATGGTGTCACCGATCTTCACGGCGTCTTTGAGCGACCAGTTCATCCCGAGGAAGGCGATCGCGGTACCCTCCTTGATGCCCAGCCGAGACTCCAGTCCGGTGGCGACGGCGAACACACCGGGCCCGTGGAAGATCCGGCCGCCGAACTGTGTGGTCTTGGCGAACTCCTCGTCGGTATGCAACGGATTGAAATCGCCCGAAACTCCCGCGAAGTTGGCCACGTCGGCGTCGGTGATCGTGCGCGACGGCGAGGTCCACCGCTGGCCTACCTCGAAGTCGTCGAAGTACAGTCCCTTGGCCTGATCCTGTCCGGCGGTCGGCGCCGAAACCGTTTGCGTCATGATGCTCCTCTTATCGCTCCTGCATGTCAGTCTGGAAGACTCCGGTGCCCCCGCACATCGTGACCGCACCGGAAATGTCGGTCACCCGTTGGAGGAATTACCAGCCGGGTCGAAGACCCGAATCGGCCTACTCCGAACCGTGTTTGATCATGACATGCTTGATCTGCGTGTACTCGTCGAGCGCATGCGTGGACAGCTCCTTGCCGTAACCCGACTCTCCGAAGCCGCCGAACGGCATCTCACTGACCGTCGGGAAATGCTGGTTGATCCAAACCGTTCCGAACCGCAAATCCCGACTGAACCGCATGGCCCGGTCGAGATCGGTGGTCCAGACACTGGCCGCGAGCCCATAGGACACGTCATTGGCCATTCGCAGCATCGACTCGTCGTCCGTGACGCGCTGAATCGTGGCGACCGGACCGAACACCTCGCACTGGACGATCTCCGAATCCTGGGCGACCTCTGTGATCACCGTCGGCGGATAGAAGAACCCCGCACCGTCGACGGGGGCACCGCCGGTGAGCACCCGGGCACCATCCGCCCGGGCACGTTCGACAAATCCGTGGACCCGGTCTCGATGGGCGGCCGAGATCACCGGCCCCATCTCGGCTTCGGGATCGCTCGGTGGCCCGACCTTGATCGCGGCGGCGGCCTCACAGTACGCAGCCACGAAGTCGTCGTAGACATCGTCCTGCACGATGACTCGACAAGCCGCACAACAGTCCTGCCCAGCGTTGGTGAAGGCTGCGGCGACGAGTTCGCGGGCGGCCCTGTCGACATCGTCAACGTCGGCGAACACCAGCACGGGGGCCTTACCCCCGAGTTCCAGATGGACCCGTGTCAGGGTGCCGGCCGCCGCAGCCGCCACCGCCTTACCGGTCGCCACCGCTCCGGTCACCGACACCGTGCGCACGTCAGGATGCTCGACCAACGCCCGCCCGGTGTCGCGGGTACCGAGCACGATATTGAGCACCCCGTCCGGCAGAACGCCGCGGGCAAGCTCGCCGAACCGGAGCGTGGTCAGCGGTGTCAGTTCGGACGGCTTGAGCACCACGGTGTTTCCCGCAGCCAACGCTGGGGCTACCTTCCACGCCGCCTCCATCAGCGGAAAGTTCCACGGCGTGATCAACCCGACCACTCCGACCGGTTCCCGCCGAACCAGCGAAGTACTGCCCGGCAGGTACTCACCGGCCCCCTCGCTCTGCGATGTACGTGCCGCCCCCGCCATGTACTGCAGCACATCCACCACCCCGGCCATCTCCTCGCGAGCCGCCGCCATCGGCTTGCCCACGTTTCTGGACTCCAGAGCTGCCAGCTCGTCGGTGTGCGCCTGCACCACCGACGCCAGTTCCAACAACGCCGCGGAACGCTCCGCCGGCGTGGTGCGCCGCCAGGTTTCGAAAGCGGTTCTCGCCGTTCCCACGAACCGTTCGACCTCAGCGGCCTCGGCGCTGCGGAAGACCTCGATCCGCTCGCCCACGGCGGGATCGACCACGTCGAAGGTCGATGGGCCGACCGTCTCGGCAGACCAGTAGTCCCGCAAACTCGATGCGGCGTCGACAGGGATTGACACGACTTCCTCACTTCAGGTTTCGGACTCAGCGAGTCACCGGAAAACGCCGTGGATGCCCTCACCCACCCGGTGAGCGGGGCGGCGAGCTGGAGCCGTCCGCCGGTGAACCGGGCCGGTTCTCACGTTTCCCCCGCTGCGGAACATGTCGAGGCGTCCTCGTGGTCGGCACCGGCCCGCAACGCCTCGGCCACCGCGGTCGGCAGCGGCCGCGACTTCGCGTTCGTCACGTCGACGTTGACGTAGACGATGTTCACCTCGGCGATCTCCGCTCCGTCGCGGGTGATCCGCGTGAGCAGCGAAAAACTGGAGTTCCCAACCCGGGTACAGGTCACGTCGACATCGAGAACGTCCTCGAATCGTGCCGGTGCACGAAAATCGATCGTCGCCTGGGCCAGCGACGGATCCACGCCGGCCGCCAGCAGTTTCGGATACGGCCAGCCGATCGAGCGCACGAACTCGGTCAGCCCGACGTCGGCGATCTCCAGATAGCGGCTGTTGAACAGGAAGCCTTGCTGGTCGGTCTCGTGGTAACGGACGCGGTGGCGCAGCACGACCGCCATCAGAACTCCGCTTCGGCACGAAGTTTGGCGAACAGGTCCGTGCGGCGCAGCGCCAGCCCCGGTGCCTCCGGCTGGGCCCGGGATGCGGTCAGCAGGTCGTGGTCGAGCTCGGCAACCACGAGGTCCTCACCCTTGGCCGCCGAGATGGCCAGCAGGCCGTCGTTGATGCCGATGGTCTTGTCCACGGGCGTGCTGATCAGCGCCTGCCCGACGGCGTGCAGCGGTGCATCCTCGGGCAGTCCGCTGCTGCCGACCAATGGCGACATCACCACGTAGAGCTGGTTCTCGATGGCTCGGGCCTGACAGCCGATCCGGACTCGGTGAACGCCGCGTCTGTTCCAGGTCAGCGACGGGCAGATGACGAGGTCGACACCACGTGATACCAGGTATCGCGACAGTTCCGGGAACTGGATGTCGGCGCAGATCAACACGCCGGCGGTGAACGGGCCGATGCGGGTGACCAGCAGCTCGTCACCGCCCCGGGCACCCATGGCGTGCTCCGGCGGTGTCAGGTGGATCTTGTCTTGGGTCTCGACCCGGCCGTCCGGGTGCGCGACGATCGCGGTGTTTCGCAATGACCCGTCGTCGGCGATGCGGTTGTGGCTACCACCAACCACAACCAGATTGTGTTTGGCAGCAAGATATTTCACCCCGTCCGCGATGGCGTCGAACTGCGGCGCGAGCACGTCGCGGTAATCCACCGGTACCGTTGCGCCCGTCACCGCGTGATCGGTGATCGCCGCGAGCAGCCCGGTGCTGGCGAATTCCGGCAACACCACCAGTTCCGCCCCCGCCGACGCAGCCCTGCCGATGAACGCATCCATGTGTGAAAGCAGGTCATCCAGGCTGGGTTCGGCACGAAGTCCGAAATTTGTGGTGGCGACCTTCAGCGTCGACATGGCTCAGGCCCCCTGTGACTGCAGGAGTTCGGCGACCGCGCGGCGGTCCACCTTGTCGGTGCGTGGATTGAGGGGCAGTGCGTCGATGACCCGGTAGACGGTGGGCACCTTGAACGCCGCCAGTCGTTCGGCTGCGAATGCCCGCACGGCGTCGGTATCGATGTCGGTGTCGGCCGGAACCACGGCGGCGGCGACCTGCTGACCGTAGATCTCGTCCGGCAGTCCCACCACGCACACATCGTGCACCGAGGAGTGCTCGCGCAGCACCCGCTCCACCTCTGCCGGGGACACGTTGCTGCCTCCCCGGATGATCATGTCCGAAACCCGGCCAACCACATAGACGTAGCCGTCGGCATCGATCCGGATGAGATCTTTGGTGCGGTACCAGCCGTCGGCGGTGAGCGCCTTGCGGGTCTGCTCCTCGTCGTTCCAGTAGCCGAGCATCAGCCCGGGTCCGCTGGTCCAGGCCTCCCCCACTTCGCCCGGCGGCACGTCGTTGCCGTCGGCGTCGACGACCCTGACCGACGATCCCGGCACCACCTTGCCGGCCGAGCCGTGCACCGGCTGTGGATCCAGCACCGGGTCGTAGGTGACGAACGGGAAACACTCACTGGCACAGAAGTTGTCGTAGACCGGACAACCGGTGAGCGCCTGCCACCTGCCGAAGGCGACCTCGTTGCGCGGTTCACCGCCGGAGACACAGAACCGTAGCGAGGACAGGTCAAGCTTGTCGGCCAGCGATTCGAGGTGGGCGACCAGCTTGGTGAACATCGTCGTCACTCCGGGCAGCATCGTGGCCCGGTGGCGGGTGATGGCGTCGATGATCAATTCCGGTCGGCTGCGCCGCAGCGTGATGACCGTCCCGCCCCGCAGCAGCGTGGTCATCGAGGTGCTGGCCAGGCCGAACAGCCAGGCCATTGGCAGCGCCACGATCGTGCGGTCCTCGGCGGTCATGCGCCAGGTCCGCCCGAAGACCTCGGCGGCGTTGCACACCGCCGACTCGGAGATCATGATCGCCTTGGGCCGGCTGGTGGTACCCGACGAGTAGCAGATCAGATGCAGCGGTTCGCGCAGGCCGTCGGGATTGGGCCGCCGCCCGGATCGGACCTCGGTGGCTTCGAACGCGCCATCGATTACCGCCACCGGCAGCTCATCGCAGACCGCCGCACGCACAGCCGCCTCCGTCCGGGTGTCGGCGAGCGCGAGCACCGGGTCGGCGTCGGCAAGACAGAACCCCAGGTCGGCCACCGGCGCGGAGGGATAGATCGTCACCAGCACGGCACCCGCCCGCCACACCGCGAACGCGCTGACCAGGAAGTACCCGGAATTCTCGGCGACCAGCGCGATGCGGTCACCGGGGCGCACGCCGGCGTCGACGAGCCGCTGCGCACGCCGGTCGATCTCCGTGACGAGTTCGGCGTAGGTGAAACTTGCCTGCTCGTCGCTGATCGCCGTGCAGTCCGCGCGGACGGCGGCGACATCCCGCAGTTCGGCCAGGAACCGGCCGGGTGGGACATGTTCGATGGCGGTCACTTCGAACCCCGCTTCCCGGATGTTGCGGTCAGGCCGTGGTCGCCGCGTTCGGAGCAGCGGCATAGCCGATCTCGGCCGGCCAGCCCGCGGCGGCCAGGTCGGCGGCCAGATCGCGGCGAGGCACGTCGTAGTCGACCGTCTCGCGCGGGACGAGTCGCCCCACCCTACCCGAGGCGAGCTCCTCTGACATGTGTGCGATGACCCCGGGGATGGTGCCGAGAATGGCCAGCGCGGTCGATTCCTCGGGGGTGAAGCCCATGGCGACGGTGATCGCCGCCATCATCGCCACGTCGTTGATCGGGAAGTGCTCACGACCCGGCTGCTTGGTGAAGGCGCGGTGCACGGCCTCGTACAGCTCGACCTGCTCGCTCCACAGCCCGTTTTCGATCGCGATCTTCTTCAGGATCTGCGCGCGCGGGTCGGTGTAGCGGAACACCGGGTGCCCGAACCCGGGGATGCGCTGTTTGCCGGCCCGCGCCTCGGCGACCACCTGTTCGGCAAAGGCGTCCATGTCGGTGGCGCCGGAGGCCTTGAACCGCGCGTAGGTGTCGATGATGTACCGTGCGGTGTTCTCGGTGGCCAGGCCGTAGTCGCCGGCCGACAGCGCGGCGGCGGCCAGGCCGGCCTGCACGTGCGGGTTGCAGGACACGACGTAGCGCGCGGCGGCGGTGCCGGACTTCTCCAGGCCGTAGTCGAGCACCCCGGTCAGCACCGCGTCGAGGACCCGGGCCTCCTGCGGGCTCGGCAGCCGGCCCTTGATCAGCAGGAAGGTCATCGCCGTGAACGGCAGGCCGATCAGGTCGTCGAGCCTGTACCCGCGGATGTAGACCGTCTCGGGGGTGATCTCGCTGACTTCAGTGTGCCAGTAGCGTTCGGTCGCCTCGCGTTCCGCCATCAATCCACTTCCGTGCAGGGGTCCGGCAATTACGGCTCCGACGATAGGTGCGCACCCGAGCGAACACCGTCGGCACATTTCCGAAGAATCCGACCCATGCTTGGACCGGTTACGAAGCGACGGCTCATCCCGCACGCCGAGCGGCGCGTCTGCACCGAGACACGCCGTACGTCGCTAGGCGTTCTGCGGTCGCCCGCACGACACCGAGCGACCGCTGACGCCCGCCGACGCACGGCGTGTCGGCGTACAGACACGGTCGCTCGCGGGGAACGGAGGGGTGGCGGCGGGGCGCCCTACTTCTTGTTGGCGGGCTTGTCCCCGGCGGCGTCGGTGGACAGCGCGGCGACGAAGGCCTCCTGCGGGACGTCGACCCGGCCGATGGTCTTCATCCGCTTCTTGCCTTCCTTCTGCTTCTCGAGCAGCTTGCGCTTGCGGGTGATGTCACCGCCGTAGCACTTGGCCAGCACGTCCTTGCGCAGCGCCCGGATGTTCTCGCGGGCAATGATCTTCGAGCCGATCGCGGCCTGCACCGGCACCTCGAACTGCTGGCGCGGGATGAGCTCCTTGAGCTTGGTGGTCATCTTGTTGCCGTAGGTGTAGGCCGCGTCCTTGTGCACGATCGCGCTGAACGCGTCCACCGGCTCGCCCTGCAGCAGGATGTCGACCTTGACCAGCTGCGACTCGCGCTCGCCGGCCTCCTCGTAGTCGAGGCTGGCGTAGCCGCGGGTGCGCGACTTCAGCGAGTCGAAGAAGTCGAAGATGATCTCGCCGAGCGGCATGATGTAGCGCATCTCGACCCGCTCCGGCGACAGGTAGTCCATGCCCTGCAGGTCGCCGCGGCGGGACTGGCACAGCTCCATGATCGAGCCGATGAACTCGCTCGGCGCGATGATCGTGGTCTTGACCACCGGCTCGTAGACGGTGCGGATCTTGCCGGTCGGCCAGTCCGACGGGTTGGTGACGATCTTCTCGGTGCCGTCGTCCTGGATCACCCGGTACACCACGTTGGGGGCGGTGGAGATCAGGTCGAGGTTGAACTCCCGCTCCAGCCGCTCCCGGGTGATCTCCATGTGCAGCAGGCCGAGGAACCCGCACCGGAAGCCGAAGCCCAGGGCCGCCGAGGTCTCCGGCTCGAAGGTCAGCGCGGCGTCGTTGAGCTGCAGCTTCTCCAGCGCGTCGCGCAGGTCCGGGTAGTCCGAGCCGTCCACCGGGTACAGCCCGGCGTAGACCATCGGTTTGGGTTCGCGGTAGCCGGTCAGCGGTTCGGCGGCGCCGTTGCGGGCGGTGGTGACGGTGTCGCCGACCTTGGACTGGCGCACGTCCTTCACGCCGGTGATGAGGTAGCCCACCTCGCCGACGCCCAGCCCGGCGCACGGCTTGGGCTCCGGCGAGACGATGCCGACCTCGAGCAGTTCGTGGGTGGCGCCGGTGGACATCATCGCGATCCGCTCGCGCGGCATGATCTTCCCGTCGACGACGCGGACGTAGGTGACCACGCCGCGGTAGGTGTCGTAGACCGAGTCGAAGATCATCGCCCGGGTCGGGGCGTCCGGGTCGCCGGTGGGCGGCGGCACCTGGCGGACCACCTCGTCGAGCAGTTCGCGCACCCCCTCGCCGGTCTTGCCGGAGACCCGCAGCACGTCGGTCGGTTCGCAGCCGATGATGTGGGCGAGTTCGGCCGAGTACCGGTCCGGGTCGGCCGCCGGCAGGTCGATCTTGTTGAGCACCGGGATGATGTGCAGGTCCCGGTCCAGCGCCAGGTACAGGTTGGCCAGCGTCTGCGCCTCGATGCCCTGGGCGGCGTCGACGAGCAGGATCGCGCCCTCGCAGGCCTCCAGGGCGCGCGACACCTCGTAGGTGAAGTCGACGTGGCCGGGGGTGTCGATGAGGTGCAGCACGTACTGCTGCCCGTCGACCTCCCACGGCAGCCGCACGTTCTGGGCCTTGATCGTGATGCCGCGTTCCCGCTCGATGTCCATGCGGTCCAGGTACTGGTCCCGCATCGAGCGTTCGTCGACCACGCCGGTGAGCTGCAGCATCCGGTCCGCCAGGGTCGACTTGCCGTGGTCGATGTGGGCGATGATGCAGAAGTTCCGGATCTGCGCCGGCGGGGTGAACGTCTTGTCGGCGAAGCTGCTGATGGGAATCTCCTGGTGACGCGGTGTCCGGGAGCGCGTTGTGCGCCCTACCAGGGTATCGAGCACCACGAACCGGGACACAATCGCCGTCGCCGTCGCTCCCCTATGCTCGCACTATGGCGTCGCAGTGGAAGGCCGTCGGCCGCTTCGCGGGGCACCTGGTGTTCAACGAGGCGCCCCGGCTGCTGCGTCAGCTGCAGCGGCCGGGATCCGCTCCGCGCACCCTCGGCGAGGGACTGCGCATGGGCATCGACGCCGGCCTGTCGGCGCTGGCCCAGGCCGCCGCCCGCCCCGCGCCCGAGGTCGCGCTGCCGCCGGGCCGGCCGGTCACCCACCGCAGCGTGCCCACCGCGCGCCGGGCCCGGCGCGTCGTCTACGCACCGGACCTCGACGGCCGGGCCGACCCGGGCGAGATCGTCTGGACCTGGGTGGCCTACGAGGACGACCCGACCCAGGGCAAGGACCGCCCGGTGCTGGTCGTCGGCCGCGACGGCGACACGCTGCTCGGGCTGATGCTGTCGAGCAAACAGCACCGCAACGACGACGCCGACTGGGTCGGCATCGGCAGCGGCCCGTGGGACTTCGACGGGCGGCCCAGCTGGGTGCGGCTGGACCGGGTGCTCGATGTGCCCGAGGAGGGCATCCGCCGCGAGGGCGCGATCCTGGACCGCGAGCGGTTCGAGCTGGTCGCGGCCCGGCTGCGCCGCGACTACGCCTGGATCTGACCGAGGAAACGCACGTACGGCCCGCTGTCATCGTGGTGGATGCGGCAACGCACCCCGTACACGTCGGCGACGAGCTGCTCGGTCAACACCGCCACGGGCGGCCCGGCCGCGACGACCCGACCACCGGCAAGCACCACCACCTCGTCGCAGAACATCGCCGCGAGGTTGAGGTCGTGCAATGCCACGATCGCGGTCACGTCCAACCGACGTATCAGCGCCAGCACCTCCAACTGGTGTGCCGGGTCGAGGTGATTTGTCGGTTCGTCGGCCAGCAGCACCGCCGGTTGCTGTGCCAGCGCCCTGGCGATCTGCACCCGCTGACGTTCCCCGCCGGACAAGGTGTGCCAGTACCGATCGGCCAGTCCGGACAGTCCGGTGGCAACGAGTGCCTCACGCACCACCGCCCGGCCGTCCCGATCGCCACCGAGCGGGCCCGAGTACGGCGTCCTGCCGAGCGACACCACGTCGCGCACGGTCAGGTGCAGATCCGTTTCGGCGTGCTGGGCGACAAGCGCGATCCGCCGAGCCACCGTTCGACGTGGCAGCAACGCCACGGCGTGACCGTCGACGGTGACCGATCCCACGTCGGGGCGGTCCAGCCCCGCCAACAAGCGCATCAGGGAGGATTTTCCCGAACCGTTCGGGCCGAGCAGTCCGACGGTGCTTCCCGGCGCCGGCTGCAGGGTTACCCCCGCGAGGACGAGCCGACCCGACCGGGTCCAGCGCACCGAATCCGCGGTGAGGCTCACCGGACACCCCTGCCCCGGCGCAACAGCATCGCACCGAACGCCGGCACGCCGATCAGCGCGGTCACCACACCGGTCGGTAGCTCCTGTGGAGCGAACACGGTTCGGGCCAGGGTGTCGACCCACACCATGAAGACCGCACCTAGAATCGCGACGCTGGGCAGCAGCCGCCGATGCCCCGGACCGACGATCAGTCGCGCCGCGTGCGGAAGTACCAGTCCGACGAACCCGATTGCGCCGACGGCACTGACTGTTGTTGCGGTGATGAGTGCGGTGACCACCAGCAGGATCGCCCTGGCCCGTACCACCGGAACACCGAGCGTTGCGGCGGCGTCCTGTCCGAAGGCGAACGCATCGAGCACGTTCGCGGCCAGGAGGCAGACCACCAGGCCGATCCCGGTCGCGACACCACACAGGTACACGTCGGCCCAGCCCACCCCCGACATCGATCCCAGCAGCCAGAACAGCACGCCCCGGGTCTGTTCGGCATTGGCCGCCGACATCACGACGAACGAGGTCAGGGCGGAGAAGAGCTGGGTACCGGCGACCCCGGCGAGCACCACCTGTTCGGTACTCCCGCCAGCACCGTAGGCCAGTGCGAGCACCACCACGAACGCCGTCACTGCACCGATGAATGCCCCACCTGACAGACCCACCGCACTCGCGCCGACCCCCAGTACCACGACCACGACAGCGCCCGTCGATGCACCGCCGGACACCCCGAGAATGAAGGGATCTACCAGTGGATTCCGGAGCAGCGACTGCAGGATCGCGCCGCACAGCGCCAATCCCGCGCCGCAGAGTGCCGCCATGACCACACGCGGCAACCGCAACTCCCAGACGATCCCGTCCTGCAACGCGGTGGCCCCGGACGTTCCGGCACCCAGGTGGTCGGCCACGATCCGGTACACGTCGACCATCGACAGACTCGCCGGGCCTATCGTGATGGCCAGGGCCATCGACAGAGTGAGTCCTGCCAGCCCCGCCAACCACAGACCGGCGAGCGGACCGATACGGGTCAACAACGCTACGACGACATCCCGAACTCGCGCAGCCCGGCTGCGACCTTCTCGACCCCGTCGACGGTTCGAATCGACGGGTTCAGATCAGCGCCGTTGACCACGATGTACCGACGCAGTTGTACTGCGGTGAGGCGTCTGGTCACCGGGTGGGATTCCAGGAAGTCGATCTTCGCCTGCAACGCGTCACCGTCGATGGTGCGGCGACTCAGATCGGCCAGCACCAGTACGTCCGGGTTCCGTTCGGCGACCGCCTCCCAACTGACCTGTGGCCACTCCTCGTTGGTGTCGTCGAACACATTCCGCACCCCGACCGCCTGCGCGATCACACCCGGTGCGCCACAGCAGCCGGCGAAATACGGGGCCCGGATATCGGAGAACCAGAATGCTGCCGTCGTCCCTGGTTGCGCTCGGGTTTCTGACGCCGCGCCGAGGCGATCGCGCAGCTCGGCAATCAGCTGGCGACCGCGTTCCTCGACTCCGAAGATTCTTCCAAGGTCCGAGATTTCTTCGTAGACCAAATCCATCGTGAACGGCTCGATGCGCACGCCGTCACCATGCCCGGCATCTTTACCCGCACAATCGCTCGGCGCGAGATACGTCGGCACTCCGAGCCGTTCGAACTGTTCGCGATCGGCGACCCCGCCCGGGCCGAGGGTACCGGTGAACGATGCCGAGATGAAGTCCGGAGCGGTCTCGAGAACCGCCTCCAGTGCGGGCTTGTTGTCCGACAATCGCGGCACCCGCGCGTTCTCGCCCGCCAGATTCTCCCGAACCGGATCGGTCCAGGTAGCGGTGCCGACCATGCGATCGGCGAGCCCGAGAGACAACAGAATCTCGGTGGATCCCTGGTTGAGTGACACCGCACGTTGCGGCGACGCCGAAATCATCACCTGCCGACCACAGTTGAGCACGGTCAACGGATAGCCGTCGCTCTCGGCCACCGCGCTCTCCACGGCTTGCCCACACCCCACCACCAACAGCGCGAACACCGCAAGCAAGGCCGGAATCCGGGCGCTCATTGCGCCAATCCGTACGACTCGAGCGCGGCGGCAAGTTTCTCCACCGCATCAACCTGCCGAATCCCAGGGTCGAGTTCTGACCCGGCCAAAACGACGAAGTGTTCATTACGAACCGCGGTCATGTTCCTGGTTACCGGATGCGATTGCAGGAAACGGCGTTTCGAATCCAGGTCGTCTCCGTCGACCCGACGCCGACTCAGGTCGGCCAGGACCAGGATATCGGGGTCCCGAGCGGCGACCGTCTCCCAGTCGACCTCCGGCCAGTCCTCGGCGATGTCCGCGAAGACATTCGTGAGTCCAAGATACTCACTGTAAAGACCTGGGGCTGAACAACATCCAGCCATGTATGGGGTACGCAACCCGGAAAACCAGTAGGCAACCGTGGTCCCCTCCACCGCGGTCACATGCGCCGCCTCGAGCCGTCGCCGGAGCCCGTCGATCAATGCAGTGCCGCGCTCCGGAACCCCGAAGATCGCCGCCAGTTCCGCAATCTCGCCGAACAGCGTAGCGAACCGCAAAGGCTCGGAGCGGGTCACGGTTTCCCCGCTTACCTGGGCACCGGCACACACCGAAGGTGACAGATACCCAGCCACGCCGAGGTCGGCGAGCCGGGCCCGATCTCCGACCACCGCCGGAGTGAAAGTGTGTGCGCTTGCCGAGACGATGAGGTCGGGTTCGGTAGCGAGCACCGTTTCCAGAGCCGGGTCGTTGTCGGCCAGCCGTGGCACGCGAGCGTTGGCATCGGCGAGTTCGGGTAGCACCGGGTCGAACCAGGTGCTGGTACCCACCATGCGGTCGGCCAGCCCGAGCGACAGCAGGATCTCGGTGGAGGCCTGGTACAGCGACACCACGCGGCGCGGTGGTCGGTCGAAGGTGACGTCGGCACCGCAGTTCTGCAGTACCACGGGATAATCGGGTGTCGGGGTCGATGACTCGACAACGCTGCCGCTCCCACAGCCGGCGAGCAGCAGCACGGTGATAAGTGCGGTGATCGCACGCATCCGCCACGTCCTTGGTCAGGGCCCATATCGCGAGGCCGTTGAACGGGTCACCGGCCCCAGGCGATCGGACTCGAGGCGAGCGCCTCACACCGTTGCGCGTCAGTTCCGGATTCGCACCGGATTCCCCCGGGGTCGGCGCCCGTACTCTAGCAGGAGCGGATGGCCGATTTCCCCGCGAGCAGACGCCGCCCCTTCCGGCGCGGATTTCGCGGGCGCGGTAGGACCGGTCAGACGCCGGCCGGGGCGTGGGCGAACAGCGGCAGCACGCCCTGGCCGACGTGGTGGATCTCCACCCGCTGCGGGTAGCCGCTGAGCACGAACTCGGTGACGCCGAGCTGCGCGTACTCGTTGAACAGCGCGGCCACCTCGGCGTAGGAGCCGACCGCGGCGGTGCCGGCGCCGTCACGCAGCAGGCTCGGGCCCGCCCACAGCCCGGGGTGGATCTCCAGGTCGCGCACCCCGACGAGCTCACCGGTGGTCAGCGCCGCCATCCGGCGCTGCCCCTCCGAGCCGCTGGCCAGGTAGCGCTCGTGGGCGCTGCGCACCGCCTCGGGGGTGAGCCCGGTCATCAGCTCCGCGGCCCGCTGCCAGGCCTCCTCGGCGGTGGGCCGGGCCACCGTGTGCAGGCGCACCCCGTAGCGCAGGGTGCGGCCGTGCCGGGCCGCGGCGGCGCGCACCCGCTCGATCTTCTCGGCGACCTGCTCGGGCGGCTCGCACCAGGTCAGGTAGACGTCGGCGTGCTGCGCGGCGACCTCGATGGCCTCCGGCGAGCTGCCGCCGAAGTAGATCGTCGGGACGTGTTCGAGCGGGTAGGCCAGTGCCGCGCGCTCGATCCGGTAGAACTCGCCGTGGAAGCTGAACTCGGGGTTGTTCCACAGCCCGCGCAGCACGGTCAGGAACTCGCCGGTGCGCCGGTAGCGGGCGGCCTTGTCGGCCCAGTCGCCGAACCGGCGCATCTCGTCGTCGTCGCCGCCGGTGACGACGTTGAGCGCCAGCCGGTTGCCGGTGAACCGCTGATAGGTGCCGACCTGCTGGGCCGCCGCCGTCGGCGAGAGCACCCCGGGCCGGAACGCCACCAGGTACTTCAGCCGCTCGGTGTGCTGGGCCAGTGCCGCGGTGGCGATCCAGGAGTCCTCGCAGTGGGTGCCGGTCGGGGTGAGCACCGCCTCGAAGCCGTAGCCCTCGGCCGCGCGGCCGAGCTCGGTGAGGTTCTCCAGCGTGGGCTGCAGGTGGGTGCGCAGCCGGGTCTCGGCCGCCAACCGGTTGTCGGCGATGGTGGTGGTGTCGCCGTGGGTGGGCAGGTACCAGTGGAACTTCAGCGTCACGGCCCCGGAGTCTGCCGCGCCGGGCGCGGACCCGCCAGATTTGCGACCAGCGTGATCGGATCCACCGCCCGGACGGCCGGCTCCCCGACGCGGGTTCCGGGCGCCGCCTACCGGGGCGCATTCGGCGACGACGACCTGTCCAACGCTGTCGGGGAGCCGGCCGTGGTTCCGGTCAGCCGCGGGTGATGTAGGCCTGCAACTGCTGCTGCTCGGCCTCGAGTTCCTCCATCCGGGTCTTGACCACGTCGCCGATGCTGACGATGCCGACGAGCCGGCCGCGCTCCATGACCGGGACGTGGCGGACCCGGTTGTTGGTCATCACGGCGGCCAGGTCGTCGACGGCGTCGTCGGGGCTGCAGGTGAACACCAGGGCGGTCATGATCTCCGACACCGGGCGGGTCAGCAGGTCCGGGCCGTGTTCGTGCAGCTTGCGCACCACATCGCGCTCGGAGACCATGCCGACCACCCCCTCCGGGCCGATGACCACCATCGCGCCGATGTTGTGGGTGGCCAGCTCGGCGAGCAGCCCGGTCACCGTCGTGGTCTCGGTGACCGTGGCCACCGCCGACCCCTTGTTGCGTAGCACGTCCGCGATGCGCATCGCCGCCCCCGGGTGATCCAGCTCACACCAGCCTAGCGGTTGTCAGCGGGGCGCGCGCCACATCGGCCATAACGTCGGCCCGCCGCCGGGGACGACGATCTCCCCGGTGACCTCGAACCCGAACCGCTCGTAGTAGGGGATGTTGACCGGGTTGGAGGACTCCAGGTAGGCGGGGGCGTGCTCGGCGTCGACGCGGTCGAGCTGGGCGCGCATCAGCGCCTGCCCGTAGCCGCGGCCGCGCACCGTCGGATCGCTGCCGATGACGGCCAGGTACCAGTGCGGCTCGGCCGGGTGGTGCTGTTTCATCAGCTCGGCGAGCTGCTGGCCGGCCGTGGCCCGCGACCCCAGCGCGAGCAGCAGCGCCGGCAGCATGCGCAGCTCCTCGAGCCGGGACTGTTTCCACCGGCCGGGCGGGTCCCACAGCGCCGCCCCGCCGATGTCGGCACCCGCCGCGACCTGCGGGGCGCCGGAACGCAGAAAGTGGTGCCGGGTCATCGCGGCGAACATCCGCGGCAGCCCGCGGGCCCGGGCGGCCGGGTCGGGCAGCAGCCAGGTCATGACCGGGTCCTCGTAGAACGCCCGGCCGAGCACCGCGGCCAGCCGGCGCACCTGGTCCCGGCGCGCGGGGGTGACGTCGATCTGCACGACTCAACCCTGGCACGACCGGCCCGCGGCCGGTAGCCATGGTGCTCACCGGAGTGACCCCGCCGGGTGCCGGGGAATCGGCTAGGCCAGTCGGGTGATCTCGACGACGACGTCCAGATCGGTCGCCCCCTCGCCGGTGTAGATGCCCTTGAGCGGGGCGACGTCGGCGTAGTCGCGGCCCACCCCGACGCTGACGTAGCGCTCGTCGATGGCCGAGTCGTTGGTGGGGTCGTAGTGCCACCAGTCGCCGGTCCAGGCCTGGATCCAGGCGTGGCTCTGCCCGTCGACGGTCTCGCCGATCTCGGCGTCGGCGCGCGGGTGCAGGTACCCGGACACGTACCGGGCGGGGATTCCCATGGCGCGCAACAGGATCAGCGACAGGTGGGCGAAGTCCTGGCACACCCCCTTGCCCTCGCGCAGCGCGTCGAGCCCCGACGAGTGCACCCCGGTGGTGCCCTTGACGTAGGACAGCTCGCTGCGCACCCACTCCGCCGCGGCGAGCACCGCGTCCACCGGGTCGTGGCGTCGGGCGATCCGCTCGCCGACCCGTGCCACCCGCTTGCTGTACGGGGTGTAGCCGGTGGGCACGAGCACCTCGTGAAACCGGTCGGCGACCGGGTCGGATGCCAGCTCGTCCCAGCCGATCTTGGCCGGCGGTTCGTCCCGGTCGGTCTCCACCACCGACGAGGAGACCACCTCCAGCTCGGTGTGCGGGGCGTGCAGGTCGAACGCGGTGACCGCGGTGCCCCAGTAGTCGGTGTAGCGGTAGGTGCGGGTGGCCGGGACGGTCTCCACCCGGTTGATGATGACGTTCTGCCGGGAGTCCGACCGCGGGGTGAGCCGGGCCTCGTTGAACGACGCGGTCACCGGCGACTTGTAGGCGTACCCGGTCGAGTGCACGACCCGCATGCGCCACATCAGATCTCACCCTCCTCGATGACCGCCACCGGGGCGCGGCCGGCGTCGGTCCAGGCCACCCACGGCGCGGTGTGGAAGAACTGCACCGCGATCGCCTCCCCCACCTCGTGACAGGTGCGCTGCAGGTGGGCCAGCCGCTGCTCCAGCGACTCCAGCAGCACCCCCGGCTCCAGGAACTCCAGCTCGCTGCGGGCCCGGCCGAGCAGCCGCTGCGCCTCCACGGTGACGCCGAGCCGGTTGTGCGGCCGGTGCAGCAGTTCGTCGAGGTTGTGCTCGGCCAGGCGCAGCGAGTAGAACACCGACCGCGGGAACAGCCGGTCGAGCATCATGAACTCCACCACCCGGGTGGCGTCCAGCACGCCCCGGTAGGTGCGCAGGTAGGTGTCGTGCGCACCGGCCGAGCGCAGCAGCGTCACCCAGGCCGGCGAGGAGGCGGAGTCCCCGACCCGCGACAGCAGCAGCCGCACCGTCATGTCCACCCGTTCGATGGCGCGGCCGAGCACCATGAACCGGTAGCCGTCGTCGCGGGAGAGCGTGGAGTCGGCCAGCCCGGCGAACATCGCCGCCCGGCCCTCGATGTAGGACAGGAACTCGTGCGGGCCGAAGCGGCGAGCCGCGCGTTCCCGCTCGGGCAGCGCGTTGTAGGTGGTGTTCAGGCACTCCCAGATGTCGGTGGAGGTGACTTCCCTTGCGCCGCGGGCGTTCTCGCGCGCCGCACAGATGGCGTCGACGATGGAGGTGCCGCCCGGCACGTCCCGGCCGAACGCGACGATGTCGGTCAGCGACCACACGTCGAGCGGATGGTCCGGCGGGCTCATGCCCAGCACCCGCAGCAGGGTGCGCGCCACCCGGTCCGGGTCGACGCTGGAGTCCTCGAGCAACTGGTGCACGGTGACGTCGAGGATGCGGGCGGTGTCGTCGGCGCGCTCGACGTAGCGGCCGATCCAGTACAGCGACTCGGCGTTGCGGGCCAGCATCGGTGCTCCTACTGCTGCTGTTGCTGTTGCTGGGAGACCGGCACCGCGGGCTCGCGGTCGCGGTCGGACCGGGTGGTGTGCGGCAGGGTGCGCACCACCTGCGCGTCGCCGAGCTCGCGCGCGGCGCCGGAGGTGCGCGGCGCCAGCACCCAGGTGTCCTTGGAACCGCCGCCCTGGCTGGAGTTCACCACCAGCGAGCCCTCGGTGAGCGCGACCCGGGTCAGCCCGCCGGGCAGCACCCAGATGTCGTCGCCGTCGTTGACCGCGAACGGCCGCAGGTCGACGTGGCGCGGGGCGAGGTGGTCGCCGATGCGGGTGGGCACCGTGGACAGCTGCATCACCGGCTGGGCGATCCAGCCGCGCGGGTCGGTGCGGATCTTCTTGGCCAGCGCGTCAAGCTCCCTGGCGCCGGCCTGCGGCCCGAACACGATGCCGTAGCCGCCGGAGCCCTCCACCGGCTTGAGCACGAGTTCGTGCAGCCGGTCGAGCACCTCCTCGCGCTCCTCGTCGAGCCAGCAGCGGTAGGTGTCGACGTTGGCCAGCAGCGGTTTCTCGCCCAGGTAGTACTGGATGATGGTGGGCACGTAGGTGTAGACGAGCTTGTCGTCGGCGACCCCGTTGCCGACCGCGCTGGAGATCACCACGTTGCCGGCCCGGGCGGCGTTGAGCAGCCCGGCCACCCCGAGCACCGAGTCCGGCCGGAACTGCAGCGGGTCCAGGAACGCGTCGTCGATGCGCCGGTAGATCACGTCGACCTGGCGCTCCCCCTCGGTGGTGCGCATGTAGACGACGTTGTCGCGGCAGAACAGGTCGCGGCCCTCGACCAGCTCCACCCCCATCTGCCGGGCCAGGAGCGAGTGCTCGAAATAGGCGGAGTTGTAGACGCCGGGGGTGAGCACCACCACGGTGGGGTCGGCCTCGTTGGTGGCGGCGGCCTTGCGCAGCGCGCGCAGCAGGTGGGCGGCGTAGTCGCCGACCGCGCGCACCCGGTGGGTGGCGAACAGGTTGGGCACCACCCGGGCCATGGTGCGGCGGTTCTCCATCACATAGGACACCCCGGACGGGGAGCGCAGGTTGTCCTCCAGCACCCGGAAGTTGCCCTGGGCGTCGCGGATCAGGTCGATGCCGGCGACGTGGATGCGCACCCCGTTGGGCGGCTGGATGCCGAACGCCTGCCGGTGGAAGTGCTCGCAGGAGGTGATCAGCCGGCGCGGGATGACGCCGTCGCGGAGGATCTCCTGGTCGCCGTAGATGTCGTCGAGGAACAGCTCCAGCGCGCGGACCCGCTGGATGATGCCGCGCTCGAGCCGGGACCACTCCGCCGCCGAGATCACCCGGGGCACCAGGTCCAGCGGGAACGGCCGCTCCTTGCCGGACAGCGAGAAGGTGATGCCCTGGTTGATGAAGGCCCGGTCCAGTGCCTCGGCGCGGGCCTGCAGGTCCTCGGCGTCGACCTGGGCCAGCTCGGCGTGGATGTTGCGGTACGGCGGCCGGACGTTGCCGTCGGCGTCGAACATCTCGTCGTAGGCGCCGGCGTAGCTGCCGAGGTCGCGGTAGCCGGCGAACACCCCGTCGAGCTTCGGCCGCCGGGTTCCGCCGGTGCGCCGGGAGCGGGGCGGGGTGCGCCGCGGGGCCGGTCCGTCGTCGGGCAGCGCGTGTGCAGTCACCCCCACATCGTGCGGCAAAATCGCCGTTCCGGCAGGTCGACGGGGAGGGTCGGGGCGACCGCTTTGGGAGTTGCGGGCACCCGCTGGTAATCTGATCAGTCGCTGCCCGCCGCACGGCGAGGCGAACAGGCTTGACAACCCCAGCTGAGCATCAGAAGGAACTAACGCGTGGCCAATATCAAGTCGCAGCAGAAGCGCATCCGGACCAACGAGCGCCGGCGGCTTCGGAACAAGTCGGTGAAGTCGTCGCTGCACACCGCCGTCCGTGGATTCCGCGCCGCACTTGAGGCCGGCGACCGCGAGCAGGCCGAGCAGCGCCTGCGCGAGACCTGCCGCAAGCTGGACAAGGCCGTGAGCAAGGGCGTCATCCACAAGAACCAGGCCGCCAACCGCAAGTCGGCGCTGGCGCTGGCGTTCAACAAGGCCTACCCGAGCAACTGACCCCCTCCGGCCGCGAGCCGGTTGGGGTGCCCCGAGCGGGCCGACCCGAGGGTCGGTCCGCTTTTCGGCGTTTCGGGCGCTAGTCGGCCACCAGTTCGGCGACCCGGCGCACCGCCACCTCCAGCGCGTAGTCCGGGTCGGCGGCGGCGCCCTTCACCTCGGCATTGAGCGCCGCGACGATGCGGATCGCCTCGGCGATGGACTCGCGCGACCAGCGCCGCGCCTGCTTCTGCGCCTTCTGCACCCGCCACGGCGGCATGCCGAGCTCCCCGGCCAGCCGGTAGGCGTCGCCGGACAGCGGGCCGACCCGGGCGATGCTGTGCACCGCCTCGGCCAGGGCGTCGGCGAGCACCACGTGCGGTTCGCCGGCGAGCATCGCCCAGCGCAGCGCCTCGGCCGCGCCGGCCACGTCCCCGACGACGGCCTTGTCGGCGATGTCGAAGCCCTTCACCTCGGCGCGGCCGCTGTGGTAGCGGCGCACCGCCGCCGGGGTCACCTCACCGCCGGTGTCGGCGACGAGCTGCGAGCACACCGCAGCCAGTTCGCGGATGTCGGAGCCGACGGCGTCCAGCACCGCCTGCACCGTGTCGTCGGACACCTTGACCCGGTGGGCCCGGAACTCGCGGCGCACGAAGTCGGCCCGCTCGGAGGCCTTGGTGATGCGCGCGCACGGATGCACCTCGGCACCGGCCTTCTTCAGCTGGTCGACCAGCGACTTGGCCCGGCCGCCGCCGGAGTGCAGCACGACCAGCACGGTGCCGGCCGGCAGGTCGGCGGCGGCCTCGGCGATGAGCACGGCGGCCTCCTTGCCGGCCTCGGCGGCGGCCTCCAGGATCACCACCCGCTCGTCGGCGAACAGCGACGGGCTGAGCAGCTCGGCCAGCTCACTGGTGCTGACCTCGCCGGCGCGCATCCGGTTGACCGGCACGTCCGGGGTGCCGGCGCGCTTGCGCGATTCGCGCAGCACCCCGGCCACCGCGCGCTCGACCAGCAGTTCCTCGTCCCCGAGTACCAGGTGCAGACCCTGTTGGCTCACCCCATGATCGTGTCACGCCGCCCCGACGAGGCTGCCGGCCACCGCCCATGCCACCGCCGCCGCGACCGCCAGCCCGGTGCCGGCCCGCACCCAGCGCACCCGCCACCCGGCCACCACCGCCAGCGTGGCCGCCGCGACCAGCGCGACCCCACCCGCCCCGGACGGGGTCGGCAGGGCGGCGCCGGGTAGCGCGGCCGCCCGGTGTGCGACCTGCAGCAGCCACCACACCGCCGGGCCGGTGAACCGGATGAGCAGCATCGCGGCGTCCGGCCACACCGCGGCCAGCGCGGCCGCCGCCGTGCCCAGCACGGTGATCGGCGGGATCACCGCCGCCACCGCCAGGTTGGCCGCCACCGCCACCACGCTGAACCGCCCGGAGATGCCGGCGATGAGCGGGGCGGTGACCAGCTGGGCGGCGGTCGCCACCGCCACCGCGTCGGCGGCGGGTTTGGGCCAGCCGGCCGCCACCAGCCGCTGGGACCAGCGCGGCGCGAGCACGATCAAGGCCGCGGTGGCGGCCACCGACAGTGCGAACCCGACGTCGACGGCCAGCTCCGGCGCGGCGACGACGAGCACGACGACCGCGGCGCACAGCGCCGGCAGCGCCCGCCGGCGCCGTCCGGTGACCAGCGCGAGCAGCGTGACGGCCGCCATCACCGCCGCCCGCAGCACGCTGGCCGACGGTTGCACCACGATGACGAACGCGACCAGGGTCAGGCCGGCCAGCGCGACCGCGAGGCGGGGGCCGAGCAGCGCGGCCGACAGCAGCACGGTGCCGCACACGATGGTGACGTTGGCGCCGGACACCGCGGTCAGGTGCGTCAGCCCGGCGATCCGGAACTCCTCGGTCACCACCGCGCTCACCGCCGAGGTGTCGCCGAGCACCAGGCCGGGCAGCACGGCCGCCTGGTCGGCGGGCAGCACCAGTGCCGCCGCGGCGGCGAACCGGGTGCGCACCGCGGCCGCCGCCCGCGACAGCGGTCCGGCCCGGCCCAGTTCCGGCTCGCCGCGGGCGGTGAGGACCGCCACCGTCAGGTCGCGGCGGGTGGGCCGGCCGACCCGGGCGGTGAACGCGGCGGGCCGGCCCGCCGCCAGCCCGCCGAAGCGCGCGCCGGAGGCGAACACCACCACCCGGCCGGTGGCCGGGCCGCCGTCGAGGGCCCGCAGGTCGGCCCGGAACACCACCCGGCCCCCGCCGGCCGGCCGGGGTGTCTCGGTCGGGGTGACCGTGACCGCGGCGTCCAGGCCGTACCGGGCCGCCAGCGGGTGGTCGGCGAGCGCGGCGGTGCGCAGGCCGACCGCGACGGCCAGTCCGGCCCCGAGCGCGGCCACCGCGGTCACCGCCGCCCCCAGGACCGCCGCCGCGGTGCGCGGGTCCGGCCGCCCGCTCCCCAGCCAGCCGGCCAGCGCGGTGGCCGCCGTGGCGACCGCCGCCGCGGTGGGCGCACCCCACGGCGGCCAGGTGATCCCGGCGGCGGTGACGGCCCAGGCGGCGGCCGCGGCGGGCACCAGCCGCAGGTCCGGGCGCCCGCCCGGCTCGGGGGCGGTCACACATGGACCCGGCCGCGCAGCTTCTCCAGCCGGGCCGGGCCGATCCCGTCGACCTCGGCGAGCTGGTCGACGCTGCTGAACCGGCCGTGCTCGGTCCGCCAGGCCACGATCGCCGCGGCGGTGACCGGCCCGATGCCCGGCAGGGTGTCCAGTTCCGCCTCGGTGGCGGTGTTCAGGTCGATCGATCCGGTTGCCGCTGCCCCGGTCTCGTCCGCCGCCGGGGCGGCCGGCGCCGGGCCGACCGGGGCACCGGCGACCGAGCTGCCCACCGTCGCCGGCTCCCCCGGCGGCGGGGCGATGCCGACCACGATCTGCTCGCCGTCGGCGAGCCGGCGGGCCAGGTTCAGCCCGATCAGATCGGCCCCGTCCAGCGGCCCGCCCGCGGCGTCCAGCGCGTCGGCGATGCGCGCCCCCGGCGCCAGGGTGACCAGCCCGGGCTCGCGCACCAGCCCGACCACGCTGACCACCACCTGCTGCGGGGCCGCCGCGGTCGGCTCGTCGGCGTTCGAGACCATCTGCACGGCAGGCAGATTCGCCGAGGCCACGGGCGGCTCCTCGGCGCGGATCAGGGTGAACACGGTGACCAGCACGGCCACCACCCCGACCACCGCCAGCGCGACGGCACCGGCCCGGCCGGGATCGGCCCGCACCGTGTCCCACCATCCGCGCGGCGGGCCGGACTCGGGCAGCCAGCGGGTCAGGGCGGCCTCGGCCCCCGGCTCCGGGCCCGTCCCGGGCGGTGCCGGCGCGCCATCGTCATCGTCGTCGGTGCCGAGCCGGCGGTGCAGCCGCTCGGCGGGCGGTTCGGTTCGCATGCCCCGACGCTAGGAGCGGGGTGCGACCGGATCCGCCGGTCCGGACCGCGATCCGGCCGGGCTGGGGATGGATTCCCGACTGGGGACAACCGGGGCGAGGACAACCGGGCGGGACGGACCGGTCAGTCGGCCAGCGCGACCACCGCACCCACCGCGCCGCCGCCGAGGTGCACCGCCAGCACCGGCCCCATGTCGGAGACGGTGAGCCGTTCCAGCTGCGGCAACCGGTCGGTCAGCGCCGCGCCCAGCGCGTCGGCCGCGTCGTGGTTGTCGACGTGGTGCACGGCGATCGCGGCCCGCCGCCGCCCCACGAGTTCGACCACCCGGTCCACCAGCGTGGCGTGCGCCCGCGCCGCGGTGCGGATGCGCTGGTCGAGCACCAACCGGCCGTCCTCGTCGAGCCGCAGCAGCGGTTTGACCGCCAGCGCGGTGCCCAGCCAGGAGGCGGCGGTGCCGATGCGCCCGCTGCGGCGCAGGTTGTCCAGCCGGTGCACGACGATGAACGCGTGCACCCGTTCGGCGGCGGCCCGGGCGGCCGCCTCCACCGCGTTGAGGTCGGCCCCGTCCGCCGCGGCCCGCGCTGCGGCCAGCGCGACGAATCCGACGCCCATCGCCGCCGACCGCGAATTGACCACCCGCACCGCCGGTCCGAACTCGCGCGCGGCCGCCAGCGCCGAGCTCGCGGTGCTCGACAGCACCGCCGACAGGTGCACCGCCACCACGCCGTCGCCGCCGCTGTCGGCCAGCGCCTGCCGGTAGGCCGCACCGAGCTCGGCCGGGGTGGCCCCGGCGGTGGTCACCCCGGGCCGGTCGTGGATGTCGATCGGCACCGGGTCGACGCCGTCGCGCAGGTCCTGCCCGTCGAGCAGGACATGCAACGGCACCTGCCGGATTCCCCAGCGGGCCAGGTCGTCCGGCTCCAGCCGGGCCGACGAGTCGGTCACCACCTGTACCGTCACGGCTCGCCGCGCACCCCCGCCTCGGCCAGCGCCGCCAGCACCAGGTCGGCCACCGCCCGGTGCGCCTCGAAGTTCCAGTGGATGCCGTCCGGATTGCCCTGCCCGCCCAGGATGTACTCGGCCACCGCGGCCTTGTGGTCGACCAGCGGGATGTCGTGCGCGGCCGCCCAGGCGGCGATGGCCCGGGCGGTGGCGTCGCGGCCCTGGTGGGCCCGGCCGTAGGTGTCGGCGATGTGCACGCTCGGCAGCGACGCCACGATCGGGATCCCCGGCCGGTTGAAATCGATGGCACCGCGCGTCATCTCGAGGTACTCGACGGTGACGTGCGGGGGCAGCGCCGAGCGCGAGTACGGCGCGAGTCGGGGCTGCAGCCAACCGTAGCCGTCGCGCACCCAGCGGCGCAGCCGCGGCGGGCGCACGTACCGGATCAGCTCGCGCAGCGCGGTGGGCAACGGCGAGGGCAGCGAGTCCATGCCGCCGGTGGCGAACACCACCGCCCCGGCGTGCCGCAGCGCGGCCCAGGCCCGCGGGTCCTGGGTGGCCGCCCACCACACGTCCCGGCAGGTCCAGCCGATCCGGCCGATCAGCTCGACATCCCAATCAAGCTGCCGGGCAACGATGTTCGGCCAGATCCGGGGGTCGTCGGCGGGCAGCCCGCCGGTCGGCCCGTAGTAGGCCAGCGAGTCGGCGAAGACCAGCAGCACCGGCCGGCGGTCCGGTTCAGAGGACGTCACCGGAGACCACCTGCGCCGAGGCGTTCCACACGTCCAGCCGCCAGCGGATCTGCTCGGCGGTGGCGTCCGGGGCCGAATGCCCGGACAGCTGCACCCAACTCGCGTTGCCCATGCCGCCCAGCGCGGGCCAGTTCTCCACCGGCAGCCGCAGCAGCGCGGCGGTGAGCGCGGCGATCAGCCCACCGTGGGCAACCAGCACCACCGGCCGGTCCGGTTCGGTCAGCCCCCATTCCGGCTGGGCGGCAACGAGTTCGGTGACCAGCGGCACACTGCGCGCGGCGACGTCGACCCGGCTCTCCCCGCCGTGCGGGGCCCACCGGGCGTCCTCGCGCCAGGCCAGCCGGGCCCCGGGGGCCATGGCGTCGACCTCGACGTGGGTCAGCCCCTGCCACTCCCCCAGATGGGTCTCGCGCAGCCGGACATCCACCGCCACCGGCAGCCCGCAGCGCTCACCGAGCACCTTGGCGGTGTCCAGGGCCCGGCGCAGGTCCGACGACACGATGGCCAGCGGCTGCTGCTTGCCCAGCGCCTCGGCGGCGGCGACGGCCTGCCGCCGGCCCAGTTCGGACAGCTCGGTGTCGAGCTGCCCCTGCATCCGGCTGCCGGCGTTGTACTCGGTCTGGCCGTGCCGCAGCAGCACCAGGCGGCGCACCCTCATTCGTCGTTACCGTCCTGCGGGTCGGTGGGACCGTCGGTCGGAGCGCCGAGATCGACCGGCACCGTGGGACAGTCGCGCCACAGCCGGTCGAGCGCGTAGTACTCGCGCTCCTCCTGATGTTGAATGTGCACCACCACGTCGATGTAGTCCAGCAGGGCCCAGCGGCCCTCACGGGTGCCCTCGCGCCGGGCCGGCTTGTAGCCGGCCAGCCGCATCTTCTCCTCGACCTCGTCGACGATCGCGTTGACCTGCCGCTCGTTGGACGCCGAGGCGATGACGAAGCAGTCGGTGATGACGAGCTGGTTGGACACGTCGATCACGACGATGTCGGTGGCCTTCTTGTCGGCCGCCGCCCGGGCGGCCACGGTGGCCATCCGGATGGCCTCTTCGGTTGCGGTCATGCTTGCTCCTGATCGGCGGCCCCGGCGTTGCGGTACAGGCCGCGCTTGGACACGTACTGCACGACCCCGTCGGGGACGAGGTACCAGATCGGCCGGGACGACGCCGCGCGCGCCCGGCAGTCGCTGGACGAGATCGCCAGCGCCGGCACCTCGACCAGGGTCAGTGCGTCTTCGGGAAGTTCCTTGAGGGCGTCGAGGATGTGGGTGCCGTCCAGCTCGTAGCCGGGCCGGCTCACGCCGACGAACTTGGCCAGCGCGAACATCTCCTCCCAGTCCTGCCAGGACAGGATCGAGGCCAGGGCGTCGGCGCCGGTGATGAAGTACAGCTCCGCGTCCGGGTACTGCGCCCGCAGGTCGCGCAGGGTGTCGCGGGTGTAGGTGGGCCCGCCGCGGTCGATGTCGACGCGGCTGACCGAGAACCGCGGGTTGGAGGCGGTCGCGATCACCGTCATCAGGTAGCGGTCCTCGGCCGGGCTGACCTGGCGGTGGTGTTTCTGCCAGGGCTGCCCGGTGGGCACGAACACCACCTCGTCGAGCCCGAACAGGTGGGCAACCTCGCTGGCCGCGACCAGGTGGCCGTTGTGGATGGGGTCGAACGTCCCGCCCATCACGCCGAGTCGCCGGGTGGAGGATTGCACAAACAGCCAGCTTACGGGAGTCGGCCGGGCGCTCAGACGGGTGCGAGCCGGTCGGCGTCGAGCCGTTCGGTGACCTCGAAGGCGGCCCGGTCGGCGCGGTAGATGTCGCGGGCGTACTCGACGCAGCGGTCCCGTTCGTCGAAGGTGCGCCGGGTCAGCAGGGTGCCCGCGGTGCCGGCCCGCACGCCGAGCTGGGCGCTGGAGGTCTCGTCGAGCACGATCGACTCGAGCACCGCGGTCGAGCGGGCCAGCCGCACCCGGTAGCGGTCGCGCAGCACCTGCCACAGCGAACCGTCGTCGGACTCGTCGAGGATGCCGGGGGTGAGTTCGGCCGGCAGATAGGTGGTCTCCAGGGCGAACGGGACGTCGTCGACGGTGCGCAACCGGTGGAACACGTGCACGGCCGCGCCGTCGGCCAGGCCGAGCGCGTGCTGCACCACCGGGGTGGCCTGCTGCCGCTCGGCCCACAGCAGCCGGGCGGCCGGCCGCTTGCCCATCCGGGCCACCTCGGCCGAGAAGCTGCCGATGTGGAACCGGACCCGGGGTTCGGCCACGAACGTGCCGCGCGGCGGCTTGCGGTAGACCACCCCCTCGCTCTCGAGCAGCGACAGGGCCTGGCGGGCGGTCATCCGGCTGACCCCGTGCTGCTCGGCCAGCTCCCGCTCACTGGGCAGCAGGGTGTGCGGTCCGAGCTGTTCAGCGGCGATACGGTCGCGCAGCGCCTCGGCGATCGCGATGTAGCGCGGCGGGGTCTGGTTACGCGCGGCGGCCATGGCAGCAGGGTAACCGGGATCACCGATCATCCGGGAACCACACGGTATAGGCCATCCGTTTGTTAAAGGTTTGCGACCTGGCTTGACCGGAGCGGGCCGCCATCCCCATACTCTGGTCCGACCATATGGTCTATACCACCGGAGGATTTGATGGCTGAGCCCCTTGCGTCGGATTCCGCCGACGCCGCCGAACTCGCGCAGTTCGGCTACAAGCAGTCGCTGGAGCGGCACACCGGCAAGTTCGCGTCGTTCGCCGTGGCGTTCGCCTTCGTCTCGATCGCGACCGGCATCTTCACCACCTACGGGTCGGTGCTGTCGTCGTCGGGCCCGGTCGGCATCTGGACCTGGCCGATCGCGGTGGTCGGGCAGCTGGCGGTGGCGTTCGTGCTCGGCGCACTGGCCTCCCGCATCCCGGTGACCGGCTACTACTACCAGTGGATGTCGCGGCTGGCCAACCCGGTGCTGGGCTGGATCGTCGGCTGGATCTCGTTCGCGTTCCTGGCCATCAACGTCGTCGCGGTGGACTACACCATCGCCTCCACGATCCTGCCGGTGCTGCTGAACTACGAGGGCACCGCCAACATCGCCTGGGCGGTCACCGCCGGCGTGGTGTTCGTGCAGTTCCTGCTGGTGGCGCTGTCCACGCCGTGGGCCGAGCGGGTCAACAACGGCTTCGTCACCCTCGAACTGATCGGCATCGTCGCGCTGATCGTGCTGCTCGGCGTCGTCTCGGCGGTGCGCGGCGGGCTGAACCTGGAAAACCTGGCCAGCAAGGGCGCGGTGGCCCCCGAGGGGTTCTGGAGCTTCGGCGACCTCACCGCGGCCGGCCCGTGGATGCTCGGCTTCCTGCTCGGTGCGTTCACCATCGTCGGCTTCGAGTCGGCGGCCAACCTGGCCGAGGAGACCCACGACCCCGAGCGGGTGGTGCCGCGCGCCATGGTGCAGGCCGTCGTCGCCTCCGGTGTGCTGGGCTTCCTGTTCCTGGTCGCGGTGACCGTGGCGGCCGCCGACCCGGTCGCGCTGGCCGACTCGGCCACCCCGATCGCCGACGTCATCCACTCCACGCTGGGTTCGGCGGTGGCCACCCTGCTGCTGCTGTTCGTGGTGCTGGCGATCTTCGCCTGCGGGCTGGTCATCATGATCACCGGGGTGCGGCTGATCTGGGCGATGTCGCGCGACGAGCGCTTCCCCGGCTGGCAGCAGTGGAACCAGATCTCGCCGCGGTTCCACACCCCGTTCAAGGCCGCGCTGCTGTACCTGGTGCTCGCCGAGCTGATCCTGGCGGTGTTCTCGCACTCCGAGACCGCGCTCTACACCCTGTTCTCCGCGGCCACCCTGCTGCCGGCGGTGCTCTACGCCGCCGCCGTGGTGCTCTACCTGGTCAAGCGGAAGTCGTTGCCGCGCAACGGCAAATTCGACCTCGGCCGCTGGGAGGCGCCGATCCTGGTGGTCGCGGTGGTGTGGCTGGTGTTCGAACTGTCGCTGTTCCGCGACGCCAGCTTCGCCCAGGCCTGGGCATACGTGGCGGTGGCGCTGGCGATCGGCGCGGCCTACCTGGGCTACCTGCTGATCACCCGCAGCCGCGACGGGCTCACCATGCCGACGATGACCTCGATCGACGCCGAGCTCGGGGCCGGGACCGACAAGCACTGAGCCGAGGCACCGACATGACACACCTGCTGGCCATCGACCAGGGCACCTCGGGCACCAAGGCGGTCGTCGTCTCCTACGCCGACGGCGCCGCCCGGGTGCGCGCGGTCGCCGAGGTGCCGCTGCGGCCGGCGTACCTGCCCGGCGGCGGAGTCGAGCAGGATCCGGAGGCGCTCTACGACTCCGTCGTCACCGCCGGCCGCCGGGCCCTGGCCGAGGCCGGGGTGCCGGTGGCGGCGGTGGCGCTGGCCAACCAGGGCGAGACGGTGCTGGCCTGGGACCGCGCCACCGGCCGGCCGCTGACCGACGCCGTCGTCTGGCAGGACCGCCGCGCCGAGTCGGTGTGCGCCCCGCTCGCCGGGCACGCCGAGCTGGTGGCCCGGCGCACCGGCCTGGTGCTCGACCCGTACTTCTCCGCGCCGAAGATGGCCTGGATCCGGGCCAACCTCACCCGCGCCGGGGTGGTCACCACCACCGACACCTGGCTGGTGCACCGGCTGTGCGGGGCGTTCGTCACCGACGCCGCCACCGCGAGCCGCTCGCTGCTGGTCGACCTGGACACCGCCGGGTGGGACGACGAGCTGGTGGCGCTGTTCGGCCTGGACGGCGAGGCGCTGCCGGAGATCGTCGCCAGCGACCGGATCGTCGGCACCACCGACGTGTTCGGCCCGACCCTGCCGCTGGCCGGGCTCATCGTCGACCAGCAGGCCGCGCTGCTGGCCGAGAGCTGCCTGGAGCCGGGATCGGCCAAGTGCACCTACGGCACCGGGGCGTTCCTGCTGGCCCAGCTCGGCGCCGACCCGGCCCGCTCGACGTCCGGGCTGACCACCTCGGTGGCCTGGCGGCTGCGCGACCGCACCGCGTACTGCATCGACGGGCAGGTCTACACCGCCGCCTCGGCGGTGCGGTGGGCGATCGACCTGGGGCTGGTGTCCTCGGCCGACCAGCTCGACGCGGTGGCCGCCGACGACAGCGCCGGGGTGCTGTGCGTGCCGGCGCTGGCCGGGCTGGCCGCGCCCTGGTGGGACAGCCGCGCCACCGCGTCGTTCTCCGGCATGACGCTTTCCAGTGGCCGGCCGGAGCTCGTGCGCGCCCTGCTGGAGGGCATCGCCGCGCAGGTCGCCGCGCTGGCCGACGCGGTCACCGCCGACATCGGCCGGCCACTGACCCGGCTGCGCGTCGACGGCGGGCTGACCCGCTCGGCGGTGCTCATGCAGGCCCAGGCCGACCTGGCCCGGGTGCCGGTCGACGTGTACCCGTCGCTGCACGCCACCGCCCTCGGCGCCGCGGCCTGCGCCCGGCTGGCGCTGGAGCCCGGCCTCGACCTCGGCGACGCGGTCGGGGGCTGGACGCCGCAGCACACCTACGAACCCCGGTGGTCCGACGACCGGGCCACCGACTACCTGCGCCGCTGGCGCGCCGCGGCGCGACATGCGCTGTCGGGGAAGGAGACATCGTGAACGACACCGACGCCGTCAGTGACGTCGTGGTGATCGGCGCCGGCATCGTCGGCTCGGCGATCGCCCGGGAGCTGGCCGGCACCGAGCTGTCGGTCACCCTGCTCGAGGCCCGCGCCGACATCGGCGACGGCACCAGCAAGGCCAACACCGCCATCCTGCACACCGGGTTCGACGCCACCCCCGGCACCCTCGAATCCCGGCTGGTGGCACGGGGTTACGAACTGCTCGGCGACTACGCCGAACAGACCGGCATCCCGGTCGAGCGCACCGGCGCGCTGCTGGTGGCCTGGACCGACGAGGAGCGCGACGCGCTGCCGACGCTCAAGGCCAAGGCCGAGCGCAACGGCTACACCGCCTGCGAGCTCGTCGACGCCGACGAGGTGTACCGCCGGGTGCCCGACCTCGGGCCCGGTGCGCTGGCCGGGCTGACCGTGCCCGGCGAGTCGATCATCTGCACCTGGACCACCAACCTCGCGCTGGCCACCGACGCGGTGCTGCGCGGCGCCCGACTGCTGCGCGGCGCCCGGGTGACCGCCGTGCACCCCGGCGCCGACGGGCAGCCCACCACGCTGGAGACGACGGCCGGCCCGGTGCGGGGCCGCTGGATCGTCAACGCCGCCGGGCTGGGCGCCGACCACCTCGACGCCGCCTTCGGGTACCGACGCTTCACCGTCACCCCGCGCCGCGGCGAACTGCTGGTGTTCGACAAGCTGGCCCGGCCCAAGGTGCCGTGCATCGTGCTGGCGGTGCCCTCCTCGCGCGGTAAGGGCGTGCTGGTCAGCCCGACCATCTACGGCAACGTGATGGTCGGCCCCACCTCGGAGAACCTGCGCGACCGCGGCGCCACCGGCACCTCCGAGGACGGCCTGGAGTTCCTGCGGACCAAGGGCCGGGCGCTGATGCCGTCGCTGTTCGACGAGGAGATCACCGCCACCTACGCGGGGCTGCGGGCGGCCATCGACCACGACGACTACCTCATCGACGTCGACGCCGCGCAGCGCTACGTGCTGGTGGGCGGGATCCGCTCCACCGGGCTCACCTCCGGCATGGCGATCGGCGAGTACGTGCGCGGGCTGCTGGCCGAGGCGGGGCTGGACGTCGCCGAGCGCGACGGGCTGCCCGCCCCGCCGCGGATGCCCAATCTCGGTGAGGCCGCGCTGCGTCCGTACCAGGACGCCGAGCGCGTCGCGGCCGATCCGGAGTACGGCCGGATCGTGTGTTTCTGCGAGCGGGTGACCGCCGGGGAGCTGCGCGACGCGTTCGCCTCCCCGGTGCCGCCGTGCGACCTGTCCGGGCTGCGCCGGCGCACCCGGGTGATGAACGGACGCTGCCAGGGCTTCTTCTGCGGTGCCCGGGTCCGTGCCCTGCTGGAGGCGAACCGATGAGCACGCAACATGTTTCGGTGGCGATCATCGGCGGCGGCCCGTCCGGGCTGACCGCCGCGGCCGCGCTCGCACCGGTGGTCGGCGGCGAGGTGCTGGTGCTGGAGCGGGAACCGCAGACCGGCGGGATTCCGCGGCACAGCGATCATCCCGGCTACGGTGTGCGGGACCTGCGCCGGTTCGTCTCCGGGCCGCAGTACGCCCGCCGGCTCACCGCGCTGGCCGCCGACGCCGGCGCCACGCTGGAGACCGAGGCGATGGTGACCGGTTGGGCCGGCGAGCGCAGCCTGCAGGTGACCTCGCCGCGCGGGGTGCGCACCGTGACCGCCGACGCGGTGGTGCTGGCCACCGGGGCGCGGGAGCGGCCGCGGCCGGCGCGACTGGTGCCCGGCGACCGGGTCGACGGCGTGTACACCACCGGGCAGCTGCAGAATCTCGTGCACCTGCACCACCTTCCGGTGGGCCGGCGGGCCGTGGTGGTGGGTGCCGAGCTGGTGAGCTGGTCGGCGGTGATGACGCTGCGCGAGGCCGGCTGCGCCACCGTGGCGATGGTCAGCGGTTACCCGCGGGCGGAGGCCTACACGGCCTTCCGAGTTCCGGGCCGCGCCCTGCTGGACGGGCCGGTGCTGACCCGCAGCCGGGTGGTCGGCATCCACGGCAAGGGCCGGGTGCGCGCGGTGACCGTGGCCCACCTCGACACCGGTGCGCGCACCGTGATCGACTGCGACACCGTGGTGTTCACCGGCGACTGGATTCCCGACCACGAGCTGGCCCGCACCGGCGGGCTGGCGATGGACCCCGCGACCCGCGGCCCGCTGGTGGACGCCGCGCTGCGCACCAGCGCGCCCGGGGTGTTCGCGGCCGGCAACCTGCTGCACCCGGTCGACACCGCCGACAACGCCGCGCTGGACGGCCGGCACGTCGCCGCCGCGGTGCGGCACTGGCTGGACCGGCGGTTCCAGCCGGCCCCGACGGTGCGGATCCGCGCCGCGGCCCCGTTCCGGTGGGTCGCCCCGCAGCTGGTCGCCGGGGACGCGGTGGCCGCGCCGCGCGGCAACCTGGTGCTGTGGGCCGACGAGTACCGCCGGTTCCCGAGGCTGCGGGCGGTGCAGGACGGCCGGACCGTCGGCACCGCGCGCACCGCCTGGCCGGTCGCGCCGGGCCGGGTGTACCGGGCGCCGTGGTCGCTGGTGGCCGGGGCCGACCCGGCCGGCGGCGACGTGGTGATCGAACTGGCGTAGCCGGCCCCCGGGCCCTCCCCTGCCTCCGCGAGCAGCCGCGCACACCCTTGTACCGCGCGAAACAGGGGGTGTGCGCGGCTGCTCGCGGAGAAAAGGGGCGAGGTGCTACACCGGCAGCAGGCCGTCGATGACGGCGGCGAGTTGTCTGGCCGAGCGGCACTCGTGCATGGTGATCACCTCGGCGTACTTCGGGGCCGCCGAATCCCCACTGCCCCAGAGGTGTTTCGGCTCCGGATTGAGCCAGTGCGCGTGTCGGCTGGCGTTGACCATGTGCGCGAGCAGCTCGGTCTCCGGGTTGCGGTAGTTGTTGCGGCCGTCGCCGAGCACGAGCAGCGAGCTGCGCGGCGAGAGCACCTCGGGGAACTTGTTCAGAAACGACACGAACGCGTGCCCGTAGTCGGAGTGCCCGTCGCGGGTGTAGACCTGCGCCTCGCGGGTGATGCGCTGGATGGCCACCGCCAGGTCGGCGTCGGGGCCGAACAGCTCGGTCACCTCGTCGGTGGTGTCGATGAAGGCGAACACGCGCACCCGGGAGAACTGCCGGCGCAGCGCGTGCACCAGCAGCAGGGTGAAGTGGCTGAACCCGGCCACCGAACCGGACACGTCGCACAGCACCACCAGCTCCGGGCGGGCCGGCCGGGGTTTCTTGAGCACCACGTCGATCGGCACCCCGCCGGTCGACATCGAGCGGCGCAGCGTCTTGCGCAGGTCGATCTGGCCGGCCCGGGACCGGCGCCGGCGGGCGGCCAGCCGGGTGGCCAGGGTGCGGGCCAGCGGGGCCACCACCCGTTGCATCTGGCGCAGCTGGTCGGCCGAGGCGCGCAGGAACTCGACGTTCTCGGCCAGCTGCGGCACCCCGTAGGTCTGCACGTGCGCCCGGCCGAGCTGCTCGGCGGTGCGCCGCTTGGTCTCCGCCTCGACCATCTTGCGCAGCTGCAGGATGCGCTGGGCGGCAGTCGCTTTGGCGATCTGCTCCTGGGTCGGGGTGGGGTGGTCGCCGTACCCGGCGAGCAGCCCGGCCAGCAGCCTGCCCTCGAGGTCGTCGAGGTTCATCGCGCGCAGCGCCTGATACGACGAGTACGACGGGCCGCGGGCGGTGCTGTACTTGCCGTAGGCCTCCACGATCCGGGCCACCAGTTGCAGCATCCGCTCGTCGGCCTCGGCCAGCTCCGGGTTGTCGGCCATCAGCTGCAGCAGCATGCCGCGCAGCATCTCGATGTCCTCCGGCGGCAGGCCCGGATCCTGCTGCCCGGCGTCGTCGCCGTCGTCGGGCAGCACGGTGCGGTCCCCGAGCGCGGCCGGGAAGAACAGGTCGAACAGCGCGTCGTAGGTGTCACGGTGCTCGGGCCGGCGCAGCACCGCGCACGCGATGCCCTCGCGCAGCGCGGACCGGTCGGCCAGCCCCAGCGTGGCCATCACCCGCCCGGCATCCACCGTCTCCGACGGACCGACCGAGATCCCCTGGGCGCGAAGTGCTTCGACGAACTCCACCAGGTGACCGGGGAGGCCGTGCGGGGCCAGCGGCTGGGGCGGACGGGTGCGTCGGGCGGTCATCGGTGCGGCCCCCTCAGTTGAGCCGGAGCTCCCCGGCGGCCCGCTCCTGGTCGGAGCGGTGTTTGAGCACCACCCCGAGCGTGTCGGCGATGGCCTGGTCGTCGATGGTGTCCATGCCCAGCGCCAGTACGGTGCGGCCCCAGTCGATGGTCTCGGCCACCGACGGCAGCTTCTTGAGCTGCATGCCGCGCAGCACGTTGACGATCTTGACGATCTCCTCGGCGAGCCGCTCGGGCAGCTCCGGGACCCGCGACAGCAGAATGCGCCGCTCCAGCGCCGGATCCGGGAAGTCGATGTGCAGGAACAGGCAGCGGCGCTTGAGCGCCTCGGACAGCTCCCGGGTGGCGTTGGAGGTGAGCACCACGAACGGCCGCCGCTCGGCGGTGATGGTGCCGAGTTCGGGCACCGTGACCGCGAAGTCGGACAGCACCTCCAGCAGCAGACCCTCGATCTCGATGTCGGCCTTGTCGGTCTCGTCGATGAGCAGCACCGTCGGTTCGGTGCGCCGGATGGCGGTCAGCAGCGGCCGGGCGAGCAGGAACTCCTCGCTGAACACGTCGGTCCTGGTCTGCTCCCAGTCCCCGCTGCCGGCCTGGATGCGCAGGATCTGCTTGGCGTGGTTCCACTCGTAGAGCGCGCGGGCCTCGTCCACGCCCTCGTAGCACTGCAGCCGGACCAGTCCGGAGCCGGTGGCCTGGGCCACCGCGCGGGCCAGCTCGGTCTTGCCGACCCCGGCCGGCCCCTCCACCAGCAGCGGCTTGCCCAACCGGTCGGCGAGGAAGACCGCGGTGGCGGTGGCTTTGTCGGCGAGGTAACCGGTTTCGGCCAGACGCCGGGTGACGTCGTCGATGTCGGCGAACAGCGGCGCGGGGCGGGCGGGGACGCTCACGAACAGGCTCCTTGACTCGTCAGGCCGGCCTGGTCTGGCCGTTGCCCCACACGATCCACTTCGTGGAGGTGAGCTCGGGCAGACCCATCGGGCCGCGGGCGTGCAGCTTCTGGGTGGAGATGCCGATCTCGGCGCCGAAACCGAACTGCTCGCCGTCGGTGAACGCGGTCGACGCGTTGACCATCACCGCCGCGGCGTCCACCTCGGCGGTGAAGCGCTGGGCCGCGGCCAGATCGGTGGTGACGATGGCCTCGGTGTGGCCGGTGCCGTAGGTGTTGATGTGCGCGATCGCCGCGTCGAGATCGTCGACCACGGCCAGCGCGATCTCCATCGCCAGGAACTCGGTGCGCAGCAGTTCCTCCGACGGGTTCTCGTGCACGGTGACCCCGGCGGCCTGCAGCGCCCCGCGCAGCCGCGGCAGCGCGGTGTCGGCGATGGCGGCGTCGATGAGCAGCGACTCGGCGGCGTTGCACACGCTGGGCCGGCGGGTCTTGGCGTTGAGCAGGATGGTCTCGGCCATGTCCAGGTCGGCCGCCGCGTGCACGTAGACGTGGCAGTTGCCGACGCCGGTCTCGATGGTGGGCACCTGGGCCTCGCGCACCACGGTGTCGATCAGCCCGGCGCCGCCGCGCGGGATCACCACGTCGACCAGCCCGCGGGCCTGGATGAGGTGGGTGACGCTGGCGCGGTCGTGGCTGGGCAGCAGCTGCACCGCGTCGGGGTCGAGGCCCTGGCCGGCCAGCGCGTCGCGCAGCACCTCGACCAGGGCGGCGTTGGAGCGCGCCGCCGAGGAGCTGCCGCGCAGCAGCACCGCGTTGCCGGACTTCAGGGTGAGCCCGAAGGCGTCGACGGTGACGTTGGGCCGCCCCTCGTAGACGATCCCGACCACCCCGAGCGGCACCCGCTGCTCGCGCAGCTGCAGCCCGTTGGGCAGGGTGCGCCCGCGCAGCACCTCGCCGACCGGATCCGGCAGGGCGGCGACCTGGCGCAGCCCGTCGGCGATGCCCTCCACCCGCCGCGGGTTCAGCGCGAGCCGGTCGAGCATGTGCGCCGGGGTGCCGGTGCCGCGCGCGGCGTCGAGGTCCTCGGTGTTGGCGAACAGGATGTCGTCGGTGTTGGCCAGCAGCGCGTCGGCCGCGGCGTGCAGGGCCCGGTTCTTGATCTCGGTGCTCAACGTGGCCAGCGAGCGGGACGCCGCACGCGCCCGGCGGGCGGCGTCGTGGACCTGCCGGCGCAGATCGACATCGGTAGGGGCGTGCACACTCATCAGCCCAGCGTATCGGGTGCTCGACCGGGCGGTCGGGCAAGGGTCCCGGCGCACCCGGCAGCGGCGTGGACGGCGCGACCGCGACCAGGCGACTTACAGTAAGGCCGTCGGCACTGCCGTCGCGAGCCGGTGAGGAGGGCCATGACCGCCAGACCGCCCGAGGGAGATTGGCTGGGCACGAAGTTCCTGCGCTTCGACCGGGAGGGACCGTTCGGGGTCTGCACCCTGGACCGGCCGGAGGCGCGCAACGCGATGACCCCGGCGATGTACTTCGGCATCAAGTACGCCGTCAACCACGTCGCGGCCGACCCGGACCTGGCCGGGCTGCTCATCACCGGCACCGGTGACGTGTTCTCCCCCGGCGGCGACATGGGCGGCGGTGGCGAGGACAACTGGCTGACCTTCGGCTCGGCACTGGGCATGGACGCGCTGCCGTTCGACACGCTGCGCCAGTCGCCCAAGCCGGTGGTGGTCGCGGTCAACGGGCTGTGCCAGGGCGGCGGGCTGCAGATCGCGCTGTGCGCGGACATGGCGGTGGTCAGCGACCGGGCCACCTTCCGGGTGCCGGAGCTGTACCGCGGCATCGCCGACACCTACTACAGCCACATGCTGTGTCGGCTGATCGGGCCGGTGCGCACCCGCGACCTGATGTTCACCGGCCGCACCCTTTCGGCACAGGAGGCACTGGACTGGGGCCTGGTGGCGCGGGTGGTGCCGCACGACGACCTGCAGCGGGCGGCACGGGAGGTGCTGGCGGCCTGCTGCCGCACCGCGCCGCGGGCCCGCGCGGTGGTCAAGGCCAGCATCGACAACTACCTCGGGCTCTACGACCGGATCGGCATGCAGGCCAGCCTCGGCGCACCGGAGGCGGTCGAGGGGTTCCTGGCGTTCAAACAGCGCCGGTCGCCGGAGTGGGTGCACCCGGACCTGCGCACCGACGGCCGGCTCTAGCCCCCGGTCGCCGCGGAACAGCGTTCCCGGTCGTGCGCACCGGAGCGGTCACCGCCGTGGGTTCTCCCGCGTGGTCGTCGGTTTGTCGGGGGCCGCTGCTATGTTGAGACCAGCTTCACGAGACACCGTCGCCAAGCTCCGACTTGACGGTGCGCCAACCCCACGCTCGTGGGTGGCTCGGATGACGAAGCGGCCGGGCACCGGCCGGTGCCGCGGCAAGAGCGCCTCCTCGGGAGGCCTTCGGAGAACGGAGGTGACTCCTCATGCCCGACAACCGCAAGACCCCACCGCGCCGTCGCCCCTCGACCCGGGCCTCCCGGGGCCACATGCAGACCTGGGGCCCCTACTGGGATGTCATGTTCCCGCCGGCGATGGTCACCGAGTTCGAGGACTGGAAGCGGTGCGGCACCGGCGTCAACTTCGCGCGCAAGCTGTGGGCGGAGCGCGAACGGCTGCGCGCCGAGTACGAAGCCGTGCACGGCGCCGACCCGGACAACTGGCCCACGCCCCACCCCACGGTGGAACTCCCCGACGGCGCCTTCGGCTGCCTGCGCTGCCACTGGTTCACCGATTCCGGCCGGCTGCGCGGCACCCGGCGCGCCGAGCAGCACGAGCAGGAGCACCGACGCACCGGGGAGCGCACCGATGACTGAATCCCGTTGGCCTCAACTGGCATTCGCCTGGGACCACCGCACCGGACAGCTCGAGGTCGGCGCCGACTACATCGCCTCGTTCGACGGCGAGCAGCGCGCCGGCATGCTGGAGCGGATGCGGCGGCGGGCCCGCTCCGAGGCCGAGGCGCTCGACGACGGCTGGCTGCTGGCGACCGCGGTGGTCATGGTCGAGGACCTCTACAAGACCTACTGCCGCGGCCTGCGGTACACCCCGGAGGTGCTCGACTACCTGCGCGCCACCGCCGCGACGGTCACCGGGGTGCTCGCCGACCGGGGGTACGTGCTGCAGTACCTCATCGACTGCTCGCTGCCCGGCCCGGAGCACCTCCGTTCGCTGGCCTGGGCCGTCGCGTCCTGGTACTCGGCCGCCGGGCTGCATCCGGTCGGGCCGCAAATGGAGGCCTTGCTGATGCTGCTGCAGGCATCCGGGGGCGACGCCGACCCGGCCGGGATCCGGCGGTTCCTCGACGACGGGTACCGGACGACGCGGCAGTTGGTGGACCTGCTCCAGCAGCGACGCGACCACTACGTCTACCTGAACGCCACGATCGACGGAACGCCGGCGTTCCCGGTGGATTTCGTGATCGCCCAACGGGACACCCCGGGCACCCTGCTGGTCATCCGGGACCGGACGCCGCTGCAGGATCCCTCGGTGCTCGTCGCGCCGCCGCCCGGCGTCGAACTGCCGGCCGGCTTCTCCGGTCCGGCGGGCTAGGCCCGGCGCTACCGCTCGGGGATCTCGCGGTCGATCGCGTCGAGCCAGGTGCGCGCCGAAAGGTCCGACGGGGCCCGCCAGTCGCCGCGCGGCGAGAGCGAGCCGCCCGCGGTCACCTTGGGCCCGTTGGGCATCGCCGAGCGCTTGAACTGGCTGAAGGCGTAGAACCGCTGCGCGAACACCCGTAGCCAGTGGCGGATCTCGGCCAGCGAGTACTGCGGGCGGCGATCCTGCGGGAAGCCGGCCGGCCAGGAGCCGCGGCCCGCGTCGCTCCAGGCGTGCCAGGCCAGGAAGGCGATCTTGGCCGGGCCGAACCCGTAGCGCAGCACGTGGAACAGCGAAAAGTCGTGCAGCGCATACGGTCCGATCTTGGCCTCGGTGGACTGGATCTCCTCGTCCTCGCCGGCCGGCACCAGCTCGGGGCTGATCTCGGTGTCCAGCACCGCCTGCAGCACCTCGTTCACCGCGGCGTCGAACTGGCCGGAGCGGATCACCCACCGGATCAGGTGCTGGATCAGCGTCTTGGGCACCCCGGCGTTGACGTTGTAGTGCGACATCTGGTCGCCCACCCCGTAGGTGCACCAGCCCAGTGCGAGCTCGGACAGGTCCCCGGTGCCCAGCACGATCCCGCCGCGCTGGTTGGCCAGCCGGAACAGGTAGTCGGTGCGCAGCCCGGCCTGCACGTTCTCGAACGTCACGTCGTAGACCGGCTGCCCCTGGGCGAACGGGTGCCCCAGGTTGGCCAGCATCAGCTCGGCGGTCGAGGTGATGTCGAGCGTCTCGAACGTCACCCCGAGCGCCTCGGCCAGCCGGGTGGCGTTGCTCCTGGTGTGCTCGCTGGTGGCGAAGCCGGGCATGGTGAACGCCAGGATGTCGCTGCGCGGCCGGCCCTGCAGGTCCATCGCGTGCGCGGCGACGATCAAGGCGTGGGTGGAGTCCAGCCCGCCGGAGAGGCCGAGCACCACCTTCGGGTGCCCGAGCGCGCGCAGCCGCTGCTCGAGTCCGGCCACCTGGATGTGGTAGGCCTCGTAGCAGTCCTGTTCCAGCCGTTCGGGATTGGCCGGCACGAACGGGAAGCGCTCCACCCGGCGGCGCAGCCCGATGTCAGCGGACGGCGGGTCCAGCCGGAATTCGATGCGCCGGTAGCTGGTGTCGTCGATGCCATGGTGGCGGCGGTTGTCGTCGAAGGTGCCCATCCGCAGCCGCTCGTTGCGCAGCAGCTGCAGGTCGACATCGGCCACCGACATCCGCTCGGTGGCCGGGAACCGCTCCGACTCGGCCAGGCACACCCCGTTCTCCCACACCATGGTCTGGCCGTCCCAGGCCAGGTCGGTGGTGGACTCCCCCGCGCCGGCGGCGGCGTAGACGTAGGCGGCCAGGCACCGCGCCGACGCCGAGGAGGCCAGCAGCCGGCGGTCGTCGGCGCGGCCGATGGTGATCGGGCTGCCGGACAGGTTGGCCAGCACGGTGGCCCCGGCCAGCGCGGCCCGCGCGCCGGGCGGCACCGGCACGAACATGTCTTCGCAGATCTCGACGGCGAGCACGAACCCGGGCAGGTCGGCCGCCGCGAACAGCAGGTCCGGCCCGAACGGCACCTCGGCGCCGGCCACCCGGATCAGGCCGCGCTCGGCGTCCCCGGCGGCGAGCTGGCGGCGTTCGTAGAACTCGCGGTAGGTGGGCAGGTACGACTTGGGCACCACGCCCAGCACCCGGCCCCGGTGGAGCACCACCGCGGTGTTGTAGACCCGGTTGCGGTGCCGCAGCGGCGCCCCCACCACCAGCACCGGCAGCAGGTCGGCGGTGGCCTCGGCCAGCTCGCCCACCGCCCGCTCGACCGCGTCGAGCAGCGCGTCCTGCAGCACGATGTCCTCGATCGAGTAGCCGGACAGCGTCAGCTCGGGGAACACCGCCAGCCCGACGGCGTCGTCGTGGCAGGCACGGGCCATCCGCAGCACCGCCTCGGTGTTGGCGACCGGGTCGGCCAGCGTGGTGTGGTGCGTGCAGGCCGCCACACGGACGAACCCGTGGCGGTAGGCCGAGTAGAAGCTCATCGGCCCCATTGTCGCCCCTCGGGTGTCCGGGCGCGGCGAATGGGTATCCCCGAGTCGTGAGTGACACCGCCGTGCTCGTCGTCGACATGTTCAACACCTACGACCACGCCGACGCCGAACCGCTGGCACGCCACGTCGAGTCCGTGCTGGAACCGGTCGCGAACCTGGTCGCCGAGGCACGCCGGCGCGCCGACGTCGACCTGATCTACGTCAACGACAACCACGGCGACTTCAGCGCGCAGTTCACCGACATCGTCGCCGCCGCACGCCGCGGCCACCGCCCCGACCTGGTCGAACCGATCCTGCCCGACCGGGACTGCCGGATGCTGACGAAGGTGCGCCACAGCGTGTTCTACGCGACCGCGCTGGACTACCTGCTCGGCCAGCTCGGCACCCGCCGGGTGGTGCTGGTCGGCCAGGTCACCGAGCAGTGCATCCTCTACAGCGCGCTGGACGCCTACGTGCGCCATTTCGACCTGGTGGTGCCGGCCGACGCGGTGGCCCACATCGACGCCGAGCTCGGCGACGCGGCGCTGAAGATGATGGAGACCAACATGCACGCCGCCGTGCTGCCGGCCGCCCACAGCCTGGACCGTCCCGCCTAGGCTGGGCGGGGTGGACGCCCCCGAACTCGTCGCCGCGCTGACCGGCCGGCGCGTGACGGTGCTCACCGGCGCCGGGATGTCGACCGACTCCGGCATCCCCGACTACCGCGGGCCGGACTCGCCGCCGGCCAACCCGATGACGATCCGCCAGTTCACCTCCGATCCGGTGTTCCGGCAGCGCTACTGGGCGCGCAACCATCTGGGCTGGCGGCACATGGACGCCACCCGCCCCAACGCCGGGCACCGGGCGCTGGCGGCGCTGGAGGCCGCCGGGGTGGTGCACGGCGTCATCACCCAGAACGTCGACCTGCTGCACACCAAGGCCGGCAGCCGCAACGTGATCGACCTGCACGGCCGCTACGACCGGGTGGTCTGTCTGGACTGCGGGCACGCGATGACCCGCGCCGCCCTGCACGACCTGCTGGAGGCGGCCAACCCCGGGTTCGCCGAGCACGCCGAGCAGGTGGGCGGCATCGCGGTGGCGCCGGACGCCGACGCGGTGGTCGCCGACACCGAGTCGTTCCGGGTGGTGGACTGCCCGGCGTGTGCGGGCATGCTCAAGCCCGACATCGTCTACTTCGGCGAGAGCGTGCCCAAGGACCGTGTCGCCGAGGCGTATTCGATGGTGGAGCAGGCCGAGGCGCTGCTGGTGGCCGGGTCGTCGCTGACGGTGTTCTCCGGCTTCCGGTTCGTCCGCCACGCCGCCGCGCTGGGCCTGCCGGTCGCGATCGTCAACCGGGGCCGCACCCGCGGCGACGAACTGGCGACGGTGAAGGTCGACGGCGGCTGCTCGGAGCTGCTCACCCTGCTGGCGAGCGAGCTGCGCGCGCCCGCGGCCGCGCCCGGGCGCTAGGCGGGCACCAGGTCGTCGGCGTGCACCGCCGGCCGCCGCATGTCCGGGGGCAGCTCCGAGGTGGACCGGCCGATCATGCCGGCCAGCTCGGCCGCGTCGTAGGCCACCACGCCGCGGGCGACCATGGTGGCGTCCGGGCCGCGCAGCTCCACCACGTCCCCGCCGTGGAACCGGCCGCTGACCGCGGTGATCCCCGCCGGCAGCAACGAACGACGCTGTTTCACAACGGCTTTCACCGCACCCTCATCGAGGGTGAGGGCGCCGGAGACCTCGGCGGCGTAGCGCACCCAGAACTTGCGGGCCGACATGCGTTCGGCCCGCGGCGCGAACACCGTGCCCACCGAGGCGTCGGCCAGCGCGGCCGGGGCGTCCTTGGCGGCGGCCAGCAGCACCGGCACCCCGGCGTCGGCGGCCAGCAGTGCCGAGGACAGCTTGGACACCATGCCGCCGGTGCCCAGCCGGCTGCCGCGGCCGGCGACCACGCCCTCGAGGTCGTCGGGTCCGCGCACCTCGGGAATGAACCGCGCCGGGTTGTCGGCGGTGGCCTTGCGCGGGTCACCGTCGTAGAGACCGTCGATGTCGGACAGCAGGATCAGTGCGTCGGCGCCGACGAGGTGGGCGACCAGTGCGGAGAGCCGGTCGTTGTCGCCGAACCGGATCTCGTTGGTGGCCACCGTGTCGTTCTCGTTGACGATGGCCACCGCGTGCAGCGCGCGCAGCCGGTCCAGGGTGCGCTGGGCATTGGTGGCCTGGACCCGCATGGAGATGTCGTGGGCGGTCAGCAGCACCTGCCCGACGGTGCGGTGGTACCGGGCGAACGCCGTGCTCCAGGCGTTGATCAGCGCCACCTGCCCGACGCTGGCCGCGGCCTGTTTGGTGGCCAGGTCGGTGGGCCGCTTGGACAGCCCCAGCGGCTCGATGCCGGCCGCGATCGCGCCCGAGGACACGATGACCACGTCGGAGCCGGCCCGCATCCGCTGCTCGATGGCCTCGGCCAGCACCGCCAGCCGCTCCGGGTCGAAGCGGCCCCGGCTGGTGGTCAGCGCGGTGGTGCCGATCTTGACGACGACGCTGCGCGCGGTGCGGATGGCCTCCCGGTAGCGCGACCCGCCACGGGGACTCACAACTCACCTCCGGGTTGGCGGCGCTCCCGGCGGGCCGCCTTGCGTTCGGCCGCCGAGGCGCGGGTGGACTGGTCCAGCCGGGGATCGGTGCCGCGGCCGGCCAGCGGCACGTCCACCCCGGCCGGGGTGTGCGGCTCCCATTCGAAGGTCATGTCCCCGATGGTGACCTCGCAGCCGGGCTTGGCGCCCAGCCGCAGCAGTTCGTCCTCGACGCCGAGGCGGGCCAGCCGGTCGCCCAGGTAGCCGATCGCCTCGTCGTTGTTGAAATCGGTTTGGGCGACCCAGCGTTCGGGCCGCTCGCCGCGCACCACGAACCCGCCCTCGCCGTCGGGTTCGACGGTGAAACCGGTGGAGTCCACCGGCACCGGCCGGATCACCGGGCGCGGCGGCACCACCGGCGGCTGCTCGCGACGGTGCTTGTCGACCATCTCCCACAGCGCGAAGATCAACGGCCGCAGGCCGTCCCGGCTGACCGTCGAGACCAGGAACACCGGCCAGCCGAAGCGCTCCCGGAGCTCGTCGCGGACGAACTCGGCCAGCTCGCGGGCGTCGGGCACGTCGATCTTGTTGAGCACCACGGCCCGGGGCCGCTCGGTCAGGTCGCCCAGGGTGGCGTCGCCGGCCAGGGTGGGCCGGTAGGCGGCCAGTTCGGCCTCCAGCGCCTCGATGTCGGAGATCGGGTCGCGGCCCGGTTCCAGCGTGGCGCAGTCGACGACGTGCACCAGCACCGCGCAGCGCTCGATGTGGCGCAGGAAGTCCAGGCCCAGCCCGCGGCCCTCGGAGGCCCCCGGGATGAGGCCGGGCACGTCGGCGACGGTGAAGGTGTGCTCGCCGGCCGAGACCACGCCGAGGTTGGGCGCCAGGGTGGTGAACGGGTAGTCGGCGATCTTGGGCTTGGCCGCCGAGATGGCCGAGATCAGGGAGGACTTGCCGGCCGACGGATAGCCGATCAGGCCGACGTCGGCGACCGACTTGAGCTCGAGGACCAGGTCGCGTTCCTCGCCCTTCTCACCGAGCAGCGCGAACCCGGGCGCCTTGCGGGCCTTGGAGGCCAGTGCGGCGTTGCCCAGGCCGCCGCGGCCGCCGCGGGCGGCGACGAACCGGGTGCCCGCCCCGGTGAGGTCGGCGAGCAGGTTGCCGTGCTCGTCGAGGACCACGGTACCGTCGGGCACCTTGACCTCGAGATCGGGGCCCGCCGCGCCGTCGCGGTTGCCGCCCTGGCCGGGCTTGCCGTTGGGCGCGACGACGTGCGGGTGGAAGTGGAAGTCGAGCAGCGTGTGCACGCCGGGATCGACGACGAGCACCACGCTGCCGCCACGGCCGCCGTTGCCACCGTCAGGGCCGCCGAGCGGCTTGAACTTCTCGCGGTGGATCGAGGCGCAGCCGTTACCGCCGTTGCCGGCCCGCGCATGGATCACGACGCGGTCGACGAAGCGGGGCATGGGGGTTCACTTCCCACCGAAACCGGCATCCGGATGTGATCGCCCCGGATGCCGGTTTCGGTGTCGAGAAGTCAGTTCTGGCTGACCGGGACGATGTCGACGACGCGGCGCCCGCGGCGGACACCGAACTGCACCGCGCCCGGGGCGGTGGCGAACAGGGTGTCGTCACCGCCGCGGCCCACGTTCAGGCCCGGGTGGAAGTGGGTGCCGCGCTGGCGGACCAGGATCTCGCCGGCCTTGACGACCTGGCCACCGAACCGCTTGACGCCGAGCCGCTTGGAATTCGAGTCGCGGCCGTTGCGCGAGCTGGAAGCGCCCTTCTTATGTGCCATCTGTGTTCGCCGCCTTCGTTACTTGATCCCGGTGACCTTGAGCACGGTCAGCTGCTGACGGTGCCCCTGCCGCTTGTGGTAGCCGGTCTTGTTCTTGAACTTGTGGATCCGGATCTTGGGGCCCTTGACGTGCTCGAGCACCTCACCGGTGACGGTGACCTTGGCAAGCTCGTCGGCCTTGGTGGTCACCTGCGAGCCGTTGACCACCAGGGCCACCGGCAGGGACACCGAAGCGCCGGGCTCGGAGTCGAGCTTCTCGACCTTGACCACGTCCCCGACGGCGACCTTGTACTGCTTGCCGCCGGTCTTGACGATTGCGTACGTGGCCTGTTCGGCTGCCATCGTGTACCTCATGTCTCGTTGCGGGCGCGCGCTACCGGTCGGTGCGAGCGCGGGTCTTGGGGTGCGGGTTCGCTGGTCTCCAGGTCCCCGCTGCCGCCGTGCCGGACGTCTCGGGGCCCCGGCGACAACTGCTCAAGGTTACGTGAGCAGCTGGTAGAGGGTCAAACCGCCTCCCCCCGTCCGGCGGGGTTCGGCGGTCCGGCGGGCCGGACCGCGGCCCGGCGCCGGGCACGCCGCGGCGGGGCCGCGGGCGCGGGCGGCTCGGGCGCCGCCGGGGCTGCATCGGTGGGCTCGGTGGCGGGTTCGGGCGCCGCGGTCGCCGCGGGCGCCACCGGCTCGTCGCCGGCTTCCTCGTCGTCGGCGGCGTCGTCGGCTTCCTCGTCACCGGTGCGGCCGTCGTCCTCCGGCTCGTCCCCGAAGTCCTCCCCGGCCTCCTCCTCGAACTCGTCGCCGGCCTCGCCGTCGAACTCCGCGTCGGCCTCGGTTTCGTCCTCCGCGTCGTCATCCGCGTCGTCATCGTCGGCGAACCCGTCGCCGCCGTCGCGGTCGATCACCTCGATGTCGTCGTCGAGTTCGGCCTCGTCGTCGTCGAGGTCGACCTCGATCTCGTCGATCTCGGTGTCCTCGCCGTCGGCGTCGTCGTCGGTGTCCTCGATCTCGGCGTCCTCGACGTCGGCGTCGATCCCGGCCCCGGTGTCGGGGTCGGTCTCGGCCGCGCCGCCGTCCAGCGGCTCCGTCGGGTCGACGGTCAGCGCCTCGGCGGTGTCCGCGGCACCGGCGCCGGTCTCGGCGACCGCGCCGTCATGCTCGGCCACGGTCGCCTCGGTGCCGGTCCCCTCCCCGCCCTCGTCGGCGTGCTCGCTGCGCTGGGCCAGAGCCTTGAACAGCGGATGCTCGCCGGGCGGGTGCGGCGGCACCTTGGCGACCTGCACGTCGTCGGACTTGCCGCGCTTGCGCTTGCTGCGCCGGCCGCCGCCGGAGGACTCGCTCTTGCGGGTGCCCGGGGCGGCGGTATCGACCGGATCGGTGTGCAGCTGGATCCCGCGGCCGCCGCAGTGCGTGCAGGTGGTGGAGAACGCCTCGATCAGGCCGGTGCCGAGCCGCTTGCGGGTCAGCTGGACCAGGCCCAGCGAGGTCACCTCCGACACCTGGTGGCGGGTCCGGTCGCGGGCCAGCGCCTCGGTGAGCCGGCGCAGCACCAGGTCCCGGTTGGACTCCAGCACCATGTCGATGAAGTCGATCACCACGATGCCGCCGATGTCGCGCAGCCGCAGCTGGCGCACGATCTCCTCGGCCGCCTCCAGGTTGTTGCGGGTGACCGTCTGCTCCAGATTGCCGCCGGACCCGGTGAACTTGCCGGTGTTGACGTCGATGACGGTCATCGCCTCGGTGCGGTCGATGACCAGGGTGCCGCCCGAGGGCAGCCACACCTTGCGGTCCATCGCCTTGGCGAGCTGCTCGTCGATGCGGTGCACGGCGAACACGTCCGGCCCGTCCGGGCTCGGCGGTTCGTACTTGGTCAGCCGCGGCAGCAGGTCCGGCGCGACCGAGGACACGTAGTCGTTGATGGTCTGCCAGGCGTGGTCGCCGGAGACGATCAGCCCGGAGAAGTCCTCGTTGAACAGGTCGCGGATGACCTTGACCAGCACGTCGGGCTCTTCGTAGAGCGTGACGGCCTGGCCCGCCTTCTTCTGGGTGAGCTCGGCGGCCTTGGCCTCGATCTCGGCCCAGCGCTGCTGCAGCCGCTCCACGTCGGCCTTGATGTCCTCGGCCTTCACGCCCTCCGAGGCGGTCCGAATGATCACCCCGGCGTCCGGCGGGACGACCTCGCGCAGGATCTCCTTGAGCCGCTGCCGCTCGGTGTCGGGCAGCTTGCGGCTGATGCCGGTCGACGACGCCCCCGGCACGTACACCAGGTAGCGGCCGGCCAGCGAAATCTGGGTGGTCAGCCGGGCGCCCTTGTGCCCGACCGGGTCCTTGCTGACCTGCACCACGACGTAGTCGCCCGGCTTGAGGGCCTGCTCGATCTTGCGGTTGGCCCCGCCCAGGCCGGCGGCCTCCCAGTTGACCTCGCCGGCGTAGAGCACGCCGTTGCGGCCGCGGCCGATGTCGACGAACGCCGCCTCCATCGAGGGCAGCACGTTCTGCACGATGCCCAGGTAGATGTTGCCGACCAGGGACGCCGAGGCGGCCGAGGTGACGAAGTGCTCCACCACCACGCCGTCCTCGAGCACGGCGATCTGGGTGTAGCGGGCCCCCTCGTGCGGCGGCTCGGTACGCACCTTCTCGCGCACCACCATGACGCGTTCGACGGCCTCGCGGCGGGCCAGGAACTCGGCCTCGCTCAGGATCGGCGGGCGGCGGCGCCCGGCGTCCCGGCCGTCGCGGCGGCGCTGGCGCTTGGCCTCCAGCCGGGTGGAGCCGGTGATGCCCTGGATCTCCGAGTCCGGGTCGGTCTCCTTCTGGCGCGGGGCGCGCTCGTGGACGACCGTGTTCGGCGGGTCGTCGGGCGAGATGACGGGTTCGCCGTCGTCGCCGGTGCCGGCCTTGCGGCGGCGCCGCCGCCGGCGGCGCCGGGTGCTGCTGGTGCCCTCGGCGGTGGCGGCGGTGTCGTCAGCGGTGTCCTCGTCGGTGCCCTCGCCGGCGGCTTCCTCGTCGGTGGACTCGGCCGCTTCGGCGGACTCCTCGGCGACCGCACCGGGCTCCTCGGCGGCCGGTTCGTCGGTGCCGTCCTGCGACTCCCCGGTCTGCTCGCCGCGGCCGCGGCCGCGACCCCGCCGGCCCCGCCGGCGGCGCCGCCCGCTGGGCCGCTCGACCGGCTCCTCGAGCTCCTCGAGGTCGGCGTCCTCGGTGTCGTCCTCCTCCGGTTCGACCACCACCGGCTGCGGCGCGACGAACAACGGCAGGTAGTCCGGGCGCTCCACCAGCGCGGTGGTCGGCGTGGCGGTGCTGGTCTCCAGGATCAGCCGGGACTCGGGCTCGTCGGCCGTCTCGGGCTCGGCGTCGGCCTCGTCCTCGGCGACCGGCGACGGCGGGGCCACGAAGATCGGCTGCAGGGCCGGCTCGGCGGGGATCTCCGCCACCGGCCCCTCGTCGGCCGGGGCGGCCGGCTCGGCCGCTGCCTCGGCCGGCGCTGCTTCGTCCGGGGTGGCGGCTGCTGCGTCGGTTTCGTCCGGCGCTACCGAAGACGGGTCCGCACTCGCCGCCGGCACCTCCGGCGCCGGGGCGGGAGCCGCTTCCGCGGCGGGAGGTGCATCTACCGCTTCCGCGGCGGGAGCCTCATTCGCCGCTTCCGCGGCGGCAGCCTCATTCGCCGCTTCCGCGGCGGCAGCCTCATTCGCCGCTTCCGCGGCGAGGACATCCCGCACCCGCTCCGCGTCAGCCTTCTCGACGGTCGAGTGCGCACTGCGCGGGCGCGCGTCGAACTGGCTCAGCGCGTCGAGCACCCGCCGGCTGGTGGTGCCCAGCACCCGAGCCAGCGAGTGGACCCTCAGGCGGTCCGGCAGGACGTCCGGCTGCTGGTCCGGTTGCGCGGCGGCTGCGGTGGATAGGTCTTCGGTAGGGGCTTGAGACTTTTCACTGTCGGCCACGTATTCTCCTCAAGCCCCCGGGCGCGTCGTCAGACGCGGCCACGCGAGGGCTTCCGCTATGGGCCCGGGACTCGTCCGCCCGGGCGTGTTGTGGTCTCGCACCAGGCGGTTCGTCCTGAACCCTCCCGGCGCCTCTGGCTGAATGACGGCTGGACGGTCGGCGCCGCACCGTAGTGGTGGTCGCGCACGTCTAAGTCTTCATTCGGGTGCTCGTCCCCCGGTTAGGAACGAGCGACCCGGCTCCAGTATCCCATACCGGACCGGGTCTACGGACGAGGCGCCGTGACCGCCGTCTCACCCGGCCTCAGCGGCCGGGGAACCAGAGGGCGATCTCGCGTTCGGCCGACTCGGGCGAATCGGAGCCGTGGACGATGTTGAACTGCGTCTCCAGCCCGAAGTCCCCGCGGATGGTCCCCGGGGTGGCCTTCTCGACCGGATCGGTGCCGCCGGCCAGCTGCCGGAACGCCGCGATGGCACGGGGGCCCTCGACGACGGCGGCCACCAGCGGCCCGGAGGTGATGAACTCGACCAGATCGCCGAAGAACGGCTTGTCCTGATGCTCCGCGTAGTGCTGGCGGGCCAGTTCCTCGCTGACGGTCTTGAGCTCCAGCGCCGCCAGGGTCAGGCCTTTGCGTTCGATCCGGCTGATCACCTCCCCGACCAGTCGGCGCTGCACACCGTCGGGCTTGATCAACACGAGGGTCCGCTCAGTCACGGCGCAACAGCCTACCGGTCGGCCCGGAAGCCCTGTTGGCCGGGGAGCTGCCCCCGCCGCTCGCGCCGGCGCACCTCGGCGCGCAGATACGCGATGAGCAGCCAGACCAGCAGGAACAGCACGCCGATGAAGGCGATCGCGCCGTGCAGGAAGCCGCCCGCGGCCAGCGCCACCTGGGCGGCGATGTTCACCCACAAGGCCCACGGCCGGCCCTGCAGCCCGGCCAGCAGCACCAGCACCACCGCGGAGCCGATCAGGAACAACCCGGGCGGGCTGCCCACCCCGGCGTCGCCCATCGCCACCACCGGCAGCGCCAGCAGCACGACGATGGCCTCCAGGATCAGGGTGCCGGCCATCACCCCGCGGAAGCTGCGCCACGGATCGGGGCCGGGCGGGGTTTGCTCGGTCATCGCTCTCTCCTCACGCTCAGGCGGGGTCGCGGCGGAACAGCGAGCGCGCCGCGCCGGCGGTGATCACCGAGCCGGTGATGACGATGCCGGTGCCGGAATAGCCCTCGCGCTCGCTGCCGTGCTCCTCGACGATGGCGGTGGCCGTCTCGATGGCGTCGGGCAGCGTCGCGGCGCGCACCACCCGGTCCGGGCCGAAGTACTCCTCGGCGCGCTGCGCGAGCTCCTCGACCTCCAGCGCCCGCTCCGAGCCGTTGTGGGTGACGACGATCTGGTCGAACACCGGTTCCAGCGCGGCCAGGATGCCGCCGACGTCCTTGCCCGCCAGCACCGAGACCACCCCGACCAGGTAGCGGAAGTCGAACTCGCTCTGCAGCGCGCGCGCCAGCGCGGCCGCCCCGGCCGGGTTGTGGGCGGCGTCGATGAACACCGTCGGCGCGCTGCGCATGCGCTCCAGCCGGCCCGGGCTGCTGGCCGCGGCGAACCCCGCCCGCACCGCCTCCACGTCGAGCTGGCGCTGTTTACCGGCGCCGAAGAACGCCTCCACCGCGGCGAGCGCGAGCGCGGCGTTGTGGGCCTGGTGCTCGCCGTGCAGCGGCAGGAAGATCTCGCTGTAGACACCGCCGAGTCCCTGCAGCTCCAGCAGCTGCCCGCCGACCGCGACCTGCCGGGAGATCACCCCGAACTCGGAGTCCTCCCGGGCCACCGCGGCGTCGGCCCGCACCGCCTCGGCCAGCAGCACCTCCATCGCCTCCGGGGGCTGGCGGGCGATCACCGCGACGGTGTCGACGGGCGCCAGCTCGTCGGGCGGCTGGCGGGTGATGATGCCGGCCTTCTCCGCGGCGATCTGCGCGACGGTGTCCCCGAGGTAGTCGGCATGGTCGATGCCGATCGGGGTGATCACCGCGACCGGGGCGTTGACGACGTTGGTGGCGTCCCAGCGCCCGCCCATCCCGGCCTCCACCACCGCCACGTCGACCGGGGCGTCGGCGAAGGCGGCGAACGCCATCGCGGTGAGCACCTCGAACTTGCTCATCCGCGGCCCGCCGGCGGCCTGCGACTGTTCGTCGACCATCTGCACGAACGGCTCGATCTCGCGGTAGGTCTCGACGTAGCGGGCCGGGCTGATCGGCCGGCCGTCGACGGCGATCCGCTCGGTCACCGACTGCAGGTGCGGGCTGGTGGTGCGCCCGGTGCGCCGGTGCAGCGCGGTGAGCAACGCGTCGATCATCCGGGCCACCGACGTCTTGCCGTTGGTGCCGGCGACGTGGATCGACGGGTAGGCGCGCTGCGGCGAGCCGAGCATCTCCAGCAGGGCGGCGATGCGCGCGGTGCTCGGTTCCAGCTTGGTCTCCGGCCAGCGCTGGTCGAGCAGGTGCTCGACCTGCAGCAGGGCCGCGACCTCGTCGGGGGTGGGGTCCGGATCGGTCATCGAGCGGGACCGCCCCGGCCGGCGTCCGCCAGGGCCGCCAGCCGCGCGGTGATGCGCTCGACCTCCTCGCGGGCCACCTGCTGGCGGGCACGGATCTTGTCCACCACCTCGGCGGGCGCCTTGGCCAGGAACGCCTCGTTGCTCAGCTTCTTGGACGTGCCGTCGAACTCCTTCTGCGCGGCCGCGAGGTCCTTCTCCAGCCGGCGCCGCTCGGCCTCGATGTCGACGGTGCCGGAGGTGTCGACCTCCACCACGACGGTGCCCTGCGACAGCCGCACCTCCACCGCGGCCGACGGGCTGAACCCGTCGCCGGGCTCGGTCAGCCAGGCTAGCGCCCGCACCGCCGGGATGTGGTCGCCCAGCCCCGCCTCGGCGACCGCCGACAGCCGGGCGGGCACCTTCTGCCGGTCGGCCAGGCCCTGGTCGCTGCGGAACCGGCGCACCTCGGTGACCAGCTTCTGCACGTCGGCGATGCGACGGGCCGAGGTGTCGTCGAGGGTGATGCCGGAGGGCTTGGGCCACTCGGCGATGACCAGCGACTCGCCGCCGGTCAGCTGCTTCCACAGCGTCTCGGTGACGAACGGCATCACCGGGTGCAGCAGCTTGAGCAGGGTGTCGAGCACCGCGGCCAGCACCGCGTTGGTGTGCGTGACGCCCTCGGCCAGCTGCACCTTCGCCAACTCGACGTACCAGTCGCAGAACTCGTCCCAGGCGAAGTGGTACAGCGCCTCGCAGGCCCGGTTGAACTCGTAGGCCTCGAACGCCTCGTCGACCTCGACCCGCACCTGCTCGAGCCGGCCCAGGATCCAGCGGTCGGCGTCGGTGAGCGCGGCGGCGTCCGGCAGCGGCGCCGGGGCCGCCCCGTTGAGCAGCGCGAACCGGGTGGCGTTGAACAGCTTGGTGGCGAAGTTGCGCGACGCGCGGGCGTGGTCCTCGCCGATGGACAGATCACCGCCCGGGCTGGCGCCGCGGGCCAGGGTGAACCGCAGCGCGTCGGCGCCGTACTTCTCCACCCACTCCAGCGGGTCGATGCCGTTGCCGCGCGACTTGCTCATCTTGCGGCCGTGCTCGTCGCGGATCAGGCCGTGCAGGAAGACGTTCTTGAACGGCACCTGCGGCCCGCGGCTGCCGTCGAGCGTGATGGCCGGGTCGTTGCCGACGAAGGTGCCGAACATCATCATCCGGGCCACCCAGAAGAACAGGATGTCGTACCCGGTGACCAGCACCGTCGTCGGATAGAACTTGGCCAGCTCGGGGGTGTGGTCCGGCCAGCCCATGGTGGAGAACGGCCACAGCGCCGAGGAGAACCACGTGTCCAGCACGTCGGGGTCCTGCTCCCAGCCCTCCGGCGGGGTCTCGTCCGGGCCGACGCACACGGTCTCGCCGTTCGGGCCGTGCCAGATCGGGATGCGGTGGCCCCACCACAGCTGGCGCGAGATGCACCAGTCGTGCATGTTGTCCACCCACTCGAACCAGCGCGGTTCCAGGCTCTTGGGGTGGATCACGGTCTCGCCGTTGCGCACCGCGTCGCCGGCGGCCTTGGCCAGCGCCTCGACCTTGACCCACCACTGCATGCTCAGCCGCGGCTCGATCGGCTCGCCGCTGCGCTCGGAGTGGCCCACCGAGTGGACGTAGGGCCGGATCTCCTTGACGATGCGGCCCTGGGCGGCCAGCGCCTCGCGCACCTTGACCCGGGCCTCGAACCGGTCCATCCCGTCGAACTGGGTACCGGTGTTGGCGATCCGGGCCTGCTCGTCCATGATCGTCGGCATCGGCAGCCGGTGCCGCAGGCCGATCTCGAAGTCGTTCGGGTCGTGCGCCGGGGTCACCTTGACCGCGCCGGTGCCGAACTCGGGGTCGACGTGCTCGTCGGCGACGATCACCACGTCCCGGTCCAGGAACGGGTGCGGCAGTTTCTTGCCGACCAGATGCCGGTAGCGGTCGTCGTCGGGGTGCACCGCGATGGCGGTGTCGCCGAGCATCGTCTCCAACCGGGTGGTCGCCACCACGATGTGCGGCTCGTCGTCGTTCATCGAGCCGTACCGGAACGACACCAGCTCGCCCTCGACGTCCTCGTACTTGACCTCGAGGTCGCTGATCGCGGTCTGCAGCACCGGCGACCAGTTCACCAGCCGCTCGGCCCGGTAGATCAGGCCGGCGTCGTAGAGCCGTTTGAAGATGGTGCGCACCGCCCGGGACAGGCCCTCGTCCATGGTGAACCGGTCCCGGCTCCAGTCCACGCCGTCGCCGATGCGGCGCATCTGCCCGGCGATGGTGCCGCCGGACTCGCGCTTCCACTCCCAGACCTTCTCCACGAAGGCCTCGCGGCCGAGGTCCTGCTTGGTCACGCCCTTGGCGGCGAGTTGCTTCTCCACCACCACCTGGGTGGCGATGCCGGCATGGTCGGTGCCGGGCAGCCACAGCACCTCGTAGCCCTGCATCCGCTTGCGGCGGGTCAGCGCGTCCATCAGGGTGTGGTCGAGCGCGTGGCCCATGTGCAGGCTGCCGGTCACGTTCGGCGGCGGCAGCACGATGGCGTACGGGGGCTTGTCGCTGGACGGGTCGGCGGTGAAGTAGCCGGCGCGGACCCAGCCCTCGTACAGCTCGGCCTCTACCGCGCTCGGGTCCCAGGTCTTGGGCAGGGATTGCGCATCGGGGTTCGGGCTGGCGGTCACCGCCACATTCTAGGAAGCGCCGCGCGCGGACCGTGAAACGCCCCGAGCGGCGGCGGTCAGGCCAGCCGGGTCACCGTCAGCGAAACCCCGGCCGGACCGAACCGGTCCAGCAGGGCGTCCCCCATCGCCGCGGCCGGGGTGAGCACGCCGCGCAGGTCGGACAGCTTGTCGCGGTCGTGCGCCAGCGCCAGCCCAGACTCGCCGAGCAGCACCGAGGTGGCCTTGTAGCCGGGGTCGCCCTGCTGGGACATCCGCGCCACGTAGCGCGCCCCGGTGGAGGTGGTGGCGTAGGTCTCGACGGTGTAGTGCCCCTGCTCCCGGGTGCGCTCGCCCGGGCCGGTGCCCGGCTTGGGCAGCACCCGCTCCAGCAGTCGGCCCGGCAGCCGGTTGACGACCTTCGCCCCCAACCCGAAGGCCAGTGCGTTGCCGGCGGTGGTCAGCGCCGCGGCCACCGGGGCCAGCGGCGAGCGGCCCACACTCATCTGCTCGGCGTACTCGAAACGCCGGCCGTAGGCGTACCCGAGCAGTGCGTTGCTGCGCCGCACGATCCGGGTGTTGGCCGGGGCCATCACGAACGCCCCGGTCCAGTAGCCGGCCAGTTCCGGGGCGATCTCGGCGCCGCGGCGCCACCGGATGTCGGGCTGGCCGCCCAGCTCCGGTTCGGCCGCGCGGTCCGGCGACAGCGTGTACGGGTCGGTCATCAGCCGGTAGGCCTCGGGGTCGTCCGCGGCGGCCCGCAGCAACTCCAGCATCGAGGCGGCGGTGCCGCCGGACACCCCGCCGGCGAACGAGCGCACCACCAGATCGGTGTCGCACAGCTGCCCCGCGCCGTCGGCGGTGACCTGCTTGTAGAGCGCGTAGACGGTGAGATCGGAAGGGATGGAGTCGAATCCGCACGAGTGCACGATCCGGGCGCCGGTGTCGGCGGCCTGCTTGTGGTAGCGGTCGATGCTGTCGCGGATGAACAGCGTCTCCCCGGTCAGGTCGGCGTAGTCGGTGCCCGCCGCCGCGCAGGCGGCCACCAGCGGCATGCCGTAGCGCAGGTACGGGCCCACCGTGGTCACCACCACCCGGGTGCGTTCGGCCATCGCCGCCAGCGAGTCCGGGTCGGTGGCGTCGGCGCGGATGAGCGTCCAGTCGGCGGCGGGCTCCCCCAGCGTGTCGCGCACCGCGGCGAGCCTGTCCGGGTTGCGGCCGGCCAGCGCGACCCGGGTGTCGCCGCCGGCCCGGGCCAGGTACTGGGCGGTGAGCTTGCCGACGAATCCGGTGGCGCCGTAGAGGACGAGGTCGAATTCGCGCTGCGCTGCCGAGCTCATGGTTCCCGACGCTACCCCAGCAGTTCCGGGAGTTCGACGTCCCGACCGAGCACGTGTCGGTCCAGGAACGCGGTGACCACCTGGTACCAGAGCTTGACGTGCGGCGGGTGCAGCACCCAGTGGTGCTCGCTGGGGAAGTACAGGAACCGGTGCGGGCTGGGCCGGTCCGGGCGGTCCGGCAGCGCCGAGCGGCTGAGCAGGTCGTACCACAGCCGCAGTGCCTCGCCGATCGGCACGCGGTAGTCCTTGTCGCCGTGGATCACCAGCATCGGGGTACGGATCGCGGCGACGTGGCGGTGCGGCGAGTTGCGTTCGGCCATCTCCGGCGTCATCTCGCGGCCCCACCAGAACGCCGCGTCGGTGGTGGCGCCGAACTGGTCCAGCGCCCACAGCGAGGCGTGGGTGACGACGGCGGCGAACCGGTCGGTGTGTCCGGCGATCCAGTTGGCCAGATACCCGCCGAACGAGCCGCCCATCGCGGCCGTGCGGGTGGCGTCGACACGCGGGTGCGCGCAGGCGACGTCCACCGCGGCCAGCACGTCGGTGTAGGGCGCCTCGCCCCACGCACCCCAGCCGCGCTGGACGAACGCCTGCCCGTAGCCGGTCGACAGCGCCGGGTCGGGCAGCAGCACCGCGTACCCGCGCGCCGCCATCAGCCACGGGTTCCACCGCCAGTGCCATCTGTTCCAACTGCCCAGCGGGCCGCCGTGGATCCACAGCAGCAGCGGGGCGGGCTCGTCACGTTCGGGCAGCACCAGCCAGGACCGCACCGGGGTGCCGTCGGCGGCGGTGGCGGTCAGCTCGGTGACGGTACCGGGCAGCGCCGGCCGGGGCACGCACGGCAGTTCGGTGACGGTGCCGTCCGGGTCGATGCGCACCGGGTGCGGCGGGGCGGTGTAGTTCGACCGCAGCGCGTAGAGCACCCCGCCGGGCGCCGTGCACACGTCGGTGTAGGCGAAGTCGTCGTGGGTGAGGCGTTGCACCGCACCGGTGTCCGGATCCACCGTGAACACCGGGCGGCGGCCGGCGTCGTCGGCGGTGACGATCAGCGCCGAGCCGTCGGCGCTCCAGCACACCGAGGCCGGCCAGCGGTCCCAGTGCCCGGTGAGCTCCACCGGCTCGGCGCCGAACCGCAACAGCCACAACGTAACCCGTGGCGCCGCGGTCGGGGTGGGCAGGGTCTCCCGCAGGTAGGCCACCGCGGAGCCGTCCGGACTGATCGCCGGTCCGCCCAGGTCGGCGTCCGGGTCGTCGACGACGGTGCTGCGCGCGCCGGTGGCCAGGTCGATGCGCACCAGCGTGGTGCGCAGCGCGCCCCGGCCCACCGGCACCGTCCAGGTGGTGACCAGGAAGGAGCCGTCGGCACTGAGGTCGAACGCGTTCTCCCGCAGGGCATCACCGGGATCCGGGGTCAGGTCGCGCGGGCCGTCGGCGTCGAGCAGGTGCGGCACGTCGGGGCCGAGGTCGTGGTCCCAGTACCGCACCGGGTAGCGGGTGTGCAGCACGGCGGTGACCTTGCGGTCCTTGCGCAGCTCGCGCAGTCGCCTGTCCTCGTCGAGGTCGGCCGAGCGCAGCAGCGCGGCGGTGACCACGGTGACCGGTGCGGACCGGGCGGTCCGCACCCCGGTGATCCCGCCGGGCAGGGCGAGTTCCTCGACGGCCTCGCCCCCGGCGGCGGGCAACCGCCACAGCCGGGCCGGCGGGTCGGCGTCGGCGCCGTCCGGGCGGGCCGACAGGAACAGCAGGTCGCCGTCGGTGAACACCGGGCCGCTCTCCCCCTTCGCGCTGCGGGTGAGCCGGCGCGCCGGCGCGGTGCCGGCCGGGTCGAGTTCCCACACCGCGCCGACGAACCGCGTTGCGGTGTCGTCGAGTTCGGTCACGGTGGTGACCAGGCGGGTGCCGTCGGCGGAGACCGCCAGCCCGGACACCCGGGGCAGGGCGAGATAGGCGTCGAGGTCGGCGAACGGGTGCGGCAACGAGGTCTCGGTCACGCCTTCTTCGTACCCCGGAACCGTTGCGTCGCAGGTTTAACACACCCGAGAAATAACGTCACCGGAAGTTAACTCGCGGTGACCGAGGCGACACAGGCCCGGGGCTAGCGTCATCCTCCGTACACCGTCAGTACTCCCCGAACACTGCAAAGAAACGCGCGGAGGTTTTGAGTGCCACCGGAAGTCGAAAACGCGGTCGAGACCATGACCGCGGTCAACAACGAGTTCTTCTACTGGATGTCCATCGGGCTGATGATGCTCATCCACGCGGGCTTCCTCGCCTACGAGGTGGGTGCGTCGCGGTCGAAGAACGTCCTGGCCACCGCGATGAAGAACCTGCTCGCGTTCGCGACCATCGTCGTCAGCTTCTACTTCGTGGGCTGGTTCCTCTACAACGCGATGCCGAGCGGCTTCATCGAGTTCAACGACGCCGCCAAGGCCGCGCTGCCGTGGAGCGACAACATGGGCCCGAACGTCCAGGACCCGGCCAGCGGCATCTTCTGGGGCGCGTTCGCCCTGTTCGCCGCGACCACCGGCTCGATCATGTCCGGCGCGGTGCTCGAGCGCATCCGCACCAGCGGCTTTCTGATCCTGACCGTGCTGGTCGGTTCGGTGCTGTGGATCATCGGTGCGGCCTGGGGCTGGCACGGCGCCGGCTGGCTGCTCACCAAGCTGGGCTTCCATGACGTGGGCGCGGCCGGCTGCGTGCACATGATCGCCGGCTTCTCCACGCTGGGCGTGCTGATCAACCTCGGGCCGCGCATCGGGCGGTTCAAGGCCGACGGCACCCCGGTGACCATCCGCCCGCACAACCTGCCGCTGACCATGCTCGGCCTGTTCCTGATCTTCACCGGCTTCTTCGGCTTCCTGATGGGCTGCGTGATCTACGGCTCGGGCGGCTACTCCACCATCTACGGCACCCCGACCAACCTGTCGGCGTTCGCGTTCAACACGCTGATGGGCCTGGCCGGCGGCATCCTGGGCGCCTACATCACGTCCAAGGGCGAGCCGTTCTGGACCATCTCCGGCGGCCTGGCCGGCGTCATCGCGGTGGCCCCGGGCATGGACCTGTACCACCCGGCGCTGGGCTTCGTCGTCGCGCTGGTCGGCGGCGGCCTGATCCCCTACATGGGCAAGGGGCTGGAGAAGTTCCGCATCGACGACGTCGTCGGCGCGGTCACCGTGCACGGCGGTGTGGGCGCCTACGCCCTGGTGATGGTCGGCATCTTCATGCACGGCTACCCGAACATGGACGGCCTGCCGCCGGTCACCTTCTGGGGCCAGCTGATCGGCATGCTGGTGTTCGCCGCGCTGGGCTTCATCCCGGCCTTCCTGGCCTCGCTGCTGCTGAAGAAGCTGAACCTGCTGCGTATCCCGCCGGAGGTCGAGGAGCAGGGCCTGGATCTGTCCGAGGTGCCGGCCACCCCGTACCCGGAGGGCATCCCGGTCACCGGCATCCCGTCGCTGAACGGCTCGAAGGCGCTGGTGGGCGCCACCAAGGAGGTGCACTAGATGTTCAGCCCGATCGACAACTGGGACGACCCAGCCGCGGTGTTCACCTTCGGCGGGTACTCCGCCGGCGTGGTGATCGTGACCGTCCTCGCGGTGCTGCTGTTCATCGGGTTCTTCGCCCGGATCATCCAGCACGAGAACCGCGCCTACCGCGCGATCGCCGAGCACAAGCCGATCGAACGGGGCCCGGCCGCCGAGGGCGAGCCGACGCCGTACTGATCCACCCGGTCCACCGCCACTGAAGGATTCGCCCCCGGGCCACCCGGCCCGGGGGCGAATTCCGTTGTGCAGCACCCTTCTTCCCGTTCCGTTCTCCCGCGAGCAGAGGCGTACACCCCCGGTTTCGGGCCACCCCGGGGGAGTTGGCGTCTGCTCGCCGGCGTAGGGGCACCGCACTCCCCCGCGAGCAGGCGCGCACACCCCCGAAGGCGGCGCCGGCAGGGGGTGGGACGTGTTCGCTCGCCGGCACCG